>Ga0310810_10000022_pt1 | contig 198325 bp, 175 predicted proteins | sample NCmetagenome_FD_207641 | JGI IMG/M metagenome (GOLD analysis project Ga0310810, IMG submission 207641) | Soil microbial communities from experimental microcosm in Duke University, North Carolina, United States - NC | ecosystem: Engineered > Artificial ecosystem > Soil microcosm > Unclassified...
CGACAAGGATGTGGCGAACGTGGGCTCGCGCCTGGGCGTCAGTCGCCGCGGTGCCAGCGGATCGTTCGACATCCAGCTCAAGACCCGGGCCGAGGGGCGCACGGACGACACCTTCACCGTGCTCGACCGCCTGGGCGCGAAGGCCGATCGCTATCCGGATCTCAACCTGCGGCTGCGTCCGATCCAGGACCTGCCCAGCGGCGGTGGCGGCAGCAACCAGGGCGCGCAGTACGAGGTATCGCTGCAGGGCGACGACCTGGCCGAGCTGCAGGTGTGGTTGCCGCGGCTGGTCAAGGAGCTGTCGAAGAATCCGATGTTCCGCGACGTGGGCTCGGACGTGGAGGAGGGCGGACTGCGCCAGAACGTGGTGATCGATCGCGACAAGGCATCGCGGCTGGGCATCTCAGTCGGTACCGTCGACGGCGCGCTCTACGACGCGTTCGGTCAGCGCCAGGTGTCGACCATCTATTCGGACATCAACCAGTACAAGGTGGTGGTGAACGCGCTGCCGAGCCAGACCGCCACGCCGGAGGCGCTCGACCGCATCTACGTGCGCGCCAGCAGCGGCGAGATGGTGCCGCTCACGGCCGTGGCGCATCAGGAGGCGGGCCTGGCTCCGTCGCAGATCAGCCACCAGAACCAGATGACCACCATGGACATGAGCTTCAACCTGGCGCCGGGCGCCTCGATGAGCGATGCACTGGAGGTGATCCAGGCGACCGTGGACAACATGCGCATGCCCGGGAACATCCGGCTTACGCTGGGCAACGATTTCCGCCGCTTCCAGCAGTCGCAGGGCTCGATGCTGTGGCTGATCCTGGCCGCCATCGTCACCGTCTACATCGTGCTGGGGATGCTCTACGAAAGCCTGATCCACCCGATCACCATCCTCTCGACGTTGCCCGCGGCCGGTGTCGGTGCGCTGGCGGCGCTGGTGGTAACCGACACCGAGCTGTCGATCGTGGCGATGATCGCGCTGGTGCTGCTGATCGGCATCGTCAAGAAGAACGCGATCATGATGATCGACTTTGCCCTGGTGGCGCAGCGCGAGCACGGCAAGAGCCCGCTGGAGGCCGCACGCGAGGCGTGCATCGTGCGCTTCCGCCCGATCATGATGACTTCGATGGTGGCGATCCTTGCCGCACTGCCGATCGCCATCGGCCTGGGCGAAGGCTCGGAGCTGCGACGTCCGCTGGGTATCGCGCTGATCGGCGGTCTGCTCATCTCGCAGACGCTGACCCTGCTCAGCACGCCGGCGCTGTACGTGATCTTCTCGTGTCTCTCGGAGCGGGCGCGGGTGCGGCGGGAGACCCGCCGTGCCCGCCGTAGCGCCAGACGCGCGGCCAGGCTGGCCAACGCCTGATACCGCCGTCGTCGCGAGAGGCCACGCGTTGCGCCGTGACCGCCGGGCGCGCGGACAAGTGCGAGCCGCCTGGGACGCGTCCCGCGTCGTCTGCTGCCCCCGCGGCGGATGATCAGATGATCAGGCCAGCAGCGTCACACCGGATACTGCGCCAGTCTGGGCGTGAGCCGGGGGCTGCGGCGTCGGCGCCGGTGTTGCGGCACGGTCAACGCGTAGCGCCGCCGCGCTGCTCTGCTCCACCGGCGTGGCCACGGCCTGCGAAGTGGACAGTTCGGCCATGCGCTTCATCGGGGCGTCGTGCTGGGTGACGAAGGTGCGTGAGCCGTCCGCGCTGAGGGTGAGCGCATCGATGCGGGTCAGGCCCTGCGCCTTGGCCGCGGGCACGGCGGCCGCCGCCAGCCGGCGCGTGTGCTCGTCCGAGGGGCGCCCCATCTCCGCGTCGATCCGCTGCGCCAGTCCGTAGGCCTGCCGGTAGAGCGCATTGTCCGGATGGGCCGGATTGTCCAGTCGCACTGCGCCCGCGTCTGCGTTTGGGGCGGCCGTCTGCGGCGCACGCGTCTTCAGGGCCTGATCCAGCGCCGCCTGGGTCTGCGGCCCGACCTTGCCGTCGACCGTCAGCTGATGGTCTCGCTGGAACGCTTCCACCGCATGGCGGGTATTGATGCCGAAGTCGCCATCGACCTGCAGCGCGTGGCCGCGCGCATCGGTGTAGCCGAGACGGTTGAGCCCGGACTGCAGCCGGCTCACGCCCTGGCTGGCCAGCGCCTGGTCGATGCCGGCCGCGGTGTGCGAGCCGACCTTGCCATCGACGACGAGCTGGTGATCGCGCTGGAATGCCTCCACCGCATGTCGCGTGGCCGGACCGAACGTGCCATCGGCCTGCAGCGGCTGTCCCTGCGCGTCCGCGTAGCCAAGCGTGGTCAGATGCTGCTGCAATGCCACCACGGCGGTGCCGCGGGCGCCGTCAGCCAGCAGGTGGTCGTTCCCGGCAGCGGGCGCCGTGCCGACCCCGCGCGGGGTGACGCCTGGGCGAATCGTGCCGTCGTTGATGTCGGTGATGTAGCGCTGGAACTGGCCCACCTCCAGCTCGACGTGTGCGTGGATCGAGCCCGGGCTGCCGGTCTGACCCATCTCGCCCAGCGGCTGGCCGTAGTCGATGTGCGCGCCTTCGTTGAACGGCGAGCTGCCGCGCACCATGTGCAGCACCTGGCCCTCGCGCCGGGCGCCCGGTGTGCCGTACGGCTTGTCGTAGATCTGCACGGTGTTGTAGTCGTCGTGCAGGAAATGCGCGTAGCCGGAGACCGGCGCGGGGATCTCCACCGGGCCGCGGCTGTCCTGCGACAGGATGAAATCCTTCTTGACGAAGGTTCGCCCGTCGGCGTGGCGAATCTCCTCGAACTCGCCGTGGACGGTGCCGTACTCGCGGTTGGGCTGGCGGCCGGAGCTGGGGTGATGCTTGTGCAGGTCCTCGTAGGAGTGCACCGGGAGCACGCGGGAGCCGACGCTTTCGGTGATGGTGTAGCGGGACATGATCTACCTCCGTGTAGTGGTCGATGATGCGGCGTGGTCAGGCGTTCAGGGCCCGGTAGGTTGCGGGTTGCCGGTGAGGTACCAGCAACCGTCGCGCAGGGTGAAACGGAAGCTGCGTCCTTCGGAGGAGCCGTAGAGGTAGCTCACATCCCGCTGTTGCGCCGAGGGTTGCTTCACCTGCAGCGCCAGCGGGGCCGGATCGACGCCGTCGATGCCGACATGGTGGAACGCGCCGTCGCCGTAGCTCACGTCGAAGACGTCCGGTCGCTCGCCGCGCACGTAGACCGTCTCGGTGCGATCGCCCTCGCCGTCGGACACCAGTACCTTCGCGTGCACCAGCGGCACCGTGAACGCCCGGCGCAACGCCGGTTGCGCGGCGAACGCCTGGAGGAACGGCATGAACTGCGTCGATGGGCAGCGCGCCGCAGCCGCTGCCTGCTCGACGGGCGCAACCTGCTCGGTGCCATCCACCCGCACGTCCGCGCTGGTCAGGGCCTTGCCCTCGTCGCCGGGCACTCCCGAAAGCTGCAGGCGCATCAGCTCGGTGCCGTCCGCATTGCCCCAGGCCGCGCTGCAGTGACCGGACACATCGCAACGCTGCAGTTCAAGCCAGCGGTTGCAGGCCTGCGGCCGTCCCGTGTCCGCCGCGCAGCTGGCGTGATGCAGCGGCAGCCAACCGTCGAGCACCAGTCGCTGGCGCAGCTTGGCGTACGGTGCTCCGCTCTCGCTGGCCTGCGGCACCTTGATCGACTGCGCAGGGGTGCCAGCGGCGCTGGCGGCAACGCTCGCCCGGCTGCAGCCGGTGACGAGCAGGGCGAGGGACAGGCTGGCGAGTGCGAGGCGCATGGTTCGATCCGGACGGGTGGAAGTGGACTATTGCGTGCCGTTGCAGGCCCCGCGTTGTGCGTTGCCGCGTTTACGCGAGGCCCATCACATGGTTTCGCGATGGTGTTGCGGTTACCGCGGCGACGGGTTGCTGCGAGCCCCGCTCCAGCTCCGACGCCTGCGTCTGGACGCCCGCCGCGCGGATGCTGCTCTGTTCGATGGGCGTACGCACGGCCTGCGCGGTGGTGACGTCCGCATAACGCCGGACGCCACTGTCGTTCTGCGCCGCAAACGTACGCGCGCCGTCCTCGCTGATGGCAACCGTGTCGATGCGCGTCAGCCCCTGCGCCTTGGCCTCCGCCGCCAGGTTCGCGGCAAGGTTGCGGCTGAGCTGGTCGGAGTTTCGGCCCATGTCGGCATCGATCTTCTGCACGCCTGCCAGTGCCTGTTCGTAAAGCACGTGGTCTGGCGACTTCGGATCGCTCAGTGGCAGTACCCCGTGTGTGTGCGTGTCGGCACTGCGCGCCTTAAGGGCCTGATCCAGCGCACCCTGCGTCTGCGGCCCCACGCGACCATCGACGATGAGCCCATGATCGCGCTGGAAGGCCTCCACCGCGCCGCGGGTGTTCGCGCCGAACGCGCCGTCCACTGCCAGCGGATGGCCTTGGGCATCGGTATAGCCGAGCGAGCTCAACGCACGCTGCACGTTCCGCACGCCCTGCGTCGCGAGCGCCTGGCTGATGGCTGCTTCTGTCTGCGGGCCGGCCTTGCCGTCCACGGTCAGCTGATGATCCCGCTGGAATGCCTCCACCGCATGCTGCGTGTTGCGCCCGAAGTCCCCGTCCGCCGCGAGCGGGGCGCCGCCGGCGTCGGTATAGCCGAGGCGGTGCAATTCATTCTGCAGCGAGGTGACTGCAGCGCCGCGGTCCCCGACCGCCAGCACGCCGCCGCCGGTTCCGGAACGCGCCTGCACCTGTCCGCGCAGGGGACCATCGCCGATCGTCACGTCCTTGAACGCAGCGTCGGGCGATAGCCCCCGCGCCAGGTCTGCCTGATAGTCGGTGCGCATCTGCTGAAGCGCCTCGCCACATTCGCGCACCGAGATGCTTGCCGAATTCGCACCGCCGTAGTGACTGGCACCGCCCTTGTCGGGGTCGCCGAAGCTCGCCCATTCCAGCGACATAGCCACTTCGGCCGCGTGCAGGCTCGCGCCGGCCTTGCCGGTGACGTAGTCCCTTACCTCGGGCCGCTTGTCGGTCACCAGGTATTCGGAAAAGATCCGGTCCTGCAGTTCCGGCGTAAAGCGCTGCTTCGGGTCGAGACTGAGGCTGGCCACAGCCGCATCCATGGTGCCGGGAATCACCTGATAGAGGCCCACCGCGAAAAGCTCGCCGCGATGCTGCCTCGCCTGGACTTCGCCCAGCGTCATGCTGGAGAAGTCGATTGCCTGGCTCGATTCGCGGATGTGCTGCCGCCCGTCGCTTCCGGTGTAGGTGCCGCCGTTGTAGTCGTTGTAGCCGCGATTCTGCGATTCGCCGCGGTGGATCAGATCACGAAGTGGCTGATGGCTCATGGGAGTCCTTTCCTCCTGATTATGAAAAGAGCGCCGACCGCGCTACGAGTCCTGCTCCAGCCCGGCGCGTATCCGGACGGTTGTCCGACGGTTGAGATCGCCACGTGGGGCGAGTGACGCCGAGAGGCAGCCGCGACCGGTGAGTGCCTGGCTCACTGCGCCCCCGGCGAGCGGTATTCCCAGCCCGTGACCGAGAGCGTGGACTTGTCGGCCGGCGCGTTCCAATCCCCAATCTCGCCGTAGGTACCGACCTCCAGCGTCTTGCCGAAGCCTTCGTGATTGAACTGCATCAGGCAATGTCCGTCGCCGCTGCACGAACTGAGTTCCCGCAGCTCCGTGCAGGCTCTGCAGTTGCCCAACTCGGGATGCTCGGAGCACAGCTCCTTGTAGTTGCCACCCACCACGTTCGCCATGCACTGCGCATCGGGCTGTGGCTGCCAGCCATGGTCGATGACGATCTTGCGGAACTCGTTGTAGGCCATGCCCCGGTCGAGCTTGCTATCCAGCAGCAGGGCCGAATTAGACGCGGAGCTTGTACCCACTGCCGCTAAGGTCGACGCGGCAGTGGCGGGCTCCGACGCCCGCGTATCCAAGGCCTGAGCCCCAGGCGATGCCGGCTCAGCATGGCAAGCGGCCAGCCATAGAGCGGACGTGGTGACGAAGACAGCGAGCAAACTCTTCATGGCTATCACTCCAAAACAATTCCAGAAAACTTCCGTGTCCGTGAGGTTGCCCAGCCGATGCACACGCATCTGTGAAGCCCGGTCGCGGGATGTCGAAACAGAGACAAGAGCCCGTGGGCCAGTCCAAGTTTTCGGGGCAAAGGGCACGGCCCGTAGGGTGCAGGAATCCACCACGCCGAACTGCGACTCACGCCGCTTCGCCAAGATCCGCCTTCTCTTTGCGCGTTTGAAACATTGGCCGTTGTCAAAGGTGACCATCATCGTCAAGCCTTGGCGAAAGTGTTCGCAGAATCGGGGTAGAACCCTTCACTGACCGGTTCACCGGCAAGGACAAGAAGCCATCAGGCAACCATGCCTTTGATCGAGAATATGCCGTGCCGGGCATCGAGCGTCGGGTCACCAAGCCACGCTACCCACTGACCAAAGGGATGGTGGAGCGCTTCAATGGGCGCATCAGCGACGTCCTGGCGACCACGCGATTCCGATCACGCAAAGATCTGCAGACCACCATCCAGCCCTACGTGAAGCTCGACAACGACCACTTGCCCCGAAGGCACTGAGCCACAAGACGCCGCTGCAAGTGATGCGAGCGTGGCGCGAGGAGCGGCCTGATCTGTTCGTCAGACGTGCGCACAAGAAGATGGGGTTAGACAATCAAGGCACATAGCCCCATTCCGCGATTATGGCGTTCAAAATGGCGGCATTTGTAGCGACGTTCGCGCCTGGGCAAGTCATAAGATATTCCCGCCTCGCGGTTGCCGTGGCGGGAGCATCAAAGTAAGGATCGAAGATCGCGATGCTAAAGAAGAGTTCGGTCGAAGGCGCGCATGCAGGTCCACCTGTGGTCCCCGCACCCGAGATGCCGGCCATACACGTATAAACCGAGCATGGATCGACACTTTGAGCTTGGACTGTCGTGTTGGTCAGTGTGGCGCCGCCGAGTGTCATGGTTAAGACAAGAGCACGCAACTTCATATAAAACCTCCTTGTTTTAGAACGAGAAAGCCCCTGAATTTCGGACCCGTGCAAATCGCCCTTAAAGCACCTGCTTGATGATAGATAAATCCTGTCCTCGTTCGCCGCTTGCCTGGGCGCTAATCCATCCGATGTTCCATAACTGCTCTAGCTCTTACTCAGCTCTTATTGGATCAGCTCGGGAAGGCTGCAGCCAGAGTAGTAGACATGACAGGTGGCGCCTCCGCCGTCCGCGCACATCTTCAGACCCTTTTTTATGGCGTCGTCCACTATGGCTCCAGCGTTTGAATTGTAGACCTTGTCTCCCAGCATCATTGCCGCGCAACCGTTACTCTATGAAAGGTCAATCTTGCACGCGTCCCCACCCTTTGATCGGCACTCTGTGAGAGCTGATAACTCAGCGGCTCCTTGGCTCGAATTGCCGCTCGCCGTGCTTAATAACCCCTTTGCTTTATCGGTAGCAATTGCGCCCCAACTCGAAACCCACATGGGAGGCGGTTCTTGTGCTTCTGGTGTCGAATGCTGATTTTCACACGGGCCACAGACATTCAGGCCTGAGCCCGTTCCATAGGGCACCGTGCCCGCAGGGCACGAGGCTTGTGCATGAATAGCAGTAGCGCCGCCAGCAATCAGGAGCACCGTCGCAAGCAAGAAGCGCAAACAAAACGGGAGGTAAAAGTTAGTTCCTCCGCATTGGGCCGGTAGCTTTCATCACATCTGGCCGAGCGGCAGTCGAACTGCCAGGCAAGATCAGCGACGCTGGCGTTATCGAATCGGGCCGGGGTTAACGAGGATTGGGTTCTAGGCATGTCTTAGCGGAGCGTCGGAACGGAGTCAGGCTCACTGATGGCGCTGATGGCCGATGTTAACTTCAGGTCCGCGGGTATATTGATCTTGAGGATGAGCGCGACGTTCAATTGATCCGCACCGGGAGGCTGCACGCGGAGTAGAACACGTAACAGCCCATGTCATTAGATTGGCACTGCTCCATGGCTTTTCGCTTGGCGGCTTCGATCGTGGGTCCCGCTCTTGTATTGAATCGTGTCCTGCCGACGACCATTGCCACACATCCGTTGCCGTACGATATCTCCACCTCGCAGTTTATGCCTCCGTTTGAGTGGCAGCTCTTTATTGCAGCTTTTTCAGCAGCATCCCGGCTGACCTCGTTAAAAGATGACCCGGGAGTTAAAGGGGACAGATCGGCTGCTATTGCTCCATAACGGTCGGCCCAAACGGGTTTTGGATAGATAGCGCCAGTTCCTTGTGCCGGTGGGGAGCCTTGCTGGTAGTACCCAGGGGGGATAGGTACACAGGAGTTTATGTTATTACCGCTTGCTGGAATCATTCCCGCCGGGCACCCCCCTTCAGCCTGCGCCCCACTAGCCGCTATCATGAAAATGCAGAACGTGTATTTAGCGAATAACGAGTTCATGGTCAGCTCCTCGCGATCGGCGTAGTTTGTATTTGTATAGCATCAGGTCGGGTTACGCTGGACTGTCCCGGCATACGAACGTTTCCCAGGCTATGGGTGGCGCTGTGGACGGAAGGGCGATCGGAGCTTGCTGTGTTAGTAGGTAACTGACCTGGGGCGTGCGTACCACCATAGCCGCCGTACGATCCCGGCGGCTGCCCCTGCGGCCCGGGCCGATTGGCAAATCCGCCGCCAAAGGCCGAAAAATGCAGGAACTGACCGACTGTGCCTTGGAAGAAGGCAGCGGCCAAGGGTGGCACTGAAATGATGAGCACGGTAAGGAGTAGACCGATGCCCCCTTGCTGGAGCGCCTGGCTTGAAAAACCCTCGGCGCCTTGGTCGGTGATGGCGTTAATGACCGATGCTGACCACAGCGCCGCGGCTACGTTGACGGTGAGCTTGAGCACGATGCTGGAAACTACACAAAGCACCGCGATGGAGAAAAGGGTGCCGATGCCGTAGAGGAGCCAACGTCGGAAGAGCTCCTTGGTCTGGTCGAAGATCAGGCAAAGGATGAATAGTGGTCCGAGCCCCACGAAGATGGCCATGGTGAACTGATAGAGAAGCAGCATGGCTCCGGCCGCCATGGCGGGACTGGCAGCGCCAAAGCCCGCCAACAGCATGGCATGGGCCTTCTGATCCGCAGTTGCGCTGTCGCCAGGCGGGACCTGTACGACATCAATGGCGGCGAGGGAAAGCTGCGTAGCGGCCATGTTCTTGTCGATGGCGCTGATGGGCGAGTCTTCACCGGAAACCATCTGGCTGATCTCGGAGCCAAGAGTACCGTTAGCGGACAGCATGCCCTGCAGGGAGCCGCCGAAAATACTCATGGAGGTGGCCGCCGTGACGATGATCACGATCCGGGTCATGTTGACCACCATTGCCATCATCGAGTCGCGGGACTGTCCCGTGATCAGACGAAATCCCTGGATCATGATCCAGAGTGTGATGAGCACCAGCGCGATGCCGCTGGCCCACGTCATCATTTGAGCGAGCACGTCATGCTGGAAGTCCGCAATCTTCTGCTGAAGATAGTTGTAGACCAGCGCGTAATAGAGGTAATCGCCGAGGTTAGTCATGGTGATTCCTGTGCGCGAGAAGACAACTTCTCTGGCGCGCTGTCACTGGCGATGCGCCTTGTCGCAAAGTCACGCATTCGATAGTTACTCATTGATGGTAAAGGCGGCCTTGAGCGCGGCGGCCTGCACGACGTTGCCAAGGATCGTGTTGCTTCCGTTTAGAGCGACCTTCGCGAGTGTGCCCTGCTGTTCCCGGAGCGCAGCGATCATCTTCTCGTCGGCTTCGATCTGTTTCTGCCACGTGTCTCCTGCGAGTTTCAGCTGACTCATGAACTGCTCCGCCTGGGAGGTCGCGCTGCTCGACTCGCCAAACGTACTGATGGAATCAACGATTCCACTGAGCTTTTGCAAGGTGCTGGCCTGTGCTGTCAGCGACCCCAGTGCCTGCGCAGTGATGTTGTACTCGTCGACCTGGGTCATGACGATCATTCTGCATATCAGGTTCTGGCGAACGGTGATCGGCTGGCTCGAACTGCCGAGCAGGCCGGAGATCGCGCCTGCGACGATCGCACTTGCTGGTGCTCCGGGGCAGGCCTGATCCGCGAGCTTTTCCTGATCCGCGCTGCTCAGTGGTTCCAGCGTCTTCGGTACAAGGGAAATGCCAGAACCGAGACTCTCGATTTTCGTCAGCATGTTGCGAAGCTGTTCCAGCTGAGTGGCGTACTGCTGGATCTGCTTCTCGTACTGCAGGGCCTGCTTTGCGAACTCCAGATTCTGGGTCGCGTTCGACTCGACATCAGTGACAAGAACCTGCGCATCAGCCTTGCCAACGATTGCGCCGAAGAGCATCAGGACAGTGGCCGCCGAGGCAAGGCCCGGCCCGACGATGTTGCACCCCAGGTTCCGTATGGCAGCGTTCTTTTTTCGCATGATCCGTTCCTCCACAGTTAGCGGACAGCCACGCGTGGTGCGCGCGGAACATTCCGATCAGTGTTCTTCCCGCTTCCCTTGCGGTTCTCATAGAAGTCGCTCAACCACTGCTCGGGAGTCAAAGCGTCCGCAGTCACCGCTTCGCTGGCCGCCCGAGCCTCCAGCACCTCATGCATGATCTCGATGTTGTCAGTGGAGGCGGAGATCACGGCGAGGTGGTCGTCCAGACCGCGCAGGTTGAGTTGGCAAACGGCGCTGGCGTGGCCTTGCTTCACCAGGAAGCAGCGCGAGCGTTCGTCCAGGCTCACGACGACCTGGTATTCGGCATCGGTGAGTTTCAGTCCGCCGACGTAGTCGTCGCGGCTGGCGTTGGGGTTGGGTAGCAGGATCATCGTGGCGGTCTGCTCGACCAGTGCGGCGGCGATGTCGCTCGCCAGCGCATCTTCCGGACTTTGCGTGGCGAAGATGCCCAGGCCGTTCTGCTTGCGGATGGTCTTCTGCTTGTTCTTGGCGAATTCCTTCAGGCCGCCCTTGCCGTCGAGGATCTTCCAGAACTCGTCCATCACGTAGATCAGCGGGCGGCCGTCGATCAGCGCCTCAAGCTTGTGCAGCAGGTAGTTGATGACCGGCACGCGCACTTCGGCGTTGTCGATGATGTCGGTGTAGTCGAAGCCAATGATGTTGGCCTTTTCCAGATCGATGGTGTCGACCGAATTATCGAAGACCCAGCCCAGCGAGTTGCCGGCCGTCCACTTGCGCATGCGGATGTAGAGCCCGTCGTCGCCCATGTTGGGCAGGCTCTTCTGGAAATTGGTCATGGTGCGCAGATGCATGGGCGTGTCGAGGATGTTCTCCACCGCGCGGAAGATGTCCTCCTCTTCGCGCGAGCTGTACACGCTCTTGCCCACCAGCACCTTCACCAGCTCGGCGAGGAATTGCACGTTCGCTTCGCTGCGCTCGCACTGGAAGGGATTGAAACCGGTGGGCTGGCCGTTTTCCAGGGCGAGGTAGTTGCCCCCGCAGGCGCGCACGAAGATCTCGGCGCCGCGATCCTTGTCGAAGAAGAAGATCGTCGGGGAAGGCTTGAGCTTCTGCACCTGGCTGAGCAGGAAATTGATCAGCGCGGTTTTACCCGTGCCTGACTTGCCGATCACCATGGTGTTGGCGATGGCCTTTTCACCCAGCGAGTTCTCCGCGGGGTGCGTGGCGTGGAAATTGAAGTAGTAGGGTTGCCCGTTGGTGGTCTGCAGCGTGGTGACGCAGTCGCCCCACGGGTTGTTGCTCTTCTTGCCGGTGGCGAAGTTGTGCAGTGGCGAGAGGCCGAGGAAGTTCAGCGAGCTGACGTTGGCCAGCCGGGTGCGGTACTTCCAGTTGCCCGGGAACTGCGCATAGAAAGCCGCCGTGACGGCGAGATCCTCTTTGACGGAGACGAAGCCGGCGTTGGACAGCTCTGCGCGCGTGGTGGCGATCTGCTGCGACAGCGCCTCCTGGCTGGCTGCATAGATGGCGATGGTGAAGTGGTACTCGCCCAGCACGAAGTTGCCGGAGGCGAGCTGATCCATGGCGTGATCGAGTTCGGCGATCTGGCTGAAGGCCTTGTCGCCGGAGGAGATCATCATGCCCTTGGTGCGATCCAGCGCCTTCAGCGCATCCTGCCGCCCCATCGGGCTGAAGGAGTGGGTGATGACGTACTCGAAGTCCAGGTACTTCAGCCCGTTGAGGATGCCCGGATAGGTGCCGTCGGTGTATTCCTTGATATTGAGGATGGCGCCAAAGTGGTTCTTGCCGTCCGGCGAGGTGAGAACGAAGTCGCCGGTCTTGGCCGAAAAGCGCTGCTTGCTCAGCGGCAGGTATTCCGGCACCGGCGCGGGCAGCACCGGGACCGGCTCGTCGATGCGGTTCAGCAGGTAGCCGTAAAACTCCAGCGCTTCGGAAAAGACCACGCCATTGGCGGCCTCGTACATGCCCAGGCGGTAGGGCGCGTAATCCTTGAGTACGGCTTCGACGTTACCGGCAAGCTCGAGGATGGTGTTGACGGCTTCGAGCTGCTCGGCTTCCAGACGGGCGAGGTCAGCGGATTTCTCGGCAAAGCGCTTGCCGCTCACTACCGGGCGATAGATCAGCGTCAGATAGAGCTCGTTCTGCATCAGCTTCTGGGTGGACAGTGCCTCGTAGTAGCTGTCCGACAATGACTGGTTGAACGATTGGGTGAACGTGCTGTGGTCACTCAGCCGCCGACGCCGGCGAATGTCGTGCACCCAGAACGCCACGTTGACGAAGTCGGGCGCACGCAAGGTCTGCAGCATGCGGTTGAACGTGTTGTGGCGGTGCTCGATCTCCCATTCCTCACGACCGACGAACGGCAGGCCGCCCAGGCGCCAGACCAGCAGGAAGTCCCCGCCCGTGGTCTTGAGCACGGTAGGGGACACGTGCGTGGACAGCGGCAGGAACTCGCTGATCGGCGTGTCGGGAACGAAGGCGGGCTTGGGCATGGTCTTGATCCGGGGCGGCAACCCAGCCCTTCGCCGGGTTGCCTGATGGGGTCACGATTTCGTTTTGGACGGATCGCGATAGCTGTTGGGGGTGAACACCCACATGCCGTCGTTGTCGCCGAGATTGCGCACGCGGGTACGGAACTGCAGGCGCAAGCCAAGCAGCCGGAAGATCATTTCGTCGCGACGAGCCATCTGGCGCATCACGAAAATCACCACCGGCAGCAACAGCAGGTAGAAGAAATTGGTGTACACCGCCAGGAGAAAGCACCCGCCCGCGCCCATGAAGAAGGGCACGTAAGGCACCCCCATGAACATGGCGGGACGGGTGCATCCTCGGAACAGCGGGTTTTTATGCATAGTTGTTCAGCAGGTGGGTGATCACCTGTGCGGTGCAGGCGGTGGCGCCCGACGCCGAAGTGCTTCCGGCGAGGAACATCTTGGCGATCTGACCTGCCGCACCAATGAGGATCGCGCCGATCATTACCGGCGCCACATCGCTGATGCGCTTGTGGGCGAATGCGATCTGGTAACCGGAGAAGATCACCGCGATGGTCACCACCACGATCGACAGCGCGTTGAGGATCTTGTTGATGTTGCTGGCGAATTTGCAGGTGGTGTCGATCGTGTCGGTCGCGTCCTGCGCGAATGCGGTGCCGGGCAACACGAACACGAGCAGCGCTGCGAGGCACATGAACATGAAAAGGCGCGTGCGCTGCGAATGGAGGATGCTGTGGTTGCTGGTCGGTGCCATGGTGAAGTTCCCTATCAGGTGTTGAGAAAGACGGCAGCTATCGGATGATGGCTACGCGGTGATTGACTGCGGAGCACGCAGTCGGACTGCAAAAGCCCAGCCCGAAGCCGGGGATGAGTTGGCTTGGCGCAGGTTCCCGGTGCGGCAGCACCGCCGCACCAGGCCTACGGATGCAGGAGCGCTCAGAAGACGAAGGCGGCATCGCGCGCCTCCTGCTGCGGGTCGGCCGGGCGAATGGACGAGAGTGGGGCGGCGGTCGCTGGTGCGGGTCCCGACGCCGCTGCCTGCATCGGGTCATGCGGTCCCCGGACCACCGGCTCAAACACCGCTGTAGCCGGGGCGGGTGCTTGCGGCGGTTGCGGCGTCGCATCTGTCGACGTCTCTGCTTCGGCCGGTGACGTCGATCTGTCGGATCCATTTCTGCCCACGCCCGCCACCAGGGCGGATACGGCGGCTGTCGCTGCAGTGTCGATAGCGACGCTACGCTGGGCCGCGCGATAACCTGTACCGGTTTGCACGAGCGCCCCGCCTGCCACCGCTTCCGGTCGGCGCTGGGGCGTCTTCAGGGCGATGGGCGTTGCCGCGTGCGGCGACACGTCCACCGGCGGCAGCTGCATGGACGCATAAACCTTCTGCACATAGCCGTCGCGAAAGCCGGTGACGAAATTGCCGGAGTAATAGCAACTGAAGGCCCTGCCCCAGTCGTTGCCGGAGCGTGCGTAGCATTCGGCCAGGATCTTTGCTCCCGCGGTGAGGTTGGCGCAGGAATCAAACGCCTTCTCGTAGGTATCCAAGCCGTAATGAACAAGGTTGCGCCGGTTCACCTGAGCCATGCCGAGGGAGTAGTCGTAGCCCTTGTCGTCGAGCATCTGCACGGTCGCCAGCGCTTCGTCGAGTGACTCCGGCTGCCGTGCCAGCTGCCCGCCGACCACACCGATGGCGAACGGATTGGCCGCCGATTCGACCTGCACGACGTGCTGCATCACCTCCGCCGGCACGGCGAGGTTGGGGCAGGTCGTCATTGGCATGGCGATGAACATCGGAGCGTCCCTTGCTGCATGTATCTGTCTGTCAGTGCCCTGCCGCCGCGCGCCCGGGATCGAAATCGATGCCGGTGATGCAGCGCTTTCCCGCGTGTGCCTTGATATGCACGACGATGTCGATGGTCATGCGCAGCAGCCGCTTGATCGTGTCGAACTCCAGTCCGGCGCCCTCGGTCGACGCTTTCACCATCAGCGCCAGCTGGTCCCAGGTCTGCTCGGTGCTGCCGGCATGGCAGCTGGTGATCGAGCCGGGGTGGCCCGAGGCGCAGTTGCGGATGAAGTAGAACGATTCGTCGCCGCGCAGCTCGGCCAGGATGATGCGGTCCGGCTTCATCCGCAGGCAGGCTTCCATGCAGCTCTTGGCGGTCACGTTGCTCGCGCTCTGGCCGCCCTTCGAGTACAGCAGATGCACCACGTTCGGCTGCTCGATGAAGAGCTCGCGGGCGTCTTCGATCGTGACCAGTCGCTCGTCGACAGGGATGTGGTTGACCAGCGACTTCATGAAGGTGGTCTTGCCGCTGCCGGTGGCGCCGGACACCACGATGTTCTTCTTGTTGAGCACGGCCTGGCGAAAGAAATCGGCGTAACGCCGGGCCGCACGCAGCTCGAGCAGTTCGCTGTCGTGCTCGCCCAGGCCCTGGTCCACCTCCACGATCTCGTCGAAAAAGCCGTCGCGCTGATACTGCTCCAGCGTCTTGAGCTGCTTCGACGGCAGCCGGATGGTGATCGACACGCTGCCCGCTTCGCAGGCCGGCGGAATCACGAACTGGGCGCGCTGGCCGGTCGGGAAGGTCAGCGACACCACCGGATCGACATCGGTGATGCGCTGGCCGGTATTGCTCTCGTTGATCACCGCCGTGCAGAACTGCCGGGCGCGTTCGAAGGTGAGCGAGGGAACCTCTACGCGCTGCCATCCGCCACGACTTTCGAGGTAGATCTCGCCCGGCCGGTTGATGCAGATCTCGGTGACATCCGGAGAGGCCATGAACTCCCGTACGCCCAGCACCTGGTACTGGTAATCGAGGAAGTCGCTGGAGATCTCCGCGGCGATGTCATCCATGGCGCTGTTCCTCAGAACCGGGCGACGACGCCGCTGAAGTCGACGTCCTTGGCAACGTAGACATAGACCACCGTGCCCTGGTTGATGGTCACCGTCGGCGGGCGGTTGGCCGCTTCGCGCACAGCCTGGTCGGCCAGGTTCTGCACGGTTCGGGCGGTATTGCTTTCAAACGGCTCCTGCGTGACGTAGCCATTGCTGATCGTGGTGGTGGTGGGGCCGTGCTTGGCCGCCTCGTATTTGAACGCGTCGCTGAGCATGCTGATCAGCAGTGCCGCACCGATCCGCTCGCCCCAGTGCGCGTCGTAATGACCGGGAAAGCCCGCCCCACCCAGGTTGTCGATGCCCGGGCTCTTCATGTTCACGTCGATGCCGGTGGGCGTGATGATGCGGTCCCAGATAACCGAGACACGGCGCTGGTTCTGCTGCTTCTGATAACTGCCGAGCACCTTCGAGCCCTTCGGCAACAGCAGTGTGTGGCCGTTGAACGAATAGACCGGCTCGGTCACCAGGCAGGTGCTGTAGCCGGGAACGTCCGAAATGATCCGGGTCTCCAGCACGCAGCGGATGTATGTGCCGCGTTGCATCAGGGTGTCGGGCTTGGTCAGCGGGCGCGCGCTGGTGATCTCGGCATCCGAGCTGCCCGGCAGGCCATTGCCTGCCGCTGCGGGAACCGGCATGGCCGGAGGAGCCTCTGCACCGCCGGTCTGAGCCGCGAGGATGCGGCGCTCCAGGAGCGTGGGCTCACGCGGGCCCAGCGCCTGCTGGCGCGGTAGCGGCGGCGCATTGGAAGGCGCCGGCATCAGTGGAATCGGCTGCGCGGCCGGCGCGGGTGCGGGACGCGGCAACTGCGGCAGCGCCACCGCCGCGGGCGCCTCCGCCACGGTCAGCTTCTCCTCGCGCGGCTTGGGCTTCTCCCGTGGCGAGGTCGCGCTCTGGATCATCCAGTAAGCGACGAACAGCAGCAGCAGCACCACGGCGCCCAGCAGCAGCAGCGCGCGATGGTTCATCCGGCGCAGTTCGCTGGCGCGCAACTGGGGTACTGCAGCGTCGAGATCAGGCTCCTCGGCGCGCTGCTGATAATGGGTGGCGTAGGGGTTTCCGGCCAGCGCCTCGGTGTTCTCATCCGATGCCGCGTGGCTTCCTGCACCCTGCTCGTCGCCAGGATTCCGGGGGGTTTGGGCGCTCACTTCTTCGTGTTCCTTCGCAGACCCACAACGTAGTCGCCGTGCCGGATCACCAGGTAGGCATAGGTGCCGTGCACGATGATGGTGTTGCCTTCGACCGTGGTGTTCACCAGCGAATCCTCGCTGTGCTCGCGCTCACGCATGAACACGGCGGGGAAGTCGCCGGTGGGAAACGCCTTGAGATCGCTCATGCGGATATAGGTGAAACGGCCGTCATCGTAGACGTTCACCGGCACCATCCACGGGGCTTTCCTGCTGTTGCGCGTGGCGTAGTCGTAGTCGAAGTTGTAGCTGCGCCCCGGCACCAGCGCAGCGCTCTGCATCGGGACTTTCTCCTGCGCCTTCTTGGCCTGCGCGAAGCTGGCGTCGGCGGGGTACTTGAATCCGATCTTGTATTGAACGCCAGCACGCCGGGCCTGCTCCAGCGTCTTCCAGTCGGTGGCCACGACCTTCAGCTCGAAGATGTAGGAGTGGGTCTCCGTGCGCACCATCATGTTGGTATCCACGTCGACGTTCTTGGGCTTGAGGTAGAAGACGTTGCCGCGGCGCGTCAGCTCCCAGCCCGCACTGAAGCCGGTGCTGTAGTCGAGGATTTTCTCGTCCGGGCTGAGCTCGATCTGCGTGGTGATGCCAAGGCCGGTACGTACCGGATAAATGCGGTCGGCCTGGTAGTCGTATTGTTCGAGCGCCTGCGCCCGCAGCGCCGCGGGAGCGCAGGCGGCGAGCCATAGCGTGGCGCCGATCAGGCGCAGGAAGATCGTACGGCTCATGGGCTCACCGGGTCGGTGGTGCTGCCAGCGGCTGCCGGCGAAGCGGGGGCAGTGGCACCCGTCCCCGGTGCTGCCACGGCGGCCGGCTGGGGCAGGGCGGGCACGGCCGCCATGGCCTGGACAATTTCCGCCGGCGGTGCGGCGGCATAGTCGTTGTCGACGCGATAGCTGGTGACCCAGAACCCGAGCGGATTCTCGATGCGGCTCTGATCGTCCATGTCCAGGTTCGGCTTGTACGTGAATTCGATAGTCGCGATCTTGCTGTCCATCGGCTGCGTGGCACCGGTGGTCTTGTTGTAGAGCGTGCGCTGGAAACGCACCGTGGCGCCCTTGGGCGTGACACCTGGGCCACCGCCGAGCAACACGATGCTCAGCAGCCGGATTCGGATCGCGCGATCCTTTCCGTAGAGCTTGTAGAGGCTGTTCTCGTTCTGCGCGGAATACAGGGCGGTGTATTCGGCCTTGACCCCGGGAGATGCCATGGTCTGCACGGTCTTCCAGTCGCGAAGGTTGAGCATGGCCAAGTCGTAGGACTCGCGTGCAAGCACGAAGTGCGCCACGTTGCTCCGGTTGATCGCCTCGCTGGTGGTGATGCCGTTGGGGCCGAAGTTGCCGGTCAGGCGTGCCACCGTGGCGGTGCCGGTGTATGCATCGGCCATCACGAGGTACGGCACCTTCTGCTTCAGCGGGAGCATGTAGAAGTAGCCGCCGGCAAGGATCAGCGACATGCCGATGGCGGAAAAGGCGACCCACCACGCGCGACGCTCGCTGCGACGTGCGAGGTCGGCGATGCTGATCTCGAAATTCACGGACTTGGCCACGGCGCGTTCGATCGCGGGCGTGGCCGACTTCTTGAGGTTCATCGGTTGCACCTGTGATTGGCCCGGCCGGCCGCTGGGAGCGTGCCGTCGATCATGGTTTTGCGCCTCGCGCCGACGGCGCTGCCGCGGGCACGGGCGGCGGTGTCTGCGACACCGCGCCGGCACGCTGCACCAGGATCTCTCGCGGGTGGGCAACCACCTGCACGCCCTGGGCGCCGTAGATGCTGCTGAGTCGCGCGGCGGCCTCGTCCAGATCGGCCGTATGGATGTCTGCCACCGGCTGGTAAAGAGTCACGTCGAAATCGAGCGCGTAGTCCAGCGTACGGCCGGTGTCTGCAGCCCACCGGGCGAGCATCGTCTTGAGCGTCTCGTCCATGGGCGCGGCGTAGTAGGTGTACGGACGCTCCAGCGGGATCTCCACAGGGCGGTCCTGGAAACGGTTTACCGGCTTCCACGAGCCGCGGAAGTCCTTGGCAGCGGGCGTCCCGCAGGCGGACAGTGCAAGAGTCGCGAGCACGACGGCTGCAGCGAGCATCTCAGTGGCTACGGTTCTTTTCACGTCAGGCCCGATCGTCGGTTGATGGTGTTGCGGCACGACGCTGCGCACACGCAAGCGCGGGCACAGCGAAGCTGACGCGGCGGATACGGGAGCGGCGGCGCACGTCGGGCCCGCGCCAGCCAACCGCGGCGCCGATCATCCGGGGGCGCGAGGGTGCGAGACCGGCGGATACGCGGACGTGCGCCGACGACGAGCACGAGCGGGTTGCCAGGAAGGACAAATGAAATGACGCGTGCGCTGTGGCGATCATCGTGATCAGCAATCCATGCTTTGCCCTAACCGGGCTGTTCCTGCGCGACACCGATGGCCCGGGCGAGCTTCTCGTCGAAGCTCCTGCACGATCAGTGGCGCTCCCCTGTGAGTGCTATTGACGACTCACGCAAAAAATTCTGGCGGAAAACTAGCACCGCTGCCAGTAGCTGTGTATGACAGGAATTTTTCCTATGGGGGCACGGAGAGCATCTGCGTTGTTGAGCTGCTCGACACATTGCCAATCTTTTTTCTCTCGCCTGCGTAATCGTGCTGGGTCCTTTGCTGACGCGGCGTTCCACCCGTTTGTCGGCTTGCTGACGCGCGCATTTGCGGGACCTTCGCGCGGCCCGGGTCCGCGCGCCGCCCACGCGGCTGGTGCATTTTGGCGCGGTGAAAAAAGGTTCCTCGGCGTGCATCAGCGTGACGTCCGTCGCGCGCGACATGTGCTTCCTTCCGCGTTGCCGACACCCCGAAAGGAAGCATTCCCTGATCGACTGACGGATTTTTCCTACAACACACGTCGAAGGACGTGCACGCTATCGACGTCATCGTTTCGTCTGGAGTGCAGACGTACGACAGCGAGCAGGACATTCGCGTACTGGACATCGCACGTTCTGCCGATCACGTCATCCCGGTTCTCCGCACGCGTCGCAAGCGCGGCCATCGGGAGCATTTCGCGTTGACAGTGCGAGAGCCGGTGCACGAGCATCCGCTCTTCAAGCAAGGAGGCTGAAGACATGCGCAAGCTGGGCATCGTGCTGGTTCTGTTGGTGCTCGCCTTGGGCGGCGGATGGGTGCTGTCCAACACGCTGGTAATGCATCTGCTCGAATTGCCCCCGAACGCGCAGGCATGGAACACCTGGTGGCAGTACCTGCACGCCGCACGTCGGCCGGAGTTTGCTCCCTTCGCTGGAAAAATCACGCTGGGTGTCGCAGCGGGTTTCGGCCTGCCATTGCTGGGCTGGATGGGTGCGTTGATACCGCTGCTGTGGCGCCCGCGCGAGTCGCTGCACGGCGATGCACGTTTCGCCACCATGTCCGACCTCAAGAAGGCCGGGCTTCTCCGCCAGACCCCACAAAGCATCCTCATCGGCAGTTACAGGGGCCGCTACCTGTGGCTGGGCGGCGCGCAGCATGTCATCACCATCAGCCCCACCCGCTCGGGCAAGACCACCAGCATTGCCATTCCCGTGCTGCTGTCCTATCAGCACTCGATGGTGGTGCTGGATCTGAAGGGCGAGCTGTTCAAGGCGACCAGCGGATGGCGCCAGGCGCAAGGCCACGCGATCCGTGTATGGGCGCCGTACGACGAGGGCGGCAATACCCATCGGTTCAACCCCATGACGCCGCTTGCGGGCATGGATGCGGGCAAGCGCATCGGTGAGCTGCAGACCATCGCTGCCATCCTCTACCCGGATGAAGCAGGCAAGGATCCGTTCTGGACCTCTCAGAGCCGCGCGGCGTTCACGGCGTTTGCGTCTTTCATGTTCGAAGGGTGGGATCACCTGGTGAGCGCCGGTTTTCCGGACATGGATCCCAACACGGATGAAAGCTTTCCCAGCCTCGAGCGCATCCTGCGGCTGTCCAGCGGCACCAACGGACAGACCACGCAGGAGATGTTGCGCAGCTTTATTTCCGACCCCAGCTACAGCTTCGTCAGCGCACAGACGCGCACCGTGTTCGGCAACCTCGCAGGTCTGGCAGATCAGACCTTCTCCTCGGTCATCGCCACCATGCAGGCCCCGCTCCAGCAGTTCCTCAGCCCGATCCTTGCGGCCGCCACCAATGCTACGGATATCCACGTGGCGGGGCTGCGCACGAAGCCGACCACGCTGTACGTGATCATTCCCACCAACAAGCTGGACGAGAGCAGCAAGCTGCTGAACATCTTCTTCAGCAGCGTCATCGGCAACAACCTCACCAAGCAGCTTGGCGAGGATCCGGCGCTGAAGTACCAGATGCTGATGTTGATGGACGAGTTCACCGCCATGGGGCGCGTGGACGTGTGGGCCAAGCGCATCTCTATCTCGGCCAGCTACGGCGTGCGCGACCTGTGCATCGTGCAGAGCCGCTCGCAGCTCAAATCCGCGTACGGCGAGGACGACGCGCAGAACTTCATCACCAACCACGGTGCGCAGATCGTGTTTGCTCCGCGGGAGCAGAGTGACGCCAATGAATACAGCGAGATGCTCGGCTACAAGACCATCCGCAAGAAGCACCAGAGCACCAGCCGGGGCCGCGGAACCAACCAGGTGTCCACCAACGTCACCGAGGAAAAACGCGCGCTGTTCCTGCCGCAGGAAATCAAGGAGCTTCCCGCGGATGACGAGCTGATTTTCTATGAAGGCTGCAAGCCCATTCGCGCCAAGAAGAACTGGTTCTTCAAGGATCGCGAGCTCAAGAAGCGCGCGGATATGGCCCCGGTGAAGATCAAGCTGGCCGCGCGGCCCATGCGCGGTACGGGTGCTGCCAGAGAGGTTGTCCGTGCGGAGGGCGAGGAGGCCGCAACATGGCTGGGATCCTGAGCGCCGGTTGGGACGTCGGCGCGCTGCGGCCGGGTGCGGCGATAGCGCTGCGGCACGCCACTACAGTGGGCACCAGCACTGCGGCACCCAACGTTTGAACAGCGTCGTGAAACCCTCCTATGTAAAGGAGGCGGTGCGAAGCTACGTGGGCCGGAGGTCGTCGCCGACTCCATCAAAGGCCTGCTTTTCCGAGTATAGGCAAGCCGCATGAAAAACCGACTCTACCCAACGGCATTGATCCCGCTTTTGGCTCTGACCACAGGATGCTCCATGACACACGGTAGCTCGTCAAACCCCGCAAGGAATCCGCATCCGGTCAAGCGCTACGAAGTGACAGCGACGTCCAGCGCGCCGGGGCCTTGGGATTCCGTCGAGGGCTATATCGGATATGACATCGTCAATACCGAATGCATGCCGCTAGCCCCTTTTCTTGGCGAACGAAGCCTGACGAGCATTGGTGTCTTCATCAAGATGGATCGCGTGGAAGAGAATACTTGGCGCGGCTACTTCTATCGCGACGCTCTCCAAGACGAAGATTACGCCGATCTCGGTGTGTGCCACTGGGACGCCACGAGCATAAGTGTCAGCACCACGGCTCAAGGGGTTAGGTTCGCCTGGAGCGCTCCTCTTGATGAACTCTTACGCCACGGGCCGATTAAGAGCTACTTCAAGCGAAGCGCATACGGGGACCAATCGTTCGCAAGCGATGGCGCGCCTAACTACTCTCCTCTTCGGCCCGAGTACAAGCAGAAACCGGGCGAGTTCTTCCCTGTCACTATCGCCGTCAGTGAGAGTGTGAAATGACTTCCGTGGTGCAGGAGCGAGCAGATGCGGCAAATGACTCATATGCCAACCGTCCGCAGAGCGATGTTGATCAGAAGAAAGAGGTAGTTCTTGGCGGTCAGGTGTACAAGGTCTTCGGCTACGCGAGCAATCCGATAAGCGGGTTCCATGCTACCGCCTATCAAAGTGAGACTACGGGCAACATCATCATTGCCTACCGCGGCACCGACCCTGGCCTGTTTTCCGGCAAGACCCACGCCGAGAGACTGGATCACGCGCTCACCACCATGCAGGACATTGCGGTCGATGCCACGATGGTGCGCGACGTCGTCAATCCACAGCAGGAAGCTGCAGACGCCTTTACTCAGGCGATGATCGACAAGGCCGCCAGGCAGGGCATTTCCAGGGATCGCATTTTCGTCGCCGGTCACTCGCTCGGCGGTACGCTGGCGGAAATCGAGGCGGCTAACTTCGGATTGGCCGGCTCGACCTACAACGCCTACGGCGCGGTGGGCCTGATCAACGGCCCGCCGCGACCGGGCACACACCTAACCAACTACCGGATGGCCGCAGACGTCGTCAGCGCCGCCAATGCGCATATCGGCGAGGTAGTGTCGCTGGCCAGCAAGGAGGATGTGCAAAGCCTCCGCGACGGCCGGTACCTGGACGCGCCCGTCGGTGCGCCGCCACCGAATGCACTGATCGCGATGCGGCTGGACGACCACGGCGGCGTACAGCACTTCGGTAGCCAAAGCCCGGACAACATCCTCCAGCCATTCCATTTCACGGAGGCGGCGCAGCGCTACGCGGACAACAGGGCGGGGTTCGACCATTTCGTCGCCGACGTTTCCCGTGAGCGGGGCGAGTTGTCCCAGGCGATGAAACACTTGCAGGAGCACTATCGCCTGCCGCCGGACATCCAGAGGCAAGTGGACGAATATCTTGTCTTGCACGCCGACCAGCCGGTCCGCAGCGCAGTCGAACACAACGGCATCGCGGAAGGCGTCGAGCGCACCCTGCAACTGGGCTCGGATTTCGCACGTGGCGCCGGCTACCTTGTGCAGGCCCAGGACGAACGGTTGGCCTTGGCCGCGCGTGAGGCCGGTGCCTATGCCGCGCCCCTCGGGCCGTTGGCACGGCTTACCGGCAATGCAGTGAGCGAAGCGGCTCACTTGCACGGGCAGGTTGCCGGTGCCATGGGACATTTTGCTGGTGACCGACTGCAGTTGGCCAAGGTCGAGATCGAGCAGCGCGCGCACGACGTCGCCGACACCGTCGTGGGGGCCATGCACTCCCCGGTGGTGCAGGGAGCGGCAGCCAGCTTCGTCAATCACGTGATCGACAGCTATCACACCGACCATGCGATCGGGCGAACCGTGGTTCACGCCTACGAGTCCACCACGCATGCCATCTCGGAGGTGGTCGAAAACACGGGACGGGCGGCCAGCCGGACATACGATGCGGCCAGGCATGCGGCGTCGCACGGGATCAGCGCGGCCGAAGACGCTGCCGGCGAGGCGTACGACACGCTCACCCATCCCGGCCGGTGGTTTGGGCACAGCTCGACGCCAACGTCGGGCGCTCCTATCGGCGCCATGCATCGCGCTCCCCCGGTGATTGGGGGAGCAGGCCGAAGCGAGGAGGATCCGCGCCATCCGGCCAACCCGGAGCATCGGCTTTACAACGAGCTGCATCGGCGCATTCCTGATGCATCGGAAGGCCGCCTGATGCAGTTCACCGCGGCATGCCATGTCAGCCGGATCACGGCCGACAACCTCTCCACGATTCACCTGGATGAGGCGCGAATGACGATGGGTTTTCGCGGATCGAGCATTACGTCGACACCCGCCGTGGTCGACCTGAGCAGGCCGCCACCGGAGCCGCAGCAGTCGATCCAGCAGATCCGGCAGCACGATCAGCCCCAGATGCAGATGGCCGGACGGATGCATCCGAACGTGGGCACGGACCCGCACATGCAGCCCTGATCGGAGGCTGGGTGGCGCGGTCAGGATCTGCTTGTCATCCTTCGCGTGGCTGGTCTTGCCGCTCTCAACACTGGCAACGTGGGAATGTGCTCGGGTCGTGGCGCACGACGAGCCTGGTGAGGTGCCACGCGCCAGCGTTTCCTGGCATCCAGCTCGCCTGTCTTCCGGACGCTGGGCTCGCGAACCTGCTTTCGCGGGAGTTCAGCCCACCGCCCTCTCACGTGCTGCCAGCTCCTGCACCGCCTCTTTCCCCATCGCCCCCAAGCCCTCACCACCAGCCTCGAGGTGCGCAATGATCGCGCGGCGCATGGTGGGATCCCAGAACTTGCGGATGTGATCGGCCACACCGGCTACGCCCGTGGCATGGTCGGGCTCCGCGGCGAAATAGCTCGCGATGTCGTTGACCATCCGTATGAGGGGTTCGGTGTTCATGGCGAATGGTTCCGTGCGCAAAGGCGTGGCCGCCTGAGTGAGTATGTGAGCGGATTGCGCGACGCCGCGTGGCGCCGCGCGGTGGCGGTCAGCGGTCGGCGGGTTCGGCCGCGCGCAGCAGCTCCTGCTGCTCCTGGTCGAAGCTCTGGAAGCGCTTCTGCCAGCTGGACGGCTGGCTGACCTTCAGCACCTGCACCGCGGTCACCTTGTACTCGGGGCAGTTGGTGGCCCAGTCGGAGTTGTCGGTGGTGATCACGTTGGCGCCGGAGCCGGGGAAGTGGAACGTGGTGTAGACCACGCCCGGCTGCATGCGGTCGGCAATCTTGGCGCGCAGCACGGTCTCGCCGCTGCGGCTGGAAATGCCCACCCAGTCGCCGTCGTTGATGCCGCGCTCCTCGGCGTCGTGCGGATGGATCTCCAGCCGGTCCTCTTCGTGCCACATCGAGTTCTCGGTGCGGCGGGTCTGCGCGCCCACGTTGTACTGGCTGAGGATGCGCCCGGTGGTGAGGATCAGCGGATGCTCGGCGTTGACCTTCTCGCGGGTGGGCACGTACTCGGTAAGCATGAAGCGGCCTTTTCCGCGCACGAACTCGTCCACGTGCATCACCGGGGTACCTTCCGGCGCGGCGTCGTTGCAGGGCCACTGGATCGAGCCGAGCTGGTCGATGCGGTCGAAGCTGACGCCGTGGAAGGTGGGCGTGAGTGCGGCGATCTCGTCCATGATCTCGGACGGGTGCGCGTAGTTCATCGGGTAACCCATGGCCTGGGCGATCTTCTGGGTGATTTCCCAGTCGGCGAGGCCGGACTGCGGCTTCATCACCTTGCGCACGCGCGAAATGCGGCGCTCGGCATTGGTGAAGGTGCCGTCCTTCTCCAGGAACGAGCTGCCCGGCAGGAACACGTGGGCGTACTTGGCCGTCTCGTTGAGGAACAGGTCCTGCACCACCACGCACTCCATTGCGCTCAGTGCGGCGGTGACGTGCTGGGTGTCCGGATCGGACTGGGCGATGTCCTCGCCCTCGACGTACAGGCCCAGGAAGGTGCCATCCAGCGCGGACTCGAACATGTTCGGGATGCGCAGGCCCGGCTCGTCCAGCAGCGGTACGCCCCACGCCTTCTCGAACAGCTCGCGGGTGGCGACGTCGCTGACGTGGCGGTAGCCGGGGAACTCGTGCGGGAACGAGCCCATGTCGCACGACCCCTGCACGTTGTTCTGCCCACGCAGCGGGTTCACGCCGACGCCTTCGCGGCCGATGTTGCCAGTGGCCATGGCCAGGTTGGCGATGCCCATCACTGCGGTGGAGCCCTGCGCATGCTCGGTCACGCCCAGGCCGTAGTAGATGGCGCCGTTGCCGCCCGTGGCATACAGCCGGGCAGCACCGCGCACGAGATCGGCGGGTACGCCAGTGGTCGCCTCCATGGCCTCGGGGCTGTACTTGTCCTGCGAGACGAAGGTCTTCCACCGCTCGAACGCTTCCGGCTCGCAGCGGGCGGCGACAAAATCGTCTTTCACCAGGCCTTCGGTGACGATCACATGGGCCAGCGTATTGAGCAGCGCCACGTTGGTGCCGGGCTTGAGCTTGAGGTGATAGTCCGCCTGGATGTGCGGGGTGCGCACGAGGTCGATGCGCCGCGGGTCGACCACGATCAACCTGGCGCCCGCGCGCAGGCGCTGCTTCATCTGCGAGCCGAACACGGGATGAGCGTCGGTCGGGTTGGCGCCGATTACCAGCACCACGTCGGTCTGCTCGATCGAATCGAAGTCCTGTGTGCCGGCCGATTCTCCCAGCGTGCTCTTCAGGCCGTAGCCCGTGGGCGAGTGGCAGACGCGGGCGCAGGTGTCGACGTTGTTGTTGCCGAAGCCGGCGCGGATCAGCTTCTGCACCAGGTACGTCTCCTCGTTGGTACAGCGCGAGGAGGTGATGCCGCCGATGGCGTGCTTGCCGTGCTCGGCCTGGATGCGCTTGAACTCGCTGGCGGTGTAGGCAAACGCCTCATCCCAGCTCACCACCTGCCACGGATCGGAAATCTTCTTGCGGATCATTGGCGTGGTGATGCGGTCGGGATGGCTGGCATAACCAATCGCGAAGCGGCCCTTGACGCAGGAGTGGCCGTGGTTCGCCTGGCCGTCCACGTTGGGCACCATGCGCACGATCTCCTCGCCCTTCATCTCGGCGCGGAAGCTGCAGCCCACGCCGCAATAGGCGCATGTGGTGGTGACGCTGTGCTCGGCCTGGCCGCGCTCGATCAGCGTGGTCTCGGTGAGCGTGGCGGTGGGGCAGGCCTGCACGCAGGCGCCGCACGAAACGCATTCGGAGCCGAGGAAGTCTTCGTTCTGGCTCGGCGACACCTTCGACTCGAAACCGCGGCCCTGGATGGTGAGCGCGAAGGTCCCCTGCACCTCGTCGCAGGCGCGGACACAGCGCGAGCAGACGATGCACTTGGACGGATCGAAGGTGAAATACGGGGTGGAGGTGTCCTTGGCCACGAACAGCGGATTGGCGCTGCCGTCGGACTTCTTCGCGTGGACGTGGTTCTCGCCGTCGTAGCCGTAGCGCACCTCGCGCAGGCCGACGACGCCGGCCATGTCCTGCAGCTCGCAATGGCCGTTGGCGGGGCAGGTGAGGCAGTCCAGCGGATGATCGGAGATGTACAGCTCCATCACGCCGCGACGGATCTCGGCCAGCTTCGGGGTCTGCGTGGCCACCTTCATGCCCTCGGCCACCGGCGTGGTGCACGAGGCGGGGTAGCCGCGGCGGCCTTCCACCTCCACCAGGCACAGGCGGCACGAACCGAAGGCATCGAGCATCTCGGTGGCACACAGCTTCGGAATGGCGATGCCCGCCTGCGAGGCGGCGCGCATGATCGAGGTGCCTTCAGGTACCTGCATCACGCGGCCGTCGATCTCGACGGAGACCGTCTTGGCGGACTTGACGGCAGGCGTGCCGCGATCGATTTCGACGATGGAAAGCATGTGAACCTCCGGCGCGCGGTGCCTCAGGCGGTGCGCGCGAAATCTTCTGGGTAATGATCCAGTGCGCTCAGCACGGGAAACGGCGCCATGCCGCCGAGGGCACACAGCGATCCGTGCAGCATGGTCTGGCACAGGTCGCGCAACAGCGCTTCGTCCGCTTCACGTTCGGTGCCGGCCATCATGCGGTCGATCACCTCCACCCCGCGGGTGGAGCCGATGCGGCAGGGCGTGCATTTGCCGCACGACTCGATCGCGCAGAACTCCATGGCGTAGCGGGCCTGGGCAGCCATGTCCACGCTGTCGTCGAACGCCACCAGGCCGCCGTGGCCGACCATGCCGCCGATGGCGGCGAACGCCTCGTAATCCATCGGCGTGTCGAAGCGCGATGGCGGAATATAGGCGCCCAGCGGGCCACCGAGCTGCACGGTCTTGAGCGGGCGCCCGCTGACGCTGCCGCCGCCGAAATCCACCAGCAGCTCCTGCAGGGTCACGCCGAACGCCTTCTCCACCAGCCCGGCATGCTTGAGATTGCCGGCCAGCTGGAACGGCAGCGTGCCGCGCGAGCGGCCCATGCCGAAGTCGCGATAGAAGGCGCCGCCCTTGTCCAGGATGATCGGTACCGACGCCAGCGTGACCACGTTGTTGATTACCGTGGGCTTGCCGAACAGGCCCTCGATCGCCGGCAGCGGCGGCTTGAAGCGCACCTGGCCGCGCTTGCCCTCCAGCGACTCGAGCAGCGAGGTTTCCTCGCCGCAGATGTAGGCGCCAGCTGCCATGCGGACTTCCAGATGGAAGCTCCTGCCGCTGCCGCGGATGTCGTTGCCGAGGTAGCCGCCGGCCTGCGCCGCGGCGATCGCCGCGTTCAGCGCGTCGCGGGCGTGCGGGTACTCGCAGCGCAGATAGATGTAGCCCTGCGTGGCGCCCACGGCGAGGCCGGCAATCGTCATGCCCTCGATCAGCACGAACGGGTCACCCTCCATCACCATGCGGTCGGCGAAGGTGCCCGAGTCGCCCTCGTCGGCGTTGGCCACGATGTACTTCTGGTCAGCCGGTGCGTCGTGGCAGGTCTTCCACTTGATGCCGGCGGGGAACGCCGCACCGCCACGGCCGCGCAGGCCGGAGTCGGTCACCGCCTGCACGATCTCTGCCGGCGCCATGCGCAGTGCGTTGTCCAGCCCGCGGTAGCCGCCGTGGTCGCAGTAGTCCGACAGGCTGCGAGGATCGACGATGCCGACGCGGGCGAAGGTCAGCCGCTCCTGCCTGGCCAGGTACGGGATCTGCTCGGTGGGGCCATGGCCCAGGGCATGCGCGCCGCCGTGCAGGAAGTCGGCGTCGAACAGGCTGGCCACGTCCTCGGCCTGCACCGGCCCATAAGCCACGCGGCCGGCGTCGGTGACCACCTCCACCATCGGCTCAAGCCAATACAGGCCGCGCGAGCCGTTGCGCACCATGGTGACATCGAGCCCGCGACGGCCGGCCTCGGCGGCAATGGCCGCCGCCGTGGCCTCGGCGCCCAGCGAGAGAGCGCCGGCGTCGCGCGGAACGTAGACGGTAAAACTCATGTGGCCTCCCGGGCCGTCTTCAGCCAGGCATCGAACCGCTCGGGGGTGACCCGGCCGTGCAGTTCCTCGTCCACCAGCATCGCCGGCGAGCAGGCACAGTTGCCCAGGCAGTAGACCGGCTCCAGCGTCACCGCACCGTCGGGCGTGGTTTCGTGGAAATCGATGCCGAGGCGCTGTTTAACATGCGTCTCGAGCGCAGCCGCGCCCATCGCCTGGCACGACTCGGCACGGCACAGGTACAGCACCTGACGCCCGCCGGGCTGCGTGCGAAAGAAATGATAGAAGCTGACCACTCCGTGCACGTCCGCCCGCGAGAGGTTGAGCTCGCGGGCGATCAGTGGAATGGCGCCCTCCGGTACGTGGCCCAGCGCCTCCTGCACACCGTGCAGGATCGGCAGCAGGGCGCCCGGCTGATCCTTCAGCCGGGCCGTCACTTCAAGTACCGCGGCGTGACTCTGTGGCGAGAGCCACTTGGTGTTTTCCTGCGGACCGGAATCCGCGCGTGCCGCGTGCTTCATGGGAATCAAGCCTTTCAGAACAGGGCAGCTGCCTTGGCCAGAGCGATGTACAGACCGATCAGGAACGGTACACCTACCGCCAGCCAGAAGATCACGCCTGCGACACCGAAGTCACCGCGTGCCGCCGTCTCGGCATTGCCGCTGCTGCCGGTCGCCTCGTGCTGCAGGGAGCGCTCGCGGGCGAGCTCGTCCTCGGTCATGAACACCGATTCCTTGACCGGCCGCACCAGCAGGTTGCAGATCAGGCCGACGAACAGCAGGCCGGCCATGATGTACAGCGTGCGGTCGTACACCAGCGTCTTGGCCACGCCGGCATCGAGCTGGGCCTGGCGGATCGCGGCGATCAGGAACGGGCCGAAAATGCCGGCCGCCGACCATGCCGTGAGCAGCCGGCCGTGGATCGCGCCCACCATCTGGGTACCGAACAGGTCCGCCAGATAGGCCGGCACCGTGGCAAAACCACCGCCGTACATGCTCAGGATCACGCAAATCGAGATGACGAACAGGCCGGCCATGCCCAGATGACCCCAGGTCGGCAGCAGGCAGTACACGATGATGCCGAGGATGAAGAACGTGAAGTAGGTGTTCTTGCGGCCGATCTTGTCCGACAGCGAGGCCCAGAACAGGCGGCCGAGGCTGTTGAACAGGCTGATCAGGCCGACCAGGCCGGCTGCCGCTGCCACCACCGCCGCCTTCTGCGCCGGCGTGAGGTCCGCCGCCGCCTCGGTCAGGCCGGCGAGCTTGCCGCCGAACACGTCCTGCAGCATCGGGCTGGCCATCGAGATCACCGCGATGCCGGCCGTCACGTTGAGGAACAGCACGCCCCACACCAGCCAGAACTGCGGGGTCTTCCACGCCCGGTTCAGGTGCACGTGGCGCTTGGTGATCATGGCGCTGTCGTTGGACGCCTTGGGCACCCAGCCGGCCGGCTTCCAGCCCGTGGGGGCCACGCGGAAACCCATCGCGCCCAACGCCATGATGATGACGTACAGCACGCCCATCACCATCAGCGTGGAGGCCACGCCCTGGCCACCGCCGGCCGAGAAATGCTTCATCAGCGCCACGGCCAGCGGAGCGCCCACCATGGCGCCACCGCCGTAACCCATGATGGCGAAGCCGGTCGCCATGCCGCGACGGTCCGGGAACCACTTGATCAGCGTCGACACCGGGGTGATGTAGCCCAGGCCCTGGCCGACGCCGCCGAGCACGCCGCAGCCGAGGTAGACCAGCCACAGCTGATGCATCGACACACCGATGCCGCCCACCACCAGACCGCCGCCCCAGCAGATGGCTGCGATCACGCCGGCCTTGCGCGGACCGGCGTGTTCAAGCCAGCCGCCCCAGAGCGCGGCGGAGATGCCGAGCATGGCGATGAAGGTCTCGAAGATGTGCGTCACCTGCGGCACCGTCCAGTTGCAACTGGTGGTGGTGAGCGCGCCCATGAAGCTCAGGCTGGAGCACATGGCCGGGTCGGCTTCGGTGAGCAACTTGCTCATCGGCAGCCAGAACACCGAGAAGCCGTACGCCATGCCGATGCACAGGTGGATCGCCAGCGCCGCCGGCACCACCCACCATCGGTTGTAGTTCGGCCCCGCAATGGTGCTTTCCCTTGCCAAGAATCCCGCCGAGCCCCCCCGGCCCGTGGTCTCGCCTGCCGCCGGCACACTGGCCATAAGCTTCTCCCCTGCTTGGTGGAAAAATGGGTGTGCGCGCCCGGATTCCCGACAGGGACGCGCAGCATCCGGATCATGGCGTCGCCCCCCGGGCCGTGCCACTCGACATAGGTCGCATCACCCGATGGCAGTGCGATGACGGGTGTCGTTACCTGCTGCGCCGCAGCAACGGCGCCGCGCCGGTGCCGAGCGGCTTCGCGTCACCACACCGATGATCCGGAGGCTGACCGGCGGCAGGGCCGGCCAGACTTGCGTAACCGCAGCCCAGCCTCCATGGTTTGCGGCTGACCCACGCCACCCACCACCACTGCGCAGGTTTCCAGCCCCATGTCCGATACCCCCAAGATCATCTACACGCTCACCGACGAAGCGCCATTCCTGGCCACGCAGTCGCTGCTGCCGGTCGTGCAGGCTTTCGCCGCAACGGCAGGCATTGCCGTGGAGACGCGCGACATATCGCTGGCGGGGCGGATCCTGGCGCAGTTCCCCGAGTCGCTGCGGGAGGACCAGCGCATTGCCGACGATCTGGCCGAGCTCGGCGACCTGGCCACCACGCCCGCGGCCAACATCATCAAGTTGCCCAATATCAGCGCCTCGGTGCCGCAGCTGAAGGCCGCGATCAAGGAGTTGCAGGCGCAGGGCTACGCGCTGCCGGAGTACCCGGACGAGCCGCACGGCGACGTCGAACTGTGGAACATCCGCGCGCGCTACGACAAGGTCAAGGGCAGCGCCGTCAACCCGGTGCTGCGCGAGGGTAATTCCGACCGCCGCGCGCCGCCTTCGGTGAAGAGCTACGCCCGCAAGCACCCGCACAAGATGGGCGCCTGGAGCAAGGAGTCGAAGAGTCGCGTGGCGCACATGGACGGCGGCGATTTCTACGGCAGCGAGAAGTCCGCCACGCTGGACAAGGCCGGCGTGCTGAAGATCGAGCTGCACGGCGCCGACGGCGCGGTCAGCGTGCTGAAGGAAAAGGTCGCGGTGAAGGCCGGCGAGATCGTCGACGCGGCGGTGATGAGCCGCGCTGCACTGGCGCGTTTCGTCCAGGCCGAGATTGCGCGGGTGAAGGACGAGGGCGTGCTGTTCTCGCTGCACCTGAAGGCGACCATGATGAAGGTCTCCGACCCGATCATGTTCGGTGTGGTGGTGGGCGAGTTCTACAAGGACGTGCTGGCCAGGCATGCCGCCGAGCTGGAGCAGATCGGCTTTGACCGCAACAACGGCATCGGCGATCTCTATGCGCGCCTGGGATCGCTGCCGGAAGATCAGCAAGCCGCGATCAAGGCCGATCTCGCCGACGAGTACGCCCGGCGCCCGGCGCTGGCCATGGTGAACTCCGACAAGGGCATCACCAACCTGCACGTGCCGTCGGACGTGATTGTCGACGCCTCGATGCCCGCGATGATCCGCGACTCCGGCAAGATGTGGAACGCCAAGGGCGAACTGCAGGACACCGTGGCGCTGATTCCCGACCGCAGCTACGCCGGCATCTACCAGGCAGTGCTGGACGATTGCCGCGCACACGGCGCGTTCGATCCGGCCACCATGGGCTCGGTGCCCAACGTGGGCCTGATGGCGCAGAAGGCCGAGGAGTACGGCTCGCACGACAAGACCTTCCAGATCGCCACCGCCGGCACCGTGCGCGTCACCGACGCTGACGGCCGCGTGGTGTTCGAGCACGCGGTGGAGGCGGGCGACATCTGGCGCATGTGCCAGACCAAAGACGCGCCGATCCAGGACTGGGTCAAGCTCGCGGTCAGCCGCGCCCGGCTGTCGAACACGCCGGCGGTGTTCTGGCTGGACGCCGACCGCGCGCACGATGCGCAGGTGATCGCCAAGGTCGAGCGCTATCTGAAGGATCACGACACCGCCGGTCTCGACATCCGCATCCTGTCGCCGGTGGACGCCATGGCGCTGTCGCTCGCGCGCATCCGCAAGGGCGAGGACACCATCTCGGTCACCGGCAACGTGCTGCGCGACTACCTCACCGACCTGTTCCCGATCATGGAGCTCGGCACCAGCGCCAAGATGCTCTCCATCGTGCCGCTGATGGCCGGCGGCGGCCTGTTCGAGACCGGCGCGGGCGGCTCGGCGCCCAAGCACGTGCAGCAGTTCGTCGAGGAGGATTACTTGCGCTGGGATTCGCTGGGCGAGTTCCTCGCGCTGCAGGCGTCGCTGGAGTTCGTCGGCGAAGCCACGGGCAACGCCCGCGCCAAGGTGCTGGCCGACGCGCTGGACCGTGCCAACAGCCAGATCCTGGACCACAACCGCTCGCCGGCCCGCAAAGTGGGGCAGCTCGACAACCGCGGCACCCATTTCTATCTGGCCCAGTACTGGGCGCAGGCACTGGCCGGGCAGGACGAGGATGCCGCGCTCAAGGCCACTTTCGCGCCGCTGGCCCGGGCGCTGGTGGAGCGGGAGGCGACCATCATCGCCGAGCTCAACGCTGCCCAGGGCAAGCCGGTGGATATAGGCGGCTACTACCACCCGGATCTGGCGCGCGTGCGCGAGGCAATGCGCCCCAGCCGCACCTTCAACGAGGCGTTGGCCGCGCTGGGCTGAGCTCGGAAAAGGGCCAGCAAAAGGGAGCGCCTGCGGGCGCTCCCTTTTTCATGGGGTAAGGCCGGAGCCGGGATGCGGATCGTCGGCCCAGCGGAACCTGCGTATCGCGCGGCGGTCGGAGCTGTTCCCGTCGCCAGCGCGGGTTGCGACCTGAAAGGACATCTGATGCCCACTCCCATTCGCGCGCTCGCACTCGCCACGTTGCTGCTGGTTCCGCTGCTCGCGCGCGCGCAGACAGCGCCGGTACCGGCGGGCAGCGTGACCGAACTGGACGCGGTGACGGTGAACGGAGTGCAGCCCGGCCCGGGCCTGTGGCAGGTGCGGCGGGGCGGTCACGTGCTGTGGATCCTTGCCACGCTCTCGCCGCTGCCGGAGAAGATGCAGTGGCAGACGGCGGACGTTGAACAGGCCATCGCGGACTCGCAGGTGGTGCTGGGCTCGCCGGGGGCGAAGCTCGATACCGAGGTGGGCTTCTTCGGCAAGTTGTTCCTGCTGCCGTCGCTGCTCAAGGCGCGGAAGAATCCGGACGGCGCACGGCTGGTCGATCTGGTCAGTGCCGACGACTACGCCCGCTGGCAGGTGCTGAAGGCGAAGTACATCGGCCGCGACGGCGGCGTCGAGCGCTGGCGGCCGCTGTTCGCCGCCCTGGAGCTGTACCGCAAAGCGCTGAAGAAGAGCGACCTGGACAGCAAGGCCAGCGTCACCGACACCGTACGCGACCTGGCCCGCCGCCACGACATACCGCTGATCAACGTGACCTACCACCTGAAGGTGGACGATCTGCGCGGCGCAATCAAGGCGTTCACCCGCAGCGGTCCGAACGATCTGGAATGCTTCCACCGCGCGGTGAGCGGCCTGGAAACCGAGCTGCCGCTGATCCGCGCACGGGCCAACGCGTGGGCCACCGGCGACCTCGACGCGCTGCGCGCGTTGCCGGCCGATGGTGCGCGGCAGGCTTGCCTGGAGGCGATCACCGAAGCCGGCTTCGCGCGCCAGCTGGGGCTGGCCGATCTCCCCGCGCGGGTGCGTGACACCTGGCTGTCCGCGGCGGACAAGGCACTGCTCGACCATGCACAAAGCTTCGCCGTGCTGCCGCTGGAGGCGTTGATCGGGCCGCAGAGTGCGCTGCCGGGCTTGCGTGCACGCGGCTACACCGTGACCGCGCCCGACGAGGTGCCGGCGCCGGATGATGCCGACACCGGCGGCATGGCCCCCGCGGCGTCGACCGCCGCGACAGCGCCGCCGGGGCGCTGAGGCGGGAGCTAGGCGCTGGCGCGGTCCAGTGCCGCGATCTCTTGCGGCGACAGCACCAGCTGCGCTGCACCGAGCAGTTCGTGCAGCTGTTCCACGCTGGTGGCGCTGGCGATTGGCGCGGTGATGCCGGGACGGGCCATCAGCCAGGCCAGCGCCACCTGCGCCGGCGTGGCGCCGTGGGCGCTTGCGGCAGCATCGAGCGAGTCGAGGAGCTTCAGGCCGCGCGGCGTGAGGTATTTCTTCACCGCGCCGCCGCGCGCCGTGCTCTTGGCAAGGTCGGCCTCGCCGCGGTACTTGCCGCTGAGAAAGCCGCTTGCGAGCGAGAAGTAACTGATCACGCCGAGCTGTTCGCGTTGCACCAGCGGTTCCAGCGCGGTTTCGTAGCCGGCACGGTCGGCAAGGTTGTATTCCGGCTGCAGGCTTTCGTAACGCGGCAGGCCATGCTCGCGCGACACCGCCAGCGCTTCAGCCAGGCGGTCGGCCGAATAGTTGGAGGTGCCGATCGTGCGTACCTTGCCCTGTTCGATCAGCCGCGCGAATGCGCCCAGCGTATCGGCCAGCGGCACGCTGGCATCGTCCTCGTGCGCCTGGTACAGGTCGATGCAGTCCACCTGCAGGCGCTTGAGCGACCCCTCCACCGCCTGCTGGATGTTCACCGGCGACAGCCCCGGCTGTTCGCTCCATTTGGCCACCTTGGTGGCGATCACCACCTGCTCGCGCTTGCCGCTGCGCTTGAGCCACTTGCCGATGATCGTCTCCGATTCGCCGCCCCGGTTGCCCGGCGCCCACGAGGAATACATGTCGGCGGTGTCGATGAGGTTGAAGCCGGCATCGACGAAAGCATCGAGCAGCTCGAACGAGCGCGCCTCGTCGACGCTCCAGCCGAAGACGTTGCCGCCGAAGGCGAGCGGGGCGACTTGGAGTGGGGAACGACCCAGGGTGCGTCGCTGCATGGCAGACCTCTCTCGTCAGGATGGCAATCTCTGTACGTGGGTGCCGGGCGCGGTCGATCAAGCGCAGCCCGGCCCTGACCAAGGTCGATGGTCGCAACGCCGCGTGGGGCGCAGACGGCTTGCTAGACTTCCAGGCCGCGCCGCGCGGCTCGTCCCGCGACATCGGCCGGCCCCGCATTTACCCCACTCCGAGGAAACATCCCCATGAAGTCACGCGCCGCCGTCGCCTGGGAAGCAGGCAAGCCGCTGAGCATCGAACAGGTCGACGTGCAGGGACCGAAGGCCGGCGAGGTGCTGGTGCGCATCGTCGCCACCGGCGTGTGCCACACCGATGCCTACACCTTGTCCGGCGACGATCCCGAGGGCGCGTTCCCGGTGATCCTGGGCCACGAGGGCGGCGGCATCGTCGAGGAAGTGGGCGAGGGCGTCACCTCGCTTAAGGTGGGCGATCACGTGATCCCGCTGTACACGCCCGAGTGCGGCGAGTGCGAGTACTGCCGCTCGGGCAAGACCAACCTGTGCCAGAAGATCCGCGTGACCCAGGGCAAGGGCCTGATGCCGGACGGCACCTCGCGCTTCTCGGTCGACGGCAAGACCATCCTGCACTACATGGGCACCAGCACGTTCTCCGAGTACACCGTGCTGCCGGAGATCTCGCTGGCCAAGATCAATCCCGCCGCGCCGCTGGACAAGGTGTGCCTGCTCGGCTGTGGCATCACCACCGGCATCGGCGCCGTGCTCAACACGGCCAAGGTGACGCCCGGCTCCAGCGTGGCCGTGTTCGGCATGGGCGGCATCGGCCTGTCGGTGGTGCAGGGCGCGGTGATGGCCAAGGCGGCGCGGATCATCTGCGTGGATCTGAACCCGTCCAAGTGGGAAATGGCCAAGGCGCTGGGCGCAACCGACTTCGTCAACCCGAAGGACTACCCGGACACCCCGATCCAGCAGGTCATCGTCGACATGACCAACGGCGGCGTCGACTACTCGTTCGAGTGCATCGGCAACGTCCACGTGATGCGCTCGGCGCTGGAGTGCTGCCACAAGGGCTGGGGCGAGTCGGTCATCATCGGCGTGGCCGGCGCGGGACAGGAGATCTCCACCCGTCCGTTCCAGCTGGTCACCGGCCGCGTGTGGCGCGGTTCGGCCTTCGGCGGGGTGAAGGGCCGCAGCCAGCTGCCGGGTTACGTCGAGCGCTACATGCAGGGCGAGATCAAGATCGACGAGATGATCACCGAAGTGATGCCGCTGGAGGACATCAACCGCGCTTTCGACCTGATGCACCAGGGCAAGGTGATCCGCTCCGTGATCAAGTACTAATCAACCGCCCGGCCTGCGCGGCTGCGGGCGTCGCGCGGGCAAGGTGGTTCCTCGCTAGAATCCGCCGAGCGGGTTTCGGCGCCGGTCCGGCGCATGTGCCCGCGTCCGAGCCTGGCAACGGCACGTATCTGCACATTGTCGTCACCCTGGCGCCGGCAGCGTGCGCGGCGGGGTAGACGCTACCGGCGTCATTCAACACGGAGCCATCCATGACATCACGTTTCCCGGGCAGCTGGCTGGCCGCCGCTGCATGCACCGTGGCGCTCGCCGCACCGGCCAGTGCGCAGGGGGTGGCCGATGCCGGCGCATCGGCACAGGATCAGCCGGCCGATCAGCTGGTGCCGCCTACCAGCGCGCAGGACTTCACCGCCGACCAGCTCGATCGGGTGCTTGCCGGCCGCTGGCGTCCGGATGTCGAGCGAGCGCGCGATCGTTATCGCCACCCCAAGCAGACGCTGCAGTTCCTGGGCGTGCGGCCGGACCAGACGGTGGTGGAAATCACCCCGGGCGGCGGCTGGTACAGCGCGATCCTGGCCCCGCTCCTGCGCGACAACGGCCAATACGTTGCCGCGGTGGCCGCGCCGCCGCCGGGCAAGCCTGGAAGCACCAGCCTGCAGCGCCGCTTCGCCGCCGACGCGACTGCCTACGGCCGGGCCACCATCGTCACCTTCGATCCGAAGGCTCCGGTGCTCGGCGCCCCGGGCAGCGCCGATGTGGTGCTGACGTTCCGCAACGTGCACAACTGGGTGATGGCCGACACCGCCCCGGCGATGTTCAAGGCCTTCTACAACGTGCTGCGCCCGGGCGGCGTGCTCGGCGTGGTCGACCACCGTGCCGCCGACGGCACCGCACTGGCCAAGGTCAAGTCCAGCGGTTACCTGCCTACCGCCAGCGTGGTGAAGCTCGCGACCGACGCCGGCTTCACCCTGGAAGGTACGAGCGAAATCAACGCCAATCCGGCCGACACCAAGGATTACGCCGAGGGGGTGTGGACGTTGCCGCCGACGCTCACGCTGGGCGATGTGGATCGGGCGAAGTACCAGGCCATCGGCGAGTCCGACCGCATGACGCTGCGCTTCGTGAAGCCGGATGCACCGGCGGCGTCGTCGTCGGTGCAATGATCCGCGGGACGTGCTGATCGCGTTGAACAAGCCGTATGGCGTGCTGTGCCAGTTCACCGACCAGGCCGGCCGCCGCACCTTGGCCGATTACGTTGCGCAGAAAGGCGTCTACGCCGCCGGCCGTCTTGATCAGGACAGCGAGGGACTGCTGCTGCTCACCGATGACGGCGCCCTGGCGCACCGGCTCACCGACCCTGGGCACAAGCAGCCCAAGACCTACCTGGTGCAGGTGGATGGCGCGATCACCGATGCGGCGATAGCCGCGCTGCGCCGCGGCGTGGCGCTGAAGGATGGCCCCACGCTGCCGGCCGGTGCCGAGCACGCTTGCGAACCGGACTGGCTGTGGCCGCGCGATCCGCCGGTGCGCTTTCGCCAGACGATCCCGACCAGCTGGTTGCGCCTCACGCTGCGCGAGGGCCGCAACCGGCAGGTGCGCCGGATGACCGCGGCGGTCGGCTTTCCCACCTTGCGACTGATTCGCGAACGGATCGGCGACCACGCGCTGGACGCACTGCCGCCGGGGCAGACCCGCGTGCTCACCGCCTGATGCGGTACATGCGTAGCCGCCACGTGGCTGCTGCTTGTCAGGTCGCGGCGACGCAGCACCATGCCACGGCAGCGCCGGGCGACGCGCTCGAACCCGCCGCGTCGATGGAGGCGCGCCGCGCCGCCCTTGCTTTACTGATGCGCGCTGACGTCGCCCTGTCGCGCCTGGCGTAGTCTTGCCGGCCGGTCGCTAAGACTGCGGAGACAGGCCGAAAAACCTCTCTGCCGTGGCCGTGGTGTGCGCGGCGAGCGCCTCGAAGGACTCACCGCGATCACGAGCTATTTCTTCGGCGATGTGCCTCAGGTACATCGGCTCGTTGCGGCGGTGCGCAGGCAGCGGGCGCACGGTGCGCGGCAGCAGGTAGGGCGCATCGGTCTCGATCATCAGCCGGTCCGCGGGAATGTCCCTGACCAGTTCGCGCAGATGGGTGCCGCGGCGCTCGTCGCAGATCCAGCCGGTGATACCGATGTGGCAGTCCAGCGCGAGATAGTCGCGCAGCGCCTCGGCGGTATCGGTAAAGCAGTGCACGACCACGGCCGGCACCTTGTCCCGGAAACGCCTGAGCAGCGCAAGGAAGTCCCCATGCGCGTCCCGCTGGTGCAGGAACAACGGCTTGCCCAGTTCGGCGGCGATCCGCAATTGCCGCTCGAACACCTGGCGCTGCACGTCCGGCGGCGAGTAGTTGCGGTGATAGTCCAGGCCGGTCTCGCCCACCGCACGCACCTGCGGATGCACGGCCAGCTCGCGCAGCAGCGCGTCGGTGGCGTCGTCGTAGTCCACCGCATGATGTGGATGCACGCCGGCCGTGGCGTAGAGCACGCCAGGATGGGCCTGCGCCACGGCCAACGCGTCACGGCTGGCAGGGCCACTGGCGCCGGTCACCACCATCCGCGCCACGCCGTGTGCCTGCGCGCGCGCCAGCACGGCGTCGAAGTCATGGGCGAAGGATTCGTGGGTGAGGTTGGCGCCGATGTCGAGCAGCATCGCGATTCCTGGGACAGGCAAATACCCGGATTGTCGCAAGCTCCCGCGCGCGTGGCGATGCACACGCCATAACGCGCGCGCACCGCTTTACCCCATAGGCATCTTTCGCGTTGACCGTTTGCGGCGGTGCTCCCTAGTGTGACCGCGGTCACTATCTCTCCGGGGGGGAAGGCAGTGACCGCACGCTCCGGTTGCGTGCCCGGCCCAAGGTCGGGGCGCCCGGTTCCGAATCCGTTGGGGGACATTTCCATGCTTCAGAAGAAACTCATTGGCGCCATGCTGGCCGTGCTCGGCGTGGCCGGTACGTCCGTTGCCGGCGCCGCCGGCATCAGCCATATCGAGGCCGGCCGCCTGGGCCGCCTGTCGGCCGCGCCGCTGGCTAGTCGCCTCGGCCTGGGTGCCAATACCAGCCTGATCCGGCGCGAGGCCCTCGCCACCCATCGCGGGACGGTGAAAACGCGCGAGCAGCAGACTTTCCGGGGCGTGCCCGTGTACGGCAGCCACCTGGTGGTGGAGCGCGATCGCGCCGGCAACGTGCTGGCGGTCAAGGGCCAGGCGCAACGCGACCCGGGCAAGCAGCTCGCCTCGGTCGCTCCGCGGCTCACCGCAGTGCAGGCGCAGGCCGCCCTGAAGCGACACATGGGCCAGCTCGCCACGCCGGGTGTGCGCAATGGCGAGGCCACGCTGTTCGTCTATCCCAAGGCCGGCGGCGCCGTCACGCTCGCCTACCGCACCTCCTACCTGGTGCCGGTGAAGGGCCACATGTCGCGGCCGACCGCGATCGTCGATGCCAACACCGGCGCGGTGATCCGCCAGTGGGAAGGCCTCACCACCGGCCGCCTGCCGCCCGGCGGCAGTACCGCACCGGTGGACGTGCTGGCCACGGGTCCCGGTGGCAACGAGCTTACGGGCGCGTATTTCTACGATGGCTCCGGCCCGGGGCTGGAGAAGCTCGACGCGCAGAAGTCGGGCAGCACCTGCTACCTCAAGAACGGCGACGTCGCGACCTACAACCTCGCCGGCGGCCAGCGCGTGGTGCAGTGGTCGTTCGGCTGCGTCGGCAGCGACCCCTCGCGTTACGTCAGCAGCGGTGATGCCATCAACGGGGCGTACTCGGCGATCAACGACGCCCATCACTTCGGTGGCGTCGTGCAGAACATGTATCGCGACTGGTTCGCGGAGCCCGCGCTGACCACCGACGGCAGCACCCCGATGCAGCTGTCGATGTGGGTGCACTACGGCACCAACTACGAGAACGCGTTCTGGGACGGCCGTGAAATGGTGTTCGGCGATGGCGATCAGTATTTCTATCCGTTCGTGGTGCTGGACATCACCGGGCACGAGATCAGCCACGGTTTCACCGAGCAGCATGCCGGGCTGGAATACACCGCGCAGTCCGGCGGCATGAACGAGGCGTTCTCGGACATGGCCGGCGAGGCAGTGAAGTTCTACGACCGCGGCAGCAATGACTTCATGACCGGTGCCGACATCGTCAAGCCAGCCACCGTGCCGCTGCTGGGCCTGGCCGCGCTGCGCGACATGTGCACGCCCAGCAACGATGGGTACTCGATCGACACGGCTTCCCAGTACTACAGCGGCATCGACGTGCACTACTCCAGCGGCGTCTACAACCGCGCGTTCTGCACCCTGGCCAGGACCGCCGGCTGGGATACGCGCAAGGCGTTCGAGGTGTTCCACGATGCCAACGCCCTGTACTGGGGTCCGAACGAGACCTTCAACAGCGGCGCTTGCGGCGTGGAATCGGCGGCCAGTGACCGCAGCTATCCGGTCGCCGACGTCACCGCGGCGTTCACTGCCGTCGGCGTGAGCTGCACGACCGCGCGATAAGCGCTCCCGCCAATCAGGTCCGCCGGCTTCGGCCGGCGACCCACCCCATTCAATGACCGCCCGTCGACGACGGGCCGGTCGGCTGCGAGGAATTTTCCATGAACAAGATCTATCGCAAGGTGTGGAACCGCGCTCTTGGCGCGGTCGTGGTGGCCAGCGAGCTGGCGCGCTCCGGCGGCAAGGGGCCGCGTCGCCAGCGGCTTGCTGCGGCGGTCGGCGCCGTGCTCGTCGGCAGCGTGCTCGGCATCGCACCGGTCGGCGGCCTGCACGCCCAGCAGGCGCCCGACGCCTGCGTACTCGCTTCGGGTTCGCAGACCGTCCCGACCGATGATGACACCGTGTCGTGCGGCAGCAACCAGACCGTGACCGGCACCGGCGCCACCGCGCTGGGGGCCAATGCGGTGGCTACTGGCTTGCAGGCGCTCGCGCTGGGCCAGGGCAGCAATGCGCTGGCCGACTACACCACCGCGCTGGGCGGCGTGTACACGGTGGACGGCGTGGCCTACGCCACCGAAGCCAGCGGCATCGGCGCCAGCGCCTTCGGCGCAGGCGCGGGCGCGGACGGTGCCAACAGTGCTGCGGTCGGCGCGCTCTCCTACGCCACCGGCGACAACGCCTTCGCGGGCGGCTACAACGCGGGTGCCGACGGCTACAACAGCGTGGCGCTGGGTGCCAACGCGCAGGCGTCCGACCGCGGCAGCATCGCCATCGGTGGTGGCGATCCCGATCCGGACAACGGCTTCCTGGCGACCGAAGCCACCGGTGAGGGTGCCATTGCGCTCGGTTCCGTGGCTGCGGCCGAAGGGCGCGGTGCCATGGCGCTCGGCTACCAGTCTGCGGGCATCGGCGACAACGCCACCTCGGTCGGCAACGGTGCTTTCTCGATCGGCGCAGGCGCCACGTCGCTGGGCGGCGCCGCCTACTCCGGGGCGGATTCGGCCACGGCGCTCGGCACCAATGCCGTTGCCACCGGCCTCAGTGCCACCGCGCTCGGCGCCGACAGCGCCGCGGACGGCAGCTATGCCGTGGGAATCGGCAGCCAGGACTCCAATGGTTACGGCGGCGCGACCACCCAGCAGTCGGTGGCCATCGGTTTCAACAGCGGCACGCTGGGTACGGCGGCCACGGCCGTGGGTGGCTACAGCGTCGCGGTCGGCTTCCTTTCCACCGGGCTCGGCTACAGCGCAACCGCAGTAGGCGATTTCTCCCTCGCTGCGGGCGTGGGAGCGACCACCAATGGTGCCGATTCAGTGGCACTGGGTGACGCCGCACAAGCGGACGCGGATTACAGCGTCGCTCTCGGCGCAGGCTCCTACGCCGATCAGGCCAACACGGTGTCTGTGGGCGACGTCGGCCTCGAGCGCCGGATCGTCAACGTCGCCGCCGGTGTGGATGGCACTGACGCGGTGAACATGGATCAGCTGGCGGCGTACGGGATCCGGATCGACGACATCCAGGCACAACTGGATGCCCTCGCCGACGCGGCGATCACCAATGAATATGCTGCTATCGACGGCGCAGGTGATGGCAGCGATCCGGCCTCGGTAGGCACCGGCAGCAAGGCCGTGGCGATCGGCTCCAACGCCCAGGCCGATGGTGACCACGGCACTGCCGTGGGCGGCGACAGTTATGCAGCCGGTCCCAATGACACCGCCATCGGTGGCAATGCGAAGGTCAACGCCGACGGCAGCACGGCCGTGGGTGCCAACAGCACCATCGCAGCCAACGCGACCAACGCCGTGGCGGTGGGCGAGAGTGCATCGGTGAGCGCACCCTCGGGTACGGCGGTGGGCCAGGGTGCGTCGGTGACGGCGGCCAACGCGGTGGCCCTGGGCCAGGGCTCGGTGGCCAATCGTGCCAATACCGTGTCCGTGGGTACGGCAGCCAGCCAGCGCCAGATCACCAACGTGGCGGCCGGCACGCAGGCAACGGATGCAGCCAACGTCGGCCAGGTCGACGAGGCGCTCGCCACCGCCAAGACGTATGCCGATGCCGGTGACGTGCAGACGCTGAGCGCGGCCAAGGCCTATGCAGACCAGAAGTTCCTCTCCACCGGCGTGAGCCAGGCTGACTTCAACAGCTTCCGCAACGACGTCAACGATCGCTTCCGCACCGTCGATCGCCGGCTGGACCAGGTCGGTGCGATGGGCGCGGCCATGTCGCAGATGGCCTTCAGCACGCAGGGCATCAACCAGCCGAACCGTCTCGGCGTGGGCGTCGGCGGCTACGGCGAGCGCGCCGCGCTGGCCGTGGGCTACTCGCGCCAGGTGGCACCTAACGCCAATGTCACCTTTGGTGGCGCGGTGAGCGGCGGCCAGGGCAGCGCAGGCGTGGGTCTGGGCATCGGCTGGTAAACCGCCGCCGTAACGCCCATACGGGCAGCAGGCCGGTATCCGTGAGGATATCGGCCTGCTCGTTTGTGAACCCTGTCCGGCCGATCGCCTGCCGCGACAGGCCGAATGTGCTAACAATGCCGCCCTTGGTTGGCGCGGGGGCAACGACCGGACACGCAATCGGCGCAATGGAGTCAATCGGGGTGGGTGTATGTCGGCAGTAGTGAGCGCGACGGCGGAAGCAGGACAAGGCGACATCCACGACCGCGAAGCGGCCGTCTGCGCGCTGCTGGTGTCGCGCGGCTCGCTCAAGGACGGTGACCTGGCCCGCGCGCGGCGGCTGCACGAAGAGGCGCCCGAGGGCACCCTCACCGGCCTGATGGCCCGTCTCGGCCTGGTGTCCGAACGCGACCTGGCGCTGGCCTGGTCTGAACTGTTGAATGCGCCGCTGGTATCCACGCGCGACGCGCCGGATCTTCCGCCGGCCGAGCTGGACGTCTCCATCCGGTTTCTGAAGCAGCAGCACGTGGTGCCCATGCGCCACGGTGACGATGGTCTGGCCCTGATCGTCTCCGACCCGGCCGACCCTTACCCGCTCGACGCCGTGCAGCTGGCTGCCGGCAAGCCGGTGTCGCTGTACATCGGCCTGCGCTCGGAGATCGACGACCTGATCGAGCGCTACTACGGCCAGGGCCGTTCGGCGATGGGCTCGATCGTGGAGAACATGGACGGCAGCAACGCCGAAGAAGAAGACGTGGAGCACCTGCGCGACCTCGCCTCCGAGGCCCCGGTGATCCGCCTGGTCAACCTGATCCTGCAGCGCGCGGTCGAGCAGCGCGCGTCGGACGTGCACATCGAGCCGTTCGAGAACCGGCTGAAGGTGCGTTATCGCATCGACGGCGTGCTGCATGAAGTGGAGGCGCCGCCATCGAGCTCGACTGCGGCGGTGATCTCGCGCGTCAAGATCATGGCCAAACTCAACATCGCCGAGCGCCGGCTGCCGCAGGACGGGCGCATCCAGCTGCGCGTGCAGGGCAAGGAGCTGGACCTGCGCGTGTCCACTGTGCCGACCGCGTTCGGCGAGTCGGTGGTGATGCGCATCCTGGACCGCGAGTCGGTGGTGTTCGATTTCGCCTCGCTCGGCTTCACCGACAACTTCCAGCAGCGCTTCGTCGACGTGCTGCAGCGGCCGCACGGCATTCTGCTGGTGACCGGCCCCACCGGCTCGGGCAAGACCACCACGCTGTACACCGCGCTGTCGCAGATCAACACGCCTGACGTGAAGATCATCACCGTCGAGGATCCGGTCGAGTATCAGCTCGAGGGCATCAACCAGATCCAGGTGAAGCCGCAGATCGGGCTGGACTTCGCCGGCGCGCTGCGCTCGATCATGCGCCAGGATCCGGACGTGATCATGATCGGCGAAATGCGCGATTTGGAAACCTGCCGCATCGCGATCCAGTCCGCGCTCACCGGCCACCTGGTGCTGTCCACGCTGCACACTAACTCGGCGTCCGGCGGCGTCACCCGCCTGCTCGACATGGGCGTGGAAGATTACCTGCTCGGTTCCACCGTCAACGGCATCCTCGCGCAGCGACTGGTGCGCCGGCTGGATCCGGAAACCGCGACTGCGTACGAGCCCTCGCCCGAGGTGATCGCCGAGTTCGAGCTGGAGAAATACACCAGCGAACGCCCGATCCGCCTGTGGAAACCCGGCGTGAGCGCTGCCAACCCCACCGGCTACCGGGGCCGCCGCGCGATCATGGAATTCCTGGTGATGACGGACCCGCTGCGCCGGCTGATCATGCAGCGCGCCGACGCCGGCGAGATCGAGCGCGTGGCGCGTGCCGAGGGCATGCGCACCATGTACGAGGACGGTGTCGCCAAGGCGGTGGCGGGCGTGACCACGCTGGAGGAGGTCCTGCGCGTGACGCAGGAAGGCTGACGTGGCGCAGTTCCGCTATCGCGCCGTCAGCGATGCTGGCGACATGCTGCAGGGTCAGATGGAGGCCGCATCGGTCGAGGACGTGATCGCCCGTCTGCAGGACCAGGGCCACACGCCGCTGGAGGCGCAGGCGGCCGACGCGGCCGACGGCGGCAGCGGCCTGGCCGCGCTGTTCGCGCGGGGCCCGTTCACCGGCGACCAGCTCGCGCAGTTCACCCACCAGCTCGCCACCTTGCTGGGCGCCGGCCAGCCGCTGGACCGGGCGCTCGGCATCCTGCTGGAGCTGCCCGAGGGCGAGCGGGCGAAGAAGCTGATCGAGCGCGTGCGCGACCGCGTGCGCGGTGGCACCACGCTGTCGCAGGCGCTGGACGAGGAGCACGGCGTGTTCCCCAAGCTCTACGTGTCGCTGGTGCGCGCGGGCGAGGCGGGCGGTTCGCTGGAGGAGACGCTGCGCCGGTTGGCCGATTATCTGGAGCGCGCCCAGCAGCTGCGCGGCAGCATCGTCAATGCGCTGATCTATCCGGCCTTCCTGCTGGTCGGCGTGCTCGGCTCGCTGGTGCTGCTGCTGGCCTACGTGGTGCCGCAGTTCGTGCCGATCTTCCAGGACATGCAGGTGCCGATTCCGCTGATCACCCAGGCGGTGCTCGGGCTGGGCAACCTGATCCAGGGCTGGTGGTGGCTGATCGCGCTGGTGCTGGTCGGCGGGGCGTTGCTGTGGCGTGCGCGCCTGCGCGACCCGGACGCGCGGCTGGCATGGCACGCGAAGCTGCTCGGCATGCGCCTGATCGGTCCGCTGCTGCTGAAAGTGGAAACCGCACGCATCGCCCGCACGCTGGGCACGCTGCTGAAGAACGGCGTGCCGTTGCTGTCCTCGCTCACCATCGCCCGCCAGGTCACTGCCAATCGTGCGCTCGACGCTGCGCTCGCCAGCGCCGCCGAGCAGGTCAAGGGTGGCGCGGGTCTCGGTTTTGCGCTGTCGCAGGCGCAGCGTTTCCCGCGGCTCGCGCTGCAGATGGTGCAGGTGGGCGAAGAGGCCGGCCAGCTCGACACCATGCTGCTGAAGGTGGCCGACACCTTCGAGCTGGAGAGTCGCCGCGCGATCGACCGCCTGCTCGCCGCGCTGGTGCCGGCACTGACCATCGTGATGACGGTGATGGTGGCCTTCATCATGGCCGCGATCCTGCTGCCGCTGCTCAGCCTCACCAGCAACATCCAGTAGCCGCGCATCGCGTTCTCCCGGTTCCGTTTCCCGTACGACAAGAGGTCATCCCATGCAATCCCGATCGCTCCCCTCACCGCGCCGCAGCGCCGGTTTCACCCTGCTCGAGATGCTCGCCGTGATCGTGCTGATCGGCATCATCGGCGCGGTGGTCGTGACCCAGGTCGGCAAGAACGTGGACAAGGGCAAGTACGGCGCGGGCAAGGCCCAGCTCACCACGCTCAGCCAGAAGGTGGAGAACTACGCGCTCGACAACGGCACGCCGCCGCGCCAGCTGCAGGATCTGGCCAGCAAGCCGGCCAACGCAGCCAACTGGCAGGGGCCCTACGCCAAGGGGTCCGACCTGAAGGACCCGTGGGGCCACGCCTTCGGCTACAAGTATCCCGGCGAGCACGGCAGCTTCGACCTGATCTTCTACGGGCAGGACGGCCAGCCCGGCGGCGAGGGCTTCAACAAGGACGCGGGCAACTGGGAGTGATGGGCTCCCGCAGCGGGTACTGAGGTGTAACGGTGTGCATCATGCAAGCCGCTGCCACGGTCCGTGCCGGTCGCGCAGGCGGCCGGCACGCGGGCGGTTTCACCCTGTTCGAGATGCTGGCGGTGATCCTGCTGATCGGCATTGCGGCCGCGGCGGTGTCGGTGTCGGTATCACAGGGGCTGGGCAGCGCACGGGTCAGCGCCGCCAGCGGCGAGCTGGCCGCGGCGCTGCGAGCTACCCGTGCCAAGGCAATCGTGCAGCAGTCGGAAACGCATTTCGACGTGGACACCCGCGCGGCCACCTACCGCGCCGCCGACGGGCGCAGCGTGGCGCTGCCCGGTGGCATGAGCGTCAGCATCACCAGCGCGAAGGAGGACCAGGTCGACCGCTCCACCGGGCGCATCCGGTTCTTCCCCGACGGCAGCTCCACCGGCGGTCACGTCACGCTGCAGCAAGGCAAGCGGCAGTGGCGGGTGAACGTGGCATGGCTCACCGGTGCGGTAAGCGTGGAGCAGCCATGAGCCGGGGCCGGGTCCAGCGTCTCGCCGCGGCGACGCGCAGCGGGCAACGCGGCTTCAGCCTGATCGAGGTGATCGCTGCGCTGCTGCTGCTGGCGATCACCTTCACCGCGCTGATGAAGGTTGCCGGCGGTGCGATCGGGCTGACCCAGCGGGCGGCCCAGCGAAGCGAGGCGGCCATGTGGGCGCACAGCCTGCTGGACAGCGCTTTTGTCACCGAGCCGGTGCGTCCGGGCACGCGCTCGGGTGCCTTCGACAAGAGGTTCCACTGGCAGTTGCAGGTGACCCCCTGGAGCGCGTCGGGCAAACCTTCGCCGAACGCCGCGCTGCAGCTGTACCAGCTCGACCTGGACGTGATGTGGCAAGGCGGCGGACACGACTACAGCGCGCACTTCCGTACCCTGCGGCTGGCCAGCGCGCCCGCCGGCGCTGCGCCGGGCGGGGTGGGGCCATGAAGCGCGCCGACGGTTTCAGCCTGCTGGAAGTGCTGGCGGCACTGGTGCTACTGAGCCTGCTGCTGCTGGGCGTCTACTCCGGCGTGCGCACCGCCGCGCACAGCGTGCGTTCGGGCACGGCGGCGGTGGAGCGGCTCGATCAGGTGCGCTCGGCGCAGCAGCTGCTGCGGCGTGAACTGGCGCAGACGATGGTTGCGCCGATCGGCCACGACGCCAATGGCGACAGCGTGTTCTTCAAAGGCACGGCGCGCGAGATGAGCTTTGTCGCGCCGCTTCCCGGTTACCTGGACAAGCTCGGTCCGCAATTGCTCACGCTGTCGCTGAAGGATTCCGGCAAGGGCGAACTGCGCCTGGAGCTGCAGCTGGCGATGTTGCCCCCCGACGGCAAGCCGGCCAAGGCGCTGGGCAAGCCGCAGTTGTTGCTGGACCACATCAAGAGCGGCAGCTTCCAGTACCGCGGCGTGGACGCGCGCGGCCAGCCGGGCGACTGGCAGGACCGCTGGCCGGATGGACGCCTGCTGCCGCAACTGGTGCGCGTCGAGCTGGTGCCGCTGGGCACCACGCCGTGGCCGCAGTTGCAGGCGCCACTGCGCATCGATCCATCCAGCGGCCTGATGCTGCAGGGGCCACTGCAGCGCCTGCGTGGACTCGGGGGCATGCCGTGAGCCGGCGCCCGATGCCTTTGCGCCGGCGCCAGCGCGGCGTGGCGTTGCTGGTCGTGCTGTGGGCTTGCACGCTGCTGGCGGTGCTGCTGGGCGGCTATGCGGTGATGGCGCGAACCGAGGCGCTGCAGGCCCGCTACGCCTTTGCGCGGACCCAGGCGCAATACGCCGCCGAAGCCGGTGTGGCGCGGGCGATCTACGCGTTGCAGGATCCGCAGACAGCCCTGCGCTGGATCCCCGACGGGCGCCCCTACCGCTTCGTCTTCGGCGATACCACGGTGCAGGTCGAGGTGATCGACGAAAGCGGCAAGGTCGACCTCAATGCGGCCGCGCCGGAGGTGCTTGTCGGTTTGTTCACCGCCGCGGGCATGCAAGCCGCCGATGCGCGGGCGCTGACCGATCGGGTGGTGGCGTGGCGCAGTTTCGGCACCACGGTCGGTCCCGATCCCGCCGATGCGGCCTATGCCTCGGCCGGGCTGGACTATGGCCCGCGGCACGGCCCGTTCGCCAGCATCGAGGAGCTGCGCATGGTGCTGGGCATGCCGGCGCGGATCTACCGGACGGTTGCCCCGGAGGTCACGCTCTGGTCCGGGCGGGACGCGCCGAACCCGGCCACCGCGCCGCCGCTGGCGCTGGCGGCGATACCCGGCATGGACGCCACCGCGATCCGCCAGGCGCAGCAGGCCCGCATGGCGCTGGACCCGGCCACGGCGATGGCGTCCGGTGGCGGGGTGACGCATAGTATTCGTTCGCAGGCCACGCTGGCCGACGGCACCAGCGCCGTCGTGCGGACCACCATCCGCCTGCGCGGAATGCGTGCCGGTTCCCAGCCCTACGCGGTGCTGCGCTGGCAGGAGGGAGACGGGCAATGAACACGACAGCGCAGTCGATGCGCCCGCTACTGGATCGTCTGCGGCGGGCGTGGCGCAGCTCGCCGCTACCGTCGTTCCTGGCGTGGTGGGGCGGCGAGCTGCGCGCGCTGCTGCCGGCAGCGATGCAGCAGGCGCTCGATGGCGGCACCCGCTGGCACCTGCTGGAGCTGCGCCAGGGCAACTGGTGGCTGCGCCCGGCCGGCCAGCCCGAGCCGCTGGCGCACTGGCCCGATGCGGCCGATCCGGCGCTGCAGCAGCAGACCCTGCGCCAGGCACTGGCCGCCGTGGACCCGCAGGATCTGCGCCTTGCGCTGTGCCTGTCGGCGTCGGCGGGGCTGCGACGCACCATCACGTTGCCGCTCGCGGCGCGGGACAACCTGGCCCAGGTGGTGACGTTCGAGATCGATCGCCAGACGCCGTTTCGCGCCGAGCAGGTGGTGGTGGACGTGCGCGAGCTGGCGCAGGGCGCCGGCGAAGGTCGCTTCGCCGTGGAGCTGATCGCGCTGCCGCGCAGCACGCTCGACCCGCTGCTGGAGCGCCTGGCGGCGCTGCGCATGCAGGTCGACGCGGTGGACCTCGCCGCCGGTGACGGCCGCGTCGGCGCCAACCTGCTGCCGCCCGCGCAACGCCCGCGCCGGCGGGATCCGCGGCGGCAGCTGAACCTGGCGCTGGCCGCTGCCTGCGTGGTGCTGGCGGCGCTGGCGCTCGGCCAGTGGCTGCACAACCGGCAGCTGGCGCTGGCCGCCATGCAGGCGCAGGTCGAGGCCATGCGCGGCGAGGCGCAGCAGGTCGCCGCGCTGCGCCAGCAGCTGCAGGACAACGCCGGCGCGGCGGGTTTCCTGGCGCAGAAGAAAAAGGATTCCGTCCCGGTGCTCGCCCTGTTGCTGGACATGACCCGACGCCTGCCCGACACGGCGTGGCTCGAGCGCTTCAGCCTCGATGCCAGCGGCGCGATCGGGTTCCAGGGCCAGAGCGTGCAGGCCGCCAAGCTGGTGGACGCGTTGAAGGACTCGCCACTGATCCGCGACGTCGGTTTCCAGGGCTCGATCCAGCCCGACCCCGGCACCGGCAAGGAGCGCTTCTACATGGTCGGCAAGGTGCGCACCCAGGCCCCGGCCGCTGCAACGGCACCCGCACCGTCGGGCAGCGCGCCATGAGGCGGCTGGTGATGAAACCGCGCGACAGCCGGCTGGCCGCCATTGGCCTGCTGGTGCTACTGGTGGTGCTGGCGTACTTCGCGCTGCTGCACTGGTGGTTCGTGGCGCCGCTGCGGCAGATCGATGCCGAGATGGCCGACCTGCGCGACACCCAGAGCCGCTACGCTGCGGCGATCGCACAGAAGCCTGCGCTGGAGAAGCGACTCGCCGCGCTCGGCGCCGGCCAGGCCGCCAGCAGCGCGTTCCTGCCCGAGGATGATCCCAATGCGGCCAGTGCCGGGCTGATGCAGCGGGTGGTCGACGTGGCCGCCGCGCACCCGCGCAACGGCGGCTGCGAGGTCACCCAGAAAATGCCGCTGCCCGAGCCGCCCGCCGAAGACGGCGAGCCCTATCGCAAGGCCGCCGTAAGCATCAGCCTGCGTTGCGACATCGAACCGCTCAGTGCGGTGCTGCACGACCTGGAGCAGGGCACGCCGTACCTGTTCGTGGGCGACCTCAGCATCTTCCGCAATCCGGTGATCACCCAGCAGAACGCGCAGGCGCCGCTGGAAGTGCAGTTCACGCTGACCGGCTACGTGCGCCCGTCGCGAACCATGCCTGTCGCGGGAGCCGCCCCGTGAAGGCCGCCACGCAACGACGCATGACGCCGATGCTGGCGCTGCTCGCACTGGCGTTCGCCGCGGTGCTCGCCATCCTGCTGTTGGGAGTGGGCGAGGGCGTGCGCTGGAGCCCACCGCATGCACCGGCCAGCCTGCCGCCCGGCGGCAGCGCCGCCGCCCTGCCGCCGCCACAGCCGCTGGAACAGTTCGCGCTGGTCTGGCAGAAGCCTTTGTTCAGCCCGGACCGCCGCCCTTCCGCCGTGGCCGACGCCCAGGGCGCGGTGGGCGACCTGGCGCTGACCGGCGTGATCATCACGCCCGGCCTGCGCATGGTGCTGGCGCACGACAAGAGCAACAATCGCGACCTGCAGATCGTCGAAGGCAAGTCCACCCCGGACGGCCGCTGGACGCTGGTCGAGGTACACCCGCGCGCGGCCGTGTTCGACGCTCCCGATGGCCGGATCGAGCTCAAGTTGCCTGCCGGTGCCCCGTTCGAAAAGACCGGCCCGCACGACATGCAGCCGGGTGCGGCCGAGATGCAGCGACACGAGGGCACCAGCCTCGGCGGCGACGATGACGACGCCCCGGAAGACGATCCCAACCCGCCGCAGTCCCCGCGCATGGGCCTGAGCCCCAACGCCGGCCGCGCCCAGCGACCGCGGCAAACCCAGGCACAGCTGCAGGCGGAGCGCATCCGCCAGCTCAATGCCGTGATCCAGAAACGTCGGGCCGAGCAAGCTGCCTCGAACCCGCAAGGAGCTCGTTGATGGTCCGCACGTCCAAGCATCCCCTTCTACGCGTCATCGCCGTTGCCGGCGTGGTCTGGCTCGCGGGCTGTGCCAGCGCGCCGCCGCCGCGTGACGACGGCGCGCTGCAGCGCGAGGCGATGGCCGGCACCGAAAAGCCGGCCCCGCCGCCGCTGCCGCTCAACGCCGCGCTTGGCAAGGCCGAGCCGACTGCGTCTTCGCCGCAGATCAGCACCGGCAGTGGCCGGTTCATCCAGCCCAGCGCGCTGGCCAACCCGCGTCCGGCGGCGCAGGGCGACGGCGCGGTCACATTCAATTTCGAGAACCAGCCGGTGCAGGCGGTGGTCAAGGCGGTGCTCGGCGATCTGCTGAAGAAGAACTACACCATCGCCCCCGGCGTGGAAGGCAACATCTCCTTCGCCACCGCCGAGCCGGTGGACTCCAGCCAGGCGCTGCCGATCCTGGAGATGCTGCTGTCGTGGACCGGCAACGCGCTGGTCAGCGGCAGCGGCGGCTACGTGGTGATGCCGGCCAAGGACGCCGCCTCGGGCAACCTGGTGCCCGGGCTGGGCGCCAGCGCGCCCACCGGCGGGCTGCAGGCGCGCCTGTTTCCGCTGCACTACATCGGCGCGGCCGAGATGCAGAAGCTGATCAAGCCGTTCGCGCGGCCCGACGCCGTGCTGCTGATGGATCCGGCACGCAACCTGCTGGTGATGTCCGGCACGCCGCAGGAGTTGGCCAACTACGCACGCACCGTGCGCACCTTCGACGTGGACTGGCTGCGCGGCATGTCGGTGGGCGTGTTCTCGCTCGAGCGCGCCAGCGTCACCGACCTGATGCCCAAGCTCGACAGCCTGTTCGGCAAGGACGGCAATACGCCGCTGGCGGGCATGCTGCGTTTCATCCCGATCGAACGCACAAACGCGCTGGTGGTGATCTCCACCCAGCCGGACTACCTGCGCGAAGTGGGCGACTGGATCGCCCGGATCGACCGCGGCGGCGGCAACGAGCCGCAGCTGTTCGTCTACGACGTGCGCAACATCAAGGCCTCCGATCTCGCCCACTACCTGGCGCAGATCTATACCGACAACGCCGGCGGCAGCAGCGGCAGCGGCGGCGAAGTCGGGCCGGGACTGACCAGCTCGATGCTCGGCAATACCGGCGGTGCCGGCAATGCCGCCATGGGCAGCAACGCCGGCAGCTTCGGCAGCAGCGGCATGGACAGCGGCGGCGGCTCGCGCGACGGCGGCGGGCTGGGCGGCGGCACCGGCGGGCTGGGCGGCCAGACCGGCGCCGGCGGCAGCACCGGTGGCAGCGGCAACGGCGGCGCGCTGATCAACAACGTCAGCGGCAACGCCGGCGCTGGCGACCAGCAGTACAGCTCCAGCGACGGCAGCATCCGCATCGGCTCGGTCGATGCCAACAACCAGCTGCTGGTCCGTGCGCGCCCCTCGCAGTGGGCCGAGATCGAAGACGCGATCAAGCGCCTGGACAACGTGCCGCTGCAGGTGCAGATCGAGACGCGGATCCTGGAGGTGAGCCTCACCGGGAACCTGCAGTACGGCGTGCAGTGGTACCTGCAGGGCCTGGCCGGGGGTACCCAGAATGACGACGGCAGTTTTACTCCGGGTAACCCGGACAATCCGCGGCAGGGCGCATTGGGTCTGGGCGGCAATCTCTACAATGCTGGCAAAGATGCGCTGTTCTACTCCTTCGTCAATTCCAACCTCCAAGTCGCCCTGCACGCGATGGAGTCCAGCGGTAACACCAAGACACTCTCGGCGCCATCGATGGTTGTCATGAACAACCAGGTGGCGCATATCCAGGTGGGCAACCGGGTGCCGGTGAACAAGACCAGCGTCAACATCGGCATCGGTTCGGGCATCCAGAACGACGTGGAGTACCTCGACACCGGCGTGATCCTGAATGTGCAACCGCGAGTCAATCCTGGTGGTCTCGTCTACATGAACGTGGGCCAGCAGGTGAGCCAGGTGGATCGCACCGCCGAGCTGGTCAACGGCAATCCGACCATTTCGCAGCGCGAGTTGGCGACCCAGGTGGCTGTGCAGAGCGGGCAGACCGTGCTCCTGGGTGGCCTGATCCAGCAAGATGAGGCCGACGGCAACAGCGGCGTCCCGGTGCTCAACCGCATCCCGGTGCTCGGACGGCTGTTTGGCACCACGACGCGCAACCACAACCGTACCGAGCTGATCGTGCTGATCACCCCACGCGTCATCAGCAGCAGTGACGACGCCCGCCGCATCACCGACGAGTACCAGCAGAAGTTCGAGTCACTGGCGCCGCTTCGCGCCAAGCCGCAGCCGTAAATGCATCGGCGGCAAGCAGCTGCTGTCGCGGGGTTCCATCTCCTGCCACGGTAACGAAGGGGAGGCCGGCTCTTGGACGATGCTCCGGCGCCGGCTCGGGCTCGACCGGGCGGCATTGCGCGCGGGACGGAATCCCGTCGCCGCATCCTGGAGCCGAGGAGTCGCGCCTGAAGGCCTGTCTTGAGGGCTCCACCTCCTGCGGCAACACGCTTACACGAGCTCCGTGAGCGGGCGGAGCTTCCGCTTCGGACGAGGACCGCACTCGTCCAGCCCGTATCATCCCTGCGATGACGCCGCCTCCCGCCTTTCCGATCACCCCGCTGCTGCCCGAGATCCGCGATGCGCTCACGGCGCATCCGCGGCTGGTGCTGGAAGCGCCGCCCGGCGCCGGCAAGACCACCCAGGTGCCGCTGGCGCTGCTCGACGCGCCGTGGCTCGCCGGGCAGAAACTCCTGATGCTGGAACCGCGCCGCATCGCCGCGCGCGCCGCCGCGCAGTTCATGGCGCAGCAGCTCGGCGAGCCGGTGGGGCAGACGGTGGGCTACTCGATCCGCTTCGAGTCGCGCACCAGCGCGGCCACGCGCATCGAGGTGGTCACCGAGGGCATCCTCACCCGGCTGATCCAGGACGATCCGGAACTGACCGGCATCGGCGCCATCGTGTTCGACGAATTCCACGAGCGGCATCTGGCCGGCGACCTCGGTGCGGCGCTGGCGCTGGACGTGCAGGCCACGCTGCGGCCCGAGCTGCGCCTGCTGGTGATGTCGGCCACGCTGGACGGCGAGCGCATCGCGCAGTGGCTGGACGCGCCGCGTCTCAGCAGTCCCGGCCGCAGCTTCCCGGTGCGCATCGAGTACCCGCCGGCGCGCACGCAGGAGAGCGTGGAGCATCACGTCGCGCGCATCGCGCGGCAGGCGCTGGCGGAGAACGACGGCGACGTGCTGGTGTTCCTGCCCGGCCGGCGCGAGATCGCCCGCGCGCAGACCGTGCTGGCCGCCACGCTCGACGAGGCGGTGGAGCTGGTGCCGCTGCACGGTGAGCTCGGCCTCGCCGAGCAGCAACTGGCGCTGGCGCCGGCCGAGCCCGGCACCCGCCGCGTGGTGCTGGCCACCAACGTGGCCGAGTCCAGCGTGACCTTGCCGGGCATTCGCGCGGTGATCGATGCGGGCCTGGCGCGCGAGCCGCGTTTCGATCCCAACTCCGGCTTCACCCGACTGGAGACGGTGACCATCTCGCAGGCCTCGGCCGACCAGCGCGCCGGTCGCGCCGGCCGCGTGGCCGAGGGCACGGCGTATCGCCTGTGGCCCCAGAGCAAGCGGCTGGAACCTTCGCGCACGGCGGAGATCGCGCAGGCCGAGCTGTCCGCGCTGGCGCTGGAGCTGGCCGCGTGGGGCATCACCGCAGCGAGTGCCGCCGACCTGCCGTGGCTCGATCCGCCGCCGGCCGGTGCGCTGGCGCAGGGGCGCGAACTGCTGGGGCTGCTCGGCGCGCTGGATCGCGACGGCCGCATCACCGCGCTGGGCCGACGCATGCTCGAACTCGGCGCGAGCCCGCGACTGGCCGCCGCCGCGCTGCGCGCCCCGTCCGAGCGCCTCGCTCTGGTCGCCGACCTGCTGGCGCTGATGGACGCACGCTCACCGCTGCGCGGGGAGCTCGCGCGCAGCGACGATTTCCGCACCCGCGTGGGCGCGCTGCACGTGTGGCGCGATCGTCGCGGTGGCGGACGCATGGAAGCCGACGTGGGCGCGCTGGCGGCGATCGAGCAGGCGGCCAAGGGCTGGCGCCGACGCCTGGACGTGCGCACCGCGGCCACGGGCGTGCCCGACAGCCACGCGGTGGGCGACCTGCTGGCGCACGCGTTTCCCGACCGCATCGCCTTTCGCGATGCGAATCAGCCGCTGCGCTACACGTTGGCCAACGGCCGCGGCGCGCGCCTGCACGAGCAGACCGCCCTGCTGGGCGAGCCGTGGCTGGTGGCGCTGGACCTGCGCCACGAGGCGCGCGACAGCCTGATCCTCGCCGCCGCGCCGCTCGATCCGCGCCAGCTCGAGCGCGACTTTCCCGCCGCGTTCGTGCGCGAACGCGTGCTGCGCTGGAACGAGGCGCGCGGTGCGGTGGAGGCGTTCGAGGAGCAGCGCTTCGGCGCCATCGTGCTGGAGCGGCGCAGCGTGCCGGTGCAGCCAGCCGACGCGCTGCCCGCGCTGCTCGCCGCGGTGCGCAGCCGCGGGCTCGACGCGCTGCCGTGGAGCGACTCGGCGCGCCGCCTGCGCGCACGCATCCAGGCCTTGCGCGAGTGGATGCCCGAACTGGCACTGCCCGACGTCAGCGACGCGCACCTGCTGGCCACGCTGGAGCAGTGGCTGGCGCCGCATCTGCAAGGCAAGCGCGGGCTCGACGCGCTGGCCGGCGAATCGCTGTCGCAGGCGCTCGCTGCGATGCTCGACTACGAGCAGCGCCGCACGCTCGACGCGCAGGCGCCCGATCAACTCACCGTGCCCAGCGGACAGAGCCGCCGGCTCGAGTACGCGCCGGGCGAGCCGCCGGTGCTCGCGGTGAAGCTGCAGGAACTGTTCGGCCTCGCCGACACGCCGCGGATCGGCGGCGGCCGCGTGCCCGTGACGCTGCACCTGCTGTCGCCGGCGGGTCGGCCGATCCAGGTCACGCAGGACCTGAAGGGCTTCTGGGAGCGCACCTACCCGGAGGTGAAGAAGGAGCTCAAGGGCCGCTACCCGCGCCACCCTTGGCCGGACGACCCGTGGAGCGCCACGCCCACCCATCGGGCCAAGCCGCGCGGCACCTAGGCAGCTCGCTCCGCCAGGCGCAGGCGTCGCGGCTTTCCTCCGCAGGCGCGAAGTCGCCGCAAGCGTTCTTCAGGGCGATCGATCCGGCACCGCCATGGTCCGTCATGCAACGTCGGCGGCGGCGACCCGAAGCGCGCTCGACGGGGCCGTCAGGCCGTCCGCCTGCTCTCGAACAGACGGTGGTCCGTCCGACGCCGCGCAACGACCCTCCGGCGACCTGTCGAGCACGATGCGGGGACGTCCGATGGATCAGCGCACGCCCCAAGGCAACGCTTCGCTTACGCCTGCTTGCGGCGGAACAGCTTCTTGAACAGACCCGCCACGGCAGCGAGGCCGAGGATCAGGAACTTCTTCAGCGCCAGCAGCATCAGCCCGAGCTTGGCGAACAGTCCGGCCTTGGCCGCGATGCCGCCGGCGACCAGCGCGCCGATGCCGTAGGCGGCGAGCTTGTCGGTGCTCTTGTCGAAGTCGACGTAGCGCTGGCCGGCGTCGAAGTCGGTCATCGCCAGCACGTCGGGCATGTCCGCCTTGACCTTCGCCAGTTGATCGATGGGCGCCACCGCGTTGAGCGACAGGTAGCCCTGCCGGCCCAGTACGCGAATGTCGTAATTGAGCGAATGGCCGCTGTCGCCGTTCTGGCTGAAGATCAGATCGCGCGCCCAGTAAAGCTTGTGGCTGGCGGTGTCGTAGTGCGGCGGCTCGGCCCAGCCGGCCAGTTCCACTTCGGGAAAGCCCTGCTTGCGCCGTTCCGCGTTCTCGTCGTGCGCGCTCTCCTGCATGTCGCGCAGCATCTTGTCGTAATCGATGCCGGCGGCATCGGCATCGGACACATAGCCTTCGGACACGTAGGTCACCACCACCGCCCAGCTGTTGTCGTCCAGCAGCACGTGCGGATCGTCGCTGGGCAGGATCATGCCCAGCACGTCCTTGTCCGGCGGGTTGTTCCACAGTTCGCCGAGCACGCGCTGCGCATCGTGCGCGTTGAGGAAGCCGTAGCCCGGCTTCAGCGCAAGGTGCGCGTGCGCACCGGGAACTGCCACTGTGCCGCTGGCCGGGTGCAGCGAAGCGATGAAGCGCTCGGTTTGCGCAGCGGCCGTATCCGCGGGGCCAGCCGCGCGGGCGACGGCCAGCGGCAGGCAAAGCAGTGCGGCCAGCGCCAGGCGCGCTGGCGCGGTGAAGCGAGATGTCATGTGGATCCCCTGTGGCGTTCGTTCCATCGACGCGCGGCGTTCCCGCTGCCGCGCGGGCGCTCCCCTCGGCGCGTCCCGCCGACGTTGTAGCAGAGCATGCAAACGGTGCCCAGCATCGACGCGGCTCCCTCCAAAAACCGTACTGCACGTGCGGTCCGGATGTGCTCAGATAGCCGCCACCTGCCTCTGGGTGTCACGGATCCCTGATTGAGCCAGCTTCCCGCCGCCGCGCAACCGCCCGATCCGCCCGCCGCCGACGCGCGTGCGCCGAGCCCGTCGGGCCGGGCCTACTCGTGGCTGTGGGTGCTGCTGACGCTGGCGCTGGGCGTGGCGCTGACGCTGGTGCTCCATCACCAGCAACGCGGGCGGCAGAAGGCTGCCACCGCCGCCGCGCTGGCCGAGCTGGCCGACAAGAACTATGCCTCCCTGCAGGCAAAGCTGGCCTCGTCGGAGCTGCTGATGCGGGCCATCCAGACGCTCTACATCGCCTCGGATGACGTGACCGAAACGGATTTCGAGCACTTCTACGCCAACCTGCAGCCGCGCCAGATGTTCCCCAGCATGCTCTCGCTGGCTTACGCCGAGCGCACCTACGGGGCCGACGGCGAGCACTACATCACCCGGCGGGTGGCGCCGCAGGTCGGTAACGAGCGCGTGCTCGGGCTGGACATCACCCTGCAGGCCCGCAACATGGATGCGCTGGTGGCGGCGCGTGACAGCGATCGCCCGGTGATGTCCGCGCCGTTCGAACTGGTGCAGCGGGGGGGCGACGGCGAGCCGATCCAGGGGGTGACCATGCGCCTGCCGATCTTCAGCGAGGGCCCGCCGCCGCGCACGCCGATCGAACGCAGTGCGCGACTGGTGGGTTCGATCGGGGTGGCGTTCCGGGTGTCCGACCTGATCGGTAGCGCCTTTTCCAGCGACGCCCTGCAGCGGCTGCACGTGCGGGTGGAGGACGTCACCGACGGTACCGCTCACATGCTGTTCGATTCGCTGCCCGGTCAGGCGATGCTCGTGCTGCCGGAGTTCAGCCGCGACCTCAGCTACGGCGGCCGCCTGTGGCGCGTGTCGATCGGTTACCGGCCGCAGCCCCCCGGCCCGCTGGCGTGGTCCGAATCGCTGCTGCCCTCGGGACTACTGATCAGCGTGCTGCTCGCCCTGCTGGTGTGGTCGGTGGCCGGCACGCAGCGGCGGGCGGTGGAACTGGGCTGGCGCATGAGCCGGCGCTACCGCGAGAGCGAGGAGCGATTCCGCGCGCTCAACGAACTGCTGCCGGCGCTGGTGCTGCTGGCCGATGCCGGCGACGGGCGTGTGACCTACGCCAACCAGGCCTCGCGCGACCGGCTCGGCGAGAACCTGCTCGGGCGCGAACTGCACGAACTGTTCGAGGATCCCCAGATCCGCCGCCAGCTGTGCGACCCGGTCAGCGGTGGTGCGACCCATCTCGAGGCGGTGCTGCACAACCAGAGCGGCCAGCGCTTCTGGGCCAGTGTCTCGGTGGCGCAGGTCGAGCTGGACGCCGTGCACAAGCTGCTGCTGGTAGCTGCCGACGTCAGCGAACAGCGCCAGCTCAACGACCTGCTCAGCTACCAGGCCAGCCACGATGCGCTGACCGAGTTGTACAACCGGCGCGAGTTCGAGCGGCGCCTCGCCGACGTGCTGGTGGCCGTGGCGGGCGGCGCGCCCGCGGCGGCGCTGCTGTACATCGACCTGGACCAGTTCAAGCTGATCAACGATACCTCCGGCCACATGGCCGGCGACCAGCTGCTGGCCCAGCTGGCGATGACCATGCGCGAGCACCTGGCAGCGCACGACGTGCTGGCCCGCCTGGGGGGCGACGAGTTCGGCGTGCTGCTGCCCCGCGCGGGGACGCGCGAGGAGGCCGAAGCAGTGGCCGAGCAGCTGCGCCGGCGCATCGACGGCTACGTGTTCATGTGGGAGCAGCGCAGCTATTCCATCAGCGCCAGCGTCGGTGGCGTGATGATCGACCACCGCGGCATGCAACTGCACGAGCTGTTCGCCCAGGCCGACACGGCCTGCTACATGGCCAAGGAGCTCGGTCGCAACCGCGTGCATTTCTATTCCGAGCACGATGACGAGACCGCCCGCCGCCGCAGCGAAATGGACTGGGCCAACCGGCTGCGCTGGGCGGCGGAAGAGCGCCGCCTGCTGTTGATGTACCAGGAGTTGTGGCCGCTCGCTCCACAGGACGGCGACGGCGCCCGGATCGAGCTGCTGCTGCGGTTCCGCGACGAGAACGGCCGCCTGGTGGTGCCCGGCGCCTTCATTCCCGCAGCCGAACGCTACGGCCTGATGCCGGTGATCGACCGCTGGGTGATCGAGACGGCGCTGTCGCACTTCGACCAGCTGCACCCGGCCGGCGCGGCCCTGCAGCTGGCGACGATCAACCTGTCCGGTGCCAGCGTGGAAGACGAGGCGCTGGCCGATCGCATCATCGAGCTGCTGACGATGCACCGGGTGGACCCCGCGCGGGTGTGCTTCGAGATCACCGAGACGGTGGCGGTACGCAACCTGTCGCAGGTCGCACGCTTCATGCAGCGACTGCGCGCGGTGGGTTGCAAGGTGGCGCTGGACGACTTCGGCGCCGGCATGTCCTCTTTCGGCTACCTGAAGAACCTGCCGGTCGACATCATCAAGATCGATGGCAGCTTCATCCGCGACATGCTCGAGGACCCGGTGAGCTACGCGATGGTGCGCGCGGCCACCGACATCGGCCACCGGATCGGTCTGATCGTGGTGGCCGAGTGGGTGACCAGCGACGTGGTGATGCAGGCGCTGCGCGAGCTGGGCGTCGATCTGGCGCAGGGTTTCTCGCTGCACGTGCCCGAGCTGGTGCCGTTCCAGCGCGACGGATGATCAAGCCGGGCCGGCGCGAACGCCGGCGCGGATCACTGCGCGGCGGCCTCCGGTGCCTGCCGCTCGAAGCTGCCGGACGGGCCGGGGAATACCACGGGGCTCTCGTAGCCGTCGGCCGAGACCGCCGACACGCCGAAGAACCAGTCGTCGATCACCACGTCATCGATTACCGCCTTGTCCACGTCGCCCACCGCGCGCGCGTATTGCCAGCGCGGCGCCGTCGTGTCGCGCCAGTGCACGCGGTAGCCGGCGGCGCCGGGCACCTTGCGCCAGCTCACCGTGGTGTCGGTGGCCAGCGCGCCCTCGGTGGTCACGCCCGTGGGCGGCGCCGGCGCGTTGGCCACCGCGGCCATGGTCACGGTGTTCAGCGCGGTGACGCGGGCGAGGTAGCGGAAGTCGATGCCGTCGAGGGTGTCGCCGTAATGGATGCCCCGATCCTGATCCGTATTCCCGGTGCGCAGATCCTGATGCTGCCTGGTGTAGTCCTCGTGGCCTTCGCTGACGCGGATCGCCGGATAGCCGGCCTTGAGGAATTCCACTTGGTCGCCGCCGCGGCCGTAGCGGTCGGTGCGGTAGATCATCTTCACGCGGAAGTCGGGCAGGTACTGGTCGGCGATCGATGCCATGTAGCGCGCCACGCTGCGCGAGGGCGAATCCACCTCGCCGCCGAAGTAGTTGCGCACGCGCGCCTGCTTGGCCGTCTCCGTGCTGCGGGTGCCTTCGCTGAACACGCGCACGGTAGTGTTGTCGCGCGCGCCGTTCTGGCCGCGGCTGTTGCCGACTATGTCGTTGTTGAGATCGGCCTCCACCTGCCAGCCCTGCGCCACTGCGTAATCGGCCAGCACCTTGCCGCCATACAGGCCCTGCTCTTCGCCGGAGAGTGCGGCGAACACCAGCGTGGCGCGGTTGTCCTGCTTGCTCAGCAGCCGTGCCGCCTCCATCAGCGCGGCCACGCCGGACGCGTCGTCGTTGGCGCCGGGGGCGTCGCTGGTGGAGTTCATGATGTCGGTGACGCGCGAGTCCAGATGCCCGCTCATCACGATGACGCGTTTGGGATCGCTGCTGCCGCGCTTGATCGCCACCACGTCCATCACTTCCACTGGCTTGGGCGCGCGCTCGCCGGTGAACATCTGCGAAGGCGTCACCACCTCGATGCAGCCACCGCAGTCGCGCGAGATCGCCTCGAACTGCGCCTTCACCCAGCGCCGCGCGGCGCCGATCCCGCGCTTGTCGGATGTCGTATCGGACAGCGTGTGGCGGGTACCGAAGCCGACCAGATGCGCGATGGTGTCGTGCAGGCGCGCCTCGCTGGGCGCGCCGGCCAGCGCGTGCAGCGCGGCGTGCTCGCGCGGTTGCACGGCATCTTGCGCCGCCGTGGCGCCGCTGGCGGCGGCGAGCAGGGCGACGGGAAGCAGAAGTCGGAGTCGGGGCATCGGCGGAACCTCGGGTGATCGCTCGGGAGGAAGGCGCGGCGTGCGCATCGCCCGAGTATGCGCAGCGCGCGCGCCGCGCACCACTCGACCTTCGGCATGCGACCATGCGCGGCATGACCGACTCCTCTCTTCCGCGCGCGGCCGTGATCGGCGGCGGGCCGGCCGGCCTGATGGCCGCCGAGCAGCTGCGCGCCGCCGGCATCGCCGTGGACCTCTACGACGCGATGGGCTCGGTGGGCCGCAAGTTCCTGCTCGCCGGCAAGGGCGGCCTCAACCTCACCCACGGCGAAGCGTTCGACGATTTCGTCGCCCGCTACGGCGATCGCGCGAACGAGGTGGGTGCCTGGCTGCGCGAGTTCGATGCCGAGGCCCTGCGTGCGTGGGCGCGCGGGCTCGCCGTGGAGACCTTCGTCGGCAGCTCCGGCCGGGTGTTCCCCGCCGACATGAAGGCCGCGCCGCTGCTGCGCCGCTGGGTGCGCCGCTTGCATGCCGACGGCGTGCGCTTCCACATGCACCACCGCTGGCTGGGCTGGCAGGACGACGGCGCCCTGCGCTTTGCCACGCCGACCGGCGAAACCACCGTACGCGCCGATGCCACCGTGCTGGCGCTCGGCGGCGGCAGCTGGCCGCAACTGGGATCGGATGGTGCCTGGATGGCCGCACTGCAGGATGCCGGCGTGGCGACGGCGCCGTTGGTGCCGGCCAACTGCGGCTTCGAATGCGCCTGGAGCGAGCATCTGGCCAGCCGCTTCGCGGGCGCGCCGCTCAAGGCGGTGGTGGCGCAGTGGCACGACCGCAACGGCTGGCGGCACCAGCGCCAGGGCGAATGCGTGATCAGCGAGTACGGCATCGAGGGCAGCCTGATCTACGCCATCGGCCCGGCGCTGCGCGAGCAGATCGCCGCACGCGGCGAGGCCCTGCTCAAGCTCGACCTCGCGCCCGGTTATCCACTGGACACGCTGGTGTCGCGCCTCGGCGCGCCGCGCGGCAAGCACAGCATCGGCGACTGGATCCGCCGACGCGCGGGGCTCGATGCGGCCAAATGCGCGTTGGTGTTCGAAGTGGCCGACAAGGCCACGCTGGCCAACCACGTGGCGCTGGCCGGGTTGATCAAGGCGCTGCCGCTGCGCCTGCGCGCGCCACGGCCGATCGCCGAGGCGATCAGTACCGCCGGCGGAGTACGTTTCGATGCCATGGCACAGGAGCACCTGATGCTGCGCGCGCGCCCCGGCGTGTTCTGCGCCGGCGAAATGCTCGACTGGGAAGCGCCCACCGGCGGCTACCTGCTCACCGCGTGTTTCGCCAGTGGACGACGCGCCGGCAACGCGGCCGCGCAATGGCTGGCGGATCGGCACGGGCCGCCCGCGGCTGCCTGAACCCTTGGCTGCGGGACTGGTGGCCCCGGCACATCGGCGTTAGGCTCGCTGACGGGTGAGGTAAAGCCAGGGCAGCATGCCGGTTCGCGACGTCAGCGGCATCAGGCCCAATCCGATGAAGAGGTGAGGTCATGAAAAGTCGTTCGATGTTCGCTGCGTTCGCCGTGACGCTGGCAGCCGCCGCCACGGTGGCGATCGCACTGCCCGCGGTGGCCGGTACGGCCGGTCATGCGTCGTCGGTCACGGTGCGCCCACTGGCGCTGCGCGAGATGCAGCCCTACGCCGCGGCCGCTGCCCTGCCGCAGTCGGCGGTGGTGGAGATGCCCGCCTGCAGTACCTGCCACTGACGAGCGTCCTGCTGCCGGCCCATCGCCGGAGCGCTGCATAAGACCAGGCCCGCTGCGGCGTCACCGCGGCGGGCCTTTTTCATGGCCGTCGGCGCGCCGCCCGCTAGCCCAGCGAGCGCACCCGGAAGTTGCGTCCCTTGATCCGGCCCGCGCGCAACCGCTCGAGCGCCTTGTTCGCCAGGTCGCGGCTGATCGCCACGTAGGCGCGGGTGGCGAAGACGTCGATCTTGCCGATGTCCTTGGCCGCCAGGCCGGCATCGCCGGTCAGTGCGCCGAGGATGTCGCCGGGGCGCAGCTTGTCCTGCCGCCCGGCATCGATCACCAGCGTCTTCATCGGAGCCAGCTGCAACAGCTTGCCCCGCGCCGGGCCGATCTTCAGCGCCTGCCAGGGCAGCGCACTGGCCAGCACCTGTTCGATGTTGTCGGCCTTCGGCTTTTCGCGGGCGGTGACGAGGGTGATCGCCAGTCCGGTCTCGCCGGCACGGCCGGTGCGACCGATGCGGTGGGTGTGCGTGTCCGGGTCGTGCGCGATGTCGAAGCTCACCACCAGCGGCAGCGCGACGATGTCCAGCCCGCGCGCGGCCACGTCGGTGGCCACCAGCACGGCGCAACTGCGGTTGGCGAAGCGCACCAGCACTTCGTCGCGGTCGCGCTGTTCCATGTCACCGTGCAGGGCGAGCGCGGAGAAGCCGCGGCGGTCCAGCTCCTGCGCCACGGCGTCGACGTCCTTGCGCATGTTGCAGAACACCAGCGCCTGTTCGCGTGCGGCTGCGCCACTGCGCTCGGCGGTGAGCAACTGCGCCAGCGCGTCCAGCTTCTGCGCCGGCTCGACCATCACGAAGCGCTGCTCGATCGCCGGCGCCTGCGAGGCGGGCGTCTCGATGGTCACGTCGACCGGGTCGCGCTGCACGCGCGCGCTCACTGCGCGGATCTCCTGCGCGTAGGTGGCCGAGAACAGCAGCGTCTGGTGGTGCTTGGCGATGCGCCCGACGATGTCGTCGATCGCCTCGGCAAAGCCCATGTCGAGCATGCGGTCGGCCTCGTCCAGCACCAGCACCTTGATGCCGCCGCCGTGCAGGCTGCCCCGCTTGAGGTGCTCCTGCACGCGCCCGGGGGTGCCCACCACGATGTGCGGATCGTGCGACAGCGACGCCAGCTGCGGACCCAGCGGCATGCCGCCGCACAGCGTGAGCAGCTTCACGTTGGGGATATTCGCCGCCAGTTTGCGGATCGCCTTGCTGACCTGGTCGGCCAGCTCGCGGGTGGGGCACAGCACCAGCGCCTGCAGGCGGATGGTTTCCGGATCGATGCTCTGCAGCAGCGAGAGTCCGAACGCCGCGGTCTTGCCCGAGCCGGTCTGCGCCTGGGCGATCACGTCGCGCCCGGCGAGCATGGGCGGCAGGCTTTGCGCCTGCACCGGGGTCATGGCGGCATAGCCAAGGGCCTGGATGCTGGCGAGCAGGGCGGGCTTGAGGGGGAGGTCGGTGAATGCGGTCATGCGCCATGATCGCATCTGCGCCGACCCCGCGGGCGGACCTCCGCTCGGGCTGCGCTTCGCTCAGGCGTTGCGGGCGGCCTGCGCACTGAAGAGCGCGTCCAGCGCATCGCGCACGTCGTCCGAGCCGAACGGCTTGGTCAGGATGCGCGTGCGTTCGTCGGGGCTCACGCCGCGCACGTGTACTTCGCCGGTGGCAAACAGCACCGGCAGCTCAGGTGCAGCCTCGCGCAGGCGTCGCGCGAGCTCGACGCCGGACATGTCCGGCAGGCCCACGTCGGTGAGCAGCACGTCGGCCGGTTGCGTCGCCTGCAGCGCGATCGCCTCGCCCGCGTCGGCGGCCTCGGAGACGCGATGTCCGCGCGCCTGCAGCATCTCCGCGATCAGGCTGCGGATCATCCAGTCGTCTTCGCAGACCAGGATGTGCAGGGGCCGCGCCGCCTGGTGCAGCTTGCGCGGCGCGGGGGCAACCGGTTTCGCCGCACGGATCGGCTGTCCGGGACCGCCCAGCATCTGCCGCAGCCGACGCGCCAGCGCCTCGCGGGTGTAGGGCTTGCTGAGCAGCTCGATGCCCTCGCTGAGTCGCCCGCCGTCCATGATGGCGTTCTGGGTGTAGCCGGAGGTAAACAGCACCGCCAGTTGCGGCAGCAGCAGCCTCGCGGCGGCCACCAGCTCCACGCTGCGCATCGGCCCGGGCATGACCACGTCGGTGAACAGCAGGTCGATCCGCGCACCGCCCTCGATGATCGCCAGCGCGCTGGCCGCATGGCGGGCCTTCAGCACGCGGTAGCCGAGGTCGCGCAGCATCGCGATCACCGTGTCGCGCACGGCATCGTCGTCTTCCACCACCAGGACGGTTTCGGTGCCACCGACCACCGGTCCGGTGTCGGGCGGAGCGGTGGGGGCGTCCTCGGGCCGTTTGCAGCGCGGCAGGTAGAGCCGGATCGTGCTGCCCTGGCCCGGCGTGCTGGCGATCTTCACGTGCCCGCCGGACTGCTTGACGAAGCCGTAGACCATCGACAGCCCCAGCCCGGTGCCGCGGCCTTCGGGCTTGGTGGTGAAGAACGGCTCGAACACTTTTTCGATCACCTCGGGGCTCATGCCGCAGCCGGTGTCGGAGATGGCCAGCACCACGTACTCGCCCGCGGCGGCGTCCCCCTGGGCCAGCGCGTGGGCCTGGTCCAGCACCGCGTTGCCGGCCTCGATGGTGAGCCGGCCCAGCCCGTTCATTGCATCGCGCGCGTTGATCGCCAGGTTGAGCAGGGCGTTCTCCACGTTGCCCGGATCCACCTCGGTGTTCCACAGGCCGTCGGCCACCACCGTCACCACGTCCACGCCCTCGCCCAGCGTACGGCGCAGCATCTCGTGGGTGTCGCGCAGCAGCTTGCCCAGGTGCACCACCTTCGGCGCCAGCGGCTGGCGCCGTCCGAACGCCAGCAACTGCTGCGCCAGCCGGGAGCCGCGCGCCACGCCGCTCATCGCGTTGCGGATGCGCGTCGTGATGCGCTCATCCTCGCCGGCCTCGCGTTCGAGCAGCTGCAGGTTGCCGCTGATCACCTGCAGCAGGTTGTTGAAATCGTGCGCGATGCCGCCGGTGAGGTTGCCGATCGCCTCCATCTTCTGCGCCTGGCGCAGCGCGTCCTGGGTGCGATAGAGCTCGGCACTGCGGCGCGCCACGCGCTCCTCCAGTGTGGCGGTAAGGTGGGTGAGGGCGGCTTCGGCGGCCTTGCGATCCTCGATGTCGGTATTGGTGCCGATCCATTGCTTGACCGCGCCGAAGCCGTCGCGCAGGGGGACGCCGCGCACCAGGTGCCAGCGGTAGGCGCCATCGGCCCGGCGCAGCCGGCATTCGGTCTCGTAGACGTCGGCGTGCTCGAGCGCGAGGCGCCACGCGCTGGCGACCCTGGCCATTTCGTCCGGGTGGATCAGCGCCTGCCAGCCGCTGCCTTCCAGCGAGTTCAGCCGCGCACCGCTGTAGATGTAGGCGCGGTCGTTGAACCACTCGACCTGACCGTCGGGCCGCGCCGTCCACACCAGGTTGGGCATCGACTGGGCGATGCTGCGCAGGCTTTCCTCGCTGTCGCGGATCGCCTGCTCGGCCTCGTGGCGGGCGGTGATGTCCATGAACAGCGCCACGAACCGGTCGTCGCCGATGGCCCGCACGCGCACCTCGAACCAGCGCTCGCCGAGCCGCCGTGCCTGCACTTCGAACTGCGCCGCCTGGCCGCTGTCCAGCACCGCCGCATAGCGGGCGATGGTGTCGCCGGAGACATCGGGGTTGAGGTCTCGCATCGAGCGGCCGAGCGTGTCGTTCACCGACAGCCCGGTCTGCGCCTCGAACGCCGGATTGAGCTCGATGAAACGGATGTCCGTCACCTGGCCATGCGCGTCGCGGATGGCCTCGCCGATCGCGAAGCCTTCGCGCATCTGGCCGAACAGCTCGCGCCAGCGCATCTCGCTCGAGGCAAATGCCTGCTCGGAGAGCTTGCGGTCGGTGATATCGAACACCACGCCGAGGTAGCGTTTCGAGCCGTCCGTGCGCTGCAGGACCTCGCCGCGCCGGGCCAGCCAGCGCACCTCGCCGGTGGCCGGGTCCAGCCGCCGGAACTCGGCGTAATGCAGCGGATTGGACCAGTTGCGGCGGGACGGGCCGGCCGCGCCGCGGTCGTCCGGATGCATCAGGGCGAGCAGGCGCCCTTCCTCCACCGGCTCGCCGTCCGGCAGCCCCCAGATGCGGCGGTACTGCTCCGAGGCCTCCAGCTGTCCGGTCTCCGGGTACCACTCGAACAGGCCCACGCCACCGGCGCGCTGCGCAATCGCCAGCCGCTGCGCCGTCTCCACCCGGTCGGTGACGTCGCGCACCACCGCCAGCGCCAGTCGCGGCTCACCGCTCTCGTCACAGACCGGGCTGTAGTCGATCGACAGCCACAGGTCCTCCGGTTCCCCGGAGCGCTGCAGCACCATGTTGATCTCGTGGTAGGTCAGCGTCTCGCCGGCCAGCACGGTGCGGATCACGTGCGCGTTGAAATCGGCGACCTCCGGCCACGCTTCCATGGCGCTCATGCCGAGGATCTCCGGGTGGCGTGCACCGGCGAACGCCGCGTAGGCGGCGTTATAGATCAGCGTGCCCTGCTCGCCGCACAGCAGCACCATCGGCAAGCCGCCGCCAAGCACCGTGCAGACGCTGATCCGCAGGTAGGCCGGCCACTGCGCGATCGGGCCCAGCGGCGTGCGCGACCAATCCTTGCGGCGGATCAGTTCGCCCAGTTCGCCGGCGCGCTTGAGAAACTCCGGTTCGCCGGTGACACCGCTACTCATCCACGTTTCCTGCTCGAAGTGCGGCCGAGCCGCCGGGCTGATTTGCCGGATAGTAACGCCTCACCGGCACCCGCCGTGTGCACGCGAAGTGGTCGCGCGGACGCGTGCTCGCGGCCCGTCCGGGCCGGCGATCCGTGCGCGGGGTCGAGGCGGGCGCGGCCTCCGTCGCACGGAGGCTTTGCGCATTGCGGACGTCCCGGCGACAACGCGCGGCGGCTGCCGTGCCTCGTATCGGCCGCAGTGATGGGTCAGCGGCGGGGCGCGCTCACCACTGCGTGCGCTGAGGCAGCAGCCCCTTCAGCTCCGCATCGGTGAGATTGCGCCACTGGCCCGGCTTGAGGTGGCCGAGCTTGATGTTGTCGATGCGCACCCGGCGCAGTTGCGTTACCCGGTAGCCGAACGCCGCCGCCATCAGTCGGATCTGCCGGTTCAGGCCCTGGGTCAGCACGATGCCGAAGCCGAACCTGGCGATGCGCCGCACGCGGCAGCGCTGGGTCATCTGGCCGTGGATGCGCACGCCCTTGCTCATGCCGGCGAGGAACTCGTCGGTGACCGCCTTGTTCACCGCCACCAGGTATTCCTTTTCGTGGTGGTTCTCCGCGCGCAGGATCTCGTTGACGATGTCGCCGTTGCTGGTCAGCAGGATCAGCCCTTCGGAATCCTTGTCCAGCCGGCCGACCGGGAAGATGCGCTGCGGGTGGTCGACGAAGTCGACGATGTTGCCGTCCACACTCTGGTCGGTGGTGCAGGTGATACCCACCGGCTTGTTCAGCGCGATATAGACGGCCTTCTTGGCCGACGGTGTGGCCGCCAGCACGCGCGCCTTGACGACCTCGCCGTCCACTCGCACCTCGTCGCCCTCCAGCGCCTTGGCGCCGGTGGAGACGACCTCGCCGTTGATGGTGACGCGCCCGGCGAGCAGCAGCTCGTCCGCCTCACGGCGCGAGCACAGGCCGGCTTCGCTGATGTATTTGTTGACACGCATGAGGGAGGGCCGGGGAACGGGGAACGGGGAACGTCAGGATTGCGGAGAAGGTGGCTCAGGGAAGCGATGGGACGGGGCAAGGCTGCGGCCTGGATGGCCGCCGCTATCTGCAGGTTCCCCGCTTCCTGTTCCCCGTTTCCCGCTGTCAATCAGGACCGCAACCCCACGCCGCGCTTGAGCAGCTGCAGCGCAAGGATCGACAGCCCCGCCACGAAGCCGATCATCACCACGAACGCGATACCCACGTCGACGTCGCTGATGCCGAGCACGCCGAAGCGGAAGGTGTTGACCATGTACAGGATCGGGTTGGCCCGCGACAGCGCCTGCCACGGCTCGCCCAGCATCTTGATCGAATAGAACACGCCGCCGAGGTAGGTCAGCGGGGTCAGCACGAAGGTCGGCACCAGCGCGATGTCGTCGAACTTCTTCGCATAGATCGCGTTGACAAAGCCGGCCAGCGCGAAGATGGTCGCGCCCAGCACCACCGAGGCCAGCGTGATCAGCGGATGCATCAGGTGCAGCGAGGTGAAGAACAGGGCGATGCCCAGCACCAGCGCGCCGACCACCAGGCCGCGCGCCACCGAGCCGGTGACGTAGCCGAGCAGGATCACCCAGTTCGGCATCGGCGAGACCAGCATCTCCTCCACCGAGCGCTGGAACTTGGCGCCGAAGAACGAGCTGGAGATGTTGGCGTAGCTGTTGTTGATGATGCTCATCATCACCAGCCCGGGCACGATGTACTGCATGTACGTGAAGCCGCCCTCGATGGTGCCGATGCGGCTGCCGATGAGTTTGCCGAAGATCACGAAGTACAGCGTCATCGTGATCACCGGGGGAATCAGCGTCTGCGTCCAGATGCGCACCACGCGCATGATTTCGCGGCGGGTGATGGTGTAGAGCGCCACCAGGTTGGCTGACGAGTTCATGCGTGGGTCTCCGCTGAGGCGAGTGCGGCCGGCACGGCGACAGGCGCCGGCATTGCCGTAAGGGTGCGAGAAGGGCAGCGCGCGATAGCGATCAAGCGGCTTTCTCGCCGGTGTTGCCGATCAGGCGCAGAAAGAGTTCTTCCAGCCGGTTGGCCTTGTTGCGCATCGAGCGCACGGTGATGCCGAGCGCGTTGAGCGCGTGGAACAGCGCGTTGAGATCCTGCTTGCGCGACATCTCCGCTTCCAGCGTGTGATCGTCCACGCGGCGCAGCACGATGCCCGGGTGCTGCGGCAGCTCGGCCGGCGCGCTGTCCACGTCGAGCACGAAGGTCTCCACGTCCAGCGTGGCCAGCAGGCGCTTCATGGTGGTGTTCTCCACGATCGTGCCCTTGTCGATGATCGCGATGTTGCGGCACAGCGACTCGGCTTCCTCCAGGTAGTGCGTGGTGAGGATTACCGTGGTGCCGGCGGCGTTGATGCCGCTGACGAACTGCCACATCGAACGGCGGATCTCGATGTCCACACCCGCGGTGGGCTCGTCCAGGATCAGCAGCTTCGGCTCGTTCATCATGGCGCGGGCGATCATCAGGCGGCGCTTCATGCCGCCGGACATCATCCGCGCCTGATCGAATGCCTTGTCCCACAGGCGCAGTTCCTTCAGGTACTTCTCCGCGCGCTGGGCGGCGATCTTGCGCGGGATGCCGTAGAAGCCGGCCTCGTTCACGCAGATGTCGAACGGGCGCTCGAACTGGTTGAAGTTGATCTCCTGCGGCACCAGGCCGATCAGCTGCATCGCCTCGCCGCGCTGCTTGTTGACCGACACGCCGAACACGTGCGCGTCGCCATCGGTGGAGTTCACCAGCGAGGAGAGAATGCCGATCAGGGTCGACTTGCCGGCGCCGTTGGGGCCGAGCAGGGCGAAGAAGTCGCCCTGCTGCACGGTCAGGCTGACGCCTTTGAGCGCCTGCACGCCGTTGCCGTAGGTCTTGCGCAGGTTGTCGACCACCAGAGCCGGCACGGAAGAAGGGATTGGGCTGGACATGGGCTGCACCGTAGGGGCCAAGCCGCCTATTATACGTGGCTCACTTGTGTCGCCCGGTGGTACCGGGTGCACTCACCGTTTCCCGGGAGTCCCATGGCCGACCATTTCCAGCTTCGTCTCGTCGACAGCCGCATGCTGGCGCCCACCGTGCGCCACCTGGTGTTCGAGCGGGTGGATGGCGAGCCGCTGGCCTTCGTGCCCGGCCAGTTCCTGCAGATCCATTTCGCCTACGACGACGGCACCGCCACCAAGCGCAGCTACTCGGTTGCCACGGTCGGCGACGGCAGCTCGCCGGTACGGCAGATCGAGATCGCGGTGAGCTACGTGGAAGGCGGCGCGGCGACGAAGCTGCTGGGCGGGCTGGCGCACGGCGGCACGGTGGAGGCCAGTGGCCCGTACGGCCGCTTCTGCCTGCAGGCGGGCGACAGCCATCCGCGCTACCTGTTGCTGGCTACCGGCACCGGGGTGACCCCCTACCGGGCGATGCTGCCGCGGCTGGCCGAGCTGCTTGCCGCCGGCGAGCGCGAAGTGGTGCTGCTGTACGGCGCCCGCAGCGAGGCGGAGCTGCTGTACGACGACGAGTTCACTGCCTTCGCTGAGTTGCACCCGGGCTTCACCTACCTGAGCTGCCTCAGCCGGCAGCCGCGCCAGGCCGCCCGCGCCCACGATCGCGTGGGCCATGTGCAGGCGGCGCTGCCGGAGCTGGCCCCTGCCGCCGAGCGCGACATCGCCTATCTCTGCGGCAATCCCAACATGGTCGACGCGGCGTTCGGCGTGCTCAAGGAGCTGGGCCTGCCGGTGCCGCAGATCCGCCGCGAGAAGTACATCTCCTCGCGCTGACGCGTTCCACCCCCGGCCGGGCTCGTCCGTGCGCCCGTGGCGCGGGCGTACGGCCCCGGCCCGACGGCCCCCGGCGGCCGGTTTTCCGGCACCCGGTGTGTCCGCGCCGGGAACCCGGCGCATGAAGCGTGCGCCAGCGCCCGGCGGCGGCGAGCCCGGGCGGTATCGATCGATTGTGTGATCTGCGTCGCACTTGCGGCGATTGGCCGGGCGGAGCCTATCAAGGCGCGACGGTGCGGGCCGAAAACCCCTTCGGATACCCGCCAACCCCGCGGTGTCGAGGGTTTCGCCATGATCGTCACGCTCCGATTGCCGCTGGTCCGATACCTCTGCGCCGTCGCGCTCGCCGCCAGCCTGCCCGTGGCCGCCCAGGCCGCGCAGGGGGAAATCCGCTTTGCCGGGGCCGTGGTGGCTCCCACGTGCGCCGTCGATACGGCACAGGAGCGTTCCGCCGCGGCGCGACCGGCGGGCGCGCTCGAGCGCTGTGGCAGTCGCGCGGGCGAGGCGCCGCGCAGCTATCGCCGTGACAGCGTCGCACTAGGTGATGCGCTGCATGGTGATCCGCTGCTGAGCTACTTCGCCAGCTATGCCGTCAACGCCGGCGCGCCGACAGCCACCGTGGTGGTGCGCACATACGACTGAGCGGGTACGCGCCGGGCACGCGCCGCTACTGATAGGACAACGTGAACGTTGCCGTGGCGCTGACGTTGCCGGCGCCCACGTTGCTGCCGGTCTGCAGGTATCGAGCGACGTAACCCACCGACAGGTTGCCGTTTGGCGTCGCGCCAAGCACCCGCGGCGCGCCAAAAGTCACCGGCGTGCTGTCCGTGGCGTTCACCAGTTGCACGCCGATCCCGCTCGCGCCACCTGCGCTGGGCGCGATCACGCCGGTCTTGCCGGGGACCGGGCTGGCCGTGTCCAGCGTGATGCGCACGGTGGCGCCGCTGGAGCAGGTCAGCCCGATCTGGAACGGGGTGCTGCCGCTCACCGAGTCTGGCCCGCTGAACGCGCCGGTGGTTACCGTCGGAAGGACCACGTCGATGCTGGTGGTGTTCACCTGGCAGGCCGGCGCGGTGAAGGTGAGTGTGTTGGCCAGATTGATCACGGCATCGACGATGAAATTGTTCGGCTTGCCGGCCTTGAAGCTGGCGAGCCGACTGCCGAGCAGCTGGCTGCCGTCGGTGATCGCGCCCGTCTTGACCAGTTCCAGCGTGACCGCGTCATTTTCATACCAGGCGCTGGAGCCGCTCAGGTCGAAGTAGTCGTAGGGACGGATGTAGCTGCCGTTCTGCAGCACCCGGTAACCGATGCCCGCTACCCCGGTGGGAAAGGTGATCTCGCCGGTGGCGGGAGTGGGCCCCGCATCGTTGATCAGCCCCCAGCGGTTGTTGTTGCCGTTGCAGTTGAAGTCGACCCGGTGGTTGATGCCGGTTGCCGCGGAGGTGTACAGCACGCTGTTCACGGCGATCGAGGGATCGTTGACGATCGTTGTCGGCACGCGAACGGTGTAGGTGCCCTGCGTCTCTCCCGCCGCGAAGTCGCAGCCGGCGCGGACGCCGGCCGGTGCGAGCGCCAGCAGCAGGGCCGCCAGCGCCATGCGTGAGGCGCGACTGCCAGAGGAGGCCGCGACGACGGCCGAAATGGCGCCTGTGCGGCGGCGTGCAGGCCTGCTGGAGCTGTTCATCGGGACGTCTCCGTGGTTGACGCGGCCAGATCCGGCAACGCGACGCAGACCACATTCTGGATGGTGTCGGCGATCGCACCGCTGCGCGCCGGGGCTTCGGGCGCGTGATAGGCAAAGGTGCATCGGTGCGGGCCGTCGCTGTCGCCCTGCCACTGCACCACGGCGCGGCCGGCGTCACGGGTGACCCGCGCCATCACGCGCCCGGCCTGGCCGACGACTCCGATCACCTGGCCCTGTTCGTCCTCCACCTGCGCTCCGAACGGCAACGTGGCGCCATTCTCCAGCCGCGTCTGGATCAGCACGAAGCGGCCGCTCTCGCTGTCGAACGTGACCCGCACCACCGCTCCGGCGCGCGGAGCCACCTGCACGCTGGTGTGGTCCAGCTGCACGTCCAGCGGCAGTCCGGTAGGGTCGATGCTGATGGTGTCCAGCACGAACGGCGTCACGTACGGCACCAGCGCGTAGCCATCGCGGCCCACGCGCACTCCCGGTGCGGTGCTGATCGCCGCGCCGGCAGCGCCGGGCGCCTCGATCAGCGCCACCGTGTCGCCCAGCGGCTGGCTGAAGATGATGCCGCCTGGATGGGCCACCACGCCGCCGGACACGTTGAACGAGGCCTGCGAATAGCCACTCCCGGCGCCCAGTCCCGCATTCACCTGCACGTGGCTGCCGCGATAGCCGGCATCCACGCTGGCGGTGCTGCCGGACGCGCCGGTGGTCCCGGCCAGTTCGGTGCTGTCATGGGTGGCGGTCAGCCCGTAGTTGAAGCGGCCGTCGGCGCCGGCGGTGCCGCTGAGGGTGGCCTGTTCCTGCATGCCGCCGGCGGTGTCGTGGGCCAGGCTGCCGGTGAGCACGGGCATGTGCTCGGTGTGGCCCAGCGGCAGCGTCAGACTCAGCGCGAAGCGGTTGTCGCTGCGGCCGAACGGATCGCGCTCGCGGCTGGCCGACAGGTTGTAGTTCATGCGCCCGAGCGAGTTGTTGTAGCCGATCTGGAACTGGGTGTCGGAGCCGCCGCGGTTCCAGTACTCGCGGCGCGAGCCGCTCACGTACAGCGCGCCGCCGCGCTCGCCCAGCTGCTGGCTGAGGGTGAGGCTCAGGTTGTCGCGCTGGCGATCCACGCCATTGGCCGCCTGCAGGTCGCCCGGATCACCGCCGGCCAGCGCTGCCTGCTGCGCCGGGGTGAGCAGCCCGGAGACCGGCACGCCGTTGATCGACTGCGGATAGACCGGGTCGGCGGTTGCGAACACCGGCAGCCCGCGGCGCGCCAGTTCGCGGGCGCGCGCGGCGTCGCCCAGCGACAGGAAGCCGCTGGTGGAGTAGCGATAGGCCGCCACCGAGAGCGAGGTGCCGGTTTCGGCCAGCGTCTTGCTGTAGCTCAGCCGCACGCTCTCGCCCGACAGCGTCCCGATGCCGGGGATACGCGCGCGTGCCGCGGTGACATCCAGCGCCAGCGCGCCGTAGGACGTATTGAGCGCGCTGCCCAGCAGGCCGGCGGCATAGCCGCGCGACGCGTTGATCCCGCCGTAGCCGGTGAGCAGGTTGCTGATGCCCCGCTGCAGCGTGGCCTGGAACAGGCCCGGGTGGTTGCTGATGAAGTTGTCGCGCAGTTGCCCGGCGGCGACACTGAAACGGTTCACTCCCGGGCGCAGCAACTGCGGTACCGACGCGTACGGCACGGTGAACGAGTGCACGCGGCCATTCGCTTCGGTCACGCTGACTGCAAGGTCGCCGCCGTAGCCGGTGGCGTACAGGTCGCTGATCACGAACGGGCCCGGCGCCACCGTGGTCTGGTAGATCACCATGTCGTTCTGGCGCACCGTGACCCGCGCGTTGCTGTCGGCCACGCCGCGCACGGTGGGCGCATAGCCGCGCAGCGACTGCGGCAGCATGCGGTCGTCGGTCGCCAGCTGCACGCCGCGCAGACCGATGCTGTCGAACACGTCGCCGCTGGTCCACGCGTCGCCCAGCGTCAGCTGCGCACGCAGGCTCGGGAAATCGCGTCGTGCGTAGGTGTCGATGCTTTGCCAGTGGTGGGTGGCCCGTGCGCCGGCGATCGACGACTGCCAGCTCAGCGAGGAGTCGTGCCGGAAGTGCCAGCGCCCCACGTTCAGGCCGGCGTTGAGACCCAGGAACGATGAGGTCTGCGCCTCGCCCTGGCTGGTCGTGCGGTAGCTGTTGAGGTTGTAGTTGAGGAGCCCGGCGGTGACGCCGGAGTCCCAGTATTTGGGGTCGACGTAGCCGCGGGCCTGCTGCCCCAGGAACGCCTGCGGCACGCTGACATCCAGCCTCAGGTCGCCCATGTTGAAGTCGATCGAGGCGCCGGGAATCAGCTGCGCGATGTCCACGCAGGCCGCGCCGTCGGCCAGCGCGGCCTGCGCCTGCGGCGACAGGTCCGGCGGGCGCAGGCCGAGCTGGTCGAGCAGGGCCTGGGTCACGCAGGCAACCGCGCTCGCCCCGGCGGTCGGGGCGGCAAAGCGCACATTGCTGCGTCCCACCGGGCGCTCGTTGAGGAACACGTCCACCCGGTAGCTGCCGGCGGGAATGAAGTCGCCGCGCTCGAAGCGGGCCAGGTCGGTGGTGTTCTGCCCTGCGCCGGAGAGCATGCTGCGATCGAATGTGGCATCGATGGTGCCGCTGTCGACGCTGGCGCTGCCTTCGGCGTCGACGGCGATGGCGGCCGGGGCTGCGCCCGCCGCAGTGCACAGCGCCATGCCGATCCAGCTGCAGAGCAGCAGGCGGCGGCCCACGTGCCGCGCCGTCGGGGCGCAGTCGCGGGCGAACGCCTTGCTCACGGCGAGATCGCGCCCTTGTAGGAGGCGGCGGCACCAAAGTCGTTGATGATCGTGTAGTCGACCACGCTGCCCGCGGCCGGCGTGCCCGCCAGATCCTTGACCGGAACGCGCAGCGACGCGTTCGGCGCAACCATGCCGCTGCCGCCTGCATACACCTTGCCGCCGGAAGCGACGGAAACTGCGCTGAAGGTGATGTAGTACGGCGAACTGTTGCGCGCCTCCAGCGCGACCGCGTCGCCATCGCGCACCGCCGTCCAGGTCAGTTGCTGCGCCGCCGTGGGCACGTCGCCGGCAAGTCCGGCCGGACGAAAAAACAGCTTCAGCCGCGAGCGCACAGCGAACTGCAGGGTGTTCTGCTCCTCGCCGGGACGCGCCACCGGCTTGGGCGGGATCTCGAGCACGTTCAGCCAGAACAGCGACTCGCGGTCCGGCGGCAGCGGCTGGCCGGTGTAGATGATGCGGATGCTCTGGCCCTTGCCGGCGTTCATTCGCGCCAGCGGTGGCGTCACCAGGAACGGCACCTTGGCCGTGTCCGGCGTCGACTTCGGATCACCGTCGTCGATCCACGCCTCGACCAGGGCGGGCTGGGTGCCCTCGTTGTTCAGCCGCACGGTGACCTCGCCGCCGGCCGCCGGGAACACCACGCGGGTGCCGGCGATCACGACGCTGGCGTGTGCGGGCGCAATACCGAGCAGCGCGACCAGGGCCACGCCCGCGGCGTAGAGCAGGCTTTTCATGAGCGGTTCCAGACGATCATTGCGTCGCGGCGATCGGCGCAAGCGCGGGCGGCAGCCTCCACGGCTGCCGCGGCGCCGTCCCGCCTCAGAGGTAGGTCAGGGTGAAGCTGACGCTCGAGCTGACCAGGCCGGGCGTGGTGGTCGCAGCGGTGGAGATGTACTGCGCCTTCATCGCGGTCGAGCCGTTGCCGGACGTCACGTTGATCGTCGGCGCACCGGCCTGGGTGGACGTGTTGATTGCCGCATCGCTGCTGTTGAGCAGCTGGATCTGCACGTTCGAGCCGCCGCTGGTGGCGTTCTTCAGGTTGCCGGTGCTGGTGTCGACGTTGGCGCCGGAGAAGGCCATCTTGGCGCTGGTGGTGTTGGTGTCGCAGCCGGCCAGCGAGACCGAAAACGCCGTCGCACCGGCGACGGTGCCGGCGGCCGAGCCGAAGGCGGCCGTCATCACGGTGGGCAGCGCGACGGTGGTGCCGCTGTTGCCGTTCACGCTGACGGTGCAGGTGTCGGCCAGCACCTTGCCGGTGATGTTGATGGTGCCGCTGTTGGCAGCGTGGATTGGAGCAGAAGCCAGCACGCCAAAGGCGGCAACCATGGCGGTCGAGAGCAGCGTCTTGTTCGTCAACATGAAATTCCCCTTGGGATCAATTCGATTTAAATCAGTGTGTGGGTCGATGGCAGCGGCACCGCCCGTCCCTGACGAGCACCGCAGCAAACCGTGTGCCAACTCTCCGCCGCACAAGGTGAAGCGTCAAAAACCCGTCAATTCGGCCACTTGAGGCACGTCCACGGTGCCCTCGGTCGTAAAAACCTGCTGTAAATTGCGACACATAGCGTCACATTTTGCAAACAAGATCACATTCCTGCCCTCAAGTTCAGTGGAGCCCAGCCGTTATTCCTGTCGGCTGTAAAGGACGCTTGACACGCGCCTCGGGTCGGCCTAGCCTTCGTGTCAAGGTCGCTTGACAACGAAGGGAGAGGGGACATGAACACGAGGACGAAGCTCGCCACCGTTTTGGCGTCGCTACTGGCCTTGGCCGCGAGCGGTGCGCCGTCGGTGCAAGCCAAGACCGCGATAGCGACGCCGTCAGCGGCGCTGCATGTGCAGCAGCACGGCGACAGCGGGCGCCCGGTGATCCTGGTGCCGGGCCTGGGCGGTGGGGCATGGGTGTGGGCCGGGCTGCTGCCGCACCTGCAGGCCGATCACCGCGTGTACGTGGTGACGCTGCCGGGCTTCGACGGCACGGTAGCGCCGGCCGGGGGCAACTTCACCCAGCAGGCCGAGGACGCGCTGGTGGATCTCATCCGCACGCGCCACCTGGCCAAGCCGGTGCTGGTCGGCCACAGTCTTGGCGGCACCCTCTCGCTCAAGCTGGCCAGCGATCATCCCGAATTGGTGGGCGGCGTGGTCGCGGTCGACGGATTGCCGGTATTCCCCGGCACCGAGAACATGACCGCGGCGCAGCGCCCGGCGATGGCCGCGGCCATGCAGGCGCGCATGCAGGGATTGACGCCGGCCCAGTTCGAGGCGCAGCAGGTCGGTTTCATGCAGGCGATGGGCGTGATCGACCCGAAGCAGGCCGAGCGCTATGGCAAGCGCAATGCCGCCAGCGACCCGAAGGCCGTGGCGCAGTACATGGCCGAAGACCTGACACTGGATTTCCGCGATGCGCTGGCCCACGCCAGCGTGCCGCTGCTGGAGATTTCGCCTTACAACGCGCCGGACTACGCCAGCGGTGCGATGGCCATGAGCGAACAGCAGAAGGCGGACTACTACCGCAGCCTGCTGGCGAAAGCGCCGCAGCTGAAGGTGGTTTCGATCGCACCGGCACGTCACTTCGTGATGTTCGACCAGCCGGAAAAGCTCGAAGCCGCGCTGGATGACTTCATGGCGCGCCTTCCGCCGCCGACCACGGAGCGCTGAGCCGATGGCGCGCTTCACCCACCGGCAGTACCAGCGCCACGTCAGCGTGACGATGGTGGTCTACGTCTGCGCAATGCTTCTGGTGTGGCCACTGACCCGCAGCACGCCGGAGCTGTGGATGAAGGCACTGCTGGCGTGCATCCCGGCTATCCCGATGCTCTACGTGATCGCGCTGCTGGCACGCAAGATCCTCGGCAGCGACGAGATGGAGCAGCGTGCGCACCTGCTGGCGCTGGGCGTGGCCACGGGGGTCGTCGGCGCCATGAGCATGGTCGGCGGACTGCTCGCTGCGGCCGGCGCCGTGCCGCTTGAGGGAAGCATCCTGATATGGGTGTTTCCGGTGCTGATCATCAGCTACAGCATCAGTCACTGGTGGATCCTCACCCGGCGTTTTGGCGGCTCCACCGAGTGCGACGACGGCGCGTCGCGGCCCGTGCTCAGCTTCCTGGTGCTGATGTCGCTGATCATGGGCATCGTGGCGCTGGTGTCGTGGTGGCAGGGGCGCCTGGACGACACGCGCCTGGGCATGCTTGCGGGCATGGCCGTATCCGTGGCGGCCATGTCCGCGTTCTGGATGATCCGCGGCTTCTGGCGCCGCAAGCAGGCCCGCCGCCAGGCGCTTGAGGATGTCCGATGATGCGCGCCATCCAGAAGCGCTACCTGCGCGAGATGCTGGCGGCGACCATGGCGTACGTCGCCCTGATCATGCTGTTCGCCATCGGCATTCACCACCTGAAGGTTCCCGTGTTACGCATCGTGCTGGCGCTGCTGCCGTTGCTTCCGGTGCTGGCGATGATTCGCGCCATGGTGCGCCTGCTGCGCGACGAGGACGAACTCGAGCGGCGCATCGACCTGGAGGCGTTCGCCATCGCCTCCATGCTCACCGGGTTCGGCTTTTTCAGCGTCGGGTTGCTGCTCAGCGTGAACGCCTTCCCCAGGCCGCCGGCGTTCCTGGTGGCGATCCTGGTGCTGCCGGCGGTGTTCGGCAGCTACGGCCTGGCCAAGTGGTTCGTGGCGCGCCGGTACGCCAACGCATGAACAACCACGTACGTGACCTGCGCGGGGAGCAGGGCTGGTCGCAAGCCGACCTGGCCGAGCGGCTCGACGTGTCGCGCCAGACCATCAACGCCATCGAGACGGGCAAGTACGATCCGAGCCTGCCGCTGGCCTTCAAGATCGCCCGGTTGTTCGGGCGATCGATCGAATCCATCTTTGAACCGGGGAGCAGCTTGTGAGCATGAAACCCAGAGCCCGCATGGGCATGATCGTGGCCATCGCGGTGGCGATCTTCGCCGGCAATCGCGTGGCCCATCACCGTCAGGCCGAACCCGATGCGGCCGCGCCGGCGCCTGCAGCCGGTGCGTCGCCGGCAACCGCGGCGGCGACACCCGTCACCCCGGCCAAGCCGGCCACCTGGAAACTCGGCTCGCTTACCTTGAGCGCCTGCGAGCTGGGCCAGCCGAACAGCGGCCGTACCACGGCGGCGTGGTGCGCCCCGTTCGAGGTGCCGGAAAACCGCGATGATCCCGACAGCCGCCGCATCACCCTGCGCCTGGCCGTGGTGCGCTCCAACGCCGAAGTGGCGGAGAAGGACATGCTGGTGTTCCTCGCCGGCGGCCCCGGCCAGGCGGCGACGGAGAATGCGCCGGCTGCTTTGGCCGCGCTCGACCCGCTGCTGGCGCATCGCAACCTGCTGCTGCTGGATCAGCGCGGCACCGGCGGCTCCAATCCGCTCAGCTGCAAATCGGAGGAGAAGCCGGCCACGCCCGATGCGAATCTCGAAGACGATCCGGCCAAGCTGAAAGCCGAGGTGGCGCGCTGCCTGGCCGAGGTGGAAAAGAATGCCGACCCGCGCTTCTACACCACGACGGTGGCCGCCCGGGATCTGGAAGACGTGCGCAAGGCGCTGGGTTCGCCCACCTTCGACCTGGTGGGCGTGTCCTACGGCACGCGCATGGCGCAGCAATACGCGATGCATTATCCGAACGCCGTGCGCTCGATCGTGCTGGACGGCGTGGTGCCGAATCAACTTGTGCTGGGCGAGGACTTCGCGCGCAACCTGGATGACGCGCTGAAGGCGCAGTTCGCCCGCTGCACCGCCGACGCCGAATGCCACAAGCGCTTCGGCGATCCGTACCAGACGCTGTACCAGCTGCGCGACGCGCTGCGCGCCAACCCGCACACGGTGAGCTTCCGCGATCCGCAGAGCTACCAGACGGTGAAGCGCAACCTCAGCGAGTTCTCGCTCGCCAGCGTGGTGCGCATGTTCGCCTACTCGCCGCTCACCGCCGCGTTGCTGCCGCTGTCGATCGACGCCGCCGCGCACGGCGATGTCGGCCCGCTGCTGGGGCAGGCCAAGCTGCTTTCGGGCGATCTGGCCGACACCATGAACGGTGGCATGCAGTCGTCGGTGATCTGCAGCGAGGACGCCGACCTGTTCACGCCGCGGCCGCAGGATGCGAACACCATCCTGGGCACCCGCATGACCGACGCCCTCGCTACCGTGTGCAGCGTGTGGCCCCACGGCACCCGGCCGAAGGATTTCCACGACGCCTTCACCACCGCCACACCGGTGCTGCTGCTTTCCGGCCAGTACGACCCGGTGACGCCGCCGCGCTACGGCGAGCAAGTGCTCAAGGGCCTGAGCAATGCGCGCCATCTGGTGGCTACCGGCCAGGGCCACAACGTGATCGGTGCCGGCTGCATGCCCAAGCTGGTGAAGCACTTCGTCGAGGATCTGACGCCGAAGACGCTGGACGCCACCTGCCTGGATCGCCTGCAGCCCACCCCGATGTTCATCGACTTCAACGGAGCCACCCCATGAACCGGCAGCAAACGCTGCTCGTTGCCGCGCTGTGGGCAACGGCCATCCTCGCCTCGGCCGCACTTCATGCGCCGGCCTTTCTTTCCCTGATCCTGCTTCCGACGCTGGCGGCGGTTTCGCTGCAGCCGGCGCGTGCGCGGGCATGTCTTACCAGGAGCACCACGCCATGATCGAAGTACGCGATCTGCACAAGGCTTTCGGCGCGGTGAAAGCCGTCGACGGCGTCAGCTTCGCCGCCCGCGACGGCGAGATCACCGGCCTGCTCGGCCCCAACGGCGCCGGCAAGACCACTACGCTGCGCATGCTCTACACCCTGATGGCGCCGGACCGCGGGCAGGTGCTGGTGGACGGCATCGACGCGGCGGTCGATCCGCTGTCGGTGCGTCGCCAGCTTGGCGTGCTGCCCGACGCGCGCGGTCTGTACAAGCGCCTCACCGCGCGCGAGAACGTCGACTATTTCGGCCGCCTGCAAGGCCTGCCAGAAGACGAACTGCGCATGCGCCGCGAGGCGCTGGTCAAGGCGCTGGAGATGGAGGACATTGCCGACCGCCGCACCGAAGGCTTTTCGCAGGGCCAGCGGGTGAAGACGGCGATCGCCCGGGCGCTGATCCACGATCCGCGCACCGTCATTCTCGATGAGCCCACCAACGGCCTGGACGTGATGGCCACCCGCGCGCTGCGCCAGTTCATGCACAACCTGAAGGCCGAGGGCCGCTGCGTGCTGTTCTCCAGCCACATCATGCAGGAGGTCGGCGCGCTGTGTGATCGCATCGTGGTGATCGCGCGCGGCCACGTGGTGGCTGACGCCACCCCGGACGCGCTGCGCGAGCAGACCTGCGAAGCCAACCTCGAGGATGCCTTCGTCAAGCTGATCGGCAGCGAGGAGGGCCTCGCCGCATGAACACGCCCATCAACCGCACATCTGCCCCAAGCCACCCGATGAAACCCAAGACGATCACGCCGGTGCGCCGTGCGCGCGCCGTGCTCACCGTGTTCCTGAAGGAAGTACGCGAAAACCTGCGCGACCGGCGCACCCTGATGAGCGCCTTCCTCACCGGCCCGCTGCTGACGCCGCTGATGTTCGTGATGCTGATCAACTTCACCATCAATCGGGAACTGGACAAGGCCGAAGCGCCGCTGAAAGTGCCGGTGATCGGCGCCGAGTACGCACCCAACCTGATCGCCGCGCTGAGGGAGGGTGGGGTGGTGCCGCAGGCGCCGGTGGCTGATCCCGAGGCCACGGTGCGAAACCAGAACGCGGACGTGGTGCTGCGCATCCGGGCCGACTATCCCAAGTCCTGGCGCGCGGGCGAGCCGGTGCAGTTGGAGCTGATCTATGACTCCTCGCAGCGTGATTCGAGCACGCCGGTGGAGCGCGTCAGCGGGCTGGTCGAGAAGTACGCGCGCATCCAGGGCGCGATGCGGCTGGTGGCGCGCGGGCTCTCGCCGGCCACCGCCACGCCGGTGGTGGTGGCCAAGCGCGACCAGGCCACGGCGCAGTCGCGCGCGGTGCTGATGTTCAACATCCTGCCGTACCTGTTCGTGCTGACCATCTTCATCGGCGGCATGTACCTGGCGATCGACCTCACCGCCGGCGAGCGGGAGCGGCAGTCGCTGGAGCCGCTGTTCGCCAACCCGGTGGCGCGCTGGAAGATCTTCCTCGGCAAGCTGGCGGCGATCTGCACCTTCTCCACCGCCAGCCTGGTCATCTGCCTGGTGGCATTCGCGGTGATCGGGCGTTTCATCCCGGCCGAGAAGCTCGGCATGGAGCTGGAGCTGGGACCGGCCTTCGGCATTCGCGTGCTGCTGCTGCAGCTGCCGCTGATCGTGCTGCTGGCGTCGCTGCAGTCGCTGGTGGCCGCGTTCGCCAAGAGCTACCGCGAGGCGCAGACGTATGTGTCGCTGCTGATGATGGTGCCGATCCTGCCCAGCGTGATGCTGATGGTGATGCCGTTCAAGCCGCAGGACTGGATGTACGCCGTGCCACTGCTCGGCCAGCACCTGGGCATCCTCGACCTGGTGCGCGGCAGCGGCGTCAGCGGCCAGCACCTGGTGCTGTGCCTGGGCGGCAGCCTGCTCGCCGCGATCATCGCCGCCGGCATCACCATGCAGCTGTATCGCTCCGAACGGCTGGCCATCTCCAGCTAAGGCGCGCAGGGCGAGGGCGGCGCATCGGCCCGCCCTCGCTTACCATGCGGCTCTCATCGACTGGAGAACCGCCATGCGTCACCGCCTGCTTCCCCTGTGCCTGCTGCTCGCCCTGGCCGGCTGTGGACCGGCGCATGACGACGCCGCGCCTCAGTCCGCGCCCCCCGCCGCGGCCACCGCCGCCCCGACACCGGCGGCTTCGGCCGAACCGGACATGGCCGCGCGCATGGCCGATTACGCCACGGTGAAGCTCAACGCGGACCTGTCCGGCCTCGACGCCGACCAGAAGAAGATGCTCGGCCTGCTGATCGATGCGGCCGACACCACCAACGCGATCTACTGGCAGCAGTCCTGGGGCGACAAGGCCGCGCTGATGGCCAAGATCAGCGATCCGGACGTGCGCGCCTACGCCGAGCTCAACTACGGCCCGTGGGACCGCCTGGACAACGACAAGCCGTTCGTCGCCGGCGTCGGCGAACGCCCGGCCGGCGCGCAGTTCTATCCGGCCGACATGAGCAAGGCCGAGTTCGAGCAGGCCGACCTCAAGGACAGGGCCTCGCTCTACACCCTGCTGCGCCGCGATGAGAGCGGCAAACTCACCACCGTGCCCTATCACGTCGCCTACAAGGCCGAGCTGGACAAGGCCGCTGGCCTGCTGCGCGAGGCGGCCAAGCTGGCCAAGGACCCGGGCTTTGCCAAATACCTCACGATGCGCGCCGACGCCCTGCAGAGCGACGACTACCAGCCCAGCGACTTCGCCTGGATGGACATGAAGTCCAACCCGATCGACATCGTGATCGGTCCGATCGAGACCTACGAGGACCAGCTGTTCGGCTACAAGGCCAGCTACGAGAGCTACGTGCTGGTGAAGGACCAGGCCTGGAGCAAGCGCCTGGCGCGCTTCGCCAAGTACCTGCCCGAGCTGCAGCGCGAGCTGCCGGTGGATGCGAAGTACAAGGCCGAGACGCCGGGATCGGATGCCGACCTCAACGCCTACTTCGCCGTGTACTACGCGGGTGACGCCAACGTCGGTGCCAAGACCATCGCGATCAACCTGCCCAACGACGAGCAGGTACAGCTGAAGAAAGGCACGCGCCGGCTGCAGCTGGAAAACGTGATGAAGGCGAAGTTCGACACCATCATGCTGCCGATCGCCAAGGTGCTGATCGCTGAAGACCAGCAGAAGCACCTCACCTTCGACGCGTTCTTCCAGAACACCATGTTCCATGAAGTGGCGCATGGTCTGGGCATCAAGAACACACTCGACGGCAAGGGCACCGTGCGCGAGGCGCTGAAGGACCAGGCTTCCAGCTTCGAGGAGGGCAAGGCCGACGTGCTGGGCCTCTACATGGTCGCCAAGCTGGCCGACAAGGGCGAGCTGGACAAGGCGACCTTGATGGACAACTACGTCACCTTCCTCGCCGGCATCCTGCGCTCGGTGCGCTTCGGCGCCAGCGACGCGCACGCCAAGGCCAACATGGTGCGCTTCAACTTCTTCCAGCGCGAAGGCGCCTTCAGCCGCGACCCCGCCTCCGGCCGCTACCGCGCCGACTTCGACAAGATGACCGCCGCCATGAACAAGCTCTCGGCCAAGCTCCTCACCCTCCAGGGCGACGGCGACTACGCCGCGGCCAAGGCGCTCACCGACTCGATGGGCAACGTCGACGCCACGCTCGCCGCGGATCTGAAGAAGCTCGATGCCGCGCACATTCCCGTGGACATCACGTTCGAGCAGGGCAAGGACGCGCTGGGGCTGTGAGGGCGAGAAGTGAGAGGAGAGGAGTGATGAGCGAGAGCGGGGCGGCGACGCTGTGTTGCGGCACGCACCTCGCTCACGCTTCTCCGGTGAGCGGGCACTAGCGCCACGCCCCGCTACCGCGCGCAGTGGCTGCAATTGCTGCTTGGCTTCGGCGTGTCGGCCGTTGCCTTCCATGGGTGGAGAGAGTCAATCGAGCCCATGCCCACGGCGCTCGAGCATGTTACCGACGTGGTCACCGGTGTGGAGGAGGTCCGTGCAGGCCGCGCGCGGACGATCCATTTCCACCTCGAGGGTTCCGGCCGGGAGTTCGCTTACGCGAGCTTCCTGCCTTTCTACCAAGCGTCGAAAGCGGCCATCAAACCCGGCAGCATGGTGACGGTCGGCTATGTGGAGCGGAACGAGCCCGAACTGTGGGAGCTTTCCGTGGATGGCGAATCCATGGTCCGATCAACCCAGGCGTACGAAGCAAGGAGCGCGAATGGCGAGTGGGCGCTCGCGATGTTCCTCACATCCTTGCTAATAACTGCCTATCTCGGGTGGCGCTCCCGACGGTCCTGACTACCCAGCTCCCGCGTCGGCGCAGGGCGCATGCGGTACGTCGATCGGCTCATGCAGGGAGAGATTCGAAGCCCGAGCGAAAACGCGGCTGTTGCCTCCTCTCGCTCCTCACTCCCCTCCACTCACTCCTCCGCTCAGCGCCCACTCCGCCACCGCCTGCGCATGCTCCAGATGCAGGTGATGCCCACCGGCCATATGCGTGACGCGGATATCGCGCACGCACGCGGCGCGGCGCTGCATGGGTGCGCTGGGCAGGTACGAAGTGGCCGGCTCGGCCAGCAGCAGGCGGGTCGGCGCCTCGATGCCGGCGAGCAGGGCGTGGATCTGGCTTTCGGCCAGGCGCAGCGGGGTGGGGCGGTTGATGCGCGGGTCGCTGCGCCACTGCCAGCCGCCGTCGGCCTCGCGCAGCGCGCGTTCGATGATCGGCCGCGCCTGGCTGGCCGGCAGGCCGCTGGCCAGGGTGCGCGCGCTGATCGCCTGCTCGATGCTGGCGAAGGTACGCAGGCGTTTGCTGGCCGGCTCGGTGGCGAGCCCGTCGCGGAAGCGCTGCAGCGTGTGCGTGCCATCGTCGCCGAGTAGGCCGAGGCCCTCGATCAGCAGCAGCCGGTCGATCCGCTCCGGTTGCGCGGCCGCCACCATCGAGGCGATGCCGGCGCCCAGCGAGTGACCGAGCAGCACGTAGCGTTCCAGCCCCAGCGCGTCGACCGCGCCGAGTACGGCGCGTACGTAATCGGGCCAGTGATAGCTGGCGCCCTCGCCCAGGTGATCGGAGTGGCCGTGGCCGGGAAGATCCAGCGCAATCACGCGATGGCGCACAGCCAGCAACGGCGCGAGCCGCGCAAAGCTGCCGGCATTGTCCAGCCAGCCGTGCAGGGCCAGCAGCGGCGGCGCGTCGTCGTCGCCCCAGGTGAGTGCGGCCAGCTGCAGGGCGGGCAGATCGAGGCGAAGTTCGCGCGGTTCGCTCATGCGCTCAGCCGGTGCGTCCGTGCATGGCATCGGCGCGGGCCTTGGCGGCGAGCTGGCGAGCGCGGGCTGCGTCAGCATCGTAGTCCGGCGCAAATTCCGGCCAGCCCTGCGCGTGGCGCAGCACCAGGTCGGCCATCGCCTTGACCTGGTCGGGCGAATCGTTGAGCGCAGGGATGTAGCGCAGGTCGGTGCCGCCCGCTTCGAGGAAGAACTCGCGGTTCTGCATGGCGATTTCTTCCAGCGTCTCCAGGCAGTCCACGGCGAAGCCTGGCGAAACCACGTCCAGCTTGCGGACGCCGTCCTTCGCCAGCTGCTTCACCGTCTCGTCGGTGTACGGATGCAGCCAGCGCTCGCGGCCCACGCGCGACTGGAAGCTGGTGAGGATCTGTCCGGCCTCCAGCCCCAGCCGCTCGCGCAGCAGGCGCGCGGTGGCGTGGCACTGGCAGAAATACGGGTCGCCCGCGCGCAGGTAGCGCTCGGGAATGCCGTGGAAGGACAGCAGCAGCTTGTCGCCGCGGCCGCGCTCGGCCCAGAACGCCTCGATGCTTTTCGCCAGCGCCTCGATGTGCGCCGGGTCGTCGTGGTAGTCGTTGATCAGGCGCAGCTCCGGCGGCCAGCGCAGCACTTTCAGCGTGTCGGCCACCGCGTCGATCACCGAGCCGGTGGAGGTCGCCGAATACTGCGGATACAGCGGCAGCACCAGCAGCCGGCGCACGCCCTCGCGCTGCATTTTCTCGATCTGCCGGCGCACCGACGGCTCGCCGTAGCGCATCGCCAGTTCGACCTTGATCGGGCCAGGCCGGCGCGCGGCAAGCTCCGTCTGCAGCGCCCGCATCAGCGCCTCGCTGCCGGTGCGCAGCGGCGAACCCTGCTCGGTCCAGATGCGCGCGTAGGCGTGCGCCGAGCGCTTCGGGCGAATGCGCAGGATCACCCCGTGCAGGATCAGTCGCCACAGCCAGCGCGGCAGTTCGATGATCCGCGGGTCGCCCAGGAACTGCGCCAGATAAGGGCGCACCTTGCGGGCGGTGGGTGCCTCCGGTGTGCCGAGGTTCACCAGCAGTACGCCAGCCTTGGCGCTCTGGTCGTGGGCATACCCGGCCAGGCCGGTATAGTTGCTGCTCATGGGCGTCGGCATCGGTCGGTCACAAGGCCGATCAGTCTGCCACAGGCCGCCACGCTGGCTTGGCCGCACGCAATGTCGCACTGCCCCCAGCCACGTTATCTGACTTTTCCTGCCTGTTCGGAGCCTGCCATGTTCAAAGCCCCCCTGCGTCGCTGGTCGCTGCTTGGATTGATCCTTCTGCTGCCGGCCATGGCCGCCCAAGCCGAGGATCCGCCGCTCACGCGCGCCCAGAACGCGGTGCGCGTACTGAGCGAGGTGATGCAGGCGCCGGACAAGGCGATCCCGCAGGATCTGTTGCGCGACGCCAAAGCGATCGCCGTGATTCCGGACATGATCAAGGCCGGCTTCATCTTCGGCGGCCGCCGCGGTGAGGGGCTGATCTCGGTGAAGACCGCCGATGGCACCTGGTCCAATCCCAGCTTCATCACGATGACCGGCGGCAGCGTGGGCTTCCAGATCGGCGTGTCCTCGACCGACGTGGTGCTGGTGTTCCGCACCCAGCGCGGCGTGGATTCGATCGTCAACGGCAAGTTCACCCTGGGCGCGGACGCAGCCGCCGCGGCTGGCCCGGTCGGGCGCAATGCCAGTGCCTCCACCGATGGGCAGTTCAAGGCAGAGATCTACTCCTACTCGCGGGCCCGCGGCCTGTTTGCCGGGGTGGCGCTGGACGGCTCGGCGCTGCGCATCGACTACGACGCCAATGCGTCGGTCTACGGTGCGGGCATCACGCCGCGACGCATCTTCGAAGGCGGCGTGAGCAACGTGCCCGGCGCCGTGGTCGACTTCCGCGACCGGCTGGAGGAGTACACTGCGCACTGATCCAGGCGCGCCGCCGTATCAGTCGCGGCGCGCTTTGCAGCGGTTTCGCATGTGAGGCATTCATGAGCATCTGGCATCTCATCATCCTGCTTATCGTGGTTGTGGTGATCTTCGGCACCGGCAAGCTGCGCAACATGGGCGCCGACCTCGGTGGCGCCATGCGCGATTTCAAGAAGGGTCTCAACGGCGACGAGGAAGAAGCCAAGCGCAAGCAGGCCGAAGAGCGTCTGCAGGCCGACCCGCCGCCCGCGTCCGAGCGCACCACGCAGAGTCAGCGCGACTCCAGCGACGCCAAGTAAGCACGTCGGCGACGTGCGGCCATGATCGAGATCAGCTTCGGCAAGCTGCTGCTGCTGGCCATCATCGCGTTGATCGTGCTGGGCCCGGAGAAGCTTCCCCACGCGGCGCGTACCGCCGGCACCCTGCTGCGTCGGCTGCGGGCCGGCTGGGACAGCGTGCGCGCGGAGGTCGAGCGCGAGCTCGAGATCGAGGAGATCCGGCGCGTCGCGCGTGAGGCGGCGGCGCAGGCCGAGGCCGCGCAGGCCAAGCTCGACCTGGCCCAGGCGCAGATCAACCGCGCCGCCAGCACCGCCACCGGCGCGGTGTCTGCCGATGTTGGCGCGGCGCTGGGTGCGAAAGAGCCGACCGCCGCAGGCGAACCGGGCAGCGCGCCGCTGATGACCGGTCCGCTGCCTGAGGAGCGCCGCGTGCAGCCGGCCCCTGATGCGACCGCCACCGCCGCCCCGGCAACGTCGGCCCCAGTCAACGCCCCCGCCCCCGCCCCGAAGGCGGATGAGTCGGACGCACCGGATGAGGTGTCACGTGGCCACGCCTGAGCTGGAAAGCGACCTGCAGCAGGGCCTGTTCTCGCACCTGCTGGAGCTGCGCTCGCGGCTGGTACGCGCCAGTGTCACCGTGCTGCTGGTGTTGCTGGCGCTGGTGCCGATGGCCAACCGGCTCTATACCGAGCTGGCCGCGCCGCTGGTGGCGCGGCTGCCGCAGGGCGCTCATCTGATCGCCACCGAAGTGGCCAGTCCGTTCGTCACGCCGCTGAAGCTGGCGTTCTACGTGGCGCTGTTCATCGCCATGCCGATGATCCTCTACCAGCTGTGGGCCTTCGTCAGCCCCGGCCTGTACAAGCACGAGAAGCGTCTGGCCCGGCCGCTGCTGGCCGCTGCGCTGGTGCTGTTCTACATGGGTTGCGCGTTCGCCTACTTCCTGGTGCTGCCGGCGGCGTTCCGGTTCCTCGCCGCGGTGACGCCCGAGGGCGTGGAGATGATGACCGACATCACCCACTACCTCGATTTCGTGATGCTGATGTTCTTCGCCTTCGGGCTCTGCTTCGAAGTGCCGGTGGCGGTGGTGATCCTCGCGGCGATCGGCGCGGTGAGCCTGGAGAAGCTGCGCAGCAGTCGCCGCTACGCCATTGTCGGTGCCTTCGCGATCGCCGCCTTCATCACGCCGCCGGACATCACCTCGATGATCATGCTGGCCGTGCCGATGTGCCTGCTCTACGAGCTCGGCGTGCTGGCGGTGGCGTGGCTGCTCAAGCCCGGCGCGGATGCCGACAAGGCCCGTTGAGCGCCCTGGTCCCGAGCGCGCGGGCCGACTGATCGAGCGCCTGGGATTGGTGCCGCATGTGGAGGGCGGTCATTACCGGCGCATCCACACCTCGGCGGCCCCGGCCGGCACGCGGCCGGCGCTCAGCGCGATCCACTTTCTGTTGCGGGCGGGTGAGTCCAGCGCGTGGCATCGCGTGGATGCCGACGAGGCGTGGCATTTCGTCGAGGGTGAGGCGCTGGAGCTGCTGATCTATCAGCCGGACGACGATCAGCTGCGCCGATGCCGGCTGGGCCCGCTGGCCGAGGCGCCGAACGACGCGTCGGCGCCGATCCAGGTGGTGCCGGCGGGTGCGTGGCAGGCGGCCCGCTCCTTGGGCGCCTACACCTTGTGTACCTGCCTGGTGGCGCCGGCGTTCGACTTTGCCGGGTTCCGCCTGCTGGACGATGCGGCTCTGGCGGCCCGGCTGCGGGCGCTGGTGCCCGAGCTGCAGCGCTGAGCGCTGCCGCGGCTCAACGCTTCTGCGGGGTCGTAGCCGGCGCGTGGTTCAACGCCAGCCCCTTGAGCACGTTGAGCGCCTGCGACAGCGCATAGTCCTGGGTGGCCAGCGTGGCGTTCTCCGCGCTGCCGTCGTTGTTGATGTCCTTCGCTGCGCTGCCGTCCTCGTTGGCCAGGTGGTGGCTCAGGTCCGCCTCGGAGGTGATCAGTTGCGGACCGCTGTCGGCCTTGTTCACGGTGAGATCGGCCAGCGCGATGTCCGGTTTGATCCCTTCGGCCTGGATCGAGGTGCCACTGGGCGTGTAGTAGCGCGCGGTGGTGATCTTCACCGCGTGGGTGGCGTCCAGCGGCAGCACGGTCTGCACCACGCCCTTGCCGAAGGTGCGTTTGCCGATGATCAGGGCACGGTGGTTGTCCTTCAGTGCGCCGGACACGATCTCCGCCGCCGACGCGGTGCCGTTGTCCACCAGCAGCACCAGCGGCGCGCCCTTGAGCAGGTCGCCCGGATGGGCGCTGAAGTCCATGTTGGCGTCGGCGAGGCGGCCGCGCGTGGTGACGATGGTGCCGGCATCGAGCAGGTCGTCGCTCACCGCGACCGCCGCGGTGAGCAGGCCGCCCGGGTTGGAGCGCAGGTCGAGCACCGCGCCCTTGGGCTGGCCTTTGCGGGCAATCAGATCGGCGAGCTTCTTCTCCAGGTCCGGTGCGGTGTCCTCCTGGAACTGGCTGATGCGGATGTACGCGTAGCCGGGCTCGATCTCGCGGGTGCGCACGCTGGTGACGGAAATCTTCTCGCGCACCAGCGGCAGGTCGATCAGCTGGTCGCTCTTGTCGTGCACGATGGTCAGCGTGACCTTGCTGCCGGGTTCGCCGCGCAGGCCCTTGAACATCGCGTCGATGTTCTCCGCGGTGACCGGCTTGCCATCGATCTTGACGATGGTGTCGCCGGGCTTGATGCCGGCGCGCGCGGCAGGCGTGTCGTCGATCGGCGAGACGATGCGCAGCTCGTCATCCTGCTCGATCACCTCGATACCCAGCCCGCTGTAGGCGCCGGTGGTGTCTTCGGTGAGTTCGGCCAGCCCATCCTTATCGAGATATTCGCTGTGCGGATCCAGCCCGGTGAGCATGCCGCTGATCGCCGCCCGCATCAGGGTCTTGTTGTCCACTTTCTCCACATAGGCCTGGCGCACCACTTCGTACACGCGGCTGAAATTGCGGATGTCGTCCAGGTCCACCGTGTCGGCGGCAGCCACCGAAGCGGCCGGCGCGGGCGCGGTGCTGGCGGCGGTGGCGGGGGCGTCCTGGGCGCGGAGCAACGGGCTGGCCAGCAGCAGTGCGAGCAGGCCGTAGGGGGACAAACGCATGGGACAACTCCGGAGTGGCGATGAGCGTGGCGCAGGTGTGCCGGGCGCTTGGACCGCAGGCAGCGGCGGGAATTCAGCCGCGCGGGGCGGTCGCGCTAGCCTGCGGCGCGGCGGGGCGCGGCGTCAACGATGGCTGGCCAGCCAGCCGCGCGGGTCCACCGGCTTGTTGTGCTGGCGCAGCTCGAAGTAGGCACCGGTGTTGACCCCGGTCGGGGCCATCGCGGTACCTACGGTGTCGCCCGCGTCCACGGTGTCGCCCACCCGGTGCAGGATCGCCTCGTTGTTGCCGTACATGCTCATCCAGCCACCGCCGTGATCGAGGATCAGCAGCATGCCGTAGCCACGCAGGAAGCCGGCGAACACGACCCGGCCGCGCGCCACGGCATGCACGTCGCTGCCGCCCGGCGCCTTGATCAACACGCCATTGCCGTAATTGTGCACGTCGCCGCTGGCGGGCCAGGGCAGGTTGCTGCGGATGTTCGCCAGCAACGGGGTCTTGCTGCGGTCGGCGCTGGTGCGACCGCCATGATCGCGCGCGGCGTTGCGCGCGGCCTCGCGGGCCGCCGCGTCGATCGCCGCCTGTAGCTTGCTCACCAGCGACGTCAGGGACTGCTCGTTCTGCTTGAGCGCCGCCAGCCGCGCGCGCTCGTCCTGATAGGTGGCGTCCACCTTGTCGGCGAGTTTCTTCTGCTCGGCGCGGCGCGCCGCCAGCGTCCTGGCCTGCTCGGCCTGGGTGGCGCGGGTGGCTTCCAGTGCCTGCTGCTCGGCGGTGATGGCCACCTCCACCTGCTGCAACTGGGTGAGGTCGGCCATCAGCTGCTCGACCCGCTTCAGCCGGTCCTGCTGGAAGTACCGGGAGTAGGCCAGCGCACGCGCGATGCGACTCACGTCCTCGTCGCCCATCAGCAGGCGCAGGTCCGAGCCCTTGCCCAGCGCATAGGTGGCGCGCAGCAGGGCGGCGATGGCCGCCCGCTGGCCGTCGAGTCGGTGCTGGATCTCCTGCCGCTGCTGCTGAAGTTGGTCCAGGTCGTGCTGTTTGGCGGTCAGTTCGGCTTCGGAACGACGCAGGGCACCGGCCGCCTCCGCCAGCGCCTTTGCCCGGCGCGCCAGCTCCGCGTTGACGCTGTCGCGGCGACTGGCGGTGTCGGCCTGCTCCTTTGCCAATGCCTCCATCCGTTCGCGCACGTCATTCAGACGTTGCTGCGCTGCGACCTTCTGCTGCGCGCTCTGCTGGGCGAAGGCCGGCGTGCCGCCGCCCAGCCACACGAGCAGCAACGGGACAAGGAGGGAGCGGGAGGCGGAACGGAAACGGAGGGATGGCTGCATGGGCTCGATTATCCCCGAGCGCGGGCACCGCCGCGACGGTGCGGCACACGCGCTGGCTTTCGGCAGGCCGGCGCTGCTTCCCCGGCGTCGCAGGTGACCCGGCGGGCGGTCCGGTAGTTTGGGTCGACAGGCACGATGAACGGGATCTGGTCACGCGCGGGCGCGGTCCGTCGCGCTGCGGCGTGCGCATGATGCGCCCCGAGCCAATCAGTTTCACTTGGAAGTATAGCCGTCCATACGTTTTCTTTGACGCGCCGCAGCAACTGTGCTCTAGTCGAAGCGCTCCCCTTCGCAGCAAGCCGCTTCTCCGCGGTTGATCGCTGCACAGCGCAATCCAGGTGACGTAATGACGGTAGCGGGCAACGCAACGCTGTACGACCCCGGCTTCGAGCACGACAGCTGCGGCTTCGGCCTGGTGGCCCAGATCGACGGCCGCGCCAGCGCGTGGGTGGTCGATACGGCGTTTGCCGCGCTGGGGCGGCTGTCGCACCGTGGCGGGGTGAATGCCGACGGCATCAGTGGTGACGGCTGCGGCATGCTGCTGCATCGACCGCAGTCGTGGCTGCGTGCGCTGGCCAAGGAGGCGGGCATCGCGCTGGGCGAATGCTTCGCCGCAGGGCTGGTGTTCCTGGACCCGGCCGGCGGCGATGCCGCCGCGGTGCAACTGGAGCGCCACCTGCGCGAGGAGGGGCTGGAGACCGCGGGCTGGCGCGAGGTGACGGTGCGGGCGGATGCGTGCGGGCCGCTGGCCGCCGCGGCGCAGCCGCGCGTGCGGCAGATCTTCGTGGAACCGGCGCAGGGTATGGCGGCGGCGGCCTTCGAGCGCGCGCTGTTCCGCGCGCGCCGGCGCACCGAGCACACGTTGCGTGAGGACGCCCATTTCTACGTGGTGACGCTGTCGGCCGAGGTAGTCGGCTACAAGGCGATGGCCGCCCCCGGCCGCCTGCGCGAGGTCTACCCGGACCTGCGGCACCCGGCGCTGGCCGCCGACGCCGCCGTGTTCCACCAGCGCTTCTCCACCAACACCATGCCGCGCTGGCGGCTGGCGCAGCCGTTCCGCCTGCTGGCGCACAACGGCGAGATCAACACCATCCGCGCCAACCGGCGCTGGATGCAGTCGCGCGAGTCGATCCTGCACTCGCCGCTGCTCGACCTGTCCGACCTCGGTCCGCTGGTCAGCCAGACCGGCTCGGATTCGGAAAGCCTGGACAACGCGCTCGAGCTGCTGCTCGCTGGCGGGCTGGACCTGCTCACCGCGATGCGCGTGCTGGTGCCGCCGGCATTCGCCGCACGCGAGGGCATCGACGAGGACCTGGCCGCGTTCTACGAGTACTACGCGCTGCACAGCGAGCCGTGGGACGGGCCCGCTGGCCTGGTGATGTGCGACGGCCACTACGCCGCCTGCACGCTCGACCGCAACGGCCTGCGCCCCGCGCGCTGGGCGCTGTCGGCCGACAACCACCTGATCGTCGCGTCCGAGGCTGGGCTGTGGGACGTGCCGTCGTCGCAGATCCTGGCCAAGGGGCGGCTGGCACCGGGCGAGATGATCGCGGTGGACCTGCAGGCGCATCGCCTGCTGCGCGATGCCGACATCGACGCCATCAACCGCCGCCGCGCGCCGTTCCGCGACTGGATCCGCGCGGGCCTGAGCTACCTCGAGTCCGATCTGATCGATCCGACGCTGGCGGCCGAGCCGCTGCCGGCCGACGAGCTGCACCGCTACCAGAAGCTGTACGGGCTGACCCGCGAAGAGCGCGAGTCGGTGCTCAAGACGCTGGCCGACCTGGAAATGGAGGCGACCGGCTCGATGGGCGACGACACCCCGATCGCGGCGATGTCGCGCCAGGTGCGCCCGCTGTTCGACCGCTTCCGCCAGGCGTTTGCGCAGGTCACCAACCCGCCGATCGACCCGCTGCGCGAAAAGCTGGTGATGTCGCTGGTGACCCAGCTCGGCCCCGAGGGCAACGTGCTCGAGCTCAAGGCCGAGAACGCGAAGCAGACGCTGATCAATTCGCCGCTGCTGTCGCAGCGCAAGCTGCGCCAGCTGCTGGCGCTGCCGCAGTTCGCCGGCACCCCGCGCTTCGACCTGATGTACGCGCACGAGGAAGGCCTCGAGCAGGCGCTGCATCGCCTCTGCCGCGACACCGCGCAGGCAGTGCGCGAGGGCCAGGTGCTGGTGTTCCTCAGCGACCGCTATCCGCAGCGGGACACGCTGCCGATCCACGCGCTGCTCGCCGTCGGCGCCGTGCACGCACACCTGATCGACGAAGGCCTGCGCTGCCAGTGCAACATCATCGTGGAGACTGCCACTCCGCGCGATCCGCACCAGTTCGCCTGCCTGATCGGCTTCGGCGCCACCGCGATCTACCCGTGGCTGGCCTACCAGAGCCTGTTCGAGCTGGGCCGCGAGGGACACATCGCCAGCGATCGCGCCGAGGTCGGCCGCAGCTACCGGCGCGGCATCCGCAAGGGCCTGCTGAAGATCCTCTCCAAGATGGGCATCTCGACCATCGCCGGCTACCGCGGCGCGCAGCTGTTCGAGATCGTCGGGCTGTCGAAGGAGGTGGTGGAACTGTGCTTCCCCGGCACGCCCTCGCGCATCGGCGGCGCCACCTTCGCCGACCTGGAACACGACCAGCGCCTGCTGGCGGCCGAAGCCTGGGACGAGGCGCTGCCGCTGCGCGCCGGTGGCCTGTACAAGTACATGCACGGCGGCGAGTACCACATGTACAACCCGGACGTGATCGCCAGCCTGCAGCTGGCCGTGCGCAGCGGCAGCGCGCAGGACTACCGCAGCTACGCCGACCACGTCGACCACCGCCCGCCGTCGGCGCTGCGCGACCTGCTCGGCCCGCAGCCGGCCGGTGCGCCGGTGCCGCTGGACGAGGTCGAGCCGATCGAGGTGATCCTCAAGCGCTTCGACTCCGCCGGCATGTCGCTCGGCGCGCTGTCGCCGGAAGCGCACGAGGCGCTGGCCACGGCGATGAACCGGCTCGGCGCGCGCTCCAATTCGGGCGAGGGCGGCGAGGATCCGGCGCGCTACGGCACCGAGAAGATGTCCAAGATCAAGCAGGTCGCGTCCGGCCGTTTCGGCGTCACCCCGCACTACCTGGTCAACGCCGAGGTGCTGCAGATCAAGGTGGCCCAAGGCGCCAAGCCGGGCGAGGGCGGCCAGCTCCCCGGACACAAGGTGGACGCCACCATCGCCCGGCTGCGTTACGCCAAGCCGGGCATCGGCCTGATCTCGCCGCCGCCGCACCACGACATCTATTCGATCGAGGACCTGGCCGAGCTGATCCACGACCTGAAGGAAGTGAATCCCGGCGCATTGATCTCGGTGAAGCTGGTCTCGCACGCCGGCGTGGGCACCGTCGCCGCAGGCGTGGTCAAGGCCGGCGCGGATCTCATCACCGTGTCCGGCCACGACGGCGGCACCGGCGCCAGCCCGCTCACTTCGATCAAGTACGTCGGCACGCCGTGGGAACTCGGCCTGGCCGAGACCCAGCAGACCCTGCGTCGCAACGACCTGCGCGGGCGCGTGCGGCTGCAGACCGACGGCGGCCTGAAGACCGGCCTGGACGTGATCAAGGCGGCGATGCTGGGCGCGGAGAGCTTCGGCTTCGGCACCGGCCCGATGGTCGCGCTGGGCTGCAAGTACCTGCGCATCTGCCACCTCAACAACTGCGCCACCGGCGTGGCCACGCAGCACCCGGTGCTGCGTCGCGATCACTTCATCGGCCTGCCCGAGATGGTGATGAACTACTTCCGCTTTGTCGCCGATGACGTGCGCGGGCAGCTGGCGCAGCTCGGCGTGCGCTCGCTGGCCGAGATCATCGGCCGCACCGATCTGCTGCAGCAGCTCGAGGGCACCACGCCGGTGCAGCACCGGCTCGACCTGCGTCCGCTGCTCGGCGAGCAGCTCGGCGCCAACGTCGATGCGGCCTGCACGCTCGCGCGCAATCCGATGCGCGATCCCGCCGCGCTGGCCTCGCGGATCAGCGCCGATGCGGATGAAGCCGTGACGCGCAAACTCGGCGGCACCTTCGAGTACCCCATCGCCAACACCGACCGGGCGATCGGCGCGCGACTGTCCGGCGACATCGCCCGGCTGTACGGCGATCACGGCATGGACGCATCGCCGATCCTGCTCAGGCTCACCGGCGCGGCCGGGCAGAGCCTGGGTGCCTGGAACGCCGGCGGCGTGCATATCGACCTGGTCGGCGAGGCCAACGACGGCGTCGGCAAGGGCATGGCCGGCGGCCGCATCATCGTGCGGCCGCCGGCGGATTCGCCCTTCGCCAGCCAGGATGCGGCAATCATCGGCAACACCTGCCTGTACGGCGCCACCGACGGCGAGCTGTTCGCCGCCGGACGCGCCGGCGAGCGCTTCGCCGTGCGCAACTCCGGCGCGCTGGCGGTGGTGGAGGGTGCCGGCGACCACTGCTGCGAGTACATGACCGGCGGCGTGGTGGCGGTGCTGGGCAAGGTGGGCCTCAACTTCGGTGCGGGCATGACCGGCGGCTTCGCCTACGTGCTGGACCTCGAGCGCGATTTCGTCGACTGCTACAACCACGAGCTGGTCGACATCCTGCGCATTTCGCCCGAAGGCATGGAGAACTACATGCAGCACCTGCGCCAGCTGGTGACGCGGCATGTGGAGTACACCCACAGCGAGTGGGGCCGGCAGATCCTGCGTGACTTCCGCGGCCTGCAGTACAAGTTCTGGCTGGTGAAGCCGAAGGCGGCGAGCCTGGCGGCGCTGGCCGACGAGCTGCGGAGCGCGGCATGAGCGAGAAGCGAACGTTGCTTCTGCGCGCCCCCAGCGCGCCGTCATTTCCGCGAAAGCGGGAGGTGCTCTTCAACGGCGATTGCCGGTCATCCATTCTCCGCCTTGGCTCCCCGGCACAATGGATGCCCGCTTCCGCGGGCTTGACGCCCGGTATTTCCGATACATCAGGCGGCGTGGCCGCGATGGACCTCGGCCGCAGGAACCGCGCATGACCGACAAGACCTTCCAGTTTCTCAACCTGCCCCGACAGCCGCCCCGCACGGTGCCGGTGAACGTGCGCGTGCTGGGCTTCGGCGAAATCTCCGGCGACTTCGTGCCCAAGGATGCCGGCAGCCAGGCGGAGCGCTGCATCGACTGCGGCAACCCGTATTGCGAGCACGCCTGCCCGGTGCACAACTACATTCCGAACTGGCTCAAGCTGGTGCAGGACGGCCGCATCATGGAAGCGGCCACGCTGATGCACGAGACCAACCCGCTGCCGGAGATCTGCGGCCGCATCTGCCCGCAGGATCGCCTGTGCGAAGGCGCCTGCACGCTGGAGCAGACCGCGTTCGGCTCGGTCACCATCGGCAGCATCGAGCGCTGGATCACCGACGAGGCGCTGCGCCAGGGCTGGCGTCCGGACCTGAGCCACGTCAGGGAGACCGGCCAGCGCGTGGCGATCATCGGCGCCGGCCCGGCCGGATTGTCCTGCGCCGATCGGCTGCGCCGCGCCGGCATCGCCGCCGACGTGTACGACCGCCAGAGCGAAATCGGCGGCCTGCTCACCTTTGGCATTCCGCCGTTCAAGCTGGAAAAGGACGTGATCCGGATCCGCCGCGGTGTGCTGGAGGAGATGGGCGTGGTGTTCCACCTGGGTCGCGAGGTCGGCCGCGACGTCGAGTTCGGCCAGCTGCTGGACAGCTACGACGCGGTGTTCGTGGGCACCGGTGCCTACACCTACGTAGACGGGCAGCTGCCCGGGCGCGCGCTGCACGGCGTGCACGACGCGCTGCCGTTCCTGATCGCCAACACCGAGCGGCTGCTGCGCAACGAGCCCTCGCCGATCGATCTGGCCGGCAAGCGGGTGGTGGTGATGGGCGGCGGCGATACCGGCATGGATTGCGTGCGCACGGCGGTGCGTCTGGGCGCATCGGCGGTGAGTTGTGTCTACCGCCGCGACGAGGCGAGCATGCCGGGCTCGGCGCGCGAGGTGAAACATGCCCGGGAGGAAGGCGTGCAGTTCGTGTTTCATCGCCAGCCGCTGGCCATCCTGGGCGACGAGGCGGGGCACGTGCGCGGCGTGCGGCTGATCGCCACCGAGCTGGTCGACGATGGCCACGGTCGCCGTCGACCGCAGAACGTGGCGGGGACCGAGGTGGAGATCGAGGCGGACGTGGTGATCCAGTCGTTCGGCTTCCTGCCCAGCCCGCCGGACTGGCTGAAGGCGCACGGCGTCGAACTGCATCGCTCCGGGCGCGTGATCACCGGCGAACACGGCGCGCTGCCGCACCAGACCACCCACCCGCAGATTTTCGCCGGCGGCGACAACGTGCGCGGCGCCGACCTGGTGGTGCGCGCCGTCTACGACGGGCGCGAGGCGGCCGGCTCGATCGTTCGGATGCTGGCGGCGCAGCCGGCTGCCCACGCCGCCGCGGTGGCCTGAACGCTCAGCCCGGCGGCACGCGCACGTTCTGGCTCTCCGAGATCCGTCCGTCGCCGCCCACCACGCGCAGCCGGTAGTCGCCCGGGCGCAGGTACAGCTCGCTGGCGGTGGCGCCGCGCAGCGGCCGAACCCGGTCGTGCAGCGGCGGCGGGTTCGGGGGCGGATCAAACAGTACGCGATCGGCCGCCACCGCATCGTCGCCTTCGGCCGCTGGCAGCGCCTCCACCAGGCAGGGCCAGCGCGCGCCGCACAGGGTGTCGCCACTGATGAAGTAGGGCCGGCGCAGCCCCCCGAGCGTGAGCCAGCCCGGCCGCTCACGCCGCATGCGCGGGGGCGGGAAGAACACGCTGACGTCGTAGCCCGTGCGCAACGACCACGGGCGACCCTGGGTGTCGGTGAAGACGAACGGCTGGTCCGGATGGGCAGTGGCCATGACGGCGCTGTACCAAGGGTGGTCCTGCGCCGCTTGCGGATGCGGGATCATCATCGTCTGCTCCACCGTCAGCGCGTCGATGTCGTCCAGCTGCTGCAGGTACTGCGCCATGCTGCGGCCGCCAAGGTAGGCCCCCTGCTCCTGGATGTGCGCGTAGCCCGCGTTCACCACCAGCCGCGCTTTCGGGTCGCGGCGAAACACGCGCTCGTAGAGGTTGCGCGCCTGCATGCGTTCGCGCGCATCGGCCGTGCCGGGCTGATCGGACTCGTAGGCGACCACCGTGAAGCCCAGCGCCAGCGCCGTGCGCACCATCTCGGCATAGATCGGCTCGCGCGTGTAGAAACCGCTGTCGGCGGTGGCATAGCCGCGTTCGGACAACGCATGGTCGTCGCCGTAGAGCGTCTCCACCGCGAAATAGTTGAACCCCTCGGCACGCAACTTCGCCAGCAGCGGCACCGTCAGCGAGCGCGTCAGCGGCACGTTGTGGGCTTCGTTGAGCAGCACTACGCGTCGATCGCGCGCCAGCCGTGCGACGGCGTCGATCGCGGCAACCGGGTGGTACCCGTCGGCCAGTGGCGAGGCGGCATCGCCCGGCTGCATCGGCTGCGCAATCGAGTAGCTCAGCTGCGCGTTGGGGTAATCGCCCACGTAGGTCTGGTACCAGCTCAGGTACTGGCTGAAGATCACGTTGAAGGCGCGCTCGTCGGGCGCGGCGCTCGTCGCCGCGTCCATCATCACCCGGTAGCTTGCCAGCAGCGTCCGGCGCTTTTGCGCCTCGGCCATGATCCGCTCGGAATGCTCGGCCGCTTCCACCTGCGCATGGCGCCATGCATCGGTCTGCTGTCCGTGCGCTGCGCCGAAGGCGGTGATGCAGGCGGCCGCCAGCAGCATGGCGGGATATCGGATCGTAGGCATGGCAACCTCCGGCGCCAGCGGGTGACGCCGCGCAGTGTGCGGCAGCCGCCGGGGCGGTGAAAGGGTCGCCCCCGCGCTGCGGCGGCGCGTTGCCATCAACGGCATCGTTGCAGCGGCACCGGCCGGCGACTTTCCGACCCATGCGTTTGGCCCCTAGCATGGGCATCCCGTACCCGGCGTGCGTCTTGATCGGCGCGTGTCGGCGCGCGTCCCACGGAGCTGCGTAGCCATGAACGAGACTTTTCCGCACCGCCGACCCGACGACGTGCGCCACCGCAGGCGGTTGGCATGTGCCTGATCGCGTTTGCCTGGCAGGCGCATCCGCGCTGGCGACTGCTGTTGCTGGGCAACCGCGACGAATACCATGCGCGCCCGGCGGCTCCGCTGGCGCGCTGGCCGGATACGACGCTGGCGGCCGGCCGCGATCTGGAGGCTGGCGGCACCTGGCTGGGGGCAGCCGCCGACGGACGCTGCTGCGTGGTGACCAATGTGCGCGACCCACGCGACCCGCAGCTGGGGCGTTCGCGCGGACTGCTGGCGCTGGACTACCTCGCCGGGTCCGATGCCGCGGCGGTGCACGCCGACCGGCTGCTGCGCGATGCCGCGCACTACCGGCCGTTCAACCTGCTGACGTTCGATGCCGGCGCTGCGTTCTATCTCGGCAACCGGCCACAACCGCGTCAGCAGCGGGTTGCGCCGGGCCTCCACGGCTTGTCGAACGCGGATTTCAATACGCCGTGGCCGAAGACCCGCACCCTGATCGCACGGCTGCAGGCCTGGCTGGACGAAGCACACGGCGATGATTTCGAGCCGCTGTTCGCGGCGCTGGCCGATGAACAGCCGGCGCCGGATCACGCGCTGCCCGACACCGGGATCGGACACGAGCGGGAGCGGTGGCTGTCGTCGGCCTTCATCCGCGGCGAGACCTACGGCACCCGCGCCAGCACGCTCGTGGCGATCGGCCACGACGGGCACGTGATGATGATCGAGCGCCGGTTCGGCCCCGGCGGCCGCGCGGATGGCCAGACCACGATCAAGCTTTAGGCAAACGCGAGGCGCGCGCAGCACGGGTGTGGGCGGTTGCCCGCGTGGCGCGGGCGCTGCGGCTGACGGCGAGGCGCGCAGCGCCCCGGCTGGACCGCCCGCGGTGGTTTTCCATGCTGTGGGGCGGAAGGCGCACACCGCGCCGGGGAGCACTGCACATGCGCCATGGATGGCTGATCATCACGCTCGGCTGGGTTCTCGCGGCCAGCGTCCGTCCGGCCGCCGCGGCCGCCTGTCCGGCATGGACCGCCGCGCAGGCGCGCAGCGAAATGGGCGCGCTGCATGACCAGCTGGCGGAATGGAACCACGCGTATCGGGTGCAGGGTACGGTGCCGGTAGAGGACGCCATCTACGATCAGGCGCTGGCCCGGTTGCAGGCCTGGCAGACGTGTTTTCCGCGCCAGGCGCCGCCTGCGCTGGCGCATCTGGCCGATGCCGGCGGCAGCGCGCGGGCGCCGGTGGTGCAGACCGGCCTGGCCAAGCTGGCCGACGCCGCTGCCGTACGCGATTGGCTGCAAGCACGGCTCGGCCGCGATGTGTGGATCCAGCCCAAGGCCGACGGCGTGGCGGTGACCCTGCTGTACGAACACGGCGCGCTGCGCCAGGCGGTCAGCCGCGGCGACGGCGTGCACGGCACCGACTGGACCCACGCGGCCCGACAGATCGCGGCGATCCCGCCGACCCTGCCGCAGGCGCCCGCGCGCGTGGTGCTGCAGGGCGAGCTGGTGTGGCGGCTGCCCGGCCACGTGCAGGCCACCGACGGCGGCAGCAATGCGCGCTCGAAAGTAGCCGGTGCCATGGCGCGCGACACGCTGGACGCGGCCAGCGCGGCGCGGATCGGCCTGTTCGTGTGGGATTGGCCCAGCGGGCCCCGCGGCATGGACCAGCGACTGGCCGGGCTGCGCGCCATGGGCCTGGCCGACAGCGCCGCGCTGACCCGGCCCGTGCACACGATGGCCGACGTGGAGCACTGGCGCGCGCGCTGGTATCGCCAGGCGCTGCCCTTTGCGGCCGATGGCGTGGTGCTACGCGAAGGTCGCCGCCCGGACCCGGAGGGCTGGCAGGCGAGTCCGCCGGCCTGGGCGGTCGCCTGGAAATTCCCCGCGGCGCGGGCGCTGGCGACCGTGCGCGCGGTCGATTTTCGCGTCGGCCGCTCAGGCCGCGTCAGCGTCGTGCTGCAACTGGAGCCGGTGGTGCTCGATGACCACCGCGTGCAGCGGGTCAGCGTCGGTACGCTGGCGCGCTGGCGCGAGGTGGACGCGCGCCCCGGCGATCAGGTCAGCGTGTCGCTGGCCGGGCTGACGATCCCGCGCTTCGACGGCGTGATCTGGCGCACGCGCGAGCGTGCGCCGGTATCGGTGCCGGTGGCACGCCACGGCGCGCTGGACTGCTGGCATCCGGTGGCCGGGTGCCGGCGGCAGTTTCTCGCGCGGCTGGTGTGGCTGGGCGGGCGTCGCGGCCTGGACATCGACGGCATGGGCGAGGCCGCCTGGCAACGGCTGATCGATGCCGGCCTGGTGCGGGGTCTGCTCGACTGGATGGATCTCACGCCAGCCCGCCTGGCCGCGGTGGAGGGCATTGGCGCAGCGCGCGCGACGGCGCTGGCGCATGGCTTCGCCCGTGCCCGTGCGCGTGGCTTCGTCCGCTGGCTGACCGCGCTCGCGCCACCGCCACTGGGTGCCGCCTCACGGCCGGACTGGACCACGCTGGCCACGCGCACCGAAGCGGACTGGCGCGTTGCCGATGGGGTCGGGCCCGTGCGCGCGCGCCGTCTGCACGCGTTCTTCCATCACCACGACGTGGCCGCCCTGGCGGCCCGGTTGCATGCGGCGGGGGTGGCCGGCTTCTGAGCCGGCTCAGGCTCCGACGTCGCCGTCGACGTAAAACCAGCGCCCGTCCTCGCGCACGAAGCGGCTGGTTTCATGCATGCGCTGCGCGCTGCCGCCGCCGTAGCGCACCCGCGCGACGAACTCGACCACGGCGCGGTTTCCCTCGGTGTCGTGCCGTTTCACGCTGAGCCCCAGCCATGAAGGGGCCGGGTTGGCCGCGGCAAGCCCCAGCGCGGCCGGGCGGGTGCTCGCGTGCCAGGTCGCCAGCAGGTAAGCCTCGTGTTCGAGCACGTAGGCGCTGTAGCGCGAGCGCATCAGCCGCTCGACACTCTCCGCCGGCGCTCCCTCGTGCAACGGGCCGCAGCAGCGGACGTAGTCGTCGCCCCGGCCGCACGGGCAGGGCCGGGCTTGGGTGGAAACACGCACGGCGAACGCTCCGATCGGTGGTGGACCTGCCGTCTACAGCGGCTGGAAGCTGCGCAACTGGCCGCTGATGATCAGCGGTGCCAGATCGTAGCCCAGCCCGCGTGCCTTCGCCTTGAGCGTCTCCAGCACGTTGCGTTCCATGGTCGGCTCGCGCGCGAGCAGCCACAGCTGGTCGCGATCGGGTGCTCCGAGCATCATCCACTCCCCGCCCGGCGCCAGTGCCAGCACCCAGCGCTCGCTCCAGGCGCCGGACCACCAGCGCAGCCACGCCGGCACGTTGGCGAACTCCAGCTGCCCCGGCTCCTCGATCGGATGCCGTCGGCGCACCGCGGCCTGCCGGATGTGCGGGGTGCCATCGCGCTGCTGGCTGCGGCGCTCCACCTGCAGCGCACCGTCGCCGAGGACCTCGAAGCGCAGGGTGATGTGCTTGTCGTCCGCCTGCTGCAGCGGCGAGGGCAGCCGGGCTATCTCGTGCCATGCGCCGGCCAGCCGTTCCAGCGGCAGCTGCGGTACGGCCTGCATCGGCGCTGGCTCGCGCCGGGGCGTCGCGGCCATGGCCGCGCTGAGCGGCACCGCGAGGGAAGGAAAAGCAAACCGGCTCATGCAGCAACCTCTGGACAGGACGGGCGGATGCGAACGCGAGCGACGCGTCCTACCGTGGCAGATACGAGCCAGCGTCCGCGATGGTTGCGCCACGCTGCCACACCAGGCACGCATTGTTGGCCGGCATCGGCAGCCTCGCCTGCAGCGCAAACCCGGACGCCATGGCGAGCGCATCCACTGCCTGCCAGTCACGGATGCCCATGCGCGGGTCGCGTACCTTCAATGCGGCGTCGAATGCTGCGTTGCTTTCGCTGGTGAAACGGCCGGCGTCGTTGAAGGGCCCGTACATCACCAGCCGCGCGTCGGCAGTGGTGACGCCGGGCAGCGCGGCGAACAGCCGCTGAACCTGCGGCCAGCCCATGATGTGCAGCGTGTTGGCGCTGAAAACCGCGTCGTAGCGGCCGGCAGGCCACGGCCCGTCCACATCCAGCGCGAGCGGCGCGGGGGTATTGGGCAGCGACGCGTGGGCCAGCCACGCGCGGATGCCGGGGAGGTGTTCCTCGCGGTCGCTGCTTTGCCAGACCAGCCGGGGCAGGCCGGCAGCAAAGTGCACCGCATGCTGGCCGGTGCCGCTGCCGATCTCGAGCACCCGCTGGCGATCGGCGAACCCGTGCTGCAACACCTCGAGGATCGGCCCGCGGTTGCGCACGCAGGCCGGCGAGTCAGGCAGCATCGATCAGGCCGTGGCGCGGCCCCGCAGCAGGCGTGCGGGCAGCATCAGCATGGCGCCCAGGGTGGCGAATACCGCGCCGACCGTGATGCCGACCAGCCGCAGCGGCAGCGAGATCAGCCACACCACCGGATAGAGCACCAGCGCCAGCAGGGCGAGGGGCCAGCAGAACACCAGCAGCAGCAACCAAAGCAGAAAGCCGACCATGGCGCACCTCGCGTGGGGCGGTAGGGGAGTAGGCAGGATACGCCCTCAGCCGAACGGACTCACCCCAACGAGCGGCCTATGCAGCACAAACGCGAACAGCGCCCAGGCCGCCACGCCGATCACTACCGTCAACACCGTGCGCACCGCCGGCCCCGTCGGATGAGTAACGCCCGCGACCCGGTCGCGGCGCCGCGACACGATGAAATCCACCACCGCCCACAGCAGGAACGCGCCGAACAGCAGCACGTCGTGCAGCATGCCGGCCGCGAGCAGATGGCCCAGCGCCCACAGCGTCACGGCCGCGAGCATCGGGTGGCCGATCCGCGCCTTGATCGCATTGCCCGGCACATAGGCCGCCGCCAGCAGGACGAAGGCGACGAGGGTGAACAGCGCATTGAGATGGCGCAGCGCCAGCGGCGGCACCCACACCACCACCGGGTGCTGGCGCGCCAGGCCGAAACCCCACACCAGCAGCACGAAGCCGGCGATCGACACCAGCGCATACAGCCCTTTCCAGCGTTTAAGGCCGAGGCGGCCGATCCGCCGCGTCCGCCAGGCGTCGGCGAACACCCGGATCGAGTGCACACCGAGGAACAGCAGCAGGCCGAGGATCAGCATCGCCATGGGCATCGCTCCGCGCGTGGTGCGGCGAGTATAGGCGTCGCGGTGACGACCATCGACTGCACAACGCGGGGGATCGAGGCACGTGCCGGGTGCAGGGGCCGGTGCCGGGTTCACTCCATGCAGCGCACCCGCACGACCAACGCCACCGCACCAGGCTCCAGCACCACCTCGCCACGGGTGGCCCCGGGCAGCCAGCTGTCGCCCGCGGCGAGCGTGCCGGCGGACGTGACGATCGGCCCCCGCACGGCGTAAAGCAGCACCATGTCGGCGGTGCCAGCCTGCCGGCCCGGATCGCGCCACACCTCGACGCCGCCTTCGGCGCGGCCACGCCGCAGCATCAGGTTGAAATCGCGCGTGGCGCCGCCGGCGAGCGCTACCGCTACCTCGGCCTCGCCGGGAAAGGCGAACGGCGCGCACCGCGTGGTGAGGTCGTGACCCTGCGCGCCGTCCAGCGTCATGTGGAAGCCGGCCCCGTCGATCAGCACGATGGTCCGGTCCACGCCGGGAAAGCGCGAGAACGGCGCGGCGCCGACCACGTCGGCCAGGCTCACGCGCCAGAGGAAATCGTCCATGCCCGCGCCCGGCGACATCACGGCAATCTCGCGGGTCACGCCCTGGCCGTTGCGCCACGGCACCGGCTGCAGTTGATCCGCACGCAGGAGACGGCCGGCACTCACGCAGCGCGCTCGATCACCCGCTCGAACGGCGGCAGCGCCTGCAGCATGCGCTCTCCATAGCGCTTCACCACCACCCGGCGATCCAGCAGCACGATGCGGCCGCGATCGGTCTCGTTGCGGATCAGGCGGCCGCAGTACTGGATCAGCAGCCGCGTGGCCTCGGGAATGGTCACTTCGATGAAGGGATTGCGGCCGCGCGATTCCAGCCACTCGGCGTAGGTGGCGCCGACCGGGTCGGTCGGTACGGCGAACGGCAGCTGGGTGATCACCACCGTCTCGCAGAACTTGCCCGGCAGGTCCAGGCCTTCGCCGAACGAGGCCAGCCCGAACAGCGTGCTGCCCTTGCCGGCGTCGATGTCGGCGCAGTGCTCGGCGACCAGTTGCGACTTGCCCAGCGAACCCTGCGCGCGCACCTTGCGCACCATCGCGATCGGCAGCTTCTGCAGCACGCGATCGAGCTTGATGCGCGAGGTGAACAGCACGAGGTTGCCGGCGTCCCAGTCCAGGTTTTCGGCCAGCCATTCGCCCACCTCCTCGGCGTGCGCGTCGCGGGCGTCCGGCAAGGTGCGCATGGCCGGCACTTCCAGCCGCGCCTGGGCGGCGAGGTCGAACGGCGAGGGCAGGCTCAGCGTGACCGCTTCATCGGGCAGGCCCACCGCATCGGCGAAATGGCGGAAATTGCCACCGGCGCTCAGCGTGGCCGAGGTCATCACCACGCCGCTGGCGTTGCCCCACAGCACGCTGCGCAGCATGCCCGCGGCCGACACCGCCGAGGCGTGACACACCAGCTGCTGGTCGTTGGCCAGGGTGACCCAGCGCGCCAGCGGCGGGGCGTGTTCGCGGTCGGGGCTGGACCAGGCGCGCCAGCAGCGCGACTGCTTCTCCAGCCGTTCCAGCGCCATGCCCAGCTCGCGCGACAGCGCCTCCTGCGTCGGGCCGCCCTCGCTCATTTCCAGCACGGCGCGTCGCACCGCGTTGAGCCAGCGCTGCACCTCGGCCGTATGGACGGCCAAAACCCCCGCATGCGCCACCCAGCTTTCCGGCAGCTGGCCCATCGAGCCGCGATACATCGGTTCGCTCTCGCCCGGGTCGGGTACCCAGCCGAGGCGGATCTCGCGCTCGAGTTCCTCCAGAGCGTTGCTCAGTTCCTGCAGTTTCTCGTCGCCCTGGTCGAGGCCGAGCTTGCCCAGCGATTCTTTGTCGGTGAGCGAGTAGGCCGCGTGCACCTGCCGGCCGAGCCGGCTCAACTGGCGCACCGCAGCGCCCATGAAGACCTCGGCGGTGCCTCGGTCGATCGCCTTGGCGGCGACGTGGTGGCCCTCGTCGAAGATGTACAGCGTCTCGTCCGGCTTGGGCAGGATCACGCCACCCCAGCTGTCTTCCTCCGCGCCGGGCATGGTCAGGTCGGCCAGCACCAGATCCTGGTTGGCCACGATGATCTCGGCGTCGGCCACCGCGCGGCGCGCGGCGAAGAACGGGCAGCCCATGAACTGCGCGCAGCGGCGACCGGTGCAGCCGCCGGCGCTGGTGGTGATCATGCCGCGCACCATGTCGCCGACCGGCTCGGGCGCGGCGTCCATGTCGCCGTCCCAGCTGCCGGTGTCCAGTGCGGTGAGCAGCTTGCCCAGCGCGGCCTTGTCGCGTGCGTCGGGCGGGCGCGTCCACAGCGCCAGGTCGGTGTCGAAGCCAAGCCCCACCTGCGACTCGGCGGCCAGGCTGTTGCCGGCCATCAGCAGGTTGCGCGGGCACACGTAGCGGCCGCGGCCCTTGGCCAGCGCCACCTTCGCCTCGATGCCGTTGAGCGACAGGTAAAGCGGAATGTCCCGCCGCACCAGCTGCTCCTGCAGCGCCACGGTGGCGGTGGCGATCATCAGCTTTTTCTTCTGCGCCCGCGCCACGGCGTGGCCGGCGATCAGGTAGGCCATCGACTTGCCGGTGCCAGTGGGCGCCTCGATCACCGCGGCGCCGCCTTCCTCGGCCAGCGCCTTGGCGACTTCGGCGATCATCCGGCCCTGCGATGCGCGCGCGCGAAAGCCCGGCAGCCCGTCCTTCAGGCGGGTGTAGGCAGCGCGAATGGCTTCTTTGGTGGCGTCGCTGAGCACGGCGGTAAAGCTCTGGGGCGGGCGGTCGATACGTTGGGTTGGGGCGGGACAGCGGCTGCCCCGCGGGGACCGTCCGACGCACCAGTTTATCGGATCACACCACATCACCCTGCACGGCGCCGCACACATGGGGGGTGGGGACATGCATGGCACGATGACGAAGCCGCTGGTGCGCGACCCGACGCCGCTCCCCGCGCCGGTCAGCCCGGTGGCATGGCTCGAGCGGCTGCTGGAGGCATCCAGTCCCGCCGCGGTGGCTGCCGTGGTGGTGGACATGGTGGAGGTGGCTCCGACGTGTCGTTCGGCCACGGTGCTGTGGTGGCTGCCGGGTACCCGCATGCCCGAGACCCGACCGACACGGCCGTTGCGCGCCGCCGAACTGGCGCTGGTGAACCGGGCGCTGGACACCGACACCCCGCAGGTGGAGCTCTCGCTGGCGCTGCTGGCCTGCCGCCTGTGCCATCCGGCCAGCGCGGTATTGCTGGTGGAACTGGACGGGCCGGCCGTGGCCCAGTTCGCGCCTGACCGCCATCTGCCGCTGCCGCTGCTGCAGCTGGCCGGGCGCCAGTTGCAGCGCACCCTCGAGCTGAGCGACCTGCAGCGCTCGCACGACCAGCTGGAGCGTTCGCAGACCCTGCAGCGCGCGCTGCTGAGCATTTCCGATCTGTCCGGTTCGGACCGCGACATGCCCGAGATGCTGCGCGGCATCCACGCGATCGTGTGCACGCTGATGTACGCGGAAAACTTCTTCATCGTGCGGCACGATCCGGCCCGTGGCGCGATGCGCTTCCTCTACTACGCCGATACCCGCGACGACGATGGCCCCGGCGACACCGAGCTGCCGGCGATGCGCTGGCACGGCACCCTCACCTGGCACGTGTTGACCCGCGGCCAGCCGCTGATGGGCACGCCGCAGGAGCTCGATGCGCAGCTGGACGGCAGCTACCGGATGGTCGGACCGAGCAGCCTGGACTGGCTGGGCGTGCCGATGATGCGCGATGGCGAGGCACACGGGGCACTGGTGGTGCAGACCTACGCCGAGGGCATCCGCTACAGCGCGGAGGATCGCGCCTTGCTGCAGTACGTCGGCAGCCACATCCTCACCGCGCTGGAGCGCAAGCAGGGCAAGGACGATCTCGAGCAGCGCGTGCGTGAGCGCACGCTGGAGCTGGCCGATCTCAACCGCGGGCTGCAGCAGGAGGTCGCCGAACGTCAGCGCGCCGAGCGCCTGCAGGCGGCACTGTTCCAGATCGCCCAGCTGGCCACCGCGGACATCGACCAGCACACCTTCTACCGGCAGGTGCACGCCATCGTGGGCGGCCTGATCAGCGCCCGGAACTTCTTCATCGGCCTGGTCGACGAGGCACGCGGCGCGCTGAGCTTCCCCTACGCGGTCGACATCACCGGCGAGGCGTACACCGACCGGCCGCTTGGCGGCGGCCTGAGCGAATACGTGCTCACGCGCGGGCCGCTGGTGGTCGATCGGGCCACCATGGACGCGATGATCCGGCGCGGCGACATCGATGCCCATTCCACCGGCACGCCGTCGATATGCTGGCTGGGCGTGCCGCTGCGCGATGGCCAGCGCGCGATCGGGCTGGTGGCCGTGCAGAGCTACACCGACCAGGTCACCTACGGCGAGGCCGAGCAGGAGCTGCTCGGTTTCGTCGCCTCGCAGATCGCGACCAGCCTGCAGCGCCGGCGCGTCTCCGATGCGCTGCAGCACGCCTACGCGCAACTCGAGCAGCGCGTGCATGAGCGCACCCGCGCGCTGCGCAAGGAGATCGCCGAGCGCGAACGTGCGCAGCAGCAGCTGCGTCACCAGGTGATGCACGACCCGCTTACCGGCCTGCCGAACCGTGACCACCTGCGCGAACGCATCGAGCACGCGCTGGCGGCTGCCCGCTCGGAGCCGGCCAGGCGCTGTGCGCTGCTGTATATCGATGTGGACCGCTTCAAGGTGATCAATGACAGCCTCGGCCATCTCGCCGGCGACCAGGTGCTGAAGGAGGTGGCGCGGCGGCTGCAGAGCTGCGTGCGCGAGCCGGACGTGGTGGCCCGGTTGTCAGGCGACGAGTTCGCGATCCTGCTCTCCGAGGTCGAGGATGCCACCAGCGCCTGCCGCGTGGCCGAACGCGTACTGGCGGCATTGGGCCAGCCGCTGCCGGTGTCCGGGCGCGAGCTGCAACCCAGCGCCAGCCTGGGCATTGCGCTGGGCGAGCGGCATTACGCACATGCCGACGAGCTGCTGCGCGACGCCGACATCGCGCTGTATCGGGCCAAGGAGCTCGGGCGCAAGCGCTACGAGATGTTCGACGACGCGCTGGCCAGCAACCTGGTCGACGAACTGGGCATGGAGAACGAGCTGCGCCACGCCCTGCAGCACGACGAATTCCAGCCTTATCTGCAGCCGATCTGCCGGCTCGACTCGGGCGAACGGGTGGGCTACGAGGCGCTGCTGCGCTGGCACCACCCCGAGCGCGGTTTGCTCACGCCCGGCGCATTCGTGAAGGTGGCGCAGGACTGCGGCCAGATCGAGGCAATCGACTGGCAGCTGTTCGAGCGGGCCTGCGTGGCGTTGGTGAAGCTGCCGGACCGCGAGGGCTTTCTCACCTTCAACGTGTCGGCCCTGCACCTGCGCCATGCCGACTTCGACCAGCGTCTGCTGGCGATGGTGGCGCGGACCGGGCTGGCACCATCGCGGGTGATCGTGGAGGTGACCGAGGGCTCGCTGCTGGACGATCCCGACCAGGTGCGGGCCACGCTCGAGCGGTTGCGCCAGGCAGGAGTCGGTGCAGCGCTGGACGATTTTGGCACCGGCTACTCCTCGCTCAACTACCTGCACTCGCTGCCGCTGCGGCTGCTCAAGATCGACCAGAGCTTCGTCCACGCGATGGACGGCGGCAACACCAACAGCTCCACCGTGGTCGAGGCGATCCTGGCGCTGGCGCACGCGCTGGAAATCCAGGTGATTGCCGAAGGCATCGAAACCCCGGCGCAGCGCGAGCTGCTGCGCGGCATGGGCTGCGAAATGGGCCAGGGTTACCTGCTCGGCCGGCCGCACCCGCCGACGCACTGGGACGACGGCAGGCGCTGAGCACGCGCGTGGCCGCTCACGACCGTGTGGCGAGCTCGCGCAGCGCCTGCTCGAACACCTCCGGCGGCTGGCCGCCGGAGATCAGGTGCTGGCGGTTGATGATGATCGCCGGTACCGAGTGGATGCCGGCGCGCTGGAAGAACTGCTCCTGTCCGCGCACGTCCGCCGCGTAGCGGTCGCTGTCGAGCACGGCCCGCGCCTCGTCGATGTCCAGCCCTACGGAGCCGGCCACCTGCGCCAGCACATCGCGGTCGCCCACATCCCGCCCGTCGGTGAAATACGCCGTCAGCAGCGCCCGCTTGAGCGCGTGCTGGTGGCCGCTGCCCTCGGCCCAGTGCAACAGCCGGTGCGCGTCGAAGGTGTTGTAGATGCGCCGCGTGTCCTGATTCGCAAAAGTGAACCCGACCGCCGCACCGCGCTGGCGGATCGCCTCCTGGTTCTGCGCCAGTTGGGTGCTGTTCATGCCGTACTTTTTCGCGATGTGCTCGCCCACGTCTTCGCCCTCGCGCGGCATCTGCGGGTTCAGCTCGAACGGCTGGAAATGGATCTCTGCGCGCACCTCGTCCTTGAGCGCGTCCAGCGCACGCTCCAGCGAAGCCAGCCCCACCGCACACCAGGGGCAGGAGACGTCGGAAACAAAATCGATGCGCAGGGCCTGGGGCTCGGTCATGGGGTCGTCCGCAAAGTGGGGATTTCCCTGATATGGCGCTGCGCGGAGTGGACTCAATGTGCGCGGGTCGATCCGGCGCCACGCCCTCCGGTCGAGCGGCGGTCGGGCTCTTTGCCGAGGCGCTTGGCGGCGGCCATCACGCCCGCGCTGACGCTATCGAAAAGTTCACCTGGAAAGCCCCGAGGCAGGCGCGAGGCGACGGCATGTAGCGCTTCGGGAGCGCGCTCGACAAGGTCGTTGATGATCGGTTCGGCGCCATCGGGAAGGCCCAGGCGCTCGGCCATGCCCACCCAGTGCCAGCGGTGGATGTCTTGCAGCAGGTAGTGGCGGTTCTCTCCCGTCACGGCCATCGCCAGCCGTGCCTTGCGCGGATCCATCCGGTTGGCGCCGCGTCCCTGCACGGGATAGGTCGAGAGAATGTCGTACAGCGGCGTCTGCCGGTATCGACCGCCGGGCAGCAGGGTGAGGCTGAAGTTCTTGGCGTGGCCGTCGGTGGCCGCGAGCATCCAGAACAGCACCTGGGTGGTGAAGAAGCGCACGCGATCGGCTGCGGCGTCTTCCGAACCGCGCAGGATGTCCATGATCGCGGCGATGCCCGGACCTCCGTCGCTCTCGTATTTGCGGTCGGGCGGCAGGCCGCTGGCCTGGCAGAAATCCTCCTGCGGAATCCGCAGCCAGTAATCGCCGTCGGCGGCCTTGATTCGGTCGAAGCGCTCCACGATCAGGGCCTTCTGGTCTTCGAAGTGTCCGATGTCGACGTTCGCCACCGGCAGGCCGAACGCGCGCGCCAGCTCCATGCACAGCCACTCCAGTTCCACCGACTGGCGCATGTCGGCCTGCACGTTGCCCACCAGGCCCAGCGGCAGCTTGAAGATGTGGGTCGACGGCGTAGCGCCGTGCGGAATGCACCACTGGCCGCGGTGGTGCAGCAGCGCGGTTTTTTCCTGCGCGCCGGCGATGGAGAGACGAAACGCGTCGTCGTCCATGCGCTCGCCGGGAAGCCGGGCCACGGTGGTGTGGCGCAGCACCTGCGCGACCCCGGCCTCGTCCAGCGGCTCGGCGTCGATGCGTCGAATATCTCCCGGCTCCGATCCAGCGGGCACCAGCTGGATGGCGCCCACGCAGTCGCGCCCGATCGCCGCCAGCAGATCAAACGGCGCGATGGAGCGCGCACCGTAGCGCTCGCGCAACCGCTGCAGGATGCGGTCGTTGTCCGGCACCAGGTTCTCGAAGTACCAGGCCACCTTCTCGCCGCGGAGCACGCGGTGGCTGTCGCCGCTGCGCCCGGTGGCCAGCCCGAACGGCAGCGAGAGCGACAGCGGACGCCCCAGCGGCGAGGCGATCCAGTCGGCCTCGTAGGTCAGGCGATCGGCGCCGCTGCGCGGACGCTCCCAGGTGCCGACGAAGGCGCCGTTCATCCAGATGTCGAGAGCGAGAGCCCGCGTCATGGCTACCACTGCGGCGCGGCGCTGTCGCGCAGGTTCATGACGGGCTTGTCCTGCAGCAGCAGTTCGAGCCCCAGCACCTGGCACAGCCGATGGACGCGTTCGAAAGACGCCTTGGCGGCGTTGCTCTCCAGTTTCGACAGGGCCTGCGCGGTGATCCCCAGTTCCTTGGCCACGTCGGCCTGCGTGAGGCCGCGGCTCAACCGCGCGTTGCGCAGCAGTACGCCGAGCTGGGCGGGCAGGCGGATCGGGGTGGCGAGCATGATTCAACTCCTGAGTTGATTACTCAGGTTTCAATCTACAGATTGAATATCGTCATTTCAACCTGCAAGTTGAAATGCTTGCCGATCAGCCGCCCACCATGCTCCGCGCCACCGCTTCGGCGATCTTGATGCCGTCCACGCCGGCCGAGAGGATGCCGCCGGCGTAGCCGGCGCCTTCGCCGGCCGGGTACAGGCCGGTGGTGTTGAGGCTCTGCAGTGTGTCGTCGCGCTTGATGCGGATGGGCGAGGAGGTGCGCGTCTCCACGCCGGTGAACACCGCGTCGTGCATGGCGAAGCCCTTGATCTGGCGTTCGAATGCGGGCATCGCCTCGCGGATCGCGGCGATCGCGTAGTCGGGCAGGGCGCTGTCCAGGCTGCCCAGGGTGACGCCGGGCTTGAACGAGGGCAGCACCTCGCCGAACTCGCGCGAGGCGCGGCCGGCCAGGAAATCGCCCACCAGCTGGCCCGGCGCGTTGTAGTTCTCGCCGCCCAGCACGTAGGCGCGGCTCTCCAGCGCGCGCTGCAGGGCGATGCCGGCCAGCGGACTGCCGCTGTCGTCGAAGGGCGCGAAGTCGGCCGGGTCAATTCCCACCACGATCGCCGCATTCGCGTTGCGCTCGTTGCGCGAGTACTGGCTCATGCCGTTGGTGACCACGCGGCCGGGCTCGCTGGTCGCCGCCACCACGGTGCCGCCCGGGCACATGCAGAAGCTGTACACGGCGCGGCCGTTGCCGGCGTGATTACCCGTGGCGTGGTGCACCAGCTTGTAATCCGCCGCGCCCAGCAGCGGATGGCCGGCCTGCGGACCGAAGCGGGCGCGGTCGATGATCGACTGCGGGTGCTCCACCCGGAAGCCGATCGAGAACGGCTTGGCCTCCACGTAGACGCCGCGGGCGTGCAGCATGGCGAAGGTGTCGCGCGCGCTGTGGCCCACCGCCAATACCACGTGGTCGCTGCGGATCTCCTCGCCGCCGGCGAGCACCACGCCGCGAATGCGCTGGCGATCGCTGCCTTCGGCCTCCAGGATCAGGTCGTCCACCTTCTGCTGGAAGCGGATCTCGCCGCCCAGCGACTCGATCGTGCCACGCATGTGCTCGACCATCGTCACCAGCCGGAACGTGCCGATATGCGGCTTGTTGATCCACAGGATCTCTTCCGGCGCGCCGGCCTTCACGAACTCCTCCAGCACCTTGCGGCCGTGGTGCTGGGGATCGCGAATCTGGCTGTACAGCTTGCCGTCGGAGAAGGTGCCCGCGCCGCCTTCGCCGAACTGCACGTTCGACTCCGGATGCAGGTTGCGCTTGCGCCACAGGTCCCAGGTGTCCTTGGTGCGCTCGCGTACCGCCTTGCCGCGGTCCAGGATGATCGGGCGAAAGCCCATCTGCGCCAGCAGCAATCCGGCGAACAGGCCGCACGGCCCCAGCCCGATCACGATCGGCCGGTGCGTCGGCGGCGCCGGCGCGCGGGCGACGAAGCGGTAGCGCGTATCCGGTGCGGGTTGAACGTGGGCATCGGTGGCAAAGCGCGCCAGCACGGCCGCTTCGTCGGCCACTTCGACATCCAGCGCGTAGATCAAGGCGATCGCGCCGCGCTTGCGCGCGTCGTGGCTGCGCTTGGTCACGGCGAAGCCGCGCAGCTCGTCCTTGCCGAGCGTGAGCCGCGAGCGGATCGCTTGTTCCAGGTCGGCGCCGCTGTGATCCAGCGGCAGCTTGAGGTCGGTCAGTCGCAGCATGCGTAGGGGCGCTCGGTGGCGCGGCCACGGGTCGGCCGGGTCAGGATGGTCATCGCGCCATTGTCCGGGCCGCGCCCGGCACGAACAAGGCGGGTCGCGCGAACGCGGCCTCGCGGCAGTACAGAAAAAAGTCAGCGCCCGGCGGAGCCAGCGGGGGTTGGGGGTACTGGCCCCGCCGGGGGCTGAAAAACGAGGCTCAAGCGGCGATCACGCCGCGAGCAGGGTGCGGAACTGTTCGCCGGTCGCCTGCGGGTGCAGCAACAACAGCCGGGTGCCGGCATGGCTGGCGCGACGGCGGGCGGCGACGCGGCAGAGCTGGCCGTCGTTGCTGGAGATGGCGATGGCGTCGGCCGGCACCGAAGGCACCGGATGACGGCAGATCAGGCCGTGCTGGGGGCCGCCGACGATGACGTACTCGATGATCTCGCTCATGGCTACGGCCTCGCGGGGCAGACGCGCAAATGGGGAGGTGAGACAACGGGCGGTGGTCGACATGGGGAGGGGAGCCGCCTTGGGGTATGTGCCAGGGGATGCAGGCCGCGCGCCAGCAGGCGCCGTGTTTGTGGGCGCTGCATCACAGTTCCAGCGATACGTGGGGCCCCGCTGCCGGTGCGCACTGTTTTCGCTGTGCAGCATGCGTACGACTGTCGGCGGCGACTGCCGACCGGCCGGTGTTGGCTGCACCGTCGGCGGCGGCGTGCGAGCGTGCGCGAATGCTTGTGCCGCAAGGGTTGTCGCCGATGTATCGGCGCCTGGCGGGCTTCAGCAAGGCATCTTTTCGGCGCGCGTGGGGCCGTGCCCGCCTGCGCCAGCAGGGGCTCCGGGCGGCCATCGCGGTTGTGCCCCGGGCGAAAAACCGGGCCCCGCGCCGGCCGGTTTGCTACATGCGCGGCCCGATGCGGCACAGGGACTGACGCGCTGCGTCACCTTCGGCCAGGAAGTGCACCGGCAGTGACCAGCGCGTCACCTGCGCTGCCCCGGCGGCGTGGCTGCCGGGGCGGAAGGCTCAGTCGCGCCCGATGAAATCCTGCTTGCCGATGTCGGTGCCCGCTTCGCGCAGGATGTTGTAGGCCGTGGTGCAGTGGAAGTACAGGTTGGGCAGCACGAACCCGAGCAGGTAGTCCTGCCCCTGGAAATGCATCTCGCCGTTGCGCATCTTCAGGTGGATGGCGCGGCTTTCGCTGCCGTCGATCTGCTCGGCGGTGAAGCCCTTGATGTACGCGATAGCCCGCTCGATGCGGCCGTAGAGCTGCTCGAAAGTCACCTCGTTGTCCTCGAACGAAGCCGGCTCCGCGCCGGCCAGCCGGGCGACGCCGCGGGTGGCCATGTCGCAAGCGATCTGCACCTGCTTGACCAGCGGCAGCATGTCCGGGATGAGCCGCGTCTGCAGCAGCGTGGCGTCCTCCACGCCCTTGGACTGGGCGTGGGCGTGGCCCTTCCTGAGCACGGCGGCGAGGTTGTCCAGCGCCCGCGCGGCGACGGGTACGGCGGCTTGGTACATGGAAAGCGTCATGGGTGCTGCTCCGACGGTTGGGGAGAAAGGGGTTCCGGCGCGGGGGCCACATGCAGCGCCGCGGCATGGGATTGGTGACACGGGTCGGCCGGCTCCGCAGGCTCGCCCCCGCCGGCATGGCGACGGGTCACCCGCACGGCGACCACCAGCGCCCCGGCCAGCAGGCCCGCCGCCAACAGGAACGCGGCGCCGGGCACGTGCACCCGGCTCGCCGGTGCGATCGACCACGCAAACACCTGCGCGAAGAGATACGGCCCGAAGATGCCGGCGAAGCTGCCCAGCGAGGTGTTGGCGCCCTGCAGGCGCCCCTGCTCGGACGGCTCCACCAGCTGGGTCATCATCGACTGCAGCGGCGGGTTCGACAGCCCCCACAGCGCCATCAGCGGAATGCCCAGCAGGAACACCCAGCCCACGCTGGCAAAGCCCATCAGGGTGAACGAGGCAATGCCGCAGAACATGCCGAACAGCAGCACCGGCCGCTCGCCGAAGCGCGGCGTGAGCCGACGGGTCAGCAGCGCTTGCACCAGCCCGTCGCAGGCGCCCACCAGCATCAGCACCAGGCCGACCGCTTGCGGGCCCCAGTGGTAGCGGTAGTCCGCGTACAGCACGAAGGTGATCTGCAGCGCGTAGTGGGCCAGGAACACCAGGAAGCTGGTCACCCCCAAGCCGAGCAGTCGCGGCGTGCGGCGCAGCAACTTGAGCGCTCCAACCGGGTGCGCGGTGCGCAGCTCGAAGCGCGCGCTGCGGCGTTCTTTCGGCAGCGACTCGGGCAGCACGAACAGGCCGTAGAGGAAGTTGCACAGCGCCAGCGAACCGGCCACGTAGAACGGCAGGCGCAGGTGCATCGCGCCGAGCCAGCCGCCGAGCCCCGGCCCCAGCACGAATCCCACGCCGAAGGCCGCGCCGAGCAGCCCGTAGGCGCCGGCACGCTTTTCCTTCGGCGTGATGTCGGCAATGTAGGCATTGGCGGTGCTGAAGCTGGCCGCGGTCATGCCCATCACCGTGCGGCCCACGAACAGCAGCCACAGGGTGGGCGCCAGCGCCAGCACGAAGAAGTCGATCGCCAGGCCGAAGTTGGAAATCAGGATCACCGGTCGCCGCCCGAAGCGATCCGACAGCGCGCCCTGGATCGGCGAGAAGATGAACTGGGTGATCGCGAAGACCGTGCTCAGCACGCCTACCCACCACGCGGCGCTGGCGGTACCGCCGCCGATCAGCTGCTCGATCAGGTGCGGCAGCACCGGGATGATGATCCCGAAGGCCAGCATGTCCAGCAGCACGGTGATGAAAATGAAGGCGAGGGCGGCGCGGCGCGGTGCGCCGGGACTGTTCTGGGGGGAGACCACGCGTTCGCCACTCCGGTAGACGAAGCGGCGAGTGTACCCGCGCGCGCGCCGGGCGGCAGGCCCGGATCGGCACGAGCACGGGCGACGCCTCGATGGCGGTGCGGCGGTGCGCGCCAACGTTGTTCAAGCGGCCGGACGGCGGGGCGAGCTGCGGACTGACCCGCTAGCGCGGCGGCTGCGTCAGCTCGGCCGCGTTGAGCAGGTGGTCGCCGTCGCGGTCGAGCTTGCGGAACTGCCGGCGCAGGTTGTCCTGGTGGCCGTCCAGCGAGACCGCCCGGCCGCGCCCGCCGGGCAGTTCGGACGGCTGCAGGGTGCCATCGTGGTCGCGATCCATGGCGAGAAAGCCGGCACTGAGCCGGTCCACGTATTCCTGCTCGCTGACGCGGCCGTCGCCGTTCTGGTCGAACAGGCGCAGGTAGGCCGCGCGTGTTTCCTGTGCGTGCGCCGGCGATGCAGACGCCGAAGCGGCAACTGCCAGCACGATGGCAGCTGCGACGGCGCGACGCTCAGCGATCGCGGCGCACTCCGATGAACTGCAGGAACTCGCCGCGGGTGCGCGGATCCTCGCGGAACGAGCCGAGCATCTGGCTGGTCACCATCGACACGCCCCGCTTGTGCACGCCGCGGGTGGTCATGCATTCGTGGCTGGCTTCCACCACCACCGCCACGCCGCGCGGCTGCAGCGTCTCGTTGATGCACTGGGCGATCTGCGCGGTCATCTTTTCCTGCACCTGGAAGCGGCGGGCATAGCCCTCCACCACGCGTGCCAGCTTGCTGATGCCAACCACCCGGTTGGTCGGCATGTAGCCGACGTGGGCGCGGCCGATGATCGGCGCCATGTGGTGCTCGCAGTGGCTCTCGAACTCGATGTCGCGCAGCACGACCATCTCGTCGTAGCCCTCGACCTCCTTGAAGGTGCGCTTGAGGTACTCGGCCGGATCCTCGGCGTAGCCGGAGAACCAGTCGCCGTAGGCCTTCACCACCCGCTTGGGCGTGTCCAGCAGCCCCTCGCGCGCCGGGTCCTCACCGGCCCAGCGCAACAGCGTGCGCACGGCCTCTTCGGCCTGCTCGCGGGTGACGTCGTGCTTGGGAGAGATGTCGCTCATGCCGGTTCCTGCAAAAAATCAGAGGGAGTTTAACGGTATGGCGCGACTGCACGCGCCAACGCCCGATGCGGTGGTCCAACGCATACGTGGGGCGTAACGCGCTGGATGCATGGAGCACACCGCTGCATCCTCCATGCGGGCACCACCGCGGCAGGGTGTGCTCATTGAACTGCGAGCCGTCGGCCAGCGGAGGCCGCCTGCAGCGAGCTGGGCACGATCAAGCGCTGATGCGGCAAAAGTCATGTTTACCGCACTTTATGTATGCTTTAAATTACATTATGTCCGATGGAGTGAACATGATGAGCCGAACTGTCCGCCTATTCATCCTGGTGCCGCTGTCGGTGCTGGCGTTCTACGTGCTGTTCGTGTTGCCGGACATCGACCTCGGCTGGCCGGGCGGGCTGGCACTGCTCGCCGCGTCGTGGACCGTCTGGTACCTGCTGTGGTCGACGTTGCGCCGCCGGGTACAGCCGGATGCGGGCGGCGAAGCGCTCGCCAGCGCTTCGCCAGGTGAACAGCAGGCATGGATCGGCCTGCTGTTCACCGCTGCGATCCTGATCTACTTCGCCAGCCGCAGTTCGCTGATGGTGGACGTCGACGGCAGCATGGCGCCGGAGGCCTCGCGCATCGGCCGGCACATCGGGTTTCTTATCGTCGGCTGGCTGGTGGTGATGGCTGTGTTGCGCCAGCACTGGCGCGATGCGGTGGAACAGGATGAGCGCGACCGGGCGATCCAGGCGCGCGCGAGCGGATGGGCGCGCTGCGCCCTGGTAGTGCTGGTGATTGCCCTGGCTGTGATGTTTGCCTTCACGCCGCTCGACCACCTGCGCTGGGCCCGGCCGATGGTTCTCTCCAACCTGCTGATGGCTGGCGTGATCGCCTCGTCGCTGCTGGAGTACTTGGTGACCGGATTGGCCTACTGGAAAGAACGACATTGAGTGCGGCCGGCACGCCGGTCGAGAACGCGATCCGTCGCCTCCGCTTCGAACACGGCGAGATGACCCAGCAGGCGCTGGCCGATGCCTGCGGCATCACGCGGCAGACGGTCATTGCGCTGGAAGCGGGCAAGTACGCGCCGTCGCTGGAACTGGCGTTTCGCATCGCTCATGCCTTCGGCGCGGGCGTGGAAGAAGTCTTCCAGTGGAAGCGCTGAATCTTGGGGTTGCACCCGGGCCGCGTCATCCGTGGCGCATTGCCCCTGCACTCGGCAGGCCGCATCCACAGGTGTCATTCGGTTTCATCACCCTCGGCGTCGTCGTCGGGCAGGAAGAGTGCGTCGCCGAGCAGATCCTGCGCCGCGTCGCTCGACAATGACTCGACGCCGCGCAGCTTCCGCTCGATGGTGCGGGTCTTCTTGCCCGCGTCGCTGATGCTTTTGCTGACCGTGTTGAGCTGACGCTCGGCCTTCTCCAGTACCAGCCCGAACTTGCCGAACTCGCTTTTCACCGCACCCAGCAGCGTCCATACCTCGCTGCTGCGCTTGGCGATGGCAAGCGTGCGAAAACCCATCTGCAGGCTGTTGAGCAGCGCACTCAGCGTGGTCGGGCCGGCCACCATTATCCGGTGGTCGCGCTGCAGGCTTTCGAACAGGCCGGGCCGGCGCAACACCTCGGCATAAAGTCCCTCGGTGGGCAGGAAGAGCACCGCGAAATCGGTGGTATGCGGCGCGGCCACGTACTTGGACTTGATGCGCTTGGCCTCCTCGCGCACACGCCCCTCGAGCGCACGCCCGGCTTGTGCGGCGCCGTCGGCGTCGGCGGCTTCCTGCGCCTCGAGCAGGCGCTGGTAGTCCTCCACCGGGAACTTGGAGTCGATCGGCAGGTAGACGTTTTCGCCGTCCTCCTGCCCTGGCATGCGGATGGCATACTCCACCCTTTCGCTGCTGCCGGGCACGGTGGCCACGTTGGCAACGTATTGCTCATTGGTGAGCAGGTCCTCCAGCAATCCGCCCAACTGCACCTCGCCGAGGATGCCGCGGCGTTTCACGTTGGTCAGCACGCGCTTCAGGTCGCCCACGCCGGTAGCCAGGTTCTGCATTTCGCCCAGTCCGCGCTGCACCGCCTCGAGCCGCTCGGAAACGAGCGCGAACGACTGGCCCAGCCGTGTCTCCAGCGTGCTCTGCAGTTTCTCGTCGACGGTGGCGCGCATCTGTTCGAGCTTGGCCGCGTTGTCCGCCTGCATGGCGCCGAGCTTGGCTTCCAGCGTGGCGCGCACCTCGCCCATGCGCTTTTCATTATCGGCGGTGAGTGCGGCCAGGCGCTGCTGCTGCTGCTCGCCGAAGCGGGTCAGCGCCAGGGTCAGTTCCTCGCGGCTGCGGTGGGCGTCGGTGGCCAGGCGCTGCGCCAGCGCCTGCAGGCCGGTGTCGGTGCGTTCGGTCAGCTGGCTCAGCCGCTGGCCGAAGCCGTCCACCCGCTCTGCCTGTTGCTGCGCGGCGCCGCCGAGCTGTTCGCCCACATGCACGCGAAAGCGGTCGAAGCCCTGCTGCAGCTCCTCGCGGCCGGCGCGCTGTTCTTCGCGCAGGGTGCGCTGCAGCCGCTCGCCGTCGTCCTTGAGCGCGTCAAGCCGGGCGGTGAGGCCGGCGTCGCCGCGGTCGCGCAGAAGCAGCGCCACCTGCAGCGCGAGCACCGCGAGCACGGCGACGACGAGCACGACAAACAGCCATGGGGAAGCGGGCATGGAGGCATCCTGTGAGATCTGCCCGCCAGTTTACGCGGTGCCGGCTCAGCGGCTGCGACGCTGCCTGCCCGGCGCGGAGGTCTTGGCTGTCGCGCGCAGGCGCTTCTTCAGCCAGCGCAGCGCGTACTGCTCCAGCTGCCTGGGATGCGTGGCGACCCGCGCCGGCACCGCCTTGTGCAGGCTGCCGTCCAGCCAGCCCTCGAATACCTGTGGATGCACGTACGAGGCGCGGCACACCGCCGGCGTGTTGCCCAGGATCCCCGCCACGCGCTTCACGCCGGCAGCGATCGCGCTGCGCTGGGCCCGTTCGCCGCCGGTCTCCGGCAGCGGCGTGGTCGCCATCACTCCAATCGCCTGCACAGTACCGCCCCAGGTGCGGAAATCCTTGGCGGTGAAATGGCCACCGCTGGCCTCGCGCAGGTAGTCGTTGACCATGCCCGAGTCGATCGGCTGCCGCTCGCCGTGCTCGTCCAGATACTGGAATAGCCGCTGGCCCGGCAGCTGCTGCACGCGGCGGATGATCTTCGCCATGCGCTTGTCGCTGAGCTCCAGTTCGCGCATCTGGCCGCTCTTGCCGCGGAAGGCGAAGCGAAGCCGCCCGCGCTCGGCCTGCACGTGGCGGGAGCGCAGCGTCGTGAGGCCGAAGCTTTTGTTGTCGCGCGCGTAACGGTCGTTGCCGATGCGGATCAGCGTGTCGTCCAGCAGCCGCACCACCAGCGCCAGCACCTTCTCGCGTGGCAGGCCGGAGCGGGCCAGGTCGGTGCGCACGTGGCGCCGCAGCCGCGGCAGCGCCTCGCCGAAGTCAAGCAGGCGGCTGAATTTGCCGCCGTCGCGCAGCTCGCGCCAGTCCGGGTGGTAGCGGTACTGCTTGCGCTGGCGGGCGTCGCGTCCAGTGGCCTGCAGGTGTCCGCGCGGATGCGGGCAGATCCACACGTCCACATATGCCGGCGGAATGGCCAGCGAGCGGATGCGCGTGAGCACGGCCTCGTCGGTCACCCGTTCGCCGCTTGCGTGTCGATAGCTGAAGCCCTTGCCGCGCCGCTGGCGGAGGATGCCCGGCTGCTCGTCGCTTACATAGATCAGGCCCGCATCGCGCACGTCGCGCAGCAGGTCATCGTCGGTGGTCGGGGGTACAGCAGGGGGGCGGGCGGGCATGCGCCGAGTGTGCGGATGCCGGGTCAAGCCGGCGTGAGCCGCGCAGAGGGCTCACTCCACGCGGCAGAACACCGCTTTCAGGTAGCGCCCTTCGGGCACGTCGGTGCGGAAGGGGTGGTCGGCACCGGCGCCGCGCACGTCCAGCACCTGGATCTCTCGGCCGGCGTTGAGCGCCACCCGGCGCAGCATCTCCAGGAAATCCGCCTCGCTCACCAGGCCGGTGCAGGAGCATGTCAACAGCAGGCCGCCGGGCGGGATGATGTCCAGCGCCATGCGGTTCATCGCGAAGTACTTCTTCAGCGCGTCCATCACCTTGGAGCGGTCGCGGGTGAGCTTGGCCGGGTCGAGGATCACCGCGTCGTAGCGCTCGCCGCGCGCCACCGCCGCGCGCACCCAGTCGAAGATGTCGGCCTGCTCGAACGTCACGTCGACGTGGTTGGCCGCGGCGTTGGCGCGGGCGATCTCCAGGATGCCGGCATCCATGTCCACGCCCACCGCCTCGCGTGCGCCGGCCGCCATCGCGTGCACCGCGAAGCCGCCGGCGTTGCAGCACAGGTCCAGCACGCGGCGGCCCTTGGCGAGCTGGGCGAAGCGCTGGCGGTTGTCGCGCTGGTCGGCGAAGAAGCCGGTCTTGTGGCCCAGCCCCGGCGCGGCGTGGAAGCGCAGGCCATGCTCGTGCACTTCCACCGGCGCGGGCATCTCGCCGCTGCGGCAGTCGAACGACTCCTGCTTCTGCACGTGGCTCTCGGCGAACCACACCATGCGCGCGCCGGGAAAGTGCGTCTGCAGCGCGGCGTGGATCGCCTCGCGGAATTTCCACATGCCGGCGGCGAAATACTCCACCACCAGGATGTCGGCGTAGCGATCGACGATGAGCCCGGAAAGGCCATCCCCCTCGCTGTGCACCACGCGCCAGGCGTCGCTCACCGCATCGAGCTGCAGCAGCTCGCGGCGCAGCTGCACGGCGCGGGCGATCTTCGCGGCGATCCATTCGGCGTCTATGGTCTCGGCGGCATCGGTCGATAGCAGCCGCAACGCGATGCGCGCGTGGCCGTTCCAGAAGCCGCGGCCGACGAAGCGCCCGCGCGCGTCGTGCACCTCCACCACGCTGCCCGGCGGCAGCCGGCCTTCGGGCTTGTAGACCTGCGCCGACCACACCCACGGATGACCCGGGGAGCGATCGGACTTGAGGCGGATGACGGGGAGTTCGGCGGGAGTGGCGGGCGGGTTGGTCGGTGCGTTCATCGCCGCATTCTACCGGCTGCGCGCCGGCCGCCGGCGCCGCGCGTTGGCAGCAAGCGGCATGTCGCGGGTGCTCAGTCGGCCTGCATTACCGCCAGCTCGTTGCCGTGCGGATCACGGAAGTGGAAACGGCGCCCGCCGGGGAACGCGAACGTGGGTCGCACGATCCGGCCGCCCGCGGCGACGACGGCGTCCAGTGCCGCGTCCAGGTCGTCCACCTGGATCACCGGCAGCGGCGCCGCGGGCGCTTCGCTGGCGTCGCCCTGCAGGCCGACGTCCACATCGCCGGTGGTGGTGGCTGCGTAGCTGGGGCCGAAATCGGCGAGGCTCCAGCCGAAAGCCTCGCCGTAGAAGGCCTTCGCGGCGGCCAGGTCGGCCGCGGGAAGCTCGATGTAGTTCGGTCTTGCCATGGTCTTGCCTCCGTCGAATCAGCGCAGCCTGAGCACCAGCCACGACAGCAGTGCCAGCAGGTTGAGGCCGATATGCCATACCGCCGGACCGGCCACGGCGAGCACGAAACCATGGCTGCCGATGCGGTAGTCCAGCCCGAGCTGCACGCTGCCATGCACGATGGCGAATACATTGACGAAGCCGCCCGCGTGCAACGCATAGCTCAGCGCAGGCGTGGCCAGCAGCGGCAGCTGCAGCAGCTGCGCCACGCGCGAGAGCGACACGCCGCGCTCGCTGCCTTCCACCAGCAGTACGCCGGCCACCAGGATGAAGCCGAACACCGCCAGCGAGATCAACGCCATCAGTGCGCTGGCGGTGGAGCCCAGCGGCAGCAGCCGGCGAACGCTCGCCACCACGCCGAGAAAGCCGCCGGCGATTTCGAGGATGCCGATCAGGCGAAACAAAAACGAACGCATGCAGTGCTCCGAAGCAGGGGTGTCGAGGGTTTCAAGGGCCGCGCATCATTCCAGATCGTCGGCCAGTTCGTGCAGGTCGGCGATGTGCTGCTCCCACCAGCGCGGCTCGGCGGCGAACGGAAACGCCAGCGGGAACGCCGGATCGTGCCAGCGCTGGGCGATCCAGCCGGCGTGGTGCAGCTGGCGCATCGCGCGCAGCACGGGTACCAGCGCCAGTTCGGTGTGGTCGAAGTCGCGCATGGTGGTGTAGCCGTCAAGCAGGGCGCGCATGGCCGCCTCGTCGTTGGCCAGCATCCACAGGTCCTGCACGGCGGGGCCGGCGCGCGCGTCGTCGAGATCGACAAAATGCGGGCCGGCGTCGGTCCACAGCACATTGCCGGGGTGGCAGTCGCCGTGCAGGCGCAGTGTGTGCACCGGGCCTACCGCGTCCAGTCGCCGTGCGATGGCGTCATCCAGTCGCGTGCTGGCGGCCCGGTAGTGGCCAGCCAGCGTGCCCGGCAGCAGGCTGGAATCGAGCACGGCCTGCACCGGGCCAAGCACCATCGTGGCGCGGTCGAGACGGCCGCGATGCCCGAACGGCGTGCGCGCACCCACGCTATGGATGCGGGCAATCAGCCGGCCCAGCCATTCAAGCTGCTCGCGCGATTCCAGCGACGGCGCGCGGCCGCCGTGGCGCGGCGACAGCGCGTAGCGGTAACCGCCGTGCTGCAGCAGGCTATGGCCGCCGAAGCGTAGCGGCGCCACTACCGGCAGCTCGGCGTCCATCAGCTCCTGCGCAAAGGCGTGCTCCTCGCCGATCGCCTCGTCGCTCCAGCGGGCCGGCCGGTAGAACTTGGCGATCACCGGCGCGGCGTCTTCGATGCCCACCTGCCACACGCGGTTCTCGTAGCTGTTGAGCGCCAGCAGGCGGCCATCCGGCCACAGGCCGCAGGCAGCCACGGCATCGAGCACGAGGTCGGGCGTGAGCCCGGCGTACGGGGCTTCGTCGCTCATCGCCTGCTCCCCGCCGCGGCGCGGGCGAGCAAGGCCGTCGGCCGGGCTGTCATCACCCCTTGGCCCCTATCACCCGCGCCGGTACCACTGCCATCGTCAGCCGCGAGATGCACACCAGCGCGCCGTCACCGGCTTCGATGCGGATCTCCCACACCTGCGTGGTGCGTCCGATGTGCAGCGGTCGCGCGGTGCCGGTGACGGTGCCGCTGCGCACGCCGCGGATGTGGTTGGCGTTGATGTCCAGCCCCACGGTGAGTTCCTGCGCCGGGTCCAGCGTCAGCATGGCCGCGGTCGATCCCAGCGTCTCGGCCAGCGCCACCGAGGCGCCGCCGTGCAGCAGGCCGAACGGCTGGTGCGTGCGGTGATCCACCGGCATGGTGCCGCGCAGGTAGTCGTCGCCGATCTCGGTGATCGCGATGCTCAGCGTTTCCATCATGGTGTTGTTGCACCAGCCGTTGACGCGGGCCAGGTCGGTGTCCTGCTTCCAGATGCTCATGCTTGCTACTCGTAAGGCGAACCCGCATTGTCTGCGCACTCCCGTCGCGGCGACAATCGCACCGTGTTCACCATCACCCTCCAGGCCACCGGCCACCGCTTCGCGGGGCAGCCGGGCGAGACCGTGCTCGATGCCGCGCAGCGCGCCGGCATTGCGCTGCCGTACTCGTGCCGCTCGGGCGTGTGCGGCAGCTGCAAGGCACTGCTGGTGGACGGCCGCGTCACCTACCCGCACCAGCCGCCGCTGGCGCTGGATGCCAACGAGCGCGCGCACCATGCCGTGCTGCTGTGCCAGGCGGTGCCAGCCAGCGATCTCACCATCGTCGCGCGGGAGATCACCTCGGTGGAGGACATGCCCCGCCGTGCGCTCGACGTGGTGATCGCGCAACGGCAGCAGCTCGCGCCCGAGGTGATCGGCCTGCGCCTGCTTCCAGCGGCTGGCGAACGTCCGCTGCGCTACCTCGCCGGGCAGTACCTGGACGTGCTGCTGGAAGACGGCAAGCGTCGGCCGTTTTCCATCGCCAATGGCCCGGCGCCGGATGGCGCGCTGGAACTGCACGTGCGCCATGTCAGTGGCGGCGGTTTCACCTCATGGGTGAGCGAGCGGGCGAAGGTCGGCGACACGCTTCGCATCGAGGGCCCGCTGGGCACGTTCGTACCGCGCGAGGATTCCGAGCGGCCGATGATCTTCATGGCCGGCGGCACCGGCTTTGCGCCGGTCAAGGCAATCGTCGAGGACTTCCTCGCGCTGGGTACGCGTCGCCCCATGCGCATCTACTGGGGCGCGCGCCAGCGCGGCGACCTCTACCTGCGCACGCTGGCCGAGGGCTGGCAGCGCGACGCGCACGACCTGAAATTCATTCCGGTACTTTCCGAGGCCGGCGATACCGGCGCGCGCGAAGGCCTGGTGCACGACGCCGTGCTGACCGATCATCCAGACCTCTCCGGCCACGACCTCTACATGAGCGGTCCGCCGGCGATGATCGACATCGCCCGCCACCGCTTCGTCGATGCGGGGCTGCCGGAAGACCGGCTGTACTACGACTCGTTCGAGTACGCGCCGGACGTGCTGGCGCAGATCCTCGCGGGAAGGGCGGGGATCCGCGCGCAAGGGTAGCTGCCGTTCGCTTGCGGGCGGATTCGGTAGCTGCCGACGCGTGGTTCTTTTGCCGTTCTCGAAGCCGGGAAGCGACGCGGGCACTCAGTACGCATCGACGACCCGCACTTACATCCCTGCCGCCGTGACCGCCGGGCTGGCCATGCACTGCCAAGCGGTGAGCTCATCCCGCGGTTCAGCGTGAGAGGCCAAGTTCCTGTTCAACGGAGAATGCATCGAAATCATCGATATCAGCGAGGCTGACGGCTTTTGATTTCCGGATCCTTGACCAGGTTTCCCTGAACCGATCTGCGCCACCGTCGGCGTCTTCGTCTACGTTTTCCCTGATCACCATTTTCTGCGAAAGCAGGTTGATACTGGTGACGCGCCTGACGACCGGGCCATTGTTCTCACTGTTGTCATAGCCGATCAGGAAGAACCCGGAGCTTTGATAGCGAAACGTGTAGCTCCAGTAGCCGTATCTGCCATGACCGTAGGCAATGACCAGCTTGGCGTTTTCGATGCTTACGCTCAGCTCCGGGGGAAAGTAGACACCGCCGTCTTCGTTTTCGGAAGAAAAGCAGTTCAGATTTCTAACTGCGAGCACGTAGGTGGCGCCAGTTCTCAGCGCGATTATCAGACCCCGGCGGTTTCTGTCGACCTCTCTGCCGTGATCGTTCGTGATGATGTTTGCGGCATCGGTGTGCTTTACCACAAGAACGACATCGTCTTGCCCGTCCTTGTTCAGGTCGCCTCTGATGGTTTCAACCACCTTGTACGCAGGGGGGACGAACGCGTCGGGCCCGGGCGCCGAAGTGGCCTGCGTATGGGCGTTGAAGGAAAGCAGGGCGACGCCGGCGAGCTTCATCAGTTTCGTCATGATCCAGACGATCCTTTCCGTGGATGTGTCGCCCGTTTTCGCTGGGACCACCGCAGTGGAACGCATGCACACGTGGTGTTGGCGGAGCCCCGGAATGAAAGAACCCGCCAGCGCGAGGCGCTGGCGGGTCACTGGCAGACAGCGGGTGAGGTGAAGCGAGCAGCGCGGCTTACTTGCCCTTCGCCACCGGCAGCTGTGCCTGCTGCCAGGCGAAGATGCCGCCGCCGAGCACGTAGACGCGGCTGAAGCCGGCCTTGACGAGCCGGTTGGCGGCGCCGGCAACACCACGGCCGTCCTTGTCGATCAGCACCACCGGCAGCTCCTTGGCCGAGGCGAGGTTCTTGTGCTCGGGATCGAACTGGCTCGGCAGCACGTGCCTGGCGCCGGGAACGTGTGCCTTCTCGAAGTCGGCGCGCGCGGAAAGATCGATCAGCAGTGGGTTCTCGCGGTTGATCAGCAAGGTGAGGCCGGCCGGCGTGAGCTCCTTGTACTTGCGCAGCAGCGGCGCGAGCTGCGTGACGATTACCGCCAGCAGCAGGATCACGAACAGCGCCGAGAGCGCCAGGTGGTTGCCGACAAAGGTCGGCAGGGTGTGCAGGAAATCGTTCATGGAAGGGTCGCTGGTGCGTAGGGTGGCGGCCGCCGGACGGCGGAAAGCCCTCGATTATACGGCCGCGCGCCGGCGGTCCGGCCACAGCATGTGATCAACGGGCCTGGCTGAGGTCCGGCAAGCCGCTGGTGAGCCACCAGTGGTGCGCGGCGGGGTCGTAGCGCCAGGTCTGCCGATCGATCAGGGTGCGCTCGGCCTGGGTGTTGATGTTGATGACACTCAGGCGGACCAGTTGGCGCGCCTCGTTCTCGCCAGTGGGCACCGCGCCCTGGCCTTCGTCGTACTCGCTGACGCGGTACTGCTTGAACCGCGACAGTTCGATCGGGGTCAGCGGGTGCGCCTCGCGCATCGCGGGGTCCACGAACTGCTGGGCGCTGGCGAAATCACCCCATCGCACCATGCTGGCGTAGGCGCTGAGGGTGGTGGTGAGCGCGTGGTTGCGCTGGTCGGTGGCACAACCGGCGCCCAGCAGGGTGCCGAGCGCGAGGCCGAGCATGGCCACAAGTCTGGCAATGCGATGCATGGATGCGTTCTCCCCGTAATCAGTGCCCGCATTGTGCCGCATGGCGCGCAACCGACAACCGCACGGCGCGACTCAGTCGCCGCCGCGGCGCTTGGCCACGAAGCGTGCCGACAGCGTGGCGGCGGGCTTGCCGTCGCTCCCGGGCACCTCGCACACCACTTCGATGCGCGCGCGGCCGCGTGCGGCGAGCGTGCTGAAGAACACCGGCCATCCGGCTTCCGCCGCCAGCCGGGCGTCGGCGCGGAAATCACTCCAGACCGGCGCCAGATAGCGCACCGTCGATTCACCCACGAACACGTCGCAGTCCTCCCCGGCCCGGCGCAGGGCCAGCTCCACCAGCGCCCAGCCGGCGAGCGTCATCAGGCTCACCAGGCTGCCGCCGAACGCGCATCCCTTGTCGTTGACGTTCGGTGCCAGCGGCACCGCCAGGCTGAGCTGGTCGGGTGAGCTGGCGCACAGCGACAGGTCCATCGCCCGCGCCAGCGGGATCTCGTCGCGGATGAACTGCACCAGCGTGGCGGCGGTCGCCTCCAGCGGGGCAGGATGGTCGGCGGCAGGGGGAAAAGCGCGGGGCGAAGCGGACATGACAACACTCGTGTGGCGGGGAACGCTGCCGCGCATGGTGCGGCAGGGCGTGCCAGTGTATGGCGCATCGTCGCGGCACACTAAACTGCCACGCCGCGGGCACTGGCCCCTGGCTTACGTTCCACAGCCGCGAAAGGACGCGTTGATGCAGCCATCCGCAGCGCAGCAGCCACTGCACGGGCGCGTCGTGGTGATCACACGGCCTGTGGGTGCCGCCGCAACCTTGATGCGCCGCGTGCGTGCTGGCGGCGGCGTGCCGCTGCACGTGCCGGGCATGACACTGCGCGCCTGCCACGGTGACGCCACCGCCCGCGCGCTCGCCGACGCACTGCGGGCGGCGCGGGTGATCTTCACCAGCCCCGCCGCGGTGCGTTACGCGCGAGCGCTGCAGCCGATCCCGCCGGCGTGCCCGGCGATCGGCGTCGGCCAAGGCACGGCGCGGGCGCTGCGTCGTGCCGGCGTGCTCGCACCGGGCTCGCCGGCACGCCAGGACAGCGAGGGCGTACTGGCGTTGCCGGCCCTGCAGTCGCTGAACGGCCTGCACGTGGCGCTGATTGGCGCCGCGGGCGGGCGCGGGCTGCTGCGGGAGGCGCTGGCGGCGCGGGGCGCGCGGCTGGACGAAGTGCACGTCTACACGCGTGCCCCGGCGCGACTGGATCGCCGCCATGCGCAGGCGCTGCAGCAGCTGCCGCCCGGCGCGTGCGTGCTGTGGTCCAGCGCCGAGGCCATGCACCTGCTGCACAACCGGCTGCCTCCGGACGCGTGGGCGGCGTTGCAGCGCGCCGTCGCCGTAGTCAGCAGTGCGCGGCTGGACGAGGTGGCGCGCGAGCTCGGCTTCGCGCACCGGGTGGTGGCCAGCTCGGCACAGCCGGCGGATTTGCTGGCCTGCGTCGCGCGCCTCGGCTGAGGTCTTCACGAGCGCCATGCAAGAGCCCGACCGGCCGGGCTGCTAGCATGCGCGCATGACCAACGACGCCCCTTCCCACGAGCCTGTCGCGCCGGTGGAGCGCGCCCCTTCGTCCCCTGCGGCGGCCGCTTCCCGTGCCCCTGCATCGCACGCGCGCGGTGGCGGTGGCGCGTTGGCGCTGGCGGTGCTGCTGGCGTTGATCGCGGCCGGCGGCGCCGGCTACGTCGCCTGGCAGCAGTGGCAACAGGGCCGGGACGCCAGCACGGCGCAGACCACGATCCGGACGCTGGGCGATCGCGTGGCGACGCTCGAAACCACCGTCAAGACCCTGGACGAGGAGCGCCGCACGCTGCGCGAGCGCCTGCGCGACGCCGACGACGTCAACCGCGGCATGCGCGAGGAACTGCTGGGCCAGAACGAGCGTCTGCGCAACCTCGACGACGCCGTGGCGCAGCTGTCCGAGAAGAGCCTCTCCGGCCACGACGCGATGCTGCTGGACGAAGCCGGATCATTGCTGCGGATGGGGCGCGAGCGCTACACGCTGTTCCATGACGCCGCCGGTGCGGCCGCCGCCTATGCGCTCGCCGACCAGGCGCTGGCCGGCGTCAGCGATGGCGCCTTCGCCGCGTTGCGGCAGAGCGTGGCGGCCGAGCGCGAGGCGCTGGAGCAGGCCGCCGCCGCACCGCAGGAACACGTGCTGCAGCAGCTGCAGACGCTGCGCGGCGAGCTGGCCGGCTGGCCGCTGCGTCCGCTGGATGCGGCCGGCACGGCGACACCCGACAGCGTCTGGGGGCGGGTTGGCCAGGCACTGTCCAGCGTGATCAGCATCGAACGCGATGACGGCGCCCCGCTGGCGGTCGCCGACGCGCGGCTGGCGCGCCAGCTGCTTGCGCTGGATCTGGCCCAGGCCCAGGCCGCGCTGCTGGCGCACGATGCCGAGGATTACCGCGCTGCGCTGCAGCGCGCCGAGGCCGCCCTTGCCAGCCAGTTCGATGGCGGCAACGACGCGGTGCAACGCGCCCGCGGCACGCTGGCCGACTTGCTCAAGGGTGCGCAGCCCGGGCCGCCGGTGACGCTGGGCGCCGCGCTGACCGAGTTGCGCAACCTGCGCGCGGTCCATGCGCTCAAGCCGACCACCGGCGGCGCGCCGGCGGGAGCGACGCCGTGAAGCTGTGGCGCTGGATTCTGCTGCTGGTGCTGGCGGCGGCGCTGGCCGCTTTTGGCTGGCACTGGATCGCCGAAGACCCCGGCTATGTGCTGATCCGCCTGCGCGGCTGGCACGTGCAGACCACGGTGCTTGCGGCGGTGGTGATCCTGCTGCTGCTGTGGGGCACGCTCGGCGCGTTGTGGCAGTTGCTGCGCTGGCCGTTCGGCGCGCTGACCCGCCGGCACCGGCGGGTCAGCCGGCAGCGCCTCGCCGACGGCCTGGTGGCCATGGCCGAAGGTCGCCATGTGGAGGCGGAGCGGGCGCTGCATCGTGCCGCCCGACTCGACGCACTGCGCGGTCCGGCACTGCTTGCCGCGGCGGAAGCAGCCTCGCGGCGTGGCGAAACGGCGCGTGCACTCGAGGCACTCGGCGAAGCGTCGCAGTCGGTGCCGCAGGCGGCGCGTGTGCTGCGTGCGGCGGTGCTCAGGCGCGACAGCAAGCCGGCCGAGGCGCTGGCCCTGCTCGCGCCCGAAGCGGACAGCGGTACCCTCACGCCCGGCGGCTGGCATGAGCTGGTGCTGGCGGCATGGATGACCGGTGACATCCGCCGTGCCCGCGAGGCGCTGGTGCCCTTGCACAAGAGCGGTGCCCTCGGCTCGCAGGACTATCAGGTGCTCGAGCAGCAGGTGCTGGTGGCGAGCCTGCAGGCCGCGCCGGACGCCGCTGCGCTGAACACGCTGTGGTCGCAGTGGCCGAAGACGCAGCGTCGCGCTGCCGCGGTGATCGACGCCTACGCCCGGCGCGCCGCTGCATTGGGGATGATCCTGCCGGCGATGGACGAGCTCGAATCCGCGCTGCGGCGCGAATGGTCGTCCCGCCTGGTGGAAACGTGGGGCGCGCTCGGTCACGAAGACCTGGACGCGCGGCTGCGTCGCGCCGAGGGCTGGCTGGATGCGCATCCCAATGACGCCGGCGTGCTGCTGGCACTGGGCCGGCTGTGCGTGAAGCTCAAGCTCTGGGGCAAGGCGCGCAAGTACCTGGAGCGCTCGATCGCGCTGGCTCCCAGCGCCGGCGCCTGGGAGGCGCTGGCGGACATGTGGACCGGGCAAGGCGATGCCGGCATGGCGCAGCGATGTTTCCGCAGCGCACTGGCGATGACCCGCGGCGAGGCAGCGCTGCACGTGCCCACCGCCTCGCTCGGCGCCATCGACACGCGTCCGATCGCCATCGAAGACCGCGACGAACACGGCGTGCCGCGCCTGCGCGAGTGACGCCCACACGGCGCTGACGAATAGCGTCCTGCGCGTGGCGTGTCCGGCCGGCTGTTGCCGCGGACGACGCCTGCATACGATCCGCACGTGGCTGGATCATCGTGCACCCCCACTCGCATCCCCCCTGGTCGTGTCTGCGAACGCAGGCACCCGGCGGGCTTGATGCGTGAAGCCGCCGCGGACGGCCGCCGCTCGTCCGTCAGAAGCGCCGCTTTCGCGGGAATGGCGTCGAGCCGAAGGGAGGCACGCGGTGCGATGGGGAACCAGCCGATCGACCGGCACCGCCGGTGAGCAAAGCCGACCCCGGCTGATTGGTCGCGCGGGTCTCCGGCTCTGCTACAGCGGCGTGAGGTTGGCGTAGGCCGCCACCAGCCACTTGCTGCCCGCATTCTCGAAGTTGACCTGCAGCCGCGCGTGGGCTCCGGCACCCTCCGCACTGAGCACCACGCCCTCGCCGAAGCTCGGGTGGCTGACCCGCTGGCCCAACGCTACCGGCGGCGCTTCTTCCAGCGAGGCGGCGCCGTAGCGGCTCGGCCCGCCATAGACGGGACGGCTTACCTGCACGCGCGGACGGATCTCGTCGAGCAGTTCCGGTGGAACCTCGCCGAGGAATCGCGAGGGCCGCGCCAGCATCTCGGTGCCGTGCATGCGGCGCGATTCGGCGTGGGTGACGAACAGCCGCTCGCGGGCGCGGGTGATGCCCACGTAGGCGAGCCGGCGCTCCTCCTCCAGTCGGCCTTCGTCGTCGACGGAGCGCTGACTGGGGAACAGGCCCTCTTCCATGCCGACCAGGAACACCACCGGAAACTCCAGCCCCTTGGCCGAGTGCAGCGTCATCAGCTGCACGCAGTCATCCCACGCCTCGCCCTGGCCTTCGCCTGCCTCCAGCGCTGCGTGCGAAAGGAACGCGGCCAGCTCGCCGAGGCCGGCGTCGATATCGTCGGGGGTGAGCTCGAAGCGGCTGGCGACGTTGACCAGCTCGTCCAGGTTCTCCACCCGCGACTCGGCGTTGCCGCGACTGTCCTTTTCGTAGAAGTCGCGCAGGCCGGTGTGGGTGATGGCGTGGTCGATCTGCTCGGCCAGGGTCAGGCCCTGGGGAACGTCTTGATCCGCGCGACCGTCCGCCGCGGAAGCGTCCGGGCGCGCGGCGGATTCGCCGGTGGGAGAGCGGGCTTCCGACTGGCCGTTCCCGGTGGCGAAATCGCGCGCCATCTGGTCGATCAACGCCAGGAACGCCTTCACTGCGTTTTTCGCCCGCCCGGCCAGCTCGCTGGCACCGGACAGCTCGTGCAGGGCGGCTTCCCACATCGAGGTGTTCTCCCCGCGCGCCCGCCGGCGCAGCACGTCCAGTGTGCGATCGCCGATGCCGCGCGGCGGCGTATTCACGGCGCGCTCGAACGCCGCGTCATCGTGGCGGTTGGCGGTGAGGCGAAGGTACGCCAGCGCGTCCTTGATCTCGGCGCGCTCGAAGAAGCGCAGGCCGCCATACACGCGGTAGGGCAGGTTGCGCTGGGTGAGTTGTTCCTCGAAATTGCGCGATTGCGCGTTGGAGCGGTACAGGATCGCGCAGTCCTTCGCGCTGCCGTGCTCGTGGATGTACTCGCGGATGCGCTCGATCACGAAGCGCGCCTCGTCCTGCTCGTTGTAGGCCGCGTACAGCGCGATCCGTTCGCCCTCGTCGCCCGCCGTCCACAGTTGCTTGCCGAGCCGCCCGCCGTTGCGCGCGATCAGGCTGTTGGCGGCCTTGAGGATGGTCGAGGTGGAGCGGTAGTTCTGCTCCAGCTTGATCGTGCGCGCGCCGGGGAAATCCTTCAGGAACTGCTGCACGTTCTCCACTTTCGCGCCGCGCCAGCCGTAGATCGCCTGGTCGTCGTCGCCGACCACGAACACCTGCCCCGTTGCGCCGGCGAGCACGCGGATCCACGCGTACTGCAGCGTATTGGTGTCCTGGAACTCGTCGACCAACAGGTAGCGCCAGCGGTGCTGGTAGTGCTCGAGCACGGCCGGGTTCTTCAGCCACAGCTCGTGCGCGCGCAGCAGCAGCTCGGCGAAGTCGACCAGCCCCGCGCGACGGCAGGCGTCCTCGTAGGCCTGGTAGATCTGCACGAAGGTACGGGTGACCGGGTGGTCGTGATGTTCGATGTTTTCCGGCCGCTTGCCTTCGTCCTTCCAGCTGTTGATCTGCCAGGCGGCCTGGCGCGGCGGGAACTTGGCGTCGTCCAGCCCCATCCCGGCCACCACCCGCTTGACCAGCCGCTGCTGGTCGTCCGAGTCGAGGATCTGGAAACCCTCCGGCAGGCCCGCCTCGGCCCAGTGCCGGCGCAGCAGCCGATGGGCAATGCCGTGAAAGGTGCCGACGGTGAGGCCCTGGGTGCTCTCGGGAATCAGCGCACCCAGGCGCGCGCGCATCTCGCCGGCGGCCTTGTTGGTGAAGGTAACGGCCAGGATCGCCCAGGGCGGCACCCGCTCCACCTGGGTCAGCCAGCCGATGCGGTGGGTCAACACGCGGGTCTTGCCGGAGCCGGCGCCGGCGAGCACGAGGTAGTGCCCCGGCGGCGCGCAGACGGCTTCGCGCTGCGCGTCGTTGAGCGAATCGATCAGGTAGGAGACATCCATCGCCGTGATTGTAGCGGCGCAGCGGCTCGACGCCCCGTCAGTGCGGCACAAATGCAGACGGCCGCCCGAAGGCGGCGGTCTGCACAAACGGTGCGCGTCTGGTTCAGCGCTTGCTGAGGAAGCCGCCGACGGCCAGTACGCCACCGATCACGATGCCGGCGATGCCCACCCATTGCGGGATCGACTTGCTGTGGGTCGCGGTGATCTGCGCCGGGCCGAGCTTGGCCACCGTATCGGTCTGCTTGTAGCTGCCGTTGCCGACGGTGATCCAGATGCCGGCGGCCAGCAGCACGACGCCAAGGACGATGAGACCTGCACGCATGGGAATTCCTCCTGTGATGTGCGCCGGAGCATGGAGAGCGTGGCGTGCACGCGAGGTCTACGTGGCCGCACAAAACGGTGCCCGGAATGCGGGCAAAAAAAGGCCCCGAAGGCTAGGGGGAACCTTCGGGGCCGGGGGTTGACCCGCGCTGCCCAGGGGAAGACCGGGCGGGTCAGGTACGGAGGCCCAGGGGAAGGCGCGTACCGTGCAGGTTCTCCCAGGGAGGTAGGGAACCTGCAGGATGCCGTTGCGTGCATCCGGGGATATAGAGCGCGCCGGCGGTCGAAAGTTGCCGTGGCTCCCGGAAAGATTTAGCGCCGATTCATCTGACGAAAATTCAACAATGGTTGCGCGCCTGAAGCCGGCTCAGTGCGCCTCGTCCCAGTTGGCACCCACGCCCACGTCCACCAGCAGGGGCACGTCCAGTGTCGCGGCACCGCACATGCGTTCGGTAATCGCGGCGCGCACCACTTCGACCGCATCGGCGCGCACTTCGAACACCAGTTCGTCGTGGACCTGCATCAGCATGCGGGCGTCGTCGCGCGGCTCCATCCAGGCCGCCACGGCGATCATCGCGCGCTTGATGATGTCCGCCGCGGTGCCCTGCATCGGCGCGTTCACCGCGGCGCGCTCGGCGCCTTGCCGCAGCCCCTGGTTGCGCGCGGTGAGGTTCTCCAGATACAGGCGCCGCCCGAACAGGGTCTGCACGTAACCGTCGCGGTGCGCCTGCGCGCGCGTCGCCTCCATGAAGGCGTAGACGCCGGGATAGCGGGCGAAATAGCGCGCCATGTAGTCGCTGGCCTCGCCGCGGTCGACGCCAAGCTGCTTGGCCAGGCCGAACGCACTCATGCCGTACATCAGGCCGAAGTTGATCGCCTTGGCCGCGCGGCGCTGGTTGGTGGTGACCTCGTCCGTGGCCACGCCGAAGACCTCGGCGGCGGTGGCGCGGTGCACGTCGCCGCCCTCGCGGAAGGCCTTGCGCAGGCCTTCGTCGCCGGACAGGTGCGCCATGATGCGCAGCTCGATCTGCGAGTAGTCCGCCGCCACCACGCGCCAGCCCTCCGGTGCAATGAACGCCTGGCGGATGCGCCGCCCTTCCTCGGTGCGCACCGGGATGTTCTGCAGGTTGGGATCGGAGGAGGAAATCCGGCCCGTCGCCACCGCACCCTGGTGGTAGCTGGTGTGCACGCGGCCGGTGCGCGGATTGACCATGCCGGACAGCTTGTCGGTGTAGGTGGAGCGCAGCTTGGCCAGGCCGCGGTAATCCAGGATCAGCCGCGGCAGCGGGTGCGCGTCGGCAATCGCCTCGAGCGCCTCCTCGTTGGTCGATGGCTGGCCCTTGGGAGTCTTCAGCCGGGCCGACAGGCCGAGCTCGTCGAACAGGATGGCCTGCAATTGCTTGGGCGAATCGAGATTGAACTCACGCCCGGCCTCGGCGTAGGCCTGCTGTTGCAGCTCGTGCATGCGCTTGCCCAACTGCTGGCTCTGCAGCCGCAGCACGTGGGCGTCGATCAGCACGCCGCGCCGTTCCATCGCGGCCAGCACCGGCACCAGCGGTATTTCGATCTCCTCGTAGACCTTGCGCAGGCTCGGCTCGGCCTCGAGCTTCGGCCACAGCGCCTGGTGCAGCCGCAGGGTGACGTCGGCGTCCTCGGCGGCGTAGTCACGCGCGGTTTCCAGATCCACCTCGGAGAAGCCGATCTGCCTGGCGCCCTTGCCGGCCACGTCGGCGTACTTGATGGTGGTGTAGCCCAGGTACTTGGCCGCGAGCGAGTCCATGTCGTGCCGGGTGGCGGTGGCGTTCCACACGTAGGACTCGAGCATCGAGTCGTGCCGGAGCCCCTGCACCGCGATGCCGTAGTGGCTCAGCACGTTGATGTCGTACTTGGCATGCTGGCCGAGCTTGGGGCGGGCGGGATCTTCCAGGATCGGCTTCAACGCGGCCAGCACCCCCTCGCGCGGCAGCTGGGCCGGCGCGCCAGGGTAGTCGTGCGCCATCGGGATGTAGCAGGCATGGCCGGTCTCCACCGCGAAGGAGGCACCCACGATCTCCGCCTGCATCGCGTCGAGGCTCGTGGTCTCGGTATCGAAAGCGATCAGTTCGGCGGCGCGGAGCTTGTCCAGCCACGCGTCGAGCTGTGCCTGGGTGGTGACCAGTTCGTAGCGGCCCGGCGCGGCGAGCGCGGGATCGAGCCCGGCCGGCGTGGCGGGTGCCGTGCCGGTCGAGGTCGAGGCGGCCGGCACCGGCGTTGCCGCATCCGCCCCACCGTCGAGCTCGCGCAGCGCCTGCTTGAATTCATAGCGCGCATACAGCTCGCGCAGCGTCGCCACGTCCGCCTCGCGCTGGGACAGGTCGGTGGGCCCCTGCTCCAGCACCACGTCAGTCTTGATGGTGACCAGTTCGCGCGACAGCGGCAGCTGCGGCAGCGCCGCGCGCAGGTTCTCGCCGATCTTGCCGCCAACCTTGTCGGCGTTGGCCATCACCTCGTCGAGCGAGCCGTACTCGGCCAGCCACTTGGCCGCAGTCTTGGGTCCGCACTTGGCCACGCCCGGCACGTTGTCGATGCTGTCGCCGGTCAGCGCGAGGAAGTCGACGATCCGCTCCGGCCGTACGCCGAACTTGGCCAGCACCGCGTCAGCATCGAGCACCGTGCTGGTCATCGTGTTGACCAGGGTGATGTGCGGGCTGACCAGCTGCGCCATGTCCTTGTCGCCGGTGGACACCTCCACCTCGATGCCGGCGGCCTCGGCCTGGCGCGCCAGCGTGCCGATCACGTCGTCCGCCTCCACCCCCGGCACGCGCAGGATCGGGAAGCCGAGCGCGGCCACGATCGCCAGCATCGGCTCCACCTGCGCGCGCAGGTCGTCCGGCATCGGCGCCCGGTTGGCCTTGTACTGGTCGTACATGTCGTCGCGAAAGGTCCTGCCGGGAGCGTCGCTGACGAAGGCGAGGTAGTCCGGTTTCGCCTTCAGCGTGGCGCGCAGCATGTTGACCACGCCGAACAGCGCGCCGGTCGGCTCGCCCTGCGCGTTGGTCAGCGGAGGCAGCGCGTGAAAGGCGCGGTAGAGGTAGGACGAACCGTCGATCAGGATGAGCTTGGCCATCCGCCTATTCTCGCACGGAGGCCTTGGCACGGCCGGTGCCGCCAGAGCGTCACCGGGCGCTGCACGGGCCGCTGCTATGCTGCCGATCCCACTCCCCGCGAAGGTGCTGTGCCATGAAACTCTTCCTGCCTGTGGCCATCGTCGCCGCGCTGCTGAGCGCCGGCCTGCACGCCCAGGACGCGCCGGCCAAACCGTCCCAGCCAGGGCTGCCGCCGCCGGCGCTGCATGATCCCGGCGTCCGGGGCGCACCCGCCACGGCCGCACCGCAGCGCGAGCCCAAGGCCGAGTCCACGCCCGCCGAGCTGACGCCCACGCGATTGCCGGGCAAGCCGATCCCGCTGCCGCGGCAGCCCGGCGACAACGCCCCGAGCGAGGCCATCCCGGATGTGCGCGTGCACCAGGAGGGCGACCAGACGGTGCAGGAGTATCGCCGCAGCGGTCGGCTCTACATGGTCGTGGTGACGCCGAAGAACGGCGTGCCGCAGACCTACATGGTCGACGCGCAGGGCACGCTGCGCAACGAGAATGGCCAGCCGCCGGTGCGGCCGGTGATGTACAAGATCATGGAGTGGGGCAAGAGCCCGCCACCGGCCGACGCCGATGGGTCAGGCGCCGCCGCCGACTCGCACTGAGCAACGCCCTTTCGCTCGCCCGGACGGCGCCACGATGAACCCGCGGGAGAGCTGGCTGCTGTTCGCGCTCGGCTCGGCGTTCTTTGCCGCGCTCACGGCGCTGTTCGGCAAGCTCGGCGTGGCCGGCATCAATTCCAACCTCGCCACGTTCATCCGCACGGTGGTGATCCTGGGTGTGACTGCGGCGCTGCTCAGCCTGCGCGGGGAGTGGGTGCGGCCCACTGGTCTGCCGTGGAGCAGCTGGGTGTTCCTGCTGCTGTCGGGCCTGGCGACCGGCGCCTCGTGGCTGTGCTACTACCGCGCGCTGCAGCTCGGGCCGGTCAGCAAGGTGGCGCCGATCGACAAGCTCAGCGTCGCGATGGTGATCGTGCTGGGGCTGGTGTTCCTAGGGGAGAAGCCCAGCGTGCCGATGCTGCTCGGTGGTGCCCTGATCGTCGCCGGCGCGTTGGTGATCGCGCTGTTCTAGCGGATCGTCCCAGCGCATGCAGGGCAGCGACCACGCCACGATCGCTGCAGAAACCGGCTCAGCCATCCAGCTCCGGATAGTGGCGAAAGATGCCCTTGGTGTTGAACGGCAGCCGCCGTGGCGAAGCGAGGTATCGCGCCACGTTGGCTCGCTGCTGTACCTGGTCGGCCAACGCGCGCAGGTGCCCCAGTCGCCGGGCCTGTTTCTTCATCGCGAGCGGGTAGGCGTATTCGAGCCCGCGCATCAACTGAAACAGCGACAGGTCCACGTACGAATGCTGGCCCAGCGCATGGCGCCCACCGGATGCGACCAGTGCGCGCTCGAAATGGCCGAGCCATTGCGGCAGGCGCTGGCGACGGAAGATGTCGGCCCGGCGTAATGCCTCCTTGCGCTGCTCCTCGTAGTACAGCGAGCCCGCGATCGGGTGGTGGCTGTCATGGATCTCGGCCACCGCATCGGCAACGGTCAGCTGCCACTGCAGCGCCTGCCGCCGGCGCGCCGGTGACTTCGGCACCAGCGCCAGCGGCGGGCCGAGGTAGTGCAGGATGTTCGCTACCTGCGCAATGACGGTCCGCCCGACCTTGAGGAACGGTGGCGCGAACGGCGGCGCTCCGGCGTGCTTGCCATCAAGGAAAGGCTGCAGCGCACGGTCGCCCTCCACGCGCGCGACATCGGTGTATTCGGCGCCGGCGTCCTCCAGTGCCAGCCGCACGAATTCGCCGCGGCCGGGAATGCCGGTCCAGTAATAGAGCTGGTAGCGCATGGCGTGCCTCCTGCGGGAGTGGCCGTGACGCTAGCGGTTGCCGGTTGAAGCGCGCGTGTTCCCGCCTGCCTCAGACGCGCGCCAGCACCGCGACATGCACGTCGCTGCGCCAAGCGAAGCCAAACTGTTCGTAGAGGCCGATGGCGCGCGTGTTGTCGCGCCACGCGTGCAGGAAGGCGGTATCGCCGCGTGCGGCGATCCGCGCAGCCACGTGCTGCGACAGCCGGCGCGCCAGCCCCCGTCCGCGGAAATCGGGATGGGTACAGACGCCGCTGAGCTCGGTCCAGCCGGGAAAGCGCATCCGCTCGCCGGCCATTGCAGCGAGGCGCCCGTCGATGCGGATACCCACGAAGCGGCCCATGCGGTGCGTGCGCGCGAGGAATGGCCCCGGCTGGGTGAGCGTGGCGAGCGCAACCATCTCCTGCGCGTCGTCGTCGTCCAGCGGCATGATGTCGCTCTCGCTCTCGCCGCCCGCGGCCACGGCTACCTCGGCCACCATCTGCACGCCCCCGGCCCGCTTCACGACCGCCAGCCCGGGCGGCACGGCGATGGCCGGCACCTGCAGTTGATAGACCTGCTCGCCGTCAGCGACCAGGGCCGCCAGCGCCGCCAGCGCCTCGTGGTCGTCGTCACGCGCGGAGGCGAACCGGTTCACGTCCGGCAGGTAGCGCCGCGCCCGCGTGTCGCCCAGCGACAGCGCTTCGTGCGCCGTGGACAGGCTGGACCAGACCGGGCGATCGAGCGGATGCACGCCGCTGGGGCGATCAGTGGCGGCGTGCCTAATTCACTTCCGTCACTAGTGACGGAAGTGGCGCATGCCGGTGAACACCATCGCCATGCCGTGCTCGTCGGCGGCGGCAATCACCTCGGCGTCGCGCATCGAGCCGCCCGGCTGGATCACTGCGCTGATGCCGGCGGCCGCGGCCGCGTCGATGCCGTCACGGAACGGGAAGAACGCGTCCGACGCCATCACCGAGCCGCGCACTTCCAGCTTCTCGTCGGCGGCCTTGATGCCGGCGATCCTGGCGCTGTACACGCGGCTCATCTGGCCGGCGCCGATGCCGATGGTCTGGCGGTTCTTCGCGTAGACGATGGCGTTGGACTTGACGAACTTGGCCACCTTCCAGGCGAAGATCAGGTCATCGATCTGCTGCGGCGTCGGCGCCACCTGGGTGACCACCTTGAGGTCCTCGGCCTTCACCATGCCGGTGTCGGCGGTCTGGATCAGAAGGCCCGAACCGACCCGCTTGACGTTGTTGCCCGGGTGCGCGGCGAGCAGGTCGGTGCCCGGCGGCACCGGGATTTCCAGCACGCGCACGTTACCCTTCTTGGCGAAGGCCTTGAGCGCGTCGTCGCTGTAGGACGGCGCCAGCACCACCTCGACGAACTGGCGCGCCACGATCGCCTGCGCGGTGGCGCCGTCGCACTCGCGGTTGAAGGCGATGATGCCGCCAAAGGCCGAGGTCGGGTCGGTCTGGTAGGCCAGGTCATACGCGGTGCCGACGCCCTCAAGGCTCACCGCCACGCCGCAGGGGTTGGCGTGCTTGACGATCACGCAGGCGGGCTTGACGAAGCTGCGCACGCATTCCCAAGCGGCGTCGGCGTCGGCGATGTTGTTGAACGACAGTTCCTTGCCCTGCAGCTGCTTGAACGTGGCCAGCGTGCCGGCGTGCGGGTACAGGTCGCGGTAGAACGCGGCGCTCTGGTGCGGGTTCTCGCCGTAGCGCAGGTCCATCACCTTGACGAAGCGGCCGTTGCTCTGCGCGGGGAACACCTCGTGGCCGGCGATCGCCTCGTGCGCATCATCGAGCTTGAGGCCCGAGAGGTAGTCGCTGATCGCGCCGTCGTAGTTGGCCACGTTGTTGAACGCGGCGACGGAGAGCTTGAAGCGGGTGGCACGGGTGAGGCCGCCGTGCTGTTCGATCTCGGCGATAGCCTCGTCGTACTGCGCGGGGTCGGTGAGCACGCCGACGTCGTTCCAGTTCTTCGCTGCCGAACGCAGCATCGCCGGGCCGCCGATGTCGATGTTCTCGATCGCGTCTTCCAGCGTGCAGCCGGGCTTTGCCACGGTGGCCTCGAACGGATACAGGTTCAGCACCAGCAGGTCGATCGGCGCGATGCCGAGCTCGGCCATCACCGCATCGTCGGTGCCGCGACGGCCGAGCAGGGCGCCGTGCACCTTCGGGTGCAGCGTCTTGACGCGCCCGTCCATGATCTCGGGGAAGCCGGTGAGCTCGCTGACGTCGGTTACCGCGACGCCGGCCTCGCGCAGTGCCCGGGCGGTGCCGCCGGTGGAAAGCAGCTGCACGCCGGCCGCCGCGAGGCGCTTGCCCAGGTCGAGCAGGCCGTTCTTGTCGGAGACGCTGAGCAGGGCGCGGCGAACGGGCGTGACGGCGGGGGCGGGCATGGCGGCTTCCGGGCGTTGGAAACCGGCGATTATAGCCGAGAAGCGGCGGCCGACGGGCTCCGGCCGGTCGTGGCGAACCGGCCGTCTGGACGTCCAAATGAAAAAGGGCCCTCGCGGGCCCCGGCGTCACGGCAGCTGGCGATGGCCGGCGGTCAGAGCAGGCCGTGCTGCGACAGCTTCTTGCGCAGCGTGGCGCGGTTGATGCCCAGCGCGGTGGCCGCGCGGCTCTGGTTGCCCTCGTGGAACGCCATCACCTCGCGCAGCAGCGGGCCTTCGACCTCGCGGATGACCAGCGCGTGCAGACCCTCGGTGCACGCGGTGTCGCCGATGTCAGCCAGATAGCGGCGCACGGTGCGGCTGACGCACTCGCTCAGCGCGCTCTGCGACGAAGTCTCCCTGCTGGCCTCGTACACAGGCAGTCTGACGGCGTTCACTGACATATCCCTCACGTCCTGAGGCGGCGACTGCTTCGGTCGTCGCGCTGGTTATGGCTATTGCCGCTTCGGCGGCGAGCATCGCCGACCGGGCGGTCGGATGCGCGAAGGGGCTGAGTGTACCCGCGCCGACGCACAAAATTAAGTGCGCGACCGGCTTGACTATTCGAAGCCGAACTCGAACGCGACCGCTTTGTTGCCCGGATCTTCGACCTCCAGCACCAGCGCCGTGGTCGCGCCCGGTGCCATCCCTGCGCGCAGGCTTTCGTTGTCGTCCAGGTACTCCGACGGGCGCAGGCGGCGCATCGCCACGCGCCGGCCCTGGGCGTCGGCCAGCACCAGGCTGACCACGGGGTAGGGCTGCGTGAACGGCGCCTCGTTGCGCACGGTGGCGCTGATCATCAGCGCGCCCGGAACGCTCGGGTGCGCTTCGACATCGCGCGCGATCAGCCGCAGCTGATCGACGCGGGAGACCAGCGGCAGCCGGCAACCGAGCGCGCTGCATGCCTGGCGCAGCCAAGGGCCGGTATCGGGGTCGGCCAGCAGCACGTTGCGTTGCGCCCAGGCCAGCTGCGCTCCGAGTGTGGCGGCAAGCGCCAGGCACACCAGCACCCACGGCCAGCGCCGCTCGCCGGTGTCGCGACGAGAGCCGCGCTCGCCCGAGCGCGCGGCGCGGCCGCCACGGGCAAAGCGCGGGGTGAATACGAGATTGCCGAAATCATCGCCCGACGGGGTGGCCGGTGCATCGACGCCGACCACGGCTGCCGGCTCCGGTCGCGGCCGGTACACGGCCAGCTCCAGCCGCGGCGGCGAACCAGCCGCGACCGGCGGCGCGAGGCGGGTGAACGGTTCGGGTGGCAGTTGCGCCACCAGGCAGGCGAGCGCGTCGAACACCTGGTCGCAGTGGCCGCATTGCACGTGACCGCCCGCCGGCGCCAGGGCATCGGCGTCGAGCGAAAACACGGTGAGGCACTCGGGACACTGGGTGTACATGCGAAAAGCGGTCGCGCATTGGCTGGATGCGGGTAAGCCTAGTGTGGCGTCCTGCGCTTGGCGACCTCTGCGTCGGCGGGGCGGTTGCCGTTCGTGCGCATGCCATCGCCCGCCGGCGTCAGCGGCGAAGCCCGCTGATGCGGATCCAGCCGTCGCGGGCGTCCACGCGCAGCTGCTCGAACCACTCCCCGTAGCGGGCCAGCAGCTCGTCCTGCTGGCCGTCCAGAATCCCGGAGATCGCGAACGGTGCGCCCGGCCGCGCCGCCGCGGCGAAGGTGGGCGCCAGCTCGCCGAGCGGGCCGGCCAGTATGTTGGCCACGAACACGTCCGCGGGCGCGCTGTCGAAATCCTGTGGCAGCGACACCGTCAACCGTTCGGCCACGTCATTGCGCTGCGCATTGTCGATCGAGGCGGTCAGCGCCTGCGGGTCGTTGTCCACACCCACCGCGTGGGCGGCGCCCAGCTTGAGCGCGGCGATGGCGAGGATGCCCGAGCCGCAGCCGAAGTCGGTTACGGCGCGACCGGCCAGCTCCAGACCGTCCAGCCACTCCAGGCACAGGGCGGTGGTGGGATGGGTGCCGCTGCCGAAGGCCAGCCCCGGGTCCAGCCGCACGACCACGAGCTCTTCGTCGGCCGGCGGCTCGATATTCCACGGGTAGATCCACAAGCGGCGCCCGAACGGCATCGGGTGGAACTGGTCCATCCATGCCCGCTCCCAGTCCTGGTCGGCGACCTCGGCAAAGCTGAGCTGGTCCGGCTCCAGCCATGGCAGAAACTCGCCAAGCGCCTCGCTCAGTCCACGACGGTCCGCGCCGGCGTCGAACAGCGCATTGAGGGTGATCGTGGACCACAGCGGCAGCTCACCCACCCCCGGCTCGAAGATGGCCTGCTCGTCCGGCGTTTCCGCGTCGGCGTCGCGCAGCGTGATCGAGAGTGCGCCCAGTTCCTCCAGCGCATCTTCCACGCTGGGTTGCTGCTCGAGGCGCACGACGAGGGAGAGTTCGAGGAAGGGCATGCGGCGGATCCAGCCTGCGGAAGCGGGGAAGCAATGGAGACGATGGGCGGGACAAACGCGAGGCGGGCGCCATGGCGCCCGCCCCGGATGTTCCAGTCGAACGGTGGCGCCGCTCAGTGGTCCGAGGCGGGCGGATGGCCCTTCTGCTCGGCCATGCGCTTTTCCAGGTAGTGGATGTTCTGGCCACCCTGCTGGAAACCGACGTCGGCCATGATCCGCTGCTGCAGCGGGATGTTGCACTTGACCCCTTCGATCACCGTCTCGGCCAGCGCCAGGCGCATGCGCGCGATGGCGGTGGCGCGGTCGCGGCCGTGCACGATCAGCTTGCCGATCATCGAGTCGTAGTTCGGCGGGATGCGGTAGCCGTCGTACAGGTGGGTGTCCACGCGTACGCCCGGGCCACCCGGCGCCTCGAAACGCTTCACGGTGCCGGGGCTGGGCATGAAGCTGTCCGGGTCCTCGGCGTTGATGCGGCACTCGATCGCGTGGCCGGTGATCTTGATGTCTTCCTGGCGGATCGACAGCTTCTCGCCGCCGGCGATCAGCAGCTGCTCGCGGACCAGGTCGACGCCGGTGATCAGCTCGGTCACCGGATGCTCCACCTGGATGCGGGTGTTCATCTCGATGAAGTAGAAGCGCCCGTTCTCGAACAGGAACTCGAAGGTGCCGGCGCCGCGGTAGCCGATGCGGATGCAGGCATCCACGCAGACCTTGCCGATCTCGGCGCGTAGCTCGGGCGTGATGCCCGGCGCCGGTGCTTCTTCCACCACCTTCTGGTGGCGGCGCTGCATCGAGCAGTCGCGCTCGCCCAGGTGAATGGCGTTTCCCTGGCCATCGGCCAGCACCTGGATCTCCACGTGGCGCGGGTTCTCCAGGAATTTCTCCATGTACACCATGTCGTTGCCGAAGGCAGCTTTGGCCTCCTGCTTGGTCATGGTGATGGCATTGGCCAGGTGCGCCTCGGTGCGCACCACGCGCATGCCGCGCCCGCCGCCGCCGCCGGCCGCCTTGATGATCACCGGATAGCCGATCTCGCGGGCGATGCGGATGTTCTCGTCGTTGTCTTCGCCCAGAGGGCCGCCGGAGCCGGGCACGCACGGCACGCCGGCGGCCTTCATCGCCTTGATCGCCTCGACCTTGTCGCCCATCAGGCGGATCACGTCGGCGGTGGGGCCGATGAAGATGAAGCCGGACTGCTCCACCTGTTCGGCGAAGTCGGCTCGCTCGGAAAGGAACCCGTAGCCCGGATGGATCGCCTGGGCGTCGGTGATCTCGGCCGCGGCGATGATGCGCGGGATGTTGAGGTAGCTGTCGGTGGACGGGCCGGGGCCGATGCACACCGACTCGTCGGCCAGGCCGACGTGCTTGAGGTTGCGGTCCACGGTGGAGTGCACCGCCACGGTCTTGATGCCCAGACTGTGGCAGGCGCGCAGCACGCGCAGGGCGATTTCGCCGCGGTTGGCGATGACGACTTTCTCTAGCATGGGCACGTCGCTCAGCCGATCACGAACATGGGCTCGTCGAACTCGACCGGCTGGCCGTTCTCGACCAGGATGGCCTTGACCGTACCGGCCACGTCGGCCTCGATCTGGTTGAACATCTTCATCGCCTCGATGATGCCCAGCGTCTCGCCGGCCTTGACCTGCTGGCCGACCTTGACGAACGCCGCCGCGCCCGGGGTGGACGAGGCGTAGAACGTGCCCACCATCGGCGCCTTCACTACGTGGCCTTCCGGCAGCGCGTCGGCGGCCGGAGCCTCGGCGGGGGCAGCTGCCACAGGCGCGGCGGCCACCGCGACAGGCGCCGCCACCGGAGCCGGCGGCGCGACCGCCACGCTGCCCTTGGGCACGCGCGAGAGGCGTACGACTTCCTCGCCTTCCTTGATCTCCAGTTCGGCCAGGTTGGACTCCTCGAGCAGGTCGATGAGTTTCTTGATCTTGCGCAGGTCCATGGGACAAACCTTCTTGAAAGACTGCCGCTGCGAGCGGCGGGAAAGAATCGCCAACGGGGGCCTCGCGGCCGTCCGCATGCGGAAAAGGTCAGACTTCGGGTCGGGCCAGCTGCCGTACCGCGGCGTCCAGCGCCAGTCGGTAGCTGTCGCTGCCGAAACCGCAGATCACGCCCATGGCGATGTCGGCCAGGTAGGAGTGCCGGCGGAACGGCTCGCGCGCGTGCACGTTGGACAGGTGCACCTCGATGAACGGGATTGCCACCGCGGCGAGGGCGTCGCGCAGGGCGATGCTGGTGTGGGTGAAGGCGCCGGGGTTGAACAGGATCAGCGCGGTCTGGTCGTCGCGCGCCTGATGGATGCGCCCGATCAGTTCGTGCTCGGCATTGGACTGGTACCAGCTCAGTTCGTGCCCGGCCGACTGGGCCTGCTCGGCCAGGCCGCTGTTGATGTCCGCCAGCGTCTCGCGCCCGTAGATCTCCGGCTCGCGCACGCCCAGCAGATTGAGGTTGGGGCCATGCAGGGCCAGGATCTTTGCCATGCGGATGCCTATGCGGAGGCCGGACGGATCCGGAAGCGGTGCAGTGTGCGCGGGCAGGCGCGCCTTGTCCAGTTCGGCGTAGATCGGCGATGTTTGGCGGAGAAGTGCGCGTTAAACCGTGCGCGGACGTATGTAGCTGGCCGGGCGACTCAACCCGGGCCCGCCGGGTCCAGCCAGCGCTTGAGGGTATCGGCGTCGAGCGGGCCGCGCCGGCTCGCCAGCACGCGGCCCTGACGGTCCAATAGCACGCTGTAGGGCAGTACCTCGCTGGTGTTGCCCAGGCGCAGCGAGGTGCTGGGCGGCGCGAGGCTGCCCAGCCAGACCGGATAGGCGACCGGGTGCGCGCGCAGGAATGTCCGTACCCGGCCCGGTTCGTCCATGGCGATGCCCAGCACGATCGCCTGCGGATGTTCGGTGGCGGCGCGATCCAGTGCGGGCATCTCGTCCAGGCAGGGGCCACACCAGCTGGCCCAGAAGTTCACCAGCACGCGATGGCCGCGGTAGTCGGACAACCGGTGCATGCCGCCGACGGTATCGCTGAGGATGACGTCGGGGGCCGGCGCGCCGATCGCGATCGCCGGCACCCCGTCGGGCGCGTGCGCCAGCCGGCTGCGGTGCTGCAGCCAGCCACCGAGCGCAGCGGCCAGCACGGCCAGCGCCAGGATCGCCCAGGTCGATCGGCCGAACATCAGCGGCTGGCGTCCAGCAGGGCGCGTTCGACGAGGCCGCGGGTCAGCACCGTGGGCAACTGACGCCCCTCGCCACCGCCCTTGGGAAAGACGACATACAGCGGCACGCCGGGGGAGTGGTACTGCTGCAGGAACGCGGCGATGGTCGGGTTCACGTCGGTCCAGTCGCCCTTCATGTAGACCGCCCCGGTCTTCGCCAGCAGTGCCCGGAAGGCCTCGGTGTCGAGTACGGCGTGCTCGTTGGCCTTGCAGGTGACGCACCAGTCGGCGGTCATGTCCACGAACACCGGCGTACCGGCCTGGCGCAGCTCGGCCAGCCGCGCCGGCGTGTAGGCCACCACGCCCGGCGTCGCGGCCGCCGCGGCGGTCGGTCGCTGCACCTTGCCGAGATAGAACAGCGGCACCGCGGTCAGCACCAGCAGCACCAGCACCAGCAGTTTGCTGGCCAGCCCGCGGTGGCGACTGCGCTCGAACCACCACAGCGTCATCGCCAGCAGCACCATCGCCACCAGCAGCAGCCCGATCGCGTCGGCCCCGCGCTGCTGCGCCAGTACCCAGGCCAGCCAAACGGCGGTGAGATACATCGGGAACGCCAGCACCTGCTTGAGCGTTTCCATCCATGCCCCGGGGCGCGGCAGCCGCCGTGCCAGCGACGGCACGAAGCCGACCAGCAGGAACGGCAGCGAGAGACCCAGCCCAAGCATCAGGAACACCGCCAGCGCATAGGCCACGGGCGCCGCGAAGGCATACGCCAGGGCGCTGCCCATGAACGGCGCCGTGCAGGGACTTGCCACCACCACGGCCAGCACGCCGGTGAAGAAATCGCCGGCCGGGCCGGAGCGGTTGGCCAGCGCCGCGCCGGTGTTGCCGAGCGAGGCGCCGAACTGCACCACGCCGGACATCGACAGGCCGACCGCGAACATGATGCAGGCCAGCGCCGCCACCACCAGCGGTTGCTGCAGCTGTGCCCCCCAGCCCAGCGCGTGGCCGGCCGAACGCAGCGCCACGATCGCCACCCCGATGATCGCAAAGCTCGCGAGCACGCCGGCGGTGTACATCAGCGCATGGCTGCGCGCGCGGGCGGGGCTCTCGCCGCTCTCCAGCACGCTGACCGCCTTGATCGACAGCACCGGCAGCACGCAGGGCATCAGGTTCAGCACGAGACCGCCACCCAAGGCCAGCAGCAATGCCCACCACAGGCTCATCGCCGGCTCTGGGGCGGGGTCCTTCGCGGCGGGCGGCGTCGCCGCGTCCTTGCCACTACCGCCGGCGGCAACCTCGCTGCCCATGGTCACCGTGACGGAACGGCTCATCACCGGATAGCAGATGCCACCTTGCTGGCAGCCCTGGAAGCTGGCCTGCAGCGTCAGCTGCCGACGGCTGCCGAGATCGCCGTTGACGCCGACCGGCACTTCCACCTGATCGAAGTACACGGTGACGTCGCCATAGTGTTCGTCGTGATGGGCGGTGCCCGGCGGCCACGCCGGCGTCAGCTGGAGGGCCGGCGCATCGACCACCTTCAGCGTGGTCTGGTCGCGATACAGGTAATAACCCTTGGGCATGCTCCAGCGCAGCAGCAGCCGGTCGCGGGCGGTGGCGAGCGCCTCGAAGCGGAATGCCTGCTCCGCCGGCAGCGCATCGCCCGCCGCGCCAGCGCCGCGGTTTCCGCCGAGCGCCTGCAAGGTGGCGCCGAAGCCGGCGTCTGCAGCTGCCGCGGGGGCCGCGGCTGCGCCGGCCGGCAGCGCAAGGTCGAGCTTCTCGGTGTGCGGCGGATAGCAGATCTTCGGATCCACCTCATGGCAGCCCTGGTATTGCACGGCCAGGGTCAGCCGGGTGGTGCCCGCGACTGCCGTGTAGGGAATGCGGGCATCTACCGTGTGGTGGTAGGTCTCGACGTCGCCCAGGTACTCGTCGTGGTGTTTCTCGCCGTCGGGCAGTTGGGCTTCACCGAGACTGATTCCCTCGCCGCCGGTGAACTTCATCCTTCCGCGGTACAGGTAGTAGTCCGGCGCGATCGTCCAGTGCAGCTTGAGCACCCCCGGTTCGGCCGGGTCGGCGGACAGCTTGTAGGCTTCGGTAACCGGCAGCAGGTCCTGGGTGGACTGCGCCAGCACGGGCGCACCGATCAGCAGCGCGGCCAGGGCCAGCAGCAGTCGGGCGGCATGGCGCCCGGCAGACATCGATCGCATCACGACTCCAGCATGGTCGCCCGGGGGATGGGCAGAGGGGCGGGCAGATCGGCATTATGGCGCACCGTGCCCCGCCGCCGGTCTGCCGCAGCCGCGACCTGACGGCGCACCCGGCGCCACCGCTCCGGTGCCCATGCGGACCTCAATGCCGGCCCGGCTCTTGATAAGCGCACGTGCTAGCCCAACTTGCGTGGGAGCCCAACGAACCTCTTGCACGGGCAACGTGCGGCGCTAGAATTGGCACTCATCTGCACCGAGTGCTAACAAGGCGCCGGTTCGGGTCCCGTTTTTCGTCAACCATCCTTTTGAGCTGGAGCCACCCATGAGCAAACTTCGTCCGCTGCACGACCGCGTCATCGTCAAGCGCCTGGAAGAGGAGCGCGTCTCCGCCGGCGGTATCGTCATCCCTGACAGCGCCACCGAAAAGCCGACCCGCGGCAAGGTCGTCGCCGCCGGCACCGGCCTGATCATGACCGACGGCAAGGTCCGTCCGATGTCGCTGAAGGAAGGCGACGTGGTGCTGTTCGGCAAGTACGCCGGCCAGGAAATCAAGATCGACGGCGAAGAGCTGGTCTTCCTGAAGGAAGACGACATCGTGGCCGTGATCGAGGGTTGATCGGCTGGGGCTCCTGGCTGACCGGCTGAGCGCGGATCAAAAGCGCGCACGCCAGTCGCCGGTGGCTTCCTCTGGCAGCACCTCGCAAGAAAGTCCCATTCCTATTCAAATTTTTGAGGCAAAAATTTTATGGCAGCTAAAGAAGTCCGCTTCGGCGAAGACGCCCGCTCGCGCATCCTCAAGGGCGTGAACACCCTGGCCAATGCGGTCAAGGTCACCCTCGGTCCCAAGGGCCGCAACGTCGTGCTCGAGAAGAGCTTCGGCGCCCCCACGATCACCAAGGACGGTGTTTCCGTCGCCAAGGAGATCGAGCTGGCCGACAAGTACGAGAACATCGGCGCGCAGATCGTCAAGGAAGCCGCTTCCAAGACCTCCGACGTGGCCGGTGACGGCACCACCACCGCCACCGTGCTGGCGCAGGCGTTCATCCAGGAAGGCCTCAAGGCTGTGGCCGCCGGGATCAACCCGATGGACCTCAAGCGCGGCATCGACAAGGCGGTGATCGCCGCCGTCGGCGAGCTGAAGAAGCTGTCCAAGCCCACCGCTGACGACAAGGCGATCGCCCAGGTCGGCACCATCTCGGCCAACTCCGATTCCAACATCGGCGACATCATTGCCACCGCGATGAAGAAGGTCGGCAAGGAAGGCGTGATCACGGTCGAGGAAGGCTCGGGCCTGGAGAACGAGCTGGACGTGGTCGAGGGCATGCAGTTCGACCGCGGCTACCTGTCGCCGTACTTCATCAACAACCAGCAGAGCCAGCAGGTGGAGATGGACGACCCGTACATCCTGATCCACGACAAGAAGGTCTCAAACGTGCGCGAGCTGCTGCCCGTGCTCGAGGCCGTCGCCAAGGCCGGCAAGCCGCTGGTGATCGTGGCCGAGGAAGTGGAAGGCGAGGCGCTGGCCACGCTGGTGGTCAACACCATCCGCGGCATCGTCAAGGTTGCCGCCGTGAAGGCGCCGGGCTTCGGTGACCGTCGCAAGGCGATCCTGGAAGACATCGCGATCCTCACCAACGGCCAGGTCATTTCCGAGGAAGTGGGCCTGTCGCTGGAGAAGGCCACGATCAACGACCTGGGCCGCGCCAAGCGCGTGGTGATCACCAAGGAAAACACCACCATCATCGATGGTGCCGGCGAAGCCGAGCGCATCCAGTCGCGCATCGGCCAGATCAAGGCGCAGATCGAGGAGACCTCCTCGGACTACGACCGCGAGAAGCTGCAGGAGCGCGTGGCCAAGCTGGCCGGCGGCGTGGCCGTCATCAAGGTCGGTGCCGCCACCGAAGTCGAGATGAAGGAAAAGAAGGCCCGCGTCGAAGACGCCCTGCACGCCACCCGTGCAGCCGTCGAAGAGGGCGTGGTCCCGGGCGGCGGCGTGGCGCTGCTGCGCGCGCTGAAGGCGGTTGAGGGCCTGAAGGGCGATAACCACGAGCAGGACCTGGGCATCGCGATCACCCGTCGCGCGCTCGAGGCGCCGATGCGTGCGATCGTCTCCAACGCCGGCGAAGAGCCGTCGGTGGTGCTGAACAAGGTCAAGGAAGGCACCGGCAACTTCGGCTACAACGCGGCCACCGGCGAGTACGGTGACATGGTCGAGATGGGCATCCTGGATCCGACCAAGGTGACCCGCTCGGCGCTGCAGCACGCCGCTTCCGTGGCCGGCCTGGCGATCACCACCGAGGCGATGGTGGTGGAAGTGCCGAAGAAGGATGACGGCGCCGGCGCCGCCGGTGGCATGGGCGGTGGCATGGGCGGCATGGGCGGCATGGACTTCTAAGTCCGTCCCATGCGCAGAAAAAACCCCGCTCCGGCGGGGTTTTTTTTTGGGGCTTCGTCCGGTCGTCATCGAGCGCGACCGTGGAGCGTCCATGCCGATCAACTGGTTTTCCTGAGCCGGGAGCCGGCCTGATCAACGGGCGGCGGGGCATCTGGTGGTGCACCGCGGAGGCGGCGGATGCGCAGCGCGACCGCAGCTGCCGCTCCGGTTGCTCGCTTCCCTAGTCCGGTGCCCGCCGGCGGCGGGCGAGCGCGACACTCGCATCACGTGTCACGCGAACCCGCTACTACTGCACCCCATGTGCCGGGACGGCCGGTGCGGTGTGTTCGGCATAGCGGGTGTCGCCTCCGGCGGGCGAGGGCTCCACCGCCGGCAGCAGCGGGCCGAGCTTGCCGTCGAGTTGCAGCATCGACACGCTGGCCATGTCCTGGTCAGCGCGTTTGCGGGCGGGATCTTCCGGCACCTGCGGCGCACCCGGCGCGCGGGTCAGGTCGGCCAGCTGCGGCACCATCAGCTGGGTCAGGGCGAAATAGGCGTCGTCGTGGATCCCGGCGGTGTCCAGCAGCTTGCCCGGCAGCATCCAGGCGGCGAGATTCTCATGCACCGGTTGCCCGGCATCGCGTGTGTCCACCAGCAGCCAGGTGCCGGGCTCGCCGAGCATGTCACCGCCGTCCACGAAGCCGGCAGTCTGGAACGTGTTGGTCAGCGCCGGCAGATGGTCGCCGTAGAACAGCAGCAGGGTCGGCCGGTCACGCTTGGCCAGCTGCTCGGCGAGTCGCCCCAGCTCCTGATCGGCGTGGTGGATGTGATAGAGGTAATTCTGCAGCTCCAGCTTGTCCTCGCCGGTGACCCCCGGCGGCACTGGCATCGCGTCGCGGGCCTCGCGATCGGCCGGAATGGTGTCGTACGGGCCGTGCGCCTCGATGCTGATGGCGAACAGGAACTGCGGCGCACCGGTGCCGCGCAGCTGCGCCAGGATTTCATCGGTCATGGCGCGGTCGGCCATGTACTTGCCGTCGGCCGGCGCGTCGGGCGGGAACGCGGACTGCGACACGAAGCGATCGAAGCCGATCGCCTTGAACGCGCTGGTGCGATTCCAGAACGACGGGTCGTTGCCGTGGATCGCCACCGTCTCGTAGCCATGCTCGTTCAACGTGCGCACGAGGCCCGGCACCACCCGCGCGTTGAGCTGCAGGTAGGGAAACTGCAGCTGCTGGAAATAGCGCAGTGACAGCCCCGTCAGCACCTCGAACTCGGTGCGGATGGTGCCGCCGCCGAAGGTCGGCACATACAGCGCGCCGCTGGTCCCGTGCCGTGCGAGGCGATCCAGGTTTGGCGTGAGGTGGGTGTCCTCGAGGCCCTTGAGGATGCGAGGGTCGAAAAACGACTCGCTCTGCACCACCACGATGTCCGGCAGCGCGGACGTGTCGCCCCCGGCCGCGGCCAGTCGGCCCCGCAGCGCGTCGCGGGTGCGCGCGAGAAGTTCGCGCGCTGCCACCGGATCGGCCTTCTGTGCCCCGTGCCCGTATTGCAGGTGATAGATCATCAGCGAGCTGATCAGACCCGAATGGGTCGCGGTGGAGGTGGCCGACCACGGCTCCAGCCAGAGCCGCTGCCCGTTGTAGAGCTTGCCCCACGGTGGCGTGCCGGCCAGCAGGGTCGCCAGCAGCACCAGCGACACGGCACCGCCTGCCAGGCGCGACGCCCGTGGGCGCGCAGCCAGCACCGGCGGTTCGACGCGCCACAGTGCCACCACCACAGCCACCATCGCGATGATCGCCAGGTACGGCCAGGGGCTGTGTGGCAGGTAGGCACCGAGCAGGTGCGCGCCACCCTTGTTCAACTGACCGACCATGCGGAAGTCGGCCGGGATCAGCGGCGTGCCGAGGTTGGCCACCTTCAGCACGTTCACCGCGAACACCAGCGCCTCGGCCAGCAGCGCCAGCGCGAACGAGAGCACCGCGCGTCGCGTGAGCGCCAGCAGCACACCCGCCAGCAGCAGGCCGGGCAGGGCGTTGGCGATCACGTAGCGCGGCTGGTCCAGCATGCGGTGCGGCTGCACGCCCACGCCGCCGTCGATCCAGCCGGTGACCAGTGCAAACGCCAGCGCCATCAGCACCAGCGCACAGGCGCGCTGCCAGAACGGTCGGCGGGTCAACAAGGTGGCGCGCGGGTGGGACATGGGCGTCCTGCAGCTGTCACGGATCAGACGCGCGAATGTAATCCTGCGCAGATGAACCATTCATGGTGGCAATCCGCGTCGCTCCTGTCACCCCTGTCGCGCGTTCTGCTGCCGCGGCGCTGCGGCACAATGCCGGCATGACCAAGCCCGAATCCGCCGAACTGCGCGCACTGATCGACGACCGCTATGCCGAGCTGACCGCCGCATGCCGCAGCGCCGGAGTGGCGGTGCAGGACGACGCGGGCGTGGCCGAGCGTATCCGCCGGACCTTGCTGGCCAGCGATTTCGCCTTCGAGGTGTGGCGCAGCCAGCCCCAGTTGCTGTCGCCGGCGGGACTGGAGCGCCTGCGCTCGTCGGCAGACGCCGGCTCGCGCGGCGATGCGCTGACATTGGCCGCGGAAGAGCCCGACGCACTCGCCACGCTGCGCCGGTTTCGCCGCGCCGAGTCGCTGCGGCTGGTGTTCCGCGACGTCAACGACCTGGACGACCTGCCGACCACGTTGTCCGACACCAGCGTGCTGTACGAGGTGTTGCTGGAGCTGGCGCTGCGCTGGTCCGAGCAGCAGTTGTCGGCCCGCTACGGCCAGCCGCGCGGCGCCGACGGCAGCGCGCAGCGGATGGTGGTGGTCGGTTTCGGCAAGCTGGGCGGCAGCGAGCTGAACTTCTCCTCGGACATCGACCTGGTGCTGGCGTATCCGCAGTCCGGCCACAGCGACGGCGCACGCAGCCTGGACAACAGCGAGTACTTCATCCGGTTGGTGCGCCAGCTGGTGCGCCTGCTCAACGAGCCGACCGTGGACGGCATCTGCGCCCGGGTCGACCTGCGCCTGCGACCGTTCGGCAGCGCCGGACGGCTGGCGCTGCCGTTCGCCGCGATGGAGCAGTACTACCAGAGCGAGGGTCGCGACTGGGAGCGCTACGCGTGGATCAAGGCGCGTCCGGTCGCCGGCGATCGCGGCGCCGGCAAGCAGCTGCAGGAGCTGCTGCGGCCGTTCGTCTACCGCAAGTACCTCGACTACACGGCCTTTGCCGGCCTGCGCGAGATGAAGGCGCTGATCGACGCGGAGGTGGCGCGCAAGGACCTGGCCAACAATCTCAAACTGGGGCCAGGCGGCATCCGCGAGATCGAGTTCATCGTGCAGCTCACCCAGCTGATTCGCGGCGGCCGTGAACCGAGCCTGCGCGTGCGTGGCCTGCTGCCGGCGCTGACCGCTTGCGAGGCGCGCGGCCACATCCCCGCCCAGCGTGCGCGGGCGTTGCGCCAGGCGTATGTCTGCCTGCGGCGGGTCGAGAACCGGGTGCAGATGCTGCGTGATGCGCAGACTCACGACATTCCGCCGGACGAGCTCAGCCGCGAGCGTATTGCGCGCGGCCTCGGCCATGCCGACTGGTCCGCGCTGGAAGCGGACCTGGCGCGGCACCGCGCGATCGTCAGCGAAGAGTTCGCCGCGGTGCTGATGCCGCAGGGCGGCCGGGCCGCCAGCGTGCCGGTGGCAGACAGCCTGCTGTGGCAGGCCGCGTGCAACGACGCATTGGGCGCCAGCGAGATGGAGGCGTCCGGTTTCGTGCCCGGCGCGGCCGCCGCCGAGGCGCTGCTGAAACTGCCGCAGGCGTCGAGCGTGCGTGCGATGTCGCCGGCTTCGCGCGAGCGGCTGGACCGGGTGATGCCGCAACTGCTGATCGCTGCGCGGCAGACGGCGGCGCCGGTGCCGTGCCTGCTGCGCTTGTGCCAGCTGGTACAGACGGTGGCGCGACGGTCTTCGTACCTGGCGCTGCTGGAGGAACAGCCCGCCGCGCGACGCCGCCTGGCGCGGCTGTTTGCCGATCGCGCGTTTCTCGCCGAGCGCGTCATCGCTCAGCCGCTGCTGCTGGACGACGTGCTCGATCCGCGCATCGATCAGCTGCCGCTCAAGCGCGCCGACATCAGCGCCGAGATCACCCGCGTGCTGGGCACCCTGGACGAGCGCGAGGCGGAGGCCGAGCTCGAGCGGATCAACGAGTTCAAGGCCAGCGTGGCGTTCCGGCTGGGGCTGGCGTTCAACGACGGTCGCGCCGATGCCGTCTCCACCGCACGCCGGCTGGCGGCGCTGGCCGAGTCGGTGGTGGTGGCGGTCACCGCGCTGGCCGAGCGCGAGCTGGCGGTGCAGCACGGGCGCCTGCCGGGCGAGGGATCCGGCTTCGCCGTGCTTGGCTACGGCAGCCTGGGCGGCGAAGAGCTGGGCTTTGCCTCGGACCTGGATCTGGTGTTCGTCTATGACGGGCGCCGCGCCGCGGTGATGAGCGACGGCGCCCGTCCGCTGGAGGGCTCGCGCTGGTACCAGCGCCTGGCCCAGCGCGTGATGAACTGGCTGACCGTGCTGACCCGCGCAGGCCGGCTTTACGAAGTGGATACAAGGCTGCGCCCGGACGGTTCGAAGGGGCTGCTGGTATCGAGTTTCGACTCCTTCGCCGCCTACCAGCGCGGCCGCGCCTGGACCTGGGAACACCAGGCGCTGCTTCGTGCGCGCAGCGTGGCGGGTGACCCGACCCTGCATGCGGCGCTGGGCGAACTGCGCCGGGAAATCCTGGCGGCGCCGCGCGATCCGGCGGCGGTGATCGCCGAGGTCAGCAGCATGCGCGAGCGCTGGCGCGGCGAACGTGATCGCTCCGACGTGGCACAGTTCGACCTCAAACAGGGTCGGGGCGGACTGCTGGACATCGAGTTCGCGTTGCAGGGCCTGGTGCTGGCGCATGCCGCGGGCCATCCCGGGCTGCTGGAGGTGACCCGCAACGCCGGCCTGATCGACGCCTGCGCCACGGCGGGGCTGCTGGATCCGGCGCAGGCGCAGACGCTGACGGCGGTCCATGCCGAGTTGCTGCAGCGCGCGCTCACCTGCACGCTGGACCTGCGCTCACGCCTCGCCCCGCGCGATGCGGAGCTGGCGCGGCTGGCCGCGTCGGTTCGCGAAGTGGACATCGCGCTGGGCTTTGCGTTTGCCGCGGGCTGAGTTCGGCGCGAGGGGCCGCGCGCGCCCTCAGTGGCCGTCGATGCGGCCTGACTGCGCCATCCGCTCGCGGATCACCTGCGCCAGCGCAGCCGTCTCGCGCAGCGGGGGATGCGTTCGCCCCAGCTCGTCGCCGATCGGGGCCAGCAGGCCAGCGTCGTGCAGGTTGCGGTGGAACCGGGCGATCTTCGCCGGCAACGGTGCGAGCACCAGCGTGGCAACAGGGCAGCCCACCGCGCCCGCTTCGCTCAACATGTTGACCGAGTCAGGCGTCACCACCAGTCGATCCGCCCAGGCCAGCACGCCGGGGTAGGGATTGGCGCCGTCCTCGGGGCCGCCCCAGTGCAGCCCCGGCACCGTCTGCAGCGCATTGCGAACCGTTGCGTACAACGCCGGCGGGGTCCGGCGCGATGCCACCACCAGCACGCTGCCGCCATCCCGGCAGTGATCGGCGAGCAGGCGCTGCGCCAGTGCCGCGGCGTACTCCCCGTCCAGCGCGATGCCCCTGCGCGGGCCACCCAGCAGCACGCCCACACGCGGCTGCGGCAGTTCGCCGAGCTCGTGGAACGCGCCGCGCGCATCGCTCAACCACGTATCGTCGACCGGGTTCAGCGACCCCAGCGGGGTGAGTACGTTGGGACCGTGCAGCCGATCGTGACGCGGAGCGATCACCGTGTCCCAGTGAGCCGGATCCAGCCGCGGGTCGAGTATCTGCACCGTGTGGCAGGTGCCGGCAGCGAGCGGCCGCAGCATGCGCGTGAACAGTGCCGCGGCGCGTCCGCAGCCGATCGCCACGTGCGGCCACGGCGAGGCGAACAGTTCCCGCTGCGCCGGCGGAAGTGCCAGCCGGCCACCAACCACCAGCCGCGGTGCCAGCCAGGACCACGGCGCCCGCGGCTCGAGCACCAGATGGCGCACCGGCAATCCCAGCCGCTCGGCCAGCGCCAGCGCCTGGCGCTGGTTGCCCGCGGCGTGATCGGTAATCACCCAGCATTCGCCGGCCTGCCTCAGCACGGCAGCAGCCGGGGCAGGGCGATTGTTTCTCGATTCAGCACAGTTCGTTCCGCCCGGTGGGGTCCTGCCGCTGCTGTTACGCGCTTACACTGGCCGCTTGCTGCGCCTGAGTCGGCGCGTCACGCCAACCGAAGGATACCCATGAGCGAGATGCTTTCCGATACCGCCCTCGACCAGTTGTTCCGCCAGGCACGCACCTTCAATGCGTGGCTGCCGCGCGAAGTGAGCGACGCCCAGCTGCACCAGCTCTACGATCTGGTGAAGTTCGGCCCGACCAGTGCCAACAGTTCGCCGATGCGGGTGGTGTTCGTGAAGTCGGCCGAGGCCAAGGCAAGGCTGGCGCCGCTGCTGTCCGACGGCAACCGCGCCAAGTCGCTGGCCGCGCCGGTCACCGCGATCATCGCCAACGACCACGCATTCCACGAGAAGCTGCCGCAGCTGTTTCCGCACGCGGACGCCCGCAGCTGGTTCGCAGGCAACCAGCCGCTGATCGACACCACCGCATTCCGCAACGCCACGCTGCAGGGGGCCTACGTGATCCTGGCCGCACGTGCGCTGGGGCTCGATTGCGGCCCGATGTCCGGCTTCGACCAGGCCGGCGTGGACGCGGAGTTCTTTGCCGGCACCACGGTGATGTCGAACTTCCTGATCAACATCGGCTACGGCGACGCCAGCCGTGACCTGTTCCCGCGCAGCCCGCGGCTGGCGTTCGACGAAGCCTGCACGATTGCCTGACTGCCTGACTGCCTGACTGCCTGACTGTTGCCCGACCCCTCGATCCACCGGCGCCGCGCGCCGGTTCACCCCTCACCAGGAGTTCTTCCATGCGCGCCATGAAAATCCTCGCCTTCGCCGCCCTGCTCGGTGCCGGCTTCGCCGCCCAGGCGGCGCCGGTCGCCTACAAGCTCGATCCCACCCACACCATGGTGCTGTTCAGCTGGAACCACTTCGGCTTCTCCAACCCCACCGCCAACCTCGGCATCGGTGAGGGCACCCTGATTTATGACGAAGCCAACCCGGCCCAGTCCAGCGTCGAGGTAACCCTGCCGCTGGCCAACCTGGACACCCACGTCAGTGCGCTGGACGAGCATCTGAAGAAGCCCGATTTCTTCGACGCCGCCAAGTACCCCGTGGTCACCTTCAAGAGCACCCGGGTCGAGCCGCTGGGCGGCAACAAGTTCAAGGTCACCGGCAACCTCACCGTGCACGGCGTGACCAAGCCGGTGGTGCTCGACGCCACCCTCAACAAGGCGGGCATGCAGCCGATGCTCAAGGTGCCTGCGGTCGGCTTCGACGCCACCGGCACGATCAAGCGCTCGGACTTCGGCGTGGGCGCCTACGTACCCAACGTGAGCGACGAGGTGCAGATCCGCATCACCACCGAGGCTCACGCCGACGGCGGCAAGTAACCGTTCCGCCTACCGTCGCACGAGGCCGCGCTGGCGACAGCGCGGCTTTTTTGTTGCCCTGGCACCCGCCCGCCAAGGCATGTGCGGACGCTCCCGGCGGGCGCGTGGGCGGCCGGCAGACTGCTATTATCGCGGGCTCGCCTTTCTCTCCGGAGCCTGCCATGTCGCGCCCCTCCTCCGCGGTGACGCCGATCCCGGCGAATGCCCAAAATCGGTATGAAGTGACGCTCAGCGACCTTCCGCTGTCCTGCCCGATGCCGGGCATGGCGTTGTGGAACTCCCACCCGAAGGTCTATCTGCCGATCGTCGACGACGGCGGCACGTCGATCTGCCCTTACTGTGGCGCGCAATACGTCCTGCGCGACTGACGGCACGGCCTGGCGCGCGGCATCGCGGCGCACGTTAGGCACGATCGCTGCTTGCCTCGAGGGATGAAGGCCTTCATGCACGAGACCATGTCCTCTGCCGTCGCCAGCCCTGTCCGGGCCCTGACCGTGGTTCAGCTGATCCCGGCGTTGCACTCAGGTGGTGCCGAGCGCTCGGCGCTGGAGATTGCGCGCGCGCTGGTGCAGGCGGGGCATCGGTCGGTGGTGATCTCGGCGGGAGGACGACTCACCGAGCGGCTGGTGGCCGAAGGCAGCGAGCACATCGCGTTGGATATCGGCAGCAAGTCGCTGTCCACACTGGGTCGCGTCGGCGCGCTGCGTCGAGCCCTGAAGGCGTTGCACCCGGACATCGTGCACGCGCGCTCTCGCATGCCCGCATGGATGGCCCGCCTGGCGATGCGGGGGCTGTCGCGCAAGCCGCATTTTGTTACTACGGTGCACGGGCTGAACTCCCCGGGTCGCTACAGCGCAGTGCTGCTGCGCGGCGAACGGGTGATCGCCGTCTCGCAGAGCGTGCGTGCCTACGTGCTCAGCCACTATCCGCGGCTGGAGCCATGGCGGGTGCGGGTGATTCCGCGCGGCATCGACCCCGAGGCGTTTCCCTACGGCCACCGCCCCGACGATGCGTGGCAGAAGGCATTTTTCGCGCAGTACCCGCAGCTCGCCGGCGCGCCGTTGCTGACGCTGCCCGCCCGCAGCACACGACTGAAGGGCCATCACGACGCGATCGAACTGGTGGCCGACCTGCAGCACCGCGGCGTGGGTACGCGGCTGCTGCTGCTGGGCGTGCTCGAACCCGGCCGCGAGGCCTATGCCGAGGAGCTGCGCGAGCTGATCCGCGCCCGCGGACTGCAGTCGCAAGTGGTGCTGTCACCGCCGCGCGACGACGTGCGCGACATCTACGCCGTCTCGGCGCTGGTGCTGCAGCTGTCGAACAAGCCCGAGGCGTTCGGGCGCACCGTGGTGGAGGCGCTGTCGTTGTGTCGCCCGGTGCTCGGCTACGCCCACGGCGGCGTGGGCGAACTATTGGCGGAGCTGTATCCGGCCGGACGCACGCCGCTGGGCGATCGCGAGAAGCTGGTCGAGCGCGCGGCCGAGCTGCTGCGGGTGGCACCGCCGATTCCGATGCTGCAGAGCTACCGGCTGGCGGACATGCAGCAGGCCACGCTGGCGCTTTACGACGAACTGGCGGCGCTGCCGTCGGAGTGATCCGTCCCAAGGCTTGTTGCCGGCCCGCCGGCCTGGCCAAGTGGACCCATGCCGGTGCGCGCGGCTGAGGGCCGCGCCGCTCGCCTACAATGCCGGGTCACTTTCGCGCTGGCCGCTGCATGCACTCCCTTACCGATTCCCTGCGTCACGCCCTGCGTTCGCCGTTGCTGCCGTTCTGGCTGGTGATCGCGCTGCTGCCGTTTGCGCGCAGCGCCGAGCTGGGCACGGCACTGTGCCTGTTCGGCACGGTGATGCTGTTCCTGCGCCATCCGCACGCGTTGTCCCAGCACGAGGGGGCGCGCGCGCTGCTGCTGGTGCTCGCCTGTTATGTCGGTGCGGCGTTGATCTCGGCGCTGGACGCCGTGGCCCCGGGCAAGAGCTGGGCGACGGTGGCGGGACTGCTGCGTTTTGCGCCGCTGGGCCTTTATGCCTGCTTCGCACTGCGACGCGCCACGCGTCTGCGGCCGCTGTATCTGGCGGTCGCCGCGGTGGTGGCGCTGTGGACCCTGGATGCGTGGCTCCAGGCGCTGACCGGCTGGAGCCTGGGAGGCCACGCCGAGGCCGAGCGGATCTCCGGGATCTTCGGTGCCGACAACCTCAAGCTCGGCCCCACGCTGGCGGTGCTCGCGCCGTTCGTGCTGTGGAGCGCACGTGACCGCTGGGGCGCCCGCGGGCTGTGGGCGGCGGCATTGATCCTGCTCGGTCCGGTGCTGCTGGCCGGGGCGCGTGCCGGCTGGCTCTGCTACGCACTGGTGGTGCTCGCATTTGCCTGGCGCGAGGCCGCTTCGCCGCGGCGCTTCGCTCTCTTCTGCGCTGTCGCCACCGTCGTGGTCGCCGTGGTGGGCGCCACCGCGTGGCAGGCATCGCCGCGTTTCCAGGCGCGCATGCAGCGTACCCTCGCGGCCTTCCAGGGCAGCTCCGCGGGGCTGGATCAGGCGCTCACGGGGCGGCCCGCGATCTGGCACGACAGTGCACGCATGATCGCGGCGCATCCATTCAATGGCGTGGGCGTGCGCGGGTTTCGCTATGCCTACCCGCAGTACGCTCCGGCCGACGATCACTTCGTCACCGAGGAAGCGTGTGGCGAGGGTGAGGGTGCCTGCCATGCGCACCAGCTGGTGCTGGAGGTGGCGACGGAAACCGGCGGCATCGGCCTGCTGCTGTGGCTGGCGGCGCTCGGCTGGGCGCTGCGTTACTGGCGCCGTGTCGGCGCCGTCGCCCGGGCGCAGGCCTTTCCGGTGACGGTCGCGCTCAGCGTGATGCTGTTTCCGCTCAACACCCATCTGGCCTTCTATTCGGCGTGGTGGGGCCTGCTGTTTGCGTGGCTGCTGGGCCTGTGGTTCGCCGCGCTCGGTGCGTTGCCGCCGGAGCAGGAGGTGCCCCGTGGCGCGTGAACCCCTATCGGTGGTGGTGATCACCTTCAACAATGCCGACACGCTGGATGCCTGCCTCGCCGAGGTGGCCTGGGCGGAGGAGATCGTGGTGCTGGACTCCGGCTCCACCGATGCCACGGTGGCGATTGCGCAGCGGCATGGTGCCCGCGTCGCCACGCACCCGTTCGACGACTACGGCCCGCAGAAGCAGCGGGCGATCGACCTGGCAACGCATGACTGGATCCTCAACCTCGACGCCGACGAGATCCTTTCACCGGGCACGCGCGAGGTGATCGAGGATGCGCTGCAAGCCCCGCGTCATGCCGGCTTCCGGTTGCCGCGGCGCGAGCGCATGTTCTGGACCGTGCAACACCGGCGCAGCTGGCGCAACGGTCATTTGCGGCTGTTCGATCGTCGCCGCGGACGCATGAACGACGTCGAGGTGCACGCCGCAGTGGAAGTGGAGGGCCCCGTGCGGACCCTGCATCGGGCGGACTTCATAAACGACGGCGACGGCGACATTGCCACCCGGGTGGAGAAGATCAACCGCTATACCACCGGCATGGTGGCGTACAAGTTGCGCAAGCGGCAGCGGTTCACCGGGGTGCGGATGGTGCTGTATCCGCCGGTGTTCTTCCTCCGGCAGTACATCGGCAAGCGCTATTTTCTCAACGGCTGGGCCGGCTTCATCGCCAGCGTCACGGGTGCGTTCTACGCCTTCCTCAAGTACGCCAAATTGCACGAGGCGCGACAGACGCGTCGCCAGCGCGACTGAGGCCGATCGCCTACCGCGGGTAGATCGGCGCCATGCCCGGCGGCCGGGTCTTGAACCGCTTGTGCACCCACAGGTATTGCTCCGGCGCCGCGCGCACCATCTGCTCGATGCATGCATTCACCCGCGCGGTGTCCTGAAGCACATCGTCGCTGGGCACCTGCGCCAGTGGCTCGCCCAGCCGCAGCACGTAGCCGCCGTTTTCCGGCAGGCGGCGATGGAAGAACGGGATCACCACCGCATTGCCCATCCGCGCCAGATGATGGGTTGCAGTGATGGTGGCGGCCGGCACCCCGAAGAACGGCACGAACACGTTGTCCTTGCTGCGCATGTCCTGGTCGGGCGCGTACCAGAGCGTGCCGCCGCCACGCAGGTACTTCACCGTGCCGCGGATATCGTCCTTCTCGAACATGGCGTCGGCGTAGTGCAGGCGTGCGCGCAGCACCGCCCACTCGAACACCGCCGAATCCATCCGCCGGTACATCCCGGCGATGCGGATGCGCTGGGACACCAGCCGCGCGCACAGCTCCAGGTGCGAGAAGTGCCCGCCCACCAGCAGCACCCCCTTGCCCTGCGCCCGTGCCTGCTCCAGATGTTCGAGCCCCTCTACCGTGAGCGGCAGCGCCGCGATCGCCGCGTCGCGGCCCATCCAGCCGAGCGCGAACTCCACCAGCATGAGCCCGATGTCGCGCAGGTGCGCGTCGACGAGCGCCGCCTGCTGGTGCGCATCGAGCTCGGGGAAACACAAGGCGATGTTCGCCTGCGCAATTGGCCGCCGGGCGGAGTCGATCCGCATCGCTACGCCGCCCAGCCAGCGGCCCACCCGCATCAGTGCCCGGTAGGGCAGCCGCGCAATCAGCCAGATGGCAGCAACGCCCAGCCAAGCGCCCCAATGGCGCGGCCAGAGCAGCGAACGATCGAACGAGGGGCGGGGCATGCCAGGCATCGCGCCATTGTAGCGAGTGGGCACTCGCCGGGCCGCACGGACCGCGCTTTATACTGACGGGCCGCTACAGGGTGAGCTTCGTTGCGCTACCTCTATACCTTGCTGATGTATCTGGTGACGCCGGTGATCGTGTTGCGCCTGCTGACGCGCGGCATTCGCTATGGCAGCTATCACCGGCGATGGCCGGAACGGTTCGGCGTGTTTCCCGCGCCGGGGCTGCGCGGCTCGCTGTGGATCCACGCCGTGTCAGTGGGCGAGGTCAATGCGGCCGAACCGCTGATCAAGGCGCTGCAGGTGGCTTATCCCCACGCGCCTCTGGTGGTCACCACGGTGACCCCGACCGGTTCCGAGCGGGTGCGCCAGCTGTTTGGTGACGCGGTGTTCCATGTGTACCTGCCATACGACCTTCCGTTTGCCGTGCAGCGATTCCTGCACCGCGTGAAGCCGCGCATGGCGATCATCGTGGAAACCGAGATCTGGCCGAACCTGTATTTCGCCTGCCGGCGCAGTGGCATCCCCCTGATGATCGTCAACGCGCGACTGTCCGAACGCTCGCTGCGCGGCTACCGGCCCGCGCGTGGGCTGGTGCGTGCGGCGTTGCGCTGCGTGAGCCAGATCTCTGCGCAGTCGCGTACCGACGCCGCGCGCTACCGCATGCTCGGTGCGCCCGCCGACAAGGTGGTGGTGAGCGGCAACCTGAAGTTCGACATGCCGGTGCCGGAAGGAGCGCAGGAGCACGGCGAGGCGATGCGCTTGCAATGGGGCGCGCTGCGTCCGGTGTGGATGGCCGCCAGCACCCACGAGGGCGAGGAACTCGCCGTACTGGAAGCCCATCTGGAAGTGCTCACCCGGCTCCCCGACGCGTTGCTGCTGCTCGCGCCGCGCCATCCGGACCGTTTCCGGCTGGTGGAGCACCTGGTGCGCAATCTGGGTTTCTCGGCGGGCACTCGCAGCGCCGACGGAGTGCCGGTGACCGGGCAGCAGGTATTCGTGATCGACGCCATGGGCGAGCTGATGCCGTTCTTCGCCGCCTCCGACCTGGCCTTTGTCGGCGGCAGCCTGGTGCCGATCGGTGGCCACAATGTGCTGGAGCCGGCCGCGCTGTCCCGCCCGGTACTGGTGGGGCCGCACACGTTCAACTTCGACGACATCACGCAGATATTGATCCGCGAGGGCGGCGCCCGGCGCGTGGCCCGCAGCGAGGAACTGGGCGCGGCGGTGCTGCAACTGCTGCGTGACCCGGCGGCGCTCGAGACGATGGGGCGCTGCGCGCGCGAGGTGTTCGACAGCCAGCGCGGCGCCGTCCCCCGCGTGATGGGACTGATCGACGGCCTGCTGCAGGAATAGGCATGAAAAAGCCGGGCCCAGGGGCCCGGCTTTCGTGACGTCGCCTGCGCCAGGCCGCGATCACTCGAGCAGCGCGTTGATCGCCTCGATGTCCTTGATGTCCGCCGTGCCGGTGGACTGCTTGAGCAGCAGCTTGTCCAGGATGAACTGGTGGCGCGCCTGGGAGTACTGGCTCTCGGACTGGGTGAGGGTCTGAATCGAGGTCAGCACATCGAGAATGGTCTTGGTGCCGACGCCGAAGCCGGCACGGGTGGCGTCCAGTGCCTTCTGTCCGGCCTCCACTGCCGCCTGGGCCGCTTCGACCTGGCTGATGCCACTGAGCACCGAGCGGTAGTAGTTCAACGTGTCGCGGGTGACCAGACGACGCTGCGATTCGAGCGAGTCCTCCGCCGCGTCGCGCTGGTAGATCGACTGGCGCACGCGTGACTGCGTCGCACCGCCCTCGAAGATCGGTACCGACAGCGTGAGGCCGATGGTGGTGGAGCTCGGGTTGCGGAAGTGCAGGTTCGAGTTCTGGTACCAGGTGGCGCTCTTGCCGTAGCTCACGTTGGCGTTGATGGTCGGCAGATGCCCCGCCCGCGCTGCATTGATGCTGTGCTCGGCCGCCGCCACGCTGTACTTCTGCGAGAGGATGTTCGGGTTATTCTGCAGCGCCTGGTCGACCCAGGCCTGTTGATCGTTCGGCACCGGCGGGGTCATCGGGAGGTCGTTGCGCAGCTGCTTGAGGTCGCCGGTGGGCTTGCCGGTTATCTGCGTCAGTGCCTCGCGGGCGTCGTCGAGCGTGTTCTGCGCCGCGATGGTCTGCGCCTTCGCCGACTCGTAGTACGACTTGGCCTGGTAGACGTCGGTGATCGCCGAAAGGCCAACCTTGAAGCGCTGGTCCGACTGCTCGTACTGCTGCTTGAAGGCGTCCTCGTTCGCCTTCGCATAGGCCAGCTGGTCCTGGCTGGTAAGCACGTTGAAGTAGGCGGTGGAAACCCGTACGAACAGTTCCTGCAGCGCGGCCTGGTACAGCGCATCCTGGGCGTTTGCCTGCGAGTGGGCTGCGCGCAGGTCCGCGATCTTGCTGAGGTCGAGCACGGTCTGGCTGAGATTGCCGGAGATGTCGCGGGTGCGCGAATGACCTAGGTTCTGCGATGTCTGCACCACCTCGCCCGTCGCCGGATCGCGGATGACGCTCGCGCCGGTGCTGCTGGTCTGGCTCAGCGACAGCCCGGCGGACAGCTGCGGCAGCAGCAGGGCGCGGGCCTGGTTGACGTTCTCGCCAACGGACAGGCGTTGCGCATCGGCCTGCGAGAGCACCGGATCATTGGCGCGCGCTTCTCGGTATGCATCCAGCAAATCCTCGCCATGGCTGGGCAGCGAGATTGCCGACAGGGCCAGGGCAAGGGACAGAAGCTTCAAACGCATGGGGTGCCTCGTTGGGATCGTCGAAGGAGGAAATCAGAAAACGAACTGGCGCGGGGGCTCGGCGTGCAGCAGGTAGGGGAGGTCGGTTTCGAGCAGCACCTCGTCACGATAGCGGCCGTCGCCTTCGTGGGTGAGCAGGGCCACCTGCTGTGCCGGGGACGCGCCTCGGATGACCAGCATTCGCCCGCCAGGCACCAGCCACGACAGCATCCGCGGAGGCAAGGTGGCCACGGCGCCGGTCAGCACCACCACGTCGAACGGCCCCTGCGGCTGCCAGCTGAGCACCGCATCGCCCGATTCCAGCTGCGCGTTGGATACGCCTGCTGCAGCGAGCCGTGCGGCAGCGGTCTGGGTCAGGTCGGGGTGGATGTCCACGCTCACTACCGCGGCGGAGAGGCCGGCAAGGCAGGCGGTGAGAAAGCCCGAGCCGGTGCCGATTTCCAGCACGCGTTCGGTGCCCGTCAGCTCCAGCGCCTGCAGCACACGCCCCTCGAGCACGGGCTTCATCATGACCTCGCCATGTGCCAGCGGCAGGCACACGTCCGCGAAGGCAAGCTGGCGATGCTCCGGTGCGACGAAATCCTCGCGCCGTACGCGAGCAAGCACGTCCAGCACGCGCGCATCGAGTACCTCCCAGGGGCGCACCTGGTTTTCCACCATGTTCTGTCGCGCCTGCTCGAAGTTCATCGCCATGGTCTGCCACGTCCCGTACGGATCGAAAAAGGTCAAAAAGGATAAGCGGTTACGCCATGTCCGACAATCGCTAGCGTGGGTGCTGGAGCATGCTCGCCGAAGTGCCGGAAGTCACCGCGGCGAACTGACGGAAGTCATGCGCAGCGCGGTGTCCGCGGACACCCTCAAGCCTGCGTCACACCACCACCCCTGCTCGTTGCACCGCCAGCGCCCGTGGCGCGCGACCCCAGGCGATACACTTGCGCCGTCGCCAGGGCACCCGCCGCGCGGACGCGGCGCGTCAGGCGGCGAACTGGAAATAATTGAACCGAGGCGTATAATAAAGATGTTGTGGTCCTTTGTGAAGGTAAGTCCATGAGTTCGCCGTCGCCGCTGAAACCGCAGGGTCCGGGTCGCCCCAAGGACATGGAGAAGCGTGCCGCCATTCTCGAGGCTGCCAAAGGCCTGTTCGTGCGCAACGCGTTCGCCGGGACCAGCATGGATGCCGTGGCCGCCGAAGCGGGCGTATCCAAGCTCACCGTCTACAGCCACTTCGGCGACAAGGACAACCTGTTTCGCGAGGTGATTCGCGCACGCATCCAGGACATCCTTCCGGAAGAGACCTACGACTTCGATCCCAAGGTCGATATCAGGCAGACCCTGCTCAACATCGCGTTGACGCACGCGCGCCTGGACTGCGACAAGGAAAACATCGGCACCTTCCGCGCCATCCTGAGCGACTGCCGGCAAGGCAACCCGCGCTATGGACGGCTGTTCTGGGAGGAGGCGGCGACGCGCACCCACGCATTGATGGAGCGCCTGCTCGGTCGCGCCGTCGAAGCAGGCGCGCTTGAGATCGACGACATCCCGCGCACCAGCGTCCAGTTTTTTGCGCTCATCAAGGGTGACTTGATGATGCGGCGCATGTTCGGCTGCGACGATTGTCCGCACGCGTACGCGGCCGAACTGGAAGCCACCGCGCGTGCGGGGGTCGCCACCTTCCTGCGCGCCTACGCGCCGCGTTGAGCCCCGCACGGCAGCGCTAGCTGCGGCACCAGCGCACGTGCGTTGCGAATTACTTGCAACGCATTCACCCGTGCTTCGCGCCGTCTCCATACGATGGATGAACTCGGTTGGCCCATGCGGCCACCGCACATCACTCGTCGCTACGGGGGCCTGGCATGGCAAGCAAGCCGTTCATCACGGACATCGACAACATCCGCAGCCGTGCGCGCCAGCACATTGAAGAGGGCGCCATCACTTCCGGATACTCCGCCGACCGCGAAACCGTGATCAAGGTACTGAACGACGCGTTGGCCACCGAGATCGTCTGCGTGCTGCGCTACAAGCGGCACTACTACATGGCCTCGGGAATCCACGCAAAAAGTGTTGCCGCCGAGTTCCTCGAGCACGCCAACGAGGAGCAGGAGCACGCCGACCGCATCGCCGAACGGATCACCCAGCTCGACGGCGCTCCGGACCTCAATCCCGCCGGGCTGCTGACACGCTCGCACGCCGATTACACCGAAGGCGACGATCTGGTGGACATGATCAAAGAAAACCTCGTCGCCGAGCGCATCGCGATCGACAGCTATCGCGAAATCATCCAGTACCTCGGCAACGACGACCCCACCAGTCGCCGCGTCATGGAAGACATCCTCGCCCAGGAGGAAGAGCACGCCGAAGACATGGCGACGCTACTTGAGGAGCTCGGCAAGACGGGTGAGCCGGCAAATCCGGTCAGGGCCTGAATGATCAGCGGCGTTGCGCCGCCGGCGCAGGCATCCCTGATCACGTTGAACGAGGGAAGAGGGTATGGCGATGTTTGAAGGAAGCTGCGCTTGCAGGACGATCCGCTACCAGTCCGATGCCACGCCCAGCCGGCGACGGCACTGCCACTGCGCCCTGTGTCGGCACGCTATCGGTGAGGCCGTCGTGGTGGGGGTCGACTTTCCGCCATTGTCGCTGCGATGGCTCGATGCTTCCCCGGTGTTCCATGTCGGCAAAGGCCTTGCGCATCATGGCGTCTGCGCCACGTGCGGCAGCGAACTCTGCACCGTCGGCACCGACGGCGTGATCAGCGTGAATGTGACCACGCTGGATGCCGCCATCGGAATTTCGCCGCGCTCGCACGTACACGCGCGTTATGCGACCTGGCCAGCGCAGATGGCCGCCGCCGTGTGAGCCAGCCGGCCCCACCCAAAAAAGCGCGCCTTGGCGCGCTTTTTTTTGCTCAGGGCTTGTCTGCCTTGAACCGGTCGATGCCGCGGAGAATCTCGGCCTTCGCGTCAGCCGCCTTCGCCCAGCCATCGAGCTTTACCCATTTGCCCTTCTCCAGATCCTTGTAGTGCTCGAAGAAGTGGCCAATGCGCTCGAGCCAGTGACCGGACACCGCGTCGATATCCTGGATGTGCGCGTAGCCGGCGAACACCTTCTCCACCGGCACCACGAGCAGCTTTTCATCCCCGCCGGCCTCGTCCGTCATGCGCAGCATGCCGACCGGACGGCAGCGGATCACGGAGCCGGGGATCAGCGGCAAAGGCAGGATCACCAACGCGTCGAGCGGGTCGCCATCGTCCCCGAGCGTGCCCGGCACGTAGCCGTAATTGCAGGGATAGCGCATGGGCGTGGAGAGGATCCGGTCGACGAAAATCGCGCCACTGGCCTTGTCCACTTCGTACTTGACCGGCTCGGCATCCTTGGGGATTTCGATGATGACGTTGATTTCCTCCGGCACGTTACGGCCGGCACTGACCAGATCCAGACCCATGAAGGTGTTCCTGCGGTAAGGGGAAAAGACCGGCAAGGATACGGCAACAGCTGTTGCGACGCAGCAAGCTCAGTCGTTGCGCAGGAAGGGGCGCTCCCTGAGCCACTTCGTGGCGATCCACTTCTCACCGCGTAGAACGGGCAGGCCAGCGTGCAGGGACAGCTCGTCGCCGGTTTCGTAGGCGAAGTAGACCGCCGAGCCCTTTAAGGCGGTGACGGTGAGGCCGACGGCGGGAAAGCCGGTGCCTCCGCCGGCGTCAGGCGTGTTGAGGTACATCACCACGCTCGCCACCCGCTGCCCGCCGTGCGCGGTCACTGCCTCGAAACCCGGCTGGGCCGGATCGAACCAGTCGAAATGGGGCTCGTACTCCTGTCCCGGGCCGTAGTGCAGCACCTGCAGCCCTTCACCGTGGCTGGCAGGCAGCCCCAGAAGGTTCTCCAGGCGCGCCTCGATGCGCTCGATCAGCGGCGTTTCGCCCAGCCGGAAAAACATGCCTTCGCTGGTGCGGCGATGGTCCACCTGCTGTTTGCCAGCGGTATCCACGGTGAGTGCCCGCGCCAGCCGCGGCCGTGCCAGCTCGATCAGCGCATCGCACTCGTCGTCGTCGAGCAGGGGGTCGAGAACGCGCACCACCGGGGCGTCAGTCGACACGCGCACATGGATCTCGCGATCGCCAGCGTTTGCCCGCGGCGCCTCGGGATGGCGCGGCCGTTTTCCCGAAAGCTTTGCCGTCGGTTGCAGCGCGGACAACGGAATCTTCAGCACCGTGGCGACGATGCTGCGGCTCTCGCGAGGGTCGTAGCCGGTCTCCTTCAGCAGCCGCAGCACCTCATCGATGCTGTGGCCTGCGCGAGTGGTGTTCAGGATCCACTCGCGCAGCTCGGGGCGAATGGCAGTCGTGCGCTTCATGACATTCCGTGCGGCCCAGGTTCGCCGGCGATGATAACGGCCGCCATTGCGCGCTGTCTTACTTGAGCTGGTCCCACAGGAAGCCGTAGGCCAGCGCGTGCATGTAGGCCGACTGCTTGTTGTCCGCGCCCGCCCCGTGGCCCCCTTCGAGGTTCTCGTAGAACCACACGTCGGGCAGACCCATGGCCTGCATCTTGGCCGCCATCTTGCGCGCCTGCACGGGGCCCACCCGGTCGTCGCTGGTGGTGGTGTAGAAGAGCACCGGCGGGTAGTGCCCGTCCTTGCGCACGTTCTGGTACGGCGAGAAGGTGCGGATGAAGTCCCAGTCGGCGGTGTCGGGGTTGCCGTACTCGGCCATCCAGCTCGCGCCCGCCGAGAGGTGGCTGTAACGCTTCATGTCCAGCAGCGGCACCTCGCAGGCGATTGCTCCGAACAACTGCGGATACAGCGTGAGCATGTTGCCCATCAGCAACCCGCCATTGCTGCCGCCTTCAGCTCCCAGGTGCTTCGGCGACGTCACCCCACGCTCGATGAGGTCTCTGGCGACGGCAGCGAAATCTTCGTAGGCGCGCAGGCGCTTTTCCTTCAGTGCGGCCTGATGCCACGCCGGGCCGTACTCGCCGCCGCCGCGGATATTGGCGATCACATAGACGCCGCCGCGCTCGAGCCAGGCGCGGCCGATGCTGCCGCTGTAGGAAGGCTGGAGCGACACTTCGAACCCGCCGTAACCGTAGAGCAGTGTGCGATGCGTGCCATCGAGCACCAGTGACTTCGGCGCGATCTGGAAATACGGCACCCGCGTGCCGTCTTTCGATGTGACGAAATGCTGGCTCACGGCGAACTTCGAGGCGTCGAAGAAGGCCGGTTCGCGCTTGACCGTCTCGGCCGGCGCGCTGCCAAGCACGCCGTACTGCAGCGAGGACGGTGTGAGAAAGCCGGTCACGCCGAGCCAGTACTCGTCGCTGGCGTCCGGATCGGTATCCACCACGCTGACCGTGCTCAGCTCCGGCGCGCCTGCCATAGGCGCGCGCTGCCATTCGCCTGGCCCTGGAGTGAGGACTTCCAGCCGGCTTTTCACGTCGTCCAGCACATCGACGATGAGGTGGTGACGGGTCCAGCTGTAGGAGGCCAGGGAGGTGTGGTCGTCGGGTCGGAACAGCACGGTGAAGTCGCGCTTGCCCGCCATGAGATCGTCGAAATGCGTGGCCAGCAACGCGCCGGAGGGATAGGTGGTGTTGCCGACAGTCCACGGCGATCGGGTCTCCACCAGCAGCCATTCGCGATGCGCGGCGGCGCTGGCGTCGTCTGGAACATCCACCCGCTGCAGCTTGCCGTCGCGCCGCTGGAACAGCTCGCTGTGGAAGAAATCCTTTGCCACGGAGACGAAGTCGCGCTCGAAGCCGGGCGTGTTGTCGTGGTACGCACCTACCGCCAGGTCGCTGGGCTTGCCTTCGTGCACCAGCGTGGCTGACATCAGCGGCGTGCCGCGCTTCCATGCCTTGACGATGCGCGGGTAGCTCGACTCCGTCATCGAGCCGGGTCCGAAATCGGTACCCACGTAGATCGTGTCGCGGTCGATCCAGTCCACCTCGCTTTTGGCGACTGGCAGCACGAATCCATCGTCGACGAAACGCTTGCCCACCAGATCGAACTCGCGCACCGCCACCGCATCGCCACCATCGGGCGAGAGCGACAGCAGGCAGCGCTCGTAGGCTGGCTTCAGACACTGCGCGCCCTTGAACACCCAGCGCTTGCCCTCGGTCTTGTTCAGTGCATCGATATCCAGCAGCACTTCCCACGAAGGGGCGCCCTGGCGGTACTCCGCCAGCGTGGTCCGACGCCAGACGCCACGAGGATGCTCCCTGTCACGCCAGAAGTTGTAGAGGTAGCTCCCCATGCGGTTGACGTAGGGGATGTGCTCGTCCGAATCGAGCACTTCGAGGATCCGGTCGCGGCTCTGCGCAAACGCGTCGCCGGTAGCGAAGCGCGCCGAGGTGCGTGCATTCTGCTCCTTCACCCAGGCCATCGGACGCTCGCCATGGATGTCTTCGAGCCAGAGGAAGTCGTCCTGCGGGGCGCTGTCGGCCATCGTGGATGCGGCTGGGGATGTTTTTGCGTGGGTCATGCCCGCCAGTGTGGCGCCCAGTGCGAGCGCGAGCCAGATCGATAGCTTTCCCGACATGTCACTCCCCATCGTGCGCGCCCATAGCAGGCGCAATGGGTCAGTCTCGTCCGCTCGCCGTCGTGGCAACACATGACCAATGGCAGGGTGCCAGAAGTCATGCGGCAATCTGCGCCAACGGGCTCGGTACCGCGACAGGTGGGGGGAGCGGCGGAAAAACGTTCGAGGTATCGACCAAGGTAGTCAACTGCAGCGCGCACAAGAAGTTGACATTCACGTTAATTTCCCATGATTGTTGGGGGACGGGAGTCATGTCCGAGGCGCGCAGCGCGCGGACCTCAGGGAAGAGTGGAGCAGCGGCGCCAGCGTGCTGCGCCAAAGGGAGATCGCTTCTAGGCAATGCCTCGAAGGCGTCCACATTTTTCCAGGGGAGAATAACGATGAATCGCAAGTTGCTTTATGTGGCTCTCGGTACGGCATTGGCTTGGGGAACGCCATCTGCCGTACTACACGCACATCCTGCCTCAGGCCAGGACGCGGCCGATCAGACATCATCCGACACTTCGCAGGCCGCGTCGGACAAGAAGGCCAAGAAGCTCGACACCATCACGGTGACCGGGTCGTTGATCCCTCAGGTCGATGTCGAGACTTCTGCGCCGACCGTGCAGATCACTTCCGAGCAGATCGAGAAGCGCGGCTACGCCAACGTGTACGACGTACTGCGTTCTCAGCCCCTGGCAACGGGCCAGGTACAGGACAGCCAGTTCGCTGGCGGCTTCACCCAGGGCGCCACGACGGTGAGCCTGCTGGGCCTGGATCCGGGCTTTACGCTCATCCTGCTGAACGGCCATCCGCTGGCTGATTATCCGTTGCTCTACAACGGCAGCAGCAACTTCACCGACTTGTCGTCGATTCCGGTGAGCATGGTCGACCACATCGACATCCTGCCGGGCAACCAGTCGGCCATCTACGGTTCCAGCGCCATTGCCGGCGTCGTCAACATTGTCCTGAAGGACCGCGTCGATGGCATCAACGTTACCGCCCGCATGGGCGGGTACAGCGAAGGCGGCGGTGAGAACCAGCGTGTCAGCGTCACTGCGGGCCACACCTGGGGCAAGCTTGAGCTGACCGGTGCCCTGCAGCTGGAGCATCAGTCGCCCATCTGGGGCTACGACCGCGACTACACCGATTCGAGCGCGGACAACCCCGCACTGAACGGGGCGGCGCCGGTAGCGCCCCGCAACGTTTTGATCATCAATGGCAATACCGGCGCGTATGTTGACCCGGGTCGCGCCAACTGCGACAAGCTGGCGGCCGGGTACGGCGGCACCACGCAGTACTTCACCCGCGTGCCTCAGGGCAGCTATTGCGGAAGCAACTACTCCAACGGGTATCAGACATTCCTCAACGGCTCCAAGTCCGCAAGCGTTTATCTCAACGCCAAGTATCGGGCCAGCGACAACGTCACCTTGTATGGCGACGTGCTCTACAGCCACAACAAGATCAATCTGAATTCGGGTTCGCGCTTCTGGTATTCGTCGATCGACACGGGCGGGTACTTCTTCAACCAGAACACCAACCGTTTCGAGCTGTGGCAGCGCGTGTTCGCGCCGGAAGAGATCGGTGCTTCCACCAACTCTGATAATCAGACCAGCGACGCGTACACGGCCACGGCCGGTGCACGCGGCACGTTCGGCGCCTCCAACTGGGACTGGAACGCCTATTACTTCCGCTCGGAGCAGAAGGTCAAGACCGACATTGTCTGGCCGTTGAAGGCCAAGGTGGAAGCCTACTTCCTGGGCGAGCAGCAGGGCGATTACTACGGCTATCCGATCTATGCACCGGACACGGCCACGATGTACACGCCGCTGACCGAAGCTGATTACCGCGGCTTCAGCGACCATGACAAGGCCACCTCGACCACTTACAGCCAGAACGTCAACCTGCAAATCACCAATACCAGCCTGTTCTCGCTGCCGGCCGGTGACGTGGGCGTGGCTGCCCTGGTGCAGGCGGGAGAGCAGTACTGGCAGAATCCGATCGACCAGCGTGTGATCAACGGCGACTTCTGGGGCCTGACCGGCACCCAGGGCGAAGGCACCCGTCGCAATTACGCCGCCGCTGCCGAGTTCCGCGTGCCGATCTTCAGCATGCTGTCCGCTAATCTCTCCGGCCGCTATGACGACTTCCGCTATGGCGGCGTTTCAGACTCCAAGGCTACCTACAAGCTTGGCCTGGAATTCCGCCCCTTCGAAAGCCTGCTGATCCGAGGCAACTACGCCACGGCGTTCCGCTCGCCGGACATGGGCTACCTGTTCGCTGGTCCTAGCGGCTACTTCACCAGCGGCACTGACTACTACTACTGCCGCACGCAGGAGCCGAACGTTCCAATCGAGAACTGCAGCCAGAACAGTGTCAACTTCTCTGGCCGTCAGGCGGGCAACATCAATCTGAAGAGCATCAACGCCAAGTCGTGGGGGTACGGCGTCGTCTGGTCGCCCACGGCAGACTTCACGGTCAAGGCGGACTACTACCACGTCAGCATCACCGACGAGGTCAATAGCCTCAGCATCGACCGGATTCTGCAGGATGAGGCGAATTGCCGTATCGGCTCCAACACCGCGGGCGATGCGTACGATCCCAACTCGGCGCTGTGCCAGAGTGAGACGGCACTGGTAACCCGCTTTCCGGCCAACAATCCTGCGACGCCCAATGGCATCAAGTCGGTTGACACGCTGCCGATCAACATCTCTGACGAGGTGGTCAACGGCATCATCGCCAGCGCCAATTGGCGGCATGATATGGGCAGCTGGGGCACGCTGGGGCTTGGTGCGGACTACAACGTGCTGCTCAAGCACACCTACCGCCAGATTGCCGGCGACCCGGTGCAGGACCTGCTGAGCATCCGCAACTACTACAACGGCTATCGCGACGTCGCGACCGCGAATGTCGACTGGGGCATCGGCGACTGGACGTTCTCGCTGCTGGGTACCCGCCGCGGCCAGACCTACAACTACGCCGGTACCGGCAAGGTGGGGGCCTGGACGACCTTCAACGGCAGCATCGGTTACAAGTTCACGGACTCGATCGATCTGTCGCTGATTTCCAACAACCTGACCAACAAGCGGCCGCCACGGGACAAGACGTTCTCCGCTTATCCGTATTACAACCTGTTCAACTACAACCCGTATGGCCGCGCCCTCTGGTTGCAGGCGAGCATCCACTTCGACTAATACGAAAAGTCGTTGGTCGAATCCGGGGCCGGTCGCAAGACCGGCCCTTTTTCATGCCGCGCGCGGCGACGCGTCGTAGGTGCGTTGAGTGGCAGAGCCTTCACTGCCGGTTGCGTCGCTTCGGTCAGAGCCGTCGCACTAGGCCAGCCCAGTGGGGTCGGTGAAGTCGACGTCATCGCCCGCGAAAGCGGGCTCTTGAGCGACGCCGCTGCAGGCAATCAGGTCTTGCGCGGATATCCGCGATCACTGCTGCCGCATCGCCACGTCAGGCGGCACCCATGCCATCGGGCGGCGGGTGGACGCGGGGGCGTCTGCAGGGAACCCCTCCATTTGGTGGGGCTCCCTGGTACGCCGCGACGATCGAGCTAGAGCAGCGGAATCAGCAACAACGCCACGATGTTGATGATCTTGATCAGCGGGTTGACGGCCGGGCCGGCGGTGTCCTTGTAGGGGTCGCCGACAGTGTCACCGGTGACGGCGGCCTTGTGCGCCTCCGAACCCTTGCCGCCGTGGTGGCCGTCCTCGATGTACTTCTTGGCGTTGTCCCAGGCGCCGCCGCCGGTGGTCATCGAGATGGCGACGAACAGGCCGGTGACGATGGTGCCGATCAGCACGCCGCCGAGCGCCTTGGGTCCCAGCAGCAGGCCGACCACCACCGGCACGGCGACCGGCAGCAGCGAGGGCACGATCATCTCCTTGATCGCCGACTTGGTCAGCATGTCGACGGCGCGCGAGTAGTCCGGCTTGGCGGTGCCCTGCATGATGCCGGCGATCTCGCGGAACTGGCGGCGCACTTCCTCCACTACTGCACCGGCTGCACGACCCACCGCCTCCATCGCCATGGCGCCGAACAGGTAGGGAATCAGGCCGCCGATCAGCAGGCCGATGATCACCATGTGGTCGGACAGGTCGAACTGCATCGCGGCATAGGTGGTGCCCGCGGCGAGCGCCTTCGCCTCGCCGGCCACGTTGAGGTTGTGCGTGTAGTCGGCGAACAGCACCAGCGCGGCCAGCGCGGCCGAGCCAATCGCGTAGCCCTTGGTCACCGCCTTGGTGGTGTTGCCCACCGCGTCGAGCGGATCGGTGACGCCGCGCACTTCCGGCGGCAGGTCCGCCATCTCGGCGATGCCGCCGGCGTTGTCGGTGATCGGGCCGTAGGCGTCCAGCGCCACGATCATGCCGGCCATCGACAGCATCGCGGTGGCGGCGATGGCGATGCCATAGAGGCCGCCCAGCGCGAAGGCGCCCCAGATCGCGAAGCACACCGCGATCACCGGCATGGCAGTGGACTTCATCGACACGCCGAGGCCCGCGATGATGTTGGTGCCGTGGCCGGTGGTCGAGGCCTGCGCCACGTGCTGCACCGGCTTGTACTGGGTGCCGGTGTAGTACTCGGTGATCCACACGATGGCGCCGGTGAGCACCAGGCCGATCAGCGCGCAGCCGTACAGGTTCATCGCGCCATGGGCGGTGTCGGCCATGAGTTGGGTGGTGATCGGGTAGAACGCGATGGCCGCCAGCACCGCCGAAACGATCACGCCCTTGTAGAGAGCCCCCATGATCGAGCCGCCGGGCTTCACCTTCACGAAGAAGGTGCCGACGATCGAGGCGATGATCGACACGCCGCCGAGCACCAGCGGGTAGAGCACCGCGTTGACGCCGATCTCGGCGGTCATCAGGCCGCCCAGCAGCATGGTGGCAATCAGGGTAACCGCGTAGGTCTCGAACAGGTCGGCCGCCATGCCCGCGCAGTCGCCCACGTTGTCGCCCACGTTGTCGGCGATCACCGCCGGGTTGCGCGGGTCATCCTCGGGAATGCCGGCTTCCACCTTGCCGACCAAGTCCGCACCCACGTCCGCGCCCTTGGTAAAGATGCCGCCGCCCAGGCGGGCGAAGATCGAGATCAGCGAGGAACCGAACGCCAGCCCGACCAGCGCATGCAGGGCGCGCTCGCCGGTGTAACCGAAGTGCTGCAAGGCCACGTAGTAGCCGGCCACGCCGATCAGGCCCAGCCCGACCACCAGCATGCCGGTGATGGCGCCGCCGCGGAACGCCACGTTCATCGCCGCCGCCAGCCCGCTGCGGGCGGCCTCGGCGGTGCGCACGTTGGCCTGCACCGATACGTTCATGCCGATATAGCCGGTGACGCCGGATAGCACCGCGCCGATCGCGAACCCGATCGCCGTGCCCCAGTCCAGCGCAAAGCCCACGACCACGAACAGCACCAAACCGACCACGCCGATGGTGGTGTATTGGCGGTTGAGGTAGGCGCGCGCGCCTTCCTGGATTGCCGAGGCGATTTCCCGCATCCGCTCGTTGCCCGCCGACTGCGCCATGATCCAGCGCGCCGAGAAGCCGCCATACAGGATCGCCACCACCGCACACGCCAATACGATCCACACGCCATACTGCTGCAGCATCGGAACCTCCCATGGGTATTCACTGTCGTGCCGGGCGGTTCGGGAACGCGCCCGAGTTGGCCGTCCTGAGCGGGCGGTCCAGGGGAGTATAGGCAGAGGCCGCGGCGCTTAACGTTGTGCGTCGCAGCGGCGATGGCACCTTACTCGCCATGACAAAAAAAGGGCGGCGCCCTGCGGCGCCGCCCTTTTCCAGTCTCAGGACAAACGGCTCAGTGCAGCACGATGTCCAGAATGATCCCCGTGGCGATGGCCACCAGCAGGTACTGGCCGTCGTCCCCGCGAACCCAGTGGTAGCCGCGTGGCGGCTCGCGCAGGCGATAGTGGTCATAGTCGCGCACCACCACCACCGGGCCGTCATAGCGGTGGCCGCGCTCCCAACGATGGCCCGGCGGCACCCAGTTGCGTCCCGGGCCGTGGCCGTGGCCGGGGCCGCGATCATCGCGATCGTAGCGGTCGCCATCACGGTCGTGTCCATGGCCGCGGCCTTGGTCGTATCCACCGTGCTCGCCGCCGTGATACGACGGCTGGGCCAGCACCAGGCCGCTGCCACCGAGCAGCACCGAAGCGAGCAATGTCGAAACGAGAATCTTCATGACGTCCTCCTTGTGGACGGTAGCCGCCGTGAGGTCCTGGCTAGCTTGTGGCAAGAGTAGATGTGCGAGGCTGAATCGACTGCCTGTCATGGCGGCTTTTCTTCAGAGCGGGGTCATCCACCTGAGCCATCCATTCATTCTGGACGCGGCGGCAGACGTTTGGCGACTGGCGCGAGCTTCAGCGTGCCGTAAGCGGGAAGCCCGTCGCGCCCCCACGGCAGCGGTGCCTCGCCGGCGATCAGCGGGGAGAGGTACGCGCGTGCCGCCTTCGTGATGCCGAAGCCGTCACGCCGGATGAAGCTGCGCGGCATCTTTTTCTCCTTGTTGGCGATCTTTGCCAGCGGCGCGGGCTCGACCTTCCAGCGATAGGGCGCATCGGCGGTGCGCACGATTACCGGCATCACCGCATTCATGCCGTCGAGCGCGTACTCGACCGCCGCCTTGCCTACGGCATAGGCCTGTTCGGCGTCCACTTTGGATGCGGCGTGACGGGCCGAGCGCTGCAGGTAGTCCGGTAGCGCCCAGTGGTACTTGTAGCCCAGCTTCTCCCTGACCAGTTGCGCCAGCACCGGCGCAACACCACCCAGTTGTGCGTGGCCGAACGCGTCGCGCGTGCCGGCTTCGGCGAGAAACTGCCCGGCGCGGTTGCGTACGCCCTCGGACGCCACCACGGTGCACCAGCCCACGCGCTCCACCGTCGCCTTGACCTTGGCCAGGAACGCGGCCTCGTCGAATGCGTTCTCCGGAAACAGGATGATGTGCGGCGCCTCATCCGGACTGCGTCCGGCGAGGCCAGCCGCGGCGGCGATCCAGCCGGCATGGCGGCCCATCACCTCCAGGATGAACACCTTGGTCGAGGTCTCGGCCATCGACGCCACGTCAAGACTCGCCTCCAACGTGGAAATAGCCGTGTACTTGGCGACCGAGCCGAAGCCGGGGCAGCAGTCGGTGACGGCCAGGTCGTTGTCCACCGTCTTGGGCACGCCGATGCAGCGGATGTCGTAGCCCATTGCCTTGCCCAGCTGCGAGATCTTCAGCGCCGTGTCGGCCGAGTCGTTGCCGCCGTTGTAGAGAAACCAGCGGATGTCGTGGGCGCGGAACACGTCGATCAACCGCTCGTACTCCGCGCGATGCTCCTGGAGCGACTTCAGCTTGTAGCGGCAGCTGCCGAACGCGCCCCCGGGGGTATGCCGCAGCGCGGTGATGGCTGCGCGGGTTTCCTTGCCGGTGTCGATCAGGTCCTCGCGCAGGGCACCCAGGATGCCGTTGCGCGCGGCGTAGACCGCCACGCCCCGCGCCCGCGCGGCCTCGATCACGCCTGCCGCGGTGGCGTTGATCACGGCGGTAACGCCGCCGGATTGTGCATACAGCAGGCGGCCTTCGGTGCGGCGGGATGCTCGGGTCATGCGCTTCTCCTCATGGTGTGGCAGCCGTGTCCGCGGACTTTGGCAGGGGTGACAAGCACTTGGCGCGTGCGGCCGGAGAATCTGGTTTGACTGCCCTGAACGCAAACGCTACTTTGACCGTCATTTTGACGAATCCGGCCAACGGGCGCAGCGTGCGCCCAGCGAGCGGATTGTGTGGAGCGTTATGCGACTCGTGCTACTTGGCGCGCCCGGTTCGGGCAAGGGTACCCAGGCCACCCGTCTCAAGACTGACCTCGGCGTACCGCACATCTCCACCGGAGACATGCTGCGCGCTGCCGTGGCCGCAGGCACGCCTCTCGGGCTCAAGGCGAAGGCCGTGATGGATGCCGGGCATCTGGTGTCCGACGACATCCTGCTGGGCATGCTGGAAGAACGGCTCGCGCAGAACGACGCGCACGCCGGCTTCATCCTGGACGGCTACCCGCGCAATCTGGCGCAGGCGGCGGCACTGGACGAGCTGCTGGCGAAGATCGGCCAGCCGCTCGATGCGGTGGTGAAGCTGGAAGTGCCCAACGAGGCCATTGTCGACCGCTGCGAACTTCGCTTCGCCGCGGAAGGCCGCGCCGACGACAACCCCGACACCGTCCGCCGCCGCCTCGGCATTTATGCCGAACAGACTGCGCCGGTGGCCGATTTCTACGCCCGCCGCGGCAAGCTGCAGGTGGTGGACGGAGTGGGTGATCTCGACGAGGTGACGGCGCGGGTGAAGCGCGCGCTGTCGGACGACTCGGCCGCCGTCGGCAGCTGACCACCGGCAGTCTGCCAGTTCACCGCGGCGCTCGTCCGCCGTCGTGAACGCTTCGGGACCGCGCCGCCGGCGACGGTTCTTCCAGGGCGCCCACACCGGCGCCGGTGGTATTTCCGGACCTTTTCATGCGCCTGCATATTCTCGGTATCTGCGGCACCTTCATGGGCGGCGTCGCCGCGCTGGCACGCGAGCTCGGCCATACCGTGGAGGGCAGCGACGCCAACGTCTATCCACCGATGAGCACCCAGCTGGAAGCGCTGGGCATCGGGCTGATGGAGGGCTACGACGCGTCGCATCTGCAACCGGCGCCCGACCTGGTCGTGGTGGGCAATGCGATGACGCGCGGCAACCCGTCGGTGGAATACATGCTCGACGCGCAGCTGCGCTACATCTCCGGGCCGCAGTGGCTCGGCGAGACCTTGCTTCCCGGGCGCGAAGTGCTTGCCGTCGCCGGTACCCACGGCAAGACCACCACGACCAGCCTGCTCGCCCACTTGCTGGAAGAGGCGGGCCAGAGCCCGGGCTTTCTGATTGGCGGCGCGCCAAGCAATTTCCCGACCTCGGCGCGGCTGGGCACCGGCCGGCCGTTCGTGATCGAAGCCGACGAGTACGACACCGCGTTTTTCGACAAGCGGTCGAAGTTCGTCCACTACCGCCCGCGCATCGCGATCCTCAACAACCTCGAATACGACCACGCGGACATCTTCCCCGACGTCGAGGCGATCCAGCGACAGTTCCACCACCTCGTGCGCACCGTGCCCGCCAACGGCCGGTTGATCGTCAATGCCCACGATGCCCGGCTGGCCGAAGTGCTCGCCCTGGGCTGCTGGACGCCGGTGGAGACGTTCGGCATTGGCCAGGGTGACTGGCAGGCGCGCTTGATCGAAGCGGACGGCAGCCACTTCGAGGTACATCGGCGCGGGCAGCATCTGGGCAGCGTACGGTGGCCGTTGCTGGGTACGCACAACGTCATGAATGCGCTGGCGGCGCTGGCTGCCGCAGCGGCGGCCGGCGCGGATGTGCCAGCCCTGCTGCCGGCGTTCGAACGATTTCAGAGCGTGCGCCGCCGGATGGAGCGCGTGGGTGAGGGGCGGGGCGCGCAGGTATATGACGATTTCGCCCATCACCCGACCGCCATCGCCACCACGCTGGCCGGGCTGCGTGCCAGCGTGGGCAGCTCGCGCATTCTGGTGGCGCTGGAGCCGCGCTCCAATTCGATGCGGTTGGGCGCGCACGCGGCGGCGCTGGCGCCGGCGCTGGCCGATGCCGACCGGGTGGTGTTCCTGCACCGGCCGGAGCTGGCATGGGATGCGCAGAGCGTCATCGGCGCACTGCGCGGCCGCGGCCAGACCGTGCCCACGGTCGAGGCACTGATCACCTCGCTGCAGCAGCAGATCCAGCCGGGGGACCACGTGGTGTTCATGTCCAACGGCGGATTCGAGTCGGCGCCACGGCGCTTCGTCGAAGCGTTACGCGACGCGTGAGGCGTTGATCAAGCCAGCGGCGCATCGAAGCAGGGATCGCGGCGCTGGTATTCGCGCTGCGCCGCAAACCACACGCCGAAGCCGAAGCTGATCGTCAGCAACGCCAGTAGCATGGATCCCCACGTGAGCCCCAGCGCCCCCAGCAGCATATAGCCGCCCCAATACGCCGCCATCGCGCCGAGCACCACCACCACGTTTACCGCGCCGCGCCCGAAGCTGCCCTCCGGCCCGATCAGGTGCACCGCCAGGGCAACCAGGCTGGCGCCGACTGCCACGATCGCCGAAGTCAGCAGCATGCGCAGGGGTTCGGTCGCATGCACCAGCACGATCCCAAGCGCCGTATAGGCCAGCGCGCTCAGCGCAGTGACCGGCACCAGTACCAGCAGCGCGTCCACCAGCAACTTCTGGTAGTCGCTGCGCGATGCGGGTGCCAGCGTCAGGTAGAGGTCGGCCAGGTTGGGGCGCATCCGCAGCATGCCTCGCCCCAGCTGTGGAAAACGGCTCAGCGACAGCAGCACCGCATAGGCGCCGATCACCGCGGCGTTGTAATGCGGCCGATGCTGGATGACGAAGAAATAGAGCGTCACCATCGCTGCGACGATCAGCAGCCGCATCGCGATCGCGGCCGGGTTGTCGTGCGGCAGCAACAAGCTGCGGATCAGAGCCAGCCGCTGGCCGCTGCCGGGGCGACGACGGTAGTTCGCCAGCGCCCGCTCCATGGCGCGCTGCGAGCTGCGGTCGAACAGCGCGTTGATGCGCTTGCCCAGCGCGCCACGCGGGGCCGGCGTGCCGTCGGTGCCGGTCGTGCCGATGCGGTTCAGGCCGGTGCTCTCCAGCGGCGAGGTATCCGGCTCGATGTCGCTGATCTGCACCAGCGGGCGCAGCACCAGCTGCAGGATCAGCGCCGACGCCAGCAGCAACAACAGCGGCGTGAGTGGCGAGCGCAGGGCAGCCGCGCCAATCTGTGCTGCCAGCTGCGGCATCCAGCCGGCGGCAATGAACACCAGCCAGAACAGCAGGCCCGCGCGGCGGCCGGTGCCGGTGGCCAGGCCGAACGCCGCAGCCAGTACCAGTCCCGCACTGCCCAGCATCACGTACGGCATGCCGCCCGCCAGGGCCAGCAATGCAGGCAGCAGCACCCATTGCAGCAGGTCGATCACGGCCAGCCCACGCAACCGGCGGGTGAAGTGCGGCAGCAGGAAGCTCTCCGGTCGGCAGACACCGCGCAGCATGCTGCCCAGCCCGATATGCCAGAACCAGTTGCCGAACATCACCAGTCCGGCGCCGGGGCCGGCAAGCGCCGCATCGTGCGGCATCGACCAAGCCAGCATGACCAGGCCGCCGAGCCACAGTCCCAGCGCGAGAACCACCAGCACCGGCATGCGCCGCCACAACTGCATCCACAACTGCCAGACGGCTCTCACGCCAGCTCCACGAAGAGATCTTCGAGCGTGGGGGTTTCGATCCGCAGCGTGCATTGCTCGCGCGCAGCCAGGGCCTGCAGCGCCGATTCCTCCGGATCTTCCACCAGCAGTTGGGCCTGGTCGCCGTGCAGCGTCGCCTTGAGTGAACCAGCCACCGTCGGCGGCGCGCTCCAGCCGCCGGGACGCTCCAGCACCACCCGGCGCAAGCGGGCGCGCAGGTCGGCGAGCGGCCGGGTGAACTGGATGCGACCGTCGCGCAGCAGTGCGATGTCCGCATCGGCACGCTCGAGGTCGGCGGTGATATGGGTGGAAAAGATCACGGTCTTGCCCGGACCGCGCATCAGCGCAAGCAGCTCGCCCATGAATGCGCGCCGCGCCTGCGGGTCGAGGCTGGCCACGGGCTCGTCCAGCACCAGCAGGTCCGGCTCGGGCGCAATCGCCCGCACGATGGCGAGCTTCTGCCGCTGCCCCTGCGACAGTTGCCCGATCTTCTGCTTCGGGTCGAGCTGCCATTCGTCCAGCAGGCGGCGCGCCAGCGCGGCATTCCAGCGGCCGTAGAACGCCGCGGTGAAATCCAGGTAAGCGCGCACCTTCATCCAGGGGAAGAGATCGAACGTCTGCGGCACGAACCCGATGCGGTGCATGCGCTCCCCACCGGGTTCGTCCATCGGCTGGCCGAACAGCTCGACCCGGCCCCTGTCGATCGGCGACAGTCCGAGCAGGCAGCGCAGCAGCGTCGTCTTGCCGGCGCCATTGCGTCCGAGCAGGCCGATGACCCTTCCTGCCGGCACCACCCAGTCCAGCTGTTGCAGCACATCACGTCGCGCGAACGACTTGTTCAGCTGGGCCACCTGCACCACCGGAGCAAATGCTTCGGCGGGCGGCGGGGGTGAGAACGGGTGAGCAGTGGACATCCGTGTTCCTCGGGCGAAAGTCGACACAATGTGCGGCAAGCCGGCTCGCGGCGTCCAGTCGCAGGCCGTGCCGGAGGCTGTGCCGCGGGCAGGCGCTCGGTACACTGGATGGCATGGCTGGCCAGACTCCACTGATCGAACTGCCGCTGTTTCCCCTGGCAACGGTGCTCTATCCCGGGGCGCCGATGCCGCTGCGCATTTTCGAGCCGCGTTACATCGACATGGTGCGCGACTGCACACGCTCGGGCACGGGGTTTGGTGTCTGCCTGATCCTGGACGGCTACGAGGTGGGCGAGGCTGCCTTGCCGGCGGCGGTGGGCACGATCGCCACCATCACCGACTTCCACACCACGGAGGAGGGCCTGCTCGGCATCGTGGCGCACGGCGGTCAACGCTTTCGGGTGGAGCACACCCGCGTACGCACCGATGGCCTGCTTCGAGGGATGGTGCAGCCGTGGCCGGCGGAGCCGGCGCTGCCGGTGCCGGCGGAGTTCGGGCTGCTGACGACCATCCTGGAGCGCCTGGTCGAGACCCTCGGGCCACACTGGTCCGACGCGCCGCGCAACTGCTACGACGACGCCAGTTGGGTGGGTTTCCGGTTGGCCGAGCTGCTGCCACTGGCCAATCCCGAGCGCCAGCGCATGCTGGAACTCACCGATCCCCTCGAACGTCTGGCCGAGTTGCGCGACATCCTTCCACGGTTCCAGAAGTCCTGACCGGCGCCGCACACCGGCATTAGACTCGCGCCTTTAATGCGAGGCGCATCGTCATGAGCTCACTGGCCGGAAAAACCCTGTTCATCACCGGCGCCTCGCGGGGGATCGGCCTGGCGATTGCACTGCGGGCGGCGCGGGACGGCGCTAACGTGGTGATCGCGGCCAAGAGCGCGGTGGCCAATCCCAAGCTTCCAGGCACCATTCACAGCGCCGCCGCCGCGGTCGAGGCGGCGGGTGGGAAGGCGCTGGCGCTGAAGGTGGACATCCGCGACGAGGCCCAAGTGGTCGCTGCGGCCGCCCAGGCGGCGGAGCACTTCGGCGGCATCGACATTCTCGTCAACAACGCCAGCGCGATCTGGCTGGCGGGGGTGGAGGGCACGCCGATGAAGCGATTCGACCTGATGCACCAGGTCAATACCCGCGGCACTTTTCTTGCGACCCAGGCCTGTCTGCCGTATCTCAAACGCGCGGCGAATCCGCACGTGTTGATGCTGTCGCCGCCGCCCACGTTGGAGCCGCGCTGGTTCGCGCCGCACACGGCGTACACGATCGCCAAGATGGGCATGAGCCTGTGCGTGCTGGGCATGGCCGAGGAGTTCCGGCCACTCGGCATCGCGGTCAACGCGCTGTGGCCGCGCACGGTCATCGCCACGGCGGCCATCGCCATGATCGACGGGGTACGGCCCGAGCATTGCCGGACTCCGGATATCGTCGCGGACGCCGCGCAGCTCATGCTGGTGCGACCGGCAGGCGAGGCCACCGGCCAGTTCGCGATCGACGATGAGGTGCTCGCGCAGGCGGGTGTGACCGATCTGGAGCGCTACGCGGTGCAACCTGGCCAGCCCCTGTTGCCGGATCTTTTCCTGCCGTAGCCGATGCCGCGCGGTATCCGATCACCGTGCAATGCGCAGGGCCGCGCCTTACGATGGCGGCCCCAGCTTCTGCCGCCCCGGTTGTGTGCGGCGCCACGTCGGACCTCCCATGCAGACGGATACCCCCTCGCTCATCGACCTCGGCAGGCGTTACTGGATGCCGGTCTACAAGCCGCGTGATCTGGTGCTGGACCACGGCGACGGCGCCAGGCTCTGGGATACGGACGGCCGCGAGTACATCGACTTCGGCGCCGGCATCGCAGTAAATGCGCTCGGACACAAAGATCCCGATCTGCTCGCTGCGTTGTCTCTGCAAGCGGGCAAGTTGTGGCACGCCAGCAACGTCTTCTATACCGAGCCGCCGCTGCGTCTGGCCGAGGAGCTTGTGCAGGCATCCGGGTTCGCCGAGCGGGTGTTTTTCTGCAACTCGGGTGCGGAAGCGAACGAGGCGGCAATCAAGCTGGTGCGCAAATGGGCGGCCTCGAACGGCCGGCCACCGGAGCGGCGCACCATCGTGACCTTCCGCGGCTCGTTCCATGGCCGCACGCTGGCCACGGTGACCGCTACCGCGCAGCCGAAATACCAGCAGGGCTACGAGCCGCTTCCCGCGGGCTTTCGTTACCTCGACTTCAACGATGTGCCGGCACTCGAAGCCGCGCTTGCGCAGGGCGACGTGGCGGCGGTGATGCTCGAGCCGGTGCAGGGCGAGGGCGGCGTGCTGCCGGCCGCGCCGGGATTTCTGCAGCGTGCGCGCGAGCTCTGTGACCAGCACGACGCCCTGCTGGTGCTGGACGAGATCCAGTGCGGCATGGGGCGCACCGGCACGCTGTTCGCACACGTACAGGATCACGTCGTGCCGGACATCGTGACCCTGGCCAAGGCGCTCGGGTGCGGCTTCCCGATGGGCGCCATGCTGGCTGGCCCGAAAGTCGCGCAGGTCATGCAGTTCGGCGCCCACGGCACGACCTTTGGCGGCAACCCACTGGGCGCGGCGGTCGCGCGCGTGGCGCTGGCGAAGCTGTCTTCACCGGAGGTGCTGGTGAATGTCGAGCGGCAGGCGAACGACCTGCGCCGAGGGCTGGCGCAGATCAACGAGGACCTTCACCTGTTCGAGCAGGTGCGCGGGCGGGGGCTCATGCTTGGCGCCGTGCTGGACGAGCGCTGGCGCGGCCGGGCAGGCGAGATACTTGACCATGCCGCCGCACACGGTCTGCTGCTGCTGCAGGCCGGCCCCGACGTGCTCCGCTTTATTCCGCCGCTCACCCTCGCCGATGCGGACCTGGCCGAGGGGCTCGCGCGACTGCGCACGGCCCTGGCAGCCTTCTGCGAGCAGGTCGACGAAGCGGTCGGCGACAAGGCGCCGGAGGCAGCTCGATGAAGTACCTGCATACGATGGTGCGCGTGCATGACCTGGACGCATCGCTGCGTTTTTATTGCGAAGGCCTCGGCCTCCGTGAAGTGCGTCGGCGTGACGTGCCGGCGGGCCGGTTCACGCTGGTGTTCCTGGCGGCGGCCGAGAGTCCCGAGGCCGAGCTGGAGCTCACCTACAACTGGGATTCCTCGGAAGACTACGGCTCGGCCCGCAACTTCGGGCATCTGGCGTTCCTGGTCACCGACATCTATGCCACCTGCGCGAGACTGCAGGCGATGGGCTACACGATCCACCGACCACCGCGCGATGGCCACATGGCGTTCGTGCGCTCCCCCGATCTGATCTCCATGGAACTGCTCCAGGACGGCGCGCTGGCGCCGGCGGAGCCGTGGGCGTCCATGCCCAACGTGGGTCAGTGGTGATCGCCAGTCAGTGGAGGATCTCGCGCAGCGTTTCCCTCGCGGCCTGTAGTGTGTCGGCAATGTCTTGCTCGCTGTGCGCGCTGGACATGAAGCCCGCTTCGAAGGCCGAAGGAGCCAGATAGACGCCGCGCTGAAGCATGCCGTGGAAGAAGCGCCGGAACATCGCGATGTCGGTGGTCGTCGCCTGCGCGAATGTCTCCACTTTGTCGGCGTGGAAGAACAGGCCGAACATGCCGCCGAGGCGCGTGGTGCTGAACGGCACGCCCTCGCCATCGGCGACGGCCTGCAGCCCGTCGCACAGCAGGCGCGTGCGTGCGGCCAGGGCCTCGTGAAAGCCGGGCGCCTGCACCAGTTCCAGCACCGCAAGGCCAGCAGCCATGGCCACCGGATTGCCGCTCAGCGTACCGGCCTGATAAATCGGACCGGCCGGAGCGACCTGCTCCATCAGCTCGCGCCTGCCACCGTAAGCGCCCACGGGCATGCCGCCACCGATGATTTTACCGAAGGTGCTCAGATCCGGCCGCACGCCGTAATGCCCCTGAGCGCCGCCGAGCGCGACGCGGAAACCGGTCATCACTTCGTCGAAGATCAACAGCACGCCATGCGCGTCGCACAGGCTGCGCAAGCCCTGCAGGTAGCCGTCGCGGGGCAGCACGCAGTTCATGTTGCCGGCCACCGGCTCGATGATCAGTGCGGCGATGTCCCGGCCATGCTCGGCGAACAAGGCGCCAGCGGCATCGAGGTCGTTGTAGGGCAGGGTCAGGGTCAGGTCGGCATTCTGCTTGGGTACCCCCGGCGATGTGGGTACACCGAGGGTCAGCGCGCCCGAGCCCGCCTTTACCAGGAAGCTGTCGCCGTGGCCGTGATAGCAACCTTCGAACTTCACGATCAGGTTGCGGCCGGTTGCGCCGCGCGCAAGGCGGATCGCCGACATCGTCGCCTCGGTGCCGGAGTTGACCATCCGCACCATTTCCATCGACGGCACCAGCCGCGTGAGCGTTTCGGCCATGGTCACCTCGGCCGGGCAGGGCGTGCCGAATGAGAGGCCGCTGCGGATTGCCCGCTCAACCGCTTCACGCACAGCAGGGTGGTTGTGGCCAGCAATCATCGGGCCCCAGGAGCCGATGTAGTCGATGTAGCGCTTGCCTTCGACATCCCACAGATAGGCGCCGTCTGCGCGGGCGGTAAAAAAGGGCTCCCCGCCGACGGAGTTGAACGCGCGCACGGGAGAATTGACGCCGCCGGGCATCAGTTGCCGAGCGCGCTCGAAGAGGTCGTGATTGTTCATGGGCTTTCCGGGTCGACTAGGGATAGAGGGCGGTCATCGCGCGCGCTGCCTGGCAGACATCGGCGGCGGCCAGAATCGACGAGACGCTGGCAAGGAAATCAGCGCCCGCATCGACCAGCAGCCGACCATTTTCGGCCGTGATGCCGCCAATGGCCACCCGCGGCACACCAAGCGCGGCCGTCTCGCGTAGCACGTCCAGCGACGACCGGCCTGCATGGGGCTTGGTCGGCGATGAGAAAAACGCTCCAAACGACACATAGTCCGCACCGGCGGATGCGGCAGCCCGGGCCAGCTCCGCCGATCCATGGCAGGACACACCGATGATTGCTTGCCTGCCCAGCGCTTCGCGCGCCCGGGCCGGGTCGCCGTCGCCCTGGCTCATATGAACGCCGTCGGCGCCAACCGCCCGAGCCAGCGCCACGTCGTGATCGATGATGAGCGGCACGCCGTGGCGCGCGCACAGCGTCGCCAGCGCAGAGGCCTCGGCGTATCTGCGGGAGGCGTCAGAGGTGAGGTCCCGGTACTGGACCAGGACAACGCCTCCGGCCAGGGCCTGCTCGACCTTGTCGACCAGCTTGTCGCCTGATCCGTCGGTGATGAGATAGATGCCACGTGGGGGGAAGGTCTTCATAGCCCGCCGATGATGCACCAAGCGACCAGGGTATGCCTTCCGGTCTGCTGCCCGAGTTGCGAGAATGGGGCTCCCCAACGCAAGCGGAAAACGTAATGACTCAGGGCAATGCCGGATCGTCGCCACGCAAGTGGATGTGTGTCGTCTGCGGTTTCATCTATGACGAAGCGCTGGGCGTGCCGGAAGAGGACATCGCACCAGGCACGCGCTGGGAGGACGTACCCGATACCTGGACGTGCCCGGATTGCGGTGCCACGAAGGAAGACTTCGAGATGGTGGAAGTGGACTGAGTTCCGCCCTCATTCGCCCGGATTCGGCCATCGCAGCGCACGTCCGGGGCCGGTTTGTGGTGATGCGATGGAGGTGCGCCATCCCGGCGCTCCTCCGGAGCGACACATGCAGAAGTTCATCCCCTTGGAAGACGACTGGGCACTGATAGAGGCCCTCTTCGACCAGCGCCTCGTGCCCTACGTGCCGGGAATGCCTTGCGCGCATACGTATAAGGAGGATGCAAGGAACTCGCTCCCGGCAGCTTCCGGCCCGGGCGCGGCGGCCGACGCGAAAGGAATGCGTGAGAATCTGGCGCTCCCCCCTTCACAGGGTCATCGCACGGCGCTATGATTCTCGCCCCTTCGACGAACCACGGTTCGCCAAGGTGTTGCCCGCCAGGCAGCGTTGAAAAAAATTTTCGACGAAGTGTTGACGGAGCAAAAGATCGATGTAGAATGTGCGGCTCACCCGGGGCGAAACGCATCGGGACGGTTCGAGAAATCAGCCGTAAGTGATTGATCTTTGACAGTATGCGCAGGTGACTTGTGTGGAC
>Ga0310810_10000023_pt1 | contig 196794 bp, 194 predicted proteins | sample NCmetagenome_FD_207641 | JGI IMG/M metagenome (GOLD analysis project Ga0310810, IMG submission 207641) | Soil microbial communities from experimental microcosm in Duke University, North Carolina, United States - NC | ecosystem: Engineered > Artificial ecosystem > Soil microcosm > Unclassified...
CAGTCGGTCTTGCGCCTCAACCGGCTGTGGCTCTGCGCACGCAGAGCCCCGGTCGCTTGCCCGGTGGAGTGTTTTCCATGCGGAAACTCCCTGTTCTGCGGTTTCACCAGCCGCTCGCGGGTTCCGCCGTCTTTCGCCCCGACTTTTACGGGGCGGTGCGTCCGCGGCGCGGTCGCAAAAATACTCCGCCTAACGGATGGCCGAGTCAACGCGAAAGAAATCCTGTTCCTGTGCGTTTTGCGAGACCTTTTGAAAATCTCGCTCACACAGAACGTTGCGCTTTGTCCTTGTCGTTGGCGGAACGAATTTGATTGCGGATCGCTTCCCATTCGGCGTCGCCGAGTGCTGCGAGTCGCGCGAAGTTCCCGCCGGCCGCGAGATGCATGCCGCCGTCGATCGCGATCGTCTGACCCGTGAGATAATCGCAGCCGTCGGCCATCAGAAACGTCGCGAGATTGGCGAGCTCGAACATCTCGCCGTTGCGCGCCATACCGGCAGAGCGCGTCGGCGCTTCTCCGGAGCCGGCGGAGGCAGAAGGATTGAGTCGCTCCCACGCACCCTTGGTCGGAAACGGCCCAGGCGCGATGGCGTTCAAGCGGATGCCGTGCGGGCCCCATTCGGTCGCGAGCGATTTCGTCATGATGTTGAGTCCGGCTTTGGACATCGCCGAGGGCACGGTGAAGGGTCCGCCATTCCAGATCCAGGTGGTGAGGATCGAAATCACGCTCGCCTTGTTGCCGCCCTCGATCCAGCGCTTCCCGCAGGAGAGCGTGACGTAGAACGAGCCGCGAAAGACGATGTCGGCAATGGCATTGAATCCGCGCGGCGAGAGATCCTTTGTGCGGCTGATGAAGTTGCCGGCTGCGTTGTTGACGAGACCGCTCAATGCGCCGCCGTCGGCCCAGATCTGCGCTACCATGTCGTCGACGGCTTCGGCCACGCGGATATCGCAGGCGATGCCCTTGACGCTCGACCTGGTCTTATCCGCGAGCTTCTTGGCGGTCTCGTCGAGCACGGCCTTGCGCCGCCCGCAGATGTAGACGCTGGCGCCAAGCTGCGCGAAAGCCTCGCTCATCACTTCGCCGAGGCCGGTGCCGCCGCCGGTCACGAGGATGCGCTTGCCCTTCAGGATGCCGTCCTTGAACATCAAGTCGTACATGATCTGTTCCTCCCGGGTTCTTTGGGGCACAGTAGGAGCGAACCGGGTCCAAAGGCAAAAACGACGGTGCGTAAGCGACAGGAATGACGGCACAAACGAAACTTACCGCCTCGCTCCGCAGGACCGATCGCGTCGCGAACGAGATCGAGGCGGCCAAAGCCGGTCCTCTCCACCTTGCACGGCAGGGCGGCGAAGGTCAGGCGGTGTTGCCGCCGCGCTTTGCCGCCTGGTTCGCCTCGCGCGGCTGGCAGATCCGCGCGCATCAATTGGCGCTGATTGCCCACGCCGCGCAAAAAAAGTCCGTTTTGCTCGTCGCGCCGACGGGGGGCGGCAAGACTCTCGCAGGTTTCCTGCCGAGCCTGATCGAACTCGCCAGTCTGCCCGCACGTCGTCCGCGCGCGCTGCACACGCTCTACATCTCGCCGCTGAAGGCGCTCGCCGTCGACGTGACCCGCAATCTCGAAATTCCGGTTGCCGAAATGGGCCTAGCCGTGAAAGCCGAGCCCCGTACCGGCGACACACCGCATTCGCGTCGCCTGCGCCAACGTCATTCGCCGCCGGACATCCTTTTGACGACGCCGGAACAACTGGCGCTCTTGCTCGCGGCGCCGGGCGCGAAACTGATGTTCGCATCGCTGAGGACCGTCGTGCTGGATGAGCTTCATGCCCTGCACAATTCCAAACGCGGCGATCTCCTTTCTCTCGGTCTGGCGCGATTGCAGACGCTGGCTCCGGCGCACCGTCGCGTTGGTCTTTCCGCGACCGTGGCCGATCCCGCGCCTCTGCGGAAATACCTTGTGCCGCAGCCTTCGAGCGGGGAGGCTTTTTCGGAAGTCGTGATCGGCCAATCCGGCGCAAAACCGGAAATCAAAATCAGTGCGTCCGACTCTTATGTGCCCTGGGCAGGTCACCTCGCGCGCCACGCCATGCTGGACGTGATGGACGCCATCAAGGCGTCGAAGACGGCGCTCGTCTTCGTCAATACGCGTAGCCAGGCCGAACGCACATTCCAGGAACTGTGGCGCATCAACGATCAGAATCTCTCGATCGCGCTGCATCACGGCTCGCTCGCGCCGGGGCAGCGCCGCAAGGTCGAGGCGGCGATGACGCGGGGCGACTTGCGCGCGGTCGTCTGCACCTCGACGCTCGATCTCGGCATCGACTGGGGCGCGGTCGACAAGGTGATCTGCATCGGCGCGCCCAAGGGCGCGGCGCGGCTGGTGCAGCGGATCGGCCGCGCCAATCACCGGCTCGATGATCCAAGCCAGGCTCTGCTCGTGCCGGCCAACCGCTTCGAAGTGCTCGAATGCAACGCCGCGCGCGATGCGGTGCTGGCCGGCGAACTCGATGGCGAGCGGCTGCGTCGCGGCGGGCTCGACGTGCTCGCGCAGCATGTGCTCGGCATGGCGTGTTCTACGCCGTTCGACGCGGACCAGCTTTACGACGAAGTCAAATCCGCCTCGCCTTATGGTCACATCACGCGCGCCGATTTCGATTCGGTGGTCGACTTCGTGGCGACCGGTGGTTATGCGCTGAAGCGCTACGATCGTTACGCGCGCCTGCGCAAGACGGAAGAAGGATTGTGGCGCATCGCCCATCCGCGCATGGCGCAGCAATACCGCCTCAATGTCGGCGTCATCGTCGAAGATCCGATGGTGGAGATTCGTCTGCAATCCAAGGGCCGACCGACGGGCGCGGGTGGCCGCGTGCTGGGTCAACTGGAAGAGTATTTCGTCGAACAACTGACGCGGGGCGACACCTTTGTCTTCTCCGGCCAGGTGCTTCGCTTTGAAGGCATGCGCGATGATGGCGCTTATGTCACCAAGACGACCGACAGCCTGGCGCAGATTCCATCTTACAATGGCGGCAAGTTTCCACTCTCGACGTTTTTGGCTGAGCGCGTGCGTGAGATGGTGTCACGGCCCGAGAGTTGGCACGTGCTGCCCGATCCGGTGCATGAGTGGCTACGGATCCAGGAAGCGCGCTCCATCGTGCCGCAGCCCGGGCAGCTCTTGGTCGAGACGTTTCCCCGCGGCTCGCGCGAATATCTGGTGTGCTACCCGTTCGAGGGGCGGCTCGCGCACCAGACGCTCGGCATGCTGTTGACGCGGCGGCTCGAACGCCTGCGCATGCGGCCGCTTGGTTTCGTCGCCAACGAGTATGCGCTTGCGATTTGGGCGTTGCGCGACATGGGCGGGGTCGACATGGCGCAATTGTTCGCCGAGGACATGCTGGGCGATGATCTCGATGCCTGGCTGGCCGAATCCAATCTCTACAAGCGCACCTTCCGCAATTGCGCGATCATCTCAGGGTTGATCGAGCGGCGCTATCCGGGCCGGGAAAAGTCGGGGCGCCAGGTGACGTTCTCGTCCGACCTGATCTATGACGTCCTGCGCGAGCACGAGCCGGATCACGTCTTGTTGCGCGCCACTTACGAGGACGCCGGGACCGGGCTGCTCGACATCGCGCGTCTTGCGCAAGCCTTGAAACGCATCAAGAACCGCATCGTCATCAGACGGCTGGACCGGGTCTCGCCGCTCGCAGTTCCAGCTTTGCTCGAAATATCGAAGGAGATGGTGGCCGGGGAAGCGCATGAGGATATTCTGCGCGAAGCGGAAGAAGCGCTGATCAAGGAAGCGATGCGTGTCGACTGAACAGATGTTCGTTGAGGTCAACAGCGAGACCCTCTTGCTCGATTGCGCAGGTGCCGCCTGGTGGCCGGCCGAACGGACGCTGATCATGGCGGACATCCACTTCGAGAAGGGCTCCTCCTTCGCAAAACGCGGCACGTTGCTCCCGCCTTACGATACGCGCACGACGCTCAATCGTATCGAGGCACTGATGTGTGCTTACGCTCCGGCTCGCGTGGTGGCGTTGGGCGATTCCTTTCATGACGGCGAGGCCGCAACCCGGCTCGACGAAGAGGACAAAGTCACACTCGCCCGTCAGGTCGCGCGAACCGACTGGATTTGGATCGAGGGCAATCACGACCCGCATCCGCCCGCCTGGCTTGGCGGCACCGTCACAGGGGAACTCGCCATCGGCGGCCTCGTCTTTCGCCACGAACCGGCGCGACAGCCGCAAGCTGGCGAGATCGCAGGGCACCTGCATCCTTGCGCGACAGTGACGCGCCATGGCCGCAGTCTTCGCCGCCGCTGCTTTGCCGGCGATGCCTCGCGCATGGTAATGCCCGCGTTTGGTGCCTATGCCGGCGGTTTGGACGTCGATGACGACGCCATTGCCGCGCTGTTTTTGGCGGACTTCGCAGCCTACATGCTCGGAGGTCGCCGTGTTTACGCGGTGGCGGCGCGCGGCACGCCTCAGTTTGTGCGTCGGAAGACAACCGACGACAGCCAGCCAAGAATGCCGGCCATGAGGACGGCGGAGAGTCCATAAAGCAAGGGCGAGTCATGCGCCAGATTGTAAAGGCGCCGCTCGAGCCCCGTCTGATCGATGAACAGTGGCGTGGATTGCGCGCTGATCACATTGCCGTCGCGAAACAGATAGACCTCGGCATTGTATTGCCCGCGTGTGACGGTCGCCGGCACCGGCACGTGCACGCGAAAGAGGGCGGGACTGAGGAACTCCACGGCTGCGGGGGCCTCGCCGTACAATCCGTCCTGTTCCTGGTGACGTATGAGGGCCTGGCGAAACGGTTCGGGGTCGTGATGCGAGAAGACGCGTTCGGGCTGCAGGTTGACGAGCCCGATGCCGTAGCGCTTGAGCGTGTCCTTGGCCGCGATATCGCCGAGCGGCCTGGTGCTCGCGAGATAATAGTAGGTCGGCATGTCCTGTAGCTTGGCCTGATCGCGATTGAGCCAGATGCCGACGACGCGATCCTTTTTTCGCACCGTCATATCGGCGTCGGGTCCGCGGATGATGACGATGACGTCGTGGGTGCCGGTATCGTCGAGATGCTCGATGGCGCCGAAAACGACGATGTCGGTGCCGGTATAGTTCGAGGTGATTTCGACCGTGTCTTGCGATAGGCCCGACACGAGATCTTCCGAGGCCAGCGCCGGCACGGCGCACAACGCGCAAATGCCGAGAAGGGTGAAGACGTTTTTCATGGCCCCGTCGTCGTCACGCTGTAGAGCTCGCCCGGCTCGATCACCAGACTGAAGAGGAGGCGCCCCGCGACGGCCAGAACCAGCAGCGCCAGCAGCATTCTGAGTTGTTCGCCGCGCAGGCGCTCGCCGGCTCTCACGCCAAGTTGCGCGCCGATCACGCCTCCCAGGATCAGGAACAAGGCAAGGACGATATCGACCGCGAAATTGCTGGTCGCCTGGAGAACGGTGGTGGCTGCTGTGACGATGACGATCTGGAACAGCGAGGTGCCCATCACGACATTGGTGGGCATGCGCAGCAAGTAAATCATGGCCGGCACGACGACGAAGCCTCCGCCGACGCCCATGATCGCAGACAAAACGCCGACGAAGAATCCAATGACGATCGGCGGAATGACGCTGATATAGAGTCGCGATTCGCGGAAGCGCATCTTGATCGGCAAACCGTGCACCCACAGATGCTGCCCACTGCGGCGGGCGGGCGCCGACGTGCCGCTCTGAACCGCGCGCAACACCCCAAGACTCTCGCGCAGCATCAGTCCGCCGACCGTGCCCAGCAGGATGACGTAACTCGCCGAGACGACGAGGTCCATCTGGCCGGACCGGCGCATCACGCCGAACAACCACACGCCGAACACCGTGCCGACTAGGCCGCCGGCAGCCATGACCGCGCCCATCTTCATATCGAGCGCACGCTTGCGCCATTGCGCGATGGCACCCGAAATGGACGACGCTGTGATGTGGCTGGCCGTGGTGGCGACCGCGACCGAGGCGGGCACGCCATAGAAAATGAGCAGGGGTGTCAGCAGAAAGCCGCCGCCGACGCCGAACAGGCCGGAGAGAAATCCGATCGCCGCACCCATGCCAAGGATGACGAGCCAATGAACCGACATCTCGGCGATGGGGAGATAGATTTCCATCGATCGGACAAATACACGGTCAGGAGATGAAGGACCTGTCTAAATCCGGCAGGCCCGAGCCTGATGCGAATGTGCGCGCCGAAGGCTGTGCGGTCAACCGTTCAAGTGCGAAACTCTAATTCGTGATTTCGCTCAGCTGCGGTGGAACGTTCGCTTTGGCGTCGAGCGGCTGTGGATGGAAAGCATCGACCGAACGCTGTGCGGCGGCGCGATCGTCGGCGCTGAGCTGTGTCGCCAGAGCATCGATGCGGGCCTTGGACTCCGTATCGCCCGCCGCGGCGGCGATCGCGTACCACTTATAGGCGTCGACCAGGCTTTGGGGCACGCCGAGCCCGCGCTCGTACAGGACAGCGAGATTGAATTGCGAATCGGAAAGACCGAGCGCAGCCGCCTTGGCGAACCAGCGGGCCGCTTCAGGAAGGTTCTTCGCAACACCTGTCCCCGAAGCATAGGCAACGGCGAGATTGTGCATTGCCTTGCGATTTCCCGCCTGTGCGGCCAGCGCATACCAGTGAACCGACTTGACCGGATCGGCTGCGACGCCACGGCCGCGTTCGTACAATGTGCCGAGGCGATATTGCGCGACGGGTTGGCCGGCCAGCGCGGCGCGGCCGAGCCACTTTGTAGCATCGGCTTCGCTCACGGCGACGCCATCGCCATCGAGATATTTCAGACCGACGATGAGTTCGGCTTTCGCATTGCCGCTATTGGCGAGCGCGGTCAACTTGTCGAGCGGTGCGATCGAGGCGGCCTGCGCCGGCGGCGCGCTCGCGGCACCGGCCGGTTGGGCCGGAGTGACGACTGGCGGCGTGCCTGTCGTCGGAACGACGACCGTGTTCACCACCGGCGCTGTGCTTGCGCGTTGGGAAGGCGCGGCAACGTTTGCAGCAGGCGCGGTCTTTTGTGGATGGAAGAGCGGGGCCGCGGACCGGGGCGAGGCGGTGCCGATGCGCTGGCTCAAGAAGGCTCCAGCGGCAATCGCGAGAATCAGAACGAGCGCGATGATCGCGACGACGAAGTAGGTTTTGCGGGTGTTTGATCTAGCTTCCTCGTCGTCCGCGATCGAGCCCCACGAAAAGCCGCCGATGCGCGAACCAAGATCCGATTCAGCCTGGGCCGCGGCGTCGCGCGCCGAGCGGCGGGCCGCAGCCAAATAGGAGTCGGGTGTGGACGGAGCGGCGGGTTCGACGGCCGGAGCTTCCGCTTCGACAGCAAACGGGTCGGCTTCGAACGCCGTGTGGTCGGGCGCGTGTTCGGCGTCTGCTAGAACGGTTTCCTCGGCCGGCAACACATGCTCGGCCGGAACATCTTCTTCGAGGAGTGGCGCCGAATCGGCAGCGTCGAAGTTCGAGAACTGGCCGCTGCGTTCCTCATGCGGAAGGACGACGTCAGGCGCCAGTACGTTGATGAAGGGCGGTGTCTCGTCGGCGGCAGCCGGGTGTTCGACGACGGATATCGGACCGATCGTCTCGGCGATGTGATGAGGGGTAGCCTCTTCGACGGGGTGCGTCACGACCTCGGCGGCGGGATGCGGCGCAGCCTCGACGGTGCGGCCCGATACGGAATTCAGTTCGGCGCGCAACTGCGCGACGCTATCTCTCTGGGCGGTCTCAGTGGCCTCGATCCGCTGCGCCAGCTGCCTAAGCTCATTCTCGATGGCGTCGGACTGCTTGTTGGGCTGGTCAAAGCGGTTGGCGATCTCGCTGAGCGTGTGCTCGATGCCCGATAGCCTGCGATCGAGCGCCGGATCGGCGGCCGGGGCACGCAGTTTCGACACACTATCTTCGAGGCGCGAAATCGCGCTTGCCGTATCGGCTTCGCGCTTCATCGCCGCCGTATCGTCTGCGCCGCGCGCCTCGAGACTTGTTAGGGCGCGATCGACGGCGGCGTGGCCGGATTGCACGAGGTTTTCCAGCGCCCGAATGCGTTCGTCGAACTGCGCCATACGCAACTCGGCGGTCTGATGGGTGTTGTCCGCTTCCGCGCGGACCTCGCCAATCCGTCCGGCGACAGATTCAAGATTGCCCGCAAGCGCCGAAATTTGCGTGGCGGATTGCGTGGCGGTGGCGGAGATCTGATCGGCCAGGCGTGACAGGCCCTGATGCAGTCCCTTGACGGCATCGCGCAGTCCCTCGCTCGCGCCTTGACGTTCGACGCGATCGAGACGGTCGGCGAGATTGATGACGCTGTTGCCGAGCTGATCAAATGCTTGTGCCTGCTCGCGCGCAGTGACGTTGATTTCGCTCGCGGCCTTCGTCATGGCGCGATTGTTTTCGGATTGGCTGCGCTCGGCGGCCTCGAGACGGCGCGCTACGCCGCGCAACTGTTCTTCTATGCGGCGAAAGACTTCGCCCGTTTCGCTCTCGCTGCGCGCCACATGCGCAAGCATTTCTTCGGTGTCGCGGCGCGACGGGCGAACTTCGGTTGCGGCGGTGAAGTTGCTGACGTTCGTGGACCAGGCCTCGCGCATCGGTGCCTCAGTCGTGTCCGAAAAGCTGCGCAGGATGCGCCGTGTCATCCATTCGCCGACGGAGAGACCTTCGCGGCGCGCGGCCGCCCTCGCAGCCTCGCGGGCCTCCATCGGGATGCCCGCAACGTTCCAAGGGATGTCTGGCCGCATTTCGACTCACTTGGTGCTACACCCGCCAGTAAAAGTACTAATCGCAACATATAGTGTAAAGAATGGTTTGGACGCCGACTCACAACTCTCTTGGGACGCCCATTCGGACCGGCGTCCAAAATGCACCATCAGCGTTAATTCGGGGTTAGCGCGTCGGATTGCCGACGCCCGCTCTCTCGATTTCTCTCTTAAGACGACCGCCAATCCAGCAGAAGGCCATTTTGAAGTCGGAAACGAGCGACCAGACGGGGTAGGTGAACGTGGCAGGACGGTTCTTTTCGACGAAATAGTGGGCGAACCACGCGGGTCCATAGCCCGCAACAAGCGCCATGGGAAAGAACCAAAAAATGTCCGTCACGAGCCCCGCGCCAAGGCAAAACAGCGCCGCGCCCGTGCCAAGAAAGTGTATCGCTCTGGTCGCCGGGCGGGAATGTTCCCTCAGATAGTAAGGCCAGAATTCCGCGTAGGAGGCGATGGGCGCTTCGGGACTTGGCGAGCCCGGCATCAGTGCATTCCTTCAGAGTCGCGCGAAGGCCGTGATGGAACGAGCGCCGCCTTGGCATTGGGCAATGGCGTAACCACAGGACGCGGTGCCGCATCCTGATGCGGACCAAGCCCCAGGTCGGTCGAGAAGAGTTGCGTCACATAGACCGTGTCGCCGTTCACGGCGGCCCCCACGCCCGTGCGGTTGTAATCCGGAAAGGCGAGATTCTCCTTGTGCGATGCGCTGGCGAGCCAGGTTGCGACAAAGCGGCGGGCAAATGCATCAACGTCGATGCCTGTAGCAGGCGAATAATGTTGGGCCGCCATGTTCTCGCCGAGCAGTCCCTGAAAGCGCGCATCCTTAGCCATCAGCAACGATGCCGACGTATCGCCGTTCGGAGCCGTGTGCGCGAAATAGTTCTTGCTCGCCATGTCGGCGGCGCGCTTGCGCGCGATATCGCCAAGCTCCGGATCGATCACCAGCGATTTTGCGGCAGGCGTAAGCCGCGAGCGTTCGTCGGCGATCAACACCGCTATGCGCAGCTCGAGCGCCGGCATGAGCGTTTTTGGATCGGGCGGCGCAGGCCGAAATGCCTCGTCGATGCTGGCGCACCCAGCACACGTCAAGAGAAGGAGCGCAAGGACAACTGAGCGCATGTTATTGCAGGATCTCGAACAGGCCGGCTGCACCCATACCGCCTCCGATGCACATGGTCACGACGCCGAGCTTTGCCTTGCGCCGGCGACCCTCGATCAGGAGGTGTCCCGTCATGCGCGCGCCGGACATGCCGTAAGGATGCCCGATCGAAATTGCGCCGCCGTCGACGTTCATCTTGGCCGGATCGATTTCCAGCTTGTCGGCGCAATAGAGCACCTGGCTGGCAAAGGCTTCGTTCAACTCCCACAGATCGATGTCGGAGACTTTCAGTCCGTGCCGCTGCAAAAGGCGCGGCACGGCATAGACCGGTCCGATGCCCATTTCATCGGGCTCGCAGCCGGCCACCGCGAAACCGCGGAAGATACCAAGCGGCTTGATGCCGCGTTTTGCCGCTTCAGTACTTTCCATGACCACGGCGGCAGAAGCGCCGTCGGCGAATTGCGAGGCGTTTCCGGCAGTAATGTATTTGCCTTGCGCGATCTGTTGTCCGCCGCTGAATACGGGCTTGAGCGCGCTCAGGCCCTCGAGCGTCGTGTCGGGCCGGTTTCCTTCGTCGCCGTCGACGGTGACATCAACGACGGATTCTTGGCCGGTAGCGCGGTCGATCTTCTTCATTTTCGTGGCGAGCGGAACGATTTCGTCCTTGAAACGGCCGGCCTGTTGCGCCGCTGCCGTGCGGCGCTGACTTTCCAGCGCATAGGAATCCTGACGCTCACGGCTCACCTGATAGCGCTCGGCGACGATTTCGGCGGTCTCGATCATCGCCATCCAAAGCGCCGGTTTGACTTGCAGGAGATGCTCCTCGGTGAAGTGATTGAGGTTCATCCCTCCCATCTGCACGAGCGAGATCGACTCCACGCCCGAGCCGATCGCGACGGGCGTCGCCTCGGTCACGATTTGTTGCGCAGCCATGGCGATCGCCTGAAGTCCGGACGAGCAAAAGCGATTGATGGTCGTGCCCGCGGTCGTCACCGGACAACCGGCCCAAATCGCCGAGGCGCGCGCGATGTTGTTCCCGGTGGCGCCTTCGGGCAACGCGCAGCCCATGAAGACGTCTTCAATGTCCTTCGCGTCAATGCCGGAACGCGCGATCGCATGCTTGACGGCGTGGCCGCCCATCGTGGCGCCATGGGTCAAGTTGAATCCGCCACGAACCGATTTCGCCAGTCCCGTACGCGCGGTCGAAACGATGACTGCTTCCCGCATGGCAATCTCCGTTGAACAATTGCGGCAAAATAGACCGCCCGGCGAACGCGAGCAAAGCTAGGCTGATTGCGGGGCCATTCGGGCGCGGATGTTCCGGCCAACCAGTACGCGAAATATGGTGTATTGCAGGGCGAAGGCGACCACCAGCGCGCTGGTCGGCACGATCGACGCGTACCAGGCCCAGACATTGGTGCTGAAGGTGAGGGCGACGAATGCGTTCGCGATCGCCAGCACGATTTGCAGAATGCCCCAACCCCTGCTCGTCCATAGGATGATCTTGCGATCGATATTGTCCGTGACGATCGCCGGCAGGTAGGGCGCCATCCAATTCGTGGTCAACATGACGCCGGCGACGGCAAGGGAAATCAGCGACGACTTGATCATCACGAAGTGCGGATCCTTGGTGATGATCGTGGTGACTCCGGCGACCACGACAAGCACGACGCTCAGATATTGCAGAGCACCGACAGGTTGCTTCCGGATCTTGATATAGGCGAAACGCGCTACGCCTGCGGCGACCCCGAACATGGTCGCCAAAACGATATTTCCGCTGAGCCAAAAGATCGTGACGAAAAAGATTGTGGCAAGCAGGTCGAGACCGATCGGCTTGAATGCCTGCAGAAAGCGCATTGCGTTCCCTTCTCCAGACAGGCGCCCTTAGCGCGACGCCAAATTTCGCACAGTAGAAGTAGGTGTTGCAGACCGGGCTACAAGACCTCAGGGAAGGCGAAGGGACGGCGGCGCCGGAGCACGACCTCAGGCGCCGTTTCGTTCAGTGCGTCGCAGCAGCCGCCGTCGCGTACTTGCGCCCGGCATAGAGGCTCCAGAGATGCGCGGTCTTCATTGTCGCCGGCGTACCTTTGACGTTGTTGAGCGCAGCCTGTGCGTCCGCATTGTTACCCTGCATCGCGAGCGCCATGCCGATCAGCAAGTTGGCTTCGTTGGCGTCGGCCTTGGCGCCGCCCTTGCCCAGTCCCCGACGTGCAGCTGTCACGGCGTCGGCGTAGCGGCCATAGCCGTAGTAGGTCTCTGCCAGCTTGATGTCGAGTTCGCCGTTGGGTGATTTCGCAGCGGTCGACTCGAACGACGTCAGCGTTGTGCGGTCTTTGGCTGCGCGCGCGCGGGCATTGGCCAAGGCAGCGGCCCCCTTGCCGCTGTTGCTGACTTTGCCCGACGCGAGACCGGCTTCGAGCGCAGCTTGCGCCTCGACGGGATAGCCCAATTGGATCGCCACTGCGGCCATCGTGGTGTAGTCGTCAGCTTCAGCACTTGCCTTGCTTGCCAGTTCCAGGCGGAAAAGATTGAGATCATCGCTCGGCTTGAGACCTGGAGTGCCCAGTGCTGCACGGATGAGTTGTGCCCAGTCATCGGGCTTGCCGTAGTAGTCCACCATGGTCTCGAGCGTCTTGACCGCTTCGTCCTGCTTCTTGAGCTTGACCTGCGCGCCGAAGGCAACGGCCAACGCATTTTGGTTCGGCGGCTTTCCTGGCTCTGCCGCCGCGACCGCCTTTTTTGCGGTGATCTCGGCGTTCGCAAAATCGTTGGAGTAGTAGTAGGCCTCGGATAGCGACGCCAGGACGGAATCGTCGGGCGGTTGGCCCAATGCATTGTATGCATTGGCGTACTTGATGCCCTTGTCGAAATGCTTGGCCTCGACCGCGAGTAGCGCCGCGATACGCAGCGTCGCCGCCTTTTGGCTGTCGGGCATGTCGGGTGAATCGGCCATGGCAGTGAATGCGACTTCTGCCGCCGCATGATCGTTCTGATGGATTGCGATGTTCCCCATAAAATTGGTGATCTCGAAATCGTCGATGCCCGTTCTGTTCGGCAGCGCCTTTGCCTGCAGGACGGTCGCCTTTGCGGTGGTGAAGTCGCCCGCATCCATGAGCTTCTTGGCGGCGGTCAGGAGCTTGCTGACGTCTGGACTGACTTTCGGTTCGGTCGGCGCCGCCGGCTTTTCGGCAGCCGCAGCCGCAAATGGAAGAAGTCCGATTGTGACGCCGGCTGAGCCGAGCAGGCACGCCACCAAAGCGGCGCGAACGAAACTGGTCTTCATGAATATCCTCACCTTGCTGAAACGCGTGCGCTGGCGTGACCCCTCGCTTGGCGCATCTTGCTTGAGTTTGCAACTTTAGTGTGGCGACGCGAAGTTTCCAATGCGGCCAGCCGGCGATATTGCAGTGCACCCAGAAACATCTTATCCACGGCTGCGATGACGGACACGCAGATTGCGCTCCCGCCCGGCGCGGAAAACATTTCTCGCGGGGGCTTCAATTTATACGCCGGCCCGTTCTGGCGTCTGCCAGGCGAGGGCGCGACGCACCTTTACGGATTACTCGTCGAGCCGAAGCACATGAACAGCTCAGGCAGCCTGCACGGCGGTGTTCTCATGACGTTCGCGGATATCGCCATGAGCCAGACATCGCGCGCGGTGAGCGGCGCCAAGACCTGCAGCACCGTTTCGCTCACTTGTGACTTCACCGGACCGGGAAAACTGGGCGACGTGATCATCGCGCGCGTGCGGGTCACGCGCGAAACACGAACCATGGTCTTTCTCTCTGCCGAACTCGTCTGCGGCGAGCGCACGCTCGGCGTGGTCACCGGCCTCTGGAAGATCCTCGAACAATGACCACGCTGCCCGCCGGCTTCACCAGGACAGAGCTGATCGATCCCTTCGAGATCCATGTCGGTCCGGTCTTCGAGCGCGGCGTCAAGGGCGCGCGTCGTTTTGCCTTCGTCATAGACGAGCGGCATATCAATATGCGTGGCGTAATCCACGGCGGAATGTTGATGACGTTTGCCGATGCTGCGCTCGGACAAGCAGCCTGGGATGTTTGCGATCACGCCAGCTGTGTGACCATGACCATGCACATGCAGTTTCTTGCGCCCGCCAAACTCGGCGATCTGGTGGAGGTGGCGCCGGTTCTCACTCGGCGCACCCGTGCATTAATGTTCTTTCGCGGGGATTTCACGGTCGGAGACGAAACGATCTTTAGCGTTGCAAGCGTTTGGAAAATCCTGGGGCAGGATTGAACGGTGGATGAACCGAGCGTTCACGCTAACGACACGTTTACTGGCGTATGGGAGTGTCGCCCGTATCAGCGAAGAAGGCCGGTTCAGTGGGTCGACACGTTCGCATGGCAAAGGGCCCCGGGCGCCGGGTCCCACCCTTCCTTCGGGATGGCAGTTTGACGGCCTGGTGCGTTAAAAAGGCTTGCAGCCTGCTGCGATGAACATGGCCTTTCTGTCTTCCTTCAAGATCGGACCGGACACTGTCTATCCGGAATCTCTGCGTCAGCACCTGCGCGGCTTCCGCCTTCTCGAAGATGTGAGTGACGCCGCCCTGAAGAAGCTCTTGTCGGAGGCCAACTGGTTCGGCTTGCCCGGCGGCATGCTGCTGAAACGCGATGGCGAGAACGAGCGCGCCGTCTTCCTCGTCATTACCGGGAGCCTGGGTGTGTTCGCGCAGGACGAGCGCGGCAAGCGCCGCCTGGTGGCGCACATCCCGGCCGGCGAGACGGTCGGCGAAATGTCGATGATATCCGGCAGTTCCGAGCACAGTGCTCAGATCGTCGCGATGCGCGACAGTGAGTTGCTGCGCGTGCCGCCCGAGGCATTCGAGGCGCTGATCTCCCGCCACCCGCGCGTGATGCTCAACTTGATGCGAATTCTGGTCAAGCGACTGGAGGACACAACGCGCAGCGGCGACGACAGTGCGCGGCCCAAGACCTTTGCCATCGTGCCGCTGCAGCCGGGCCTTGAGCAGTCGCCCATCGCGCACCGCCTGGCCGGCGCCCTCGTCAATATGGGTTCCAAGGCCGCCGTACTTGATTCGAGTTGTGCGGATCAGTCCGCCGAGTGGTTCAACAATTTCGAACTCGCCCATGACATCGTCTTCTATCGGGGGGATTCGCCCGGGAGCTCATGGACGCAGCAGTGCCTGAGGCAGGCGGATCGTATTTTCCTGCTGGCCCGCGTCGACGAGCCCCTGTCAGCACTCACGCCCGACATGCCCGCGTTCAAGGAACGCGCCAGCGGCCTGCCGCAGCTTCTGCTGCTTCATCCGACGGACAAGAGCGAAAATCTGCCAGAACACTTCGCCGTCCGTAGCGGACTCTTCGAATCGCACCACCACGTCCGCGCCGGACGGCCCGACGACATTCGCCGCCTGGCGAGGTTCGTCTCAGGACGAGCTGTCGGCCTTGTGCTCGCCGGCGGTGGTGCCCGCGGTTTCGCCCATATCGGGGTCGTCAAGGCGCTGATGGAAGCAGGCGTACCGTTTGACAATCTCGGCGGCGCCAGTATGGGCGGCATCATCGCGGCGGGACTGGCCTGCGAGTGGAGCATCGAGGAACTTACGGAGCGCATGCGCGCGGCCTTCGTCGAGGGCAATCCGCTCAACGACTATACCCTGCCATTGATCGCGCTGGTGCGCGGCAAGAAGGTATCGAACTTGCTGCGGCACAATTTCGGCGATATCCGCATCGAGGAAATGCCGAAACCGTTCTTCTGCGTCTCGTCCGACCTGACGACGGGGCGAATCCACGAGCATCGCGCAGGACCGGTGTGGCGGGCCTTGCGGGCGAGTGTGGCGTTGCCGGGAATTCTTCCACCCGTCACGCATCACGGTCATCTTCTTGTCGACGGTGGGGTGATGAACAACCTGCCGGTCGACGTGATGGCGCAGCGCTCGAGCGGGCCGATCATCGCCTCAGATGTCACCGGCGAAATCGATTTGAAGGCGCGCGACGACCGCTATGGCGAGCGCCCATGGTGGTGGCTCCTTGCCCAGCGCATGGCGGGAACGCCGTCGATCGTCTCGATCCTGATGCGTTCGGGCACGGTGGGCTCCGAAGCGCAACGTCGCATTGTGCGCGAGCAGGCGAACTATATGTTCGAGCCGCCGCTGACCGGCGTCGGTTTGCGTGATTGGCGCGCCTTCGATCGGTGCATCGCAGAAGGCTACCAGCACGCCCTGCTCATGATCGAGGAACATGGAGTGCCGCTGACAGAGGTCTGGAGCGAGGGGCCCGCCGTTTCGGTCGAGCATAATGTGCGCGCCGCCGGCCAACTTCCGCTCACCTATCAGACGAACCCGGTTTGAGCCGGGCTCCTAGATCGACCCCGGCGGGGGCGTGGGTTGGCTCGTCGTGAGGTCGTATGTGCTTCCGTCTGGACCCGTCAGCACGAGAGATGTGACATGGGTGTGGCCCGCGACCGTATCGAGCGTGATCGCAAGGGTCCCTTCCGCCTTACTTCCCTTCACCCTCGCGACATAGGAAGCATGCGTTCCCGTCGCGGTGTCGCTCGTGACACTCGAACTCGCCAGGCTGGTGATCTCGACATGGTCACCGAGGACAGCGCGGACGATGCGATCGCTGTTGACGGTTTCGATCACGGCATGCAGAGCGGGGTCGCTCCGGAAACCCGAAAATAGCCACCATCCGGTGTAGCTCATCGTTGCCACGACAACGGCGATGGCAATTGCGCCCGCGATCAGGCAGCCCCAGAGACAGCCATGACCGGCGCGCGGCCCCGATCCAATTGGACGATCCGTCAAGCTCACCTCGAGGAAACATCGTCGGCACGAAGCAAACCACGCCGGCACTATTGGCGCCAAGCCTTCCTCTAACTTAGTCTTTGCATAGCCCAGACAACGGACGGAGGACGCCATGCCGATCAACTATGAGCAAATGATGCAATCGAAAGCGACCGGACTCGAGGCGCGCTATGGCGACCGCGAAGTCATGCTCTACGCGCTCGGGATCGGCTTCCAGCGTGATCCGATGAATGAGCAGGAACTTCCCTTCACCTACGAGAACAATCTTCAAGTCGTCCCGACATTCGCGACCGTCATTCCGCGCGGCACGCCGAGAAGCGGATCCGATGGCGGCGGGCGGGCGATGTCGGGCATCAACTATCTCATGGTCGTGCATGGCGAACAGCGTGTGCAGATCCACAAGCCGCTGCCCTCGGCGGCCGAGGTTGTCTCGGACGAACGGGTGCTCGGCGTGTTCGACAAGGGCAAGGAGAAAGGCGCGGTCATCGTCAACGAGCGGGTCATCAAGGAGAAGTCGACGGGCGACAAGCTCGCGACGCTCGTTTCGACGACGTTCGCACGCGGTGACGGCGGTTTTGGCGGTCCGAAGGATGGCGCGCCGGAGCCGCATCAACTGCCGACGCGTGCACCCGATCTCGTTCAAGCGTGCGATACGCGCGCCGATCAGGCGTTCATCTACGCGCTTTCGGGCGACCGCAATCCGCTGCATCGCGATCCGAAGGTCGCCAAGATGGCCGGCTTTCCACGGCCCATCCTGCACGGCCTGTGTTCCTACGGAACCGCTTGCCGCGCGGTCATCTCGACGCTGGCAAAGTACGACCCCAAGCGCATCACCAGCTTCGATGTGCGTTTCTCCTCGCCCGTCTTTCCCGGCGAGACGATCGTCACCGAGATGTGGGTCGATGGCAGCGTCGTCTCCTTCCGCTCCAAGCTGAAGGAACGCGATGTTGTCGTACTCAACAACGGCAAGTGCACGCTTGCCAATTGAGGACGATCCGCTCGAACGCGCTGAGACACTGATCGCGCAGGGGAGGGCGGCTGAGGCGGCGCAATTCCTGCGCGCGAGAATCGAGACGGGACGCGGCGGATTGTTGGCGCGACTTGCGTTGGTGAAGGCGTTTCGTGAATCCGGCGATAAGTCCGGGGCGCTAGCGGCAGCACGCGAAGCCCAGACGCTCAACCCCAACATCTGCGAAGCGGTCGTCGCGCTCGGAGAGTCACTTCTGGAATTGGGTCACCTTCCCGCAGCAATCGCGGAGTTCCAGCGCGCCCTGCGTCTGGATCCGGATTCTGTGGCGGCACGTTTGAAGCTCGGCTGCGCCTGGGCTGAAGCCGGCGAGGCGGAAAAGTCGCTCGAACAGTTCGCATTGTTGTCGCCCGACACGGTTCCCGGCTTGGCGGACAAGGTTGCCGCGGCCCAAGCGATGCGCAGCCGGCCGCGCTCCGATCCTGGTTATGTGCGCCATCTCTTCGATCAATTTTCCGCGGACTACGATGCGCGCGTGCGCGGCCAACTCGCCTATCGCGCGCCTGAAATCTTGCGCGAGCTCGCCGATCTTGTAACTCCGGGCGCGAACGGCCTCGTCGCGCTCGATCTCGGCTGCGGAACTGGGCTCTCCGGAGAAGCCTTTGCCGACATGACGGCAACGATCGACGGCATCGATCTCAGCCCGGCGATGATCGAACTGGCACGTGCGCGCAAGCTCTATCGTCATCTTGAGGTCGACGACATCGAAACCGGTCTCCCGAATGACATACGCGGCTATGACCTCGTGTTCGCGGCGGACACTTTGGTCTATCTCGGCGACCTCGCTGCGGTTTTCGGGAAGGTCGTCCTGCTTCTGAAGCCTGGCGGCCTGTTTCTCTTCACGACGGAAGCCAGCACGAGCGCGGACTACGAACTTGGCCCCAAGCGTCGGTGGCGTCACTCAGAAAGGTATATCCGCCATGCAGCGAGTTTGGTGGGTTTCGACGTCGCCGGCCTGTTAAAGTGTTCGCCGCGAACTGAGGCGGGTGTGCCGGTTGAGGGCTTTGCCGTTGCCCTGACCAAGCAGTAGGCACCTGCATCTAGCCTGATGGAGAACCCTGATGACGATCCGTATCGGAATCCTGATCTTCGATGGAGCCGAGGAACTCGACTTTGTCGGTCCCTGGGAAGTCTTCACGATGGCGCGGGCGTTGAGCTCGAATGCATGCGAGGTGTTGCTCGTCGCGGAACGCGAGGAGGCTGTGCGCTGCGCCAAAGGCATGCGGGTTCTTCCCGATGCAACGCTCGCGAAGTGCGGCCAGCTCGACGTCATCTTGGTTCCCGGCGGGCAGGGCACGCGGCGCGAGGTCGAGAACAAAGTTCTGCTCGAGTGGATCGAGCGGACGTCGCAAACCGCCAAATGGACGACCAGCGTTTGCACCGGGGCGCTCTTGCTGACCGCCGCTGGCCCAGCGAAAGGCAAGAACGTCACAACACACTGGAACTATGTTGCGGCGTTGCGAGAGCGCGGCGAAGCCGGGCAGGTGTTGGACAATTTCCGTTACGTCCAGGACGGAAACGTCGTAACCGCAGCCGGTGTTTCCGCCGGGATCGACATGGCGCTTTGGCTTACGGGTCAACTTTTCGACGTTCCATTTGCCCGGCGCGTGCAACGTCAGATGGAATATGATCCGCTTCCCCCCTATGGCGGTCTTACGCAGTAGGCTTCGCCGGCTCGGCCTTCCTTCTGCCCCATTGGATATGCTTGTATCGACCCGGTTTGCGAGGGGTCGCAAACTCCAAGGGAGAAGAAAGTCGATGATTTTGAAGACATTGGGGTTGGTTGCCGCACTCGCCGGTTTGTCCGTAACGCCCGCGCTGGCGGACAGCGTCTGTCAGGAGCCGATTGCACCAGCGGCCGTCAATGGTGCAACCGCGACGACAGCGCAGATGAGTGGCGCCCATGAAGACGTCATGACCTTCATCAAGCAGTCGGACGACTACCAGTCCTGCCTCTACAAGGAACTGGACGATGCCAAAGCGGATGCGCTGAAGAACAAGAAGCAGATCGATCCCGCGCTGGAGCCGGCGGTCGCCGCCAAGGTCGACGCCAATCAGCATTTGAAGGAGAAAGTCGGCGGTGAGTTCAATGCCGCGGTGATCGCCTACAAGGCCAAGCATCCCAACGGCTGACCATCGTCACGTCGGAGTCGAGCAAGACCGCGCCCTTGGCGCGGTCTTTTCGAATCACGAGGGTTGATCAAAACCTTCGTCTCAGGCTTCAGACGCGAATCGCTTATGTTCGCGTCATGTCGAATGTGACAGAGCAGAGAGTTTTGCGGCGCGCTCAGGCGCATGCGAGCGCGCGAAGTGGAATCCTTGACGCTGCGCGCCGGGTTGCCGCACGCGGCGGCGCGCGCGAACTGTCGCTGCGAAGTGTCGCGGCGGAGGCCGGCTTTGCGCCCGCCGCCCTTTATGGCTACTTCTCGGGCAAGGACGAGTTGCTTTTGGCGCTCGCCGCCGACGACCTGGCCAATCTGTCACGCGCGATGCGTGAAACCACCTCGCGAACCGATGGCTCAAGAAGGCTCTCCTCCGCAGCATCCGTCGCCATTGATAAAATGCGCGACATGGACAGCCTGGCAGCGGCATCGGGTGCTTCGCAGACGGCCGGCTCAAGTGATGCGCTGCGGCTGTTCAACGGCCGTCTGATTGCGGCGTTGAAGGCTTTGTCCGATGCGGCCGGCAATCCGGCCGATACGCGTGAGGCCCAGTGCGACGCCGTCTTGTTGGGAGCCGCTGTCGCAGGACTGGCGCTCCTGGTGCGTTCAGGTCGTCTTCACGCGCTCGGCTTTGCGCCGGACGAGATCGTTCAGCGGCTGGAGCGGCGCTTTTCTTCCATATCTTGAACGCAAATTCGTTCGATCTCCGCACGCACGACATCGGGCCGTTCCATCGGCAGGAAATGCGTGGCGTCAGGAACCTTGACGAGCCTTGCACTGCCATGGCCGCGTGCGACGACTTGCACATCCTCTTCGCGTGCCGTGCCGCCGCTGGCATAGATCAGCGTTAGTGGACAGCGGACTTTCTTGGCCAGGCGCGCTATCCCCGGCGGCGCATGTTGGAAGACCGACGATTCCCAGGCTGGCGCACAGGCGAGCCGCATTTCGGTGCCATTGCCGGTTGGGATCAAGCCGCCGCGCAGATAGTCTGCAATCGTTTCTTCGGGCCAGGTCTTGAACGCACCTCTTCCACGATAGGCGGTGAGCGCTGCCTCGAACGATGCAAAGGTCGAACGCCGCTTCGCCGCCAGCTGAGCGAGGTTGGATTCCTGCAGAGGCTCGCGTCCCAGGAATCGAGCGACGCGCGCTTTCAGGCGCACAAAGCGGGGAACCAGAACAGGTTCGACCAGAACCAGCGCGCGAACCTTGTCGGGATGGCTTGCCGCCACCATCAGGCTGGTGATCGCACCCATCGAGTGGCCGGCCAAAACGGCGGCGCCCTTCTCAAGTCGGGCGAGAATGCGCTCGAGGTCGCGACCGAACATGGTCCAATCGGCGAGTGGTCCGGGAGAGGCGTCGAGAGTGGTGAATCCGTGACCGCGCATATCGGCGGCGGTCACATGAAATCGGCCCTGCAGCGGCGTCAACAAGCCACGATAGGTCTCGGCATTGAAGCCGGTCGCGTGCGTAAAGTGAAGCAGCGGCCCGTCAGAACTCCAGTGGAGGTATGAAACATCGCCGTCGGATAGCGACAGCGTCTTGCGCGCAGGTTCGATCATGATCGCATCTGACCGGCGTCATGGCGACTGTCAACCGGGACGCGGCTGCTTTACGCGCGGCCCATAGCCGCCGTACAAAACCAAAGTCTCAGACGGACACGGACATGCATCCATCGCTGATCGCCCAGAAGACGCCCGACAAGCCTGCCATCATCATGGCTGCAAGCGGCGAGCGGATCAGTTTTCGTGATCTGGATGCGCGCTCCAACCAAGGCGCGCAACTGTTCCGCAAGCTCGGGCTGAAGACGGGCGACGGCATCGCCATCTTCATGGAAAACAACATTCGCTTTCTCGAGATTTGCTGGGCGGCGCAGCGGTCCGGTTTGTATTTCACGGCAATTTCCTCTCGTCTCACGGCGGGCGAAGTCGAGTACATCGTTAAAGATGCCAATGCGAAGGCGTTGATCACCGGCCACACACTTTCGAAGGTTGCTAGCGAAGTGGCGCCCCTCATACCCGGCGTCAATCTCTTGATGGTCGGTGGAACCATTCCCGGCTACGCATCCTACGAGGCCGAGACGGCCAAGATGCCTGCCGAGCCCATCGCCGACCAGATCGCGGGCGCGGCGATGCTGTACTCGTCCGGAACCACCGGACGTCCGAAAGGCGTGCGCCAGCCGCTCTCCGGCCTGGCGATCGATACGCCCGCTCCGCTCATCGGGCTCGTGACGATGCTCTATGGCATCAACGAGGACTCGATCTATCTCTCGCCCGCGCCGCTCTACCACGCGGCACCTTTGCATTACTCCATGACCGTACAGCGTCTTGGTGGAACCGTGGTCGTGATGGAGCATTTCGACGCCGAGGGCGCGCTCAAGGCGATCGAGACGTACAAAGCGTCGGCCAGCCAATGGGTGCCGACGATGTTCGTTCGCATGCTCAAAATGCCGGATGCGGATCGCTTGAAGTACGACGTCTCCTCGATGAAGTCCGCAATCCACGCGGCGGCTCCGATCCCGGTCGATGTGAAGCGGCGGATGATCGAGTGGTGGGGTCCTGTGCTGCACGAATACTATGCCGGCACCGAAGGAAACGGCATGTGTTACGTCAACAGCAAAGACTGGCTCGAGCATCCCGGCACGGTCGGCAAGTCACTGCTGAGTCCGGTCCACATCTGCGACGAGAATGGCGATGAAGTTCCGGTTGGAGTGGAGGGAACGATTTATTTCGCGTCCGCCGCCACCTTCACCTATCACAATGACCCGAAGAAGACCGCCGAATCCCGCCATCCCAAGCATCCCGATTGGTCGACGCTCGGCGATATCGGAAAACTCGACGCCGAAGGCTATCTCTACCTCACCGACCGCAAGGCGTTCATGATCATCTCCGGCGGAGTCAACATTTATCCGCAGGAGGCCGAAAATTTGCTGATCGGCCATCCGAAGGTGGCGGATGTGGCGGTCATCGGCGTGCCGAACGAGGATTTCGGCGAGGAAGTGAAGGCCGTCGTCCAACCTATGGACTGGGCGGATGCCAACCCGAAGGTGGCCGAAGAACTGATCGCCTATTGCCGTCAGCACCTTTCACCGATCAAATGTCCCCGGACCATCGATTTCGATCGCGAATTGCCGCGCCACCCGACGGGCAAACTCTATAAGCGGCTGATCCGCGATCGCTATTGGGGCAAACGCGAGTCGCGAATTGTCTGACGAAGAACAGAAGCAAGACGATCTCCCGGTGCAGCCGCTGGGCCGCGACCTCCGGCGCGAGGACTTCACTCTTGAGCGTGTGCGTAGACTGGCCGATGCAACGGCGAGACGTGGCGGCGTTCCCTTCATGTCGGAGGAGGCCAGGCGAGCTTCGCTCAAGGCGATGCGCGAGAGCGTTCCGCCAGGCGACGATGTGTGGGTGTTCGGCTACGGCTCGTTGATGTGGAATCCGGCGATCAACGTCGTGGAAAGTCGCAAGGCCCATGTTCGCGGCTATCACAGGACGTTTTGCCTGACCCTGGGCGTTGGCCGCGGCACACCCGAATTGCCAGGCCTGATGCTGGCGATCGATCGCGGCGGATCCTGTTCCGGTGTCGCGCACCGCATCGCGGCAAATGAGGTTGAAAGCGAACTCTCGATTCTTTGGCTGCGCGAAATGATGTCCGGCGCTTACGAACCACGCTGGGTGAACGCGGAGATCGCCGAATTGGGGCGCTCGCGTGTGCTCGCCTTCGTCTCCAATCGCTCGCATCCGCGCTATGAAGGGCAGCTCGCCCAGGAGCAGGCGGCGCAGCGGATTGCGGTGGCGAAGGGCTTGCTCGGAACCAACCGCGAGTATCTCTATCGCACCGTCCAGCATCTGACCGCGCTCGGCATCGCTGACGGGCCGCTGCGCACCTTGGAACGCCAGGTCCGAATATTCGCCAACGAAGGAAACGCAACAGGAGATCGACATGAAGAGCGCAACGTTTGAGACCGTCGCGACGCTGGCCGGGCAGGAAATCGGCGTGTCCGACTGGGTAGAGATCGACCAGGACCGCATCAACAGGTTCGCCGACGCCACCGGCGATCATCAATGGATTCACGTCGATGTCGAACGCGCGAAGAAGGAAATGCCAGGCGGCAAGACCATCGCGCACGGTTATCTGACGCTTTCACTCATCCCATGGCTGACGGGCGGGATGCTGCGCGTCGAAGGCGTGACGCGTGGCATCAATTACGGCTCGAACAAGGTGCGCTTCACCAACATGGTGACGGTGGGATCCAGGGTGCGCGCACGTCAGAAACTGACGGCCGTGGAACCAAGAGCCGGCGGCATGCAGCTCACAAACGAGGTGACGATCGAGATCGACGGTCAGCAGCGTCCCGCCTGCGTCGCGGAGACCATCAGCCTGATCTACAAGTAGGGTTCATGCGCCGCGGAAGTGGGACGCGACCGTCCACACGCCGACCGCGATGAAGCCAAGACCCGCGATCAGCTTGAGCGGCAGCATCGTCAGATAGCGTTCGGCCGCGGTCCCGAGCGCGACCGCAATCGCCGTCGACAACACCAGTGCGGAGGCCGCGGCAAAGAACACCGGCCAAGGCGAGGACTTTTCATCGCTGGCGAACAGCAACGTGGCGAGCTGAGTTTTATCACCGAGTTCCGCCAGGAAAACCGTCGAGAAGACGATCACCAGTTCGCGCATCGAAATTCACCTTTTCGCTTCTGCTGGATATTTTGGGAATTCTCTGAAAGGCTGTCACGACAGGGCTGGGGAGCACAATGAGTGAGACTTTAGAAAAACCAAGCGTTCGCCACATCTATCAGAACCACCATATGGACACGCGGCGCTGGGATGGTTTCAAGCCGCGTGCCGACGATATCGTTGTCTCGACATCGTACAAGGCCGGAACGACTCTGACGCAAACCATAATCGCCAACATGCTGTTTCCGAACGGCGACTTGCCCGAGCCCGTCATGGAGTTGATGCCATGGCTCGACCTCCGCATGGCACCGCTCGAAGAAGTCAAGGCGAAGCTGGACGCACAGACGCATCGGCGCTGCATCAAGACGCATTTGCCGTTGGACGGCGTGCCATTTTTCGACGAAATCAAATATGTCGTGGTCGGGCGCGATGGACGCGACGTCTTCATGTCGCTGGTGAATCATTATGGCGGCCATACGCCGCAAGCGATCGCGATGATGAACAGCTTGCCCGGGCGTGTGGGTGATCCGTTTCCGCCTTATGACGGCGACATTCACAAGCTGTGGCACAACTGGACGACGCGCGGCTGGTTTTCATGGGAGAGCGATGGTTATCCCTACTGGTCGCATCTGCATCACGCCAAGACCTGGTGGGAGTTCCGCCACCTGCCGAACATCCGTTTCATTCACTACAACGATTTGAGACGCGATCTTGAAGGCGAGATGCGCAAGCTTGCCGACTATCTGAAGATCGAAGTCCCGGAAGAGCGCTGGCCCGCCGTCGTCGATGCCTGCCGTTTCGAGACGGTGAAGGCGAACCCTGCGAAAGTCGTGAACAGAAATGTCGACATGTTATGGAAGGGCGGCGGCGATACCTTCATCCACAAGGGCACCAACGGACGCTGGAAAGATGTTCTGTCCGCGCAAGAGCTTCAGCTCTACGACGCCGCCGTCAAGAAGACCTTGCCGCCCGATTGCGCCCGCTGGCTCGAACACGGCGGACCGGTCAGTTAGCGTCGGTCAGGGCGTACAGGCTTGTCCTTCGTTCTGCTTGTCGAGCCACGCGGAGAGCGGCGCGAAATAGTCGTTGATCGCACTCGCATCGATGTCGTGCTCGCCGGTGAATGTCGCCAGCTCCTCAGGCCAAGGCTTGACACGCCCCATCTTCAGCATGGCATTGAATTTGGCACCGACGTCCTGGTTGCCGAAGATGTTGCAACGATTGAGCGGACCCTGCCAGCCTGCCAGGCGACAAGCCGCGCGATAGAACTGGAATTCATAGATCTCGGCGAGGAAATACCGCGTGTAAGGCGTGTTGTTCGCGACGTGGAATTTCGCTCCGGGGTCGAAGGCATTCGCCGGCCGTGGCCCGGGCGGCATCAGTCCCTGGTATTTCTCGACGAGATCCCACCACGCGTCGTTGTAATGCTCCGGCGTGATCGCGCCGGAGAAGACGCCCCAGCGCCACTTGTCGACAATCAATGCGAAGGGAAGGATTGCGATCTTGTCGAGCGCCATCTTGAGCAGGTAGGGCAGGTCCGCGTCGGCCCCCGGTACGGTATCGATCAGGCCGAGCCGCTTCAGATAGTCAGGCGTGAGCGCATTGAGGCCGGCGAAATCGCCGATCGCTTCGTGGAAGCCGTCATTCGCGCCACCCTGAAAGAGATAAGGCTGACCGTTGTAGGCGCGCTGGTACATGTTGTGGCCAAGCTCGTGGTGCACCGTATAGAAATCGTCTGCCGTCACCGTGATGCAGGCTTTCAAGCGCAAATCGTTTTTCGAATCGACGTCCCAGGCGGAAGCATGGCAGATGACATCGCGATCGCGCGGCCGCGTGATCTGCGACCGCTCCCAGAACGTCGCGGGCTCCGGCGCGAAGCCAATCGACTGATACCAATTGTCGGCAACGTGAACCATTTTGACGGCGTCAAAGCCATGCGAGACGAGCGATGCGGTCAAGTCATAGCCGAGACCTGGTCCACCGGCAGGCTGAACGATGTCATTGATGTTGCCCCAGTCTTGGCCCCACATGTTGCCGGTCAGATCGGCACGGATGAGACCGGTCGGTGGTTGAACGGCATTGCCGTACTTCGCATTCAGCTTTGCTCGAACGTAGCAGTGAAGCTTCTTGTAGAGCGGCTCGACCTGATGCCACAGCGCATCCGTCTTGGCGGCGAACGCATCCGGCGGCATGTCGTACCATGATCGCCACAAGGCGCCCGTGTCGGCATAACCAAGCTCCCGCGAGCCTTCGTTGGCGAGCGCGACGAGCTTCGTATAGTCGTCCTTCATTTGCGGTGACGACACACTGCGCCAACCTTCCCACAGCACGCGCGTTTCGTTCGGATCACGCGACGTGCGCAGGATGTCTTCCATATCGTCGAGCGTCAGCGACTTTCCCTTGTAGTTGAACTTGGCGGTCGAATAGGCGCTGTTGAGTCGCGCGCGGATATCGGAAAGTTCTTGTGACGCGCCCGGTCTGGAAGAGGCAGGCAAAGTCAATTCCTGCTTCAGGAGATAGAGCTTGCGGCGGGTGACATCGTCGACTTTCACATGATCGAATCGTGCGGCTTCTTTCGCCAGACGAACCGCCAGGTCGGTATTTTCCGCATTGGCGCGGGCCACCAGCCAATTGCTGTCGCTATTGATGTAGGTCGCCTGCACCCAGGCCGCGTGGTTGACATAAAGACTCTCGGCCCCGAGGTCCGATTCTGCCTTGGCGACGAACGCTTCAGCCTGTGCCGCCGTGGGCAAACCGGCGCCTGGCGCGGCGTGTTTTGCCGCGCTGAGTGTTGTCGAGATCGCCAGCGCGATAATCGCCGCGCCGGCCAGCAAGAAGCCTTTTGTCATGAGGTACCCCTGCGCTTCTGAGCGGGATACTATGCAATGGCGCAAGTCTTCTGACGAGCACTGTGGCGGACTTCTCGCGTATAGTTGAAGCAACGCTGCGCCCGTATTTGAGTCTTCTGATGCCCACTGACGATCGTTTGCCCTTTCTGAGTGCGCTCGAACGCAAGGTGCTCTGGCTTGCGAGCTGGACGATTCATCACGCCAATCATGTGCGCGAAAGCGACGACAGCCTGAAAGTTGGCGGCCACCAGGCTTCGTCGGCGTCTCTCGCCGCGATCATGACCGCGCTCTACTTTGCCGTGCTCAAGCCTGAGGACCGCGTCGCGGTCAAGCCGCACGCCAGCCCGATCTTCCATGCGATCCAGTATCTGCTTGGCAAGCAGACGCGTGAGAAGCTCGAGAATTTTCGCGGCTATGGTGGTGCACAATCTTATCCCTCGCGCACCAAGGACAGCGACGATGTCGACTTTTCGACGGGGTCGGTGGGACTGGGTGTGGCCATCACCTCATTCGCCAGCATGGTGCAGGACTACGTCCACGCACATGGCTGGGGCGAGGAGCGGCCAAAGGGGCGCATGATTGCGCTTGTCGGCGACGCGGAGCTCGACGAAGGGAACATCTATGAAGCACTTCTCGAAGGCTGGAAGTTCGGGCTGAAGAATACCTGGTGGATCATCGACTATAACCGCCAGAGCCTCGATGCCGTGGTGCGCGAGGATCTCCATACCCGCTTCGAACAACTGTTCACCGCGATGGGCTGGGACTTGGTTGTTCTGAAATACGGCAAGCTGCAGCAAGCCGCTTTCGCCGAGCCTGGCGGCGAGCGCCTCAAACAATGGATCGATTCTGCGCCGAACCAACTCTATTCGGCTCTGATCTTTCAGGGCGGCGCGGCGTGGCGGAAGAGGTTGATGGACGATCTCGGCGACCAAGGCGACGTTTCCAAACTGATCGAACGCCGAAGCGATGACGAGCTTTCGGCGCTCATGTGCAATCTCGGCGGGCACGACATTGCGAGCATTCTTGAGGCATTCGAAGCCATCGATCACGATCGGCCGGTCTGCTTTCTCTGCTACACGGTCAAGGGCTTCGGGCTTCCGCTCGCAGGCCACAAGGACAATCACGCGGGTCTCATGAACGAGGCGCAGATGGCAGGCCTGCGCGCGGCGATGAATATCCGCGAAGGTGCAGAGTGGGAGCCATTTGAAGGTCTCGAGATCTCGCAAGACGAGCTTCAAGCATTCCTCGCGGCTGTTCCGTTCGCGCAACAGGCCCAGCGACGGTTGACGGCCGCACGGATCGAATTGCCCGAGACGCTTCCCATCCCGCAACAGAAGACGATCTCGACCCAGACGGCATTCGGAAACATCCTCAACGATATCGGCCGCGAGCAATCCGATCTTGCGCGGCACATCGTGACCACGTCGCCCGATGTCACGGTCTCGACCAATCTCGGTGCCTGGGTGAACCGGCGCGGCATCTTCGGACGCGATACGATGCCCGACCTCTTCCGCGAAGAGCGCATTGCTTCGGCGCAACGCTGGGAATTCTCCGCCACGGGACAACACTTCGAACTCGGCATCGCCGAGATGAACCTTTTCTTGCTCCTCGCCGCGATGGGGCTCTCGCACAGCCTGTTCGGCGCACGCTTGATTCCGATCGGCACGCTCTATGATCCGTTCATCGCACGTGGGCTCGATGCCTTGAACTATGCCTGCTACCAGGATGCACGATTCATATTGGTGGCTACGCCAAGCGGCGTGGCCTTGGCACCGGAAGGCGGTGCACATCAGTCAATCGGCTCGCCGCTGATCGGGATGGCGCAGCCGGGCCTGACGTCCTACGAACCGGCCTATGCGGATGAACTGTCGCTGATCCTGCGTTGGGCCTTCGAGCACATCCAGCAGGAAGGCGAAGAGGGCGGTTCGGTCTATCTGAGACTCTCAACGCGTGCGCTCGAACAGTTGCAGCGCACGATCACTCCCGAACTCGCGCGCGAGATCATCGCCGGCGGTTATTGGCTATCACCGCCAGGCTCAAGTACGCGGGTTGTTCTGGCCTATCAAGGCACCGTGAGCGCGGAAGCGATCACCGCCGCGGGGCTCATGGCAGAAGATCGCCAGGGTGTGGGCGTGCTCGCGATCACGTCTGCCGACCGTCTCTATGCAGAGTGGCGACGGGGCCAACACCATCGCCACGACGGGCGGCTTGCCCATCCGACGCAGGTGGAGAAATTGTTGGCTGCGGTGCCGCGTGACGCGGTCATCGTGACGATCATCGATGGGCATCCTGCGACTTTGAGCTGGCTCGGCGGTGTCGCCGGTCATCGGGTTCACAGCCTGGGCGTCGACCACTTCGGTCAGACCGGAACCATCGCAGATCTATACCGTCACTTCGGATTTGACGCTGAGAGCATCATGCGTGTCGTCGAAGCCAGCGCTCCGGGTCGCCCGATCCGTTTTCGTGCGGGATAGGGCGGAGCGGGTTTTGCGCGGCGCTTCACCAAAACCGCTTGTTTGCAAAGCACGCCCTGATCCAGATTTAAGATAGAACTCAAATTCCCGAGCTTTGCGCTCTGCATCAAAGGCAAAATAGGCGACAATTTGCCAAGGCGCATACTTCCCTGTGTGAATTGAGGCGCCGGCATTGTGCGACCGAAGGCGTTTCTCAGATCAGAGGTATAGCCGACATAGCGTTGACTAGAGTTGCATTTGCTTTGCATCAAATAGACATAGTGCATTCGGACTCTCTGTCGGTGGGTCCTCCTTCGCTCCTTCGGAGCTGGGGCGGACAGCCTACGCTGCCCCGCAGCGTCGGAAATCTTGAGGGGCGTGAGCCAGCCGAAGCTGCGAAGCAGCGTAGGCTGGCTGGGGCGGAAGGGATCGAACCTTCGAATGCCGGAATCAAAATCCGGTGCCTTACCGCTTGGCGACGCCCCAACTGGCTGCGCGTTCGATGATTTGCACCACGCAAGGCGCCGGACCATAGGGCCTCGCCCTCGGCCTTTCAACGCACGGATTTTGCGCAAGGTTCGCGCGACGTTCCCGTGTGTTGCGGCACCGAAAACCCCTCTATATAAGGGCGCCTCCCGTGAATTTCGGAGAGTAGCTCAGCCTGGTAGAGCACCACGTTCGGGACGTGGGGGCCGGAGGTTCAAATCCTCTCTCTCCGACCATCCTTGATTTCTCATCAAATACGCGGCGGCCGGAACGCATACGGAGGACTCGCCGGCGAAGGGAGTCAACACATGAAGCGGCAGTTCATCCTCGCGGCAATGGCTCTCGGCATCGCTACTGCCGCGCCGGCGTCGGACAAGGTGCCGCGCTCCGGCCTTCTGTTCTGGACGCCGGCTCAGCAAGTGGTGGGCTATCGCACAATCGAGAAGATTTTTCCGACGCGCGTCATCAGGGCTGGCGCGAGAGTGTATCCATTGCCGATGACGCACGCGCGGTTCGATGTGCGCTATGACTTTCAGAAGAAGAAGTGGACCACCGAAACGTTCATGAAGGCGAACCATCTCTCCGGTTTGCTGGTCATCAAGGACGGCACGATCGTGCTCGAACGTTATGGCCTGGGCCGAACAGCAAAAGATCGCTGGACCTCGTTTTCCGTCGGCAAGTCGGTCACGTCCACGCTGATCGGCGCAGCGATCAAGGATGGATATATAAAGAGTCTCGATGCCGAGGTCGTCGACTATATCCCCGCGTTGAAAGGCAGTGCCTATGACGGCGTGACGATCCGCAATCTTTTGACGATGACGAGCGGCGTGAAGTGGAACGAGGATTACAATGACCCAAAATCAGATGTCGCGAAGTTCGCGTCGGGGCCACCGGGACCGCACGGCGAAAGTCCGATCGTGGCCTATATGGCGCGCTTGCCGCGAGAGACCAAGCCAGGGACGAAGTTCGTCTACAAGACCGGCGAAAGCGATCTGATCGGCGTATTGTTGAGCAACGCGACCCACAAGCATCCGGCCGACTACCTGTCGGAAAAAATCTGGTCAACGTTCGGCATGGAACAGGATGCGGTCTGGATGCTCGATCGCGCAGGGCTGGAGCTGGGCGGTTGCTGCATCTCCATGTCGCTGCGCGACTATGGACGTTTCGGCATGTTCATGCTGGGCGGCGGCGTGGCCGGCGGCGAACACGTGCTGCCGCCGAGCTACGTAGCGGACGCGACGAAAAAACAAATTCAGAGCGATTTCGGACCGCTAGGTTATGGCTTCCAGTGGTGGATCCACAAACGTGGTGCGTACGAAGCCATCGGCATATTTGGCCAATCCATCTACGTCGATCCGGCCGAGCATCTCGTGATCGTCACCAACAGTGCATGGCCAGAGGCCGACGCCGACAAGTATTACATCGTGCATGCCGCCTATGTCGCAGCAGTCACGCGCGCGCTTCACGGTTCGCGATTTTGACGAACGCGTCCTGTTGGCTTGATCTAGCTTCGGCTACCAGTGCAGCTTGAAACTGTGACCACAGTTGTTGCACGTGTCGTTTTCACCCATGTAGGCTTTGCAGTTGCAGCCTGAAACGCTGCATTCGCCATAACCGGCATGAGCTCTCTTGGCCGACAGTGTCAGGCCGACTACGGAAAGTCCGGCAGCAAGCAGCACTCTCAACGATTGCCGCGCCACAGCTCGACGCGACATGGGTTCATTGCGATTGAGATCGCTCATGGAAATCCCCCACATGACATTCGCCAGGCGAACATAGGCCTGTTCACATCGGCCCGAAAGATGGGACATGCCTGGGAGATGAGATGGCCATTCCCTGTCGCCTTGGTTACGCGAAGCAGGCGCGCCAGAGCAGCACCGCGAAAAGAGCAAATGGAATCAAGCCAGCTGAAACGTCGCAAGACGATTTTCGCGGCGAGCGACGAGGTCTATAGTGCATGAAACTGACTGGGGGGCTGAGCAATGAAATCTTTCCGAACAACTTGGCTGGCACTCTTTTTCCTGTTCGCGACTTCCGCCGCCGCCCTTGCCGATCCGCCCATGGGTACGTGGGTCGGCGACCATGGAAGCCTGACGTTCACACTTTCACCGGATGGCAACTACGTCATTCCAGGTCAAAACGGATCAGTCGGCACGTGGGGCTGGCAGCAGACCGGACCGACGGGCGGCATACTCACGTTTACATACACAACGCCAACAGTCGGACCGTCATTCACGAACCGCATGTATTTCAGCATCGAATTCATGGACGCCAAAACGGCGACGCTGACCGATCCAACTTCGGGCAACCACGACACCATCCGCAAGCAGTGAGCGGTAGTCCGAGCGAAGCGGCTATTGAAAATCCGACTCTTCGAAGAGCTGGCGAATTTCAATGTCGGACGTTTCGAGCATCGGATTCGGACACTTCTTGACCCACGCGATCGCCTCGTCGAGCGAGTTGAGTTTCCAGATCCAATATCCGGCGACCAAATCGGCCGCGTTCGAGAACGGCCCTCTTGTCACTTTGCGATCGGCGCCCGAAAACGTCACCCGGGCACCTTTCGAACTCGCTTGCAACCCACCGCCATCGAGCATGATCCCCGCCGCCATTAATTCTTGATTGAATCGTCCCATGTCCTCGAGGAGTTGAGGAGTCGGCATGACGCCGGCTTCGGAGTCCTTTGTCGCCTTGACGAGTATCATGAATCGCATGGTGCTCTCCGCTTCGGTTCGATGCTGAACCATCAGAACCTGAAATCATGACAGCAGCAAGGCGAACTCAGTCTGGTACCTGAAACCTCGGCACAACGAAGCTGAAGGCCGTGTAGTTCATTTCGCTCCAGGCCAATTTGGCGAGCGGGTATCCCGGATACAATGGCCGCTCCACGGGTGTGAAGACAATGCGAACGCGGATAACTGCGCGGCCGCGTGTGAGCGCAGACGGCACGAGGAATTCGTCGTCACGAAACCGCCGATTGGATGTCTGAACGATGTGCTCGGTCGCACCAATTTCGCGCTTGGTTGCGAAGTCCGACACCGAATGAACACCGCCGTTGGAGAAGACGCAGGTGTTCGAGCCTGCCAGATACCAAATGCCGGCGAATTGCCACGCCGCTTCCGCATTGTCCGCATCGCGCACGTACACTTCGGCACGCTGATTGGGAAACGCGTAATCCAGCTTGCGACGAAGCATGACGCCGATATTCGCGCTGTTGATTTGCAGATCGAATTCCGACCACGTCGAGGTCGTGCGACCTTTGTCGGGCGTCGCGGGAAATTGCTCGATACCCCAGCGCGTATCCGGACCCCACTCATATCTCGAAATGAGTTCATAGGGCTCCGACGCGTCGGGCGATACGTATCGGTGACTTGCCTCGCTTTCGAGATCACCGATATCGAGTTCGTCGGATTTCAGCAGCGATGGTGCGGGCAAACCGTACCAGTATGCGAGTGTCTGATAGTGTTCGGCGGAGTCGTTTTCGCCGCCATGCTCGAGCTGAATGAGGGCATTGCGGCCGAATGGCATCAGATCGGCGAGAAGGAAACGGTACGCGGATTCGATTTTATCCGTTTGACTCACCGCCTCGCGCCGGCTCCTGGCGCCGGTCGGATGACCGGCAAATGGCAACGTCATGGTTTCGCCGCCCCAATAGTCGCCGCCGCCGGACCACTCTTCGGTGCCCGTGCCCTGGGCTTGCGGCGTCTGGCTATCGTCGAAGAAAAATCTGGGATCGCCCTCCAACGTCGAGAGCACGCCATTGTCCGAGAAGACGATCGACGTGCCAACGAAGTGGCCGGACCAGTCGCCGCCACCCTCGTCGACCTGCGTGTTCAGCAACACCAGGTCGTTGCCCTTGCCGCGGCGGCGGGGAACTTCGTCATGGTCCTTGTAGGTGGCGTGAAAATACCCGACTTGCGAAGGCAAACCGGTGAACGGCTGGTAGCGGATCTTCCAGGAGACATCGGTAATCGGCCTTGAGGCGCCCCCGCTCAACCAAATTTGCGCCCGGCGAAAGAACGGCATTGGGAAATAACAGCTGAGATGGATGCGCTTCTTCTCGTAGCGCACGACCATCGGGAAGGACTTGACGAGATAGTCTTTGTGCTGACGGTTGTAGAGAATGCCGGCTCCGAAGAACAAAGCGATCGGCGAGTCGACCGAAGGCTGAGGGCGGTCGTCCCAACGCATCGTCAAGCGGACATCGGAAAATGCCGCGGCGTATTTTTCCGGCAAGGAAAACTCGATGAGTCGAATCATCGCTTTCCCCGCATGGTTCCAGACCATGAGCGTTTGTTCCGGCGCAAGGTCGATTGTGCCCGAGTCTTCTGTCGTACCGTCCGTGCCGGGCGGCGGCGCGATGTCGGAGCCCGCGCGCGCGATCAGGTCGAGGACATCCTTGGGCGGGACGGATCCCGTACTCCACGACGTGACGGGCTGCGACAGCGGTACGCCGTCGAGAAACTGTTGAACGATGTAATAGCCGGTGCCGTAGAACGTTCGCTCATAAGACAGGCGGAGCGATTTCTGGAATCCCATTTGGATCCAGCTCAGGTCTGCGCCTTTGGTATCCGACCAGGTGTAGGCGAGCGGCTTCGCGAACGCCTGTTCGGGAAGAAAAATCGAGTTTGGCTGGGGATGCAGCGGATCGGGGGTGCTGGTCTCCTGGACGACATTGTCGACGCCGTCGATTTCGAAATGCCACGGACTGCCGTGCCAGTGATTGAACCGGGCGAATGAAAGAACGCCCTTTCCCTCTATGTCCAGCGTCACATTGCGATCGTCGGCGAGCTGATACAGAAAGTGCGATGCATCGGCCATTTCGTTGCCGCCGGCGCGGTCATAGGTCGAACGCATATAGGTGCGCATGCCGATGCGTTGGTATGGCCACCGCTCCCACATCCGGAAGGCGTCGTAGCCGACGGGGATCACGGGTGGCGAGGTGTCGTCCATAGCGTGCCTTCCGACGTCGGCGAGTTTGCCATCATTCAGGATGATCGTTTCGCGACCGATTTGCACGCTTCTGTGCCAATTGCTGCATGATGGCCATTTGGCGCGTGCGATCGATCCGATAGAGGAGCAACAGCAGCAGCGTCACGACGGAAATGACGGCCGGCAGCGGACCCGACACGATGCCGAGTTCGGTTATGGCCTTGGCCGGGAGATGTAGGGCCAAGCTGATGTTCTGGCTGAGATCGCGCGGAAAACCGATCGCATCCAAAGCGACCCCGCCGATCAAGGCTCCGACCGCGATGGCCGCCTTGGCGGAAAGCGTGATGCCGGCGAAGTAGAGCCCCTCGCGGCGCGAGCCAAACAGAAGCTCATGCTCGTCGGTTGCGTCGGCCATCATCGACTGGAAAAAGATCCCGCTGACCGCGCCAGACAGCCCGTATATGAATGCCAGACCGACGAGAATGCCGTAGAGAAGAGGGCCGTTGTCGGGAAGCAGATGGAAGATGCGCATCAAGGGCAGCAAGCCTTGTTGCGCGCAGTTCACGATCAGCGTCCAGGCGACAACGGTGCGCTTCTCAAGTAGTCGCGCGATGACACCGGCCATCGGAATGCCCGCAAGACCGCCCATCGCCGTCGATATCGCCATGTACTGGATGATCTCATTCGGCAATTTCCAGAAAAACTTCGCGGCATGGAGGGCAAGCACGGCCGCGCTGCCCTGGGAAATCCAGAACAGCAGCACCACGGTAAAGAGCACGACAAAGGAGCGGCTGCGGAATATCTCGATCACCTCCGCGATCAGGCGGCGGCCGATATGGGCGGTGCTTCTCGCCGGACTGTGGAGGCGGTATCTCTGGCTGAGCGTACCGAAGGCGCAGATCAGCATGCCGATTCCCATCATCGCCGCGATCGACCAGCCGAAGGGGATGTAGGCGGAACGATTGAGCAGTCCCGTGTTGCCCGCCATGAACACGCGATAGCCGAGGAACGTGGTGAGGAGCGCGGCGACCGTGTTGAAGAAGACCCGATAAACAATGAGGCGCGAGCGCTCGACATAGTCGCTCGTCAATTCTGCACCCATCGCCAGAAATGGAAGGCTGAAGGCCGAGTAAGCGATGCGCATGATCAAGATCACGACAGTCGCGTAGAGAAACAGCCCAAAGCCGGTGAGACTTCGTGGCATGGAGAACGTCAAGCCCAAGGTGAGAACCAACGGCAACACACTGACGAAAAGAAATGGATGCCGACGACCAAGTCGCGAGTGCCAGTTGTCGGAGAGCGAGCCGATCAACGGATCAACGAACCCGTCGATCAGCAATGAGATGAAAACCGAAGCGCCGGCCAGCGAGCCCGAAAGTCCGCACACGGCGGTGAGATAGAAGAGGTGAAATGTAGCGATCGCGGTGGTGTTGAAGCCATCCATCGTGTCGCCGAATGCGAAGAGAATTTTGTTCTTGATCCCGAGAGGCGGAAAAGCTGCATCCGGTGCGCGTTTGCCATCGTCAAGAAGTTCGACCGCAGCGATTTCCACGGTGGAGTCGCGAATGACCATGAGCGAGATGTTTCCCGGCGAGCCTAACTAACATGTTTGTAAGGCGACAGAATTTTGCTTGCAACGGCGGGGGAACGCCGAAACACGCCGGCCAGGCTCGCTGTTAGTCACAGTTACGAGAGGGCCTTGGTCGGGGACGCTCTTTATTGACTTCGAAGTTTCAACTCTCGATGATGATTGCGTACTAACATGTTTGTTATTTCTTGGGCGGAAATCTCAGGAAGACGTGATGGAAGAGAGCGATGCCGTGACAACTTCGAGCGAAGCCGCGCTATCGGATGCCGTCACGGCCTTTCGGCGCGACGGCTATTTCCACGCCAGAGCGCTGCTTGACCGACGCGAGATCGAAGAATTTCGCGAGGCGGTTGATCGCGCCGTCGCCGTTCGCACCGTCGATGATGGCCGCCCGTTGGAGGAACGCACGCCGTTCGAGCAGTCGTTCACGATGTGCCAATATCTGTGGGAGGACTTCCCGGAAGTCGGCCGTCTCACCTTTCATCCTAAGATCGCAGGCATGGCTGCAGCCTTGATCGGAGCCGAGCGGCTCAGGCTTTGGCACGATCAGGCGCTCTATAAGGAAGCCGGCGGTCGCGAGACGGAAATGCATCAGGACCATCCCTACTGGCCGATCGCCGAGCCCGATGCGCTGACCGCTTGGATTCCGCTGGTCGAAATCGACGAGAAGATGGGCTGCATGGGTTATATCCCCGGTTCGCACAAGGGTGGCGTCGAGTTCATCGACGTATTTCGCACGCCTGGCGCCGGTCACGCCTTCGAAGCGCGCCAAACCAAGCCTGCCAATTTCATCGCGTGCAAACCCGGCGACGTGATCTTCCATCATGCGCGCACCGTTCATGCCGCGAAGCCCAATCGCTCGGGCCAAGTCAGACGCGTGCATACGGTCATCTACTTCAAGGACGGGAGCACGCGCGCGAACGACCGTCCGCATTATTCGCTTGATCGCGATCAGATTGCGGTTGGCGCGAAAATCGACGGCCGAGCGACGCCGATTGCCTGGCCTCTTCCTGGCGGCCGGTTGCCCGAGCCGATTCCGTTTCCGACGGATGACGGGCACAACGTTCTCGGCAGGGCGACCAAGATCGGAATCTTTCCCAAAACTCGCCCTAGCTGAAGCGACGCGATTGGCCTGATGCGTCGGCCTCGGCAGCCTGCTGGGCCAGCTTCCACTCGGAACGAATCCACTCGGCGCACGCAATGGAATGCTCGAACAGCGAGTATTTGGCGCCGGCGCCATAGTCCGGCCAGGGGATGAACTCCGTCGAGATCGTCGCGAGCTTGCTGTCGGGATCGGTCGCGTGGTGACGGAGTAGCTGGCGAATGACTTCCTTCCAAGGCTCCAGCTTCTCAGCGTCCCACTCGGTATGCCACTCGCCGGGTCTTGTCTGGATGAAAGGATATTGAATCCCGCGACCCGGCTTGCCATCGATCATGGCCCAGACGTTCTTGGGACCGTTGGGGATAGCGGCGCGCGCATGCGCATGGCGCACATAATTGGCGTCGATCCAACGCTGGCAGACATTTCCTTCTTTGAAGGGATCGAGTTCGAGCTTGCCGGATTCGACATCGGTCCGCATGTGCTGGACTTCCTGCTCCTCCGGGTTGTCCATCTTGAAGATGACGTGGCTGTGATCCAGCGTCATGTTGAAGTCCACGCCATGGCGTTTGACGAGACTTGCGACGCGCTCGACTCGACCGAAATGTTCCGACCACATGTTCACGTGTACTTCCAGGCACGGCACCACGCCCCATTTCTCTCCGATCTCGCGCGCCCAGAGATAGGTTTCTGCGACCTCGCGATCGGTCACCGGGCGCCCTTTGAGATTGTTGGTGAAGATCTGCACGTTTTGGACGCGCGTTCCGTATTCGCGCGCGACCTGCAGATGCCATTGCAGCAAGGGCTCGTCGCGACCGAGCATGTAGAACCAGCCGCCGGCGGTGAGCGGCAGTCCGTATTTTTCGACCGCTCTGCGAAATTGCGGTGCATCATAGGGGGTCGGAGTCTTGTCGTAATAGTCGAAGACCCCGGCCTCTTTCACCATGCGGAAGCGCGTGTCCAAATCGAACTCGTTCCACGCCGTGTGCATGACACCGGCTTCCTGGATGCCGATGAGGAGTTCCTTCTTCATCAGCCGTCCGTGAGCTTGAAGGGGCGTGGAATTTCGCGCGCGTGAGGATTGCCGGCGGGCTGATAAGAATAAAGCAACGCGCGCCGGTCATTCTCGGACTGGTTGGGCTGCGAGCGATGCACCAGAAACGAATTGAAATAGACCGCCGTCCCGGCCGGCACCTCCAAGGGCATGAGCATGCTGGTATCGAATGCGGTGGAATCCATTTCGCGATTACGCAGTCCTGTCGTCTGCCAACGCTTCTGTTCGCCCTTGGCGTGCGTTCCCGGCGCCACCTCGAGACAGCCGCTCTCGCGATTGGCGTCGTCGAGGAAAAGCATCGCGGTCACCACGCGCGAGGCGATCGGCGTGAAGGCGGCCCAATAGGGATAATCCTGATGCAGAATGATCGGGCCACCTTTCTTGGCGCGCTTGTAGTTGATCTTCTCAGTGAACAAGACGATGTCTTCTTCGCCCATCACGTCTTTGCAGGGATCGACGAGCCGCGGATCGTAGCCCCAATTCTTGAGTGCCTCGCTGAAATGGGCGAACGGCTCGACACCCATGAGGAGGTCGGGGCTATCCGGTTCCCACTTGATGTTGATCCCGTATCCCTCATGGCGTTCGAACATGTAACTGCCGACGACATGCTTGGTGTTGCGCTTGGCCGCCAGGAGTTCGGCGCCGAGCGCCTCGCAGTCTTCGGCGATGGCTTTGCATTCCCGCGGCGAGAAGGCACGTTCGCGCACGACGAAGCCGTCGTGCTCGAGCGTTTTCTTTTCCCTGGCGTCCAACCGATAGGATCTTGTTTTGGTGCCGCTCATCGGCCCTTCTCCATCTCCGCCAAGACCTTCTTGCCTTCCTCCCACCAGGGATAATGCTTCGGTACGGCGCGAAGCACCGGCGTGGTTTGGAATTCGTTGGCCCAGGCTCGGCGGATGCGATTGGTCTTGTTCACACCGGAGTAGTGATGCGTGCGCGCGTGATGGAAGGTCATGCCGCCGGCGGACAGCGGCATCGGGACTCCCGCACGGGTATCGACTGGTTCGCTGAACTGCAGGACATGAATCTTCGGGTCGTTGCCGCCGTGCATATGCGGCAACACCTCGCCGCGGTGCGACTTCGGTACGAACCACAGGCAGCCATTGTTGGTGTCGACATTGTCCAGGGCGAGCCAGGTGCCCAGCGCGTTGTAATCCTTCGTCACGTCCCAATAGGCTTCGTCCTGGTGCCAGGGTGTTTCGGCCGGGCTGTTGGCGCCCTTGAAGATCAAGTGGCCCCAGCTCTCGACTTTGGTTGGCGTCACGCCCAGCAGACGAGAGGCAATGCGATGGGCGTTCCGCCAGAACACAGTTTGCCGAATCTGCGGCACCATCCGTTCGGGCAGGAGGAGCTGGCCGAGCTTCGGGATGTCCGTCGTGCCGTAAGGCCTGGAGAGATCGAAGATGCCGTCGAGATAACCGGTCGGCGCCATCGCGAGCAGCTGGTCGTAGACCTCGCGCAGCCACTCCAATTCCTCATCCGTCGTGACTCGCGGAACGGAGAGATATCCATTCTCCGAATAGAACTGGATTTCGCGTTCGCCGATATCTACCTCGAGCGAAACGGTTGGGAGTGGTCGAACCTGCATGTCTTTTCTCTCGATCTGCTTGTGTTACGTGATTATGCCGGCACCGGCGCGTCAGGATGCAACAGTCCGCGCTCTTTCAGTTCGGACCAAAGGCCTTTCGGTATCGGCGCAGCCAACGACGCGACATTGTCGTCGACTTCCTCCACGCTGACGGCACCGGGGATAACGCTGACGACAAGCGGATGCGCTGCAGCGAACTGCAGTGCCGCCTGGCGCAGCTCGACGTCGAATGTGCGGCAGACCGCAGCCAACGCTCGTACGCGCTTTGCGACATCGGCCGGAATATCGCCGTAGTTGAAGGTCGATTTGCCCGCCAAGACGCCTGAGTTATAGGGGCCGCCGAGAACAATCCCGATGCCGCGCGCGACGCATTGCGGAAAGAAGGTCTCGAGCGGCTCTTGTTCCAGCAGTGTGTAGCGCCCTGCCAAAAGAAAAAGATCGGGATCCGCAAGTTCCAAGAGACGGACGCAAGGCTGCCACTCATTCACGCCGGCGCCGATTGCGGCGACCGCGCCGGACGAGCGCAATTCCTCGAGAGCGCGCCAGCCGCCTCTCGTCATCAGTTCCTGGATGCGGGCTTCCGAGCCTTCGCGGCCGCCATGATTGGGGCCGTCGACATCGTGGACGAACAATATGTCGACGCGATCGAGGCCGAGGCGAGCAAGACTCTCCTCGAAGGAGCGCATCACGCCGTCATAGGAATAGTCGTAGACGAAGCGCCGAAGCGGCGTGTTGACGAAGAATCCAGCATTGGACTCGCCGGGGGCGCAGGGCTCCAACAGCCGGCCGACCTTTGTCGAAAGCAGAAAGTCCGAACGCTTCTTCTCCTTCAGAGTGCGGCCGACCCGATTCTCCGACAGTCCCAGGCCGTAGAGCGGCGCGGTATCGAAATAGCGTAAACCGGCGTCCCAGCTTCGCCCGATCGTCCGGTCGCACTGTTCCTCCGTGTAGGCCTCGAGAAAATTCCCCAGCGGCGCCGTGCCCAAACCGAGCCTTGTAAATGGGAGTTTCGCGCCCCGCACCGTCGCAAAAACTCGAGAATTTGAGGCGGTCGTCATTCGCGTCCAACTTGATCCGATGGGCACCCGACTCAGGGTCGTTTTCCCGACTGGTCCGCCACGCCGGGCGTCGTTCGAATCGCTCCCGACAGTCCCGCGAAAGAATTCACGACCGCGTGGTTTGGATCACACTCTAGCATTTCAGCTCTCGGTTTTTCTAGGAGTTAATGTTCAATCATCTAGGAAATACGGCAAGTTCGTCGTTATCTCGCTTGCTATCCGTCAGGCTAACATGTCAATATTTTGAAATTACGTAGCAAATCTATTTCCTCGGGGGGAGACCGATATGCTCAGCACACGTGCGTTTCTGAAGGGCGCTTCCGCGCTCGCGCTGACGCTTGCCGGGGTGGCGAACATCGACGCTGCACGCGCAGCGACCGACAGCACGAAGATCGAAACAGTCATCGTTACCGCCGAACGGCGTGCGGTCGATCTCCAGAAAACGACGCTGGCCGCGACCGTGCTCAGCGGCGACGATATGATCAAGAAGGGGGTCTACAATCTGACTTCCCTCCAAACGGCAGCACCCGGCATTACCATCAACGACTACGGTTCTGCCAATGTATTCAACATGCGCGGCGTCGGGCGCGAGGCGGTCGACGTCGAAATTCCTTCGGGCGTCGCGATCTATCGCGACGGCGTGCCGACATTGGCCGGCTACTTCCAGAACGAACCCTATTATGACCTCGACGGCATCGAAGTCCTGCGCGGCCCCCAGGGCACGTTCGCGGGTCAGAGCGCATCGGGCGGCGCGGTGTTCATCAGAAGCAAGAGCCCGACACTGGATGGATTTTCCGGCTACGTTCAGGTCGGCGGCGGAGAGTGGGCGGAATACGAGGCGCAAGGCGCCGTCAATGTTCCCATCACCGACACGCTGGCGATGCGCATTTCGCTCAACTACATGAATCGCGACGACTGGTACCACCTGACGGGAACCTTCACCGGACATCCCGGCACAAAAGATGTCGCCAACGCGCGCGTCGGAATTTACTGGCAGCCCAATGCGTCGTTTGAGTTTCTGTCGAAGACCGACATCGGCTATCTGAATGACGGCGGCAACCCGGTGAGTACGGCCGGCGCGCCGCTCTTCACCATCAAGCTCGACGATCCCATGGCTTATGTCGACCGGTCGATCCGAGAGGTCGTCGACATGAAGTACCATTTCGAAGGCGGCATCACGCTTCGGTCACTGACGGGCATTCAGAACATCTTCACGGTGAACAATCTCGACGCCAATGGCGGCGGACCGTTCCCGCCTGTCGACCCCAATCTCCAGACGCCGCACAACTCGTTCAAGAGCCAGGGCAACTTCTGGTTCTATTCGCAGGAGTTCGATCTCGTTTCGCCGGAAGACCAACCATTGCGCTGGGTGCTCGGCCTGTTCGGCGAACGGCAGGTCAGCAACATTCCGGACTTCCTCAAGACCGGCAAAAACGGATTCACCTTCACGGGATTCTTTGCAGGTTTTGGAACGGACTTTCCGGCGCTGACCTCCCCCTGGCACCAGATCGAAGACGACCTCGCAGTGTTTGGCAACGTGCAGTACGACATCCAGCCTGATCTGACTCTCGAAGCGGGACTGAGGTACAGCTACAACCACAAGGAACAGTTCACAGACTTCAGTCTCGGCTTGTTCGGTTTCACACCGACGGTCTATGTCCCGTTCTTGAATCCGCCCGGCGGCAGCTCACAACATGAGTCCGGCGACTATATCGACGGAAAGATCGCGTTGCAGTGGAAGCCGACCGACGATGACTTTGCCTATCTCTCACTCTCGCGCGGCCACACTGTCAAAGGCATGAACATCTTCCCGCCGCACGACCCCTATAAACCCGTCGAAGTGTGGAACTATGAAGTCGGCTGGAAGAGCACGCTTTTCGACGGTCATATGCGCACGCAGCTCGACGCTTACTATGAGAATATCGGCAACTACCAGGCTGTGTTCGGATTCACGACTGGCGGCGTCTCCGCCATCGGCGTCATCAACGGCACCGAAACAAGAAACGCTGAAACAAGAAGCAGGATCTGGGGCATCGAAGCTGGCGGCCAGGGCAACTGGGGTGATTTCTCCATGGATTTCGGCGCGGCTTATCTGAACAGTTCGATCGGCCGCTTCAGCAACGTGATCAACCAGTTCAGTGATGTGCCGGTCGACACGGCGTTGGGGCCGGTGGTGCTGGGAAACCCGGTCGCAGCAGCCGAGGCTCGCGTGTTCGGACACAATTGCGACACGGAGACCCCGGTCGTGACACTGACCGGTTCGAAGGCGCCGTTCTCGCCGGAGTTCACCGGCAATATCGGTGCGCAATACGCTATTCATACGGGCGCAGGCTTCACCGTTACGCCACGCGCCGACGTCTCCTATGTCGGCACAAACCAGGCGGATCTATTCCGTTGCTCGCTTGAGACGATCAAGGCGCACACGCTGCTCAATCTCCAGGCTCGTCTCGACATCGATGACAGCCCCTGGTGGGCTAGCCTGTGGGCGACCAACGTGACCGACGAACAGTATGTCGGGGCGATCCAGAACATTCCGCCGATCTATTATGCCGGTGCACGGCGGCAGTTCGGCATTCGCATCGGGCGGTCGTTCTAAATGGAAAGGTGGCGATGACGGGTTTCGTCGCTGAAGAGACTGAACAAAACAGAGCGGGAAAGGGGGGCGTCGTCGGTACTGACGGCGCCCTTCCTTTGTCGCCGGTGCAGAAAGCGGTCTATTCCACCGGCGATTTCGCCGATGCCGTTACTGGAATCGCGCTTGCCCAGTTTCTCCTCTTCTACCTGACGGCGGTTGTCGGTCTCTCAGGCTCGTTGGCTGGTACAGCGCTGGCGCTGACCCTGGTGGTCGACGCGTTCGTTGATCCCCTTATCGGTTACATCAGCGACAACACGCGTTCGCGCTGGGGAAGGCGACATCCCTTCATGCTCGCCTCGGCCGTTCCCTTGGCGGTGTCGCTTGGCCTCATATTCACCATTCCAAAGTTCAATTCGACCCCACTTCTCTTCGGCTACGTTGTCGCGGTTCTCCTGGTGCTGCGCTTTTCATTCTCCGCGTTCATACTGCCTTACATCGCGCTCGGTGCAGAACTTGCCCACGACTACACGGATCGCTCCGTGCTGATGGTCTATCGCAACTTCTTCAACATTTCGGCCAACCTACTGACCGTCATTCTCGGCTTTGGCGTCTTCATGAGTGGCGCCAACGGACTTCTCTCGCGCTCCGCCTATATACCCTTTGGTTGGACGTGTGGGGCCATCGTGTTCGTGGCCGCTCTTACGTCCGCCTTCGGCACCATGTCGGTTCGCGACCGGATGTACGTCATCAAGCCGCCGGACCGCTCGGCACTGGCGCGCATCTTCGAGGAATTTCGCGATGTCTTTCGCAGTCACTCATTCCTGATGCTGCTGGCGACCATCGTGGTGTTCTGGATCGCACAGGGCACGGCGATCAGCCTCGGCGTGCACAACTTCACCTACTTCTGGAAGATCAAGCCGGCGACGATCCAGGCCGTGCTGATTGCCCAGAATATCGGCTACTTCGCCGGCATTCCGGTCTGCGCTTTTTTGATCCACCGGTTCGAGAAGAAAGACGTCTGCACCTGGGGGATCGTGATCGTCTGCGCGCTGCTCTTCGCGCCGTCGGTGCTGCGCATTATTGGCGCGCTGCCTGAGAACGGTCCGCTGCTCTACGCAATCCTCTGCGCCTTCTGGTTTATCCAGGCGGTCGTGCTGACCAACATCTTCATTTCGTTCAACGCGATGATGGTCGATGCGACTGATGAACACGATCTCCTGTTCGGTGTCAGGCGCGAGGGGCTTTATTTCGCGGCGCTGTCGTTCTCCGGCAAGGCGGCGCTCGGTATCGGTTCGCTCTTTGCCGGGTTCGCGTTGGATTACATCATCCACTTCCCGAGCGATCTCGCCGACCATCCCAACCAAATCATATCGCCCCATTCGATCGTGATGCTCGGTCTCATTGCCGGACCCGGTGCCGCCGCGATCTCGGCGTTGTCGGCGTTTGCGATGTCGCGTTATCGCATCAGCAAGAGCGAGTTGTTCCGCATCCAGGCCGAACTGCGCGAGCGCAACCCGCGTTAGTCTTACTGTGCCACCTGGCGAGATCGTGATCCGCCAGTCCTTGTTTACAAATGCATCACTTCCCAAGTGAGTCTGGTCTCGCGCCGGCGAGATGCGGGCGTTTCGCGCTAGGGGGGAGGGGGTACGAAAACTCAAAAACGAATAGGTGCTGTAGAATCGACGGGAGCGAATTGATCCTCAAAATCGAATGCAAAAATGCACAAACGAGATGGCGGGGGAGGCATGCGAAAAAGTCCGAAAAATCGGCGCACAATTCCGTTGTCGAAGCATCGTGGTATAGGAACGAATGTTTTTCTTACGACAGATCCCCAACTGTCATGGCCCGCAACAGCGGGCCATCCAGATGAAAGCCGCTCGATGTCGCCAACTAGGAGAGAAAAACGGAGAAATGCGTCAAGCTTTGCAATGATGTGAGGTGGATGGCCCGCTGTTGCGGGCCATGACACTTTGGTGGTTTGGGAAGAAAAATCTCGACACAATTAAGTTGTCGAATCTCAGCACCGTGACGAAATAAACCGTGATGGCGGAGATGCGCCATCGCCATCGATTCAGGCGACCACGAGTTTGTTGTTGTGCGCGCGCATCGCCTTCTGACGGCCCCAATACCAGTCACGCTCGTACGGCACGTCGCGTTTCACCGGGGCGATCTGCCATTCGTTGACATAGGCGCGGCGCACCCGGTCGGTCGTATTCGGCCCCGAATGGTGCAGCGTGCGATTGTGATGGATCGAGGCGCCGCCGATCGGCACCGGTTGGGGTACCGCACTGGATGTATCGATCTTTTCTTCGAGGATCAGCGTCGTCACGCTCGGATCGCCATCCATGTAGCCATGGCGGCGTACCGGACCTTTGTGCGAGCGCGGGATGAATTCCATGCAGCCGCTTTCGATGGTGGCCGGATCGAGCGGCATCCAGCAGCCGAACGACTGGTAGTCGAAACTCGGATCCCAATAACCCTCGTCCTGATGCCATGGAACGACGTCCGGATTATGCGCCGCTTTGCGCACCATATGTCCCCAGACTTCAAGGGGAGCCTCGTGTCCCAGGATTTGTATGGCGATGGCGTTGCTGTTCTTGAAGAACTGCGTCTGTTTGAGCTCGGGAATGAAATATTCCGGGCGCAGGATCTGGCCTATCCGATCGCCGCGTTGTTGATCCATCCGCGTCATGACATCTTTTACGAGCGCGCCGGGCAAAAGCTCGATCTGGCCCGAGAACAGCATGTCGTAGACGTGGCGCAACCATTCGACTTCTTCATCGGTGGTGATGCGCTCGATCAGCGTGAAGCCGAGTTCCCAGAAATCCTTCACGCGCGATTCGGGAAGTGCAACTTTTAGTTCCCGTTGCGGGCGTCGCGCCATGAGGTCATCGAATGCTGTGGACATGAGCGTTTCCTTATTGCGCGGCGACAGACTGTTGCTGGCGCGCCTTGGCGAGGAGGCGATTGATCTCGACTCCGCTCGGATAACCGCCGGGCTGATAGGAATAGAGAAGGGCGCGCCGGTCGGCTGCCGAGCGATTGGGCAGCGAGCGATGGACGAGAAAGGCGCCGAAATACACGACGGTGCCGGCCTTTGCTTCCACGGGAATCATGGTGTGCATGTCGAACTTCGCCTCGTCCAACTCGTTGGAGCCGAAACCATCGACCAGCTTGCGACCCATGCGCATGCCGTCCCGGTGACTGCCTGGCGAGACTTCGAGGCAACCATTCTCGACCGTCGCGTCATCGAGGTAAATCAATGCAGTCATGATCTTGTGCGCGACCTTGGTCATGTTGCGCCAATAGGGATAGTCCTGGTGCAACACGATCGTTCCGCCGGTGTGGGCCCGTTTCATCGTGGTCTTTTCGGTGAACAGGCTCAATTCGTCCTGGCCGACGACGTCCTTGGACGGATTCCACAGGCGCGGATCATGGGCCCAGTCCTTCAGCGGTTTGCTGATATGGGCAAAGGGTTCAATGCCCTGCACGACGTCCGGATTGTTGGGTTCCCACTTCACGGCGAGTTGCAGTTCCCGTTGGATCTCGAACATGTAGCTGCCGTAGACGATCTTGGAATTGCGCTTGGCAGCGAGGCAATCGCGTTCGAGCTGCTCGACGTCCTCGGCCATGCGGCGGCACTCGGCCACGGTGAAGACGTTCTCACGGACGACGTAGCCGTCCTCGTTCAGCTTGTTCAGTTCGTCGGAGGTCATGCGAAACGGTTCAGACATGGGACTCCCATCCAAGTCAGGCGAGCACAATGGCCTTCATTGACATGCTAGCATGCGAAAATTTTCCGCGATTGGCAAGAGTTGACGCAGTATCCATGCAGTTCTAACATGTTACATCGTTCACCGCTTGCAGCGGTCGTCAAGCCGCGTTCATTGGGAATCCGGATGCTTTACCCCCACGCCACCGCCGAACAAATCGATTTCTTCAACCAACATGGCTGGCTGGTTGTCGAAGACGCCATTCCGCAGAAAGACCTCGACGAGCTCGAGCACTATTGCGACTTGATCCTGACGCAGAAGGAAAAACTTGCCTACGACTGGGCGTGGGATGCGAAAGAGGACAAGGAGAATCGCTCGTTCCGGATCGTGCAATCCTCGCCGTCTCTGGTCTGGGCCGAGGCGGATGAAGCCGCCTACCGCAAATGGCTGGTCGCATTCGGTTCGGAACTGACCGGATTGAAGCTCGAATTCTGGTACGATCAGTTTCTTGGCAAACCGCCCGGCAAAAGCACGCCGACCTACTGGCACCAGGATGAAGGCTATTGGGGTCGCAATCTGCGCAACAAGGGAGCGACCTGCTGGATTCCGTTGCAGGACGTGACCGTGAAGAACGGCTGCATGCACTTCATCGACCGAGGCCACAAAGGTGAAGTGCTGAAGCATCATCCGGTCGAAGGCATGGCCAGTGATCTCCTGACCTGCGAACCCGACGAAAAGCACATGGTCGCGTGTCCAATCCGGCGGGGCAGCGTCACCTTTCACCACTCGAACACACCGCATATGACGCCGGCAAACACCTCCGACACGTGGCGCAAGGCCGTCTCCAATCACATGCAGGAGGTCGGTGCCGGTGGTGAAGGCGATCACTATCCTTGGAAATTCTACGTCAATCAAAAGACCGGAAAGAAGATCGTGCCGCCGAGCCGGTAGGCCCTGAAATTCTGACTTCACCGCTGGATCACTGGTATTGCCATCACCATGGAGTCATGCGTGACGGCAACGCATTGGGGAGATAGTTGAAACACGATGGCGATATTCTCGGGCCTTGGTTCTCATTTGGGCAATCTGTCCCGCATTTCGGATGCGGAAACGCGCTCGATCAGTCCGGAAAATTTTACCGGAGGCAAAGGCGAGGGCGGCAAATCCACCGACGGTCCTGCGGCTAACACCGCGCGCGGATTAGGCCAAGGCTGGAAAATCTCCCCCTACATCCTGATCGATCCCGGCCAAACATTCACGCTCGCCGATATTGAGGGCGAGGGCGCGATCCAGCAGATCTGGATGACGCTTGCTCGCGGGCGCTGGCGGCACACCATTTTGCGCGTCTATTGGGACGATCAGGAACAGCCCGCGATCGAATGCCCGGCGGGGGACTTCTTCGCCTGCGGCTGGGAAACCTACGCCCAGGTTTCGTCACTGGCGGTGTGCGTCAATCCCGGCCGCGCCTTCAATTGTTATTGGGAAATGCCGTTCCGCAAACGCGCCCGCTTCACGATGCAGAACCTGAGCGACGAGCAGATCTACGTCTACTACCAGATCAACTACACGCTCTGCGAAGTACCGGAAGAATGCGCCTATTTTCATGCCCAGTTCCGGCGCACCAACCCGCTGCCGTACAAGGAGGTGTACACGATCCTCGACGAAGTGAAAGGTCGCGGGCAATTCGTCGGCACCTACATGGCTTGGGGTGTCAACAACAGCGGCTGGTGGGGCGAAGGCGAGATAAAATTCTTCATCGATGGCGACACGAAATTTCCCACCATCTGCGGCACCGGCACCGAGGATTATTTCTGCGGCGCTTACAACTTCGATCCCGGCGGCATCAACAAGTCCCTCGGCCTGGGCGGTGAACCGGCGTATGTTGAATTCACCACGCCTTACGCGGGATTGCCGCAAGTGATCCGCCCCGACGGAGTTTATCGCTCGCAACAGCGCTTCGGGATGTATCGCTGGCACATCACCGATCCCATTCGCTTCAAGAGCGACCTTAGAGTGACGATTCAGGCCCTCGGTTGGCGCACGCACAAGGATCGCCAATATCTGCCGCTGCAGGACGATATCGCCTCGGTCGCTTTCTGGTACCAGACGCTGCCGACTGCGAAGTTCCCAGCGCTTCCCGACCGCGATTATCTCGAAATCATCTGATGCGCGCGGCAAGCCTGATAAGCTCTGCGAGAGACACGCTGGGAAAGGATCCATCCCGATGCTGAAATTGAAGGACGAGACACTGCTGCGCGCCGATGCTTATGTGGACGGCGCTTGGGTTGCCGCCAGTTCGGGCAACCGCTTTGCCGTCACCAACAAGGCGACAGGAGAAGTCCTGGCGGAGGTTGCCAATTTCGATGTCGCGGACACGCGGCGTGCGATCGAAGCGGCGAGTGCCGCGTGGCCGGCGTGGCGCGCGAAAACCGCAAAGGAGCGCGCCGGCCTGATGCGCAAATGGTTCGAGCTCATTATGGCCAATCAGGAAGACCTGGCACGTCTGATGACGGCGGAACAGGGCAAGCCGCTGGCCGAAACGCGCGGAGAGGTCGCGTATGGCGCGTCGTTCATCGAGTGGTTTGCCGAGGAGGGCAAGCGGCTCTATGGCGACGTCGTGCCGACATTTGCGGCGGGCAAGCGCATTCTCGTCTTCAAGGAACCCGTCGGCGTGGTTGCGGCGATCACGCCATGGAATTTTCCCAATGCGATGATCACGCGCAAGGCCGCGCCGGCCTTGGCCGCCGGCTGCACGTTCCTGATCAAGCCGCCGTCAGAAACGCCGCTTTCGGCGACCGCACTGGCGGAGCTGGCGCATCGGGCCGGCATTCCGAAGGGCGTGTTCAACGTCGTGACGTCGAAGCAAGCCTCGAAGATCGGCCTGGAACTGACGCAAAACCCGCTGGTGCGCAAGTTCACCTTCACAGGCTCGACAGAGATCGGCAGAGTCTTGATGGCGCAATGCGCCTCGACGGTGAAAAAGGTGTCCCTGGAGCTGGGCGGCAACGCGCCGTTCATCGTCTTCGACGATGCGGATTTGGATGCCGCCGTCGACGGCGCGATGATCTCGAAGTTCCGCAACATGGGTCAGACGTGCGTCTGTGCCAACCGGCTGCTGGTACAGGACAAGGTCTACGATGCCTTCGCGAGCAAGCTTGCAGCGCGCGTTGGCAAGCTCCAGGTCGGCAACGGCTTCGACGAAGGCGTGATGCAGGGGCCGCTCATCAATATGGCCGCCGTCGAGAAAGTCGAGCACTTGTTGAGCGAAGCGACCTCAAAGGGTGCGCGGATCGTGCAAGGCGGCAAACGTCACGACCTGGGAGGCACGTTCTTCCAACCGACCGTGTTGACCGATGTCAGCGAGAGCATGGAGATCGCGCGCCAGGAAATCTTTGGGCCCGTCGCGACGCTCTTCCGCTTCAAGGATGAGGCGGAAGCGGTCCGCATCGCGAACGCAACCGAGTATGGCCTAGCGGCTTATTTCTACACGCGCGACGTCGGTCGCGTGATGCGTGTTGCCGAGGCGCTTGAGTACGGCATCATCGGGATCAACGAAGGCATCATCTCGACGGAGGTCGCACCGTTCGGCGGCATGAAGCAGTCGGGCATCGGCCGCGAGGGCTCGAAGTATGGAATTGAAGACTTCCTCGAGCTCAAATATGTGCTGCTGGGCGGGCTTCTGACCTAGTTGGACGAAGAATCTAACATGTTAGCTCTGTCGTTTTGGTAGATTATCTGGCATAATCGTGCGCCGGACAGGCCCCTGACATTTTACGATCATGTTCGGCGGAGGTGGAATGAAACGCCGTCTGCTCAGTGACCAGGAAGTCAGCGCGTACCATGCGAACGGCTACGTCACGCCGCGCTATCGCTTGCCGACGGATATCCTCGCTGAGCTGCGTCGCTCGGTCGAAGCGTTGATCGATGCGAATGCGGACGTGCGGCCCGAACAACTCGTCGGCGCTCACATTAAGAAGAGTCAGGACACTGGAGTCCGCGGTCGCGACGAGCTGCTCGAATTCGCGCGCAATCCAGACTTGCTGGACATCGCTGAGCAGCTGATTGGGCCCGATCTCATTCTCTGGGGAAGTCAGGTGTTCTCCAAGCCGGCTAGCGACGGCATGGCCATTCCCTGGCATCAGGATGGACAATATTGGCCGATGCGGCCACTCGCGACTGTCACGGTTTGGATCGCCGTCGACCCGGCGACCGTCGAGAATGGCTGCCTGCGCGTAATCCCACGCACGCACAAAGGCGGACTGCTGCCACACGAGTCGACGGACGAAGCCGGGTTGGCGCTGAATCAGGGCCTGACGAAGAGCGCCATCGACGAAGAGAGTGCCGTCGACATCAAACTCGAGGCCGGACAAATATCACTGCACCACGCAATGGTGGTGCATGGTTCCAACGCCAACCTCTCGAGCAAACGGCGCTGCGGCTACGCCATCCGCTACATGCCGGCAACGTCGCACTTCGACCGTTCGATTCCGCCCACGCGCATTGCGAACAACCAGGTATTGGACTTCTCGCAACGTCCGCTGTGGCTGGTGCGCGGCAAGGATCGGGCGAACAATGATTTTGTGGTGGGCCATTAGACACGTCGCTGGCGGTTCCACTTGACGATCGTCGCGAACGCGCCCGTTGGCCAACTACGAGGTCGCCGGGATCCAGTGAGCGGCGTCAGCCAATTTCTCGGCATTCCCTATGCGCCACCACCGATCGAGCAGTTGCGTTGGCGTGCGCCCGGTGCCCCGCCGCAATGGTCCGGCGTTCGCGATGCCCGAACTGTTGCGCCGAGATGCCTGCAGCACGCGCCATACGGAGAACTCGAACCGGATAATCCGAACCAGAGCGAAGATTGTCTCTATCTGAATGTGTGGACGCCGGAGTGTTCGGAAAACGCAAAGCTGCCGGTCTTTTTTTGGATTCATGGCGGGGAGTTCTGGGCAGGTTCCGGAAGCGAGCCGCGCTACAACGGCGAGAGTCTCGCTCGCCGCGGCGCGGTCGTTGTGACCATCAATCATCGGCTGGGAGTTTTCGGTTTTCTTTCGCATCCCGAACTGCGCGCGGAGTCCGGCCAGCCCGGCAATTTTGGCTTGCTCGATCAGATCGCCGCCTTGGAATGGGTTCGCGCGAACATCGCGGCATTCGGTGGGGATCCGCACTGCATAACCGTGGCGGGAGAGTCGGCAGGCTCCTGCTCGGTCAGCGCGCTCATGGCTTCGCCCTTGTCCAAGGGTCTGTTTCAACGTGCACTGGGACAGAGCTGCGCCTATTTCATGCCGGAACCGCACGCCATGCGACCGCTCTCTCTTGTTGAAAACGAACAGCGCGGCATCGAATTCATGCGCAAGGCGCGAGCAAATTCTCTCGCCGAGTTGAGGTCTCGTTCGGCGTGGTCGCTTCTTGACACGTGGCTATTGGATACTTCGAAGCGCTTCCAGCCCTGTTTCGATGATCATGTCCTCCCACACGTCGAAGATGTCTTCGCGCTGGCCCAGCAATCGTCGGTTCCGCTGCTAGCAGGATGGAACAAGGAGGAAATGGGTTACATGCGGGCCGCCGGCGCAAAATTCGACGCCCAAGTTTTTCGCCAGTCGGTCGAAAAGAGTTTTGGCGAGCGCGCGGGCTCTCTCCTCTCTGCGTATGAATCGGGAAACGCACTTGAATCCGCGGTCGCGCTCACGAGCGATCGAACCATGACGTATCCGACCTGGAAGTGGGCGGAACGACATTGCGTGCACGCTCCCGTGTTCGTCTACCAATTCGATCGCTGTCCGCCGGAAAGTCCCTTCGGAGCGGCGCACGCCTGTGAAATCGAGTACATTTTCGGCACGCTGGATTCCAAACGGCGCCCTTATCAGCAAGCCGATCGCATTTTGTCGGAACGTATCGCCGACTATTGGGTCAATTTTGCGCGGACGGGAAGTCCCAATGGCGCGGGATTGGAAGTCTGGCCGGCCTATGGTGTCGACAAGTCGGTCCTGCATCTCGATGTCGAGATCGCTGCAAGAGCGTTGGACCGTCGAGAGCGTCTCGAACTTCTCGACAAGCTGTACGACGCGCGACGCATGGCCAGCTAAGGAACGAGCACGCCCTTGGCATTGATGCCTTGGCGCATGTGCTCGAATGCGTCGGTCAAACCTTGCTTCGAAAGTGGATAGGTCCGTGTGACCATCTCATCAAGCTTCAAGCGTTTCTGCTTGTAGAGCGAAAGCAGCATCGGAAAGTCGATCGATGGGCGGCACTGTCCATACAGCGGCGTCATGTAGAGTTTGTCGAATTCGAACAATTGCATGTCGATCGGCACGACTTGCTCGATGCCGCTGACCGCGATGGCAACGCCGCCGTTGCAGACCATCGCGAGCGGCGCGGCGCCGAGTTCGGGAACCGCGGTGCACTCGAAAGCATAGTCGGCGCCGCGACCGACTAGTTTCTTCACCTGCTTGGAAGCCTCGATCAGGCCGGCATCATCCCTTGATGCGAGAAGCGTGTGCGTCGCGCCGAATTGGCGGGCGAGCTCCAGGCGCTTTGGATTGACATCGACGGCGATGATCATGCCGGCGCAGGCATGAACGGCGCCCTGGATGCAGGAGAGCCCGACGCCGCCGGTTCCGAGCACGACGACGGAGCTTCCCGGCTTGACCTTCGCGGCGTTTGTCACCGACCCGAACCCGGTCATCACGCCACAACCGAGCAACGCCGCAGAAGGGAAGGGGATCTCGACGTCGATTTTGACGATCGCCTGTTTGGGAACGACGGTGTGCGTAGCCATCGTGCCCAGACCAAACGATGGGTAGAGCGGCTTGCCGTTGAAGCCGCGTCGCTCGGGCGGCACATGCGGGCGCTGGGCACAAATGTTTTCGCGTCCTTGGCGGCATTGGAAGCACTCGCCGCACGGAATGGCCCAGTTGAGAACGACCCGATCGCCGGGAGCGACGTGATCGACACCCGCCCCGCATTGGAGCACCACGCCCGCACCTTCATGACCCATCACATGGGCGAAACGGCGGTTCAGCATGTCGAGATCGGTATGGCAGACACCGCTGGCCTTGATTTCCACCAGCACTTCGCTCTGTTGTGGGTCGCCGAGCTCGACGTCCGCCAACGCGAATTCGGCGTCGCCCGTCGTCACCAGAGCAATCGACATTTTTGGCATTGCGCTCCCCATCCGTCCAAAAGCATTTGAATTTTGTTGAGGTAACATATCAGATGAGGCCGTGGGGACGAATCTGACATTTGTCTGGAAGGAAGCGAACAACGCATGCCGGTGAAGGTTATCAATCTCGAGTCGGTGCCACCCGATGCCAGCCAGAAACTCGAATCCATGGGCCTCGTGACGACGGACGAACTTCTGCCTCAAGCGGCGACCGCAGCATCGCGACAGCACCTTGCCGACCTCACAGGATTGGAGTGCACTGCAGTGCTCCGGCTCGCGCGAATTGCAGACTTGTGCCGTATCACGGGCCTGATCGAACCCCACACATTGCTTCTTCAAGCTGTGGGGGCGGGCACTGTGCGCCTGTTGCGCGATCAGGATGCGAGTCTTCTGGTAAAGGCGCTCCGGCGAAAAAATGTCGAATTGCAACTGGTGCGGTCGGTCCCTCCGGAATCGACCATCGCCCGCTGGGTCGGCGATGCAAAAGCATTGCCGCTTATGCTCGAGGAGTGACTTGCTTGACAGACAGCGATCACCAGCTAACATTCTAGTCATGACAGATGATCGATTTGGCCCTCCGCCGTCCGTGCCTTACGAGCGGGGGCCCTCGAAGCAGGAGGTCGAATTCTTCCGGGAAAACGGCTTTCTCGCGGTCGAGCGCATCACGACCGACGAGGAAATCGCGTGGTTGCGACGAATCTTCGAATTCATTTTCTCGGAAGAATATGCGGGCAAACCCGGCTCGCCGCTTGATCGTTCGGGCACGCCTATTCCGGGCCAGCCGGTCGCGCGGCTGACGCAGGCATTCTTCCCGGAAATGTATTTCCCGCAGATTCTCAACACGCAGTTTCGTCGCAATGCCAAGCGCTACGCCGCGGCACTCCTCGCTGTCGAGGAGAAGGATCTCAGCAGTTGGGGTCACATGATCCAGAAAAAGCCGGGAGGTCGCGCCGCCTCATGGCATCAGGACCATGCCTATTGGCAACCCGAACTTGACTATTGCGCATTGGGAGTCTGGCTCCCGCTGCATGACGTCACCATCGAAATGGGCGCGATGCAGTTCATTCCCGGGTCGCATCGGCGTGGCTTGCTCGCACATCGCCACGAAGATGATCCGAAACACAACGTGCTCACGGTGAAAGATCCAATCGATACGTCGACAGCCGTGGCCTGCCCGCTCAAAATGGGCGGCGCGACATTCCATCACTCCGAGACGCTCCACTACACGGCGCCAAACGCGACCCAACAGCCGAGACTGGCGTTCCCGATGGAATTCCAACTGGCGCCTGTCCGGCGACAAAGACCCGAGAGGATGCCGTGGGTCGATGAATTTCGCGCCGCGAGCGGTGATCGCGCGCTCGTCTATGTCGCGGACGGAAAAGTCATCGCGCTCTGAGCTTGTCTGAGCTCAGCTTTTCTTGAACTTTGCCGCCTCCTCCGAGCCCTTGGTGGCGTTGCCCGGGCTATACGAATGCGCACCTGCACCGGCCAGCTTGCCGCCATCCACGATCAGATATTCCTCGCGGATCGGTCGCTTCTCGAACCAGCACTCCAGGATCTCGCGCGTGCCGGCAGCATAGCGTGCCTGCGCTGAAAGCGATGTGCCCGAGGTATGCGGCGTCATGCCGTGATGCGGCATGGTGCGCCACGGATGATTTCTGGGCGCCGGCTGGGGAAACCAGACATCGCCGGCGTAACCCGCGAGCTGGCCCGTCTCAAGCGCGCGTACGACCGCATCGCGGTCGCAGATTTTGCCGCGCGCCGTATTCACGAGATATGCGCCGCGCTTCATGCGCGCAATCATCGCTTCGTTGAACAGGTTTTCGGTTTCGGGATGCAGCGGACAGTTGATGGTGACGACATCGCAGACCTTCACCATGTCCTCGGGCTTGGCGTGATAGGTCAGTCCGAGCTCCTTCTCCGTCGCTTCGGGCAGACGGTGACGGTCCGTATAGTGCAGCTTGACGTCGAACGGCTTCAGGCGACGCAGCACGGCAAGACCGATGCGTCCCGCAGCGACCGTGCCGACTTGCATCGCTTCGAGATCGTAGGATCGCGCCGCGCAATCGGCGATGTTCCAGCCGCCGGCCACGACCTGCTGGTAGGACGGGATGTAGTTCCGCACCAGTCCCAGGATCATCATCACAACATGCTCGGCAACGCTGATGCTGTTGCAGTAGGTGACTTCGGCAACTGTGATTTTCGCATCGATCGCCGCCTGCAGGTCGACGTGGTCCGATCCGATGCCGGCGGTGATCGCGAGCTTCAATTTCGGCGCCTTGGCGATGCGCTCCGCGGTGAGGTAGGCGGGCCAGAAGGGCTGCGAGATCACGATTTCTGCGTCGGCAAGTTCGCGGTCGAGCCGCGAATTGGCGCCATCCTTGTCGGATGTCACGACGAAGGTATGGCCGCCGCTTTCGAGGAATTTGCGCAAGCCCAGCTCCCCCGACACATTGCCCAAGAGCGTACCGGGTTTGAAGTCGATCGCCTTCGGCGTCGGAAGAGTCTGACCATTGGGGTATCGCGCGAGCTTTGGCAGATCGTCTCGCGGATAGCTTTTCGGTGGGCCGTCGACCGGATCGTCATAGAGAACGCAAACTACTTTTGCCATCGCCCAATTCTCCCTTTTTGGTTGTCGTTCTTGATCTCCGAATGTCTCGAATGATCCCTTACACAAGTCCGCGCCGTGCCAACGAGCGCATCAGTGCGCGGGCACCGAACTGCCAAGGCGGCGCGCGGTCTGACGTCGTGACGGTGTTGACGAGCGTGCCGAGCTTGGCCGATGAAACCTTGACGATGTCGCCTTCGACATGCGTGAAGCCGCTTCCCGCCTCATGACGGTCCGCGTTCGGCACGAACATCGTGCCCAGAAAGAGCATCACGCCATCGGGATATTGATGTTCCTTGCCGATCGTTGCGGCAACGAGATCGACAGGGTCGCGGCTGATCATGCGCATGGAATTCGTTCCATGCGTGCTGAACTGGTCGAAGCCCTGGACGTCGAGCCGCACATCCGCTTTGCGAACGTCATCCAGCGAAAACGTTTCGTCGAATAGCCGCACGAAGGGCCCGATGGCGCAGGAGGCGTTGTTGTCCTTGGCCTTGGAAAGCAGCAGAGCGCTCCGTCCCTCGAAGTCGCGCAGATTCACATCGTTTCCCAGCGTTGCCCCAACGATCTCGCCACGACTGTTGATGGCGAGCACGATCTCGGGCTCGGGATTGTTCCACTGCGACTTCGGATGCAGACCGATCTTGGCACCACAGCCGACGGCTGACATCGGTTGCGCCTTGGTGAAGACCTCGGCGTCCGGGCCGATGCCGACTTCGAGATATTGCGACCACAAGCCACTGCGCATCAGCACGCCTTTGGCTTCTTCGGCCTGCGGCGAGCCGGGTTTCAACCGATTGAGGCTGCCGCCGAACGCATCGGAAAGCTCACGACGGAGCCGCACGGCCGCAGCCGCATCGCCCTTTGCGCGTTCCTCGATGACGCGTTCGATCAGGCTGTCGGCGAAGGTGACGCCGGCCGCCTTGATCGCCTGCAAGTCGCAAGGCGCGAGCAACGTGCCGCGCGCGAGCGCTTCGGCCAGCGTGCAAAGGAGTTCGCCCTTATGACTTTTCGCGCTTGCCGCCGGTTGAGGAAGTTCGAACAGGTCCGAGAGCGTCGGCGCGAGCGTGGAGAGATCGTACAGCCCGTCGTCGCGCGCGATGACGGTGCGGGGGCCCTCGAGCGCGCCTTCTACCCAGAGACGACCGACAAGCGTGCCGCGATATGCATCGTCCGGAATGATTTCATTGAGCAACGAAGAGGCGGTCATGAAATCACCATTCGACGCGGCGCGCGGCTCTAGCCGTGAATTGCTTCGATCTCCGGCAGCTTCAATTCGATCGCACGACCAACCATCGTCAGATGCGCGCGCATCGCCGCGGCGGCATATTCGCCATCACCGGAACGGATCGCATCCACGAGCGCGCGATGCTCGGCCAGCGTCTGTTCGGGTCGGCCTTGATCGGGGAGGGCGAGGCGGCGCACGCGATCCAATGGCGCGCGGGCAGCTTCGAGCAGGCGAAGGGCGCGAGGGGTCTCGATCGCGCCGAACATCGCCGCGTGCAGTGCCTCGTCAAGGTCATAGAACTGTTCGAGGTTACCGGTCGCGAGCGCATCGACCTGGGACGCGATGTTGGCATCGAGGGCCGCAACAACTTTGGCATCTGCGATTGGCGCAAGGCGGCGCATGGCTTCGACTTCCAAAGCTGTGCGGACGAACAGACTTTCACGCACATCCGAGGATCGGATCAGCGCGACAAAACTGCCGTGCTGGGGAAAGACGTCGATCAAGCCTTCTTCGGCCAGACGGCTGATGGCATCGCTGACAGGCGCGCGCGATACGCCCAATTCGAGGGCGATTTCTTCCTTCCGCAAAGGGGCGCCAGGCGCTAGCGCAAGCTCGCGAATCCGTCGCCTGAGCACCTCATAGACCCGGTCGGTCTTGGAGATGTCTCTTTCATCAACGATGATTTGGCTCATTGTGAAATGTTACAACCCCCAAGTTTGAGGCAGAATACTAGAAATATTCCGTCGAAACGTCCATACTAGCATGTCAATTTGAGGTTCGCCCTCTTGGCCATTTTATTAGAGGTGAAGGCAGACGTCGTCAGGCTGCATCCCGATGACAATGTCGTGGTCGCCGCAGGGCGCATCGCCAAGGGTACGAAAGTCGTTGGCGAAGGTACCCTGGCTCGCGACACAATTCCCATGGGCCACAAGATTGCCACGCAACCTATATCAGCCGGAGAGACGGTTCGGAAATATGGCCAAGTGATCGGTGCTGCCACAGCCGACATCGCGCCGGGTCAGCACGTGCACGTCCACAATCTGGCGATGTCGAATTTGCGCGCCAGCGCCGACAAATGGACCGGAAGTTGGAAGCGAAGAGAAGAGCCGCGAAGTTTCATGGGCTATCGCCGCTCGGATGGCCGTGCCGGCGTGCGCAATTACATCGGCGTGCTGACCAGCGTCAATTGTTCGGCGACGGTCGCGCGTCACATTGCCGAGGCTGCGGAGAAGTCCGGACTCCTCGAGGGCCTCGACAATGTCGACGGCATCGTGCCCATCACCCATGCGAGCGGGTGCGGCATGGCCGGAAGCGGCGAAGGGTTCGAGATCCTCCGTCGCACGCTATGGGGCACGGCTGCCAATCCCAACTTCGGCGCGATCCTGTTGGTCGGCCTCGGCTGCGAAGTTTTGCAGATCGACCGCCTGCGCGACGAACATGGCATGAGTGACGGACGCGCTTTTCACACCTTCACGATTCAGGATGTCGGCGGCACAAGGCGCGCCGTCGCGCAGGGACTGGATCATTTGCGTGCGATGCTACCTGCGCTCAAACAAATGCGCCGCGCGCCGATTCCCGCCAGCGAAATTGTTTTGGGGCTGCAGTGCGGCGGCTCGGACGCATGGTCGGGCGTGACCTCCAATCCGGCGCTGGGTAACGCGTCGGATCGACTCGTGGCGCTGGGAGCGACCGTCATCTTGTCAGAGACGCCCGAGATCTACGGTGCCGAGCATTTGCTTATCGCGCGCAGCCGCTCTTCCGAGATCTCGGCGAAGTTACGCGAACGCCTCGCGTGGTGGGAGAACTACACGGCCAGGCACGGCGTCGAGATGGACAACAATCCTTCACCGGGAAACAAGGCCGGAGGCTTGAGCACGATTCTCGAAAAATCGCTCGGCGCCGTGGCCAAAGGCGGCACCTCGCCTCTCAACGATGTCATCGAATACGCGTCTGCGCTTCAGTCGCGCGGCCTGGTCTTCATGGACAGTCCCGGATTCGATCCGTGCAGCGCAACCGGCCAAGTCGCGTCCGGCGCGACCATGATCGCGTTCACAACCGGAAGAGGCTCGGCTTACGGTTGCAAACCTTCGCCGTCGATCAAGCTTTCATCGAACACGACCGTCTATGATCGCATGCGGGACGACATCGACGTCGATTGCGGGACGATTGCGACGGGCAAGGCCACGGTCGAGCAGAAGGGCGCAGAAATCCTCGACTGTTTGCTCGATGTTGCCTCGGGCAAAAAGAGCAAGAGCGAGGAACTCGGCTATGGCGGGCTTGAGTTTGTGCCTTGGCAGATCGGCGCGGTGATGTGATTGCCGTCCACTCGCACGCGTGGCTGTGACGGTTTCGTGACTTGGCTGCGCGCCGCGCGGTACTCAATAAAAACCTGCATTCGGGCGCTTGGCGACAGTTAATAAAGGGTAAATACTGCGCCTGTCGGACTTTGAGTCCGATCGACGGGCCAGGACCAAATCATAAGAGGGGCCGGCTCCGATCGTCATGAAGGAAATGGTGATCTGGTGGCTCACCGTTGTCGCTCAACCATCGCAAAGTCATTCGCCCGCGCGGCGATGACGGCTTCCGTATGTGTGGTGACAAACTCTGTCAGCGCGGCGGAATTGAAACTTCCGAGTGACGACAGCATTGACTACTCGGTCCTGTCGAACCAGCCGATACGATTGTGGGCTCCGCATGAAGTCGGATCGCCGAAGAACGATCGCCCCGTCGCCGATTTCACCGGCAGCAAGCTCGACTTCGCCGATGGTCAGCTGCAGCTCTTTCGCTTCCGGCTGGACAAGGTGCCCTTCGACACGACGCTGCCGCGCCAGCAGATCTCTGCCGGTGGCATCAAGCTGAAATGGACTTGGTAGAGCGGAGTCGAGCTACGCCTTTGCGCGCATGCCGGCTTTGTCCAACTTCTTTTCCAGCCGCGAAAAGCCCTCGGTCATGCAGGCCATGATCGCGCGCGCGTCGGCGCTCACTTCGTTGCTCTGGCGCGACATCGAACCATTTCCGTTGCTCGCGAGCTTCATCTCGCCGCCTTTGGCCTTGGCGCGGACACAGTCATAGGCGGCGCGAAGCTTCTTGGCAGAGTCGCGCTCTTCGCAGATGTACCAGCTGAGCATGTTGGCGGTCACCGGATCGTAGAAGCCGCTGTCAATCTTCTCCTCGATCTCGCCGAAGGGATCGGATTCCAACGTCGTCCGCGCGCGCCCGATCTTGTCGAGGTCGCTGATCTTGGGGTTCGCGTATTTGGCGATTCGCTCGGCGCCTTCCGGATCGGGCTTCTGGCGCAATTCATAGCCGAGTTCACCGAGCATGCGGCAGAAGAGTTGTCCGTGACTTGTCTCGCGGGCCGCCACCAGGCGCAACGTACAGGCGAGCTCTTCGTCCTTCGTGGCGTCCGCCCAGGCGCGCAGGTAGATGCCGGCTTGCGTCTCCGCCAGAGAAATTGCGTTGAGCAGTCCCAGATAGGCTGGCTTGTTCGCACTCGAGGTCGCTTGCATGGCCGAAGTCTCCGTTTTCCTTTCCGATGCTATGCAGGCTTGTAGGCAAGCGGCAACTGCCGTCTTTAGGTGCACAGCAACAATTGCGCGAAGCGTGCACGCGTGTTTTCACCGAATTGGCGGGAATGCTACCAATGGAACATGCTGTTGACGTTGAAACGCCATCGGGACTCGCGCGGCACAGCCGCGAAAAGCATCGACGTCGAAGTTACTCGTTTACCTAGCGGAACGCTGGAACTGGGCTATCGCGTGTCCGGTATAATAAGTGATCTCCGCATTCCGCCGCTGGCTGTCCCCAACTGCACCGACGAACTGTGGCGGCATACTTGCTTCGAAGCTTTCATTCGTGGGCCGCAATGCGCGCCATACTACGAACTGAACTTTTCGCCTTCGACCGCGTGGGCGGCTTATCACTTCAGCAGCCACCGCAACGGGATGATGATCGCGCGAGACATCGGGCCGCCGCGGATCAAGGTGACATCGAACAGCGCGACGTTTGAGTTGCAGGCCTCGGTTGAGTTGGGACAGCTGCCGGTATTGTCAATCAGTGCCGCGTGGAGTCTTGGAGTATCGGCCGTCATCGAAGAAGCGAGCGGGCACCTGTCGTACTGGGCTTTGGAACATCCGCCGGGCAAGGCGGACTTTCATCATCCCGATTGCTTCGCGCACAAGCTTCCGGCAATGGGTGCGCCATGAAATTTGGCATCGATCGCCTTCTGGCTGAGCCGGAACTGCGCGCCCCACTCAAAGGTAGGCATGTGGCGCTGCTGGCCCATCCAGCTTCCGTGACGCAAGGCTTGGAGCACTCGCTCGACGCATTGGCAAAATGTCCCGACATCAGACTTGTTTCCGCATTTGGTCCTCAGCATGGTCTGCGCGGCGACAAGCAGGACAACATGATCGAGTCGCCGGACTTCAACGATCCGATCCACGGCATTCCGGTTTTCAGCCTGTATGGAAAAGTGCGCGCGCCAACCGACGCGATGATGGACACGTTCGACGTCATCCTGGTCGATCTGCAGGATCTGGGCTGCCGCATCTACACCTTCGTCACGACGCTGCTCTATGTCCTCCAGGCCGCGACGAAGCATGGCAAATCCGTTTGGGTGCTGGATCGCCCCAATCCGATTGGCCGGCCGGTCGAAGGATTGAAGCTTGAGCCTGGCTGGGAGAGTTTCGTCGGCGCCGGAGCGATGGCGATGCGTCATGGGCTGACGTTGGGCGAGCTAGGGTCATGGTTCATCAAGACCTACAAGCTGGACGTCGATTATCGTGTCATCGCGATGGTGGGTTGGAGCCCGGACGAGGGACCGGGTTTCGGTTGGCCGCTTGGCAGTCGAACCTGGATCAATCCCAGTCCGAACGCGCCGAACTTATGGATGGCGCGCGCCTATCCCGGAACCGTGATGCTCGAGGGCACGACGCTTTCCGAAGGCCGCGGCACGACGCGACCCCTCGAAGTGTTCGGCGCGCCCGACATCGATGCCAGGCGCATCATCGCAGAGATGCGTGCGCTGGCGCCGCAATGGCTCAGCGGTTGCGTTCTGCGCGACTTCTGGTTCGAACCGACATTCCATAAACATGCCGGCAAGCTCTGCAGTGGCGTTCAAATTCATACGGAGACCCCTGCCTACGATCCCCAGGCGTTCAAGCCGTGGCGCCTTCACGCGCTTGCCTTCAAAGTCATACGCCGCTTGTATCCGGACTATGCGCTATGGCGCGATTTTCCGTATGAGTATGTGACCGACAAACTTGCCATCGACGTCATCAACGGTGGGCCGCGCGTACGAGAATGGGTCGACGATGCAACGGCAACGCCGGCAGACTTGGATGCGTTGACGTTGCCAGACGAGCAGGACTGGCTGAAGGATCGTCAGGCTCACCTGCGCTACTAAAGATCAGGCTTGTTCGGCGCGACCAAGACCCCGGGAGCCGGAACGGAGCATTCCGCCCAACAGGCTCAGAACGGGCAGCGAAGCAAAGAACGTCAGATGGTACCAGACCGGGAAATTGTGCCAGATCGTCATGTGGTAGGGTACGAACACGACGAGAAGCAGAATGCCTGCACCCAGCGGCGCTCGCGTGCTTTCCCGGCTGATCATCGCAGCCCAGTACCCGCCTGCCAGCGAGCCAAGTGCGCTGATCGACAACCGAGTGATCAACATCGGCGCTGTGAGAAGAGTCATGTCCTTGATGGCGGCCATTTCGGGCCATGCGATACGACAAAGAAATCCCAGTATCGCAACTGAGACGAGCCAGGCGACAGCGCCCGTCAACGTGCCCGCGATCAATCTGAGCATGTGTCCCCCCGAACTTGGCCACTCGGGGAGGATATCGCGTTTCGACTGCGGCGAGCAAAACGATCAGATGATGAGGGCGGCGCCTGCACCCAAAGCGACGGCGCCAAGAGCCAGCATCACGAACCAGCCGTAGAGCGTCAGAAGGCTCGTCTTTCTACGGCGCCGAACGCCACGTCCGAAGCCCTCAAAGGGTTTTGGGGCGATTGACGCGTAGTAGCTGGACATGGCCATTTCCCTGCAAACTCTCGTGAGAACTACGTCGGCCGGAATTGGTTCCCTTCGGCTTCCGCCCGGGTCATCTCCAAAGCGAATGGTCGAACCTGACGATCCAGCCTGCCGTAGGAAGAACGATGATGGCGAAAGTTCGAAGGCCGACGGCCCAGCCACTGCCCCAATTGACCGTCGGATTTGCAGGAACCTTGTAACCCGATTCGCGCATGGCGTTCTCTCTGCCCAAGGTGACCCGATTCAGAAATTACGGACCCCGGCTCCCCACGTCGCCGGATCCTCAACCACAATTCGCTGATGAGCGTTGTCGTGAACGACGCGCCGCCGCATCTCCGCGATCGCGAATAGACTATCGCAGCGAGTGATTTAGCCGTCTCATAGCGGGTTGCAACGCCCGCAAATGATTCATGATCTCATAAAGCGAGTAGGCCAGCCTGGCGATGATCCAGGTCGGCAGAACAATCAGCAGTTCCGTTTTCGCCGCCCAAAGAAGGCAAGCTTCAGCCAAGTGCAGCGGCCCGGTCCCGGCCACGACAAGCAGGAGTAGCCATAAGATCGCATAGAGGATCAGGACCAAGGTGCCGAACGCTAGGCAAACCTTGTCTATCCTGTTGATGGGAAACAGACGCACGACCGTACTGGGAACTTTACCGAACATGACCGCCTACCGAACTGGAGCGAAAACGCTCCAGCCTCGGCATTGGTTGCATGCGGCCCAGGCCGTGGCCCGGGCCTAGCGTCTCACCTCTTTCGACGCCGCACGAAGAACCCGCCCAGGGCAAGCCCTGCGCCGACCAGCGAGATCGATGACGCCTCAGGCACGGTCACCTGTCCGCTATTTTCGCTCGGGTCGAATTCCGCGATCTGGGTGTTGTCAGCCGGGTTGAGGCCGAGGCGTGTCCAGAGATCGACCAGGTAGTCCTTGACGGCGAATCCTTCGGAAGGAAGAAGCGCAGCGGGAACGGTCAGCTTCAGACTGTCGCCGCTGATCTGCACCTGGCTCCCCGTCAAAAACGTCAGCTGATTGGTGAGCAAATCCAAAACGAAATTCGTATTCGTGGACGGTTCGGAGATGACGACCGCATCGAAAAGCACGCCGGGCCGAAAGGCCCCGAACGGCGCGATGTCCGTTCCGCGATCGATTCCCCAGACATAGAAAACGCCTGGCGTAGTTCCGATGGTAGCGCTGAACGTTGCATCGAATTCGAACGTACTTTGCCGAAGGAACACTTCGGCGGACGTGATATCGAGATCGCCGTTTTGCGGTCCGGCATAGGTGGGAAGAAATCCGCTCGATGGACCAAGCGGGCCGGCCATTGCGGGAGTCGCCAAGAGCAGCGCGATCGTGCCCAGGACGGGCAGGGTAAGTTTCGACATGGTTCAAACCTCCGGGTCTTGCAGCCCTCCAATCCCCGGCGCCTCTTACGAGCGCGTATCCCTACAAAAGCATGGTTAAGCAAATTGCGTGCCTAGGTTCGACACACAGGGAAATCCTCACTTCTTACATCGCAATTTTTTGGAGATTCGGTTGGAATGTAACCCAGGATTACAACTACCCAATCTGCGCCTGCGCGTAGTGCAACACCATCAGTGCGAAGAGGATGCCTACGCCAGCGTAGTGCGCGGCGCGCGACTTCAGAAATACGAGTGCCGCGGATACGAATGTCGGCGCCGCCATGAATATTAGGAGAGCGGTTGCGATCCACGGTTGCGCCGGATGAAAATCATTTCCTTCCGTCGCATTTGCTGCAACGAAGAGATAATAGCCAAATGCGGTGTATCCCGCCTGAAAAACGGTCTGCAGCGTCCAGAAGTAGCGCCGGTTTCCTTCGTAGTAGGTGCGAAGGTTCGTCATGGGATGAGCCTCGTCTGGCAGACTGGCCGCTGCGGCGAGATAAAGAACAAAGAACTGCGCCACCAGGCTTATGTAGATAGGAAAACGGCGCGCAGCAGCGAAGTAACGAATGCCCCAGAGATCGAACCACATGTAGATCGCGGTGCAGAGCGTATAGAGCGCAACGATGAGCGTCAGCGGATCCCACTTGATGGTCTGATGCACCCGCGCGAGCCGATGAAAGCTTGTCGCGACATCGACGACTGCCAATCCGATCAGGACCGAGAACAGTCCCATCGCGTATTCGAACGCCGTCGCTTCGCCCGCCACCTTTGTTCCCTCGCTGGAACTGGCAAATTTTGACGATTCGTCGAAAGAACTGCAACGCACCGGAGTCACGGGTCCACTGGCGATCCACGCGTCCAATGGGTAATGTGCGGCGCGTTTAACTGGGGAAGCGCATGACCGACATTGCCGCTCGCTTCGACGTCGCTCGCGCACCGTTCGAAAATGAAGCCCGCGACGCAGACGCCCGCTTTTACCTGACGATGGTCCTGATCGCCGCGGTCATCGTTTTTCTCGGGTTCGCGCCGTCCTTTTATCTGAAGTCTGTGATCCATGCGCCGCCGCCCCTGTCGCTCCTGACCGTGGTCCACGGCGTCGTCTTCACGGGCTGGATGGCGCTGTTCATCACGCAGGCCTCGCTCATTGCAACCAAGAGGCCTGCGCTTCATCGCCAACTCGGTGTGATGGGAGCGCTCCTCTTCGGAACCGTGGTGACGCTCGGAGTCTGGACCGCGATCACGGCAGGTCGGCTCGGCCACGCACCGCCCGGCGCGCCGCCGGCGTTGTCTTTCATGGCGCTGCCGTTGATGGCGATTGCTGTCGCGCTGTTGCTGGTCGTGCTCGCACTCTGGAACCGCCAACGCAGCCAATGGCACAAGCGGCTCATGCTCGCCTCCGTCTTCATCATGACGGGTCCCGGTACGGGTCGGCTGGTGATCCCCTTGGGTCTCGCCCCGTACGGTGCGCAGATCGCTCTCGTTCTGGCGGAGCTACTGCTCGCCGCCGCGATGATCTACGACTACCGCAATCACAAGAGTGTTCACCGCGCCTACTGGACGGCGGCAGCGCTCTTCATCACGCTCCATGTCGCTGTGACTTGGGCCTTCACCAGCCCCGTGTGGCTGGCGTTCGCTAAGGCCATTACCCAGGCCTAGTTACAGCACGACCGCCACTTGCAGCACATGGCCGTTCCTGAGAACGCCCAGTTGCACGGTCGTTCCGGGCGCGGCATTCGCGACGGTTCGCGTCAGATCGTCGAACGTCTCGACGCGCTCGCCGTTGAAGCTGACGACGATATCGCCGGGTTGCAGGCCGGCGCGCGCCGCAGGTCCGCCGTTCCTCACCGTCGCAATGAAGGCGCCATGTGGGTCCGCCATGTTGGCGGCGGCGGTGCTGTATTGCGTCACCGTCGATCCACCGATCCCGAGATCAGGCCGGTAGGCTGGCGGCGGCGGCGTGGTCGAGGCGGTCATCTCGCTCGGCGCAGCGGGAGGCGGAGGTGCGACGACTGGAGGCCGAGGCGCGGGTGCCGCGGCTGGCGGAGGCGGTGGTGGCGGCGGGTACGCGCTTTGCGGCGGTCTTCCCGATGCAATCACCGTAGAGGGTACAGGCCGCGGGGCTTCGCCGGATGGCTGCGACCAATGGCGCGGCGGCTCTTTGTCGAGATACACACCGATCATCGCCATGACCGAATGGTTCGACAGGCTGTCGTAGCGAATGCCGAAATCGTCCGTCGGCCCGGTGACGTAATAGTAGCGGTAGCGGACGCCGACATAGAAATCGTCGGACAGATCGGCGCGCACGCCCGCGGTCGCGGTTACCGCCGCTTGCGTGTCTGTGTGGGAGATGATGGCAACACCCACGCCACCGCCGATGTAGGGATGGATTCTGCCGTCCTCGAAGGGATTGTAGAGGATGTTTGCGGCGATGAGATGCACGTCGTTGTCGAGAGTGATGCCGAGATTGGTGACGTCGTTGCGCGTGAACGCCAGCGATCCGGGAACGCCGTTCAACGTTCCGGTGATCAGACCATGGTCGAAGCGCGCCTGCAGATAGTCGTAGCTGATCGAAAATCCGATTCTGGGGAATAACCCGCCGAGGATTCCGACTTCGGCGCCTGCCGTCAGCCCGGTGCTGTAGTTGAGTTCGATGTGGCCGGTCGCGGTGTTGATGCCGTCGCTAAGCGTGTAGGTCTTGGTCCGGATGGTCGGAATGAACGATGCGCCGAGCGAGACTTCGGCAAAAGAAACAGGCAATGTGTCGTCGTCCTGCGCGCACGCGAGTGTCGGAACCGCGCAGAACAGCGCAGCCGCCATCAGGAATTTCATGCCAGCCCCCTCAGAACTGCGAACCGCACGATAGACAGCCGGGCCCGCGGATACAACCAGCGGTAATACTTAGAGCGCTAAGGTTTCGAAATTATCTACGGCCGGGGCCGGCTGGCGGAGAATCGGCGCGTTGCCGTTGCCGTTCGCCTTCGTAATGCAGCAGAAGGCCGACCACGAGCAGTGCTACGCAGATGCCCGCAAATGTTAACGCGATCGCGATGTAGCCTGACAGAAGCGCTATGCCGCACATGGCCATCAGGGCCAGCGACCAGCCAAGGGTGATTTGTCCAAAATGATCGGCCTTGCGGTGTTCAACGGTGGGCGCACCAGTCGATGCGATCGCTACGGGTTCCTTGATTTCTTTGTCCGGCATGGCTCACCTTTGTCAGGGCGCAAACGATAACCCCCGAACTCAATGCGCCAATCCGTGTTTGGTTCCCCTTTCAGTGCACGCGGGTCTCGATGAATTCCTGCACGAAAGCGGTCCTTGGAGCCTGACGGACATCAGCCGGCGAACCATATTGCTCGATCTTCCCACCGTTCATTACGGCAACCAGATCGGCCAGGTCGAAGGCTTCATCCTGGTCATGCGTCACGAAGACCGTGGTCAGGCCGAGCATCTCATGCAGCTGGCGCAGCCATGCTCTCAGCTCCTTGCGCACCTTCGCATCGAGCGCGCCGAACGGTTCGTCCAGGAGCAGCATGCGCGGTTCGATGGCGAGCGCGCGTGCCAGTGCGACGCGCTGGCGCTGACCGCCCGATAGTTGACTCGGATAGCGCTTGCCAAGACCTTCGAGCTGCACCAACGCGAGAAGTTCGCGAACGCGCCGTGCGATTTCCTTGCGATTCGGCCGATCACGCCAGCGCTTGACGCTCAATCCGAAGGCGATGTTCTTCTCGACCGTCATATGACGGAAGAGCGCATAGTGCTGGAAGACGAAGCCGGCGCGGCGCTCGCGCGCGGGCACGCCCAGCCAATTCAGATCGGCGAAGTGCACGCTTCCCGAGTCGGGAAACTCCAAGCCGCCGAGGATTCGCAGCAGCGTCGTCTTGCCCGAACCCGACGGCCCCAGCAGCGCTACGAACGCGCCCTGCGGCGCCGTCAGGCTGACGCCGTTCAGAGCTTCGAAGGAAATGTAGCGCTTGGAGAGCGAGTCGATGGTGAGGGACATCTTCGCACCTTTCAGTGGTGATGATGGACGGCCGCAATCTCGTCGGCATAGCGCCATTCGAGAATGGCTTTGAGCGTGAGGGTGACGAGAGCCAGCATCACGAGCAGCGAGGCGACCGCAAAAGCTCCGACATACTGATAGTCGTTGTAGAGCGCCTCGATGTGCAGCGGCATGGTTTCGGTCAAGCCGCGAATATGGCCCGAGACGACCGACACCGCTCCGAACTCGCCCATCGCGCGTGCGTTGCACAGAAGCACGCCATAGAGCAGGCCCCATTTGATGTTGGGCAGTGTCACATGCCAGAAGGTGCTCCAGCCGCTGGCTCCCAGCGATATCGCGGCTTCTTCCTCGTCGCGTCCCTGATCGTTCATCAACGGAATGAGTTCGCGCGCGACGAACGGAAACGTCACGAAGATCGTCGCTAGAATGATTCCCGGCAGAGCGAAAATGATGCGGATGTCGTGATCGCGAAGCCATCCGCCGAGCCAGCCTTGCAGGCCGAAGACCAGCGCATAGATGAGGCCCGACACGACGGGCGAAACGGAGAACGGCAAATCGATCAGCGTGACGAGAAAGCCCTTGCCCCAGAAGTCGAACTTGGCGACCGCCCAGGAGGCGGCGATGCCGAAGATGGCGTTGAGCGGCACGGCGATCGCGGCCGTGATCAATGTCAGGCGGATCGCTGACAAGGCATCCGGCTCGGTGATGGTGTTCCACGCAGCGCCTAGCCCGTCACCCAGTGCTTCCTTGAAGACCGTGAGCAGCGGCAGAAAAAGGAACATGCCGACATAGATCAGGGCGAGCGCAGTCAGCCCCCAACGGACCAGCACATGGTCCTCGGTCGCGCGGCGCGGTTTGAAGAGCGCGCTCATCGTTGCGACGCCGTCCAGGCCTGAAGCAGGTTAAGCATCAAGAGCATGACAAAAGAGATGGCGAGCATGATGACGCCGATAACGGCGGCGCCGGCATAGTCGTTCTCGTTCAACTTGATGATGATCAGGAGCGGCGCAATTTCCGACACGCCAGGAAGATTGCCAGCGATGAAGATGACCGAGCCGTATTCGCCAACGCCGCGCGCGAAGGCGAGCGCTGCACCGGTCAGAAGCGAAGGGAACACACTCGGCAGGATCACGCGCCGGAAAGTCTGCGCTCGCGAGGCGCCAAGCGTTGCGGCCGCTTCCTCCGCCTCCTTGCTCATTTCGGCGAGAACCGGCTGCAGCGTGCGCACCACGAAGGGAAGCCCGATGAAGGTCAGCGCGGTCACGATGCCGAGTTGTGTATAGGCGACGGTGATCCCGAAAGCCTGAAGCGGTGCACCGATCCAGCCGTTACGGGCGTAGAGCGCCGAAAGCGCGATGCCGGCAACGGCGGTCGGTAGTGCGAACGGAAGATCGACCATCGCGTCGACGATTCGCAGACCCGGAAAGCGGTAACGCATCAACACCCACGCCACCACGAAGCCGAAACCCATGTTGAGGACGGCGGCGATCAGCGCCGCGCCGAAGGAAAGGGCCAGTGCGTGTAGAACGCGCGCATCGCTCAACACCGACCAGAAGCCGCTCCAGCCGATCTCCCACGGACGGATGATCAGAGCGGCGATCGGCACGAGCACCAGGATCGACAGGTAGAGCAGCGTGAAGCCGAGCGAGAGACCAAAGCCGGGCAGGGCGCTTTTATTGCGCCAGCCGGGTGCTACGAGCGTGGTGGTGGTCATGCTCATGGCGCAGGCTTGTAAATCTGGTCGAACACGCCCTTGTCGGCGAAGTAGGTGCTTTGCGCCTTCTGCCAGCTGCCGAAAGTCGCGCCGAAGTCATAGAGGGTGATCTTCGGGAAATCGGCGGAATGTGCCGCGAGCACCGCGGCGTCGCGCGGGCGATAGTAATTCGCGGCTACGATTTCCTGCCCTTTCTTGCTGTAGAGGAAGTTCAGATAGGCTTCCGCAACAGGACGCGTCTTGTGGCGGTCGACATTCTTGTCGACAAGTGCCACGGGCGGTTCGGCCAGGATCGAAACCGGCGGATACACGATCTGGAACTGATCGCCGCCTTGTTCCTTCAACGCCAGATGCGCTTCGTTTTCCCATGACAACAGAACGTCGCCGATGCCGCGCTGTGCGAACGTCGTGGTCGAGCCGCGCGCGCCGCTGTCGAGCACGGGCACGTGATGGTAGAGCGACTGCACGAAGGATTTGGCCTTATCGGCGTTACCGCCTGGCGCTTTCAGGGCATAGGCCCAGGCCGCGAGAAACGACCATCGCGCGCCGCCCGAGGTCTTCGGGTTCGGCGTGATCACTTGCACGCCTGGTTTGATCAGGTCGGGCCAATCCTTGATCTTCCACGGATTACCCTTGCGCACGAGAAACACGATCGTCGACGTGTACGGGGTCGCGTTCTGCGGCAGGCGCGTCTGCCAATTTTTTGCGATCAAGCCCTTCGCGGCGATCGCGTCGATGTCATAGGCAAGTGCCAGCGTCACGACGTCGGCATCGAGTCCGTCGATGACGGAGCGCGACTGCGCGCCGGAGCCGCCATGCGACTGCTTGATTGTGACGGTGCCGACGCGCTTGGCATTCCACTCGGCGACAAAGGCCGTATTGATGGCCTTGTAAAGTTCGCGCGTCGGATCGTAACTGACGTTAAGAAGCGTGTAGTTCGCCGCCTGAGCAGTGCACACAAAACAGGCAGCCGCGAAAATCGTGGCCAGGAAACGGGTCATTTTCTGGGGGCTCCCTCAATCGACAGACAAAACGCTCAAAGTGAGAATTGGGTGCGTACCGCGAACGTGGACAGGTTTTGTCCGCCATTCAGCGTGGGCAAAACGGGCAGTCCTGTTGTTGTCACAGTCGCGGGTGCCTGCAGGCGACTCACCTGGATGTACTGATAGGCAAATCCGAATTTCACGAAACTGTTCGGGTACCAGTTCAGCTCCACGGTCGCGATGCGCTGGTCTCCGCCGCGTTCGGTGTTGAAGAAGGTGAAGGTGCGAGTCGCTGCACCGGTCCATCCGGTGATGACGTTCGAATCGTCGCGCACATGGCTGTTCAGATCGAGTTCGCTGAATCGCCCGGCAAGCTCAATTGCACCCCAGCCGGCACTCTCGCCGAGGCCGAACGGGTGAAGGACCTTTGGCGCGGTGAATGCACCGGTGGCCGCGCTGTAGGGCTTTTGCTCTCCGGTCGCAAACCAGCTCGCTTGCACATACCAGCCGCTCAAACTGTTGTTGCTCGGCTGAACGATCTCGGTCGCGCTTGTCACGGCACTAGTGAAGACCTTGAAGGCGATGGGCGCGCGCTCGACCTCGAAGCCGTAATAGCCGGCTTGAGCGTAGAAGTTCTCGAAGTTGCCCGCTGCTTCCACACCCCACTGCGTGACATGCCGCGTCGGCAGGGCGCCAGTGTTGGCAAGCCTGATGCCGTTGGAGTCGATCGTAAGTTCCGGTGGGTCCGAGAGCGTGATGCTGTTTAAGGCCGGCGCGCCGGGCGTGTTGGAGAGATTGGGTAAGCCGCTCGCCACCGCATTGGCCGGGCGGAACACATACGTGCCGTTGACGCCCAGAACCAGGTTCGACTCGTCGTCGTGCCACGCGCGGTAGGACAAGCGGGCGAGCAAGGCTTGCTGCTCGTCGAACACCGCCGAGTCCTGCACCTTGCCGCCGGTATAGGAGAGGGCGCCGAACAATTCCTCGCCGGTATAGAGAAGTGAGACCGCGTCGCGTCCGTCGCCTCCCGCGAGGTTGCGCTGCAGGTCGGATGGTGCGTTGCGCTCGAGGAAAATCGTATCGCCGGCCGAGGTGCTGTCTTCGATGTTCGCCGGCGGCGGATAGGCACCGATGCGAAAGGCAAATGGCGCCAGTCCGTCGAACTGCACATAGACAGATTGGATGTGCCCCGGTGACTCCGTGCCACCGCTGCCGCCGAAGTCGAAATTGGCGTTGTACGACCAGTTGCCGAATGCCTTGCCCTGGATGCCGAGATAGACGCGGCGGAAATTGGTGCCGCTGGAAAGATCGGGGCCGAACGCGGCGGGAAGTGCCCTGGCCGACGTGCTTTGCATGTAGGTGCCCCAGTCAAACTGCACCAGCGCTCGGATAGCCGCGCTGAAATTGCCGTCCGCGCTGGTGAAGGTCGGCCGGCCATTGTCAAGCCTGACTTGCACGAGGTTGGAGAACTGGCGATTGACGTCGCCATATTGATCGGACTGGCTGCGCTTCAGATCAGCGAGCTGGATGTTGACGTCCTGCAGCTCCTGCTCCAGCGCCTTCAGCCGATCGTCCGTGCTGGAGGAAGGCTGCGCCGCTGCGTTCGCGTCCACTGCGGGATCGATCGCCGTCGTTCCGGCCAATAGCAGTAATCCCAACGCGTGACGTTTCATTGTGCTCCCCAGTCGTCGTCTGCCGGCGGCTGGTGAGCATCATTCTTCTAAATCACGACCGAGTCAATAGACTTTAAGGAGAATATGGCAAGAGGCACTGACGATCAGTCAGTTCGGTCGAAATTCGGGAAAAGCGAAGGTTTACGCCCAGCCGGCTTTGCGCGCGACGGCGACGGCCTGGGCAAGGTTGCGGGATTCGAGCACCGTCGCGGTCGCATCGCGCGCGGCGAGCAGCACTTTGCGGATCGCGCAGGTCTGTTCGTCCACGCAGTCGTCGCATTTGTGATAGGCGGTGACGCTGACGCAGGGCGCCAGCGCAAGCGGGCCGTCGATCACGCGGATGACATCGGCGAAACTGATGTCGCGCGCGTTCTTGCCGATCAGGTAGCCGCCGGCCCGGCCGCGCTGGCTGCGCACGAGGCCGCGCTTCTTCAAATCCAGGAGGATTTGCTCGAGGAATTTGCGCGGCACGCGCGCGTCCTTGGCGATGTCGGCAATCTGCAGCGGCTCGCCGCCGCCATGCTCGGCAAGAACGATCAGCGCATGGAGGGCATAACGCGCTTTCTGGGAGAGCATCGCCTTCGACCTCGTCGCGCCAACTCTTTAATCACTATCGAGTTAGTAGGCAAGGCGTCGAGCGTTGGCTGCGCTCAGTCCGAGTCGGTCAGCGTGAAGTGGAAGTGGCAATGCAGTCCGCCACGCTCGAAATGAAGCTCGCTCGCGCCGTCGCGCTCGCTGGCCAGAGCGGTCGCTATGACGCGAGTGCCAAAGCCCTTGTGTTCGGGCTTGCTCAGGATCGGTTCGCCGCCTGATTCCCGCCAATCGATCTGCACGCGTCTTCCGCCCTCCGCGGGTTCGGACGACCACGCAACTTGAACCTTTCCCTGCGGCGTCTTCAGCGCCCCGTATTTGAGGGCGTTGGTGGCCAGCTCGTGCATGGCCAGCGCCAGATTTCCGGCCGTCCGTTCGGGAATGATAATCGGCAAACCCTTGAGCACGATGCGATCGGCCGCGTTGGGGTCGGCGAAGGGAACGAGCACCCTATCGAACAATTGCTTCAGCTCTACGTTACGCTGCGTCGTTGCGAGCAGCAGCTCGCCCGCCGACAAGAGCGCACGTATCCGTCCCATAAAGGCATCGACGAAGAGTTCGACCGCAGGTTCGTCGCGCGGTCGCGATTGCCGGGCCAGCGCCTCGATCACGGTCGAAAGATTTTTCACCCGATGCCGCATCTCGCCGAGCATCAGCTCCTGCTGTTCGGCGGCACGTTTGCGCTCGGTGATGTCGCGGGCGACTTTCGAGGCGCCCACGATCGTCCCCTGGTGATTCCTGATGGGCGACACGCTCAGCGAAATATCGACCAGGCTGCCGTCCTTGCGCTGCCGCACCGTTTCGTAATGATCGATTTTCTCGCCCAGCCGCAGGCGCATGAGAATCATCGCTTCCTCGTCGTGCCGATCCGCCGGATGCAGCATGGCGGCCGGTCGGCCGATAGCCTCATCGGCGGTATAGCCGAACAGGCGCACGCAGCCGCCATTCCAGCTTGTGATGATGCCCTGGAGATCCTTGGACAGAATGGCGTCGTCGGACGATTCGACGATCGCAGCGAGAAACTGCTGCACTTCGCCGGCGTCTCCGAGTGACGGAAGTCGCGTTCCAGGAAAGGGCGAGTTGCGCCCGAGATCGGCCATCCTAATCCCCAACAGTCGGTATCGCATCGCGAATACCGGCGATTGCCCATCCCCCGAACGCAGAATACTCGCAGTTCCATGTGGATCAAACGAAGGTTACGCACTCTGGCGTAATTCTCGGCTTGAAGGACCCCGCGCGTGGATTCGCGAACGCGGGCGGCGTTAAGCCTGCGTTTTGTGGCAGCATGATGGCAGCCGCACTGTGCGCGGCATCCCGTCGCGAAACTACGGGCCGGGCGCGGCTTTGCGCGACGATGCAGAGTCTTAGAACAGGACTCCCGTTTCGAACATCAGTCGCACCTGATCCTTGTTCGTACCGGCCGTGAACGGCCCCGAGCCGAACAGGAAGCCGGGCGTGCCACTGCCGACGGTGACGTAGCTCACATCGGCGCGGGCAAAGAGCTGCTTCCACTGATAGGTCGGCGTCAGCGTGACCGACCAGGCGTTGCTGCCCGGGCCATAACCGATGATGTCGGGCGTCGTGAACACACCGGCATGACCCGACTCGGATTCGTATTCCACCCGGCCGGCAAGCTTCCAGTGATCGTCGAAGGCGTAGCTGGCGAGCACTGCGCCGCCGAATACGGTCGAGCCCTTGCCGAAGAAAACTTTCGGCGTGACGTTGTATTGTATGTAGGGGCTGATGACCCAGGGCCCTGAGGTGTGGGTCCAGATCAGGTCATAGACACTGCCGCTGTTGAGGAAACTGAAATTGCCCTTGCCGAGATTGCCGCCGGCTGAGAACACCACCGTGTCGGCACCGCCGTTGAAGCCATAGGAGACGAGGCCTGAGATCCAGTTCCACGTCTTGGAATACGTGCCGTCGTTCCACGAGACCGAAATCGTCAACGGACCGTTGGTGTAGTTCCCCTGCACGCCGGTGCTGACAATCGGCTCGACATTCCACAAAAGCCCGCGTTCGATGTTCATGTTCTGAAAGGTGAAGCCATACTCGTCGCCGATCAGCGTCGGCAGCTTGCCGCCCTCTATGGAGAAGGCTGACCAATCGCCTTCGCCCTGCAGCTTCACATAGGCTTCGGGCACATAACCGAACGTGGCCGGCTCGGTCGAAGTCGCTTTCAAATAGCCGACGCCGACGGTGGGAAATGAATAGGCACCGAACTGCGCATAGAATTGCAACCAGCCATCGGTCTTCTGAATGAAGACTTGCGCGTTGCTGATGTCGACGAAGGATGCGTCGTCGCCGTTGTTGATGTCGATCGGACTGCTCTGCCAAAAGGCAAGGCCCGTGACCGCGCCGCCGATATAGACTTTGCCGCCGGCGTCGCCGAGCCAATCCGGCAGATCGATGCTGAACGGATTCGGATTGGCACTGAGCGGCCCCGCCAGGGGCGGAGTCGGAAGCGGATCGGCATGCGCCGAGCTTGTCCAGGCGCCGAGCGCCGCCAGCACCGCGCCGGCAAGCACCATTCTCAGTCCAGAGTTCTTCATCGTGGGCCCTTCCTCGTCTGCAACGTCACCCACTTCGACAGTTGGGAGAGCGAATTCAAGCTGGGAAGCGGCTTTCGCGAGCAAGTTTGGACAGGCAAAAGCGTGGTTTCGTCACGCCGTTGTTGCAATGCAACACAGATTGCTCGCGCCTTGGGCACATCGCTGCCCTATTGGGCGGCATGCCCTTTACCTCTGCCGTTTAGGGGAGAGGTCGGTGCCTGTGGAGCAGGGACCGGGTGAGGGTTCAGCCGACGACGCTGGAGCGGTCACGCCGAGGCAATTGCGATTGATTCAGCCGCGACGCGCGCCCGGCAGCGAGAGATGGAGTCCGGTATCGCTCAACAGCGTTTCGCCGGTGATGTTGCGCGACTCAGGACCCGCGAAGAAGAGCACCGTCTTCGCGATCTCGGCGCCATCGGCCGCGCGCTGCAACGGCGAGCGCTTACCTTCGGCATCGGCGATGCGTTCGGCAGCTTCGCTGCCGAACTGTTTCACGAACCAGGGCGTGTCGACATAACCCGGGCATACCGCATTGACCCGCACTTCCGGCGCGAGCGCACGCGCCAGCGAATACGTCATCGTGTTGAGAGCGCCTTTGGATGCGGCATAGGCGACGGACGATCCGATGCCGGCAACACCGGCGATGGACGAGACATTGACGACGCTGCCGTCCTTGTGTGCACGCAGCGCCGCGATGCAGGCGCGGATCATCTGGAACGGCCCCACGACATTCACCTTGTAGATGCGCGTGAAGTCATCGGCGCTCAGCGATTCCAGGTCAGCATGATTGGTGACGAACTTCGTCGTGCCGGCATTGTTGACGAGAATGTCGATGCGGCCCCAGGCATCGCTCGCCGCGCGGGCGAGCCTCTGACAATCCTCGTCGTTCGCGACGTCGGCCTGGACGAGCCTCACATCCGCGCCGGCCTTGCGCACGGCATCGGCGGTCTCCTCGGCCTCGGTCTTGCTCCGCGTGTAGTTGACCACGACGTTCGTGCCCCGCTTTGCCAGTCCGATGGCGACGGCCGACCCGATGCCTGTCGCCGAGCCTGTGACAATTGCGGCTTTGCCCTTGAGATCGCCCTGTTCCATGTGTCTCTTTCCGATCGCGTCGCGATGCGTGATTATGGCGCGCAGCCAATCGTACAGCGCCCAAGCGCCGCCGCAAGGAGCAACTATTTCAAGCCCACCGGAACTGTCCGTCCACGAGCCGGCTTTCTCGCGACGTCGCGTGCGCCACCACGCTTCCCCGCCCATGCGCATCGTACTCATCCGCCATGGACGCCCTGCGATCTCGACGAACCCAAGGACTTCGCACAAGGGTTTTCGCAACTATATCGACGACTATGAGTTGGCGGGTCTCGATCCCAAGAGCGCACCGCCCGAAGAACTGCAGGATCTCGTGCGCGAGCTGAGCGCGATTCACGCCAGCACCAAGTTGCGCGCGACGCAGAGCGCCAAGATGCTGGCCCCGAATGCCGAACTGATCGCCGATCCGTTGTTCATCGAAGCTCCGTTGGCCAGTCCGCGCATTCCGTTGCTTCGCATGAAGGTGCCGAAATGGGCGATCGTCGCGCGCATACTTTGGCATGCCGGGTATCATCCCGAAATCGAGAATTACCGCCGCGCCAAGCACCGCGCATCGGAAGCCGCCGATATCCTGATGAAACGCGCCGGCGAGGAAGGAGAGACGGCACTCGTGGCGCACGGCTATTTCAACGCGATGATCGGGCGCGAATTGCGCCGGCGCGGGTTTCATAAGACCGGCCTGCATCGCGTGCGCTTCTGGAATGCGGTGATCTACGAGCGGCCCTAGCTCACCCTCACCTCATCCTGAGCTTGCCGTTCTTCGACAGGCTCAGCATGAGGGCATAAGAAAAAAACCGCATCCTGAGCTTGCCGAAGGATGGGGATGACAGTGAGGTTATCGGAGTGAAGCCATGAGAGAATTGAAGGTCGAAGTCCCTGCTGCCGACGGCAAAGCGGAGGCTTATCTCTACACGCCTTCGCGCGGCAGCGGCCCGTGGCCGGGCGTGATCTTCCTGACCGACATCATGGGCATCCGCGACGCCAATCTCGGCATGGCGAAGCGCATCGCCAAGCATGGTTATGTCGTCCTTGTGCCGAACATCTTCTATCGCGTGACGAGACTGCCGGTCGTCGATTTCGAATTGAAGATGGGCGACGAGCGCACGATGAAGCGCATGGGCGAACTGCGCGCCGGCCTCAGCAGCGCGCAGATGGGGCCGGATGGCGCGGCGTACGCCGACTTTCTCCTCGCTCAGCCGAGTGTGAAGGGTCCGAAGGTGGCCGTTGCCGGCTATTGTTTCACCGGCACGATGGCGATCAGGACCGCAGCCGCGGCGCCCGACAAGATCGCGGCCGCGGCATCGTTTCATGGCGGCGGGCTCTATACCGATCGGCCAGACAGCCCGCATCTGCTGCTGCCGAAGATCAACGCGCGGCTCTATTTCGGCCACGCGATCGAGGATCGCGGCATGCCGCCCGAGGCGATCGAAAAACTCGAGGCGTTGCTGAAGAGCTGGCCGGGCCGGTCGGAGAGCGAAACCTACGAAGGCGCGTATCATGGGTGGACCGTTCCCGGCCGCGCCGGCATCTACAACGAAGCGCAAGCCGAGCGGCACTATGTGAAGCTTTTCGCGTTGCTGGACGAGACGCTCTAGCGTTTGTCGCCGGTTCGAACAGCAACAGGGCGAACGCGGGCGACGAGTTCGCGGAGGAATGCATTCGGTTCGGTCGCGACCGCGTTATGCCCCGCACCCTTCAGCAGAACGAACTGCTTCAACGGCGCCTGGACAGAATCGAAATAGGCCTTTGCGAGATCAGTTGGCGTGATGTGGTCGAGCTCGCCGTTGAAGATGAAAAACGGCATGGCGAAGTTCAGTCCGAGCTTGCGGGCATCGTAGTTGGCGTCCGCGGCAAAGGTCGCGGCTTCCGCCGGGTCCGATGCTTCCAGGAATTCGTAGGTATCCCAAAGCGACCAACCCGGCGCGAACAGCACCACCGGCGCCATGTTCGTATACGCGTCGCTCTCGGCAGGAATGTCGTGTCGCCGCGACAGGTTACGCTCCGTCACCAAATCCGAAGCGAACTTGTACGGCGGCGGACCGATGCGCTGGAGCGCGGCGATGCCCTCGCTGTCATGCGCGGCGCGCAATCTCGCCATCGTGCGCGCATAGTTTACGGTTTCTTTTTCGGCGATGGAGACGACTTGCCCCGTGCCGACATAGGCCGAAAACAAATCGGGCCGCTCCTTTGCCATTCGCACGCCGATCATGGTGCCCCAGGAGTGTCCAAGCAGGACGATTTTGTCTTTGTGCAGATCGCGACGCAGGTGTTCGCTCAATTCGATGCCGTCCTGCGCGACGCGGGCAATGGACATGTCGGGCGCCGCACCGTTCTTGATGAAGGTCCGCCCAGCATCGCGCTGATCCCACAGCGCGACGGTGAAATATCTCTCCCATGAACGGAACAGCGCCGACATCGGCATCAGCGACGAGCCGGGACCGCCATGCACAATGAGGAGAATGGGATTGGCGCGATCATCGCCGCGAATCTGAACCCATTGGTCCATGCCGCCAAGGCGGAGATAGCGGGCCTCTTCGATGCCGTTCGGAGTATCGATGGCGAGCAGTCGTGCGTTTTCATTCTGGCGCCAGCCGCGATAGCCGAGGGCGGCGACGGCAAAGATGACCAGTAGAGTTGCAAGAACCAGCAGCGCTCGAGTTATTTTACTTCGCATCAGGACCGGTCATTGTTGGCGTGGTAGACTGGCGAACGTCACGGGTTCGTGTCGCGAATCCATGTTTGCGAGCGGCCGATCAGAGAAATCCCGATATAGCCGCGAACGACAAGCTTGCGACCGCCGTCCGCCAGGCGAAGGATGACTGAGTAACTGTCGCCGGAGTCGGTGTCGAGAATTGAGCCGCCGTCCCAGGCATCGCCGTCTTTCTTCAAGCCGCTCATGATCTTCATGCCGATGAGCGGCCGGTTCTTGAGATCGCCGGGGCATTGCGCGCAAACCGGATCCTTGGCCTTTATGCCGCCGGGATGCGGAAGCAATTTAAGGATCTTGCCCTCAAACTCGCCGCCAATTTCGGCGATATCGATGACGCCGGCCTGATACCCGCTCTTCTCGTCGATGATAATCCATCGGCCGGCCGGCGTGGACATGTCCACAGCGGCTGTCGAAGCTGACGATACGAGCATGAGTAGAGTCAGGATTGCGGTAAGTGTGAGCAGACTTCGCATGCGGTGTGATTCCCAGAGCGCTCCCTGGAAGAGTCTGGTCACAATTTGATATTTCTTCAACGCACCGCGACGCATGCGTTCGTCTCATTTGAGGAATTCGCACGAACTACCGCCGGATTCCTGAATCGTAACAACGTAAGCAACGAAGTCGTGTGCGCGGGTCATAGGCGACACTTCCGCATGACGAGCTATGTCGTCCCTCGCCCTTCGGCAGGCTCAGGGTGAGCGCCGTAGCACACACGCTCATTCTGAGCGTATCGAAGGATGAGTTTGTCGTGCTTCGACATGCTCAGGGCGAGGGACTCGGCGCACACGTCATCCTGAGCTCGTCGAAGGATGAGATCGTCGTGCCCGTAGTCCAATTTACATGGTAATATATTGATTTCACTTGTAATCATGAAGTATGTTCGCTATATGTTCTTTCGAGATTTTGATGGAGGTGGACCTCCTTTTCACCCGCCGCATTTCTGGCGGGCCGGAGAAGTGCGTGCGATTGAGAGAGCGAAAATTTTTTGAAAGAGGAAGGAAGGAGAGTCGAAAGTCGAAAACAAGTCAGTGTGGTCAGGCGAGTGGAAGACACCAGAACGAGGTTACAAAGGAGCAGAATTAAGGCAGGTGCGTGGATAAGTCGGCCGAAACGGGCTGTGCGCTAGGGGTGAACCGTTGCTCTACAGCATCGCCGGGATGACGCGATCCGGCGGCTTGTGACCGTCGGCGAAGGTCTTGATGTTGATGATGACCTTCTCGCCCATGTCGATGCGGCCTTCCATCGTCGCCGAACCCATGTGCGGCAAGAGCACGACATTCTTGAGCTTGAGCAGCTTGGGATTGACGGCAGGCTCATGCTCGAAGACGTCGAGCCCCGCACCCGACAATTGGCCGGCTTCGAGCATGCGTGCCAGCGTATTCTCGTCGATCACCTCGCCGCGCGAAGTGTTGACGATATAGGCGCTCGGTTTCATCAGCTTGAGGCGGCGCGCGGACAGCAGATGGTAGGTCGCCGGTGTGTGCGGGCAGTTGATGCTCAAGATGTCCATGCGCGCCAGCATCTGGTCGAGGCTCTCCCAATAGGTCGCCTCGAGCTCGTGCTCGATGTCCGCGTGTACGGGTTTTCGGTTGTGATAGTGGATCTGCAGGCCGAAGGCCTTGGCGCGCCTAGCCACCGCCTGACCGATGCGGCCCATGCCGATGATGCCGAGCCGCTTGCCGTAGATGCGATGGCCGAGCATCCAGGATGGCGACCAGCCCTTGAAGTGATCGTCCTCGAGCTCCTTGACGCCCTCGACGAGACGGCGCGGCACCGCGAGGATCAGCGCCATCGTCATGTCGGCGGTGTCTTCGGTGAGAACGCCCGGCGTGTTGGTGACGGCGATGCCTTTGTCGAGCGCGGTCTTGACGTCGATATTGTCGACGCCGGTACCGAAATTCGCGATCAGCTTCAGGTTCGCACCCGCACGCACGATGACCTTGGAGTCGATGCGATCGGTCACCGTCGGCACCAGAACGTCGGCCTTCTGCACGGCCTCGACGAGATCGGCCTGTGTCATCGGCGTGTCGTCGACGTTCAGCCGGGTGTCGAACAGCTCGCGCATGCGCGTTTCGATCGCGTCCGGAAGCTTGCGCGTAACGATGACGAGCGGCTTTTTCGCGGGCATTGCGGACGAAAACCTTCTGGACGGGCGCCGTTTAGCGGCGTCCGCCCGGTATTAACAGATGAGGCCCAACGGTCAAGGATTTGGGCAGGTTCAGGCGTAGGATTCCGTCATCGCCGAATAGACCAACGTGCGCAGATCGCGTCGCAAAGTCAGCCTTGCGTCCGTTCCCATCACTTGCGTCATGAAAACGACGGTCAAATCCTCCTTCGGATCGATCCAGAACGCAGTGGATGCGGCGCCGCCCCAGAAGTACTCGCCGGGCGTGCCGGGAATGCGCGTTTGGGCCAGATCCATCGTGACGCCGCAGCCGATCGAGAACCCAATGCCGTTGTAGCCGGCCTCCGTGAACGTCGCGGCCGCGGACAGATCGGCGAGCAGCTTGTTGTCGGGAAGGAGGTTGATGCCGAACATCGCGACCGTTTTGGGCGAGAGGATTTGCACGCCGTCGAGCGTTCCGCCGCCCAACATCATGCGGCAGAAACGCGCGTAATCGTGCATCGTCGAGACCAGTCCACCGCCGCCGGATTCAAGCTTCGGAGGCTCGGCATACGTCGACTTTCCGGCATCGTCCTGGATTTTCAGTCCGCCGCCAGGCTTCGGCATATAGCAGGAAGCGAAGCGGTCCATCTTCGAGCCTGGCACCGAAAACGACGTGTCCTTCATACCGAGCGGCTCGAACAACCGCGTGCGGAGGAATTCGCCGAACGTCATGTCCGACAATTTCTGCACCAGGTAACCCATCACATCGATCGAGACGGAATAGTTCCAGTTGTCGCCCGGCGAGAAATCGAGCGGCAGTTTCGAGAGTTGATCGATGAAGGCGTCGAGTCCGCCCGGTGTCTGGAAATCGTTGATCTTCGCGCGGCGGTAGGCGGCGTCGACCGCCGTGCGCCACATGAAGCCATAGGTCAGGCCGGAGGTGTGCGTGACGAGGTCGACGACTTTCATCGGCCGCTTGCAGGGCGTGGTGATGTATTGCCCCGCCGTGCTTTCGACGAGGCTCGGCACGCCGCTCTGATAGACGCGAAGACCTTTCCAGGACGGAATGTGCGTGTGCACATTGTCCTCGAGACCGATCTTGCCTTCTTCGACCAGCATCATCAGCGCAACCGCGGTGATCGGCTTGGTCATCGAGTAGATGCGCACGATCGCATCCTCGCGCCACCCCTTGTTACGCTCGAGATCCATCTGGCCGGTCATGCTGTTGTGAGCGAGTTCGCCCTTACGCCAGATCTGCGTATGCCAACCGGGCAAGAGCGCCGTGTCGACGTAACGCTCTTTCATCACACGATCCAAAGTCGCCAAACGCTTCGACGACAGACCCACGTTTTCCGGCTTGCCCATGGTCTTTCCTCTTGTTGCTGCAGCCAGCTTAGCGCCCTGCCGCGTTTCGCCCAACGGGCGCGACAATCGGTGATGATGGAAAGGCTCAAGCGTTTAGAAAGACGGGTATCTTTGCCCTTGCGAGGCTCAACAGGCCCGGGGAATACTTGTCGCCAAGGAAGAATTTGGCGGCCCGCCGCCCAGAAAAACACACTAAACGGGAGACGATAATGGCTTGGGATTTCGAGACGGATCCGGAATACCAGAAGAAACTCGACTGGGTCGAAGAGTTCGTCGAGAACGAAGTCGAGCCGCTCACCCACCTCGGCGTCGGCATGGGCGGCGTGAAGTCCAAGACCTACCAGAAGGCCGTTCGCCCCCTGCAGGCCAAGGTGAAGGAGATGGGGCTGTGGGCCTGTCACCTCACGCCTGATCTCGGCGGCCAGGGCTATGGCCAAGTCAAACTCGCCTTGCTGAACGAAAAACTCGGACGCGTCGGTCTCGCGCCGGTCGTCTTCGGCTGCCAGGCACCCGATACCGGTAATGCCGAAATCATCGCGCATTACGGCACCAAGGAGCAGAAGGACAAATATCTCTGGCCGCTGCTCAACAACGAAATCACCAGCGCCTTTTCGATGAGCGAGCCGACCGGCGGTTCCGATCCGCTCTTCTTCAAGACGCGCGCAGAACTGAAGGGCAACGAGTGGGTGATCAACGGCGAAAAGTGGTTCTCGACCGGTGCCCGCCGCGCCGAAGTCCTCGTCGTCTATGCCGTGACCGATCCCGATCACAAGGATCCCTACAAGCGCATGTCGATGTTCCTTGTGCCGCGAAAGACTCCGGGCGTTGAAATCCTGCGCAACGTCGGCGTCGGCACCATGCAGGGCGGCAATGAAGGTTATGTCCGTTATACGAATGTGAAAGTGTCGTTCGATGCGATGCTCGGACCGCGCGGCGCCGCATTCGAACTCGGCCAGGTGCGACTCGGCGGCGGGCGCGTGCACCACGCGATGCGCACGGTCGGCCAATGTCAGAAGGCGCTCGATCTGATGTGCAAGCGCGCCGTGTCGCGTTCGACGCGCGACGGGCGTCTCGGCGACTACCAGATGGTGCAGGAACAGATCGCCGACAGCTATATCCAGTTGCAGCAGTTCCGGCTGCAAGTGCTCCACGTCGCTTGGCTGATCGACAAGCACAAGGACTACAAGAAAGTGCGCAAGGACATCGCGGCGGTGAAAGTGGCGATGCCCAAAGTCTATCACGACATCGCGGCCAACGCGCTGCACATCCATGGCGCGCTCGGCGTGTCGAACGAGATGCCGTTCATGGGCATGGTCACGTCGTCCTTCGTCATGGGTATCGCTGATGGTCCCACCGAAGTGCACAAGGTCACCGTGGCGAAGCAGCTACTGAAAGAGTTCCGCCCGGACAACGATCTCTTCCCGTCCTATCACTTGCCGAAGGTGCGGGAGCGCGCGCGCTCGAAGCATCCGGATTTGGTCGAGGAGCTGAAGGCCGAGTGGGCGAACCGCGCTCAGAGCATCGACGCTCTTTAACGGCTCGCAAAACCATGACCGATACTGCCAAAAAGACTTGGCCAGCCATGTCGATTGCCGAGGCGACGGCGCAACTGACGGCGCCGGGCGCGCGACTCGAAATGGACACGGTGACCATCCGAGGCATCCCGACGCGCGTCTGGAAGAACTGTCCGCCGACAAATCGTGAAGTGTTTCTCGCCGGTCGCATGTTCGGTGAGCGCGAGTTTCTGATCTACGAGGACGACCGCTGCACTTACGAGTCTTTCGCCCGCGCGACCTTGAAACTCGCGGCTCAGTTGCAGCGCGACGGGGTGGAGAAGGGCGATCGCGTTGCCATCATCATGCGCAATCTTCCCGAATGGGTGGTGGCGTTCTATGCCGCCGAACTCGTCGGCGCCATCGTCACGCCGCTGAACGCATGGTGGACCGGACCGGAGCTCGAATACGGGCTTGTGGACTCGGGCAGTAACATCGCCTTCGTCGACTCCGAGCGCCTCGAACGGATCGCGGAGCATCTCGTCAATTGCCCGGACTTGAAGAAGATCTATGTCAGCCGGTCGCAGGAAGACCTGCCGAGTCCGATCGTTAGGCGGCTCGAGGACGTGATCGGCAAGGTCAACGAGTGGAGCAAGCTACCGCCGGGCGAGATGCCGAACGTCGCTCTACACCCCGAGGACGACGCCACGATCCTGTATACTTCGGGCACCACGGGTAAGCCGAAAGGCGCGCTCGGCACGCAACGCAACCTGACGTCCAATATCATGGCGGCGGGTTTCTCGGCGGCGCGTAGTTTCCTGCGTCGCGGCGAGCCGGTTCCGGTTGTTGCCAATCCGCTCGATGCGCCGCAGCGCGCGACCTTGCTGTCGGTGCCGTTCTTCCATGCGACCGGATGCTTCGCCGTGCTAGGACCGACCGTGGTCTCCGGCGGCAAGATCGTGCTGATGCGCAAGTTCGATGCCGAGAAGGCGATGCAGCTGATCGAGAAGGAGAAGATCAACGGCTGCGGCGGCGTGCCGACCATCGCCTGGCAGATCCTCGAGCATCCCAACCGGCACAAATACGATCTCTCCTCGCTCGAATCCGTAGCCTATGGCGGCGCGCCTTCGGCTCCCGAGCTCGTAAAGCAGATCAAGCAGAACTGGCCGAAGTCGGCGCCCGGAAACGGCTGGGGCATGACGGAAACCTCGGCGACCTGCACGACGCATTCGGGCGAAGACTATGAGCATCGCCCGACCTCCTGCGGTCCACCGGTTGCGGTGTGCGATCTCAAGATCATGGATGTCGAGGGCAAGCGCGAACTTCCGATCGGCGAGGTCGGCGAGTTGTGGGCACGCGGTCCCAACATTGTGAAGGGTTATTGGAACAAGCCCGACGCGACAGCGGCGACATTCGTCGACGGCTGGGTGAAAACCGGCGATCTCGCGCGGCTCGACGACGAGGGCTTCTGCTACATCATCGATCGCGCCAAGGACATGCTGATCCGCGGCGGCGAGAACATCTACTGCATCGAAGTGGAGAATGTTCTCTACGATCATCCGGCCGTGATGGACGCGGCACTCGTCGCCGTGCCGCACAAGCAGCTGGGCGAAGAGCCTGGCGCGGTCGTGCATCTCAAGCCCGGCATGCATACGACCGAAGACGAATTGCGCGCCTTCGTCGCCGGCAAGCTGGCCGCGTTCAAGGTGCCAGTGAAAGTCGTGTTCTGGCCTGAGACGTTGCCGCGCAACGCCAATGGCAAGATTCTGAAGTCGGAGTTGAAAAAGATTTTCGCCGCGCCCTGACGATCACATCGTCCAGACGCCGCTTCCGTTCGAGCGATAGCCGAGAGCGCCATAGGCTGCGTCCACCAGGCTTTGGCCGCGATCGTTCAGCAGAATGCCGAGCCCCATCTTGTTCATGGCATAGCCGAAGCTCATGCGCGCCTCAGGATCGGCGAATCCGATCGAGCCGCCGGCGCCGACATGGCCGAACGCGGCGTCCGACAGAATCGCCGAACAGTTCTCGGCATTCTCCAACGAGCGATTATCCATCGACTTCATGAAGCCGAGCGAGAACCGTGTTGGAATCATCAAAGTCGCATCTTCATGCGTGGCGACCGAGACGCGGCTCATGCGGGCGAGCGTGTCGGCGCCGACGAAGTGCTTGCCGTTCAAGCTCCCGCCATTCGCCAGCGGCGCGTAGAGACCGGCGAGACCGCGACCGTTGGAGACACCGGTGGCCGAACCGATTTCGGCAGCGCGCGCCTCGCGGGAATTGGGATTGAACCCGCCGCCGTTCAGCATGAAGCGTCCGGTCGGTCCCATCGGGTCTGACATCATGGCGAGTGCGATGCGTGACGTTCGAGCACGTTCGTCGGGCGGGTACGGGATGACGGGTGAGACCAGGTGCTCGAATTCTTCCGGCAAGCCCATCCAGAATTCGATGCCCAGCGGCCTGACCACTTCGTCCGCAAGAAAGACGCCCATGCGCTTGCTAGTGCTTCTGCGAACCATCTCGCCGACCGTCCAGGCCGACGTCACGCCGTGATAGCCATTGCGCGTCCCCGGTTTCCAAAAGGGCGCCTCGGCGGCAAGTCGCGCGACCATGTAGTCGTAATCGTAGTAGGCACCCTGCTTGAGTTCTTCGCGCAACGCGGGAACGCCCACGGAATGATCGAGCATCATGCTGACGAGCGCGTCTTCCTTGCCGTTGCTCGCGAACTCCGGCCAGACCTTTGCGACCTTGGCATCGAGATCGAGCAGCCTGCGGTCAGCGGCGATGTGTGCGCAAAAGGCGGACGCGCCCTTGGTGCAGGAAAAGACGACGCAAACCGTATTGTGTTCCCAGGGTTCGCCATCGACGGCATTGCGCCCGCCCCAGAGATCGACAACGGTCTTGCCCTCGAGGGTGACCGCGACGCTGGCGCCCACTTCGCCGCGCTCTTCAAAATTCGCGACGAAGGCGTCGGCAACACCGGAGAACTTCGAATCACATGTACCGCTGACCGTTCCGTTCGCCGTCTTGCGCTCGATCGTGACCATGTTCCCGCCATCATGTGCCGCAGGAAACCTTCTCGGCATCGGCTCGTCTTGTCAAACCGGCGAAGCGCCCGCATGGCAGACATGGTAGACAGACCTCATGTCCGAGCTTCGCATCACGTCTGTCATCGTCATTCCCGAGCAAGAGCTGAGCGAAAGCTTCATCCTCTCGTCGGGTGCCGGCGGCCAGAACGTCAACAAGGTTGCGAGCGCGGTTCAGCTGCGTTTCGACGTTCTGCATTCGCGGGCGCTGCCCGACGATGTTCGCGTCCGTCTGTTGCGTCTCGCCGGCCATCGGTTGACGAAAGAGGGAGTCCTGGTCATCACTGCGCGCGAGTCCCGCGATCAGGCGCGCAATCGCAAGCTTGCGCGCGAGCGGTTGGTCGAGCTTGTGCACGGCGCGATGCACGTGCCGAAGAAGCGTAAACCGACGCGATTGAGGAAGGCGGTCAAGGAGCGCCGTCTGGAGACCAAGAAACGTCACGCACGCATAAAGAAACAGCGGTCGCGGCGGTTCGAGGACTAAGTCTCGTTCGCTACTGCGCCTTCTCGGCTTTTTCGACCTTGCGCTGGGCTTCGGCCCATTGCGCGGCGCCGGCGCGCTGCGGCGGCGGTGGTTCCTGGCCTTGGGCGCGCATGCGTTCGGCGACCTGGCGGCCGAGGGCGATCACTTTGGGAATTTCGCCATCTGCCAGCGGCTTCATGAACGTCTTGCGCTTCATCGCTTTCTCGACATAGGGCGCGAGTTCTTCCGCCTTCTTCTTGACGCGCTCCGCTTCCTTTTCCTTGAACTCCGGCATCACTTCGTGCGCGAAGAGTTCGAGCGCCTCGCAGATGTGCTCGTGCTTATTGCGCCCGCCTTGCTGGATGAAGGAGACTTGGTCGACACCGGACTCCTGGAAGCCGCGCAGATGGTTGCGTAGCTGTTCCGGTGTTCCGATGCCGCCTTCGCCGCCGGCACCGGGAGCATCCGGGCCTGCCGCTTCCTTCGCTTTTTCGAAAGCCCGCCAAATGTCGGTGCGCCCAGGCGTGTGTTCGCCGAAGCCATAGTGATGGCCGAGCGCATAACCGAAGAAGCGGAAGCCGTCGAGTCCGCGGCGGCGCGCTTCGGCGACGTCGCGATGCACCGAGAAACTCGACACCATGCAGATGTTGGGGTTCACGGCATGGCCGATCGGCACGCATTCTTCCTTGAAGATGCGGTAATAGTCGTCGACCCATTGCTTGGCTTCGGCGGGATCGACGAACGCGAACGTCAGGGCGCCAATGCCAAGTCTTGCGGCAAGCTTGATGGTCTCGCGATTGGAGCACGCCACCCAGAGCGGCGGATGCGGCCGCTGCACGGGTTTTGGCACCACGTTGCGGCAGGGCATCGAGAAGTATTGTCCATCGAAGCCGGGATATGGGTCCATCGCCAACATGTTCGCGCATTGCTCGACGGCTTCCTGCCATTGACTGCGCTTTTCCTCGACCGGCACACGATAGCCGCCAAGCTCCAGTTGCGCGGAGCTTTCGCCGGTGCCCCACTCGACGCGGCCGTTTGAAACCAGATCGAGTGTCGCGATGCGTTCGGCGACGCGCGCCGGGTGATTGTAGTTGGGCGGCATGAGCGTGATGCCGTGGCCGAGACGGATATTCTTGGTGCGCTGGGAACAGGCGGCGAGAAAGACTTCCGGCGCAGAAGAGTGCGAATATTCCTCGAGGAAGTGGTGTTCCACCTCCCAGGCATTATCGATGCCCAACCTGTCCGCGAGTTCGACCTGGTCGAGCGCATGTTGAAAGAGGCGAAGCTCGTCGCCCTCATGCCAGGGACGCGGCAGCTGATGCTCATAGAAAATGCCGAATCTCATCTTTCAACTCCAAATCAGTTTTGCGCCGCGCTCATGCGCGCCGCCCGTTGCTCCATGCGACGCTGGCGTTCTTCCGGATCCCAGGAATGGCGCGGCCCGACGGTCAGTCCGCCATCGACGACGATGTGCGTGCCGGTCACGAACTCCGAATCGTCGCTGGCAAAGAAAAGACAGGCTTTGGCAATGTCGGCAGGCAGCCCGGCTTTGGGAATCGGTTGCGTGTCTGGAGCAACAAGCTTGATTCCGTCGATGAGCTGTTGCGCGGAGGCATCCGGCATGCCCATCGCCCGCGCGCCGGCGCTAAAGATGTTGGTGACGATCAGGCCCGGACAGATTGCGTTGACCCGGATTCGTGCGCGGCCGAGCTCGGCGGCGCTCACGGTTGTGAGGTGGATGACACCAGCTTTAGCGACGGAATAGGCAAGTGGCCCCATTCCCGCCTGCAATCCCGCAACCGAAGCGGTATTGATAATCGATCCGCCTCCGCGGTCTTTCATGAAAGGAATCGCGTAGCGTATGCCGAGCGCAACCGAGCGAAGCAAAAGGCTCATCGTGTGGTCCCAAGCTTCGGCCGTCATATCCTCGATCGTGTTCGGACTGCCGCCTGCACCTGCATTGTTGAAGAGAACGTCAAGGCCGCCGAATTCACCTTTGGCGGCCTGTATGGCGGACCTGATCTCGTCTTCGCGCGTGACGTCGCAGTGGTGAAATCTCACCTGACCGTTGAAGCGTCTCTCAAGCTCGCGTCCTTCGTCATCCTGGATATCGGCTGCGATGACACGCGCACCCTCGGCGACGAAGAGCTCCACTGTTCCAAGCCCAATACCGGAACAGGCGCCGGTGACGACCGAGACTTTGTCCTTCAAACGGTTCATGTGATGTTTGACCTGCTTTTGCTATGTAAAATCGACTCTGACTGATTGTCAGTATGGCGCATGATGCGGTCGAAACAAACCATTATCCAATGCGCTCAGCGCCTCGCGGCCGCGGCGACGACCGCTCACTTTGCAATGGCATCGGCCGGATCGGTGTGCTCCGGCGTTCGTACGCCGTCGGGCCCGATCGCGTAAGGCGCCTCGAGGGCCGCCGCGGCCAACGCACGAAGGTTGTCCTCGTGCTTGGCGCGATCGATGCGATAGAAGCTGAGACAACCGAGCGCGACCGCATAGAGCGCGAACGTGACCGGGAAGTAGGCGAGAGCAAGGTCTTTCGGAATCTGCGGATCGAGCGTGGCGGGATTGGCGTGCTCGGGAAAATGCACGAATGCGAGCAGAAGTCCGCCGACCAGGATTCCCATGCCAGACACGGCCTTCAGGATGAAGGCGTTGGCGGAGAAGAATAGTCCCTCCGAGCGCCGGCCCGTCACGCGCGCGCTGTCCTCCACCACGTCGGCAATCATGGACGAGATGGTGATCTGGCAGGCGATACTGAGCATTGTGCCGGTCGTGCCGAAGATGAGCAGGAGAGGTATCAGCCAACTCGTACCATTCTCGGGAAATATCCCGAACAGGCGGAACGCCATGGGCAGCCAATAGGTCAGAGTTGAAGCGACCCACAAGACCATGGCCGCGCGCTTCTTGCCGACCCGCGCGGAGTAGGGCGTCGTAAACGCGAGCGCGCCGAACGGTGCCACGATGATGGCAACGTTGAGCCAAAAGATCTGCAGCGCCGATAGGCCCCAAAAGAACGTGTTGAAATAGTTGTTGAGCGACGTGAGCGTGCCGGCCGCAATCGAAGAAAAGACCGCTGATACGATCAACACGATAAAAGAGCGGTGCCGCAGCGTCTCGTACATTTCCTTGAGCACGACCACGAGCGACAGATGACGCTTCGGCGGCGTCGCGAAGTAGGGAATGAATTTGTGCGTGCCTGCCGACGAAATCCAGATTGCCGCAACCATCAATATGCAGGCGGTGACGGAATATTTGACATAACCTTCCGGATTGAGTTGGCCGACCGGATACTGTTTCGTTGCCGCGAAGAACACGCCGAACGCAAGCAGCGCCATGGTCAGGCCGCCGAGCCATCCGAAAAGATAGCGGTAGCTCAGGAACGAGGTGCGCTGGTCGTAGTCCGGCGTCAGTTCGGCGATCAAAGCCGAACTGGGAATCTCGTAGGTCGTGATGAATGTCCGCACCAGGACGATGATGCCGATCAGGTAGTAGAACAGCGCGTCGTTCGACCAGTGTGGCGGATTCCATAGAAGGTAGTAGCCGATGGCGACCGGAATCGCGGCCGCATACATCAACGGATGCCGCCGTCCCCAGCGCGTGCGCAGATTGTCCGAGATCTGACCGACAATGGGATCGGCAAAGGCATCGACAACGAGCGCCATGGCGATCGCGCCGCTGACCCACGCCGACGGCAGCCCCACCACCTGGTTATAGAAGAACAGCAGAAAATAGAGAAAGCCGTTGTCCTTGATGCCGAATGCAACCGAGCCAAAGCCGTAGAACAGTTTTGTGCGCAGACTTGAAATGTCGCGCATCACTGCGGGCGGCATTTCGCTCCGGATTTCGGCGACCGTCATTCCCCTGCAACCTCTGCTGGGAGCCCGACAGTGAGCGTGGCTTCGACCGAAACGGGCGCGTGCGCCAGTTCTGCGACTTCTTCAAGCTTGCGCAAATTTTCCATGTGCGATTCTCGCGTGATCCGATAACGCGACATCAGGATCATGGCAGAGGTGAACAGGATCGTGATGACCGGTAAGTAGATATAGGCGAGGTTGCGCAGGATGTGTGGATCGAGCGTCGCGGGATTGGCCTTTTGCGGAAACTCGACAAACGCGAGCATCTGCCCGGCAATGAAGGCTCCGGTTCCCGAAATGGCCTTGGCGATGAAACTGGATGCGGCGAAGAAGAGACCCTCCGAGCGCCTTCGCGTTCGCAACTCGTTGTCCTCGACCACATCCGTCAGCATGGACGAGAACATGATCAGGACGACGATGGCGACTGTGAGCGCCAATGTGCGTTCGACAAACAGGATCGGCAGCAACCAAGTAGAGCCATTGGGCGGAAACAGTCCCAGGAGGCGCAATCCGATCGGCAGTGTCGAAATCACGATGTATGCGATGAAGAGAGCGATGGCCAGACGTCGCTTGCCAAGACGCACGGACAACGGTGTGGCGATGGCGACCCCGACTATTGCGGCGATCAGTGCGCCGACCTGGAAGATCGAGATTTGCGCGGCGGATAGTCCCCAGAAATAGGTGTTGAAGTAGATGAGAAGCGAGGCCGCGACGCCGATCGCCATCGTGCCGCAAAGGGCTGCCGTCATCAGCATGACAAAGGAGGGGTTCGACAGGCTCGAAGTCATCTCGCGCAACGTTTGCAGGAGCGTGATGTGCCGCTTGGGGGGTACGCGGAAATAGGGAATGTTTCGATGCGTCCCAAGCGAGGAGATCAAAATCGAACTTGCCATGACGACCGCTGCGAGCAGTCCGTAGCGCACATAGCCCGCCGGATTGAGCTGGCCCATGGGGTGTGCAGCGTCCGGCGCAAGGATCACGCGAAACGTGACGTACGTCATGAGCGCGCCGCCGATCGTGCCGAAAAAGTAGCGGTACGACAGAAAACTGGTGCGCTGATCATAGTCGCTGGTCACCTCCGCGATCATGGCGGAGTTGGGTATTTCGAACATGGTGATAAAGGTGCGCACGATGATCGCCATCGCAATCAGGTAGAAAAACATCCCACCCTGCGAAAGATGAGGCGGATACCAGAGAAAGAAATACGACACCGCGACAGGGATGGCGGAGGCGTACATGAAAGGATGGCGCCGGCCCCAGCGTGTCCTGAGATTGTCGGAAATCTGGCCGACGATCGGATCGGCGAAGGCATCGAAAATCAGAGCGATCATGATCGCCGTCCCGACCAATTGGGCGGGCAGCCCCACGACCTGATTGTAATAGATCAGCAAAAGGGCGCCGAAACCGGCGTCTTTCACGCCATAGGCAACAGAACCAAATCCGTAGAACAGCTTCGTGCGCAAACCGCTCAATTGTTTTTGTTCGGCCTCGGCGCTCACCTCATGCTCCTCGCGGGATGCGCGCGCTGAGCGCGGCGGCGTGCGGCTCGATTACTTCTTCGAGCTCTCCGGAACTTCCCGCGATCTCCATGCCGGCCGGCGACGCTTCGGCCAACAGTGCGGATTGCGAAAGACGTTTCAGATTGTCTTCGTGCGTCGCGCGATCGATGCGGTAGCCGCCGACCATAAGGATTGCGATGATCCAGAGCGTGATCTGCAACGGCATATAGATCAGCACGAGATTGCGCACCGCATGCGGCGCGACGATGTCGATGGTTGCAGGCGAGGCGTGAACGGGAAAATGCACCAACTCGATCAGGGCGCCGGCGGCCAGAATCCCTAGCCCCGATGTCGCCTTGTTCACGAAGCTCAAGGATGCCGAGAACAAACCTTCGGATCTGCGGCCCGTCCTGATTTCGCTGTCCTCCACCACGTCGGCAATCATGGAAGAAACCAGAATTCCCGAACAAATCGCGAGAGCCAGGCCGACCGTAATAGTGCTGAAGAAGATCAGAAGTAGTGCAGTCGATCCGTCAGGCGGCAGCAGGCCGAAATATTTCAGCGTCATGGTGATGTTGTTGACGAACAATGAGGCGAACGCAGTGACGACGTAGCCGCGGCGTTTGTCCAGCCGCGCCGAGACGATGGGTGCCAGCGGCACCGCGATGACCGCCGCCAAAAGAAATCCCGCGCCGACCACCGACAGCTGTTGCGGCGTAAAGCGCCAGAAGTAAGTCCCGAAGTAGGTGTTGAGCGCCGAGCCGAGACCGAGCGCCATGCCGCCAAACAGGCTTGCCAGAGTCACCATCAGCAACGAGCGATGCGAAAGGCTTTCGATCATTTCGCGTGCGAGTTCCACGATCGTTGGTCGATGCCGCACCGGGACCTGCTTCATATATTTGATGCGCGAATGAGTCCCCGCCGCCGAGATCAAAATGCTGGCCATCATGATGACAGCCGCCATCACGCTGTAGGAGAAGTAGCCGTTGCGATTGAGTATCGCCGTCGGTTGCGCCGGCGTCGCTACCATGAAGAATATAAATGTGATGGCAAGCGTGATGCCAGCCGCCAATGCACCAAACAGCCAGCGGAACGCCATTAAGGACGTACGCTGGTCGTAGTCCGGGCTGAGTTCGGGGGCGAGCGCGGCGCTCGGAATTTCGTAACAGGCAATCGCGATGCGCACGAGAATGGCGGTCACGAGCAGATAACCAAACAGGGCCGGCGTCTGCCAGTGCGGAGGATTCCACAGCATGAAATAGAGCAGGGCGACCGGGAGCGCCGCGCCATACATGAAGGGATGCCGCCGGCCGATCCGCGAGCGCCAATTGTCGGAAATCTCGCCGATAATGGGATCGAATACGGCATCGGCAACCAGTGCAATCATGATGGCGAGACTCACGAGCGTCGCCGATATGCCGAGCACCTGGTTGTAGAAGATCAGAAGGAAGGTCGAGAAGCCGGCGTCTTTCGTGCCGAATGCGACGGACCCAAGCCCGTACAAAAGCTTGGTCCCCAGCCCGGGATTGACCCTGGGGGCAGCCAAGTCCGCCATCGTCTCTCTCCACGGGTGGTTTGCCACCCTTTGTCTTTGTCGCGACCCGTTCAGGGTCGCTCATTCTTGCAAGCAGAGGCTGCGAGCCTGCCTCTTACTGCCAAGTCAGGGAACCAGAGATTTTGGCCCGTGCGCGGGATGCAGCCGATCGTTCCACGAATGGAACAGAATTAGCGCCAGCTGCTTCGAGATCCCGGTTGAGCATCATTCACCGCGCACAATTTGATTGCGAAGGTGTGGTATGGACCGCAGGGTGTCAACGGCCCGCCATGCCGCTAGGGCAGGGCACAGGCGTGCCGGCCATCGGCGTCCGAAAATGGCCAGTACGGGACACCGTTTTGCGCCATACTACGAAGATGAGCTTGCCTCCGCATGATGTCTGTTACCGCGCGATCGCGACGCGCGACGTACGCTTCGACGGCCGCCTTTTCATCGGTGTCACGACGACCGGCATTTACTGCAGGCCGATCTGCCCGGCTCGAACACCCAAGCGCGACAACGTCACCTTCTGGCCGAGTGCGGCGTCCGCCCAGGCCGCAGGTTTTCGTCCTTGCCTGCGTTGTCGGCCCGAGACGTCGCCGGACGCAGCTGCATGGCGGGGCACGTCAAATACCGTCTCACGGGCGCTCGCGCTAATTGCGGAAGGCGGCTTGGACGGCGACGCCGCCGGTATGACGGTGTTGTGCGAACGGCTCGGCGTCGGCGAACGACAGCTGCGCCGATTGTTCGACAAGCATCTGGGCGCTCCGCCGATCGCGGTCGCGCAGACGCGCCGTGTCCTGTTCGCAAAACAGTTGATCCACGAAACACGGTTGCCGATGACGTCGATTGCGCTGGCGTCCGGTTTTGGCAGCGTGCGACGCTTCAACGATGCGTTCCGAAAGCTCTATCGGCGAGCGCCAAGCGAGTTGCGCCGCCAGATTTCATCGCCGCCGGCCTTGTCGACCGTCACGATCCGCCTCGGCTACAAGCCGCCTTACGACTGGGATGCCATCCTTGCATTCCTGGCAGCGCGCGCGATTGCGGGCGTCGAGCTGGTCGACAAGAACCGTTATGCACGCACGATTGAGCTCGACGGTGTCTTCGGCAGCATCGAGGTTGCGCCGGGCAAGAACCACCTTTCGGCCACGATCCGGTTTCCGCGCGTGCAATCGCTTCTATCCGTCGTCGCAAGGCTGCGCCGCCTCTTCGACCTCGACGCCGATGTCGAGACCATCGGCCGTCACCTTTCCGGCGACAAGGCATTGGCTCCCCTGATCGCACGACGTCCGGGTCTTCGCACACCTGGCGCCTGGGACGGATTCGAACTCGCGGTGCGAGCCATTCTCGGCCAACAAATTACCGTCGCAGGCGCTCGCGCACTCGCGGTCAAGATTGTCGAGCGTTGCGGCGCAGATATCGGCGCGGATGCCAGCGGCGACGAGCGGCTCCGTCGAGTCTTTCCGTCTGCGCCAAGAATGGCGGCGAGCGATCTCACCACACTTGGCATGCCGCGCGCGCGGATTGCAGCGTTATCCGCCTTGGCGCTGGCAGTGACTGAGGATCGTAAGTTGCTGGAACCGGCGGGAAGCTATGACGAGACTATTGCTCGCCTCGTGGCACTTCCGGGCTTTGGTCCCTGGACCGCACAATATTGGGCCTTGCGCGCTTTGCGCGACAGCGACGCGTTTCCTGCCGCCGATGTCGGCCTCCTGCGTAGCCCGGCGGTTGCGAACAAAGGCAAACGGCCCACGCCGAAAGCGCTTCTCGAACGCGCCGAGTCCTGGCGGCCATGGCGCGCCTATGCCGCGCAGCATCTGTGGACCGCGGACGGCGACCGTGTCTGAGCAATTCGTCTTCGAGGTGATTCAGTCGCCCGTCGGTCCGCTTCTGCTGATCGCTGATGCGTCGGGCACGCTGCGAGTCCTTGAGTTTCACAACAGCGCGGAGCGTCGGCGTCGTGTCTTGGAACGGCATTTCGATGGTGTCCCGATGGTGGAAAAGCCCGGCGCCTTCGGCCATGCCGCGACTCTGGCGCGCTATTTCGACGGCGATATCGAATGCATCGATTCGATCTCAGCCGCAGCACGCGGCAGCGACTTTCAACGTCAAGTCTGGAAGGCACTGCGCACCATTCCCGCAGGCACGACCACGAGCTATGGCGCGATCGCAAGAAAGATCGGCCAGCCGGACGCGGCGCGCGCCGTCGGCCTTGCAAATGGCGCAAACCCGATCGCTATTGTTGTGCCTTGCCATCGCGTCATCGGTAGCGATGGTTCCCTTACCGGCTATGGCGGCGGTCTCGAGCGAAAGCGCTGGCTTCTCGCGCATGAGGCGCGTCACGCCGGTTATGGACTTTTCAAGAAGGTCAGACACTCATGACTTCCATTGCCGAACGCGCCACGACCTTCGCGGCGCTGCATACCGGACCCAAACTGCTCGTCTTGCCGAATGCATGGGATGCCGGCAGCGCACGTCTCATCGAAAGTGCGGGCGCAAAGGCCATCGCCACGTCGAGCGCGGCTGTTGCCTGGGCGCATGGCTACCCCGACGGGCAGTTCCTGCCGTTTGACACCCTCCTTGCGGCGGTGCGCGAGATGACGCGCGTCGTGAGCGTTCCGGTGTCCGCCGACATCGAGAGTGCCTACGCCCACGATGCGGCAACCGCCGCCGCGACAGTGGCGCGTGTGGTCGACGTCGGGGCCGTCGGCATCAACATCGAGGACGGCAATGATCCTCCAGCGTTGCTCGCCGGCAAAATCGAGAATCTCAAAACCGGGGCCCGCCGCGCGGGCGTTGACCTTTGGGTCAACGCGCGCGTCGACACCTATTTGCGCAGGCTGGTTCCAGCCGAGCGCGCCTATGACGAGACGGTGTCGCGGGCGCGTCTCTATCGCGACGCCGGTGCCAACTCGATCTTCGTTCCGGCCGCGAGCGAGGCCGCCACCATCGAGAAGCTGGTAAAGGCGGTGGTTCTGCCGCTCAACCTGCTGGCCTGGCCCGGACTCCCCGATGGGGCAACGCTTGAACGCCTCGGTGTACGCCGCCTGAGTGCCGGTTCGGGAATCGGAAAGGTCATCCTCAATCGCACGTTGGAGTTGGCGAAGTCATTTCTTGCCACCGGTCGGTCTGAGCTGTTCGCCGAGGGCGCGCTCAGCAATCCCGAGATCAACGGCCTGATGCGAAAAAACTAAAGCGTCACGAAATTGAGTATTATGACGCATGGCGCATCATTCGGGCGGCATGGGCGAAGAGTCCGTCATCTGGAACTACCTGCGGAGCACGGTTTGGCCGGGACTGGCGAGCCTTGTGCTCGGCGTCGGGCTGGTCGCATGGCGAGGTCCCAATCCGGCTTGGTCGATTTTGGGTGTCGCCCTGCTTGTCGCGGGTATCACTGCGGTTTTGACGGCCCGCGCGCGGCCCAACTTGGTTTCGACTTTAAATGCCGCAGGCGAGGGAACGCGCGTCGGCCTGCCGCCACTGGCACGCGAAGTGTTCGAACGTCTGCCCGATCCGTTGATGCTGCTCGATGCCAACGGACGCGTGCTCTTCGCCAATAGCGCCATGCGCACGGTGGTCGGGGTCGACGCCGAGAACAAGCATGTCTCCTCCCTGCTGCGAACGCCCGCAATTCTCGAGGCGATCGATCGAAGCGCCGCAGGTGGCGAGCCGGCCTCCATCGAGTTCACGGTTCCCGTTCCCGTCGAGCGTCACTATCAGGCTTATGTCGCGCGCGCGGCGTCTCAGCCACCCGTCACGACGCTTCTCCTGCACGACATGACCGCGATCAAGCGTACCGAACAGATGCGAGCCGACTTCGTCGCCAACGCAAGCCACGAGCTTCGCACCCCGCTCGCCGCCGTTTCCGGCTTCATCGATACGCTTAAAGGCCATGCCCGCGAAGATCAGGAGGCGCGCGAACGTTTCCTCGACATCATGACGGTCGAAGCAGGGCGCATGCGCCGTCTGATCGAAGACCTATTGTCGCTAACGCGCATCGAACTCAACGAACACGTCCGGCCTTCGGGACTCGTCTCGCTCGAATCGATCATGCGTGAGGCGACCACAGCGCTTAGTCCGCTTGCCGAATCCGATCGCATCACCCTCGAAATCTCCGTCGAACCCAACTTGCCGACGGTGACCGGCGAACGCGACGAACTCATCCAGCTCTTCCAGAACCTCATCCACAACTCGATCAAGTATGGTCGAGCCGGAGGACATGTCTGGATCACGTTGGCCAGCGCCCCTTCCCAAGGTGGACGCGGAACCGGATCGATGGTTTCGGCGAGCGTGCGCGACGACGGCGAGGGCATTGCCCCTGACGCGATCCCTCGCTTGACGGAGCGATTCTATCGCGTCGACGTGAAACGCAGCCGTGAGAAGGGCGGAACCGGTCTTGGCCTGGCGATCGTCAAGCACATTGTGAATCGTCATCAGGGCCGGTTGACCATCGAGAGTCGCGCGGGCGAGGGCAGCACCTTCACGATTTTGCTCCCCAGCGCGGCCACAGACAGCGGTGTCACTGAACTGTTATAAAACTGTCGCATAGCCATGGCTGTGCAGGGATATTGACGAGTCCGAGTCAGGGAACCCATGTCGGGCAAGATGAGCGAACACACAGTCAAGGCGTTCAGCGAAAAGCTCGAGGGCCTGTCCGCGGCCATCGCGCAGATGGGCGGCCTCGCTGAGGCCCAATTCGCCAATGCGGTCGATGCCATCGCCAGGCGCGACACCGCACTCGCCGAAAATGCCGTCGGAGGCGACAAGCGCATCGACGACATGCAACTGGACATCGAGGATCGCGCGCTCAAGCTCCTGGCTTTGCGCCAACCGATGGCGGTCGACCTTCGCGAGACGCTGGCCGCCATCAAGATCGCAAGCGAGCTCGAACGCATCGGCGACCTGGCCAAGAACATCGCCAAGCGCGCCATCGTGCTCAATCGCGAGCCGCCGATTCGGCTCACCACGTCGCTCGCGCGCATGGGCAAGCAGGCGCTCTCCCAACTCAAGCATGTGCTCGACGCCTATTCCGACCGCAATGCCGAGGCCGCAGAGGCGGTGTGGAAGCAGGACGGCGAGATCGACGAGATCTACAACAGCCTGTTTCGCGAGTTGCTGACCTACATGATGGAAGACCCGCGCACGATCGGCTTGTGCACGCATCTCCTCTTCGTCGCCAAGAACATCGAGCGCAGCGGCGACCATGCCACGAACATCGCCGAAGTCGTCTATCACATGGTGCGCGCCGACCACCTGTCGAACGAGCGGCCCAAAGCCGACACGACCAGCGAAACCAGCGTTCCCTTCGAGAGAAAAGCATGAGCCTGAAGCCGACGGTTCTTGTTGCCGAAGACGAAGGCGCGCTGGTCACCCTGCTGCGCTACAATCTGGAACGCGAAGGCTATCGTGTACTCGAAGCGCAGGACGGCGAGGAAGCGCTCTTGGTCGCGGCCGAGGAAAAGCCCGATCTGGTCCTTCTCGATTGGATGTTGCCGCAACTTTCCGGCATCGAAGTCTGCCGCCGTCTGCGCGGTCGCCAAGAGACACGCAACGTGCCGATCATCATGCTGACGGCGCGGGGCGAGGAAAGCGATCGCATTCGCGGGCTCGACACTGGCGCCGACGATTATCTGACGAAGCCATTCTCGATGACTGAGCTTTTGGCGCGGCTTCGCGCCGTCATGCGCCGCATCCGCCCGAGTCTCGCGCCTGACACCGTTGCCATCGGTGATATCGAGATGGATCGTGCCGCCCACCGCGTGCGCCGTGCCGGCAAGGAAGTTCATCTCGGACCGACCGAGTACAAGCTCCTCGATCATCTGATCCAGCATCCCGGACGCGTCTTCAGCCGCGAGCAGTTGCTCGACGCAGTCTGGGGATCCGATGTTTATGTCGAAGCCCGAACCGTCGATGTCCATGTCGGACGCTTGCGCAAGGCGTTGAACATCGACGGGACGCAAGATCCGATCCGCACCGTTCGCTCGGCCGGTTACTCTCTCGACGATGCCGCAATGGCAAGTTAATTCAGCGCTCCGCGACTATTCCGCCCGGACGATGGATGCGGTCGCGTGTACGGATCCAAGGCGTTTTAAGAACTGCAACTTCGGATCGCTTAATTTGGCGAGCGGAAACGTATCCAGGAACGCGATGCCGGCTTCCACGCCATTGGTCCAAATCAATATGCACTCATAGGCCACTTGGCTGTGCAAATTGATCAGAAAGAATTTTGCCGGCACGGCGTGTCGCTTCGGAATCGACACGCGCGCGCCAAAGGAATTCAGGTTACGGATGGTGCAGTTGAAGCAATGCGCACCGTGCGCATAGGCAACCAAGCCGCTCAAGAGAACTCGCTGGCGGCGATTGGGCCGCCGTTCCGCGGACTTCTGTGCCAAAGCAGAGACGGACATGGCTCAAGCCTGCATCGTCACGCGCAGTATCACCGTCGCCGTAATCAGCATGGCGATCAGCGCATATTCAACAACGGGCGTACGCGACTGAACCTGGACAATGCGAGAAAGCGTTTCCATCGAAATCTCCTTGGCGAATGGCCGCAAATATCTGCATCGGCCGTGCGTCCAAGTTATGAGTGAAGTATGAAAGCGACTTAAAAAATTCGACGAAAAAGAACGGTAAATGCGATGTCTCCGGCTTTTTCGTCTGGATGCTCGACCTTGTGTCGATGTTCTCGAGTGTTTTTTTCTCGTGCCGCGCAAAAGCAACCGAAATACGGTAAACGGCATCGTGACCGACGCGCTGAGGGGCGATTCACCGGGATTCCGACGTGATATCACGCAGGACTTTCAACGCATCCTGTACCACTTCGGCACTCACATTGGGTCGCGTCAGGAACTCCGTCCAAGCCGCGATGTCGGCCAAACGCGTCAGTTCCAGCCAATCGTCCGGCAAATAGCCGCCCGCGCCGCGGTAGCCGGTCTCCACGCCACGAACAAATTCGCTGCTTCGTCCCAGCGGCGGCCGCAGCAGGTTGCCGAAATCCGGCGCAGGTGAGGCGCTCGCCGCGAACTCCCAGTCGACCACGCCGGCGACGCTCGCATCGTTTCGCATCAAGATATTGGTGGCGCCAAAATCGAAATGGGTGAGCCTCGCCGGATGGTTCCAGACATCCTGGCGATGCTCGTTGCGCCTTGCGAAAGCGATCGCCGCGTCGGCCAGTTCGTTGCCGGTGCGTTCGCGCGCGATGCCGTGAAAGCTGTACTCCAAATAAGCGCCAAGCGACGTGCTGCCGGGAAACGGCGTGACCTTCAGGTTAGCGTCAAGAAAGCCTGCCTGCTCGAACGTGTGGGCATGAATTGCGGCAAGCACCGCGCCAATCGAGCGACCCATGTCGAAGAGTTCGTGGTCATCCACCTTCTTTGCGACGAGGAAGAGCGGCTGACCCTCGACCCACTCGACGACGGCGTAGCTCTGACCGTTCGTTGGCCGCTCGCCGAGATGCAGATAACGCGGAACCGGAACTGTGGTAGCCACGAGCGAGGCGATCGCGGCCTCCTTTGCCGCTTGCGTTGGATCGCGCTGGTAGAGCCGGAGCACCACGGAGTCGGGCGCGCCGTCGAGATGCAGGCGCAAGTTCGTGTTGGAATGCCCACCGCCCAGCGGCTCGACGCGGAGCACGCGGCAGTCGCCAAGCGCCGGCCTGATCAAAGCTTCGGCTTCTTCCGGGTCGACCTTCAGGACTGGTGTCGTGCGCGTCCAGCGCTCGCGCATGGGGTCACAACACCTTCGCGATCGATTTCTCGATGTCTTCCGGTTTCGTCATCGGCGCAAAACGATCGACGACTTTACCGTCCCTGTCGACCAGGAACTTGGTGAAATTCCACTTGATGTTTTTCGTGCCGAGGACACCCGGTTGTTCGTCCTTGAGATACTGATAAAGCGGATGCGCCTTCGGCCCATTGACGTCGATCTTGTCGAACATCGGAAAACTCACGCCGTAGTTCATCTGGCAGAAGGCGCCGATTTCTTCCGGACCACCCGGTTCCTGCTGCCCAAATTGGTTGCAGGGAAACCCGAGAATCGCCAGTCCCTTGGCGTTCAGCTTCTCATAAAGTGATTCGAGGCCGGCATATTGCGGCGTGAACCCGCACTTGCTCGCCGTGTTGACGATGAGCAGCACCTTGTCCTTGAAGTCGGACAGTGGAACGTCTTTGCCCTGAAGAGATTTCGCGGTGAAGTCGTAGATGCTTGTCATGGCGTTTCCCCACCTTTTTTAGAAGGCGAGGAAACGCGATCACATACGATATGGCAAGTCTCAGTCCGCGGGCGTCAGCCTGCCATGCGACCTTTATCGCGCCGCTGTTGCTGCGGCTGGTAGGCCTTGCGGGCGTGCGCTTCGCAATAGGGCGATCCCACTTTCGGGCTCCGGCCGCAGAAGTGGAATTCATCCGCAGACGGATCGCCGATCGGCCAGCGGCACATGCGGTCGTTGATCGTCAACACCGTCGCGTGGCTGCCGTCATCGAAGGTCAGAGGGTCTTCCTCGACGATCGGCGCGGGCGGCACATGCGCGCGCATGGAAACCTTCGGCGCCATCGGCAAACGCGGCCGTTCGCTGCGCGACGGACTGGCGCGTCCTGCCAGGCCCAGACGATGCACCTTTCCGATGACGGCGTTACGTGTGACTCCGCCCAGGGCGCGGGCGATCTGGCTGGCCGACAACCCTTCGGTCCAGAGATTCTTGAGCTGCTCGACTCGATCGTCTGTCCAATTCAACAATTGGGTCATAAAACCGCTCCTTCATGGCGTTTGCCACAAGATATCGTATCGCTGATATTACACTGCACAAGGCTTGGGCGATAATCCCCATCCCTTGTCCACAACATCGCGACTCAGGTGCATGGAAGCCATTCGCTTGTACGATTCGCGCTTTCAGCGGATAAGTCCGACGCAGGCTTTCGCCGTTGTCCACAGGCCAAGTCATGGAGAGTCCAGTGTTTCCCTCGGTGTTGCCGACCTACAATCGGGCGGATGTCGCGTTCGTCCGCGGCGAAGGTCCTTACCTTTTCGCCGAGGACGGCAAGCGCTACCTCGACTTCGGCGCCGGCATCGCGGTCAACGCTTTCGGACACGCCAATCCCAAATTGGTGGCGGCGCTGACCGAGCAGGCGAATCGGCTTTGGCACACCTCCAACCTCTATCGCGTGCCTGGACAGGAAACCTTGTCGAAGAAGTTGGTCGCGAACACCTTCGCCGACACGGTGTTCTTCACCAACTCTGGTGCCGAGGCGTGCGAGTGCGCCTTCAAGATGGCGCGGCGTTATCACTATGTGAGCGGGCACCCCGAGCGCTTTCGCATCATCACCTTCGCCGGCGCCTTTCATGGCCGCACGATGGCGGGAATCGCCGCTGGCGGTCAGGAGAAATATCTCGAGGGCTTCGGCCCGAAGGTGGAGGGCTTCGATCAGGTTCCGCCGAACGATCTGAAAGCTCTGGAAGCAGCGATCACGCCGGCGACGGCAGCACTGATGATCGAGCCGATCCAGGGCGAGGGCGGCCTTCATCCCATGCCGCCGGAATTTCTCCGCGCGCTAAGAAGCATCTGCGACGAGCGTGGCCTGCTCCTCATCTTCGACGAGATCCAATGCGGCGTCGGGCGCACCGGAAAATTCTTTGCTTATGAATGGATCGGCGTGCAGCCGGACATCATGTGCGTTGCCAAGGGTATCGGAGGCGGATTTCCGCTCGGCGCCTGTTTGGCAACGGCGGAAGCCGCCAAGGGCATGACCGTCGGAACGCACGGCTCGACCTATGGCGGAAATCCGCTCGGCATGGCGGTCGGCAATGCGGCGATCGATCTGGTGCTGTCGCCGGGCTTCCTCGAGCATGTGCAAGCGATCGGCAACTATCTGCGCCAACAGCTCGCAGGGCTGATCGCCGAACACCCGTCCGTGTTCGAAGAGCTGCGCGGCCAGGGCCTGATGCTGGGACTGAAGATGCGCGTGCCGAACACCGAGTTCGTCGCAGGCGCGCGCCAGCATGGTCTCCTGATCGTGGGCGCCGGCGAGAACGTCGTGCGCCTGCTACCACCCTTGATCGTGGACGAAGAGCAGGTGCGCGAGGCCATCGCACTGCTTTCGGCCGCGGCAACCGATTTCGAGACTGAGAAAAAGACGGTGGCGGCATGAATGCTCCGGTAGTCCAGACCGGGGCGGTGAAACACTTCCTCGATCTCAGCGAACTCGATTCTCAGACGCTCAATCACCTGATCGCGGATGCGCGCCAGCGCAAGGCCGCACGGCAAGGATTCGCGCGTGGCGAGCTCGACGCCGACAAGCCGCTCGATGGCAGGATGCTGGCGCTGATCTTCGACAAGCCGTCAACGCGCACGCGCATTTCTTTCGACGTCGGCATGCAGCAGCTGGGCGGCAAGACCATCATGCTGACCGGCGCGGAGATGCAGCTCGGCCGCGGCGAAACCATGGCGGACACGGCACGCGTCCTCTCGCGTTATGTCGACGCCATCATGATCCGGACCCTCGATCAGGACATGCTGCACGAGATGGCCGAGAATTCGGCCGTGCCGGTGATCAACGGCATGACGAAGCTGTCGCATCCCTGCCAGGTGCTGGCCGATGTCATGACGTTCGAGGAGAAGAAGGGCTCCATCAAAGGGCGCAAGGTTGCCTGGACCGGAGACTCGAACAATGTTCAGGCCTCGTGGGTACATGCTGCGGTCAAGCTCGGCTTCGAGTTGCGAGTCGCCACGCCCAAGGAGCTCGCGCCCCGCGAAGGTCTTCGCCATTATGCCGAAGAGCACGGCGCCAAGGTGCATTTCATCGACGATCCGCACAAGGCGGTGGCGGGCGCGGATTGCGTCGTCACCGACACCTGGGTCTCGATGGGCGACGAGGACACGACCAAGCAGCGCCACAACCTGCTGAAACCCTATCAGGTGAACGAGCGTCTGATCGCGGGCGCCGCGAAGGATGCGCTCTTCATGCATTGCCTGCCGGCACATCGCGGCGAGGAAGTCACCGACGAGGTGATGGACGGTCCGCACTCGGTCGTCTTCGACGAAGCGGAAAATCGCCTCCATGCGCAGAAGGCGATTCTGCTGTGGGCGCTCGGTTGAACTGAAGCCGGCAAAGGGCCATATACGTTCCCATGCCGACATCCGAGTACAAGCGCGCTCCTGCCGCCGACTTCATTCTTGCCTTCGATCTGCCCGACGTCAGCCTGCGCGGCCGGCTGGTGCGGCTCGACGCGGCGTCGGCTCGGGCCCTGAGCGCGCACAAGCTGCCGGAGCCGGCGGCGCGCGTGGCGGGCGAGACGCTCGCGCTGGCCGCGATGCTCGGCACGTCGCTGAAGCTCGACGGCCGCTTGACGGTTCAGACCAAGAGTGATGGTGCGCTCGATCTGGTGACGGCGGACTATTTCGGCGCGACGAATGGAGAACCGATCGGGCTGCGCGGCTATGCGCGTCTTGACGAGGCCCGCCTTTCCGATCTCTCACCCGCGATCGGTTTCGAGGCGCTCGCCGGCGACGGCGTGATGGCAATCACCATCGAGCCCAGGCGCGAAGGCAAGACCTATCAGGGCATCGTCGAACTTTCGCCGGCCGGCATTGCTGCGTCGGCCGAGACGTATTTTTCCCAGTCCGAGCAGCTCCCGACGGCGGTGCGTCTTGCCGCGGCGCCGGTGTTCACGCCAGGAGCCGCGGAACCGGCATGGCGCGTCGGCGGCATCATGCTGCAGGCGACACCCGAAGGCCGCGGCAACGAGGACGACTGGGAACGTCTCGCCTCGTTTCTTTCGACAGTGGAGGATATCGAGCTCGTCGATCTCGAACTGCCGGCGGAAACGCTGCTCTGGCGCCTATTTCACGAAGACGAGACGCGCGTTCATCCCGCCGAGCCAATCGAGTTTCGTTGCGAATGCGACACCAGCCGCATCTCAGCCGTCCTGAGATCCTATTCCGACAAGGAACGCGCGGGTCTTGCCGATGGCGACGGGATCATTCGCGCGCGCTGCGAATTCTGCGGCAAAAGTCACGAGATCGCGCCGGCCGATCTGGCGGGATGAATTAGGGTGCAGCGGCCAGAAAATCCTGCGCGATCTTCGTGTAGATCTCCGGCGCTTCGAGTGGCCCAAGATGCGTGGCGCCGGGAACGATGATTTCCTTCGCGCCGGGTATGGCTTGCGCCAGCGCATCGGTGTGTCGGCGCAGGATCAGATCGTTCTCGCCGGCCACGATCAAAGTCTTCGCCTTGATGCGCCCCAACTGCGCAATCGTGTAGTGCGGCTCGGTCGTGACCATGACCATGATTTTTCGGACCATCACCGGGAAGTGCGTCGGATCGGGCGCGATCGCGTCGTAAAACGGCTTGATCTCGGCGGCGATTTCGGCCTGCGCTTGCGGCCCTAAAGCGCCTGGGGCAACGCCGTTGGCGTCGAAGTTCGCACTGATCGCGACCAGCCGACGCACGCGCGAGGGATGCTTCATGGCCATGTCGAGCCCGACGATTCCGCCGTCGCTCCAGCCGACGATATCCGTGTCGGCGATGCCCAGCTTGTCGAGCAGCTTGATCATGTCGTCGCCCATCTGGGCGTAGCTCAACGGTGCCGTCGAGTCGGTCGAGCGGCCCTGCGCCCGGCTGTCGACGGCGATCACGGTGTGCGTCGAAGCGAGCGCCGTGATGAAGGGGTGCATCGTTTCGAGGAATCCCGCTGCGCCGTGCACCAGAAGAACGGGCGGACCTTGGCCGTAGGTTTCGTAGTAGAGGCTGACGCCGTTGACGTCGGCACGGTTGCCGCCATGAAAGTCGCGCGAGACCAGGCGCCACAAGAAGAACCGCGGCACGCCGAAATTCGCCTTGTCGAACTGTTGCAAGCCGTAGATCGCGCCGGCGACCAGCATGATCAGTACGCTTGCGATCAGCCAGCGATATCGCCGCATGACGACCTGCCCCAGTGGCACTATTCGTTATGTAACACAGCCAAGCGCTCGTCATGGCCGGGCCCTGGCCCGCGCGTAGCGCGGCCAGAGGACCAGCTTTGACCCGGCCACCCATCGTACTTGCACAAAAGCTGTCATGGCCCACCTAGTGTGGGCCACCCAGTTGAGGCCGCGCTCGATTCTTCACGATTGCATCAGATGTCATCTGGGTGGCCCGCACTCCGACGGGCCATGACAAGTGAGTCAGTTCTTCACATTCGCCCAAGGGTTGAGAAAGCGCGTCAGCTCGGTCCAACGTTCGACCGTCAGCTTGCGACGCGCGCGGCGGGCCACGAGTTCGAGACGGATACCGTCGGGATCCTCGAAGAAGGTCGCGTAGTAATCGTCAGCATACTGAGGATAGAGCGCGGGCTCAGTGATCGCGAGGCCGGCGGCGCGCAACAAGCGCACCAGCTTGTCGAGCGCCGCGTTGTCCGCGACTTGCAGACAGAGATGATGCAGTCCCGGCGCGTAAGGATCGTGAGTACCGCCGCGCGCCGGCCGGATGCTGATCTGCATGACCTTGTTGAAATAGTGCCGGTGCGGCTCGCCGCCGATCGGCGCGTCGATCTTGCGGAAATCGAGCAGCGCCAGGACCGTGTCGTAGAATTTCTCGGAACGCTCGAGGTCAGTCACGGCGAGATAGACATGGTCGAGCCCAACGACTTCGACCCGTTCGGGAACGAGATCGCTCACGCGGCGCACGCCTTCGCGATTACCTTGTCGAGGAACTGGCCGCAGGCCTCGAGTTGCGCCAAGGCCACGAACTCGTCCGCCTTGTGCGCCTGTTCGATCGAGCCAGGGCCGCAGATCACCGACGGAATGCCGGCGCGCTGAAAGTGCCCGGCTTCGGTGCCGTATGACACAGCCTCCGCATGGTTGGCGCCGGAGAGGGTAAGGGCGGCGCGGACTGCCGGCGAGGTCTCGTCCATCGCGAGACCGGGATAAGACGCGTGCAGGACCGTTTCAAGCCGCGCTTCCGGGGCGCGCTTGCGATATTTCGGCAGGATTTCGCGCTCGGCACGCTGCTGCACGCGCGCGACGATGGCTTCGGCGTCGCGACCGGGAAGGGCGCGATACTCCCATGTCACAAGCGCATCGCGTGCTAGGATGTTCGAGGCCGAACCACCCTCGATCATGTTGGCCTGGAGCGTCGTGTGCGGCGGATCGAAGGCGGAATCAGCGTCGGTGCGAAGCTCGTCCCACATCTCTTCCAGGAGACGCACGAATTCGCCGGCCATCATCACGGCGTTGGCGCCCTTTTCCGGTGCACTCGAATGTCCTTCGCGCCCGTGGCAATGGGTGTGCAGCACCGCACCCGCCTTGTGCGCGCCGACGACCTTCATCAACGTCGGCTCGCCGATGATGGCGAGCTCCGGCCTGATGTCGTTGGTCTTGAGGTCGGCGAGCAGCTCGCGCACGCCCGTGCAGCCGACTTCTTCGTCGTACGACAGGGCGAAATGGATCGGGTGCGCAAGCTTGGCGTGGGCGATATTCGGCAACCGTGAGAGAGCCACACCGATAAAACCCTTCATATCGCAGGCACCGCGGCCGAACAGGTTGTTGCCGCGCACTTCCGGCCGGAACGGATCGCTCGACCATTCCTGTCCGTCGACCGGCACCACGTCCGTGTGGCCGGACAGCACGGTGCCGCCATGCCGGTCGGGTCCGAGGGTCGCGAAGAGGTTGGCCTTCTTGCCGCTCGCATCGACGGTCCGCCTGCAGCGCGCGCCGGCTTCCTCCAGCAGTTCCTGCGCGAAATCGATCAGGGCGAGATTCGAGCCACGGCTGGTGGTGTCGAACGCGATGAGACGGTGGGTGAGATCGAGCGACTCGAGGTGAGCGGACACGGTGTCAGCCGTTCATCGATGAAGTGGGATGGCCGATCACCGAGAGGAATTCTCCGCGCGTGATCTCGTTGGTGCGGAAGTCGCCCAGCATGGTCGATGTCACCATCGCGACGCCGGTCTTGTGCACGCCGCGCGTCGTCATGCATTGATGCGTCGCCTCGATGACGACGGCGACCCCTCGCGGCTGCAGCACGTGCTGGATCGTGTTGGCGATCTGCGCGTTCATCTTCTCCTGGACCTGCAGCCGCCTGGCATAGGCCTCCACGACGCGCGCCAGTTTGGAAATGCCGACGACGCGGTGAGTGGGCAGGTAACCGACATGGGCGCGCCCGATGATCGGCGCCAGATGATGCTCGCAGTGGGATTCGAAGCGGATGTCCTTCAGTACGATCATATTGTCGTAGCCTTCGACCTCTTCGAAGGTGCGCCGCATATAGGCTTCCGGATCCTGGCGGTAGCCGGAGAACCATTCCTCGAACGCCTTCACCACGCGTTCGGGCGTCTCGCGCAAGCCTTCGCGATCAGGATCATCGCCGGCCCAACGCAACATGGTGCGGATGGCGGCTTCGGCCTCTTCGCGCGTCGGCTTTGCCGGCTTGTCGGAACGGCGCTTGGTCATGGACTTCTGCATGTCGGGTCTCTTGAGGGGGGAGGGGCGATTACGCCCTGTCCGACCGCCCGGATCAACCCATGCAACGCAGGGGACTTAGCGCGACCGGCATGCGGTTTTGCGAGGCTGAATTGGCTTGATTCAGTGGATCTGACGCTGCTCGTGCGGGCTTTCCAGCAGGAACGCCGGGATCTCCGCTTCGAAGGCTTCGCCGCTGCTGCTGCGCATTTGGTATTTGCCCGACATGCAGCCTGACGCGGTCGGGAGCGGGCAGCCGCTGGTGTACTGAAACTTCTGTCCCGGCGCGATCACTGGCTGCGCGCCGACGACGCCGGGTCCGCGCACTTCTTTCGTCTGGCCGTGTCCGTCGGTGATCTGCCAATAGCGCGACAGAAGCTGAACGGTCTCGACGCCCTTGTTCTCGATCGTGACGGTATAGGACCAGAGATAGCGCTGCTCGTCCGGATCGGATTGATCGTCGAGGAAGGCCGGCTTGACGGCGACGCTGATGTTGCGAGTCGAACGTTCGTACATGAGCAAAGTATTGGGAGCGATCGCGGCCAAAGCAAGGCGCCTCGTCAGTTCGCCGGTGAGTGTGTCTTCACCGACACGACCGTCTTCACCGAGTTCGCGATAAAGCATTCCTCGTGTGATTGGTGATGGATATCGGCCAGAATTGCGGCGCTGGGTGAAGTTCCCTCAGCGAATGTGATTCTCGGTTGCAGCGTAACGCGGGATACCCACAACTTTCCGTTGGCGTTCTTTTCCATCACTCCGACCGCGTCGTCTTCGTAGGAATTAACGACGATCCGTTTGCGGGCGCAGATCGCGAGAAAGGTCAGCATGTGACAGGACGCGAGCGCGCCGACGAACGCCTCTTCCGGATCGACGCGATCGACGTCGCCTTTGAAGGCGGGCGCGGCCGAGGCTGGCACGACGATCGCGCCCTTGTTGAAGCTGACTTCGTGCGCGCGATTATAGGTGTCGTACAGGAAGTCCGCGCTCGTGCGCGTCCAGCGGATAGAGGCGTGATGTTCGCTCATGCCGCCCTCAACGCTTGTTCGAGATCGTCGCAAAGATCGGCCGGATCTTCGAGCCCGACGGAGAGGCGCAGCAGCCCCGACGTCACGCCGAGTTCTGCCCGCGCCTCTGGCGTCAGCTTTTGATGCGTCGTGGTTTCCGGATGGGTGATCAGGCTCTTGGCATCGCCGAGGTTGTTCGAGATGTCGATTACCTTGAGCGTATTGGCCAGCTTGAACGCGGCTTTCTTGCCGCCGCCGACTTCGAAGGCGACCACGCCGCCGCCCCCTTCCATCTGGGCACGGGCGAGATTGTGCTGCGGGTGATCGGGACGGAACGGGTACAGCACCCGCGTTATCTTACCCTGTTTGGCAAGGAAATCGGCAACTGTCTCGGCGGCGGCGCAATGCGCACGCATGCGTAGATCGAGAGTCTCCAGGCTCTTCAAATGGATCCAGGCGTTGAACGGACTGATCGAAGGCCCGGTGTTGCGATAGAAGCTCTGGAGGTAATCCTTCAGATAATCCTCCTGGCAGAGGATGACGCCGCCGAGCGCGCGGCCCTGGCCGTCGATATATTTGGTCGATGAGTGCACGACGATATCGGCGCCGAATTCGAACGGGCGCTGCAGCGCCGGCGTCGCGAAAGCGTTGTCGACGATCAGACGCGCACCGCCCTTGTGCGCGATCCTGGCGACGGCTTTGAGATCGACAATCGCGAGTGTCGGATTGGATGGCGTCTCCAGAAACAGTAGCTTGGTCTCGGGCCGCATCGCCGACTGCCACTGATCGACATCGCCGCCATCGACGAGCGTGATGTGGATGCCGTAGCGCGGCAGGATCTGCTCAATCACGTGACGGCAAGAGCCGAACATCGCCTTGGCCGCGACGACGTGGTCGCCGGTCTTGAGCGCGCAGAGCAGCGATGTCGTCACCGCCGCCATGCCGGTGGCCGTCGCACGCGCGGCCGGTGCACCTTCGAGCGCCGCCATGCGCTGCTCGAACATCGTCACGGTGGGATTTCCGAAGCGGCTGTATTGATAGCCGGTCGCCTCGCCGGCGAAGCGCGCCTCGGCTTCTTCGGCCGCTTCATAGGCATAGCCCGACGTCAGGAAGAGCGCTTCCGAGGTTTCCTGAAACGGCGTCCTGGACGTGCCTCCGCGCACCGCGAGCGTGCGGCTTCGCCACTTTCCGGGCTTTTTGTTGGTAGCCATGCAGTTTTGTTGCGCGCTTGCTGGCGGGGGTCAAGTTTCTTAAGGTCGCGCCGCATCGAGGCAGCCATGACGAAAATGAACACCATCAGCCACCAGACTGCTCTGATCTATGTGATGGTCATCGTTTCGGCCGCCGACGGTTCGATGAGCGAGTCCGAATTGCGCATCATCGGCGAGCTGACCAAGGCGCTTCCGGCCTTCAAGAATTTCGACCACAGCCGTCTTCTGGCGATCTGCCAGGAATGCGCGCAGATCCTGCAGGAGCCGGATGGGGCGGACGCTGTGCTCGGTCTCGTCAAGGAAGCCTTGCCCGACGTTCTGCACGAGACCGCCTATTGGATCGCGTTGGAGGTGGCGTTGGCCGACCGGCGCATCGCGCTCGAAGAGCTGCGCGTGCTCGACGCCATCCGAAGGCTGCTCGACATCGACAAACTCACCGCTGCCGCCATCGAGCGTGGTGCGCGGGCCAAGTATCAAGTCCCTTGAAGCGGCTTTTGCTGCTGCGCCACGCCAAGACGGTGCCGGCCAATCCCGGAATCGAGGATCACGATCGTGAACTTCTCGAGCGCGGCCGCGACGACGTGCCCGTGATCGGCGCTTATATGGCGGGGGAGAAGTATTTGCCCGATCTCATCCTCTCCTCGACGTCGCGGCGAACCGTCGAGACCGTCGAACTCCTGAGCGAGAAACTGCCGCGGGCGCAGCACATCGAATTCACCGACCGTCTCTACCTTGCCGGACAGAAGGAGATGCTGGCCGCGATCCGCTCGGTGAAGCCGTCGGTGGCGAGCCTGTTGGTCGTCGGCCACAATCCCGGAATGGAGCAGCTGGCGACCGCGTTGTCGCGCCAGCCCGTCAAGCGCAAGGAGCGCGACCGCTTCGACCAGATCGAGGAGAAGTTTCCGACCTGCGCGCTGGCGGTTCTCGATTTTGCCGTGGCGCGCTGGCGTGATGTGGCGCCGGGCCGAGGCGAGCTGATCGATTTCGTCCGGCCCCGTGACCTCTGAGGCACCGACGCTCGAGGAACTGATCGCGCGCCTTCGTGCCGCGTTTCCGCAATTGCCGTTCACACACGCCACTTTGATCGGCCATGGCGACGACAATGTCGTCGTGGTGCTCGACGGCAAATGGATCGCGCGCTTTCCGCGCAACGACTCGTATCGCGGACGGTTCGCCGCCGAACTGAACTTGCTCGCGACACTTGCTCCGCTGTCATCTGTACCCTTGCCACACTATGAGTATGTGTCTGAGGAGCGTGATTTCGGCGTCTACCGCAAGATTCAGGGCCGGGAGATGACATCGGCCGTCTTCGCGGCGATGCCGCCGCCGAACCAGCGCAAGGTGCTTTCTTCGGTCGCCTTGTTGCTGTCGACGCTGCACGCCTTGCCGGCCGAGACGATCGCACAAGCGGACGGCACGATCGCACGTACTTGGTTCGGCGCGCAGTTCGCCGCCCTTTATCGCGACACGCGGCGCGCCGAGATCGCGCGCACGGTTTCGCCGAAAACATTGGCACGCTTCGATGCTTTTTACGCTGCGCTCGCGACCCTCGAGCCGGGTCCGGCCCGCCTCGCGCATGACGATCTGAGCGACGATCACATCTTGGTCGCTGGCTCGCGGCTCACGGGGATCATCGATTTCTCCGACGCCGCCTACGGCGATCCGGTCATCGATTTCGCCTGGTTCTGGAATCTCGGCGAGGAAAATGTCGACCGCCTGCTGCAGGACTACAAATTCGCGTCGGATGATCTTTCGCTCAAGGCGAGATCGCACTGGATATTCGTGCGCTCCATGATCAATCGGCTTTGGTATGGCCCGCGAGGACGATGGGAGATGTCGGTCGAGCAAACCGTCGCGGAGCTCGATCCGCAGCTGAAGCGCCTGGGATTTTAGCTCAGTCCTAGCCGCGCGAGCTGTTCCGGCGGTGCCTCGACGGTTGTCATCGCTTCGCGCAGCATCGCGGCGAGGTCCTTCTCGAGCGGGTTACCGGCCAGGTTGTTCTCTTCGTTGGGATCGTTTGCCAGATCATAAAGGTGGTTGCCGGAGAACCGCGCCAGCGCCCAGTACGGAACGGAGTCGCTCTCGTCCCAGCTCTGGCGGATCACCGGCACTTTGCTGCCCGGCATGCGATCGAGCCGGGCGCGTTCGTCCGGCAGCGGCATTTCCTGCTCGCGCGCAAGAATGTGGGTCGGCATGGTGGACCAGCGGTTCGACAGCGTTACCAGCGGACGGTTCGTTCCGGCGGGGGCGCGCGCATATTTGTGCTTGCCGTCGATCAAGTGAACTTCGCGGCCCCAGACGCCTGCCAGAAGCCAATCGCGGATCGCCTTCGTCTTGTCGGAGAGGAGCGGCAGGAGCGAGCGGCCGTGCGTGCGTTGACGCACACTGCGTTCGATGCCGAAGAGTTCGGCGAGCGTGGCGAAGAGATCGACACTCGTTGTCAGAGCGTCGTTGGTGCCGGCCGCCACACCGGGCGCGGCAATCATCAGCGGGATGCGCGACATTGTCTCGTACAAGGGAACGGCGGGCTTTCCCCAGATATCCTTCTCGCCCAGATAGTGTCCGTGGTCGGTGCAGAGCACGACCATCGTGTCCTTCCACAAGTCCTTCGCGTCGATCGTGTCGAGGACGCGCCCGAGCCAATGATCGATCATGGTGAGCTTGGCGCCATAGGCGGCACGCAGATGCCGGGCTTCGCGCTCGCTCATCACGCCGCGTTTGACTATGTCGGCACCATAAGGCGGCCAGATCAGCGGCGGACCGTCCCAGCCGGGATCATAGCGTTTGACGTATTCGTCCGGCGTGTCGAACGGCTCATGCGGATCGAACTCGTCGACGAACAGGAAGAAGCGCTGGTGCGCGCCGGCATTGTCGCTCAGCCAGTTGGCGGCGGCCTGCATGGTGCGCGGTCCGGGAAAATCGGCTTCGCCGCGAAAATAGCCGCGGGACTTGTCGTAGGGCATGTCTCGCTTGGGACCGAACATCGGCGAGCCGGCCCAACTGGGATCGGCGCGCGTTTTCCAGGCATCGCCTTCATGCCCGCGCTGATAGTCCCAGGCGGTGAAGTCGATGTGGTAGTTCTCGCCGCCCGTTTCGAACAGATGCGGGTGGTCGCTGATCAATTGCGACACGACGCCGGCACGACGCAGCGGATAAGTGATCGCATCTTCCCAGAGCTCGACCGATCCCCATGGCCGCCAGAGAAAGTCCCACGCGCCGCAGAGAATATCGTGCCTGGCCGGCATGCACGGCAGCGAGGCTGCGTAGTGCCGCGTAAAGCGGAGCGAGCGCGCTGCGAAACGATCGAGGTTCGGCGTGGCGAATTCGCGCCCGCCGTAACTCCCCAACATGTGGCGATTGAGACTGTCGAGAAGGATGACGATCGCGTTGTTCGCGAGCGGAATCATTTCGCGTGGCTGCGCTCGGCCAGTGCGAGGGTTTTCCAGCCGAACGCCGTTTCCGGCACCAGATCGCCCATCATGCGCGCCTTGCGCTCGGCCACGACAGAGCCGCCCATCGTTTCATAGAAGAAGCGCGCATTGTTGCCGGCATGCGCCCAGATCACGCAGGACGTGCGGCCGCGTTGGCGCAGCGTTGCGAATGCAGCCTTGAGCAGCGCGCGTCCGACGCCGCGATTGTAGTATGCCGGGTCGACGTAGAGCGTGTAGACCTCGCCGTCATAAGCGAGCGCACGGTCGCGCGAAGGACCAAGACTTGCCATGCCGACGATGCCGACCTGCGCACTCTCGGCGACGAGCACCGCTTCCCGGCGCTGGTTGCGAATGGCGGATAGCCAGCGCGCCGTTTGTCCCCTGGGCGTCATCGAGCAGAGCAGCGCGCTCGACAACATTGCGGGATAGGTATCGTGCCAGGACTCGATATAGACGCGCGCGACCTCGGCGGCGTCGGCGGGTTGCGCCACTCTGACGTTGAGCGCGAGATCGTCCATGCGTTCAGCTTCGCGCAACGTGAAGTCGGGAGCAAGCGGGAAATGCAAGATGAATAAGATGAACGGATCGGTTAGCGACCACGCATGCGCTTGACGCTGAACCAGACGAGCACCGCGCCGAGCGCGACGAACGGACCGCCGACAATCGCCACCGTGACGATCATCGAGACGGAGTCGCTGACATTTTCCGGATGAACGAACGCATCGAGCAGAGCCCCGCCGCCCAAAATCGCCGTGCAGAGGCCGGAGGGAACGAGAAAAAGCAGGCCGATGAGCAAAAGCGCCACCGTTCCTGCCACGTTGTAGCGCCGTTTTGGGCCGAGCTCAGGCTGGGACATGGGCTTGTTTCCGCAATTTCACATCCAGACCGCTGCGATAGAAGAGATTGTAGGTGTCGAACGGGATGATCTTGCCTTCCGCGGTGACGAAGTGGATGCAGGATCGCTTTACGGTCGCCACGCAGAAGTTGTACTTGTCGAGGAACTGCACGATCACGATGCGAAACACCTTGTCGTAGCCGAGATCGTCCGGCACTTCGACCTGCGGCAGGCAACAGAGCAGATCGCCGAGTACCGTTTTTGTTCGCTCTCCGGACGATGCGAGCGACAAAAGTTCGAACAGCCGGTTCTTCAGTTCGGGGTAGCGCTCGAATGAGATCGTGTTGGGTGCCGCCGCCAACAGCTCGGCCTGGGGAATGAGTCGCGTAATCGGCGTGACACTCTCGCCGTCGCGCAAGCCATAGGCGATTGCGATCGAGTCCGGATTGCAGGGCAACGGGATAATGTCGTCGCCGCGAAACACCTCGCTCGCCTGGGTGGCGATGGCGCGGCGGATGTCGGTCAGGAGCATGCGGTCGCGGTTCTTGTCGAAATCGAGATTTCTCCCCGCGTCTTGGACCGGCTGGAAGGTGATGCCGCGCACACATTTATATGTCAGCGCATGGCGCACGATGTCGCCAATCTCGGCGTCGTTGACGCCCTTCTTCACCACGCAGACGAGGGTGGTCGAAATGCCGGCCGCTTCGAGGTTCGCCAAGGCTTCGGCGCGCACGCGGCGCAGATCGGCTCCACGAATATTCTCGAGCGCCTCGCGCTGCAGCGAATCGAACTGCAGATAGACTTCGAAGCCGGGCTTGAGCTTTGCCAGTTCCGCGACGAATGCGGGGTCGCGGGCGATGCGGATCCCGTTGGTATTGAGCATGATGTGGCGGATCGGCTTGGTCTTGCAGAGTTTCAGGATCGCGACGATCTCGGGATGAATGGTCGGTTCGCCGCCGCTGATCTGGACGAGATCTGGGTTTCCCTCGCTCGCGACGAGCGTCTCGAGCATCGCATCGACCTCCGCCAGCGAACGGTTTCGTGTTTTCTGCGGCGATGACTCGGCGAAGCAGACCGGGCAGGTGAGATTGCAGGCGTCGTTGATCTCGATCAGTGCGAGGCAGGAGTGCTGCTCGTGGTCGGGGCATAATCCGCAATCATAAGGACAGCCATAATGTGTGCGGCTTTGATGCTTCAGCGGCAGGTCGCCCGGCTTGAGGAAGTCCTTGGTGCTCTTGAAGTATGCCGCGTCGCTGGAGACCAGAGTCTTCTGCGCGCCATGCTCGGGGCAACGCTTCAGGTAGAAGACGTCTTCGCCTTCGATCGCGATCTTGGCATTCACCAGCCGCAGACACACTTCGCAGAGCGAAAGCGTCTGACCGTAGAAGCTGTAACCCTTAGAGGGCCGCACGAAGCTCATTCTGTTGTCTCATTATGAACAGGCTGTAGCCGACCAGAACGATGCAGATCACATGGAAGATGTTGAGCGGGCCGATCACCGGCGGATACGGTTTCAGGAATTCCCAGACGAAGCGCTGGACTCCATACCATCCGACGAAAAGATAAAAGCCCTGGCGGCCAACCAGTTGCGAATCAGCGGCAAGGCCGCGTAAATAGAGAATCAGAAACGCGAGCATCGCGGCGGACTCGTAGAGTTGCACCGGATGTCTTTCTATGCCGTCGCCGAAGTCGACGCCCCAAGGCAGGCTTGTCGGCGTGCCGTAGGTGTAGTCGGGTAGGCCTGCGAAGAAACATCCGAGCCTTCCGACCGCAATTCCCAAAGCCAGCGGCGCCACGAACTGGCCGCCGGTCGAGCCGCGGATTCCCGTCGCGAGCTTGAACAGCTCGACTCCGACAATTCCGCCGGCCACCGCACCGGCAATCGAGTGACCGATCTGAAAAAAGCCAGCCAAACTCAGGTTGAGGCTGCCGAACAGCAACGCGCCGGCGATCGCGCCTGCGGCGAGCGCGATGAAATATCCCGGATTGCTGAGTGGTGTTCGCGCGCTCGCGAAGTAGCGCCGCGTGACGAAGTGTGCGAGCGCCCCAGCCGACACCCAGGCCAAGATGTCGAAGAAAAAATGAATCCCCATGCGGCGTAAAGCTGCTTCGTTCGGCTTGCGCGCACCAGAAATATTTTTTCTTCGCGCGGTTCGTTCATCTTCATGGCGGAATTGGGGTGCGGCGAGAATGTCACGCACTTCTGTTTTGGAATTTCGTCGAAGCAGCGTACACTTAGCGCAAATCAGCCTTGCTGGCGCTGGAGATAGCGAGTTGGCTGCACACACAAGTCCGACGGGGAAGCATGGGAAACAGCCGCGCAAGCCGCGGTTGAGCGACACAATATATGTCATGCGGACTTGAGCGGAACCAAACGTGTCTGTTCAGCATTCGTTTAATTATTCGCTTGGAATATTAGCGCCGGCAGTCTGGGTAATGAGGGGTTCAACGGACTTGTCAGATCCGCAATCGATCACGATCTATAATCGTGGAGGTTGCCGGGTCAAAAGTTAGGAGTCGGCGGTTATGAGCACGCTTGACGTCTTCGACATCTTCTCCCGCGACTACGCGCGAGAAAAATTCGAGTCCCTTTCCCTCAGAGATTGGCTTTTGGCCGCGCGCGACAATCGCATGCTCTACGCCACGCCGTCGGAGCGCATGGTGGAGGCGATCGGAGAGGCCGAACTCGTCGACACTGCTCAGGATCCGCGCCTCAGCCGCCTCTTCTTCAATCGCACGATCAAGGTCTATCGCGCCTTCGATGGTTTCTACGGCATGGAAGACACGATCGAGCGCATCGTGGGTTACTTCAAGCATGCCGCGCAGGGTCTCGAAGAGAAGCGCCAGATACTTTATCTCTTAGGACCCGTCGGCGGCGGCAAGTCTTCGCTCGCCGAACGCCTCAAGGACCTGATGGAGGTCCATCCGATCTACGTGCTCAAGGCTGGCGACGCCATCAGTCCGGTTTTTGAATCGCCGCTTGGTCTCTTCCGCTCCAACGAGCTCGCCAATCTGTTGGCGGAGCGTTACGGCATCGAGCGCCATCGCGTCGGCGGCATCATGAGTCCATGGGCCGTCAAGCGCCTGGACGAATTCGGCGGCGACATTTCCAAGTTCGAAGTCGCCAAGGTTTATCCAAACAAGCTGCGGCAATACGCGATCGCCAAGACTGAGCCTGGCGACGAGAACAATCAGGACATCTCGGCGCTGACGGGCAAGGTCGATATCAGGAAGCTCGAGCATTTCGGCCAGAACGACCCCGACGCCTATGCGTTCTCCGGCGGCCTGTGCCGCTCGAACCAGGGTCTTCTCGAATTCGTCGAGATGTTCAAGGCGCCGATCAAGGTCTTGCATCCGCTGCTGACCGCGACGCAGGAAGGCAACTATATCGGCACCGAAACGCTTGGTCCGATTCCCTATAACGGCATCATCCTGGCGCACTCCAACGAGGCGGAGTGGACAGTGTTCAAAGGCAATCGCAACAACGAGGCCTTCCTCGACCGCATCAGCGTCGTGACGGTGCCCTATTGCCTGCGCGTGACGGAAGAGACTCTGATCTACAAGAAGCTGCTGGCCGCTTCGAACCTCATCAACACGCCGACCGCGCCGGAAACACTCGAGATGCTGGCGAAGTTTTGCGTCGCCACACGGCTCAAGGAGCATGAGAACTCCAACATCATCTCGAAAATGCGCGTCTATGACGGCGAGAAGCTCAAGGACACCGACCCCAAGGCCAAGACGCTGCAAGAATATAAAGACATGGCCGGTGTCGACGAAGGCATGACGGGAATTTCAACGCGCTTCGCCTACAAGACCCTGTCGGAGACCTTCAACTATGACGTCACCGAGGTCGGCGCCGATCCTGTGCACCTGATGTACGTGCTCGAACTCGCCATCAAGCGCGAGCAATATCCGGACGATATCGAGAAGAAGTATCTCGACTTCATCAAGTCGGAACTGGCGCCGCGTTATGCCGAGTTCATCGGCAAGGAAATCCAGAAGGCGTATCTCGAATCCTACGGCGAGTACGGCCAAAACCTGTTCGACCGCTACATCGCCTATGCCGATGCCTGGATCGAAGACCAGGATTACAAGGACGCGGACACCGGCCAGCTGCTCGACCGCAGCGCGCTCGACAACGAGCTCTCCAAGATCGAGAAGCCGGCGGGCATCGCCAATCCCAAGGACTTCCGCAACGAAGTGGTCAAGTTCGCGCTGCGCTATCGCGCCCAGCATGACGGCAAGAATCCATCCTGGACGGCTTACGAGAAGATCCGCTCCGTCATCGAAAAGCGGATGTTCACCCAGGTCGAGGATCTGTTGCCGGTGATCTCCTTCGAGTCGAAGAAGGACAACGAGACGGCGAACAAGCACAACGAGTTCATCAAGCGCATGCTGGCGCGCGGCTACACGCCGCGGCAGGTCCGTCGTCTCGTCGAATGGTACATGCGGGTCAACAAGGCGGGGTGAGTGTGCCGCGATGCGCGCGTTTACTCCTCAGTCGTCATGGCCGGGCTTGACCCGGCCACCCATCCGGCGTGCGTCACGCCGCGATGAGTCATTTGCGCCCGCCGACGCAGGCGCGATGGGTGGGCGGCTCGAGGGCCGCCCATGACGGTTTTTAAATGACGCACTTCATCGACCGGCGCCTCAATCCCAAGGGCAAGAGCCTCGGCAATCGCCAGCGCTTCCTGCGTCGCGCACGCACGCAGATCCGTGAGGCCGTGCAGAAATCGTTGAAGGATGCGGCCGTCGCCGACATCGGCAAGGAACGCAAGATCAAGATTTCCGCCAAGGGAACCAACGAGCCGCGCTTCCGGCTCGATCCACGCACCTCGGGCGAGCGCGACTTCGTGCTCCCCGGTAACAAGGACTTCACGCCCGGTGACACCATCGACAAGCCGAAGACGGGCGCGGGCCAGGGCGGCAAAGAGGCATCGGACTCGGGCGAAGGCGAGGACGATTTCGAGTTCACGATGACGCAGGAGGAAATCCTCGACATCTTCTTCGAGGATCTCGAATTGCCGAACCTCGTGCGCACCACGCTCAAGGAAACGCCGAACAAGGTCTGGCGCCGCGCCGGCATTTCGACGTCCGGTGCGCCAACACAGATCAACCTGTTGCGCACCATGCGCAACTCCTTCGGCCGCCGCCTCGCACTCAAGCGGCCGAGCCAGGCCGACATCGACAAGCTGCAACTGGAGCTCGATCGCGCCGAACAGGAGACACCGGCTAGCGACGAGAAGATCGCCGCGCTCAAGGAACAACTCGCGCGCGCCAACGCCAAGCGCAAATGGGTCGGCTTCATCGACCCCATCGACGTGCGCTTCAATTCCTTCGTCGAGCAGCCCGTGCCGACCAGCCAGGCGGTGATGTTCTGCCTGATGGACGTGTCGGGCTCGATGGGCGAGCGCGAGAAGGACCTCGCCAAGCGCTTCTACATGCTGCTGCATCTGTTCCTGAAGCGCCGCTACAAGAAGGTCGACGTCATCTTCATCCGCCACACCCATGACGCGCAGGAGGTGGACGAGCAGGAATTCTTCTATTCGCGCCAGTCCGGCGGCACCATCGTGTCGACCGCGCTCGACAAGATGCTGGAGATCCAGAAGGAGCGTTATGCGACAGCCGACTGGAACATCTATGCGGCACAGGCGTCGGACGGCTATACCCAATCGGGCGATGCGCGCCACTGCGTCGATCTGTTGAACGCGGCAATCATGCCGCTCTGCCAGTATTACGCCTACATCGAGATTCTCGACGAGCGCGAGATGGAGGTCTTCGCGTCCGAAGATTCCGGCGCGGAGTTGTGGCGCGCCTATCGCACCGTCGCGGAAGAGTGGCCGAATTTCGCGACCAAGCGCATCGCCAAGCCGTCTGACATTTTCCCGGTGTTCCACGAATTGTTCAAAAAAACCGAGGCGGCGGAATGAGCAAGCTCCTTTTCTCGGAACCGGAGTGGGATTTCGCCACCATCGATCGCACCTACAAGGCGATCGAGGAGATCGCGCTCAACGATCTGAAGCTCGACGTCTACCCCAACCAGATCGAGATCATCTCGTCGGAGCAGATGCTCGACGCCTACTCGTCGCTCGCCATGCCGCTGATGTACAATCACTGGTCGTTCGGCAAGCTTTTCGCGCGCGAAGAAGTCCTCTACCGCATGGGCTATTCCGCGCTTGCCTACGAGATCGTCATCAATTCGAGCCCCTGCATCTCCTATCTGCTCGAGGAAAACACCATGACGATGCAGGCGCTGGTCATGGCGCATGCCGCGTTCGGTCACAATCACTTCTTCAAGAACAATTATCTCTTCCGGCAATGGACGAACGCGGAGAGCATTCTCGACTATCTGGCGTTTGCGAAGAAATACATCGCCGCCTGCGAGGAACGCCATGGCCGCGACGAGGTCGAGGCCACGCTCGATTCCGCACACGCCTTGATGGAGCAGGGCGTCTTCCGCTACCGCCGCCCGCCGAAGCCGTCGAAGGATCGCGTCCTCGAAAAGCGCCGCCGCCGCGCGCAATATGACGAGGAAGCCTACAACGAGCTGTGGCGCACCTTGCCGGCGGGCGTCGAACCGCCAAGCGCGCCGCCCGTGGTCGACCCGGAGGACGAATTCAGCGGCGAGATGAAGCTGCCCGAGGAAAATCTCCTCTACTTCATCGAGAAGAACTCGCCGTCGCTCAAGGCCTGGCAGCGCGAAACGCTGCGCATCGTGCGCAATCTCTCGCAATATTTCTATCCGCAGCGCCAGCTCAAGGTGATGAACGAGGGCTGCGCCACCTTCGTGCACTACACGATCATGAACACGCTGTTCGACCGCGGCCTGATCACCGAGGGCTCGTGGATGGAGTTCATGCACAGCCACACCAGCGTGGTGTTCCAGCCCGACTTCAACGATCGCCGCTACAGCGGCTTCAATCCTTACGCGCTGGGCTATGGCATGATGGCCGACATCCGGCGCATCTGCGAAAATCCCACGCCGGAGGATCGCGACTGGTTTCCCGAATTCGCCGGCAAGGGCGAGTGGATCGAAACGCTGAAGACAGCCTGGGCGAACTACCGCGACGAGAGTTTCATCGAGCAATTCCTCTCGCCGAAGGTGATGCGCGACTTTCGTCTGTTTGCGCTCTACGACAAGGCCGAGGAAAGCGCCTACAAGGTGTCGGCGATCCACAACGAGAGCGGCTACCGCTCGGTGCGCTCCAAGCTCGCGCGCCAGTTCGATGCCAGTACCGCCGACGCGAACATCCAGGTCGTGGGCGCCGATCTCAAGGGCAACCGCACGCTGCACCTGGCGCACAACATGCACCGCGGCGTGCCGCTGCATAACCAGACGAAGGAGCTCGTCCTTGGCCATGTCGAGCGGCTCTGGGGCCACGACGTGAAGCTCGAAGAGCAGGCGGCGTAGTCTATCGCTTCGGCGCGTTCGGTCCTTCTTCACCGAAGAGAATGAGATTTCCGTCGGGATCCTCGACGATGAAGTACTGCGGCCCCCATGGGTCGCGCGTCAGCGCTGCGTTGAACGTCGCGCCTGCCGCGAGATATTCGAGATAGAGCGTCTTGGCGCTGCCGACCCGAATGCTGGTCTGCACAAGCATGGCCTCGCTGGCGCGCACGGCCGGATCGATGGCGTGACCATGCACGAGCCGTAGTCCCAGCCTGGCGTTGCCCCGGCGCACTTCGGCATAGAAGGGCGGATCGCCCGACGTCTGGAGGATGTCGAAGCCCAGCACGTCGGCGTAGCAGGCAAGCGCGTGCCGCACATCCGAAACGTAGAGGATCGGTACCGCGAACAGCACTGCGGGCGCGGCCGTTGTGGTGTGCTTCCTGTCAGGCGCGTTGCCAGCCCTTGCTATCAGCGCGCTCCAGTCTTCGAAGCCCTCGTGACGCGCCACCAGCGTTTGCGCATCCGACAGCTTGAAATCGGCGGAGAGGATTTCGCGGTCGGACATTTTCGCGAACTTGGGCAACGTTTCCCGCGCGACGCACGCCAGGTGATAGGAGCGCTCGCGATGCAGGCGCACCAGCGCCTTCGCGCGCTTCTTCAGGTGTTCGATATTGGACATGGTTTTGCTGCCTTTTCTTGGAGTAGGACGGGCATGGCCCAGCCGGCCCCCTGGCCGATGCGTCCTACAAGCAGCCTCGGTACTTTCCGGCGCACGATGCGTCGCTGTCAACGGGAGAGTTGCCGGCAGCCGCTCGGGGCTGAACAGTCGTCTCCTAACTTCCCAATATAAAAGTGTCATCGCCCGGCTTGTCCGGGCGACCCAATTTGTGAACCGCGCCAGGCAAAAAAGATGGGTCGCCCGGACGAAGCGGGCGATGACGGATTTGGAGTAGGATCACGCCATGACCGAGAAAGTTGTCGTCATCGGTGCGGGTTTTGCGGGCGTCGCGGTCGCGAAGGGGCTCGGCGCGGCGGGCGTACCGACGACGGTGGTCGATCGGCAAAACTATCACCTGTTCCAGCCGCTCCTCTATCAGGTCGCGACGGCGGCCTTGTCGCCGGCGGATATCGCCGAGCCGGTGCGCCGCATGCTGCGCCGCTATCCGAGCGTGGACGTGGTGCTCGGCGAAGTGTCCGGCATCGACAGCGCCGCGCGCCGCGTCACGCTGAGCGATGGCAAAATCCTTTCCTATGACCGCCTCGTGCTCGCAACCGGTGCGACGCACGCCTATTTCGGTCACGACGACTGGGCGGCATTCGCGCCCAGCCTCAAATCCATCGCCGATGCGCGAGCGATCCGCTCGCGCCTTCTGCTGGCATTCGAAGAAGCGGAGATGGTCGACGATCCCGCCGCGCGCAAGCGGCTGATGACGTTCGTGGTGATCGGCGGCGGCCCGACCGGCGTCGAGCTGGCGGGCGCGATCGCCGAGCTCGCGCGCTACACGCTGACAAAGGACTTCCATCGCCTCAACTACAAGGAGGTGAATGTCGTTCTTCTTGAAGCAGGTCCGCGCATCCTCACCGCCTTTCCTGAGAACCTCGCGAACTATGCGGCCCGAAAACTGACGGCGCTCGGCGTGACGGTGCGCGTGAATGGCGCGGTCGGCGCGCTCACCAAAGACGGCGTCGAGGTGGGCGGCGAGACGATCCCCGCAAGCGTTGCGATCTGGGCTGCGGGCGTGAAGGCGTCGCCAGTCGGCGCGTTGCTCGGCGTGCCGACGGACAAAGCCGGCCGCGTGATGGTAAACCGCGACCTCTCGGTGCCGGGTCTAACGAATGTTTACGTGCTCGGCGATGTCGCGCTGGTGCGCGATGCTTCGGGCAAGCAGTTGCCGGGCCTTGCCCAGGTCGCCAAGCAGGAAGGCCATTATCTCGGCCGCGCGCTTGCGAAAAGCATCCGACAAGGCAAGTCCTCGTCAGATTTCGTCTTCCACAACCGCGGCAATGCGGCGATCGTCGGACGGCACTCGGCGATTTTCGACTTCGGCTGGTCGCGTCTAAGCGGCCCTCTCGCCTGGTTCCTCTGGGCATTCATCCACATCTATCTGCTCACCGGCTTCGAGCATCGCCTGCTGGTCGCGATCCAATGGCTCTGGCGCTATCTCAGTTACGACCACGGCGCGCGCCTCATCGTCGAGACGGAACCAGCGGCAAGTGCGGCTTATCGTGCGTCAGCCACCAACCGATGAAGAGGTTGGCGAACAGTCCGGTCATCGCGCTCGCGGGATTGTGTGCGACGAATTCCAGGCGATCGAGAACGAAGCCTAAGAGCAGCGCGCCAGCGCCTTCGCCCAGATGCAGGACCCGATCGAGAAGCGCGACAATGAGGGCGAATGCCGTTTCGCTGAGGTGCAGCATCATGCGCCATCCTCCGTTGCGTGTCCCTTGTCGCTTTCATCGCTACCGGCGACGAATTCGAGGAGTTCGCCGGGCTGGCATTGCAATTCGCGGCACAGCGCGTCGAGTGTCGTAAAGCGGATCGCGCGCGCCTTGTTGGTCTTGAGGATCGACAGATTGGCGAGCGTGATGCCGACCTTCTCGGCAAGCTCAGTGAGCGAAACACGCCGCTCGAGCATGACACGATCGAGGTTGAGCTTGATGGCCATGGCGCGCTCAAACCGTCAGGTCGTGTTCGGATTTGAGCGCCAGTCCCTGGCGGAACACCTCCGACAGAGCGAGCACCAAGAGACCGGAGAAGAAGATTGGGCTGCCGCCTTGGCTGTGCGGGAAGGGGACGCCCGACATCGGCGGCAGATGCAACTGTTGTCCTTGGATGGTGAGCGTGGCGTGACTGGCGGCATAGCCATACGCCGCATGCCAGAGCCAGCTCTCGCCAAACGCCGACACGACCGAGAATGCGAGCAGCGACAAGCCGACGAACTGAACCAGGAGCACGGTTTGGCGGGTGAAGCTCTCGCCGCGTTCGACGTTGCGAAAGAGCCGGCGCAGCAGTTCGAACAAGACGCCGAGAAAGACGACATGCATCAGCGCCACCGGCAAGCCGTTGCGCACCAGCACCCGCACGAATCCGCCGGCCTGTTCGATCGTGATGGAGACGGAGTTGCGCAGCGCCGTGACAGTGAAATTGGAATCGCCGCCGACGGGTCGAAGCATGACCGTGCCGGGTTGGCCGAGGATATCGACCTGTTGCGGACCGAAATGGAAGCCGGCAGGAAGCCCGGGATCGATGATCATCGCCAGACAGATGCCAAGCGCGGCGATCACCATCAGCACGACCATGACGGTGAAGACCCAGCGAAATAGCTTCGGCAGGAAGCTGCTGAACGACTCCATTTTTCGATTCTCCTCGATTTACCGAAATACGATACACAATTATCGATTATCAGTAAATAGATTTATCGAAAAACAGTAACTAGCGGAATTCGCTCATGTTTCGGGGCTCGGGGCAGCAAACCGACGGCACTAGGCGCGCACCGCGTGTTCGATCGGCCAGACTTTGGTGCCGTCCTCCGCCGATAGCGGCGGCGTATAGAACCCGAGACCATAGCCGCCCGACGCGTAGCCCATCAGATTCTGCAACTCGGGCTCGAAGGTGCGTGCGATCTCGGGCGGGCAGGAGAGATACTGGTTCTCTTCCTGCCGAAGCCAGCCCAGACAATAGGTGAGGTTCATGCCGAGACGCGGTTCCTGCGTGCGATTGGCGCCGCCGCCATGAAACACCGAGCCGGTGTAGACGAGCACCGAACCCTTGGCCATTTCGGCTTGGGCGATTTCGTCGGGTCGCGGCCGGCGGCTGTCCGGCCAGCGTTGCGATCCCGGCACCACGCGCGTTGCGCCGTTCTCGATCGTAAAGTCGGACAGCGCCCAGATGGTGTTGAGTTGCGGTTCCATGTTCTTGAGGTACTGCCAGGACCAGCGATCCTTGTGCATCACCTGATCCGTCTCGCCGGGCAGGATGCGGATGATGTGCGTGACGTTGACTTGATAGCGCTCGCAATTCGGGAGCAGCACGCCGTCGCAGATGGCGCGGATCCGCGGATCGAGCAGCGCTTCGCGCACCTTCGCCGAGCGCGCCGCCAGCGCGCCGGTTCGCGTCGTCTTGAAGCCGGAGAAAGTCTCCTCGCCGGGCTTCGTCGTCGCGATGTGCGGCATCAGTTCGTCGATCAACGCATCGACATTGGCACCTGACATTAAGCCTGTGAGAATGACCGCGCCGTCGCGCTCGATGACGTCCAGGATGCGATCGATGGGAGCATCGTGCGCAAAGCGTTCTAGATTGGGCATAGTAATTCTCTCCGGCTAACATGTTAGCCTAGCGGGCGGCGCACCTCCAGCGTGCCCGAGACATCGCGCGGAACGCCCAAAGGAGCGTGACGTCATTCTGGCTTCGGGTATCGGAACGTGTGAACCGCAGTTGCTAACTTAGCGCGGCCGCAAGCTTGCGCAGGGCCTCCCCACAATGGGTTTCGATCGGGTCACCATGGGACATGATAATGCGCCTCAGATCGGGTATCGCGGCCCACTCAAGCAACTGCTGGCGCAACCGTCCTTTGTTTTCGACCAGTAGCATTCTTACGACCCGTGGAATCTGTGGGTGGTCGCCGGCAAAACCTGCGACGTGAAGCAGCCAACCTTCAAAACCACGCTTTTGGTGCAGGTTGCCAACGAGGTCACTCAGAATGAGAGTGGTGCCGGATCTCCGACGCACCAGAAGCGAAGCTTCACGCCCGCCTGTACCAGACACGACATGCCATGTGACATCGGGATCGCCGAAATCGACGCTGGTGGCGTCCACCGGAACCACTTTCGACACGCGTTCCGATGCGCCAGGTGGCGCAATGATCTGCAAGCTCGGATAGCGCTGCTTGAATATCTTTGCATCAAGACGATGCTTGTCGCCCGGTACGATGAGATATTGCGGCTCGCCGAACGTCTTGATCCGATTCATTTCGACGTCACCGAGCGCGATGGCGCTATAGATGACGCTGGAACCATCACTCAGTCTCACGACAGTCATGCGACGCTCGAGGTCCATCAAGGGCATGTGAATTTGCCCGGTGACTGTCAGAGTCCCGTCGTCGAGTTCGACCGAAGGGCCGTGAGATAGAACAGTCCAAGTTTCGTGGATCTGCGGCATATAGTTGAAACGCCGGGCCCACGAAGGCGTTCCTGCATCGGTGACGGAAGGCAAATTCAGCTAAAATGTGTTGGGCGACGGGCAACCTGTCGAGGTCGTGCGATGAGCATGAAGCGAGACGTCACAATAGATGTTGAAGGCCAAGGGACGGTTTCCGGCCTCTGGCTGGCGCCGGAAAAACCGCGCGCGTGCCTCGTCCTGGCGCACGGCGCCGGCGCCGGCATGGCGCACGCGTCTATGACGGCCATCGCAGAGGGCCTGAAGGAGCGCGCCGTCGCCTCGCTGCGCTTTCAATTTCCTTACATGGAGCGCGGCTCGAAACGGGTCGACTCGCCCAAGATTTCTCACGCCGCGGTGCGCGCTGCCGTTACTGAGGCGCAACGCCGTGCCGGGAAGCTGCCGCTGTTCGCCGGTGGCAAATCCTTCGGCGGACGAATGACCTCGCAAACGCAAGCCGAGACGCCCCTCGAAGGCGTGCGCGGTCTGGTGTTCTTCGGTTTCCCGCTCCATCCAGCCGGTGCGCCGTCGGTGGACCGCGCAGCTCACCTCAAGGACGTCGAGATTCCGCTCCTCTTCCTGCAAGGCAGCAACGATGCGCTTGCCGAGGTTGCGCTCCTGCGCCCGACCGTCGCCAAGCTCGGACGACGCGCCACGCTCAAGCTCTTCGCGGATGCGGACCACTCCTTCCACGTGCCGAAGCGAAGCGGACGCAGCAACGTCGAGGTGATGAGCGAAGTTCTCGATGTCGCCGCGGACTGGATGCTCAAGGCGTGAACGCCTGACACAAAAGACCGCCGCTCAGCAGCAAGTCCCGAGGGGGAGACGCAGCGCCGAGCGACGGCCTCGATCATTCCTGATCGCCTTCATCTTGGCAGAAGACGCGACGGCGGCCTTATGCGTTTTATTCAGATGGTAAATCGTGGCGGCATACCGGCCTTTTTTGCGCGGGGCTTAGCCGCGGCCAACCATCGAGTTTCGTCAGGAATGCCGACCCTACGGTCTGTCTTTCCGCGGAATGGCGGCGGCTTCACTGTCGGTCAGGGCCGTCATCTTCCTGACGATGCAAGGTGATGCAAATCCGCGTATCGGATCGTCGCTGACCTTCAGGTCCCAATCAATCGCCGAGCAAACCCAACTTGAGCCGCGCCACTTCGTGACCAGATGCGAATTCTGCGACAGCAATAAGGGGCAGGACGTTTCGAGGTCGAGGCGAAAGTAGCGACGCGTATCGACGCGGATGTAGAGGGTCCTGGCATCGAGCGCCTTCCAACTGTGGAAATCACGGATGGAGAAGCATTGCGAATGGGCCGGTTGAGCCGTGGCAGTCGAAATGCCGAAACCTAAGCCGAGCGTCATGGCAAGCATGAAGCACATCGCGCGCATGTGAGTCCCCGGAAGGCGTTGCGGGTGGGATAATATACGCAATCACCTTTTCAGGCACGCTCGCGCTGTTGCAAGTTTCTGGCCGCATTCGGCCGCTGACGAAATCGTGATCGTTGTTTGCTTGAACTACGTCCTAACGCGCACCACCTCCACGGCTCCGCGTCGTTTCGCGCGCGCGGGCAACGACGAGCGATTGGGGGGAGGGGACGAAAACTCAAAAACGAATATTAGATGTGGAATTCGTTGGTGAATTGATCCGCAAAATCCGTTGCAAAAATGCGCAATCGAGATTGGGGGGAAGGGGTGCAAGGAAATTAAAAAAAACGACGCACAATTCCGTTGTCGAAGCATCGCCGTATAGGAACGAATGTTTTGTTCCGGAACGGCGACACGAAACTCACGCAAAAGATCGTCATCGCCCGCTTTATGCGGGCGACCCATTTGTTTCTTGTCTGCCAGAAAATTGGGTCGCCCGGACAAGCCGGGCGATGACGGAATTTGAGGAGAAGAATTTCTTGGCACAATTAAGTTGTCGAATATTGCCGCCGTGACGAAATAAACGGGAGATGGCGGAGATGCGCCATCGTCCGAGCCGGCCTCAGCGAAAACGCTTGCCGGCATCCTTCAGGATCTCGCGCGCGGCATTGTGGCCGGGCGCTCCGGTGACGCCGCCGCCGGGATGCGTGCCTGCGCCGCACATATAAAGTCCCTTGATGGGGCTGCGGTAATCGCCATGGCCGAGCACGGGACGCGCCGAGAACATCTGATCGAGATCGAGCCGGCCATGCATGATGTCGCCGGCGGTCAAGCCGAAGATGCGCTCGAGGTCGAGCGGGCTTAGCGCCTGGATGCCGAGCACCGAGTTCCTGAAGCCGGGCGCGAAGCCGTCGACGGTGTCGATCATCAGCCGGGCGACTTCGTCGCGATGGTCGTCCCACGACCGGCCGCCGGAAAGTTCGGGCGCGACATGCTGGCAGAACAAGCTAGCGACATGACGGCCGGCCGGCGCCAGCGTGTCGTCGACCGTCGAAGGGATCAGCATCTCGACGATCGGCGCCTTGGACCAGCCCGACGCGCGCGCATCGCTATAGGCGCGATCCATGTAGGCCAGGCTCGGCGCCATGATGATGCCCGCCGTCAGATGCGGACCTGCCTCGGGATGACACGCGAAGCGCGGCAGCTCCGAGAGAGCGAGGTTCATGCGAAACGTGCCGGAACCGCAGCGATAGCGCGCCATCCGTTCGGAGAAATCCGCCGGAACGAGGGCGGCGTCGACGAGCTTGCCGAAGAGAAGCTTGGGATTGAGATTGGAGACCACGCGCGGCGCCTGCAGCGTATCGCCTTTTTCGGTCACGATGCCCTGGGCACGCCCATCCTCGACGATGACTTCGCGGACGGCGCAATCGGTCTCGATCGTGACGCCAACTTCTGCACAAGCCTTCGCCATCGCCTGCGTGATAGCACCCATGCCGCCGATCGCGTGGCCCCAGGCGCCCTTCTTGCCGTTGACCTCGCCGAAGACGTGATGGAGCAGGACATAAGCCGAGCCGGGCGTGTAGGGGCTGGCATAGTTGCCGACGATGGCATCGAAGCCGAGCATCGCCTTGATCGGTTCGCTCTCGAACCAGCCGTCGAGCCAGTCGCCACCCGATTGCGTGAACAGCGAGAGCAGATCGCGCTTCGCTGCAAGTTCAAGTTTCGAGAGCCGGCGCGCCACGAACGCGCTCTTCAGCAACTCGGGGATCGCCGCCGTCCAGCCGGCATCGGTCAGATTGGGCGGAGTTTGCAGGACCAGATCGCGCAACACGTCGGCAATGCTCTCGAGCCGCGCGTCATAGGCGTCGATCTGCGTCGCGTCCTTGGCCGAAAATTTGGCGATCTCGGAGGGCATTGCGCCCGCGAGATATTCGCGGTCGTTGAGGGGAAGAAAATTGGAAACCTTGCGCTCGAGGATCGTCAGGCCATGTCGATGCAGATCGAGATCGCGGATGATCTTGGGATTGAGCAGCGAGACGGTATAGCTGGCCACCGAATTGCGGAAACCCGGATGGAATTCTTCGGTGACCGCAGCACCGCCGACGATCGATCGCCGCTCGAGCACGGTGACCTTGAGACCGGCGCGTGCGAGATAGAAGGCGCAGACCAGCCCATTGTGTCCGCCGCCGATGATGATGGCGTCGCTCACCCGATGCGAACCGACATGCCGCCATCGACGGGTAAAAGGACGCCGGTGATGAACTGCGCTTCATCGGAGGCGAGGAACAGCGCGGTATACGCCGTGTCCCAGCCCGATCCCATCTTGCCGCCGAGTGGCACGCGCTGGTTGCGCATCTGGCGGACCGCTTCCTGGTCTTGTCCGGTCGCAGCTGCGATTCCGGCGACCGCCATCGGCGTGTCCATCAAACCGGGCAGGATCGCGTTGCAGCGAATGCCGTGACGCGCATTGGCTTGCGCGATGCCGGTGGTCAAGCGGTTCACGCCCGCCTTGGAGATTTCGTAGGCGATCTGGTTGCCGCCGGCGATGGAGGCGAGGGAGGAGATGTTGACGATCGCGCCTTTGCCTTGCTCGCGCATCACGACGATCGCCGCCTTGCTCACCAGCCAGGTGCTCTTGAGATTGACGGTCATGATCCGGTCGAACGCGTCTTCCTCGAGCCTGTGGGCCGGACCATCGCGGCCGCCGATGCCGACATTGTTGACGAGGATGTCGATGCGACCCATGCGCGACTTCGCAGCCGCGATGATCGCGTCCGCGGCGCCGGGCTTGGTGGTGTCGGCTTCGAGGCTGGTGGCGCGGCCGCCTTCCTTCTCGATCATCTCGGCGGTTTCGGCAGCGCGCGCGCCGTCGCGGTCGACGCAGAGAACTTCGGCCCCTTCGCGCGCGAACAGAATCGCCATGGCGCGGCCGTTGCCAATCGTCGTGCCGGGCGTCTGGCCGGCGCCGACGATGATCGCGGTCTTGCCCTTGAGCCGCATGCTTCAGAAGCCCTTCAGGTCGGGATCGAGTGTCTGGCCTTCGTCGAGTTGGATGCCGAACGTGTTCAGGATCATCGACACTTGCGTGTACTGGCCGACGGTGAAGACGACGTCCATGCATTGCTTCTGCGTGAAGTGTTTCCCGAGCGCCGTCCAGGTCGCATCCGAGATGAACTGGTCCGTGTGCAATTCGTCGCTGGCGCGGATCAGCGCCGCGTCCGCCGCGCTCCATCCGGCCTCGACGCCTTTCTTGAGGCGCGCGATCTCGTCGTCGCTGAGACCGCTGCGCTTACCGATGATGACATGCTGCGTCCATTCATAGCCCGACTTGCAGAGATAGCCAGTGCGCAGGATGACGATCTCGCGCTCGCGTTCCGGCAAGGCGTTGCGCCGCGACAGCACATAATTGCCCCACGCCAGAAAGCCTTTGAACGCCTTGGGCTCGCGCACCAGGGTGCGAAAGATGTTGAGGACGCGCCCGCCCATCGGCGCCAGCATTTCCTTCTGCTCGTCGTTGAATTCGGCATCCGTGAGCGGCGCGATGCGCGGCGTGGTCGTTCGCAAGCAAGTGTCTCCTGTGGGTTGACGCTAGTGGGCGCGGGCCTCCGGAAAGATCCTGAGGAAGTTTTCCGCATAGAACTTGTCGCGCACCGCCGGCGCACGTTCACCGAGCGCGCCTTCGAAACGGGCGATCGGATTTCTGCCGCCTTCGATGTGCGGATAGTCGCTCGAGAAGAGATAGAGATCCGGGTTCGACTGATCGATGAAGCTGCCGACCTCTTCGAACACGAAGGGTGTGAACGCCATTTGCTGCGTGAGCTGCTCGCTCGGCGTCCGCTTGAAGCTTGCGAGCGTCTGGTCGGTACGGCCCCAATGTTTCGCGACCCAGTCGAGCCGCGTCAGCATCGCCGGCACCCAGCCCGCGCCCAGTTCGACGCTGGCGCCGCGCAGCGTCGGATGCCGCTCGAACACGCCCTCGATCACCATCATCGAGATGAAGGTTTCAGGTCCCTGATGCAACACGGCGACGTCCTTGGTGCGCAGATTTTCTCCGCCACCGAGCCAATCCTTGGTCGCGGCGCGGCCGTTGTTGCCCCAGGCCTTGGCCAGTTGCAGCGGCGAGCCGCCGACATGCAGGAGGAACGGCACGCCCGCCTCGGCGAGTCTCGCCCAGAACGGTTCGAATTCGACATGGCCGGGCGATTTGTCGCCGCACGGGCGATGCGGCACCCACACTGCTTTCAGGTTCGTCTTCAGCACAAAGTCGAGTTCGGCTAGCGCATATTGCGGATCGTCCAGCGGAATGATCGCCGCGCCCATCAGTCTTGGATCATGCGAGCAAAACTCCGACATGTGCCGGTTGTGCGCCCGCGCGCCGCCATAGCGCCGCTCCGGCGCGATCTTGGAGCTTGGCGAGAACGGCATCGCCACGCTGTGCGTCGCAAAAACGAGTTGGCGGCGAAAGCCCAGCATGTCCATCGCGGCCTTGCGTTCCTTGCCGTCAAAAGCGCCGAGCGCTTGGATCTCCTTCGACTTCTCGATCAGCTTGTCGCCGAGGCCGAGGAGTTCGGCGAGATGTTCCTCGCTGTGCCGCCCGCCGCGCGCCATGATCTCGGCGACTTCTTCATCGGTGACGATGGAGGCGGAATAGCTCACGGCCGGAATCTCGTCGCGCACCGCCGGATCGGCATATTTCTGCAGGAAGTCGGGCAGTTCCATGATGTGGCTGTCGGCGTCGTAGATGGCGCGGTCGTGCGGCGCATAGGTCATGGCGGTCTCCTCGTCCGAGCCGATCCTAGCACCGAAAATCACGACCTTTGCCAACCGAAATTGCCTCCAGCATGATCGGCAAAGCTTGTAACGAGAGCGTCATGGCCAAGGCCAGCGAATTCGAGGTTCCGGACTTTGGGCTCGGTTGCGCGCCCATCGGCAACCTCTATCGGCCTCTCAGCGACGAACAGGCGATTGCGACCGTACTTGCGGCATTGAAAGCCGGCGTCGGCTATCTCGATACGGCGCCGTTTTACGGTCATGGCCGAAGCGAGCAGCGGATCGGCGAAGCCTTGCGCAGCTGGACTGGTCCGCGACCGGTGCTGTCCACCAAAGTCGGCCGCGTTCTCGATCCCGTCGCAAAGGGTGAAGAGGGCGACTTCGCGTATGCGGAACCGCTACAGTATCGCCCGCGCTTCGACTATTCGCGCGACGGTATCAGACGCAGCCTGGAAGGAAGCTTTGAGCGGCTCGGCGTCGAGCGCATCGATATCGCGCTGGTCCACGACATCGGGAGCATGACGCACGGCGACGCGCATCCCAAGTTGTTGCGCCAAGTTATGGACGAAGCATTGCCCGCGTTGCATGACGCCCGGAGCGAAGGACTCCTTCGCTGGATCGGGATCGGCGTGAACGAATGCGAAGTGTGTCTTGAACTCCTTGAACGTGTGTCGCTCGACTGCATCCTGCTCGCGGGTCGTTATACGCTCCTGGAGCAGCCGGCGCTGACGACGGGACTGCTCGATTTCTGCCGGAAACGCGGCACGATGATAGTCGCGGCGGGCGTGTTCAACTCCGGCTTGCTTGCGACGAAACCGGACGCATCCAGTCCTTACAATTATGCGGACGTTCCGCCCGCGATCCTGGCACGGGCGCAAGCGTTGTGGCGGGGATGCGAGGCATTCGGCGTCGCGCCGCAGGCCGCTGCCGTGCAGTTTCCGACCCTTCATCCGGCTATCGCCGCAACGATCGTCGGTGCGAGGAGCCCGGACGAAATCGCGCAGATTCTCGCGTGGCGAAAACAAACAGCTCCGCCGGCCTTGTGGACGGCGCTCAAGAAAGATGGATTCATCGCTGCGGATGCGCCGACAGGGCCCGCAGCATAAGGAAATGGAATCGTGCGTCTAAGGGGAAAAGTGGCGGTCGTGACCGCGGCAGGGGCAGGGATCGGGCACGCCACGGCTCTCGCTTACCAGCGCGAGGGTGCGCAGGTCTTCGCCACCGATATCGATGAAGCCGCGCTGGAAGCTTTGGGCGCCGAGTCATCGGCGATCAAGACGTCGACGCTGGACGTTCGAGACGAATCAGCCGTCAGGCGCTTCTTCGCGCAGCTCGGGCGCTGCGATGTTCTGTTCAACTGCGCCGGCATGGTGCCGAACGGCACGGTATTGGAGTCACCCGTCGAGGTGTTCAATTCCGCCTGGGATCTGAATGTTCTCTCGATGGTCAGGACCATTCGCGCTGCGTTGCCGGGAATGCTGCAGCAGGGCGCCGGAGCAATCGTGAATGTGGCCTCAATCGTCTCAAGCGTGAAAGGCGCGCCGAACCGCAGCGCCTATGGCACGACGAAGGCGGCGGTCATCGGTCTCACGAAGTCGGTGGCGGCCGACTATGTGACGCGTGGCATCCGCTGCAATGCGATCTGTCCGGGGACGACGGACACGCCGTCCTTGCGCAGCCGGCTCGCGCAGCAGCCCGACCCGAAAGCGGCGCGGGCGGCTTTCATCGCGCGCCAGGCGATGGGGCGGTTTGCGTCTGCAGACGAGATCGCCGCGATGGCGGTCTATCTGGCGAGCGATGAATCGGCCTTCGTGACCGGTCAGGCCTTGGCCATCGATGGCGGCTGGACGATCTAGATCTAAAATGGCTCTCGTGGTGTTCCTGCGCGGCATGAATGTGGGCGGACACCGGACGTTTCGTCCGAGTGTTCTCGCGAAAGAACTCAGCGCGTTCGATGTGGTGAATGTGGGCGCCGCCGGCACCTTCGTGGTTCGCAAGCCCGGCTCGAAAGCCAAGTTCCGCGCAACGTTGCTGGCGAAGCTGCCTTTCGAAACCGAGGTCATGATCTGCGACGGCAACGATTTTTTCACGTGGGAATCGCGCAGTCCGTTTGGAAAGGCGGCGCCAGAGGTCGACACGGTTCGCTTCGTGAGCATTCTGTCGAAAGCCGGAAGTCTAAGACGTTCGATCCCGATAGCGTTGCCGCCCGACGGCGATTGGCTGCTGCGCGTTGTGGCGGCGAGAGGCCGCTACCTCTTCGGCACATATCGGCGGCATATGAAGACGATCGCCTATCTTGGCCAACTCGACAAAGTGTTTGGTGCGCCGGCGACGACACGGAACTGGAACACGATCGCGGCCATCACGAAGATTCTAAAGGAAGGCAAACCTGCACCGCGAAAAGCCCGCGGTAGCCGCGGTGTCCACTGATCGTGCAGTATGTATAGTGTGTGACGGCGAGAATTCCTTGGGTATCGGAGAGCAACCTTGAAGCATTACGATCTGATCATTGTCGGAGCCGGCATCGGCGGCGCCGCAGCGGCGATCGTGATGGCGCAGGCAGGCAAGTCGGTTCTGCTGCTCGAACAATCGGTCGTGTACGAAGACCGGGTGCGCGGCGAGTGGCTCGCGCCATGGGGCGTCGCCGAAGTCAAGCGGCTCGGCTTGTACGAGTTGCTGATGAAAGCCGGTGCCCACCATGTTCAGCGTCACGTGACCTATGACGAAAGCCGGACCGCCGCAGAGTCCGAAGCGCGCGCGCTTATCCTCGATGCCTTTGTGCCGGACGTGAAGGGCCCGCTCTGCATCGGTCATCCGCATCATTGCCAGGTTTTGTTCGATGAGGCGAAGAAGGCGGGAGCGGAAGCCCTGCGCGGCGTCCAGGTGACGAAGATCGTGACCGGTGCGGAACCTTCGGTGACGTATACGCATGATGGCGCTTCGCATCGCGTTGGTGCCAAGCTCCTTGTCGGCGCCGATGGCCGTGTCTCGCGCGTCCGCGATGCGGCGCACATCCGTTTGCATCAGGACAAGCCGCATCACTGGTTCGCCGGGCTCCTGGTCGAAGGTGCCAAGGGCTGGGACGAGAATCTCCAGGCCATCGGCACGGAAGGCGATTTCGGCTTTCTCGCCTTCCCGCAAGGCGAGGGACGCGTGCGCGTCTATGGCGGCTATGCGCTCGAGCCGCGCAAGCGCTTCAGCGGCGTCGACGGCGCGAAGAATTTCCTCGAAGCTTTCCGAATGACCTCCGCGCCGGATAACAAGTATCTCGCCGACGCGACGCCGGCGGGCCCATTGCTCAGCTATTTCAACAACGACAGCTGGACCGACGAGCCATTCGCCGAAGGTGTGGTCCTGATCGGCGACGCCGCGGGCTGGAACGATCCCATCATCGGTCTTGGTCTGTCGATCACCTATCGCGACGTTCGCATCGTGACGGACATTTTGACGTCGGGTGACGACTGGTCGCCGGCGGCGTTCAAGCCTTATGCCGAAGAGCGGGCGGAACGCATGCGCCGGCTGCGCTTCGTCGCCGCTCTGACCGCGACGCTGGACATGGAGTTCGATGGCGCCGCGCGCGAGAGGCGGCGCACATATCACGAGCGTCTGGCGGCGGACATGTCGCTCGGCATGCATGGCGTCGCCGTCATGGCCGGTCCCGAAGTGTTGCCGCCGGACGTCTTCACCGACGCCTATCGTGCGCGCGTTCTGGGTCTTGAATCGTCAAAGGCATAATCATGAGCGAGAAAGTCTGTGTGATTTCCGGCGTCGGACCAGGAACCGGCGCGGCGTTGACGAGACGGTTTGCGGCAGGCGGCTATCGGGTGGCGATGCTGGCCCGAAATGCGGAGCGATTGTTGGCGCTCGAGCGCGACATTGCGGGTGCCAAAGCGTTTCGCTGCGACGTATCCGATCCGGAGCAAGTCGCAGGTGCCGCCGCCGCCATCACGCGTGACCTTGGACCTGCGGACATTGTGATTCACAACGCGGTCGGCGGCGCGTTCGGCTCGTTCCTCGACATCGATCCGGCTGTGCTCAATCAGAATTTCCAGACCAACACGATGGGTCTGCTCTATCTCGCCAGGAGTTTTGTGCCCGGCATGATAACGCGCGGCTCCGGCGTTCTGATCGCGACCGGCAACACCTCGGCTCTGCGCGGTCGCGCCGGCTTCGCAGGCTTCGCGCCCACCAAGGCGGCACAGCGGATCCTGGCCGAGGCGATTGCGCGCGATGTCGGGCCCAAGGGCGCGCATGTCGCCTATGTCGTCATCGACGCAGTGATCGACGTGCCTTGGACGCGCGAGCGGTTCAAGGATCGGCCAGACAATTTTTTCATCAAGCCGTCGGCCATCGCCGAGGAGATTTTCCACACGGCGCACCAGGACAAGTCCGCCTGGTCGTTCAACGTGGAAATCAGGCCGTTCGGCGAAAGCTGGTAATTCAATTCGTAATGGCCGCCCCCGAGGCGGCCACCCATCGGGCGCGCGTCTGCGCGCAATAGTGACTCTTGAGTATCCGCGGACGCGGACGCAATGGGTGGCCGGGTCAAGCCCGGCCATGACGACTGGTTAGAACCCGTGGAAGGTCGCAAAGCTCGTAACCGGCTCGCGTTCCGAGACCAGTTGGTTGACCGGCGCGCTCTCGTCGGCATAGCCGAGTGAAATGCCGCAGATGATGTACTCGCTCTCCGGCACGTTAAGCAGCCGCCGCGTCACGCTCCAATAGTTGTTCCAGGCGCCCTGCGCACAGGTGTCGAGACCACGCACCTTCGCCGCCAGCATCAGCGTCTGCATGAACATGCCGAGATCGACGAAACTCATGGCGTCGAGATCCTTGTCGATGGTGAAGATGAGCCCGACTGGTGCGTCGAAGAATTTGTAGTTGCGGCCCCATTGCGCCCAGTTCGCGGCTTTGTCGCCCTTTGGTATCCCGATCAGCGAATACATGTCCTTGCCGAGCTTTCGCATACGGCCGATATAAGGCTCCTTGCGCTTGCTGGTGCGGGGAAATTCAGCGCGATCGTCCGGCGGCTGCGTGTCGCGATGCGCCAACACTTCGCGCTCGAGTTTGGCGCGTACCTCGCCGGCGACGACATGAACCTTCCACGGCTGGACGTTGGTGCCGGACGGCGCGCGCGAGGCGAGTGCGAGCAACTCTTCGACGAGCGCACGCGGCACTGGGTCGGGACGAAACGCGCGCACGGATTTGCGCGCGTGAAGTGCGTCGATGAAATGCACGCTCGGCTCCTACTGTGCCGCGATCCTGGCGTCGTCCGCATGGCGCACATCGTATTCGGCCGGGTTCGGCGCCCGCGTCGCCGTCCAATAGTCGACGATCGGCCACGGCCAGTTCTGCGACACGCGGCCCTTCTGGTTCTTGTACCAGCTCGTCACTTGCGGCACGCCCCACGCCATCTTGGCATTGCCGGCATCGACCTTTTCGTTGAAGGCATCGTGCACGCTCTTCTTCACCTCGATCGCGCCGCCGCCTGATTTTAGCAGGAGTTCGATGAGCCCCTGGATGTAGCGCACCTCGCATTCGGAGAAGAAGATGATGCTGCCGTTGACCACGATGTTGGTGTTCGGTCCATACATGATGAAGAGGTTGGGGAAGTTCGGCACCGTGATGCCGAGATAGGCGCGCGCATCGCCGTCCCATTGCTCGTGCAGGTCGACGCCGCCTTTGCCGATGAACTTCATCGGCGCGAGGAACTGGCTCGCGGTGAAGCCCGTGCCATAGATGATGACATCCACGTCGATCTGCCGGCCGTTCTTGGTCTTGAGACCCGTCGGCGTGATTTCGACGATTGCGTCGGAGATCGTTTCCACATTGGGGCGCTTGAGCGCACCGAGCCACACACCGTTGTCGAGCACGCCGCGCTTGCCGCCGAGCGGATAGTTCGGCACGGCGATCTCAGCAAGTTCGGGACGACCTTCGAGCTGTCCCTTGATGTATTGCGTCACCATCTCGCGCAGCTGATCGTTCGCGGCGCTGACGGAATCCTTGCGGGTCGTCCAGTTCGGATCGGCTTGGACAAAGGCGTAGATGCCGTCGGTTAGAGTCCACACCAGATAGAAGCGATACCATTTGGCGTAGAAGGGAACGTGCTTGAGGAGCCACTTCTTCCCCTCCGGCACGGGCAGATGATAGCGCGGCGTCGGCAGAATCCAGGGCGCCGTGCGTTGGAAGACGAAGAGCTGCTGCACGTCAGGCGCGATTTCGGGCACGAACTGGAAGGCGCTGGCGCCCGTGCCGATGACCGCGACGCGCTTGCCCTTGAGATCGACACTGTGATCCCACTCGGCAGAGTGGAACGATTTGCCCTTGAAGGTCTCGATGCCCTTGATGTCGGGCAGGCGCGGACGGCTGAGCTGTCCGACCGCGGTGATGACGACGTTGCTGACGAGCGTTTCTTCCTTGCCGTCGGCGGAGCGGACGCGCGTCTTCCATTTCGCCTCGGCCTCGTCGTAGACCGATTGGATCACCTCGGTCTCGAAGCGGATGTTCGGGCGCAAGCCGTACTTGTCGGCCACGCCGCGAAAATATTTCCACAACAGTGGCTGCGTCGAGAAATGATACGGCCAGTCGTGGTTCGGTTCGAACGAGTAGGAATACATGTGGTTCGGATTGTCGACGCGGCAGCCGGGATAGGAGTTCACCATCCACGTGCCGCCGACATCCTTGTTCTTGTCGACGACGGTAAAGGCGATACCGGCCTGCTTCAGGCGGATCGCCGCGAGCATGCCCGACATGCCGGCGCCGACGATCAGGACGCGAAAATCCTTCTTGGCGCTCTCCGGCAGCGTCTCCAGTCCATGCACGGCCTTTGCATCGCTGACGTCGAGGGCGAGTTCCTCCTCGAGGAACGGCACATATTGATCCGGGATGTCGCCGCCCGCGACGAAAGTCATCATCTTGCGAACCGTGTCGGGCGTCGGATGCGGCGGCAGCTTGGAACCGCCATCGCGATATTTCTTCAGCGCCGCAAGCGCTCGCGCCTTGGTCGCCGCGATCTGCTCCGGCGTCAATCCGCCCTGGCCGTCGCCCATCATTTCGTAGACCGGTTTGATGTCGCCGCTGACGAGACTGGCATCGCCCGTCACGTGAACCAGCGCCGCGATCAGCGACGGCCAGTGTGCTTCCTCGATCGCCGCCTTGATGACGTCGTCGTTCTCCGTGATGGGTTGGATGCCGGAAATGGGCGCATCTGCCATGGTACTCTCCCGATAGTGCGCCGGGAGTTTATCCCGTCCTTTGCGTCCAAATCGAGTCGGCTCTGACGCTGGGGAACTGGGCGCGGCTTGCGTCGACAGGTCGCGACCGGCGAAAATGCCAATCGGAGGGAGATCATGAGTCGCAACCGGCTCGGACGCGAAATCGGCGCTCTGCTCGCGGCAAAGCTCGTCCTGCTTTGCGCACTCTACTTCGCCTTCTTTGATTCAAGTCATCAGGTCGCGGCCGGCGCCGGGGCAACATCGGTGCAGATTCTGGGCAGGACGGGGCAATAGCGCATGGACATCGTTCTGCTCTCGCGCCTGCAATTCGCCATCACCGCGCTTTATCACTTCCTCTTCGTTCCGCTAACGCTCGGGTTGTCCCTGATCCTGCTCATCACAGAATGCGTCTACGTCATGACCGGGCGAGCCATCTGGCGCGACATCACCAAATTCTGGGGCACGTTGTTCGGCATCAACTTCGCCATGGGCGTCGCCACCGGCATCACCATGGAATTCCAGTTCGGCACCAACTGGGCCTACTACGCGCATTACGTCGGCGACGTGTTCGGCGCGCCGCTGGCCATCGAGGGTCTGATGGCATTTTTTCTCGAGGCGACCCTCGTCGGACTTTTCTTCTTCGGTTGGGAGCGTCTGTCCAAGGTCGGCCATCTCGTCGTTACCGCCGGCGTCGCCATCGGCAGCAATTTCTCGGCGCTCTGGATCCTGATTGCCAATGGCTGGATGCAATTCCCGGTCGGCGCCAAATTCAATCCCGATACGATGCGCATGGAAGTCAGCGACTTCATGGCGGTGCTGTTCAACCCGGTGGCGCAGGACAAGTTCGTGCACACCGTCGCCGCCGGCTATGTCACGGGCTCGGTCTTCGTGCTGGCGATCAGTGCGCTTTATCTGCTGCAGAAGCGCCACCGCCCGCTCGCGCTGCGCTCGATGACGGTGGCGGCGAGCTTCGGCCTGGCAAGTGCGCTCTGCGTCATCGTGCTCGGTGACGAGAGCGGCTACACGGCAAGCGTCAACCAGAAGATGAAGATCGCCGCGATCGAGGCGATGTGGAACACCGAGCCTGCGCCCGCGTCCTTCACGCTGATCGGCGTGCCCGACCTCAAAGGTCGCAAGACCGACTATGCGATCAAGATCCCCTGGGTACTCGGCCTCATCACCACCCGCACGGTCGATAAGCAGGTTCCTGGCATCGACGATCTGGTCAAGCTCGCCGACACGCGTATCCGCAGCGGCAGGATCGCTTATGATACGCTGACAAAGTTGCGCAACGACCGCCGCAACGCAGCCTTGCGGGCGCAGCTCGACGAACATGTCGGCGATCTCGGCTATGCGCTGCTCCTGAAGCGCTTTCGTCCCGATGTCGAGCATGCGAGTGAGGCCGATATAGCAAAGGCCGCCCAATCGACGATCCCGAATGTGCCGGTGCTGTTCTGGTCGTTCCGCCTGATGGTGGCGTGCGGCTTCTGGTTCGTCCTGTTGTTCGGCACGGCCTTCTATCTCTCGGCGACGCGAAGACTGGCGCGCTATCGCTGGTTCCTCGTCGCCGCCCTTCTCAGCCTGCCGCTGCCCTGGCTGGCCGCCGAGCTCGGATGGGTCGTTGCGGAATATGGCCGCCAGCCTTGGGTGATCGAAGGCGTCTTGCCAACCGCGCTCGGCGTCTCGAGCACCAGTTCCGGCAACGTCCTCTTCAGTCTGCTCGGCTTCGTCCTCTTTTACTCGGGACTAGCGGTCGCCGATCTTTATCTCATGGTCAAATATATTCGCCTCGGCCCCGATCAGACTCTAGGCCACCCGGTTGCCGCGCCGCGCGACATGGTAGCGGCATGAGCTACGAGCTTCTCCGGCTGATTTGGTGGGCGCTGCTCGGGATTCTCCTGATCGCTTTTGCCGTGACCGACGGTTTCGATCTCGGGAGTGCGGTGCTCCTTCCGTACGTCGCGCGCAACGACAATGAGCGGCGTCAGGTCATCAATACGATCGGGCCGGTGTGGGAGGGCAACCAGGTCTGGTTCGTCCTGGGCGGAGGCGCGATTTTCGCCGCCTGGCCCGCGCTCTATGCCGCATCCTTCTCTGGCTTCTATCTCGCGATGTTCGCAGTCCTGGCGGCGCTGATCTTTCGCCCCTTGAGCATCGTATATCGCAGCAAGCTCGCAGATCCGCGCTGGCGTAGCTGGTGGGACGGGACATTCTTCGTCACCGGAATCATTCCCTCGCTCGTCTTCGGCGTTGCATTCGGCAATCTCTTCCTCGGCGTGCCGTTCGGCTTCGACGTCGAACTACGTTTCCACAGCGAGATCACGCTGTTGTCGCTGCTGCGTCCATTTCCGCTTCTCACCGGAGTCATGAGTCTTTCGATGCTGATGCTGCACGGCGCGACATGGCTGTCGCTGAAGACCGACAGCGCGGTGAGCGCACGGGCCAAAGCAGCGATCCCTTACCTTGCGGGCACGTTCATCATTGTGTTCGTGCTTTCGGGCATCTGGCTGTTGGCGCTCGACGGTTATGTGATCACGTCCCGGCTCAGCCACGATGCCGTGTCCAATCCGATGTTGAAGACGGTCATCCTGGTTCCGCGCGGCTGGCTCTCGAATGCCGGTCTGCATCCGGCGCTTTGGCTCGCACCTTTGCTGGCGCTTGGCGGCGCCTTCGCCGCCATCCTGTTGCGCAACCGGCCGCTCCTGTCCTTTATCGGTTCCGCATTGGCGTGTGCCGCGACCATTGCGACGGCTGGCCTCGCACTCTTTCCCTTCCTGCTGCCGTCGTCGAGCGAACCCAACGCCAGCCTGACGGTGTGGGATGCCTCGTCGAGCAAGCTGACGCTCGAGATCATGCTCGGCGCGGTTCTCATTTTCCTGCCGCTCATCCTTGCCTATACCGGCTGGGTCTATCGCGTCATGCGCGGACCGGTGCAGGTCCGCGATTTTTCCGGCGATCCCGGAGCCTATTGAGGAGGACACGATGTGGTACTTCGCCTGGATCCTCGGCATCGGCTTCGCCTGTGCCTTCGCCGTGCTCAACGCGATGTGGCTCGAGTTCGACGAATTGGAAGACGAAGTTCGCGAGTAGGGCTCAGATCTTGAATTGGCGCGCGGGATCGTCCTGCTTCGTCTTCACACCGTCCCGAATCGTAAAGGCGCCGTCGGGCGCATATTGCAGGATATAGGCCTTGCGCACGGAGCCGGTCTCCAAGTTCGGACCGGTGCGATGCGGCGCCAGTGACGAAAAGGCGATCACGTCGCCCGCCCTGGCCGGCACGGCGACGGCGTCGGGCACTTGCTCGAGACATTTGTAGCCGATCGGCGTAAGCCAATGCTCCAGCGTGCCGCGCCGGTGCACGGCTGGCGCGATCCAGGGGCAGCCATTCTTCTCGTCGACATCGACCAGCGGAATCCACAGCGTCAGGTATTGCTGCGGTTCGATGAAGGTGTAGCCATTGTCCTGGTGCCAGGGAAATTCCTGCTCCTTGCCGGTCTTCTTGTAGACCGACTGGTCCCAATAGAGCCGCACATCGCCGCCGATCAGGTCGTGACAGATGTCCCGCACCTTCGGGTGCGTCGCAAAGGCGCGCAGCGTGTCGGAGCGGGTCACGAGATGCGTCGTGAACGTGATGACGTCGGCTTCGGAGATCATCACCTTGCCGCCCTTGCCGCGCAGCCACTCCTCGCCCTTGCGCTCGATCGGATCGATGGCTTGGATGACGCTCGCGACTTCCTCCGGCGTGAACACGCCTTCGAGCTTGACGAAGCCGAGCGCATCGAAGGCGCGGAATTGCGCCTTCGTCAGATAGCGCAGCTCGCTCGGCTCCGGCATGCGCCAGACGAAGTCGCGGCTTAGCGGATGCGGCTTGATCTTTCGGGGTTCGACGGTCGTGGACATGGGCAGCCGTTTTTGTTCTCCTTCTAGTGTCGTGGTTTCGAAGTTCGCCTAAAAATCGATATCACGTTCTGAGGCGAACTTCGGAACCGAAACGACACTAGGATTCAATTAATTGCTAGTGTCCTTCGATTGCGAAATTCGCCGGGAGCGCGATATAGAAGTCAAGCGAATTTCGCAATCGGACACTAGCCAGCATAACAGAACGCAGGTGGGACGGGAGCATGCAGAAACTCGGTATGAAGGGCCGCTGGTTCGTCGACGAAGCGGGAAGGCGCGTGATCCTGCGCGGCGTCAATCTCGGCGGCGACTGCAAGGTGCCCTATCCCGGCGGCGGCACCAATCACGCGTCGGATTTTTCCGATCACCGCACCGTCTCGTTCATCGGGCGGCCGTTTCCACTCGCCGAAGCCGACGAGCATCTCGCGCGCCTGAAGCATTGGGGCTTCAACTGCCTGCGCCTCTTGACGACCTGGGAAGCTGTCGAACATGCCGGACCTGGTCAGTATGACAACGCGTATCTCGACTACTTCGCGGAGGTGTCGCGGCGCGCGGAAAAGTTCGGCCTCTACGTCTTCATCGATTTTCACCAGGACGTCTGGAGCCGGATGTCCGGCGGCGACGGCGCGCCGGGCTGGACGTTCGAAGCGGTCGGACTCGACTTCAGCAAATTCCATGCCGCCGGCGCGGCGCACGTCATGCAATACAAGTACGACTATGCCAAAGGCGGCCGGCAGGATGCCTATCCGCAGATGAAGTGGGCGTCGAACTATCGCCTGCCGGCCAACGGCATCATGTGGACGCTGTTTTTCGCCGGCCGGGACATGACACCGGACTTCAAGATCGATGGTAAGAACGTCCAGGACCATCTGCAGGATCACTATATCGGCGCGATGCGCGCGGTTGCCGAGCGCGTCAAGGATCAGCCGCATGTGATCGGCTTCGACACGCTGAACGAGCCGGGCGAGGGCTTCATCGGTCAACCGCTCACGCGGGGCCAGGAGCACGACAGCACCGATATGGCTGACCTGCGGCCCGGGCTTGCCATCAGCCCGATGGACGCACTGTTGGCGGCGCGCGGTGTGCCGCGGAAGGTGCCGTTCCTCGCTATGGATCGCGAAACACGGACCATGAAGGAACTGCGCACGGAGGTTCTCAATCCGAACGGCATCTCGATCTGGACCCGCGATTGTCCGTTCGAAGCGGCCGGCGCATACGACGGCAAGAACCGCACGGCGCCGATCAACGAACAGTATTTCACCCATCGCGAGGGGCGAAAAATCTCCATCGAGGCCGACTATATGGCGCCGTTTTTCGCGCGCGTCGCAGAAGCCGTGCGTTCCGTGCGTCAGGATTGGATGATCTTCGCCGAAGTCAGTCCGTTCCGCGCTTTTGCTGGAACGGGCTTTGCGCCCGGCGCGCCGGAGCGCACGGTCAATGCCAGCCATTGGTATGATATTCAAACGCTCGCCTCGAAGCGCTTTCGCCCGCGCGAGCTGCGCGACAATCCGGACGATGCGGCGGCGCAGGACATCGTCGCCGGAAAGTATACCGCTCAGCTCGCCCACATCTCGAAGCTGGCGGACGGTTTGAGCGCCGAGAGCGCGCCGACGCTGATCGGCGAATTCGGCATCCCCTATGATCTCGAGGAAGGTGAGGCCTATGCCGCCTGGGCGAGCGGCGATCGTTCGTCGAAACCGTGGCGCAGTCACGAACTCGCGCTGCGCCTGATGTACGAAGCCATGGATCGCCTACTCATCTCGTCGACGCAGTGGAACTACACCGCGTCCAACCGCAACGAAGCCTCGACCGGCGACGGCTGGAACCAGGAAGATCTCTCGATCTATTCGCGCGATCAGGACACCGGACCGAACGATCCGGATTCAGGCGGCCGCGCGGTAAAGGGCTTCTCGCGGCCTTATGCGCGGCGTGTTCAAGGCGAGCCGAAAAGCGTCCACTTCGATTCCGCGAAGGGCACCTTCACGCTGACATTCGCAGCTGACAGCAGCATCAAGGAGCCGACGGAAATCTTCGTGCACCGTCCAGTTCCCCAATGGCGTGCATATCGATGCGCCGGGCCTGAAGATCGTGTCGAACCGCCAGGGCGTCGTCGAAATTCTCGCCGAGAATTCCGGTGAGAAGAGAATCGTACTGTCCCGGGGATAGCGAGCATGTCGAAAGCCGCTTTAGCCTTCGCTGTTCTGGTTACCCTCATTGCGTCGGCGGCGTTCGCCGAAGGGTCGCCGGAACCTGTGTATGCGGAACTCGTCGCGCGTGCTGAAAGTGGCGACGCAACGTTGAACTATTCCAATCTTAGACTCTCATACTCACGATCAGCGAGCTATGACCCGTATGGGAAGCAAACGGCGGCATTGTTCAGCGCTGCATGGAACGCGTTTCAGGCCAGGGATTGCCGCACAGCGTTGGATCGGTCGGCCGAGCTTCTGAAGATCAATTATGTATCGATACCCATGCACTTCGTTCGAAGCGATTGTCTCAAGCAAGCCGGAGATCAGCCTGGTTCAGACCGCGAACTCGCAATCGGGCGCGGCTTGGCAAACTCTTTGCTGACGAGTGGCGATGGAAAATCAACCGCGACAGCCTATGTCGTTGTAACCTTGAGCGAAGAAGGGTTTGTCCTCACTGCACTTGGGATCAGAGCAGAGAAACAGGCCCTGCTTATGGCCGACGACGGGCCCTATGATCTCATTTCCGGAAGCGATGAAAAGACGGGCGAACCTTGTAGTACGTATTTCAGAGCTGGCGCGATCATGAGCGGCGTGATGCAAAATCTTGCAAGGCCACCAGAAAAATGACCTGGCAGGTCTGGAGTGCCTTCGCGCTGATCGAAACAGCCTTGTGTCTCACGCCTGGTCCGGCGGTGCTGCTGGTCCTGTCGCAGGCGCTGACACGCGGCACGACGAAGACGATCTGGTCGATCCTCGGGATCCTCAGCGCCAACACGCTCTACTTTGTCCTGTCCGCGACGGGCATCGGCGCCATCATGCTGGCGTCCTACGATCTCTTCTTTGCGATCAAATGGATTGGGGCAGGCTATCTCGTCTGGCTCGGCGTCAGCGCCTTCCTCGGCAAGTCCAAGACACTGTCGATTCGGCACAGCTCCGACGCGCCAACGCCGGGACGGCGTCTCTTCTTCAACGGCTTCATGCTGCAGATGTCGAACCCGAAGGCGTTGTTGTTCTTTTCCGCGCTCGTGCCGCAGTTCATCAATCCGCACGCGGCTATCGTGCCGCAGGTTGTGATTCTCGCGTTGACGTCGGTCTGTATCGAATTCTTCGTGCAGCTGACCTACGCCGTACTTGCCGGGCGGGCGGCGCTTCTGGCGTCGCAGCCGCGTTTCGCGCGCATCGCCGACCGAATCTCAGGCTCGCTCCTTATAACGGCGGGCATCGGCATGGCGGCGCTCAGGCGCAGCTGAGAACTTATCCAACAGCAGAAATAGACATCGTAATTCTTCAGGCGCCACTTGAACCGTTACGGTCAAATCACCACTTCACCTATATCCCCATCAGTGCGCGCGAAAATCGGCGGCTTTCATCGCCGGTTCGCGTGCGCGTATGCGAGATGACGAAAAATTGGAAAAGGAAAATGTTGCCGCCCGGACTCCGTCCAAAACAAAAGTGAGAAATTTTTTTCAGTTGCCGCCGCGCATGTAGCTTACGCCGCCATCGACAACGATGGTCGAGCCGACGACATAATCGCCCGCGCGCGAGGCGAGATAAATCGCAGCGCCCGCCATGTCCTCGGCCGTCCCGATGCGGCGCGACGGAATGACCTTGGCGAGGGCATCGCCATGATCGCGCGCGTCGCGGTTCATATCGGAGGCAAACGCGCCGGGCGCGATGGCAGTGACGACGATGTTGTCGCGGATGAGGCGGATCGCCATGCGCTTGGTCAGGTGGATGAGTCCAGCCTTGCTCGCATGATACGAGTAAGTCTCTTGCGGATTGACGGCAATGCCGTCGATCGAGGCAATGTTGATGACCTTGGACAGTTTGTCCTTGCTCGCCGCGGCGCGCAGTGCGCCGTGCAGTGCTTGGGTGAGAAAGAAAGGAGTCTTTACGTTCAGGTCCATGACCTTGTCCCAGCCGCTTTCGGGAAACTCGTCGAAGTCCGCGCCCCAGGCGGCGCCGGCATTGTTGACGAGGATGTCGAGAGTCTTCTCTTGCTTGAGGAATGTGTCCGCCATCGCCTTGGCGCCGTCGGCGCCCGACGCGTTCGTCGTCAGCGCGACGCACGGACCGATCGTGGAAAGCTCCTTGGCCGTTTCCTCGAGCGGGCCGCCTTTGCGGGCTGAGATGTAGACCTTGGCGCCATGGTGCAGGAAGCCTTCGGCGATCATCCGGCCGATGCCGCGCGAGCCGCCGGTCACGAGTGCGATCCGGCCTTTGAGCGAGAAAAGGTCCTTCATCTTGGCCTCCCTATTTCCTGGGAGCGATGTTTTCTGGTCCCGCTGTTGCTGTCAAACCGGGCCTTGCCTATGAAGGTCGAACGAGGAACGGGGAATACGCCATGCCTGCCGTCGAACCGGAACTGCAACAGTTGCGCGACAGCATCGACAACATCGATGCCGCGCTCATCCATCTTCTGGCGGAGCGGTTCAAATGCACGAAGGCGGTGGGCCAGTTCAAGGCGACGCATGGCTTGCCGCCGGCCGATCCGGGGCGCGAGGCTGAGCAGATCGCGCGGCTTCGGGTCCTGGCCGACAATGCCAAACTCGACCCGGATTTTGCGGAGAAGTTCCTCAACTTCATCGTGAAGGAAGTGATCCGCCATCACGAGGCGATCCGCCAAAACAAATAGATAGATAACGCTGCGGCAATTGTTTTTCCGCCGCGACGAGCCTTCCCTTGAAGCATGCGGAAGCGTCGCTATCATGCCGGGTCGCTCGCCAAGCCCTTTGGAGTACGCCATGGATTTGAGCTTTTCGCCCGAGGAAGAATCCTTCCGTCAGGAAGTGCGCGCCTTCATCGCCGAGGCCAAGCCGAAGCTGCCCGATGTCGGTGCAACGGAATCGGCGGATCGTTCCAAGGAGGATTATCTCGCCTGGCACAAGCTCCTCTACAAGAAGGGCTGGGTGGCGCCGTTGTGGCCCAAGGAATATGGCGGCACAGGCTGGAACGTCACGCAGCGCTACATCTTCAACGAAGAAGTCGCTAATGCCGACATGCCGACGACGCTGCCCTTCGGCCTCAACATGGTGGCGCCGGTGATCTTCACCTTCGGCAACGACGAGCAGAAAAAGAAATTCCTGCCGCGCATCCTCTCCGGCGAGGATTGGTGGTGCCAAGGCTATTCCGAGCCCGGATCGGGTTCTGATCTCGCCAGTCTCAGAACACGCGCCGTGCGCGAGGGGGATTTCTATATCGTCAACGGTCAAAAGACCTGGACAACGCTGGCGCAGTTCGCCGATTGGATCTTCTGCCTCGTGCGAACCAACACGGAAGTGAAGCAGCAGGAAGGCATCACCTTCCTCCTGATCGACATGAAAACGCCCGGCATCACCGTAAAGCCGATCATCGTGCTCGACGGCGCGCGCGAAGTGAACGAGGTGTTCTTCGACAATGTGAAGGTGCCGGTCGAGAATCGCGTCGGCGAAGAGAACAAGGGCTGGACCTACGCCAAGTTTCTCCTGGTCAACGAGCGCTCCGGCATCGCCGGCGTCGCGCGGTCCAAGAAGGCCGTCGGGCGCCTCAGGGAAATCGCCGCCGCCGAGCGGATCGATGGTTCACCGCTGATCGAAGACGAGATTTTCGGCCGCAAGATCGCCGATCTCGAAATCGATCTCGCGGCCGTCGAATTCACCGAGTTGCGCACGCTCGCCGAAGAAGCCAAGGGTCATATGGCGGGTCCTGAGAGCTCGATCCTGAAAATCCGCGGCACCGAGATCCAGCAACGCATTACCGAACTGACCGTCGAGGCGATCGGCTACTACGCCTATCCCAACGAGCATGCGCTCGGCAGCAATGAATTCATCGGCCCGGACTATGCACTCGGCCAGGCCGGCCGCTATTTCAACATGCGCAAGGCGTCGATCTATGGGGGATCGAACGAAATCCAGCGCAACATCATCGCCAAGGCCGTTCTCGGCCTCTAGGAAACACGCTCATGGATTTTTCCTATTCGGAGGAGCAGACGCTCCTGCGCAATTCAGTCTCGAAATATCTCGCCGACAAATACGCGTTCGACTCTTGGCGCAAATTCACGCGCAACGATCTGGGGCGGGATCCGGCACATTGGAAACAATTTGCCGAACTCGGTCTTCTCGCGGCACCGCTTCCCGAAGAGCATGGCGGATTGGGCGGCGGCGCGGTCGACGCGTCAGTCGTCATGGAGGAATTCGGCAAGGCGCTCGTGGTCGAACCTTATGTGCCGACCGTGATCATCGGCGGCGGACTTCTCAAGCATGGCGGCAACGACGCCCAGAAAAGCGAATGGCTGAACAAGATCGCAGCCGGCGAAACGATGATGGCGTTCGCCTTCGCCGAACCGCAAGGCCGCTACAATCTCGCCGACCTGACGACGAGCGCGAAGAAACAGGGCGCCGGTTATATGTTGAACGGCCAGAAGGCGGTCGTGGTCGGCGCACCCTGGGCGGACCAGCTGATCGTCACGGCGCGCACCGCGGGCGGCCAGCGCGATGCGAAGGGCGTCAGCGTCCTACTCGTGGACAAGAAGGCGAAGGGCGTGTCCAGCCGCGACTATCCGACCGTCGATGGCCTGCGCGCGTCTGAAATCACGTTCGAGAATGTCGAAGTGCCGGCAACGAACGTCATCGGTCCGGCGGATGATGCGCTCCCTCTGGTCGAGCGTGTCGTCGACGAAGCGATCGCCGCCACCTGCGCGGAAGCGACAGGCTGCATGAAAGTTCTCGTCGATACGACGGTCGCCTATTCCAAGCAGCGCAAGCAGTTCGGCGTGCCGATCGGCAAGTTCCAGGTGCTGCAGCATCGCATGGTCGACATGTTCGTAAACTATGAGCAATCGGTTTCGATCACGCTCATGGTGACGCTCAAGCTCGACGAGGGCGAGGCGGAACGTGCCAAAGCTGCGTCGGCCGCCAAGGTGACGATCGGCAAGTCGGGCCGCTTCGTCGGCCAGTCGGCGGTACAGATCCATGGCGGCATGGGCATGACGGACGAGTTGAACGTCGGGCACTATTTCAAGCGGCTGACGATGATCGATGCGCTCTACGGCAACACCGACCACCATCTCAAACGCTACGCGGCGCTGAGCTAGCTATCGACAGCAATCCAAACTGTCATAGCCCGCCGGAGTGCGGGCCACCCAGTTGGCATTGCGCCTATGGGAGCAGTGAAGGTCGCAGACCCAATCTTCGGAACTGTAGCGCTGTCTTACCTGGATGGCCGCTCTCCGGCGGCCATGACAAGGAGAAGTGTTAACCGGCGGCGCGCATCGCCTCGCGAACACGGTCCTTGGGAAGGATGACGGTAACGCGCGTGCCTTCGTTGGGTGCGCTGTCCAGCGTCACGCGCGCACCATGGGCTTCGGCCAATCCGCGCACGATGGGAAGTCCCAGGCCCGTGCCGGATTCGGACACGACTGCATCGTGACGGCCCTGTCCGAAGCTTTCGAACACCTTCTCGTGTTCCTCCTTCGCGATGCCGACACCTGTGTCCGCGACGCCGAAGGCAAGCGAGCCATCGGGAAGAAGATTCATGAATGCCGTCACATGTCCGGCAGGCGGCGTGAACCTGATCGCATTGGAAAGGAGATTGACGAGAATCTGCCGAAGCGCTCGTTCGTCGCCACTGACGAGCAGGCAGGAATTCACGGCATCGACACTGAGAACAATGCCGCCGGCTTTTGCCTGCGCGTCGAACATCGCGACCGTATCCTCAATGAGGCGCCGAAGATCGACGTCGACTTCGCGGAGCACCAGTTTGCCCGCCTCGATCTTCGCCAGATCGAGAATGTCGTTGATGAGCGAAAGAAGATGGCGGCCGGAACCGTGAATGTGTCCGGCATACTCCGAATACTGGTCGGAGACGCCGGGCCCCATCGCCTTGGTGTTGATGATCTCGGAGAAGCCGAGGATAGCGTTCAAAGGCGTTCTGAGTTCATGGCTCATATTGGCGAGGAACGCCGACTTGGCGCGGCTCGCGGTCTCGGCACGCTCGCGAGCGGAATCCGACTGGGCCTTCGCCGTCTTGAGATTGTCGATCAAACCGCCGCGTTCCTGCTCCAATCTGATCACGCGCTCGCGCGTGCGATAGTTGGTCATGAGCAGCGCCCGCATCAGAATCCAGAATGCGACGCAGAGCCCGGCGAGCATCCAATCTCTGGCCGACTTGTCCATCAACGGCAAGGCTGTGAGCGACACGAGATAGATAGGCATCGGTCCGACGCCGGTTGCCAGATGAAAGGCACCCATCGAACTCCAGCCGGACAAGGTGCAAGCGATGATAAGAATGAGAAGCGCGTGGTTCTCCGTATTTCCCGGAACCCAGAAGACGAACGCGACCGAGCACCACACAAGGCCCTGAATGACCGTCAACCTCGCGAAGGCGCGAGCACGACGCGCGATATCCGCCGCGGAATGGTCGGACGCACGCAGCAAGCGGCGATAGAACAGGTCGCACGAAATTGTAGCCGTGCTCATGAGGAGCGGCCAAATGATGAGACGAGGTAACGGCACCCAGGCGGAATTGGCCAATGCAACGAAGATGGCCGCCAGCGGCAACACGAACACGTTGGGCCAAGTGGCGTTTCGCGCCAGCGTCAGCTGTTCGTCGACCAGGCGCAGTTCTGCATCGCTGCGCGGAAACAAGGAGGTGCGCACGTCGCGGAAAAAGGTCGCGATGGGCTTGAGCGCTCCGGCTATGAGAGTGTCGAAGGTCACGAAATGCCGCCTGGGCGTGACTGATTCAAGCGGGCATTATGGCTGCTCAGACCTTAATGGAGCTTTTCGCTTTACAAACCTTGCATGGTAAATTCCTAGTTACCCTATTGATGAGGATTCTATGTCTGCACTTCTTGTCGAGAAATCCGGTCCGATTGTGACGCTCACGCTCAACCGGCCCGAGAGTCGCAATCCTCTCGGCGAAGAGGGTGACGGCGATTTGTTCGCCGCTGCTTGCCAAAACGTCAATGCGGATCGCGATGTGCGTTGCGCAATCCTGACTGGTGCTGGTCCGGCCTTTTCGGCCGGTGGCAACATCAAGGCGATGCGCGAACGCAGCGGCGCCTTTGCTGGCGCCGGCGTGCACATTCGCGAGCGTTATCGCAATGGCATCCATCGCATCATCAAGAGTCTTTGGGGACTGGAAATACCCTTGATTGCCGCCGTGAATGGTCCGGCAATCGGGCTCGGCAACGATGTCGCCTGTCTTGCCGACATGCGCTTGGCGGCGGATACCGCAATCTTCGGGGCAACGTTCCTGAAGATTGGCTTGGTCCCTGGCGATGGCGGCTCGTGGATCCTGCCGCGTACCATCGGCCATGCCCGCGCCGCGGAGTTGTTCTTCACAGGTGACACGATCGATGCACAAACGGCTCTGTCGTGGGGCTTGGTGAGCCGTGTCGTCCCGGCCGCGGCATTGATGGACGAAGCGCGAGCGCTGGCGGGCAAAATCGTGCGTCAGCCGCCGGACGTGTTGCGCATGACCAAACGCATGATGCGCGAAGGCCAGAACGTGAGCTTCGACATCATCATGGAAATGTCTGCGGCTTATCAGGCGCTCGCGCACCTGACTGAGGACCACAGCGAAGCCGTGAACGCGTTCTTTGAAAAGCGGCCGGGTAACTACAAGGGTCAGTAGGAGGGGAGCGCGGCTCGTGCCGCGTTCAGGATGCCTTCTGTAAGACGCTGCCCTTGCGCACCCGAGCACGGGGCAACTCGACGAGAACGGTGGTCCCTTCGCCGATCTTGCTCTGCAATTCGATGCGCCCGCCATGCGCCTCGACGAGGCCCTTGACGATGGGAAGTCCCAGGCCAGTGCCCTTATCGGCGGTGGCGATGTCGTGGCGGCCCTGTCCGAAATTCTGGAACACACGTTGCTGATCTTCCGGAGAAATTCCAGTCCCGGTGTCGGCAACGCCGAAACGGACGCTGCCGTCTGTGGTATCGCGCGCGAACACTGTCACGGTGCCGCCTTGTGGTGTGAATTTAATCGCGTTGGAAAGGAGGTTGAGAAAAATCTGCTTGATGGCACGCGGATCGCAATAGACCAAAGGCAGGGTCGGTTTAACATCGGTGCGCAGCTCACAGCCGGCTGCGGCGACACGCGGCCCGACCATCGTGCAAGCGTCGGCGATGGCCCCACGCAGATCGAAATCGCGCTCATTGAGCGTCCAGCTTCCCGCCTCGATCTTGGCGAGGTCGAGAATGTCGTTGATCAGAGTCAGGAGGTGAAAACCGGATTCATGAATGAGTCCGGCGTACTCGTGGTGTTTTTGTAGGTTTGATGCGAACACGCGCGATGTGATCATTTCGGAGAAACCAAGGATCGCGTTCAGCGGCGTGCGCAGTTCGTGGCTCATGTTGGCGAGAAACTGCGACTTGGCTCGGCTTGCCGCTTCGGCCTGCTCGCGCGCGGTATCGGATTCGGCTTTGGATTTGGCGAGTTTCTCGATCAGGTCGTTCTTGTCGTAGCGCAGAAGCAGCATTTTGCGTGCTGTCAGATAGATCTGTCGCGACATGAAGGCCATGTAGGCAATGTAGAGAATTGCCAGCACCGAAATGCCTTCATAGAGGACGCCGCCGCTCTGCAACGGGCTGAGAATGAGCGCGAGCCCGTAACTCAGATAAGAGGCGCCAAGCAGCGCGCGGCTCGCTCCGACCAGAGCACCGTTGCCGGCGACCGTGCACGCCAGCAGCATGATCACCATCATATGGTTGAGATCATCACTTGGCGCCCAAAGGAATATGCCCATCGATCCCCAGCTGGCGGTGAAGACGAGATAGGCAAGGGCCGAGAGACGAACCTGCGTGTCGACTTTCGGCGCGTCGGCGCTGAGTTCGCCGAAGCGGTTGCATACGATGCCGAGAGGTATTCCGGTGATCACCACCATCGTGAACCACGTAATGAGACGTGTCGTGTCGATCCATTGGCGGAAGAGCAGGCAAATGACCGCTGCAAGGGCAGGCATGATCCAGGCGTTGGGGCGAAGATTTCCCAGCGCAAGGCCAAGTTGGTCGACGGCAAGCCTGCGGCCGCGTTCTGACGCGCCGATCTGTTCCACGCTGACGGTGTCGCCTGAGAGCATTCTTGTTCCTTGGCGGAATGATTGCCGCAACGGCACCATCATGGTCGGCGTCGGGTTAAATCGCGCTAAAGAAGCTTTGCGGACTCTTTACGGACCGTTTACGTTCTCGGACGGCTAACATTGGGAGGAATTCATGGCCGTGGGCGTAGTGGCGACGATCAAGATCAAGCCGGACACGAACGAGGCGTTCGAGGCGGTGGCGCGGGAGATGATGGCGGCGGTGCGCGCCAATGAACCCGGCAACAAGCTCTACCAATTCTGCAGGTCGAAATCCGAGCCGACGACTTATGTGGTGATGGAACTTTACGCTGATCAGGCTGCGCTCGAAGCGCACGGCAAGTCCGATCATTTTCGCTCGATCGGTCCCAAGATGGGTCCCTCGATGGCGGGACGTCCAGACGTACAGTATTTCGAGACCGTCTAGACTCTCACGAACGGAATGAGCATCGCGGTCCTGCGGGCATAAGCGTCGTAGGCGTCGACGCCAAGTTGTACGCGCAGGAAACGTTCTTCGACGCGCGCCTTGATGAACCAGCCGACCAACATCAATACGGCACCCGCGACGGCAACGTAGGTGCCCTTGTCGATGGCTGTTGCGAACGTCGCGATGATAATGCCCGTGTAGATTGGGTGGCGTACGACACGATAAGGGCCCGTGTTCACCACATGGTGCCCCGTCTTGAGCGTGACCGCGCTCGACCATAGTTGGCCGAGATGAATGCGCGCCCACCAGGTAAACAAGAAGCCGGCGGCGGTCAGAGCGGCGAGCATCCAGCCCGTCGCGTCGCTGACGCGCCAAAGGGTGAGTACAGAGACATAGTGCGGAGAATACAGGCCGAACAGCAACAGCGCGCCGATCACGGTAAACACCCGGCTGATGAGTTCCTCGCCGAACGGCGCGCGGCGCTCGGTGCGTGTGGACCAGAGCGCGGCGGCGGTCCAGCTGATGATCCAGAGCATCCAGAGGAAGTAAATGACGATCTGATGCACGGTCCGATCTCCTGCATGAGATCAGATGGCAACTAAAGGTCAGAATGCAAGCGCCTTCGCCTGTTTGACCAGCGGCAACTTGCGGATCTTGTTCAGAACCTCTTCGCTGACGGCGCCGTCGATTTCGACCAGTGCGATGGAATCCAGGCCCGGGCCGCTTCTGCCCAGGTTGAAGTTCGCGATGTTAACCTGTGCTTCACCAAGAAGCGTACCAAGCCTGCCAATGAAGCCCGGTTTATCCTCGTTGGTGACATAGAGCATGTGCGGTGCGAACTCGGCATCGAGATCGATATTCTTGATCTGGATGAGGCGCGGTCTGCCATTGGAGAAGACGGTGCCCGCGACACCTCGTCTGAGACCCTCGGCCGTCACGGTGATCTGCATGTAACCTTCGTAGACACCTTGCTGGTCGCGGCGCGTTTCGCTCACCTTGATGCCGCGTTCCTTGGCGACGATCGGAGCATTGACCATGTTGACGTCGGCCAACGCCGGCTTGAGCAATCCTGCCAGCGCAGCCTGCGTTAGTGCGCGCGTGTTCAGCGATGCCGCCGTACCTTCGTAGAGAATCTCGACAGCGGTCAGGCTCGTGTCGGTCAGTTGTCCTGCAAATGCGCCGAGCTTCTGCGCCAGGTCGATCCAAGGACGCACCTTGTGCGCCTCCGAAGCGCTGATCGATGGCATGTTGAGAGCATTTGTGATCGCTCCCGTCAGGAGGTAATCCGCGATCTGTTCGGCAACCTGAAGAGCGACATTCTCCTGCGCTTCGGTCGTCGAAGCGCCGAGATGCGGCGTTGCGACAACCTTCTCGTTGCCGAAAAGGATGTTCGTCTTCGCCGGTTCTTCTTCGAATACGTCGAGCGCGGCGCCGGCAAGGTGCCCGGAGTCAAGAGCTGCCTTGAGCGCCTTCTCGTCCACAAGGCCGCCGCGCGCGCAATTGATCAGCCTGGCACCTTTCTTCATCTTGTTGATGGCAGCGGCCGAGATGATGTTCTTGGTTTCTGCCGTCATGGGGACATGCAGCGTGATGAAGTCCGAGCGCGCCAGCAAATCGTTGAGCTCGACTTTCTCAATGCCGAGATCGGCCGCGCGTTCCGGCGACAGATAAGGATCGTAGGCAAGGACGCGCATCTTGAGACCCTTGGCACGGTCCGCGACGATGGAGCCGATGTTACCGGCTCCGACGAGGCCCAGGACCTTGCCGGTGATCTCGACTCCCATGAAGCGATTTTTTTCCCACTTGCCGGCTTGGGTCGAGGCGTTGGCCGCGGGAAGTTCGCGCGCGAGCGCAAGCATGAGCGAGATCGCATGTTCGGCCGTGGTGATCGAGTTGCCGAAGGGCGTGTTCATGACAATGACGCCGGCGGCAGTTGCGGCTGGAATGTCGACATTGTCGACACCGATGCCGGCGCGGCCGACGACTTTGAGTTTCTGCGCCGCCTTGATCACTTCGGCGGTGATCTTCGTCGCCGAACGAATGGCGATCCCGTCATATTGATCGACGATTTTGAGCAACTCGTCCTTCGCAAGGCCCGGCTTCACATCGGCATCGACGCCACGCTCCTTGAAGATGTTGACCGCGGCCGGCGAAAGTTTGTCGGCGATGAGAACTTTGGGCATGAACGGCTCCCGCTATGATTTCGCTTGGCTCGACTTCACCTTTGCCCACGCCCAATCGAGCCAGGGCGTCAGGGCTTCGAGATCGGCCTTGTCGACCGTCGCGCCGCACCAGATGCGAAGACCCGGCGGCGCGGCGCGATAACCTGCAATGTCGTAGGCAACGCCTTCGTTTTCGAGAAGGGATGCAATTTTCTTGGCAGCGTCGGCCTGCGCGTCGCTACCTAGCATCTTGAACCAGGGATCGATGATCTTGAGGCATACCGACGTGTTCGAGCGCGAGCCCTGCTCGGTGGCGAGAAAGTCGGCCCAGCCGCATTTGCGCACCCAGCGATCGAGCACGCCGAGATTATCCTGGGAGCGAGCGATCAGGGCCTTGAGGCCGCCGATGCCTTCCGCCCAAGTGAGCGCGTCGAGATAGTCCTCGAGCGCCAGCATGGACGGCGTATTGATCGTTTCGCCTTCGAAGATGCCGTCGACGACCTTGCGGTCTTTGGTCATGCGAAAGATCTTCGGCAACGGCCAGGACGGCGAGTAGCTCTCGAGCCGCGCCACAGCGCGCGGCGAGAGAACGAGCATGCCGTGAGCGGCCTCGCCACCAAGCACTTTCTGCCAGGAGAAAGTCGCGACATCGAGCTTGCTCCACGGCAGTTCCATGGCGAACGCAGCAGACGTCGCGTCGCAGATTGTCAAACCTTCACGGTCGTTCGCGATCCAGTCGGCATCGGGAACGCGCACGCCACTCGTCGTGCCATTCCAGAGAAAGACTATGTCGTGCTTGGGATCGGCCGATGCCAGATCGGGCAGGGCGCCATAGTCCGCCCTGATGATGCGGCTGTCCTTGATCTTGAGTTGCTTGATCGTGTCGGTGACCCAATCTTCGCCGAAGCTTTCCCAGGCAAAGCAGTCGACAGGGCGTGGACCGAGCAGCGACCACAGAGCCATTTCGACCGCTCCGGTGTCGGAAGCGGGCACGATGCCGACGCGATAGTCGGCAGGAATGCCGAGCAACGTCTTGGTGCGCGCGATCGCGTCCTTGAGTTTGGCTTTGCCTGGCTTGGAGCGGTGCGAACGACCCAGCAATGCGCCGCTTAAGGCTTCTGGTGTCCAGCCCGGCCGCTTGGCGCAAGGTCCAGACGAAAAAAAAGGCCGTGCGGGTCGCACGGCCGGCAGAATTCCGGTCATGTTCATTCCTTTCAGAATGATCGCGCCTCGTTGGGGAGGCGTGGCCCGCGACCTATGTAGTGATTCACCCGCTGCGCGTCAATTGCGTCGATTGCGTATGCGACATCGTGTGAATGCAGCTCTCAGAGTGTATGAAACATGATCAGAGCATCGACGAAACCCTGGGTCGGATGCTCGAACGCGCCAGGAAGTCGGCCGACGATCTTGAAGCCGCATGATTGCCAAAGATGCACGGCACGCGCGTTCGTTGAAATGACGAGATTGAATTGCATGGCGCGAAAACCGCGCCTTCGTGCTTCGTCGAGCGAGTGGAGACAAAGTGCGCGGCCAATTCCGTGGCCCCACGCATTTGGCAGCGTCATGTAACCGCAATTGGCGACGTGCGATCCGGGACCACCAGTGTTCGCCTTCAGATAGTAGGTTCCAACAATGCGTTTGTCTTCATTCTCGGCGACGAAAATCGAATGCGCCGGTTGCCACCAATAGGCCAGTGCGGCATTGCGAGAGATATCGCGCGGCTGGGGATAGGTCTCACCCGCTCGCAGCGTGGGTTCGAGTATCGACCAAATGGATTCGTCGTCGGCGCGCGTCGCGGCGCGGATTCGAATCAAATCGTGATCTCCGCGGTCATGTACAAAGCACAAAGGCCCGACAGTATGGTCTGCTCGCCCGCGTCGGTGCAAACCAGATCGCCGCCGCGCGGACTGACTTGACGCGCCCTGAGGGTCTTCTTGCCCAGACGTTTCGCCCAATAAGGCGTGAGCGCACAGTGGGCGGAACCGGTGACCGGGTCTTCCGGAACGCCCTTGTCGGGAGCGAAGAACCGCGAAACGAAATCATAGCCCTCATCGCCCGGAGCTGTCACGATCAGGCCCCAGACATCGTGCTTGCGAAGTACGCGCGGGATTTCGCCAGGTCCTTTAAGGCCTCTTACGTGGCCAGCCTTGTCCCAAACGGCAACGATGTAGCGTCCTTTCAGCACGTGTGACGGCGGCGGCGCATCGAGCGCCTCGCCGAGTCGTTCGATCAGACCGGGTTCCTCGAGTGACGCGATGAAGTCAGATGGCAGCGACATGATATGTGAACCGTCGCCACCGCGTTCGACCAGCAAGGTTCCGGATTTCGTCTCGAACGCGACCTGTTTCAGGCTTGAGTCAAGAAATTCGAAGATCGTCCACGCGCTCGCGAGCGTCGCGTGGCCACAAAGTTCAACTTCGGATTCGGGCGTGAACCACCGTAGATCATATCGACCCGCGCCCTTGCGAACGAAGAAGGCCGTTTCGGCGAGATTATTCTCGTTGGCGATCTTCTGCATCAAGCCGTCGGTGAGCCAGGATTCGAGCGGCACGATGGCAGCGGGATTTCCTTCGAACGTCTTGGCTGCAAATGCGTCGACTTGCCAGAGTTTGAGTTTCATCACATCGGTCTCTATCGGGCAGACGGACGCTAGGGTCGATTTCGCTGCAATGGAACGTATGGCAATGCATGGCGGACAAACGGTTCGCTCATGGCGGTCACGATGCTTCGATGACCACCGGACGACGATCGTGCTGCGCTTTTTTCATTTGGGTCTGCAGTTTCTCGAAGGCGCGAACCTCGATCTGGCGCACCCGCTCGCGGCTGATGCCGTATTTCTGCGAAAGCTCTTCCAGCGTCGCCGGATCGTCCTGCAGGCGACGAGCTTGGATGATGTCGCGCTCGCGTTCGGTTAGTTCGCCGAGAGCCGATTCGAGCAGTGTATGACGCTCGCCGAGTTCCTCGCGATCGGCCAGGCGCGTTTCCTGGTCGAGCGTCTCATCAGCCAGCCAGTCCTGCCATTCGCTCTCCGAGTCGGAGCGCAGCGGCGCGTTCAGTGAGGAATCAGGCCCGGAGAGTCGCCGGTTCATGTCGGTGACCTCCTGGGCGGAAACGCCGAGTTGGTCGGAGAGCGTCGCGACATGTTCAGGCGTCAAGTCGCCTTCCTCGATTGCGTTGATCTTGTTTTTGGCTTTGCGCAGGTTGAAAAAGAGCTTCTTCTGGTTGGCCGTCGTGCCGAGTTTGACGAGGCTCCACGAGCGCAGGATGTATTCCTGGATCGCGGCGCGGATCCACCACATCGCATATGTGGCAAGGCGGAAGCCTTTGTCCGGCTCGAAGCGTTTGACCGCTTGCATAAGACCGACATTTCCTTCGGCGACGATCTCGGAGACTGGCAGGCCATAACCGCGATAGCCCATGGCGATCTTTGCCACCAGGCGGAGATGGCTGGTGATGAGTTTGCGTGCCGCGCCTGGGTCCTCGTGCTCCTTCCAGCGTTTGGCGAGCATGTACTCCTCTTCCGGCTCCAGAAGCGGAAACTTCCGGATTTCGGAGAGGTAGCGCGATAGACCGCCTTCGCCCTGCAGAGTTGGCAACCCACGGCTGCTCATTGCATGCATCCCATACTTTCGTGTGACAGAAGCCGAAACACGTCGGCCGGCACATAGTCTACTACGCGCCACCAAGGTGTTGGATAACTTGAAAGTGACATTGCCCGCCGCAAACCAGCTAAGATGTAGGTGCTACTCGCTTTTTTTCAAGGAACGCAAGGCTGAAATGAGAGAGGCCATGTCCGCAGGCCAGGGTGACGTGAATCGCATCGCCTTGTGCAGAGTGGGGTGTTGGAAGCCGAGAATGAAGGCGTGCAACGCCTGGCGCGGAAATTTCGCAGCGGCCGTGAAAGCCACTTCCTGCGCTGTGGTTTTTGCCCGCGGTGCCTGGCGAGATTTCCCGTAGGAAGGATCCCCGATCAGAGGATGGCCAATGTGCGTCAAGTGCACGCGGATCTGATGGGTGCGCCCCGTCTCCAGGCGGCACTCGATCAGGCTGGCGAAGGGTCGTTCGGGATCACCGAACTTTTCGACAAGGCGATACCGCGTACGGGCCACTTTACCGCCGCCACGCAGGACTGCCATGCGTTTGCGGTCGAACGGATTGCGACCGATCGATCCTTCAACGATGCCTTCTCCTGCTCTCGGCGCGCCCCAAACGACGGCATGGTAGGCGCGCTCGATAGTGTGGTTGGCAAACTGTTTGGCGAGACTTGCCATGGCACGTTGGCTCTTGGCGGCGACGAGCAGACCGCTCGTATCCTTGTCGAGGCGATGAACGATGCCTGGCCGCGCCACCCCGCCGACGCCAGACAGTGAAGCGCCACAATGTGCAATGAGCGCGTTGACCAGCGTTCCATCCGGATTTCCGGCGGCAGGATGCACGACCAGACCAGACGGCTTTTCGATGACGATGAGGTCCTTATCTTCATAGACAACGTGTAGGGGGATGTCCTGACCTTCGGGGATGGCAGGCGTCGGAGGTGGGACGTTGACCGTATAGATTTCGCCAGGTTTGACCCTGAAATTACCGTCTCGTATCGTTTTGCGTGTATGCGTGACGGCTCCGTTCTCGATCAATTGCTGGAGGCGCGAACGGCTGAGATCGCCGAGTGCGGCGGCAAGAAAACGATCTAGTCGCCATCCTGACTGGTCGCGTTCCACGACGGCGCGGCGTGAAGTCTCTGCGGAGGATTTAGTGTCAGACATGCAGGCGCCGGCCAGTCCTCAAGACACGCTCGCATACCGGGGTGCGAAGTATGCGGTCATTATTCTATCCGCGCTTATCATCCTGGCGCTCATCGGGCTAGTCGTCGGAGTTGCCATGAAACTCTCTGGCCGCTTGCCGCGTCAGCCTACCGGCAATTCCGGGCAAACCTTCATGCTGCCTCGCGGAGCCGAGGTCGTAACGACCGACGTTCTGCCGGGACGAATAGTTCTGCACGTCCGTTCTCCGCAAGGCGATGAAATCGACATCGTCGATACGGAGACCGGAAGGCTTGTGAGCCGCATTGTAGCGGCGCCCCCATCTCCTCCAGTCAGGCAATGACGCGTCTTCGTCTTCATCCCAATCTTCGGGAGCAAATCCACAACGAGGCATGCGCCGCGCTTCCGCGGGAATGCTGCGGCCTGGTCGAAGGCGTTCGAAGTGGCGAAAGTATATTGGCAACTAGGTTGCATTCCACGCGAAACATCGCAACAGAAATGGACCGGTTTGAAATAGATCCCGAAGCACATTTTGCAATCCTTCGGTCCGTGCGCGCCAAGGGCTCCGATATCGTCGGCTGCTATCATTCGCACCCCAATGGCAGGGCGATGCCTTCTGCATGGGATCTTGCGAATGTCGGCGAAGAAGGTTTCGTCTGGCTTATCTACGCGTTGACCGAGCAGTCGGGCGGAGAGCTTGCTGCTTTCGTTGTCAGCGCCGGAAAACTTGTTTCGATCACCTATGAGAGCGAAACGTTGTGACGTGCGCGCTTGATCCGCCTCGCCTGCGGACGCTATAAGCGCCGACTGCCGCTAGCCCCCATCGTCTAGCGGTTAGGACGCGGCCCTCTCAAGGCTGAAACAGGGGTTCGATTCCCCTTGGGGGCGCCAATGCAGCATCGGAACAATAAGTCTGCTCGCGAGATATGGTCATGAGCATGGATTTGGCGACAATCTCAAACGAACTGGAACACCTCCTGCGACTGCGGAGCATCGTTTTCGCGATGCAAATGTTCGAGCGACGCGAGGACATGGAAGCCATTCCGCGCATTCGCCGTCCCAAGGCCGTTCACACCCTGGATCAGATTGTGGGGCAGGCCTCACGGCTTGGCTGGACGGTGGGCGTCACGAGCGAGGATCTTGTAGGCGCGCAGTGCCGAGCCGTCGTCGGTCTCGGGAGCGCGAAAACCGACGAATGGTATTCCGGTTCGCATATGAAGGGTGTTTGGTATCAAAGCCTGGAAGATGCGGGCGCGCATCAGCGCGCGATGAATTGCGTGCCAGACGGCAAATATGAAGCACTTGCTGTTGGTCCCCTCAGCGCCGGCAAGCTGGCCAAGCCGGACATCGCCCTGTTTTATGCAACGCCCGGAGCAATGATCTATTTCGTCAACGGATTGCAGTGGTCCGGCTACAAACGCTTTGACTGGAGTGTCGTGGGAGAGTCGGCTTGCGCCGATTCGTGGGGCCGCGCGCTTTCCACACGCTTGCCGAGTCTTTCGATTCCTTGTTTCGCCGAAAGGCGATATGGCGGAGTACTCGACGACGAAATGCTGATGGCATGTCCGCCGGAATATCTCGTCAAGGCGATCGATGGCATGAAAGCGCTTGCGAAAAACGGGTTTCGCTATCCATTCCCTCAATATGGCGTGCAACAGGACGTGCGCGCCGGAATGGCAGTGAGCTACGGCGAGAAGACCTGACCGTAGCGCTAGGCAGCGAGAGCTGGAGGCGTTATTCCGAACTCCTTCAGGAATACTTCCGCATAGTCGATGCGGCCCGTCATGGTCTTGGGGTCTCCGGAGGCAAGGCGGTAAACCGCTTCGGCAATGTATTCGATCGGCTGGACGCGATCCTTGGTGCGTTCGTTGATCAGGCCGTGCACCGCGACACCAGGTGTATCGACAAGCCCGGGCGATACGACATTGACGGCGATACCGTCGTCAAAGACTTCCGATGCTAGCCCGGTGCTGAAACGTTCGAGTGCTGCCTTGCACATTCCGTACACAGTGCCGCCGCGAGCGCCGGAAACGTAAGGCGGTTTTGGATCCAAACCGGCGGGCGAGGAAATGTTGACGATCCAGCCCGACTTTCGGGCCCTCATCGACGGAAGGACCAATTGCGAAAGATGGAAGGGCGCACAAACCTGGACCTCCATCATCAGCTTGAAACGTTTTTCAGTGAACTCGGCGACCGGCATGAAATAGGTGATCGCGGCATTGTTGATCAGAATGTCGATTGGACCGAACGCGGTTTGAGCCTTGTCGATTAACATCTCACGCTGACGTGCCTGAGCGAGATCTGCTTTGACGAACATCACCTCGGCACCCGTCTTGCGCACGCGATGGACGGTCTCGCTGAGCGTGCCGGGTAAACGGCTCTCGCCGGTTTCGGCGGTCCGTGCGGAAGCGACGATCTTTGCGCCTTCCATTCCGAGCCGGACGGCGATGGCTGCGCCGATGCCTCGACTAGCGCCAGTGACCAACACGACTTTGCCATTCAGGGTTCCGGACATCGTCATCTCCAGATTTTAGAAAAGACTAGGCCGGCCATTCCGTCGGGTAAACTCGTCACTTATTGCGTCTATTTCGGCCGTCGCGCGTCTCTGGATATGGCACACTGCCTTTCATGCCAGCCCACAGGATCTGGTTGTAAGCGGCGGCATCAAGTCGATCTTCGGCCGAAAAATCGAACGAGGCGGTTTTTGCAGCCCAATAGTATGAATCGTGAGCAGGTTTGACGACGCTCGCGCCCAGCTGCGGTGGCAGCGGCAGGGACGTCGATCGCAGCATCTCTGGGACATGTGCTCGATACGTCCATTCGGTCTGCGAGAGATCGAAAATGTTAGCCATGGGCTTGGCGTTCGCGTCGTGAAAGTTCATCGGCTTGAGGCCAAGCAAGACCTCCATGGTCTTAAGCACATTCACAGTCGTGTAACGATCCGAAATGACGGCGCCGTGCTTGACATACGGTCCCGCTACAAATGCCACGGAACGGTGGGCGTCGACATGATCCGGCCCATCCTGGGCGTCATCCTCGATCACGAAGATCAGCGTGTCCTTCGCGAAGCGGCTATGCGCCACGCGATCGATCAGAAGGCCTACCGCGTAATCGTTGTCGGCAACTTGAGTCTCCGGCGTGTTTACCCCGTCGCCAGCTCTGCCAAAGTCGCCCGTGTGATCGTGCATCAGACGAACTGTCTCGAGTTGCGGCAGCGAACCCTTCTTTTCGTAGCCGGAAAACTCACGCTCCCATTCTCGATAACGCCAAAAGTCCGCATACTGATTGTCGAAGCCGCGAAAATAGGGGTCGGTGACGGAAGCCAACTCCTTGTTCGTCGGAAAGGCGACACGCAATCTGGCCGCGGCAGGATTGTGTTCGAGAGGTATGGCAAACTTGGCCGGAACTTCCGGCGCGTAGCGGGCAAGGTCAAGAAAGAAGCCATAGTTGCGTACTGTCTGATGGGCTCGCAACGCGGCGCTCCACAAATAACCCTGCTCGCGTTCGCCATCCGGACCGTCCGGCGCTGCCTGGTTTGCGCTGCCTGGAAGAAGATCAGGGTCGGGATCGTTGAATGGCGCGGCTTCAAGGCGGGCCTTATGACCAAGCGAGACGTTCACGTCACGCGTCGTGCCTTCAAAGTCATAGGTCAGGCCGCGGTCGGCATAGTTCACGGGCATCTGTTTTTCGGTGACGTCGGTGGTGCGCGCCGCCGTCGACCAGACCCAACCATCGCCACTTGCCTCGCCGCTGTCGAAAAAGGCATCGAGTACGACGAACTCGTGTGCGAGCGCGTGTTGGTTGGGCGTCATCGTCGGTCCGAACTGCACCAGTTCCGGCGCACCATCGGTACCAGTGAGGTCACCTAGGATCTGGTCGTAGGTGCGGTTCTCGCGGACAATGTAGATGACGTGCTTGATACGCTTGCGCAATTCCGCCATTAGCCGTGTTTCATCCGCTGAAGGCACTTCGCGAAAGCCGTTATTGTCCGCACAAATTGCCGTCAGCCGTTTCAGAGTGTCGGAATCGGGAACGGGAATCGACGTGATCCCGCCAGTCGTAAGTTGCCAGATGTACTGATTGCCGCCGTGCTTCTGAGCGTCGGCACCGCACGCGGCCGTTTCGTGTTTGACTTCCATGCAATTGAGTGGACTTGGTCCGGCAGGACTTTTTCCGTTCGTAACATAAAGCACTTTTCCGTCGCGGCTCACGCTCACGTCATTGGGTTGCCATGCGGTCGGAATGAGCCCGACGAGTGTCGGAGCGGGCGACAAACTCACCACGCCAACGGCATTAACTCCGCCCTCCGTGACGTAGAGCCACTTTGAATCGGGCGACAACGCAAGAGCGTTCGGCGCGGCGCCCGGAAGGCGCGCATTCGGTCCCCATCCAACGGGTGCGCGCAACGAAAGGGAGCTAACAACCTTGTCCGAGTTGGTGTCGATGACATGCAAGCGATCGGAATTGTCGGCCGTGACATACAAGCGAGAGCCGCCGGCATCCAAAATCATGCGGTTGGGGTTACCGTCGACTTTAATTCGTGAGGTGACTCGCAAGGATTGCGCCGTCGACAGCACGACGATCTCACGGTCCCGTTCGCTTGAAACATAGGCCTTACCGTTCAGCGCCACTACGACTGCGTAGGGAAATTCGCCGCCAGGTTGGCCTGTTTTCTTGGGGTCGGTCTTTCCGGGGCGAAGATCGAGTTCTTGCGTGACCTTTCGCTGCTTTACGTCGACGACCGAGATGGAATCATTTTCGTAATTGGCGACCAGAAGCCGTGCGCCATCGGGCATGAGCGCAAGACCGGCTGCCATGGGCTTGAGAAGTTCGGCGTTGCCGCGCACCAAACCGTTGCCCGACTTATGGCCGAGCGGGATAGGGGTACCGCTCTCGCTCCACTGGCCGGCAGGGCCTCTGTGATATTCGTGGACGTTATCGTCGGCACCGCCGGCAATGAAAATCGTCTCCCCGTCGGAAGTCTGCGCGAGACCGCCATAACTATTTGGTACATGCACGTCTTGTCGAAGCTTCAATCCTTCATTGACGTCATAGACCAGGAGATGCTCGCTGGACGCATCGGCGATCCGCTTGCCGTCGGGCCCGAGCCAAGTGTTGAAACCGGCCGTCAGCACGAAGAGCGATTTCCCATCCGGCGAGAGCGCGGTCGTCGCACCTCCGCCGGCGGTTTGCTTGCCGACGACGGGTAGATTGACCGTCAATGGGTGAAACGAAGAACCGGGCGCAGCCTGCGGCGTCACAATCTGTCCGGTCGGAAGCCAAAGGGTTTCTTCGCTTGCCGCCGCTGAAGTAACACAGAAAACAGCTGCCGACAGGGCAATAACTGCAATGGGTCTCATGCTGATTGGGTCCAAGCTGCGGTCGTTGGATAAACACTACATTCGTCAGTTGTGCGACAGGCGCTAGCGACCCTTGAAAACAGGCTCGCGCTTTTCAAGAAAACTCTTCACGCCCTCGCGATGATCTTCTGTTTGAAATAATCGGTAGATCGTATCGATGGCCCAACTTCCAATCGCGCGTGGGTCACCCGGCGCCACTCGCCGCAATCCCTGTTTGATCGCGCGAACTGCCAGTGGAGGGTTCGCTGCTATCTTTGCTGCGAGCGTCTGCGCACGCGGTAGGAGCTGAGCGTGGGGCAAGACTTCGGACACCAGACCGATGCGCAGAGCTTCCCGGGCGTCGATGAGATCGCCGGTCAAGAGCAGTTCCGCGGCCTTTGAAGGACCGACGAGCGCTGGAAGGCGATAGAAGCCGCCGACATCGGAAACCAAGCCACGCTTTACGAAGAGTTCGGCGAATTTCGCATTTTCCGAAGCGAGTCGAATGTCGGCGTAGAGCGCCAGCTCCATGCCCCATCCGACGGCAGAACCGTTGACCGCCGCGATGACCGGCTTCTCGCAATCGAGTACGGCCATAGCGGCGGGAGTAGGGGGCCGGCCTTCCTTTGACGATGACGGCCGCTCAGGCCGAACTTCGCCCGTCATCATCTCCTTGACATCTTCGCCCGAGCAAAACGCCGGGTCTGCGCCTGTTACGATGACGACGCGAACGCTTTCGTCGTCATTTGCAGCATGGAATGCGGCTTCTATTTCCGCATAGGCGCGCGGGTTCAGCGCGTTGCGCCGCTCAGGACGATTGAGCGTGATCGTGAGAACGTGCTCGCGCACCGCATAAAGCACGCATTGAAAATCCTTTGGGGCGATGCTCATTAGTCCGATACTGGCTCCTCTTCATCTTGTCTAACCACGCTGGAGAACGCATCGTCGGTGCCCGAGCGTTTCATCAGTTCAACGAGTTGCGCAACCGCCTGCTGTAGACTTGTCGCCAGGAAGTCGCACTCCGTAGCTTCAAATCCGTCGAGGAAGTGTGTGTCGTCCTGTATCACGCTCCAAAAGCCGGCGATAAGCGGTACCCCCGGCATTCGCTTGCGCAGGCGACGAGCCATGTAGCGCGCATTCTTGGGACTGCCGGGTTCGAGATACGAGATGCAGATGGCCTGCACGCCATCGCAGTCGAAATCCTGCACGCTCGTCGGCGTCAACTCTTCAGAAGTGGCAACGCGTGTTCCCAGCCCCTGTCGTTCGAGTAGATGGCTCAGTAGCGATGCGGCGGCATGGTCAAGAAGGCCGCGTCCGCCCACGCACAGAATTGGGCGGTCGAGCCAATTCTGCGGAAGGAGGTCGGGCGTGAAGGCAGGTTCGCGTTCGTGCGCATCTTCGTGCACAGCCAGATTGTCGATGAAGCCTTCGACGGTTGCGGCGACGCGAACCCGGCCTGCCTCATTGAGCGCACCGCGATTGACGTCGAGCTGAGCCAACGCCAATGCCTTAATCGCGACCTGATCGAAGTACGCTGTCAGCGAGTGATCCTGCAGAAAGGTCTCGGCTTGTTCCGCCGCTTCGTCGGGGTTGCCCGCCAGCATGCGCAAATAGAAGCTCTCCTCAGGCGCCATGGGCGGTCTGTCACCCAACATGACATCGAGAAAGCGCAGCTGGTCTACGTGACGGCCGACTACGACGAGACACATTGTGAGAGGTGTGGAGAGCAACAGGCCCACCGGTCCCCAAACGAATGTCCAAAATCCGGCCGCCGCAATGACCGCAATGGCGGACAGCCCCATGTTGCGACCATAGAGCCATGGTTCGACCGCCTGGCCGGTAATGGCCTCAAGCACTGAGAACACGCCAAGCGTCCACAGCATCTTCGACCAACCTGGATCCACCGCAAACGCTAGCGCGAGCGGAAACAACGCCGCCATCGGCACCCCGACATAGGGCACGAACCGAAACATTCCGGCGATCAATCCCCACAGTGCGGGGTTTGGCACGCCTATGGCCCAAAGTCCCAAACCGACGAGTGTGCCGAAGACCGTGTTCACCGCGGTTTGCAACAAGAGATAGCGGCTGAGACGCTCTGCACCGTCGTCCAGGGCCGATGTCGTTCGCTGCAAATCGCGCGCCCCCGCAAGCATTATGAAGCGATCGCGCAGATCCTCTTTCTGCAACAGAATGAAGATAACAAAGACGATGACGATCGCCAGATCCGCCAGCGGTTCGACCAGCGGTCCACCGACGTTCTGAATAACGTCTATGGGATTGGACGGCGGCGCGCGTACGACCACCGGTATCGCAGGATCGGTTCGCTGTGACGTGGTCTTCGATTCGAGCTTGGCGTTGTCCACCTCGCGAGGCGCATTCACGATCTGGTCGCTCAGATTGTTGAACAGTTTGAGCGCACCCTGAACGACACCGTTGTGCGTGGCCGATCCCTCGACGGACTGAATTTTCGCCACGATGTTCTGCTGGTATTGCGGCAGGCTCTGCGCCAGCCAGGCGATCTGCGTGCCGATGAACAAGGCGATGCCGCTGATGAGTAGTACTGCCAGCGTCACCGTCAGGATGACAGCGCCGACACGGCCCAATCTCAGTTTGCGCAGGACCTCGGCCACGGGTGCGAGCGCGAAGGCCAATAGAATCGAGAGCGCCAGCGGCACAAGCAATGGGCGGCCAAAATAAGCAGTCGCCACCAGCACGGCAGCCACCACGGCCGCATAAGCCGCTTCCTGCAAGCCGCTTGCCAGAGGCGCAGGCTTGGACGTTTCGGGCAAGCCATGAACCGGGGCGGTCATACGGAGGTCCTTGGGCCGTCGGACAAAGTGTCGCCAAAACGCGAAATTATGCAAATGGCTCGGTTATTCTTGTCCTTGGCACGCCGAGCGTTTATGTCTGCCGGACGCTTCCGGACTTCCGATGCCCTTCCTGCGATTCATTCCCGAAACCACAAATGTCGATTTCGTCGGCTGGCGCTACTATGCGTTTGCGATGGACGGGCTTTTGATGTTGGTGGCGATGATTTCGATCGCGCTGCAAGGCTTCAATCTGGGCATCGACTTCACGGGCGGCGTCCTCATGGAGGTCAAGACCGCCCAGGTCATCGACATCGCCAAGATGCGCACAGACATCGATACGCTCGGCTTCAAGGAAGTGCACATCCAGTATTTCGGTGGTGGAGAGTGCGACGCGCCAGTCAATTCCTGTGTCCTCATTCGTGTCCAGCCGAATGCCTCGCAGGTCGGCGAAACAGTGGCGAATACGATCAAGGCGAAGCTGGGGTCGAGTTACACCTTCCGTCGCAACGAAGTTGTAGGCCCACAGGTCAGTCACGAACTCTTCAACGACGGCGTGCTCGCGACCGTCCTCGCCATCATATTCATCTCGATCTACGTCGCCTTCCGGTTCGAGTGGCAGTACGGCATCGGAGCCTTGATCGCGACGGGCCACGACGTATTCGTGACCGCCGGCATGTTTTCCGTCCTTCATATGGATTTCACGCTCAACTCGGTTGCTGCTTTACTATTGCTGGCGGGCTATTCTATCAACGACACGGTCGTTGTGTTCGATCGCATCCGGGAAAATCGCCGCAAGTTCAAACGTATGCCGCTTGCCGAGTTGATCAATCTTTCGACGAATCAGATCGCGACGCGGACGACACTCGTTTCTGCCGCAACAGCTCTGACCATGATTCCGCTTCTGCTGTATGGCGGGCCGGAGTTGTTTGGGTTCAGTGCTGCCATCTTGTTCGGAATTCTGGTCGGGACGTTTTCGTCGACCTATGTCGCCGCCGCGCTACTTCTTTACTTGCCCGCTCCGGCCGGTAGCGTCGAATCAAACACGGCCGAGTCAAACGCCTAGGGCGTCAGAGCGGGAACCAGTCGCGACGGTCGGAATAGACCTGGTAGTGCGCGTTCACGCCGGCGCGCCAACCCAGACCTGTGCGCATGGGAGCAAGTGTCACTCCGCCCGAGCGCAGGTAGTTCACGCCGAGACCGGCGATGAAATAGAAACTGCCTTCGACGCCCGGAAAGCGCTGAAACAACCGGCGTTTCTCCTGAAGATTGTAGACCAGTGTGAAGACCTTCGAACCGTTGCCGCCGACATCGAAGCCGACGGACGGGCCGCGCCAGTAGACTTTTTCGGGATCAAAACTCTTGCGGATGAGCCAGCCCGAGCCGTAGCGCAACCCGACGATCACCGCGCCCGACCCTTCCTCGCCCTTGATGTAGGCGTCCGGCTGCCCAAGGTCTTCGAAAACGCGTTGTACGGCCTTGGCCATGACCTCCGTCGATATGCCAAAGAAGTCCGAGCCGGCCTTGACGATTTCGTTTGGCGAAAAGGTATCGTCGCTCGTGCTGTTATCTGCCGCCGTCGGAGTGACGCTGAGCGCCAATGCCGCAAAGATGGCGCAAACGGTCGCTGCGATCCGCAAAGGTGTCATCGGTGTTTCTCCAGTCGAATCAATCGAGCCCCGCAAGGGATACTTGCCCAAAACGCTCCCGCCCGACAAATCGCCGTAGGACGCTTTCGCCGCCGTTCAAGGCCTTTTGATGGCGCATGGCATGCTTATCTATTTGCGCGCTAGTCTGGCGGTACTGCTCAATCAGAAGAGGAATGCTCAATGGATGGCGCCACGATCTTCGTTCTGGCGGTTCTGTTTCTAGCCCTCATGACGATATTTTCTGGGGTCAAAAGCGTGCCGCAAGGACGCGAATGGACCATTGAGCGGTTCGGACGGTTCACGCGCGTCCTCAAACCTGGGCTCAACTTGATCGTACCCTATGTCGACCGCGTCGGGCGCAAGCTGTCGATGATGGAAGAAGTGCTACAGGTCCCAAGCCAAGTGGTGATTACGCGCGACAACGCGACTGTCACCTCCGATGCGATCGCATTCTATCAGGTCGTCGATGCCGCGAAGGCAGCGTACGAAGTTGCCAACTTGCAAGCGGGCATCACGAACCTTTGCCTTACCAACGCGCGTACCGTCATCGGTGCCATGGACCTCGACGAAGTGCTCTCCAAGCGTGATGAAATCAACCAGAGACTTCTCGCCGTCGTCGATCAGGCAACGAGCCCCTGGGGCGTAAAAGTTACCCGCATCGAAATCAAGGACTTGTCGCCGCCCAACGATATTACCGAGGCGATGGCACGTCAGATGAAGGCCGAACGTTTTCGCCGTGCCGAAGTCACCCAGGCGGACGGCGAAAAGCAGGGCGCGATCCTGCGCGCCGAAGGCGCCAAACAGTCGGCAATTCTGCAGGCCGAAGGCCGCAAGGAAGCCGCCTTTCGCGATGCCGAGGCGCGCGAGCGTCTTGCGCAAGCCGAGGCGAAGGCGACTCAGATGGTTTCGGACTCGATCGAGGCCGGCAACGTCAATGCGCTCAATTACTTCCTCGGTCAGAAATATATCGATGCATTCGCCCAACTTGCCAACGCGCCTAATCAAAAATTTGTCGTGTTGCCGATGGAATCCGCGGGACTGCTCGGCTCGATCGCCGGCATCGCCGAGATGACCCGCGAGGCGATAGCGACCCAGGTTGGCGCAGTGCCGCGCGCCGCGCGTCCGGCTGCCGGCACCGTTCCAAATACCCCTCCACCGGGTCGTCCCGCAGGAACTTGAGGAGGCGAGTATGTCGTCAATCACGCTCTTTCTGAGTAGTCAGCCGGCTTGGCATTGGTGGGCGCTGGGAGCCATCCTCCTTGCCATAGAAATCGCCAGCACCACCCAATATCTGCTCTGGCCTGGTCTTGCCGCGCTCGTTGTGGGAGTCCTCAAATTTCTCGATCCTTCTCTGGACGGACGGCTTGCGGTATTTCTCTTCGCCATCGTCTCTGTTGTGGCGACGGCGCTGTGGAAGCGCTCGGCCTGGGGCAGGTCCGACCGCAATACGCACGCGACGCTCAACGAGCGCAGCGCTCTTTATGTGGGCCGTACTGTCAAGGCAGCTGAAAATTTCGTGAACGGCAGAGGCGCCGTGCTGATCGATGACACACGCTGGAACGCCACAGTGACCGACGGATCCGCGCCACAAAAGGGTGACATACTTCATGTCCTGGCGGCCGACGGAGCCGACTTGAAAGTTCAAACCTCGGCTTAACCTCGGGGCGCGATGATGACAGACGAGCAACATCAAACTCGACTCTCCACTGCAGGTTGGTTTGCACTCTGTGTTCTCATTGGACTTCTGGCGATTGGCATTTGGTATGGCGTTGCCAGCTGGCGCGCGCTGGGCGATGTCGAGATCAGCGCCTTCGGCTGGATCGCCTTGATCGCCGGATCGCTCATCACAGTCGCGGTCGGCACCGGTCTAATGGCGCTCGTCTTTTATTCCAGCCGTCACGATATGGATCGCTAGCCGCCGCGCGCGACAAAGAACGGGTTGGCGAATTCGTCTGCAGTCTTGCCATACAAGAAGGGGCTGCCATCCAACTGCTTGACGCTGCCGCCTGCGGCCAGCAGCACGGCATGTCCAGCGGCCGTGTCCCACTCCATCGTTCGCCCGTGACGCGGATAGATGTCCGCCTCGCCCGCGGCAACGAGACAGAATTTCAATGACGAACCGGCCGTCACGAAATCCTTCACGGGATAGTGGGCGAGATATTCGTCCGTTTTTTTGTCGCGATGCGAGCGGCTCGCCACCGCAATCAAGCCATCCGCCGGCGCTTTTCGCACCGAGATCGGCTTGAGATGCGCGAGGTCAGGCGGCTCACTCACCGCCGCGGACATTTCGAAGGCGCCGCCGGGCGTCTCGCCGGCGAAAAGACGTTTCTTGGCGGGCGCATAGACCACGCCTCGTACCGCGACGCCGTGCTCGATCTCCGCGATGTTGACCGTGAATTCGCCGTTGCGATTGATGAACTCTTTGGTGCCGTCGAGCGGATCGACAAGAAAGAAGTGCGCAGCGACGACCGGCAGGCGCCCCGCGGCAACTTCCTCCTCCGCAACAATGGCGACACCTGGGTATTGTTTATTGAGCTCTGCAAGAATGAAGCGCTCGGCTTCCTCGTCGGCGTCTGTTACCGGCGACTGATCGGCCTTTTGCCGCGTCTGAGTTTCGCTTTCGTAGTGCCGCATCACGATGACGCCTGCATCGAAGGCGATTTGAGCAAGGCGGCGAAGCTGAGACGAAGGATTTGCAACCATCTTAAGCGTTCTCAATTTTTTGACATGAATTGTAGCGTCAAAGGGGTTTTCCATTCTTTTGACGCTCCGTCAACGACGCAGACGGTTAAGCAATTTGTAACCCAGCGATGCTTTTATCGACCACCTTTTGATCGAGGCCTTTGGGACGCGGGCCTTGCTCATTGCCGCGATTCCCAGGAGTGAATGAAATGTTTTCTGGCGTGATGCGTTTTTTGGCGGATGAAGAAGGTCTGGTGACTCTTGAATGGGTTGCCTTGGCTTCCGGCGTGATCATTCTCGCGGTAGGGGCGGCAAGCGTCGTTCGCACGAGCGCGAACTCGGCAGCCAGCACCATCGGCTCGAAGGTCGTGAGCAGCGTCAACTCGAACTCCTAACCGCTCTTTGCGGATCCGGTCTCGCAATGAGACAGTGAACGATCGATTTACCACTCTAACTCGACTAAATATTTAATCCCTCTTCATCAGCGCCCACTTAGTCTCGGATCAGACCGAGCGGGCAGGTGCCGGGTCGGCGAGATGAGGAGATTTCAATGCAGCTATTCTCAAGATTTATGCACGACGAGTCCGGCGCGACCGCCATTGAGTATGGTCTCATTGCCGCACTCATTGCTGTTGTCATCATTGGAGCGGTGACGGCGGTAGGCACGAAGCTGTCGACCACGTTCACGACGGTGTCGACCAGCCTTCTGTAATTGACTGCGTTAGACTATCAATTCAGGGAAACGGGGGCTCTCAATCTTACGATTGGGAGCCTCTGCATTTTCCGGCATCGGGCAATTTCCGCGTTGCGGAATGTTTTGAAATCGGGTCGACTCCAGCTAGTGCACTCCTCTATAGCGATGGCGCCAGTTAGAACCTCGAAAACATTGCTTCTGTCCGGAGACCAGTTCGTCCATGGATGACATCGAATTCTCGGCGTTTCTCGTCAGCCGTGTCTGTCATGACCTTGTTGGTCCCCTTGGCGCCGTGGTCAACGGCCTGGAAGTTATGGAGGATGAGCGCGATGCGGCCGTGCGCGCCGATGCTCTGAAGATAGTCTCGTCCAGTGCGCTGCAAGCTCTGGCGCGTCTGCAATTCATGCGCATTGCCTTTGGTGCGGCAGGCTCGGCGGGCGCCGAACTCGATATCGGTGAAATCGGGCGACTGGTCGGTGGCCTTTTCGATGGCGGCAAAATCCAATTGGAGTGGCAATCACCACACGTGAACTGGCCGAAGGACTGGGCCAAACTGCTGATGAACGCAACGTTGCTGTGTGCCGATTGTTTGCCTCGTGGTGGCCACCTCAAGGTTACTACCAGCGCCGATCCGGTGACTCCGGCTTTTAAGATCATCGCCACCAGCCCGCATGCGCGCGCCCTTGACGATGTTCAGAAAGCGGTCAGGGGTGAGGCAGGGGACGGTCAACTCGACGCGCGCTGCATTCAGCCCTATTTGACCCACCGACTGTCGCGAGGCCTCAATGCCGGGCTCACGCTCACTGCCGGGGAAGGCGTCGTCGAGCTTGCGGCCGGCTAGGTTTTAAACACGCCGTTTACCCTCACGGGTTTAGGTTCCTTGACCAACATCACCTTCGGGTCAGCGAACCATGAAACATTGCCTAGTCATCGACGACAGTCGTGTGATTCGCAAGGTTGCCTGCCGAATCCTGCAGGACCTGCACTTCGAGACCGGTGAGGCCGAGGACGGTGCGTCTGCGTTGGCCGCCTGCCGTAGTCAGATGCCCGAATTGATTCTGCTCGATGTGAACATTCCCAACATGAACAGCATCGAGTTTCTCAAGGCCCTGCGCCGGGAACGCGGCGGCGACAGCCCCATTGTCGTCTTTTGCACCACCGAAAACGACGTCGCCTGCATCTCCGAGGCGCTCAGTGCGGGCGCCAACGAATACATCATGAAACCGTTCGATCGCAGCGTCATCGAGGCCAAGTTGGCCGAAGTCGGACTCTCGTAAGTCGCCGCCATGAAACCGGAAGATTTTTCCTTTCTGGCGGAGATTGTACGCCGACGCTCCGGTCTGGTTTTGCCAACTCACAAGGCGCCGCTGATTGAAGGTCGTCTCTCTTCCGTCATGCGCCGTTTCGGGTTTCGCTCGGCACCTACTTTGATCAATGAACTGAGGCACGGTCACGATGGACTTGCGCGTGCCGTCTCGGAAGCGATGACGACAAACGAATCGTCCTTCTTTCGTGACAAGGCCACGTTCGACAAATTCCGCGATGTTATTCTGCCGCCGTTGATCTCCGCGCGAGCGCCGAGCAAACGCCTGCGCATCTGGTGCGCGGCCTGCGCCGCGGGACAGGAGGCTTATTCGATCGCGATGATCCTCAGCGACTTGAAACTCCCGGCCAAAGGATGGTCGATCGATCTGTTCGCCACGGATCTCAGTTCCGAGATGATCGCGCGCGCCGAACTCGGCGTTTACTCTCTCTACGAAGTGCAGCGCGGACTGGCGTCGCGCAGGCTTGCTACACATTTCACGCAGGAAGGAACGAGTTGGCGCGTCCACGACCATCTTCGCCGAATGATACGATTCCGTCAGTTCAACCTGCTCGATTCCTACGGCTGGCTCGACGATCTCGACATCGTTTTCTGCCGAAACGTGCTGCTCTACTTCGACCACAGGACAAAGGTGTCGGTGTTGGAGCGCATCGCCGAAATCCTGGCGCCGGACGGAGTGCTTCTGCTTGGACACACCGAAACCCCCGACATTCTGCCCAAGACCTTTGCTCAACTCGCGCAGGCACCGGACTTCTATGTCCGCGGGCGCCAGCCAGCTCTGAGGCTGGCGTCGGTCGGCTGAGCGGGGGCACTCGTGGTGCTCACCAGGTATCGACGAAACTCCTGCGTCTCGCGGCGGGATCGCGTGGCGGGACGGAACGATAACCGCGCATGATCCAACGTCGCGTATCGGCCGGGTCGATGACATCGTCGATCTCCAGATGCGCCGCCATGTTAATCGCCTTGCCGCGGGCATAAGACTGCGCGACCATCTGCTTGAACATTTCTTCCTTTGCTTCCGGCGTCGGTTGTGCGTCGAGTTCCTTGCGATAGCCAAGCCTGACGGCGCCTTCCAGTCCCATGCCGCCGAATTCGCCGGTCGGCCACGAGACGATGAAGAATGGCGCATGAAAACTTCCGCCCGCCATCGCCTGCGCGCCCAGTCCATATCCCTTGCGCAGGACGACAGTGAAAATCGGCACGCTCAACGCGCCGCCGATGATGAACATGCGACTGACGCGACGAACCAGCGACGCCTTCTCCGCTTCCGGCCCGACCATGAAGCCCGGCGTATCGCAGAGCGAGATGATCGGCAGACCAAACACGTCGCAAAGCTGCATGAAACGCGCTGCTTTGTCCGCGCAGGGACCGTCGATCGCGCCTGCGAGGTGCATCGGGTTGTTACCGATCAACCCGAAGGGCTCGCCTTCGATCCGGATGAAGGCCGTGAGCATGCCAGGTCCGAATTCCGGTCTCAATTCCAGAACCGAACCCTTGTCGGCCAACGTGTCGATCACCTTGCGGCTTTCATAGACACGCAAACGATTTTCCGGGATGAGATGGCGCAGTTCCTTCTGGTTTGATGCTTCCCACGTTTTGAGCGGACCCTGGAAATAACCTAGATATTTCTTGGCGATTTCGACGGCCTCGACTTCGTCCGCCACCGCCACGTCGACCACGCCGTTCGGCACCTGTACCGACATCGGTCCGACTTCCTCGGGCCGGTAGACGCCAAGTCCGCCACCTTCGATCATCGCTGGTCCGCCCATGCCGATATTCGAGTTGGCGGCGGCGATGATCACGTCGCTGCAGCCGAGCAGGGCGGCATTGCCGGCGAAGCAGCGGCCCGAATTGATCCCGATGCGCGGGATGAGCCCCGACAGCTTGGCGTATTGCCGAAACGTCGGCACGTCGAGGCCGGCAACACCGGGAATATCGGTATCGCCGGGCCGCCCGCCGCCGCCCTCGGCAAAACAGACGATCGGCAGCTTCCATTCCTCGGCGACTTTGAGCAGACGATCCTTCTTCTGGTGGTTCATGCCGCCTTGGGTGCCGGCCAGCACGGTGTAGTCGTACGCCATCACGGCGCAGCGTGATTTCTGCTCGCCGAACTCCGCGGCGTTCACCGTTCCAACGCCGGTGATGATCCCGTCTCCCGGCGTGTTCTTGATGAGATCCTCGAGTGTGCGCCGGCGCCTCTGTGCCGCGAACGCCATCGCGCCATATTCGATGAAGCTTCCCGGGTCGCATAGCTGCTCGACATTCTCTCGTGCGGTGCGCTGGTTGGTCTTGCGCCGTCGCGCGACAGCCTCGGGACGATTGGCGTCGAGACTGAAGGCATGACGCGTCACGGATTCGGCAAGATCGGACCGGATGAATTCCGGATCGCGTTCCTCTTTTGCAGTCTTGCCGCTGGCCGCGACGTTTTCCTGCGAAAGGAACAGCAGCGGCTCACCTTCTGCTAGGACAATTCCGGGTGCACCAGCAATGGAGTGGACGCGACCCGAGACCGGTGCCGCCACGAGATGTTCCATCTTCATCGCTTCCAATACGCCAACCGAAGCCCCGGCCGCGACGACGTCGCCGACCTTGACGTCGATGCTCACGATCTTGGCCTGCATCGGTGCGGCCACCGCGACGGTTCCGGCGGGTGCGGCAGCGAAGTTTGCGGCTGGCACTGCTGGCGCCGACTCGGCTGGGATGTGTGTCGGCCGCCAATTCGCGGCTTTCGCGACAAGTTGGGCGGTGTGTTCTTCGACATACCGCGTGCTCGTTGCACCCGTAAGCACCGCCTCGTCGCTGATCAGCGCATGCAGGAAGGCGATGTTCGTCTGAACGCCGTCTATGACGAATTCCGACAAAGCCCGCCGGGCTCGCGCCATGGCCGACTCGAAATCGGGGCCATGCACTATCAGTTTCGCGAGCAACGAGTCGAAACCTGGATTCGTCGTGTAGCCTTCGTAGCCGAACGTATCGATCCTCACGCCGGGCCCCGCAGGCGGCGCGAAACGCCTGAGTGTGCCGCCGGATGGTTTGATGCTTCCATCTGCTGAAATCTTTTCCATGTTCACGCGCAATTGCACCGCGAAGCCACGCGGCTCGGGGATTTCTTCCTGCTTGAGACCAAGCTTCTTCAATGTTGCGCCGCGCAGCAGCTCGAGCTGCAGGGCGACGAGGTCGATGCCCGTTACTTCTTCGGTCACCGTGTGCTCGACTTGGAGCCGCGGATTGGCCTCGATGAACGCGAACGCGGGCACATGACGCGGCGGCTTCGGGTCGACGAGGAACTCGAAGGTCGCCAGTCCGCGCAGCGACACATCGTCCGCGAGCCAAACGGCGGCGTCGCACAATTGCCGGCGCAGGTCGGGTTTCAGGCCCGGCGAAGGCGCATATTCGACGATCTTCTGGTGGCGGCGCTGCAAGGTGCAGTCGCGCTCCCAAATATGGATTGCCGATTTTCCGTCGCCGGCCACCTGCACTTCGACATGACGCGCATTCGCCATGAAGGCTTCGGCATAGACTTGATCATTGCCGAATGCTGAACCCGCTTCCGAGCGGCAACGATTGTACGCGCTCTCCAATTCGTCGGCCGACGACACCACCCGCATGCCGCGGCCGCCGCCGCCGGCAATCGCCTTGATGACGATCGTCCGCTTCTGCGCCGCGAAGAAGGTGCGCGCTTCCTCGAGCGTGATCGCTCCCGACGTGCCGGGCAGGACCGGAACGCCGAAGCGCTCGGCCAGCGCCCGTGCCCGCGCCTTGTCGCCGAAGATCGAGAGCACATCGGGACTCGGTCCGATGAACGTCAGCCCCGCTTTTTCGCAGGCGCGCGCAAACTCCGCGTTCTCGCTCAGGAACCCGTAGCCGGGATGAATCGCGTCGCAGCCGCCCGCCTTGGCGCACGCGATGATGCGCGCGCTGTCCAAATAGGCGGCAACACCTGAGGCGCCAAGCGCCTGGGCGCCGTCCGCCGTCTTGACGTGTAGCGAGCTCGCGTCGTCGTCGGAGTAAACGGCGACGCTGCGAATGCCGAGGTCCGATGCCGTACGGGCAATGCGGATGGCAATCTCGCCGCGGTTGGCGATCAGAAGGTTTTTGAACGTCATGTCAGAGTCCGGGGAATAGCGATCCCCCGACTCTGCCATGTCTTCGCCGCTACTAGAAGGCGGCGCGTACGCCACCAAACGCACTTATGCCTGGAACGCCGAAGCCCTTGATCTGTTCAGTCCTGTCGTTGAAGAGGTTGTCGATACGTCCGAACAGCTGCCAATTCTCGGTCAAATCATAGGACCCGAAGAGATTCACGGTCGTGTTGCTGGTCAAGGGCGTGAAGTTGCCGGTGTCGTCGAAGCGCTTGCCCTGATAGGTGAGGCTGGCGCCAAGTGTGGCTCCTGGCAGCGGCAGCCAGGTGATGACGACGCTTGCCAGATTGTGCGGCCGGCGCGCCAGATCCTTGCGGGTCAGCTCGTTCGTCGCCGACATGTTGGTCCAGCTCAGCGACGCCGTCAGCATGTCATCTAATTTCGCATTCAGGATCGCTTCCACGCCGTCGGCGCGGGTCTTGTCGAGGTTGATGTAGTAGCCGAACGCGTCCAGCCGGAAGGGACAGCCCGGCGCGTCGCTTGGCGAGAAGCAGTTCTGGAAATCGAGCTGGTTGGTGGTGGTGCGATCGAAGTAGGTGAGCGAGGCGCGAATGCGTCCGTCCGCAAACGTCTTGTCGATGCCCGCCTCCCATCCCGTCGCTGTTTCAGGCTTCAGCTGCGTAATCGGATTGGAGTTCGGACCAAACTCCTGAAAAAGACTTGGCGCCTTGAACGCCGTGCCGAGGTTGGCGCGGACGGTCAAATCCCAATCCGGCACCTGCCACGCCGCGTTTACCTTGAACGAAGTATGCGTGTCGAATTGATCGTCGTCATCGAGCCTGACGCCCGCAGCCAACGTCAGCTGTTCGAAAAATGTGGACTGCAGATGCGCGTAATATCCCGTCAGCCGGTCATGCCCGGACTCGCGCGGCGGCGAAAAGAACGCAAAGACGCCGAAATTGTCGGCGCGAAAAGTGCTCTCCTGCGTTTCCACTCCGAAGGTGGCTTGATCGTCCGGGTCGATATCCACGATGCCCTGGTACTCGATGCGCGCCGTGCTGCTGAAGAACTGAAAGTTCAGATGCGTCGTGTCGAAGGCGGAATCGAAGAACTGACGCTCGACGGATGTCGCGATAAACGCCAGACGATTGCGGAAATGCCCGCCGAAGAAATCAGCATTGACGCCGGCATAGCCAGCTTTCAGGTCATTTCCGCTGTTGGCTTTTGAGTCGGTCGGCAGAAAATTCGGCGGACTGCCGAAACCGTCGTCAAAGCCGTCATGGCCGTGCGTAAAGTAGACGCGCAAATCGGCGCTAACGGTCTCCGTCATATGCACGCGCACATTGGCCGTGGCGCCGTAGTTGGTGTAGCCGTCCTTCTCCTTGTTGCCCAACCGCGAGTCGGCCGCGGAAATGCCGCTGGTCGTAAAATAGTTGAGCCCCGCGCCATACTCGACAATGCCATCGCTCCCGTCGGCGGCGACGTTGGCGTGAAACGTACCCAATGAACCTCCTTCCAGACTGGCAACAAACGCCAACGGCGAGTCGCCGCCGCGCTTGGTGACGATGTTGATGATGCCGCCGATTGCGTCGCTGCCGTAGAGAGTCGACTGCGGACCTCGCAGCACCTCGACCCGTTCGATATTGTTCACCAGCAGATCGCCGAGTTGGGCGGCGGCGCTGTTGTCCGTCGTGCTGGGATCGTTCAGCCGCACGCCGTCGATCAGCACCAAAGTCTGCCCCGCTTCGCCGCCCCTCAAGCTGATGCTGGCGGGTTGGCCGATGCCGCCATTGCGATTGACGACCAGAGACGGCACCTCTTTCAAGATGTCCGTCAACGCGACCGTCTGTTGCGTCTTCAGTTCATCGGCGGTGATGAGCGTGAGCGACGCGCCCGTCTTCTCCAAGGGCTGCTCGGTGCGCGTGGCACTGATGACAACCGTCTCGATGGTATCGGCCGAGGCGGCATGGGCGACAAGCAGCGCCACCAGCGCTGCTCCTACTAAAAGTTTATGCATGACCTTCTCCTGGTTGAGCCAGAAGCCGGCACGCGGCGAGACGAGTGCTTGTAGAAAATCTTTGCAGACATCCGGTCCCCGCGGCGACGACTCCACTTGTCGCCGCGACGGTTTCCCCCGCAGTCCCCGTCACACCCCGAACGGAAACAGGACGACGGCGCGAGGCAGGTTTCCTGGCTCCCGGTTCATCGCTCCCCATCCGCCTTCCCAAGGCTTTCGCCTCAGTGGCCGTTGGATGGTTCGCTCGCCGGTTACAGTTGCGGGGGCAGCCGCGGTGTTTCACCGCGTTCCCTAAACCAAGCGCGTGGGTGGAACCTATGTCGGTTCGACGCTTGGCGTCAAACGCTGGTCTCCTCACTCTCGTAAAAGGCGCACTTGGCGCTATGATTTCAACGCCGATGAAAAACGCCCGCCGCCTTTTTCTCCCGCTCGTCTTGTTGAGTCTCGCGCTTTCCGTTCCGGCGGCAGCGGATCGTGCGCGCTATGTGAGCATTCGTCGCGACCAGGCGTTTCTGCGCGAAGGTCCGTCCTATGCACACAAAGTGCTATGGATTTACCGCCGTAAGAATTTTCCCGTGATGATCATCGGCACGTTCGACGCCTGGCGGCGGGTCAAAGACGTCGACGGCACCGTCGGTTGGATGCATCACACGCAGCTTTCCGACGCGCGCACGGTGGTTTTCATCGGGTTCACGAAATCGCTCATACGCGAGGATGCGAAGCCGATGGCGCGGATCGTCGCTTACGCGGCGCCCGGCGTTGTGGCCAAGCTTAAGGCATGCAAGCTTGCTGTGTGCGAGGTTGAGACGTCCGGCGTCGATGGTTGGGTGAGCAAGAAAAACATCTGGGGAGTGGAGTTTAGTGAAGTCTTCTAGCGACGGATCGCCTGCGCCAGCCGCTGGCCTGAATGGCCTCGACGTGGCGGCGGGAGCCGAACCCAGCGGCAGCCCGACATCCATGGCCGGCGTCGAAGCGACTGGATTGGCCGCCTGGCTCCATCGCCCTGCCGGCGTCTCGGCCACCGGAGGGCCGATCGCGAGCCGCCTTGGCCAGATTTCCTGGGCGATGTTCGAATGGGCACGCATTCCGTATGTGCTCCTGGTCACGATCTATCTGTTCGCGCCGTACTTCACGACGACGGTGGTGGGCGATCCCGTCAAGGGTCAGCAATTGTGGGCCGCGTTCTCGAGTTACGGCGGCTTCGCGACGGCGGTCTGTGCACCGTTCCTTGGCGCGGTCGCCGATGTCGGCGGCAGGCGCAAACCCTGGATCGCGGTCTATACGCTGATCATGGCGGTTTCGATGATCCTGATGTGGCGGGCGCAGCCGCATTCATCCTGGAATGGCATTCTCATTGTCGGTTTTCTCGTCGCGCTCACAAATTTTTCCTTCGAATTCTCGACCGTCTTTCACAGCGCCATGTTGCCGACCATCGCGCCGCCCGAGCGCGTCGGGCCGCTCTCGGGTCTCGGTCTCTCGCTCGGCAATCTCGCCGGCATCCTGATGCTGGCGGCGATGATGTTTTTCCTTTCTCTCCCCGGAAAGGTCGACTGGAGTTTCGTTTCCGCCCATCCTTGGTTCGGCGTCAACCAGGCGGCGCATGATCCGGAGCGATTGTCGGGTCCCATATCGGGCGTCTGGCTCTTGCTCTTCGCCATTCCTCTCTTCCTCTTCACGCCCGACAAGCCGAGCGTCGGGCTCGGCATCGGCCACGCCGTAGTCAGCGGCGCCAAGTCGGTGTGGCGTACGATTTTGAGTCTGCGCCACTACCGCAACGTCGGCCACTATCTCGGTGCCCGCATGCTCTTCAACGACGGCATGACGGCGGTCCTCACGTTCGGCGGCATCTATGCGGCTGGCACGTTCCACTGGGACGCGCTCACCATGGCGATGTACGGCCTCGAGCTCAGCGTGTTCGCGGTGCTTGGCGGCTTCTTCGCCGGCTGGCTCGACAACACGTTCGGCTCCAAGCGCGCCTTGTTCGTCAGCATCGGCGGCACGCTCATATTCTTTTCGTTAAGCCTGACGTTCGCGCCCGACCGGATCTTTTGGGTCATCCCCTATGACACCTCGCAGCCGCCGATCAACGCGCTGCCCTTCTTCAACACCTGGCCGCAAGTGATCTTCCTGATGATCGTCAACGGCGTCGCCGTCTTCATCACCGCGGGTTACGCCAACGCCCGCACCATGATGGCGCGGTTGGCGCCACCGGAGAAGATGACCGAGTTCTTCGGCCTGATGTCGCTCTCCGGCACATCGACGACGTTCCTCGCCAACGTCTCGGTGACGTTCATGACCGCATACACTGCAAGTCAACGCGGTGGCATGCTCGCCATTCCGGTGTTCCTGATCGCGGGATTGATCTGGCTCGCCTACGTGGTCGAGAAGCGCGCCGTCGCGGTGTAGGATAACTCCGCGAAAAAAGTTGCACTTCGGAATTGACGGAATCCGAGCGTTCCTCCGAGTTCTGTTTTTTCAAAACTCCCTCGCACGTGGTCTCACGCACGACAAAGCGTGCCGAGACAACGTCTCGCCTGCACGCAATTGTGGGGATATAGCTCAATTGGTGATTTGACCGTGACGGTTCAAGAGCGGCCAGGATTCTTACGAAAGAAATTTCGAAAAAAATGTCGTGCCCGCAAGTTATCCAACACCCGGTGCGCATTTTTTCGCGGGAGCGCTAGAAAAATTTCTTCGAGGTGTTGGATAAGTTGTCCCTCATCCTTCGACAAGCTCAGGGTGAGGTGGAGGACACACTCCAACTGTCATGGCCCACTTAGTGTGAGCCACCCAGTTGAAGCCGCGCTCGAATCTTTGTGATTACCCTGGATGTCACCTGGGTGGCCCGCACTCCGGCGGGCCATGACATGGGAGAGCCGATGAGGTTCTAAGCCGAGCGAGTTCGCCCGAGACGGGGGCTGAACTTTACCGCTGCGACCGGTTAGGCTACTGACGCCGACCGACCGTCCCCACCGATGAAGCCAAAGCAATCAAAACCGTCGTCTCTGACCGAACGCGCCATCGGCATTCCGCTTTCGCGTGCTCGCCGTCGACAGGACATTGAAGAGCACCTGGATTATCGCGACGCCAAGTCCTATCGCGCCATCGTGAGTGAGAATGTGAGCCACATTACGCAGAAATCCGGCGCCTTGCTCGCAGCGCAAGCCATCTTCCTGGTCTTTCAATCGTACGGTATCGACCATGGATGGTCGCGCTCTGTCGTGCTGATCTCGATGCTCATGCTGATGTTCGCGGCCCTGTTGGTCATGAGCAATTTGCGCTCAGTCTGGCTGCCGAGTTCAGGCGTGCGCGACGATCAAAGTGCGGCCGAACGCATCGCCATCGTGCAGCTGGCAGACTTGGCGAGCATGCGAGGCGCGCGCTTCAATATCGCGCTCTATCTCACGTTCCTCTCCGTGATCTTGATGGCGATCGCTGCTGTCGGAGCAGCGATGGGGTGACGCCTTCCTCCGAAAAAACCTCATCCTGACCTTGTCAAAGGATGAGGCCCTCGCCCTTCGGCAGGCTCAGAGCCCACCAGTGTGGCGAGGTGGAGGTCGCCACCAGTGTCATGGCCTACCTAGTGTGGATCACCGGTTGAGGCAGCGCTCGAATTTTTGTGATTACACCGGATGTCACCTGGGTGGCCCGCACGGAGTTTACACTCCGACCGCGCTCTCGCGCGGATCGGGGTGGCGGGCCATGACAAGTGGTTCAATGGCGAAACTGGCGGATGCCGCTGAACACCATGGCGATGCCGGCTTCGTCGGCAGCGGCGATGACGTCTTTGTCGTTGAGAGAGCCGCCAGGCTGGATCACCGCCATCGCGCCGGCCGCGGCGACGGCGAGCAAACCGTCGGGAAACGGAAAAAATGCGTCGGAGGCGGCGACCGAGCCGATGGTGAGCGGCTCACTCCGTCCGGCCGCCTTCGCGGCATCCTGAGCCTTGATCGCCGCGATGCGCGCGGAATCGACACGGCTCATCTGACCGGCGCCGATGCCCACCGTTGCGCCATCCTTGGCATAGACAATGGTGTTCGACTTGACGTGCTTGCAGACACGAAAGGCGAAGCGGAGATCGGCGAGCTGTTCGGCGGTTGGTTGCTTCTTGGTGACGACTTTCAAATCCAGCTTGTCCGCGTTGGCGTCGTCGCGCGACTGGACGAGAAGCCCGCCGGCAACGGACTTGACCGTCCAGCCGGGCAGGTAGGGATCAGGCAGTCCACCCGTGATCAACAGACGCGCATTTTTGCGTCGCGTGATTTCGGCCTTCGCGTCGTCGGTGGCGGCCGGCACGATGATGACGTCGGTGACAATCTTGGCGATTTCTTCCGCCGTCTCGGCGTCGAGTGTGCCGTTCAAGGCGATGATGCCGCCGAAACGGCTCACGGGATCGCACTCGACGGCGCGCAGATACGCTTCCTTGAACGTCTTGCCGAGCGCGACGCCGCAAGGATTGGCGTGCTTGATGATGGCGCAAGCCGGACCTTTGCGGGAATCGAACTCGGCCACCAGTTCGAACGCCGCGTCGGCGTCGAGGATGTTGATGTAGCTGAGCTCGCGGCCCTGCGCCTGCTCGGCGGTCGCGACGCCAAAGCGCGTTTCGCCGCCGACATAGAACGCGGCTTGCTGGTGCGGATTTTCGCCGTAGCGCAGCGGCTGACGCAGCGTGCCGGCGAAACTGCGACGCCTCGGCGGCGCGGTGTCGCCCTTCTTGGCGAGTTCGCCGGCCAGCCAGTTGGAGACGGCGCTGTCATAAGCGGCGGTGCGCGCAAACGCCGTTTGCGCCAGCTTGCGCCGCAGCTTCGCCGACGTCGCGCCCTTGTTCGCGTCCATCTCGGCCAGAACGGCGGCATAGTCGTCGCTGTCGACGATCACGGTCACCCAGTCGTGATTCTTCGCGGCGGAGCGCGTCATCGCCGGGCCGCCGATGTCGATCTGCTCGATCGTCTCTGCGAAACTTGCGCCTTTCGCGACGGTCGCCTCGAAGGGATAGAGATTGGAGACCAGGAGATCGATCCCCTCGATCCCGTGGTTCTTCATCGCGTCGGCATGATCCTTCTTGCCGCGGAGCGCGAGGAGCCCGCCGTGTACTTTGGGATGGAGCGTCTTGACGCGGCCGTCCATCATCTCGGGAAAACCCGTGAGTTCGGAGATATCGCTCACGGCGAGACCGGCATCGCGCAGCGCCTTGGCGGTGCCGCCTGTCGAGACCAGCGCCACGCCGTGGCGCGCCAGGCCCTTGGCGAAATCGACCAGTCCGGTCTTGTCGGAAACGGAAAGCAACGCGCGGCGGATGGGGCGGAGCGTCATGCAGCGACTCTGGGTGACGGAGTTACGGCCGGTCTTATCGCCGCCACCACCAAAAGAGAAGTGCCATGCTGACGCTGGTCCCGATCGAATAGAGCAGCGGGATGTGGATATGCAGGTTCTGGCGGTTAATCGCGATGTCGAGCGGCATGGGATCGGGGTTCATCATGTCGATGACCTGGCTCAGCACCAGGGCACCGAGGAAGATCATGACCGCATAGATGAGCCAGGAGCGGACGGGCATCGCTATTCCTTCCGGCCGACGACGCGCCGGATGGCGCCCGTCAGCGTCTTCAGGTCCGTCGCGTCGATGCTCAGCGCCGGCGCGAGATAGACGATATTGCGGAACGGCCTCACCCAGACACCCTCGGCGACCAATCGCCGCTTAAGATCGTTCAAATCGTCGATTCGGTCCAGTTCGACGACGCCGATGGCGCCCTTCACGCGCACGTCGCGCACACCTTTGAACGCAAGACAGGGTCCAAGGCCGAGCGCCATGTCGGCGGCGATGTCGGCGGCGGCCCTAAGCCGGTTCTCGCGATCGAAAAGGTCGAGCGAGGCGTTGGCTGCGGCGCAGGCGAGCGCATTGCCCATATAGGTCGGCCCGTGCATCAGCGCATGGCCGGGATCGTCCGACCAGAAGGCGTCGAACACCCGGCGCGTGGCGAGCGTGGCTGCGAGCGGCAGCGTACCGCCGGTCAAGCCTTTGCCCAGCGTCATGATGTCGGGCGCGACACCCGCGGCGTCGCTCGCGAACATGGCGCCGGTGCGGCCGAAGCCGGTGAAGATCTCGTCGAAGATCAGGAGCAGGCGATACTTGTCGGCGGCCCGGCGCAAATGGCGCAGCACGCTCTCGTCGTGGAAGAGCATGCCGCCCGCGCCTTGGACCAGAGGCTCGACCAGGATGCCGGCAAGTTCGTCGGCGTGACGTTCGAGAAACGCGTCGAATTGGGCGGTGCTCGCCTCGTCACGCGGCAGATCGACGATGTAATGCTCGGGGAGGAGGCCGGTGAACAGACTGTGCATGCCCTCGTCGGGATCGCACACCGCCATGGTCGCGATCGTGTCGCCGTGATAGCCGCCGCGGAAGGCGAGGAATTTCGTCCGTCCACGGATGTTCTGGTTCAGCCAGTATTGCGTCGCCATCTTCATCGCGACTTCGACCGCGACTGAGCCGGAGTCGGAAAAGAACACGCGCGCCATTTCGCCCGGCGCGATGGCGCAGAGCCGTTTCGCCAGCGTCAGCACCTGCTCGTGCACCAGGCCGCCCAGCATGACATGGGGCAACGCCGCCGCCTGGGCGCGAATTGCGGCCACGATATGCGGATGATTGTAGCCGTGACAGGCCGTCCACCAGCTCGCGATGCCGTCGACAAGTTCGCGGCCGTCGGCAAGCACGATGCGCGAGCCGCGCGTCAACTCGACGGCGAGCGGCGGCGGCGTCGTCTTCATCTGGGTGTAGGGCAGCCAGATATGCGGCAGGCCGCTGTCGTACCAATCGGGATCTTTTTTCACAATTCTCTCATCGACCTCGTGACCAAACAGACCAAACTGTCATGGCCCGCACTCCGGCGGGCCATGACAATGAGGGGTTAGTCATCGCTCTCACGTAAAACGGTTTAGCAACCAATCTGCATCGCCGTGACGCCGAGCTTCTCGAGCAGCGTCTCGTCATGGTTCGCGTCGGGATTGGACGTGGTGAGCAGTTTGGTGGTGCCGAAGAAGATCGAGTTGGCGCCGGCCAGGAGACAGAGCGCCTGCGTCTCGTCGCTCATGTAGCTGCGCCCGGCCGCAAGACGAACGAAGGATTTCGGCATGGTGATCCGGGCAACCGCGATCATACGCACGAATTCGATCGGGTCGAGCGGCTCGCTGTCGCCGAGCCGCGTGCCCTTGATCTTCATCAGGGCGTTGATCGGCACGCTTTCGGGATGCTCGGGCAACGTTGCGAGCGCGTGGATCATGCCGATGCGATCGCTCTCGGCTTCGCCCATGCCGACGATGCCGCCGCAGCAGACATTGATGCCGGCGTTGCGCACATGTTCGAGCGTGTCGAGGCGGTCCTGGAAGGTGCGGGTGGTGATGATCTCTTTGTAATATTCCGGCGAGGTGTCGATGTTGTGGTTGTAATAGTCCAGGCCGGAGGTCTTCAGTCGCTCGGCCTGCGGAGCGGTCAGCATGCCGAGCGTCACGCAGGTTTCCATGCCGAGCGCCTTGACGCCTTCGATCATCGCGCAAACCGTTTCGAGATCCTTGTCCTTGGGCGACCGCCACGCCGCGCCCATGCAGAAGCGCGTCGCGCCTAGTTCCTTGGCGGCCCGGGCTTCCGCCACGACGGATTCAACCTCCATCAGCTTGGTCGCCTTCAACCCGGTCGTGTGCGACATGCTTTGCGAACAGTAGCCGCAGTCCTCGGGACAGCCGCCGGTCTTGATCGAGAGCAGCATCGACATCTGAACTTCGTTGGCCGAGAAGTGGCGGCGATGCACGGTCTGCGCACGGTAGATCAGGTCGGCGAAGGGGAGCGCGAAGAGTTCGCCGATCTCCTCGCGAGTCCAATCGTGACGAACGTCGGAGAAATCGGAAACGGGAGCGTTCATCGGACACCTGGGTTTGGCGAAGACCGGTTCAGCCATTATAGCGGCCACTTGGAACGCGCAAGGCGCGCAACGCGTTTTCACTGTGGCATTTACAATAGCCATCTGTGGTTCGCATGTAGGAATTGTCATGAGCGCGTATTTTGTCACGGCGACCGGCACCGATATCGGCAAGACTTTCGTGACGGCAGGTCTCGTGCGCCATTTGCGTCAGGCGCGAAAGACGGTGGCGGCGCTGAAACCCATCGTCAGTGGCTTCGATATTGCAACCGCTGCGCTCAGCGATCCCGGCGTGCTGTTGGATGCGCTGGAAGAGCCCATCAGCGTGGAAGCCCTGAAGCGGATTTCGCCCTGGCAGTTCGCCGCACCTTTGTCGCCCGACATGGCGGCGGCGCGCGAAGGGCGGGAGATTGCGTTCGACGAGCTCGTCGCATTCTGCCGCGACGCGCTGGCGAAGAACGACGGCACGCTCTTCATCGAGGGCGTGGGCGGGATCATGGTGCCACTCGACCCCGAGCATACCGTGCTCGATTGGGGGAAGGCGCTCGATGTGCCGCTAATCGTCGTCGCTGGTTCTTATCTCGGAACCATCAGTCATGCGCTGACGGCGCTCGATGTCATTGCGCGCGCCGGGCTTAAGGTTCAGGCGCTCGTGGTCAACGATAGCGGCGACGGCGCCGTGCCGCTTGCAGAGACGCTCGTCACGCTGCGACGCTTTACCAAGACGATCCCCATCGCCACGGTGCCTCGCGTGAAGGCGCCGGTCGGCGCGCGCGAAGCCTTCGCCCAGTTGGCGGAGCTGCTCTGAACCAACCTCATCCTTCGACAAGCTCAGGATGAGGCTAATAAAATGGCCCTCACCCTGAGCTGGCCGAAGGGCGAGGGCCAGAGCTGCTACGACGCCCGCG